>ERZ1034842.3-NODE-3-length-197939-cov-16.297012_pt1 | contig 197939 bp, 163 predicted proteins | sample MGYA00520634_ERZ1034842 | MGnify/ENA primary metagenome ERZ1034842 (study PRJEB33766, sample SAMN09781734) | gut metagenome | biome: gut microbiome | host: Homo sapiens | place: Madagascar | study: EMG produced TPA metagenomics assembly of the PRJNA485056 data set... | reverse complement strand
ACGAAGGAACAATAATCCATCAGAAACAAATGTGCGCAAAACTTCGGACACTACCGTCTTTTAAATTTAATCGCGAATTAAAAGTATATTAAAATACAGACCTGCAAAAAAAAGCATAAAGTATAGTACTTGAAATACCAATAAACAGATAATGTATTTACTCTTAAAAAAAGCGAAGCCCCAAACTGTATTTGAGAAAACAAATAAATAATAAAAAAACAGCAGAGTTATTCCTTCTTCACTTATGGACAATGTAGTAAATAATTCTCCGTAATATATCAGAGATATACAAAACTTTGGCGAGGCTAAAAGTATATCTCCCATTGCTAAAAGCAAAAAAGAATTTATAAGACTTAAGTATGTAAATGCAAGAAGTTTCATTTTGGACAATCTTCTTTATATTTCATTCTATCGTGATGTATATCGCTATATTCAATAATAGTTTTTAAGTTTAAGAAAATATCTCTTCGCGGTGCAAGTTTTCCGCTGTCAATGAAATATTTTATGGCCAAATCGAATTTCTCGGAAAACGCATAGCTTTGTGCTAAATTGAACAAGGTGTCTGCATCATTTGCATCATTACTTATAACATGCAAAAAATCTTCTGTCGCTGCATTGAAATTGGATATATAAAATTGACAGATCCCACGCAATTTATAAAATGTAAAGATAGAGCAGTTGTCTTTTATGAGTGAGTTGTATATTTGAAGCGCACGTTCAAACTCTCCATTTGTTATAAACCGTTGGGCCATAAACAAATCTTCCGAATATGTTCTGATTTGCTCTTTGCATTTCCTGAGACAAGAAAAATCCTTTATCTTTTTTGCGATATTTTTTAAGGCATGGTTTGTGTTTTTATCGTTTCCCTTTAGCTGCTTTGCTTGTAAATAATATTCCCTGGCTTTATGCCAACTATACTGCATTTCATAAATAGATGCTATATTAAAAAGTATATCGAATTCTGGGGCGATAGCAGCGCTTCGCTTATAATCATCTAATGCTTTATCTAATTGTCCTAATTCTTGATAGGCTCTTCCACGATTATAAAGTGTCGATGGTGCATTTTTTTTAATATCAAGCGCATGGGTATAAAAAACAACGGCATCGCGCCATTGTTTTTTTTGTGAATAACACCAGCCAATAAGAGCATGGAGTCTGGGATTATTCGGATTTTCAGACAGTAATTTTTCTCCGGCAATAATAGCATTGTTATATTCGCCATTATCTATAAAAGCATCAATTGACTGGGTCTTTTTCATGTTATCTGTAATCCTCAATCTATGGGCTTTTCGTTTGAACATCTTCTTTTGTATCATGCCTCTGTGTCGAACTGTCATTGGTTTATGCGATAAATATATCGTTCTGCTGCTGTTTTTCAAGCAGGTATTACACTTTTGAGCGCCGCTTTCTTGCGGCTCAATAAATCGTTCTGGGAAAAATTTTTCTGCACATATTATAAAGGTTTGTCTTTTTTTTGTTTCATATGTTTCAAATTGTTTCTTAAATGTTTCCGGAAAAACGTTTTTCCCCTCTTGCTTTTTTCGGAAGATTTGCTATAATTATTTTCAGGTCGGAAAATATCAACAAAATAACAGAAAGGCAGCACAATGAAAACTCTCCAGACCGGAAGAAACATTTCATATTTTAAGCGCAATTCCAACAGATTCACCCTTATAGAGCTCCTTGTGGTAATTGCCATCATCGCAATCCTTGCCGGCATGCTGCTGCCGGCTTTGAATGCGGCTCGCGAGAAGGCTCGGGATATCTCCTGCGTGGGAAATCTGCGGCAGATCGGCATTGCGATTATCAATTACGCAGGCGATTCCAATGACCGTCTGCCGCCCGTGTATAACAACGTCGGACAATTCTTCCGTCAGTATTTTTACCGCTATCTCGGAATTCAGGAATACGACAAGTCACAGAAAGGCATGATGTTCTGTCCGAGCTACAACCCCGTCGCTCCGCGGGATGCGAATACGAAATACTACGCTTCCTACATGCCGCTGATGGCAAGCGGGATTATAGGCAAAAAAGCGACTCAGACCAGAGTCAACTGGTATGTTTACGACACAAACTGTCATAATAATGTCGGCGGCGCCACGCTTTCCAAGCTCTATTCCGGCGTTGCGCTGGTGACAAACTGGACGCCCGGGCTGGTCAACTGGGCAAACGGCGTCTATGCGCATGATCCGGTTCACGAATTTGACGGATTCCTGGGGCAGTTCTCCGGACTCGCTGAAACGCAAAATGATAATGTCCGGAAAAACTGTTTTGTGCATTCCGGACGTTCCAACTTCCTCCAGGTCAACGGAGCCGTGATTTCCAAACCCTACTCAATGCGTCTATGGTACGATGGTGATGAAGGCGCATGGTCCTGGGATCTGAACAAGACAAAATAACTTTAAATAAGGAAAGCAAACATGAAACATCTTCTGACTCTCTCACTCGCCGCCACACTCACTCTGCCGCTATTCTCGGAAAACTTTCTGCCGCAGAATCCGCATGAGTACGGACGTTCCAATGTCACCATTCAAAAGGACGGATCCATCCAGTTGAACGCAAAAAAGGGCGCGTGGTGTGCGCTTCAGAAAAAAGTGGCGCTCAAAAAAGGATATTACAGAATTTCTTTTGACCACAATGCGCCAGCCGGAGTCGTGATGAAGATCAACGCCTCCCTGACTTCGAAGAAAGATTTCGGACACGAATATGCGGATCTCGCTGCAGACGGGAGCAATCATACGCTTGCCGGATATATTTTCCTGCCCGAAGACGATACGCTGAAGATCAACATCTTTGCAGACGGCAACGGCAATATCGACGTCCGCAATATCCGTCTTGAGCCGTTCGCAGCCGGAGATCTGACGCTTGAAATCAGCGACAAGGCGTCGCCGTTCTGGGGACCGCAATGGGCATATCGCAATACAAAATACAAATTCGGATATGTCGACGCGGACGACCACATCGATGGGGGGAAAGCTCTGCGCATCCGTCCCGAGGGGGGAAAAGCGGCGATCTTTCAGTCCTTCCATTTTCCCGTTCTTCCCGGCAAGAATTATGAGATGACGTTCTGGCTCAAAGCGTTGGCGGATGTGCGCGCTGTTCTTCATGTCGACGGCTGGGTCAACGGCGAAGGTGTGCGTCACTGGTACAAAACCGCGGGCGTCCGTCTTGGCAAGGAATGGCAGGAATTCAAACTCGCTTTCACCTCGCCGGAGGATAACTGCTACCGCGGGATGATGTGTCTGAAAATCGCTCTCCCGGACGGCGCGGAGTTTGTGGATCTGAAACAGTGCGAGCTCAAGGAGGTCAAATGAAGTTTCTTCTTTCCGCGCTTCTTGCTCTTCCGGTTTTCGCTTTTGCGGAAAATCTGGTGCACGACGGCAGTTTTGAACTCGGCGGAGTTGACTGGACGAAGCTCCGGTATACCACGCCGCGTCAGGAGGCGGACTGCCGCTACATCGCCCCCGTTCTTGACCGCTCGACCAAAGTCGACGGCGCGCAGAGCATCCGTTACGACAATCCGAAGGGGGAACCCTGCATTTTGCGCACGACGGACGTCGCCGTGACGCCCGGCAAACCGTATACGCTCAGTTTTTACGCGAAAAGTTCCAAACCGGTGAAACTGCGTTATCTGCCGATTTCGGTGATCCGCAAGATCGTCGACGGACGCCCCGCGCGCGACGGGGCCTGGTTCAATCCGTCGCGCTATGTTGCGCTGAACTCCGAATGGACCCGTCACACGTTCACCTTCACGCCGCCGGAGGGGCACGATTCCATTCTTCTGGACTTCCTCTGGGGGGAGGGGAACGATGCGACTGTGTGGTTTGACGCGATTCAGATTGAGCCGGGCGAAAAAGCGACTCCGTACCAGCCGATGCGCGATATGGAATTCACGCTTGATGCCGGCCGCCATTATCGCATCGACGGCGACAAGCCGCTGACTTATTCGCTGAAAGGCGTCAATTACGGCAAAACAGCTAAAACGGTGGAGTTCACGCTTGCCGACCGCAACGATTACACAGGAAAGACGCTCGGCTCCCGCAAAGTCTCTCTGACTGTTCCTGCCGGAGGAACTGCGGAAAAGAGCTTTACAGTTCCCGACCGTCCGTACGGTGTTTATTCTGTCTCCGGCGAGTACCGCGACGGAAATTCAACAGTTCCGCTCATGCCGTATTTTTATGGAATCGCGGGCGGATTCGAGCCGAGGGCGTTTGACCCCGACCGCGATTATGTGACCGGAGTCGAAGAATGTTTCGGATTCGGTTTCCCGAATATCAACGGAGGAAAGGCGTTCCTGACTCTCTTTGAAACCGACGAGGCGGAATTCAACCGATTCTTCCGCAATCACGGCTACAGTTTTCTCCGCATCGGCAATGGAACTTACCGCATCTTTGAATGGAAGACCGTGGAGCCGGAGAAAGGCAAATTCGACTTCCGTCTTGCGGACCGGCTGGTGAATCAGCGCATCCGGCAGGGCTACACGCTGATGGGAGTGCTTGGAAACGTTCTGACGACGCTCTATCTTCCGGAGTGGCTATTGAAGCGCGCGGAAATCAGCAAAACCATGCGCATTCACAGAGCCAAAGCCGTTATGCCGGATCTCAACGACTGGCGCGAATATGTCCGCGCGGTGGTTTCGCACTTCAAAGGGCGCATCCGCTACTGGGAGATTCTCAACGAGGCGAATCTGACCAACACGCCGGAACAGTTCGTTCAGCTGGCGAAGATCGCGTTCGAGGAATGCCGCAAGATCGACCCGTCGATCCGTGTTGTTTCCCCGAACGTCACCGGCGACCTCGGCGGCGATATGGGGAAGTTCCTGGAAGAATTCGGCAGACTCGGCGGCTACAATTATACGGACATCGTTTCGTTTCACCCGTATGCTTCCCGCGAAGAGCGTTCGCCGTATCCGGCCCCGAAAGCGATTCGTGACATCCGGAAGATCGTTGACAAGTACCGCAAGGGACTTCCGCTTTGGAACACGGAGCTTTATTATCTGCGCGAGGTGAACAGCGGAGAGGACGGCATGACCAACTCCAAAGTCGCCGCCCGCGACTTCGTCCGCCGTTCTCTGCTCGACCTCGGTGAGAATGTGCGGCAGGATATGCTTCTGCACGCTCAGACGGCTTTCCGTCCGGACCGCAACCCGAAGTATGGCTACGACCCGTTCCGCACGGTCCGCCGTCTGATTCCGAGTGACATCTATGTGGCTGTCAACGGATTCGCCCGTCTGATGGACGGCGCCGTTTCCGCCGGAAAACTTGCGACGCCGCGCGGCGTTTCGATGTATCTCTACACGCTTCGTGACGGAACCGCGGCGGCCGGACTCTGGAACAGCACGCCCAACCGGAAATTTACGGTCGATTTTGCCGAACCGGAAACGCTGGAAGTTTTCGATGTCTTCGGCAACCCGGTTGCAGTCTCTCCGAAAATGCCGCTTGGCCGGGATCCGTATTACATTCGCGGCAAAAAGGGAATGGAAGTTTTGCGCCGTGCTCTTTCCGCCTCGAAGATTCTTCCGGAAGTCGGATTTGAGCTGACCCGCGCCCGCTGGTTTGCGAAGAATGGGAAGCCCGCGCTTGCACTGGAATTCCGCAGCGCTCTGGAGGAACAGAACCTGCGAATCCGTCCGCTTTCGCTTCCCGAAGGCGTGAAGTCTGCAAAAACGGGCGCAATGAAACTCCGGGTTCCGGCGGAGCGGACTGCGGTCCTTCTGATTCCGGTTGAAGCGGCATCGCAGGTGCTTCCCGGCGGAAAGCTCCGCCTGATGATTTATGATGGAAAGGCTTCGCAGACTCTTGAAGTTCCGGTGGAGGAACAGCGCTTCATCCGTTCGGGGGAGTGTGCTGCCCTGGAGCGCGTGACTGCCGGAAAAGCCGCCGCAGACGACCCGTTCCGGGCTGAATTCCGGGTCTCTGCAACAAAAGAAGCGTTCTGTCTGGACATTCAGATCCGTGATTCTGTGCGCGGCAGATTCTGTGTCCCGGATTTCTGGGAAGGAGATTGTCTGGAGTTCTATTTTGACCGTTCTCCATTGGCGGATATTGAGCGCCGCGAGTATCGCAAGGATACATTCCGTCTGTTTCTTTCAGCCGGAGCGGAGGGCAAACCTGCGCGTCTGGATGTTTTGGGTGATGTGAATCCTTCGAACATCCGCTGGACGGTGACGGATACGCCGTCCGGCTGGAATGCGCATCTTGAACTTCCGTGGAGCGAGCTCCGTCTTCCGCCGGGCGCTCCGGTTTCATTTGACATTTCGGCGGACGACAACACCGGAGCGGCGCGCCGTCTTCAGAAGACCTGGAGCGGTACGCTTTTCAATCACCGTTACCGCCACAACTTCGGTTTCTGGATTCCGGAAAAGTAAAATCTCCGAAAATTCCGAAAATTATTTTTCCCTTTAGAGCAAAAAAATCCGCCGCCCAATCCAGCTGGACGGGCGGCGGAAAAATGGCTCAAAGGGATTTTTTGATGTCTGCAACAAGCGCTTCCATGCGCCGGCCGTATTCCACGTAATTTTCGCAGCAAAGTCTTTCGTTGACTTCACCGTTCGGATCGTGGAAGACCTTGTTCATGTGCGGTTCAATGGAAATTCCTCCGTCGTAGCCGCGCGAAAAGGCGTCGGTCAGAATGCGGCGGACATCGCCGTCGCCTTCGCCGCCGAACATGAATTTCATGTTGCCGTCGATCATCTTCCCGTCTTTGATGTGGATGTAGACAACATAATCTCTGACGTTGCTGTAGAACTCCCAGGAGCTCTGCTTGCGGAGCGGAGACTTGCTGTAATCGTCGTTGAAAACCGGGTTGCCCGTGTCGAAAACCAGACGGAACGCGGGTGAGGAGCCGAGGCGTTCGCAGAGACGCAGGGTGTGTTCGTAGGAGAGTCCGCCCCAGTTCATGCAGTTCTCGTGCACGCAGACCACGCCCGCGTCTTCCGCCATTTTGACAATGACCTGAAGGCGCTTGATGACCTCTTCTTCGAGTTCCCACGCGGTCGCTTTGAGTTCCTGCGGGACGGCGAAGCTCATGATGCGGATCATTTTTGTCCCGAGTTTCTGCATCCGGGGCAGGGCGTTGCGCATTTCCGTATAGGATTTTTCCGGCGATTCGGTGATCGGGTTTGCCCAGTTGGCGACGGCGCTCCCGTAGCAGTTGATGGAGACTCCGGCGGCCGCGAGTTTCTCCTGGAGCTCTTCGAACTCCGCATCGGAAATGCTTCCGAGATTTTTTCCGAAGAGGGCGCGCGACTCGATGTTGCTCCAGCCGAGCTCTTTTGTCACCTTGATCTGCGTGTCGATGTTTCCGGAAGCTTCGTCTGCAAAACCTGTGAAATACATTAGAAAAGCTCCTCCTTGATGTATTCATAGCTCTGTTTGAGGGAGTCGAACGGATTGCCCGGGCAGGTGTCTTCTTCCACGATGTACCACTTGCAGCCGGCTTCATCGGCGGCTGCGACGATGTTTTTCCATTCGAGGTTGCCGTTTCCGATTTCGGTCATCATGGACTGGCCGTTGATGTATGCGGTGTCCTTCATGTGGAGCAGGGGGAGACGGCCGGAGAGTTTGCGGCACCAGGTGACCGGGTTTGCGCCGCCGAGCTGAACCCAATGTGTATCGGGTTCACCCTTGAGGTTGTCGGCGCAGGAGGCGGAATAGATGATGTCGAGCGCGGTTCTGCCGTTGTATTTTGCGAATTCGATGTTGTGGTTGTGATAGCAGAGGGTGATTCCGGCTTCGCGGAGTTTGGCTCCGACGGCATCAAGACGCTTTGCGAGCGCGATCCATTCCTCTTCCGTCTTCGGGCTTGTGTGCGGCCAGGGATAGGCGGTGTACGCGCATTTGACGGCATGGAGTTTTTCGATGAGTTCATCGGTTTTGTTGAAGAGATCTTCGCCGCCGTCGTGAGAGGCGCAGCAGACGAGTCCTTCGCCGTCGAGGATTGCCGCGAGTTCTTTCGGATCGATGGGGCCGAGAGCGGAAATCTGCACGGCGTCGTAGCCGATCTGTTTGACTTTCTTCATGGTTTCCGCGATATCTTTGGGAGTCTTGGTAAACTCTCTGAGCGTGTAGAGCTGAGCCGCGAGATTTTTCTGAGAAATTTTCATTTGATCCGATCTCCTTGTTTGGGTTTGTCATAAATGATCGTCTGACATAATATTTCCGTTCTTCCGTGAAAAAGCAAACGGAGAGGGGAAAAAGATGGAAAATTTCTTGTCTTCTTGTCTCTTTTTTCGGAGAAAAAAGAAAATCTTGTTTTTGAAATAAAATAAGACTTTTATCTTAATGGTGATTTAAAATTCGGATATTTTTAAGATTTTTGTTGAAAGTTTTTGAATAAATGATATATTCCAAACTATATATAAGATGAACAAAGACAGCGTCTGCTAGGTGAGGGGTGATCGGCAGAGGTGTGAAAAAAGAACAAACAAAGGATTTTTTGAAATGCAAACGACAATGCAAATGGATGAGGCCGGAATGATGCAGCCCTTCAACAATCTCCAGGTTAACGGAGGAATCGTAACTTATATGGCAGAGCTTCCGGATGTCTCAAATGCAGAGGATCAGGCTGATAAAAAATATGTTCCCTGTGCTGTTGCAGCAAATTCTGTTACATCGAAGAATCTGACGGGCAGTTCATTTATTGGCGGAAGCAGACGAAATTTCAAAGATACATATCTTTACGGAAACAATATTTTATTCCAAAGCAATTCTGGTGGAGCTATCTACATGTGGGGCAGCGGGAGCATTAATTTAAACAGTGCAATATTCTCAAGTAATTACGCTGGCAATTCCAATCTTTTGTGTGGAGGCGCTATTTTTATGGGAAGCGGCATCCCTCTTATTCTAAGCAACACGACCTTCACGGACAATATCGTCTCTGCAACGGATTCACAATCTTATTCTTATGCAAACTACGCATCTGCTTCAGCAACAGCTATGGGAGGTGCACTTGCTTTGAATAGCGAAAATATGAGATTGACTTCCGTAACATTTTCCAACAACACTGCTTCGGCTTTTGCCTACGCATATATTGCGTATCCAATGGGCTCTGCTCAAACTATAGGGAAAGCTGCAGCCTATGGTGGTGCCATAGCTATATTTGATAAAGGATACCGAGAGTTTTATTCCGTCAAATTTAAAGGAAATCGGGCAGGTGCTACAGCAAGTAGTTATGATGGCTCATGGATTGCGAAAGGCGGAGCTGTTTATGCTGCAGGCGGCACACAAACCCTAGTTAATGCAGAATTTGAAAAAAACGTCACAAGATATGGCGGAGCTATATCTCTTCAAGGTTCTAATACCTATATGACAATTTCCTCTGCGAATTTTTTTGACAATGGAGCCGGAGGCGCTATGACAGCAAAAGGATTCAATGCATTTTGCGATGGAGAAGGAGGTGCAATTTCCGTAAATAATGGAAATCTTAACTTAACTTCTGCAACCTTTTCAAAGAATTTTGTAAAGACATCTGCCTATACTTCTGGCTATAATTGCAATGCTTCCGCATATGCTTCCGGCGGAGCCATTGCAACGTATAAGGCAAATGTAAACATTAGCGCAACCAAATTCTACGGCAACTCTGCTTATGCAGAAGTAAAAGGTACTACATGGATTTGCAGTGCATATGGAGGAGCTCTTTTCGCGTGGAATGGTACTGCACAAATGACAAATACGGAATTTCAAGATAATGTTGCAGGAGCCGGAGGCGCCATTTATCTTCAAGGATCCGCAACTGCGACATACACCGTAACAAGCGGAAACTCTATTAAAAATATTGGCAACAACGCCTCTTATGGCGGCTTCCTTTACCTGAATTCAAACTCCGCGATAACTTTTGTGGTGCAGAATACAGGTTCACTCATCATTGGAGAAGCAGGCTCAACAAACGATTCAATTGCCGGAGCAGGCTCCATTACGAAAAACGGCGCTGGGGTTATGACCATTCATTCAGACATTTCCGGTCATACAGGCACTTGGAATCTTGCGGACGGAACACTTCAGCTTCTCTCCAAAGCACGCTACATGTCATTGGATAAATGGAGTATTTCAAACTCTGCAAAACTTCAACTCAGCGAGCTGGGAGACAGTATCACGATTAAAACTGCCAAGTCGTTTGGTTCAATTAACCTCGGAAATGGAGTAAATACACTTACTGCTTCTGCAACAGCTTCCATTTTCGCGCTCTCTGCTGGAACCGGAAGCGATACCATTACCCTGAATGCTTCCGCTACAATCGGGGCTCTTGATCTTGGAACTGGCTCAAACAAAGTCATTGTCAACAAATCTTTGACTATTAATAACTTTGTTCGATTGAACAATGGTGGATGTACAACGATTTCCATCAATCAGAATGCTCAGCTCGGAGGAAACTCGATTACGGTCAGCGCTTCCGGCAACATTTCCGGTCTGACAACCTACAATTTGAATTGGGCGAATGTCGCCAATTCAGACAGTGTCCGCATTCTGGTTTCGAACGGCATTAAATCCAATGTTTACCAGTTCTCACTCGAACTTCTCAACGGAACAAAAAATTTGACACTCAAAACAGATGCTTCCAACACCGTTTATTTCCAGGTGAAAAACGGTTCTTCTTGGCAGACCGTCTCCATTCCGGGACTGCAGCCGACGATCTCCAAATCCCCCGCCGGAGACATCGACGGCAATGGCGTCAGCGATGTGATGTTCCAATACAAGGTCGATCATCAGATCGGCTTCTGGATGAACGGCTCCAACACCTGGAAGGGACAGGGACTCCCCGAACCGGCGGAATGGGAGGTCGTCGGGGCGTATGACATGAACGCAAACGGAAAAGCGGACGTCGTCATGCTCGGCAATGTCACGGTCAACGGCGTCAAAGGGGCGTACGTCGGGTATCGCAAGGACGGCGACATGAGCACGTGGGAAAACATCAGCTATCTCAACAATCCGGACAACATTCAGTGGAACGTCAAGGTCGGAAACATGACCGGAAATGCGGGCAAAAACTCGATCGTCTGGCATGCGGCGGAGCTCGGCGCGGTCGGCGTCTGGACCGACGGAACCGACAACTGGGTCTCCATCAGCGGCGGATTCGACAAAAACTGGACCATGCTCGGAACCGGCGATTTCAACGGGGACGGAAAAGATGAAATCCTCTTCCGGAACGGAACCAACTTCTACACGACGGACATCAACTCCAACTTCTCCTCGCTCGGCGGATTCGGCGCCGGATGGGATGTCCGCGCGATCGGCGACTTCTCCGGCGACGGGAAAGACGATCTCGTGCTTTTCCACAAGGATACAGGCTCGGTTGTCAAGCTCGAAAACGGTCAGACTTCCAGTTACGCCAGCCTCGGCCAGCTTGATGCGAACGACTGGTTCATCGTCGGTGCGGGCGATTACAACGGCGACGGAAAGGACGATCTTCTTGTCCGTCAATACTCCTCCGGAATGCTCGGTTATTACGCAAACGGCGATTTCTCGAAATGGAATGAGATGGGCCGCGGCGTCGATATGAACTGGGCGGTCATCGCGTAAAAAGAAAATTTGCGCCCCCGGAAAGCCCGGCGATACCCCACCCAGGCTTTTCCGGGGGCGTTTTTTTCTGAAATCTTGAGGGAGTTTCTTGCTTTTTCTGAATTCTGTGGTATAATAAGCACTTGACCGCAGCCGGAATGCTATGAATTCCCCCCCCCTCAACGCATTCCGCTGCGGTCTCTTTTTTACATTCCCATGCAGGCGCAGTAAACTTTCAGCGAATCAAGCGCGGCTTTTACGTTATGAACGCGGATAATCCGGTATCCTTTTGCGACGGAAGCAATTGTGGAACCGCAGGTGCCGAAGTCGCGCTCAAGCGGGTTCTCTTCGCCGGTGATCCGTCCGATGAACGATTTCCGCGAGGGACCGGAGAGGAGGGGGCAGCCGAGGGCAAGTAGTTTTTCCGATTCATAAATCAGCGCTGCGGACTGTTCGCCCGTTTTCGCAAAACCGATGCCGGGGTCCAGAATGATCGCATCGCGCCGGACGCCGCACGCAATGACCCGTTCCATCATTCCGCGCAGCTCTTCGACCACCGTGTCGATCAAGCCGCCGGCGTAGACAAGATTCTCTTTCGACTGCATCTTGTCCGGCGTGGAGCGCGAGTGCATGACAATTGCACCGGCGTCGTAACGCGCCGTTACGGAGGCAAGTCCGGGATCGAAAAGAAAACCGCTGACATCGTTGATGATGTCTGCTCCGAGTTTCAGCGCTTCCTCTGCGACTTTGGATTTGCGTGTGTCGATGCTGATGAAAATCTCTTTGGAAATCTCCCGCACTGCACGGACTGCGGGGAGCACGCGTTCGAGTTCCTGTTCAACCGGGACTTCATGCGAGCCTGGACGGGTTGATTCGCCGCCGATGTCGATGATGTCCGCGCCTTCACGGATGAGCGTTTCGATCCGCTCCGCGAGCGGGAGGCGGCTGCCGCCATCGCTGAACGAATCCGGCGTGACATTCAGAATGCCCATGATTTTAGGAAAGCCGTCAAGAGGGAAGGGACGGCCGCGAAAATTCAGAACGGTCATAAAAAATCTCCGAAAAAAAAGGGCGTCAATCAGACGCCCCTTTGAGGTTGGTTTCTGTTATTCCTGAACGGGCGGTTCCGTGTCCGCCGGAGCTTCTTCCGCTGTTCCTTCTGCAGGTTCAGCGGGTGTTCCGGCGGGGACGACGATGTCTTCCGGATTGTCTTCAGGCTTCTTCTGGCCTTCGACTTCGATCAGACGGGCCACGCCGGTGATCCGGTCGCCCTTGCGCAGTTCCATGATCTTCACGCCCATCGAGGCGCGTCCGACGATGCGGATTTCATCAACGGAAATCCGGACCACCTGACCGCGTTCGGTCGTGATAATCAGTTCGTCGCCGTGCTGGACTTTGACTGCGGCGACGACTTCCTCGCCGTCGCGGAGGTTGAGGTTCTTCACGCCTTTTGCGCCGCGGCGCGTCAGACGGTAATTCTCAACATAGCTGCGTTTTCCCATGCCGCCGGAGGTGACGATCAGAATCTGCGGTTTGCCGGTATCTTCGAGAGCGGTATCATCGTTCTCGTCACCCATCGGTTCCTCGACCTCGTCGATCTCTTCGGGTTCGGCGGCGTCTTCAGCGCCTTCCGGCAGAGCGGTGTCAAGGGGCGCGGAGACGGAGCTGTCGCCGGGAACCACTTCCATACTGACTACCCAGTCGCCTTCGAGTTTGAATTTGATTCCGGTTACGCCGCGGGCGTTTCGACCCATTGCGCGGACGTCGCTGCTCTTGAAGCGGCACGCCATGCCCTTTGCGGAGGAGAGGATGATTTCATCCGCGGGCTCGACAAGCTCGGCGCCGATCAGATCGTCGCCCTCGTCGATGGAGAGTGCGCGGATGGCGATTTTGCGCAGGTGGCGGAACTGACTGAGCGGAGTTTTCTTGATGACGCCGCACTTGGTCGCCATTGCGATGCAGAGCTCTTCGTTCTCCTCGAACATTTTCTTTTTGATTGTGAGCATGGTGCGGATCTGCTCGTTCGGTTCGAGTTTGATGAGGTTGATGATGGCCTTTCCCTTTCCGGTGCGTGCGCCTTCGGGGATCTCATAGACGTTGAGCCAGTGCATTACGCCGCGGTTCGTGAAGAACATGATGATGTCGTGGCTGTCCGCATTGAAGAGATGCTCGACGTGGTCTTCGTCTTTGGTTTCCATGCCGATGATGCCGACGCCGCCGCGGTGCTGGGTCTGGTAGGTATCTGCCGGAACGCGTTTGATGTATCCGGTGTTGGAGACCGTGATGACGCAGGAGTGACGCGGGATGAGGTCGGCCACGTCGATGTCGCCTTCATTGAACGTGATTTCAGTGCGGCGCGGATCGGCGTACTTGTCTTTGACTTCCTGAAGTTCCTGCTTGATGACTCCGATACGGAGGTCGCGGGAAGCGAGGAGGCTGCGGAGGTAATCCGCAAGTTTCATCTTTTCATCGTATTCGTTCTGGAGATCCTCAATGGCCAGTCCGGTGAGCTGATAGAGGCGCATGTTGAGGATTTCCGTGACCTGAACTTTGGTGAATCCGTACCGCGCAACGAGGGTGTCCTGCGCTTCCTGACGTGTGCGGGACGCGCGGATGATGCGGACAACATCGTCAAGGTTTCGAACCGCGAGGAGCAAACCTTCCAGAATGTGGAGGCGGGTTTCGACTTTGGCGAGATCAAAGCGGGTTCTGCGGGTGACGACTTCAAGGCGGTGGTCGATGTAACGCTGGAGAATCTGAAGCAGGTTCAGGGTTCTCGGACGGTTCATATCGACGACGAGCATGTTGCAGCCGATCGCCTCTTCCATCTGTGTGTGTGCGTAGAGCTGGTTGAGAACGACGGAGGCCATGGCGCCGCGCTTGATGTCGATGACGATGCGGATGCCGGTTTTGTGACTGGATTCATCGCGCAGGCTGGAGATGCCGGTGATCTTTTTGTCGCGGACGAGATCGGCGATGCGCTTGACGAGCATTTCCTTGTTGACCGCGTACGGGATTTCGGTGACGATGATCTGTTCGCCGCCGTTTTTCGTTTCGAGAATTTCGGCTTTTGCGCGGACTTTGATGACGCCGTGTCCGGTGGTGTAGAGACTGCGGATCGGGTCGATTCCGTGAATGATGCCGGCGGTCGGGAAGTCCGGTCCGGGGATGAATTTCATCAGGTCGGCGACGGTTGCGGTCGGATGATCAAGAAGATGAAGCGTGCCGTCGATGACTTCGCCGAGGTTGTGCGGCGGAATGTTGGTCGCCATGCCGACGCCGATACCGGTGCTGCCGTTGACGAGAAGATTCGGGAACTTCGCGGGCAGAACTTCGGGTTCGCGCTCGCTTTCGTCGAAGTTCGGAATCATGTTGACGGTGTCTTTGTCGAGGTCGGCAAGCAGCTCTTCCGCGAGGCGCTCCATGCGGCATTCGGTATAACGGGAGGCCGCGGCGGGGTCGCCGTCGATGGTTCCGAAGTTGCCCTGACCTTCAATCAGCGGGGCGCGCATGGAGAAGTCCTGGGCGAGACGCACAAGCGCGTCGTAAACCGCAGCGTCTCCGTGCGGGTGATATTTACCCATGACTTCACCGACGACTCGCGCCGATTTTACGGTGGCGTGACCTTTGGTGAGTCCAAGCTGTTTCATTCCGTAGAGGATTCGGCGGTTGACGGGCTTAAGACCGTCGCGGACGTCCGGAATCGCACGCCCCACGTTGACGCTCAAGGAATACTGCAGGTACGCAGTATGCATAATATCCTCAATATGAACAGGATAATCCTTCATCGGAATGCTGGTTACATCTGTTGAATCGCTCATAGTTAAAAATCCCCATTGTTAGTCCGGTACTATACACCCGTTTTGTCCGTTCCGCAAACTTTTTTAAGGAAAAAGAACGGCTTATTTCAAGTTTTTTTCCAGTTCGCCGAAAACCGTCTCCAGATCGTCGTAACGAAGCGCGGCGTAACGGTCGAGAAAGGTCGGCTGGCGGTTCACAATCACCACTTCGCCGCCCGAGGCCAGAGTGATGCGCGGAAGCGCCGCCGCCGGATTCACCGTCAGGCTGCTTCCCAGCACCAGCAGAAGATCCGCCCGGCGCAGATCGGCTTCCGCCCGGTCGAGCAGATCGCTGTCCAGACTCTCTCCGTAAAAAACAATCCGCGGTTTGACAATCCCGCCGCAGAGCGGACACTTCGGGACTTCGCCGCGGTTGACGACAGCCGCAATCTCCGCGTATTCAAACGTCTTGCCGCATTTCAGGCATTCGTGTACTGCCGGGCTTCCGTGGAGTTCGCCGAGTTTCTTTGAGCCGGCACGTTCATGCAGAAGATCAATGTTCTGCGTGTAGGTCATCTTGACAATCCCCCGCGCTTCCAGTTCCGCTATGACGCGGTGGACGACGTTCGGACTGTAGCGGTCAAGCTCGTAAATGAACGGTTTCGCCCACTTGTAATAGAGCTCCGGACGCTGAAGGAAAAGATCTATGGAGAGAATGTCTTCCACATCGTATCCCTCGAACTGTTTGCTGTAGACCCCGTCCGGACTGCGGAAATCCGGAATGCCGGAGAGCGTCGAGATTCCCGCGCCAGTGAAGACGACGCAGTATTTTGAGTTGAGCAGTTTCTGATAAAGTTCGTTCATTTCTTTTCCTTTCCGGCGGCTTCCGAAACAGGAATGCCGTCAATCAGCAGATCGCGGACGGCATAGTTGCCGTTCGGATAAATTGCCACAAGCAGTTTAGCCTTGCTTCGTCCGAGGAGCCGTTCCGCCGCAGGCGCAAGTCTTTCGTTAAGGTAATACCGGGTGAAGAGAAAATCGAAATCGTGGTATCGCTCATCTTCCTGACGCCCGTTTTTCCAGTTTCTGCGCACACCGCAGTAGCGGATTCTGACACAGTCGCGTGCCGGATCCGGCTTTTCCAGAAGCCCGGTGACAACCGCGAATCCTTCGGCGTCGCGCCCGAGCACGGCGTAACGGTACTTGCCGTAAGGAGCGCTCTTCTCGTCCGCTTTCAGACGCGGAACGTCGATGTCAAGCCGCAGAAAACGTCCGCGGAAGTGATCGTAGGGATCGTATGGCCGCACGCGGAATGCGTATTCCTTCGGCGGAACGGCGGGAAAGTCGTATTCCAGAATCTTTGCGGCCGGATAGCAGAGGGCGAGCGCGAGAAGCAGAATCTGCGCTCCGAGCAGATATTTTGCCGCCCGGGTCATTGCTCCGGCGCTCCTTTCCCGCGGAAATGCCGCGAAAGAAAAAAGTTGAGAACCAGGAAAGCGACGCCCGCCGCGAAGAAGGCTCCCGCCCGGGTCAGAATGCTGTCGGCGGAGAAAAAGTGGGCAACCAGCAGCGCATAAAGCTGAAGCTGTCCGAGGTTCATCAGCAGCAGATCGGAACGGCGGAATCCGTCGATCAGGAACATCGCGGCAAGCAGAATCAGGAAGCCGAAGGCCGCGGGGATCGCCCATTCCGTCTTCAGAACGGCGAGGTACGGATACGCCGCGCAGAACGCAACGGTCAGATTCAGCGCATTGCAGTTCCGCCGGAGCTCCGCCGCAAGCATGAAAAGGAAAAGCAGAGTGACGCTTCCTGCTGTCAGCATGGAAAACTCCTTGCAGAGAACCGGTTGGATCGTGAATGTGCAGATCAGAAAATAAACCGTAAGAAGAAGGTACGCGCTCTGAATCCACGGATCCCGGGACCATGCGCCCGCTTGAAGCCGGTGAAAGTTGAGTCCGCCGCACAGAAACGCCGCTCCCGCAAGCGGAATCGCAAGAACGCATTGTCCCCAGGTGAGCAGGGCGATTGCCGCCGCGACGGCTCCCCAGCGCAGCAGAAGCGAGCCCTTGCGGATTTGCCGGACGGCGTATGGAGTCCAGAGCAGAATGTACACCGGTGCAAACCATGACGGCACATCTCCGTCCGGCTGAAGCAGAAAAAAGGAGAACGGAATCAGGGCGGTTGCCGTCAGCAGAGCCAGAACGTTCGCGCGGAACATCACCGTCAGCGCAAGCAGAAACGGCAGATTGAGCGCAAGAAATCCGCCGGGTTCTCCCTCAATATGATAAATCTGCGAAATCAGCGCATTCAGTGACAGAATTCCCGCGCCGAGGAACAGCGCCGCCCCTTCGCGCCAGACGCCGTCTTTCCCGCGGACGATCACAAATATTCCGAATCCGGCGGCGAGCAGGAAGGGAACAAACGAAATTGCGATGCGTCCCGGCTTCTCGATCATATCCCAGTTGTATGCGGTCAGAAGAATCACCGCCGCCGCAATCAGCAATGCGCCGAGGGTGCCGAGACAGAAAAACAGGGTGTTCCGGACTGGGGGGGCTCCGAGCTCTTCCCGATAATGTGCCGTCAGCCGTTCCGCGGTCGAAGCGTCGAGCAGACCGTTCTTCCGCAGGTCCGGAAGTTCGTTCAGAAACCATTGAATCGCTTTGAAATCTTTCATAACGCCTCCTCAGTGCATGGGGTTGGGGTGACCGGGACCGCCGCCGGACGGCCAGTATTCGCAGCCGTCTTCGTTGGTCGGAATCTTCAAGTCGGGCGGATCGTCCTCCTTGCGCTCGCGCGTTTCCGTTTCGAGCCAGGTGATCCCCTGATCGCGCCATTGCGGATCGTTCATCTTCTTCAGGGCTTCGACGTACTGGCTGATTTCCCGCTGGAACTGAAGAGGGGTCGCGTTCCACGCCTGTTCGATGCTGTTGGAGTATCCGAGGCGCGGCACGAATTCGCGGAGGAAAAGATACCACGCGTAGTTTGCGAGCCCGTTCGCTCCGGGATTTTCCAGAGCCATCGGGATCAGCGAACTTTCCGTGAAGACCGGAAGGACGACGCGGGTCACGTGGGGCGGTTTTTGTTCTCCGTTGAGTGTCACCGAGCCGAACGGCTTTGCCAGTGCGTTGGCGTGGACGTTGTGCGGGATGTTTTTCAGACGTTTCTGCGCGTTGTCGATGCGTTCGGCATAGTTGCGGATATTTTCCGCGGAGGAATCCTGAAAGAGCGCGCCGATCGTCCTGTCGCTCTCCTCAGCGTTTTTGACTCCGAGCGTTCCGGAGACCGTGACGGGGGAGAGCAGCGTGTCCATGCGGGAGACCGCGCCGGAGTAGTACGCCGCGCGCGGGCTGATGGAGCGGCGCAGATAGCTGTCCCATTCGGAAACGACGGAGCCGTCGTAATCCATCCAGCGGTCTTCATCGTAATAAGCCCAGCTGAGCGAGGGGAGGGGGTTGAGCCGGGCGTCCACGCCGGCTTCCGGAATCCTCTGTCCGGTGGCGGGATCAAATTTCGGGTTCGGGTCGTTCTGGAAAACGTTCTGAAGTTTCTGCCCGGGATAGTTGCGTTTTTTGATGACGTCGTCCAGAGCCGTGTTGAATGCCGGATCATTCCAGCGGGTTTCGACAACGGGGTCGACTTCGGTTCCGCCGTCCTCCTTGCCGTGAATGTCGGGAACGAGAACGTGGACGGGGAGGTATTCGCTCTGTTTATAAAAATGATTGGTGCGGATGGTGAGCCCGTTCCACCAGTCGTCGCGGGAGAAATCCATGCGGAGAAATTCGCGGAGCCAGCACCAGTAGTTGGCCTGAATCGCCTCGAAATAGCGGTGATTGTTGAAGAAGCGCGCGAAGTCGTTGGATCCCGCCGGAGGCACCGTGATGACGCGCGGCGCGCCGATCATCCGTGCATTCGGCAGAACCGCGATCCCCTTTGAAGTTTCGCCGTCGGCGTCGGTCTGAAGTATCGTGTTGAGCGCGTATGCGTAGGAGCGGAACCAGTTGTAGCGGTGCGGCGTCTCCTGCGCAAAGGGGGAGGCGGCGACGTAATCGAGCTGATCGTAGACGCGTTTTCCCCACTCCTCGTTGGCGTTGATGCCGTTGTTCTTTGCGGTCTGCTGCGCCGCGCCGAATCCGATGAGGGGGACGATGAAGAGAACGCGCTGCTGCATCTGGTTGATTGTGCGCGTGGTTTTCGCAAGGAGCTGCCGCTGGATGACCGCACGGTCCAATGAAAACTCTTCATCTTCCCGATCGCTTTCGGCGCGCATGAAATTCGGGTCGCTCATAAGCGCGGTTGTCGCATTGATGAGATTGAGTTCCCCGACGAGGTTCAGGGTGTGTCTCTGCCAGTTCGCCCCGGTGAGTGCGGCGGCGTCGACGGCGTTCTGCGCTTTGACTTTGGCGCGGATGATGTTGGAAACGTCGAAAAGAATGAAAATGGCGAGAACGAGTACGAGGAGGGCGATCAGCGCGAGAATCAGCACCTGTCCGCGTTCTTTCCGGAATGTTTTCACACGGTTTCGCATGGGGGTCACTCCGTAAATGCCGCCGCATGATTGGCGAGTTCCGCTTCGGCGGAAATGTCGAGTTTTCCCGTATTCAGAAATGCGCCCCGGAACGGCATGATCCAGGGATAATCATAGAATGTGGCCGTTGTGGCAAGCGAGCTGCCGACTTCTTTTGTCTTGAGTTCGAAACTGGTGCTGGCGCTATTGTCGTCAGAGTCGTTTTTTTTCTCTTCCGCGTTCCAGTAATCGTAGCGGAGATCGCGTGTCATTTCCATATAGTCGATGATGGCGAGACGCTCATACCAGAACTGCCCGATGGCGGTTGCAAACGGCAGTTCCGCATCGGATTTCGTGTCGAGAGGGAATCGCATTTTCCCGGAAGCGGCGATGGCTTTGAGTTTTGCTTCGCGCTCCGCAATGACCTCTTTGAAGCCCACTGCGACGGAGCGTGCGGCGCGGAAGGCGGCGTAATCCGTGACCATCTGCGCGACCGAGTAATAGAAGAACTGAAGCAGTCCGAAGGTCAGCAGAAGGATGAGGAACATGCAGAGCATGGCTTCCACAATGGAGGAAGCCCGCTCTCCATGCCGGATGTGCGGGCGCTGTTTCCGCATAGCAAAGACAGCCGCGGAGGCTTATTCGGTCGTGATGCCGCCCTTGTCGAGTTCCTTGAGGGTCTCGACGGAGGATTTGTCCACGGCGGAATCCACATCTTTCTGAGTTCCGAGTGTTGCAGCGGCGCCGCCGATTTTTTCGCGGATGGTGTCACTGAAAATTCCCAGAACCGCGAGAGCGGCAAGCGCAACGATGACGACGATGATGATGTACTCAACGATCGCCTGACCTTTGCAGCGTTTTTTCATCTGTTTCAGTTTTGCCATGTTCATAGTCGTACTCCTTTATTTATGCCCACGGCTCCCAGCCGATCAGGGCGGTTATTCGCCAACCGTATTCCAGAAACACCGCCAGCAACAGAAGCATGACGGCTGCGACCAGAAGAAACATTACAAGAAGCGCCGTGTATTCCGCGAGCACCTGTCCGCGTTCACCGCGCCTTCTTATATTTAATGTATTCATCCGATTCTCCGGTTTCCGGAGTACTTATAGCATAAGAAAATGCGGAACGCAAGGGCTGATTCTAAAATTTTCGATTTTTTCTTCACTTTTTGCTTTATAAAAATTGCAAAAAACGAAAAAGAGGGTATATTTCTGCATTTTAATATTAAAAAACCAGGGAGAATCAGATATGGCGAAGCAGAAGAAAGTTATGGAGTCGGAAATCATCGCGGATGATATTACCAGAGACTGCAACTCGTTTGAGGCGTGGTTCATCGAGAACGGAAAACTCGTTGCATGGGGATGCGTTGCCATCATTGTCGCGGTCGCTGTTGTCTTCTCTGTTGTTCAGTTCCGCAAGAGCTCGCAGGCCAAAGCGCACAACACCCTTGCTTCCGCCGTCACCGAACAGCAAATTCTGGATGCGCTGAAACAGTATCCGGACGGTCCCGTCGCTGCGGAAGCCCGTTACCGTCTCGCCGGACTCTATATCAAAGCGCAGAACAATAAAGCCGCAGTCGAACAGTTTGCGCTTGTTGCGGCGGACAAGCACGCGCTTGCGTTCACCAAAGGTCGCGCCATTCTTGACTCCGGTTATCTTTATGAAAATGACGGCAAGACCAAAGAAGCGCTTGCCCAGTATGAGAAAGCCGCTTCCGATCTTTCCCTTTCCGAGGACGCCCGTCTGGAAGGCTACTATGCTGCCGGTCGTATGCAGCTTGTCCTGAAGGATGTCGCGAAGGCGCGCGCCGCATTCAAACAGGCGTTGAACGTGACCGCCCGTACTCAGAGCGCATTCTTCTGGTCCTCGCAGGCTCAGGCTGCTCTGAACCGTCTTCCCGCGGAATCCGCCCCCGCAAAGTAAATGGACACTGCTCTGTCAAAGCGCCGGGAGTCGCTGCTCCGCGCTTTGACGACCCGTCACGGCAGAAAAAACAGCGGCTTCTGCATGGTTGAAGGTCTCCGCTGCGTCAATGAAATTCTGGCGCTGCGTCCGGATCTGATCGACTGTTGTATTCTCCGCGAAGACATGGCGGATCGCGTCAACTCTCCCGACGACAAAACCGTTGTGCTCGACCGTGCAAAGTTTGATTCTCTGGCGGCGACCGTGAACTCTCAGGGTGTTCTGGTTCTGGCGAAGCAGCCGGATTTTCTCCCCGCCGATGTTCCGCTGAACGATCCGTTCGCTCTGGTTCTCGACCGTGTCGCCGATCCCGGAAACTTCGGAACGATCATCCGTACCGCTCGTGCAGTCGGTCTGCATGAAATATGGGTGGTGAAAGGCGGTGTTGATCCGTTTGGCGACAAGGCGGTTCGTTCCGCTTCCAGTGCACAGTTCGCCGTCGGAATCCGTCAGACGGATTCTCTGGATGAGGCTGTTGCGGCACTCCGGAGACTTGGCGTCCGGCGTTTCTTCCGCACGGAACCTGCGGAGGGACACAGCGTTTTTACCGAGCCGGAGCTGTTCACGGATTCCGCGATTGTTCTTGGCAATGAAGCGAACGGCGCAGGTCCGGTTGAATCCGCTTTTCCGCTGAACATCCCGATGCCCGGTTCCGCCGAATCCCTGAACGTTGCGCAGGCGGCAACTGTGGTGCTTTTTGAATATGTCCGCCGCATGGGAGACTCGATATGAAAGCCATGCGCTTCACAAAAATGGACGGGGCAGGAAACGATTTCGTCGTTGCCGCGGACGTACCGGAAAACACGGTTCCGCGCACTCCTGAGATGATCCGGGCAGTTTGCGACCGCAGACGCGGGATTGGTGCGGACGGACTGCTTGTTTTGAAGCCGCTCGCTCCGGGCGAGGTGAAGATGACCTACTTCAATTCGGACGGTTCCCGTGCGGAGATGTGTGGAAACGGCTTGCGCTGCTGCATGGAATTCGCCGCGCTCAACGGCTTCGCGGATTCGCACGCCGTGTTTCACACCGATGCGGGCCGGCTCGAAGCGTGGCGTCCGGAGCCGGAGCTGATCCGTATCCAGATGCCGCTTGCAACGCCCTTCCGCGAGCTGACCGTCTGCGGCTATCCGGTGTATCTGACCTCGACCGGCGTGCCTCATACGGTGATTCCGCTGACGGCGGAAGGTTTTCGCGATCTGGATATTGACTGTGCCGGACGCGCCATCCGTTTTGCCGCTGAACTGGCTCCGGAAGGGGCGAATGTGGATTTCATTCTTCCCGACGGCGCGGATGCGGCGCGGGTGCGGACTTACGAACGCGGCGTGGAGGCGGAAACTCTCGCATGCGGAACCGGAGCGGCCGCGGTCGGGGCTTTCCTGCTGTGGAAATATGGCGGAAATGAAAAAAAACGCATTTTTTGTGCAGGCGGAGACGTTCTCACTATTGAATTAACCGCAAATGGGAATATTTTAAAAGAGATGTTCCTTTCGGGACCCGCCCGCGCGGTCTTTACTGGGACATGGAGCTGGAAATAACAAACTTAACATAATTTGGAGAAAACGAATGAGCATCCAAGGACTTTACACCGCACTGATCACCCCCTTCTCGCATGGAGCCGTGGATTACGGCAAACTCAAGGAAGTGGTCGAAGCGCAGATTCAGGGCGGAGTTGACGGCATTCTGCCTACCGGCACCACCGGCGAATCTCCGACTCTCAGCGTCGACGAGCATCTCGAAGTGATCGAAAAGGTCATTGAATACGCGAACGGCCGCTGTAAAATCATGGCGGGAACCGGCGCGAACTGCACGGAAGAAGCAATCCGTCTGACCAAAAAAGCGAAAGCCATGGGCGCGGATTCCTGCCTCCAGGTCACCCCGTACTACAACAAGCCGACTCAGGAAGGACTTTACCGTCACTTCAGCAAAATCGCCGACGACTGCGGTCTTCCGGTCGTTCTCTACAACGTCCCCGGCAGAACGGGCATTCCGATCGCGGCGGATACGGTTGCGCGTCTCGCTTCCAACCCGAACATCGTCGCGGTGAAAGAAGCCGGCGGCTCCGTTGAGCGCGTCTCCGAAATCCTGAACCTCTGCGACATCACCGTGATGTCCGGCGACGACAGTCTCACCGTTCCGATGATGTCCGTCGGCGCGAAAGGCGTGATCTCCGTTGCTTCGAACATCTACCCGGGCGAACTCAAGAAGATGGTTGACTTCTGCGCTGCCGGCAATTTCGCCGAAGGTCTCAAGCTCCACCGCAAGTTCTACAATCTGTTCAAGCACCTCTTCATCGAGTCCAACCCGATTCCGGTGAAGGCGGCTATGGCGATGATGGGCATGATTGAAGAGGAATACCGCCTCCCGCTCTGTCCGATCTCCGACAAGAACCGCGCAATTCTCAAGGCGACTCTGGACGCGCTGAACGAATGAAGATTGCAGTTGTTTCCGGGCTGAGACGCAGGGAAGGAGGTCTCGGCGAATTCTTCCTGCTCCGCGCGATCCACGAAGCGGCATATCTGGATGCCGATACGTTCATCGTGACCGGCGGTCTCTGTGCTTCTCCCTCGGAAAAACTGGATTTCATTGATATTCTGAATGCGTCGATCAAACGGCGCAAGCTTTCAATCCGCGTTCTCTGGATGCGGGGCGAAAACGATCCGGCGGATTTCTATCGGATTCTGCCGGATCCCGCAAACGAAACGCTGGACGGTCTGTCCGTTTCCGCGTTTCTCTCTCTTCTCGGCGATCTGCCGGAAATGACCGCGCCGGAATACCGGTTCCTGACCGCGGAGCTGAATCACGGCCGGATTGAAAACAGACACATTCATTCACTTGCCGTTCCTTCCGAATGGCGAAACCGTCTCACGGATTTTCACCTTCACACGAACCTTGCCTACTGTTCGGAAAACATGACGATTCCCTCCGCCCTGCGCCTTGCGAAGATGGCGGGCATCCGCAAACTCAACTTTGCGGAACACTCGGGGCAGCTCTATTTCATGAATGATGATTACTGGGCCGGACGCTACACGATGCGCACGCGCGGCACTCCGGAGGGGGCGCCTGTGCAGAACCGCATGCCGATGTACCGCGACCTTATCGCGCAGTACCGCGACGGTTCATTTTCCTATGGATTTGAAGTAGACATAGACCCTGAAGGCGTCCCCGCGCTTCTGCCGGAAGACGCCGCGTTTGCGCAGGTTCGGGTCGGTTCCGTGCATCACCTTTTCCGGAAAGACGACGTTGCCGCATTGAAGCGGGAGTTTCTCGAGAAAGTGGAAGCTCTCCTGCGTTCCGGCGTTCAGATTCTGGCGCATCCGTACCGTATTTTCACGAAAGGCTGCGGCATGACGGAGCCGGAGGATTTGTATCTTCCGACGATTGAGCTTCTGAAACGTTACGGCGTGGCGGCGGAGATCAACTATCATGCGGGATACCGTCCGAATCCGGAATTTTTTGCGCTCTGTCTGAAACACGGCGTAAAGCTTTCGCTGGGTACGGATTCGCACAATCTTTATGAAGTCGGCTTCATCATGCCGCACCTCCGCATCCTCAAAGCCGTCGGCGCTTACAGCAAGCTCGATGAAGTGCTGCTGGGAACGAATTGCGGCTGACCGGAGATTCCCGGACAGCCGCATCGCGAATACCTGAAATTCTTATTTTGCACATTCCCGGATTTTCCGGTGAACGGCGAGAGTCCGTTCGGCAAGAGCTTTCATCGAACAAACGGATTCTCCGATAAAATTCGGTTCGATGGTGTCATTCAGACGTTCCGCAAGGTGGCTTTCCGGATTTAAAATGCCCGTAATGGAACCGGTCGTTGCCGCGGTGCAGTCGGTATCCATGCCGCCCATTACCGCGAGCGCACAGTTGCGGTCGATTGTGCTGTTCCCGTAAAGCAGAGCCATGACGACGATCTGGAGATTGTTGATCGCATGAACACAGTGCATGTTTTTGTATCGTTCATCCAGCTTGTCCATGAACTGTTCCCATGTCGGAGCCTCCTTTTTCCATTGCAGGGAGAGTCTGACCGCCTCCGCAAAACGGCAGTTTGCGGGGATTTCCGAAAGACCGATGCGGATGAGCTTTTCCGGATCGCTTTCGCAAAAGGCCGCACTGATGACTGCCGCGACAAACATTTCCGCATAAATTCCGTTCTTTGTATGAGTCCAGCAGGCGTCGCGGTAGGCGAATTCCGCGGCGAGTTCCGGATTTCCTGCGGCCGCATACCCCCAGAAGTCCGCGCGGATTGCGGCGCCGATCCATTCACGGTAGGGATTGTTGAAGCGTCGCGTAAATGCGGGAGTCGCTCCCCAGCCGCTTGGACGGCAGAAGCGCGGATGGCGCATGTTGTAGTTCAGAATTGCCTGTGTTTCGGCAGTGCAGATGGCGTTGTAGGGCAGGGAGCTGTTCCAGCGGTCCGCAACATCATGCCATTTGAAATCCGCGCCCTTTGCTTCGAGAACGCGGAGTCCGACGAGGGTGTAATGAATGTCGTCGTCCGGTTCCATGCAGTTGATGTTTTCCCGCTGGGACCGCGGACACCAGAGTTCGGGTGCGGAGCGGATGTAGTCATGCAGTTCCCAATCTCCCTGCCGGATGAGCAGATCGCGGATCCAGGAGCGGGATTTGCACTCGACGGGTTTTCCCAGCGCACAGCCGACGCAGCGTCCGCGCCATGCTCCGTGGAAGTGTTCGAGCAGTTCCGCGTCGGAAAGCTTCAGTTCGAGTTTGCGCGGACCCTCCGGTCGCAGGGCCCGGATTTCCTCCAGCTCGTCCGGTTCCTCATACTTCCAGTCGGGACGCATCGGCAGATTCTCAAGTTTTTTGTAAATCTTTTCGATTCGCTCCGAGTAGGCGTCTGCATCGGGATGAAGCATGGCGGCTTCCTCCCTGATTTCCGGGGAGAGGATGTATCCCTCTTCCTCAAGCTGAACGAGTTCGTGCTGGAGCTGAACGAGCGGGTCGTACCATCCTGAAACAAGCATTTTTTACCTCCTTGCTTTTTCATGGTTTGCGGGTATAGTATAATGTCTTTTTTTAATAAAATCAACGCAGAAAAAGGTAAACTTTATGCAGAATCGCTCAAAATACGGTTTGCAATTTGTTCCGGTGGAATTTTCCGGCGGATTTCCGCTGTATGTTCATGATCATTTGCGGCATCCTTCGCGGGAGATCTCTGTGCTGCACCGTCACGATTGCATGGAGCTTGGATTCTGCGTGGAGGGGAAGGGGATTTTTGCGGTGGAGGGCAAGATTATGGATTTCCGGAGCGGAGACTTCACCGTAATCGGCCCTTCGGAGGCGCATCTTGCGGCCAGTGCGCCCGGAACGACCTCTCACTGGTACTGGTTTTATCTGGATTTTGAGCGTCTGCTGCATCCGGCGTTTCCGGAAACGGATCTGCGTTATCTTCGGTCGTTGCGCGGTGCGGCATTCGGGAATGTCTTCAGGGGAACCGAGCATCCGTGGGGACCTTTGATTCTGAAGCGGCTTTTCTGTGCGGAGACGAAAGAGGAGAAGATTGCGCTGCTTCTTCTGTTTGCCGTGCGTCTCCGGGAAGAGTCCGGAACTTTTGCGGAAGAGATCCCGGTGGAGGAGAACTCCGGGTTCGGGCGGATCGCGAAAGCGGTGAACTATTTCGGATCGCACTATTCGGAACGGATTACCGTTGCGGATGCGGCGCATTTATGCGGGATGAGCATTGCGAATTTCCGGCGGGTCTTTCAGCGGGAGATGGGCGTCGCTCCGCTGGATTATCTGAACCGTCTGCGGATTTGCATGGCGAAAGCGGAACTCCGGACGGGACGCTGGCGGATATTTGAGGTAGCCGCGCGTTGCGGTTTCCCTTCGCTTTCGAGTTTCAACCGACAGTTCCGGAAGCATGAAAAACGCACGCCCCGGGAGGTGATGACGCGGAAAGAATAAAATTTCTTGAATATTTTTTCGATTGAAAAATTGCTTATTTCATTTTTGAGTGTACATTACTTCCACACATGTAATTTTTGAGAAGGAACACTGGATTGGATACGCTGGAAAACATACCGCGGATGGTCTGCATTGTCAGTCTCGGATGCCCGAAAAACTTTGTTGATACGGAAATCGCGGCAGGGTCGCTCCTCTGCCGCGGACTCGGAATCACCGCAGATGAGGATGAAGCGGATATTATGCTCATCAACACTTGCGCGTTTATCGATACCGCCCGCAAGGAGTCTGTCGATGTCATCAAGGGGGCGATCCGGTGGAAAAAACGGCGCGAAGGACGCAGAATCGTCGTCGCCGGCTGTCTCGTCCAGTGGAAAAACGCGGCACAGGTCCGGGAGAAATTCCCTGAAGTCGACCTTTGGACCGGCATCGATTCGGTTGAACGGATGGGTGACATGCTCGCAGATCTGGATAATTCCGCCGCCCCCGCCGTCGCCGCTCAGCCGTGCTATATCTACAATGAAAAGACCTCCCGTGTTCTGCTGACGCCGGGACATTATGCGTATCTCAAAATTGCGGACGGCTGCGACAACCGCTGTTCCTACTGTTCCATTCCGAATATCCGCGGCTCCCTTCGCAGCCGGTCGACCGAATCCGTGCTCGCGGAAGCGCAAAACCTCGTTGACAACGGCACGAAAGAGCTGATCATCATTGCGCAGGATACCACAGCCTTCCGGCGCGACAAGGGGGAAAAGGATGCCGCGGCAAAACTCATTCAGGGGCTCGACAAGCTCAAGGGCGACTATTGGTTCCGTCTGATGTATCTGCACCCCGCCTCTGTGACGGATGCAATCATCGGCGCGATGGCGGATGCGGAACACATGGTCCGCTGCGTTGAAATGCCGCTTCAGCATATTTCCGACCGCATTCTGCTTTCGATGGGACGCAAAGTCGGAGAAGCGGCGACCCGTGAAGCTGTCCGCAAAGTCCGCGAGCAGGCGCACTGCGCAATCCGGACAACCTTCATGACCGGTTTCCCGGGGGAGACGAAGGATGACTTCGAGAAGCTTCTGCAGTATGTCGAGGAACAGAAATTCGAGCGTCTCGGAGCATTCTATTATTCGCCGGAAGACGGTACGCCCGCCGCATCGTTCCGCAACCAGGTTCCGCGCAAGCTGGCAATGGAGCGCTATGAGCGCATCATGGCGGCGCAGCACGATATTTCGCTTGCGGCGAACAAGGCGCTGATCGGGAAAGAGCTGGATGTAATTATTGACTCTGTCGAAGGGCGCGGCAAAGCGCTGGCCCGGAGCGGGCTTGATGCGCCGCAGATCGACAATCAGATTGTATTGAAGAAGGTTCCCGCAGGAGTCGAACCGGGAACTTTCGCGAAGGCAGTCGTACGCTCCGCGAAAGCGTATGACATAACCGCGGAGTATTCCGCATCCGAGGAGAAATGACTATGTCGCCGAGCATGAAAAACCTGCCGAACCGAATCACCGTAAGCCGGATCCTGCTGATCTTTGTTTTTGTGGCTCTGGCGAATATCCGCTCGGACAGCATCGGATTTTTCATCCCGACCGTGAAGCCGGAAGTCGGACAGATCTGCCATGTAATTGCATACATCGTCGCCATCCTCGCCGCATTCACCGACATGCTGGACGGCTATCTCGCCCGCCGCTATCATCTGGAGAGCGACTTCGGACGCCTGATCGACCCGCTGGCGGATAAGATTTTCGTTGTCGGAACGTTCGTCATGATGGCGGAATACAAGCTTATGCCGGGCTGGATCATCATCGTCGTTCTGACCCGCGAATTCATGGTGACGGGGCTCCGGATGCTGGCGACCCACAAGGGCGTTGTGATTTCCGCAGACAAATGGGGCAAACTCAAAACAATTCTCCAGATGATTGCTCTGCTGATCGGCGGTGCGGCATGGGTCGGGATTTTCAACATTCATCAGAAAGCGGTCTGGATCGGCTGGTATGTGTTGCTGCTGATTATGACGCTCGTTACAATTCTTTCCGGTCTCGGCTACTTCATCAAGAATAAACAGCTCTACATGGAAAACACATGACGCGGAACCTGACAGAGGAAAAAATAGACGATTTTTCCCGGACGGATGAGCCGCAGGAGAAAAAGCCGAAGTCGGGCGCATACCTGGTCGGCGTTACGGAGCAGGGGGAGTCGCCGCTTGAGGCGCGCGAGCATCTCGATGAACTCCGCGAACTCGTCCGCACCCTCGGTTTTGAGATTGTCGGCGAGACCATGACGGCAATCCGCGTTCCGAATGCGAAGTTTTATCTTGGCTCCGGCAAGGCGGAAGAGGTCTGCAATGCCGCAAAACAGGCAAATGCAGAGCTGATTGTTTTCGATACGGAACTCGGACCCTCTCAGCAGCGCAATCTGGAGCGTCTGGCGCGAACCAATGCGGTGGATCGCCAGGAGATCATTCTTGACATTTTTGCCGAACGCGCGCAGACGCGCGAGGCTGTGCTTCAGGTGGAACTTGCGCGCTACAAATATTTCCTGCCCCGTCTTACGCGCGCATGGAGTCACCTTTCGCGCCAGCGCGGCGGCGCAAAGGGAACACGCGGCGAGGGTGAAAAACAGATTGAAAACGACCGCCGCATGGTCAAATACCGCATCGGGCAGCTCGAAGAGGAGCTTGCAACCGTCCGCCGTCAGCGCGACGTCCAGCGCAAAGGACGCGTCCGCCGCGCAATGCCGCTCGCCGCGATTGTCGGCTACACCAATGCGGGAAAATCTTCGCTCCTGAACACGCTCACCGGTGCGGATGCTCTGGTTGAGAACAAACTTTTTGCCACGCTCGATCCGACGACCCGCAAGCTGGTTCTTCCGAACAAAAGCGAACTGCTGCTGACCGATACCGTCGGGTTCGTCCGCAAACTGCCGCATTCGCTGGTGGAGGCGTTCAAATCGACTCTTGAGGAAGCTGTCCTTGCCGATTTTCTGGTGATGGTTCTGGATATTTCGAGCCCGGATGTGGAGTCGCACTGGCAGACCACGCTTTCGGTTCTGACGGAGCTGGGCGCGCAGGACAAACCCATGCTGACTGTCTTCAACAAATGTGACCGCCAGAAAGATGCGCTGATCCGGACACGTCTGCGTTCGCTTGATCCGAACGGCGTGTTCATTTCCTGTCGCACGGGAGAGGGACTGGATGAGCTGCGGCAGACTCTGGTTGCCTACATGAAGAAGCGGACTCTGATTGACGATCTGCTGATTCCTCCGGAACATCCGGAGATTGTGGCGGCGGTCTATTCCAAAGCGTCGCTTCTGGAAGGGAAATATCAGGATGACGGTTCGTTTCGCTGTACTGTTCGGATTCCGGGCGCGCACAGCGAGCTGTTTGCTCCGTATTCCTGTTCAAAAGTTGAAAATAAAGTGGAGGATTGAAATATGAAATTGAAACTGATGGCCGCTCTGGCCTTCCTGATGGCGTTTCCCGCCGCGGAATTCGCGTCCGCACAGGGGAATGCTTCCAGCCAGGCGTCGACCGATGTCTGGAGTGTCTGGCGCAAGGGGTTTGAAAGCTATGAAAAAGCGGAAGCTGCGGTTAAGAAAAAAGATTACAAACTCGCTTTGAGTTATTACCGCGCTTCGCTGGAAGCGTTCCGCTCAGTCAAGCGGAGCAATCCGGATTGGAACAAAAGCGTAATCAGCTACCGGATCGATCTCTGTCTGCGCCGTATCCGTGCAACTCAGGAGCTGCGCGACGCCGTTGCAAAAACAGAGAAGCCGAAAGCCCCGGTTCATGCGGTTCCGAAACGCCCCGCTCCTCAGCGTGAAGACTTTGTAACACAATCTCTGAAGATGCGTGCACGTCTCGCGGAAACCGAAAAAGAGCTTGCCGCGCTCAAGCGTTCCGTTGATCTCAACAAGAAGGCGGCGGAGCAGGTGAAAAATCTGCTGCAGGAGAAGAAAGAGCTCGTGGAAAAGAACAACATGCTCTCGCTTCTTCTCGAGGATTCCAAAGAAAAACTCAAGCGCGCCGACCGCAGTCTTGACCGCGAGCGCCGGATCGCCGAAGAACGCGCAAAAGTGACGGCTCTCTCCGATAAAATCCGTTCCCTGAATCTGGAAATCAAAACGTTGAAGAGCGAAAAATCGGATGCTTACGAGCGCCGCAACGCTGCGGAATATGCACTGAAGCAAAGCGAACAGCGTATCGCCGCACTCACAGCTTCCGTGGAAACCGCGAAGCTGGTTCAGAAGGAAAATCAGCTTCTCCAGAATCAGCTCGAGGAGATTCGTAAGGACCGTGCGGCATTGCAGAAGAAACTGGATGCGGCGTCCGCCGAGATTGCCGGACTTAACGCCCAGCTCAATAAAATCCGCGAGGGCATTGACCTTCCGGAGAATATCCGCCGGATTCAGGACAATGCAAATATTGTCATGAAGGACAATGAGTATCTCCGCACTCTGAATGCGAAGAATATGAAGGAACTCGAACTCCTTCGCAAGAGTTCCGCCGCACTTTCCGCGGAGCTGGAAAAAGTATCCGCCGAATACAAAGCCGCTTCCGCCGGGCTCAGCCGTGCATCAACGCAGTCCGCTCAGGCGAACGAACAGCTTGCCCTCCGCGCGAAGGAATCGGAGAACAGCCGGGCTGTGATCGCTCAGCTTCTACAGGAACGCGATTCCCTCAAAAATGAACTCACCGCATTCAGCAAACGCTATGAAGCTCTGCTGAAAAACTCCTCCCGCACGGATTCTCTTTCGGTCGGGCTTGCGGAGAAGGAAAAGGAACTTCAGGCGCTCGCCGCGAAGACAGCCGGACTGGAGCAGTCGCTTGCCGGATTGCGCAAGGAGAATGAAACTCTGGTCGGAGCGAATGCCGCGCTGAGCGCATCCGTCGCCGCACTTACCGCAAATGCGGAGCGTCTTTCCGCGGAGAATCAGAAACTGAAAGCCAACGCGGAAAATCTGCGGACTCTGCTTGCGGATTCGCAGGATTTCAAAAAGAAAATGCTCGCTCTTTCTGCTGAAAACGAGGCTCTGAAGAAAAATGCCGCGGATCTTGAGAAGTTCGCGAAGGGACCCTCTGCGGAATTCGCGCGCCTTCAGCGCCGTTCTGCGGAACTGAAGAAAGAGCTCGACCGTGTGCTGGCGGAACGGGCGGAGCTTCAGAAACTTGTGAAGGAATCGAAAGCCCTTCCGGAAATCCGGAAGAAATATCAGGATGTGGTCGCGAACAACAACCGTCTTTCCGAGGAGTATGCCAGACTCAAGCAGGAGTTCGAGCAGTTCAAAGCCTCCGCCGCAAAGGTGAATCAGGCGGATGTTTCCGCCGCCGGCGTGAATACGGAGAACGCGCAGCTCAAGCGCGAGGCGGAAGCTCTGCGCGACAAGATCGCCGCTTATGAACGCAAAATCGAGGTCGGTTCTGCGCTTGCCGCCCGTCTTGCTGCGGAGAATGCGCGGCTGAAACAGAATCCGGACACGTCTGCAAGTGCGGAGTATGCGAAACTCAAAGCGGAATATGACCGCATTCTGCCGAAGTTCGAGGTTCTGGAATCGGATAATGCCGCGCTCCGGAAATCGATTTCGGATTACAAAGACCAGTACCGGAAGTCCGCCCGTCTTGTAGCGGAAAATGAAAAATTGCGGGAAGAATACGCCGCGCTCCGGAAAACCGTTGCGGACGGTGTGCTCGCCAGACAGCTCAAGGAACTGGATGCGGAAAACAAGAATCTGCGCGCCGAAGTGCAGGGCTTGCGCGGAAGCGTGGAGCGTCTGCTGAAGGTTGCGGAGAATCCCGCCGCCTCGAAGGAACACCTCAAACGCACCGTCGATGAAAATTCCGCTCTCAAAACGGAAGTTGTCAAACAGCGTCAGCAGCTGGAATCTCTGAATGCGAAACTTGCGGAGAACGAAAAACGCCGCAAAGAAAATGACGCCCGTCTTTCCGCTCTGCTGACGACCGCGCGCACAGCACAGGAGTTTCTCAAACAGCGGGAAGCCGAGATCCGGAAACTTACAATACAGATAGATGCTCTGAAAAAAGCGAACCCGGCTTCCGCGTCTGAACTCGTCGCGGAAGTCACGGCGCTGAAGGAAGGAAAAGCGCAGTTCGAGTCCGCTATTCTCAATCTGAATGCGGTCCGCCGGAAACTCGAATCGGAAAACGCTGCGCTGAAACGGGATTTGGAACTCGTCCGCCGCGAAGCCGATTCTCTGAAGAAGACCCTGGAGCGTCCCAAGCCGCAGGGCGAACTGGAACGCCGCAATCTCGAACTTGTGGAAGCTGTTTCCAAGTATGAAAAACTCTATGCGCAGACCTCGAAGGAGCGCAACGATTTCTCCGCCCGCATCAAAACTCTGGACAAAGAGATCGCGGACGCGAAAGAGCAGCTTGCAAAGTCCGCCGTTTCCGCCGAGCGGATGCGCAAGGAGCTGAAGCAATGGACCGATGACCCGATTGCCATGAATGAGCAGTCCGTCTACAAGAAAAATCTTGCATTGGATCAGATCGTCGGTGAAAACGATTCGCTGCGCCGTGAGATCGCGCGTCTGAAATCGGAACTTACGGATTCCAGAGATGCGCTGAACAAGAGCCGTTCCAAGATGATTGCCATGGAAAAACGTTTCCAGAAGGTGCTCTTCTCCATGAACGAGTACAAGAAAGCGAATCCGGGCGCGGTTCTGCAGATTGACAGCGCCAAGCAGGCGGAGCTTGACGCCGAAGAGGCGAAGCTGAAGAAGCATCGCGAGATTGCGGAAAAGGTTCGTGCACGCAAAGAGCAGGCGAAGAAAACCGCTCCTGCTCCGGCCGCCGTTCCCGCCGCCCCGGTGAAACGCGATCCCTCCAAACCTGCGGATGAGCAGAAATTCACCTCGTCCATGAAGATCGCGGCGAAAGCTGAGAAGGAAAACAACTCCGCAGTCGCTCTGATGAACTACTGGCGCGCGGTCGATGCGTGGCCGGAGAGCGTCGAAGCCTACGCCGGACTCGTTCGCGTCTATCTGGTGCGCGGCGACAAGGCAAGCGCGCAGAAGGCGTATGAAACAGCAAGAAAGTACGGATTCAAGGAATCCAAAGAGCTCGAAAAGAAACTTTACGGAGAATAAGAAATGTCAATGTTCGGATCCCTCGGAGAAATGGCGAATCTGATGAAGAATTTCGGTCAGATTCAAAATAACATGAAAAAGATGCAGCAGGAGCTCGCTTCGGTTGAAGTGCGCGGCATCTCGTATTCCAACATCGCGGAAGTCGTGATGTCCGGCGATATGATTGTCAAAAGCGTGAAGCTTGATCCCGCGGCTCTTGCGGTTCAGAACCGCGAGCTCGTTGAAAACGCCGTCAAAGAGGCGATCGCTTCCGCGCTTCAGCAGGTGAAAATGGAAGGCGCGAAACGTCTTTCCGATGCGACCGGCGGACTCAACATTCCCGGTCTGACGCCCGGAGCCTGACGCGATGCCTTCCGCCGCATACCCCGATGCCCTTCAGGAGCTGATGGAACTGCTGCGCGGTCTGCCTGGAGTCGGCCGCCGCAGTGCGGAACGGATGGCGCTTCAGCTTTACGGCTGGGCGCCGGATCGTCTTTCCGTGCTTGCGGAGTCGCTGGCGACCTTGCACGACCGGATTGGCGTCTGCCCCGAATGCGGCGCCATGTCGTCCGGTCCGGGGCAGCTTTGCGGGATCTGTTCTTCGCCCCTGCGCGACGCCGCGCAGATTTGTGTGGTGGAGGATTTTCCGCAGATGCGTTCCATCGAAGCCGGCGGAGTTTACAAGGGGCGCTATCACATCCTCGGAGGCACGCTTGCTCCGCTGGAGGGAAGACTTGCCTGTTCGCTTTCCATTGATCCGCTGCTGAAGCGGATCGACGCGGGGGGCGTGCGGGAGGTCATCCTCGCCCTCAGCCCCGACGTCGAAGGACAGGCGACGTCGATTTATCTGGCCAATTTACTGAAGGATAAACCGGTCCGCATCAGCCGTCCCGCGCAAGGTCTTCCCGCCGGGGCGGATCTCAGTTACGCCGATCCCGCAACGGTTGCCGCCGCGCTGAACGGACGGACGGTTTTTGACTGATTATGACCTATCGTTATTATTTTGCCGGTGCGCTGTTCTGCCACAAGGAACTCATTGGAAATCATCTTCTTGCAGAGGCGATCCGCGACCGTTCCGGCGATGAGTTCGCCGCAAATCTTCCGCAGAAGGAGGAGAATCAGCTGCGCCCGAATCCGCTGGAAATCCGCGACAATGATTTCCGCCTCCTCCTGGAGTCTCAGCTTGCTCTCTTCAATTTCGACGGAACCGAACTGGATTCCGGAACGGTTGTGGAGTTCATGGCCGCGCGTTTTCTTCAGATTCCCTGCGTGCTGTTCCGCACCGATTTCCGTTCCGCCGGAGATCAGAACGCGGACGGCGAAGCGTGGAATCTCATGTGTTCCGGCTATCCGCGCACGAAGGTTCGCTTTGTCGGCGCGATGGAAAGCTATCAGCGCGTGTTCCGCGCCGCGGACAGCACCGCCGAAGCTCTGAAAAACTACTATGCCGAGCTTGCGGACGGCTTGATTTCCGATTTCCGCGAACTTCTGACCATGCCTTCTCCGTTTGCGTCGGAGGACGAGGCGCTCTCCGCCTACCGCTACTTTCTGACCGTCTGCGGAGGCACGCTCCCGGAGAAATTCGGGGAAGAGCGTCTTCGTTCGATTATTGCCCGTCGCCGTCTTTTTTCGTAAGCTCGGCAAGCAGAGTCCGGATATGCGCTTCCGCATTTTCCGGACTGAATTCCTCCGGAATGGTTCCTCCGTATTCGATCTGGTAGAACCAGCCGAAGATTTCGCCCGTCGCCCATGCCAGACGCGGGCTGACGGGTTCCAGCGAGAGCGCGTAATCCATCAGTTCCTGATTGTGTACCCGCGGCAGTCCCGCACTTTTCAGCAGAAAACGTGTTCCTTTGTAGAGCGCGCGGATCTGATGTTCCGGTGCGAGGTCTGCATTTCCCGCCGCTTCAAAACAGCGCATGGCTTTTCTCTGGAGCCGTTTGCGCAGAGTTGCGGAGATGACGATTTTCAGCAGAATCGCCGCCGGGATGAGAAGCAGAATCCAGATGTGGCATGGCTGGAAGCCGTTCCGCATCAGAGTTTTCACCTGAAGCATGCTCTGTTTCAGACCTGTTTTTGTGCCGGAGAGAAAATCGCGGACCGCCGCGGCGAGAGTCCGCTTGCCTTTGGAGCCGGCTTCCGCGTCTTTTACCGCCTGCCTTGCGAGCGCATCGGAGACGGCGTTTTCGATGCGGTTCAGCATGGTCTCTTTTCCCATCTGCTCGGCATAAATCTTTTTCGCCAGTTCCTGCACTTCTTCCGCGAGTTCGGGCGGTTTGATTTTCCATTCGTCTCCGAAGGGATCGCGGAGTGTGCCGATTCCGGTCGGTGTCGTGCGGGAAATGATGTTCTGCGGAGGGGTTGCATCAAATGTCAGCCAGCCGTGACCCTCGATGAAAATCTGCGTCCATGCATGCGCGTGATATTCGTAGACTTCAAACTGACTGGTGAGCGTGTTGTAATTGCCGGGCGAGAATCCGGTTGCGATCCGCGAGGGAATGCCGGCGATGCGCGTCATGACTGCCAGCGCGGTCGCAAAGTACTCGCAGTGTCCCGATTTGAGTTCAAAAATAAAATAATCCGCGGTCTCTTTGCCTTGGGGAAGCGGGTCGGCATTCAGTTTATACGGGAAATTTTTCCGCAGATAATCGCGGAGAGCGAGCGCCTTTTCGTAGTCGGTTGCCTTGTCCTTGGTGAGTTCTTCAACCAGCTTGGTCAGACGTTTTGAAATTTTGTATTTCGGCAAGGCTCGGTAGATATATTTCGGCGCACGCTCCAGCCAGTAAATCGTATATTTCCGGCTGGAAGGCCGGTGCGGAAGAACCGGAACCTCGTTTTGCGGCAGGAAGATGCGGACCATTGTATTGTAGCGGAACGGAAGAGCCGGGTAATTGTTCTTGTCGGGAAGTTCTGCTGTGAAAATTTCCTTGCGCAGAAGGTACAGAGGCTTGTCTGGGCGGGTGAAATAGACGGGTAGATACGGTGCAAAGAGACGCGGTGTAATCCACTTCCGCATGGTGTAGGAAATCTGAACTTCGGAGCTGACCGGCTCCTGCTCGTCGGCGTGAAGTCTGCGTGCGCCTTTGTGTTTTTCTGACAGCTGGAATGTCCATGCCGTGCCGTCGTACTGATTGTAGATGCGCGCGATATGGTAGAGTTTGAGCGGAGTTTTGACCGTGAAAAGCAGATCTTTCCCCTGCATTGCGGCAGCACCGCCGCCGTTTGTGTTCGAGTTCGTCGAAAACGTGTTCTTGATCTCCATCGGCGTTCTGGATTCGGAACTGACCGATTTCGGCTCAAAATTATTGTTGATGATCTTTGCGTCCTCTTTGAATTTGGTCTCTTTCCTTTCATTGTGCAGCCATTTCTGCATGGAGAGCGGAACAAAGGAATCCTTGTCGGTGAAAAAGGAAACTTCAAATGCACCCTCGGTGCTGTTCGGAAGTTTCGGCAGAAGCAGGAAGACGACGGCTGCGGAGAACAGCGCAAGCAGCATGTGAATTACATAGAAAATCCAGGTGCGCTTCAGCCGCTGCTCCGCCGGTTTGATGGAGGCGTCACCGGAAAGCGAGACGGAGCGTCCCGCATAGAAGAGCATCAGGATGCAGACTGCTGCTCCGGCGAAGAGTCCGAGGAAGAACACGCGCGGCAGCACCGCCCCGTAGAGCAGGAGAAATGCGCTGATGACGAAGAGAAACGCGCAGTCGCGGGCGCGTCTTCCCATGAGGAAAGTGAGTCCGGCGATTCCGACAAGTTCCAGACAGACCTTGTCCGCAAGTTCTCCGGCCCGGAAGCGGTAATACGCCCAAAGCAATGCGCCGCAGACGAGAACAAGCTGAAGCACGAAACGTTTGTTCATTGAAAATTTTGAATACGGAATCCATGCGATGAGCGAGACCGGCGCGATGAGTGCGAGAATCAGAATTGAGATGTACGGATGACAATGCTGCCAGAGCGCGGAAAACGCCGCGATCGCATAGAGCGAGCAGAAGAAAACATGCATGGGGGCGCGTTCGGGAACGGTCCGCATGTGGGAGCGGTCGACGATCCGCGCGGCGCGTTTTTTCCGCAGATTCCGTAGGAGATTCAGCATTGTTTCAGAACCTCCTGAAGACTGCTCCGGCAGGAGACGGGGCAGGGGGTGAGCGGACGGCTGGCGTCAATCCGGATCTTCTCCGGATCCAGAACCAGCGGCGTTTCAGGATCGATATACGGAAAATTCTGTTTGGGCGCATAGATCCAGTGGATGTGGATATGACGTTCCTGAAGCAGTTCGAGCATATCCGCAAGTTCCGGCGGGTTGGAGAGTGCGAGAACATAAAGCTCGGTTCCCGGTTCCAGCTGTTCCATGACGCCGGAAAGCAGCGCGGTAAAATTGGAGTCGGACGGGTTGATATCGGTAAGCAGAGAGAGAATTTTTCCTTTGAGCCCGGTCGCATCTCCGTGCAGTTCGAGCACGTGGTCGCCGTTCTGAACATAGAAATTGAGTGTGCAGAAGACGGAGCTCAGGTGTTCCGCAATGGAGGCCGCGGCGGAGATCAGAAACTCGAAGTTGCTGTTCGGGGAAATTCCGACATCCGGGCGCGAGGAGTCCAGCAGAATCGCAATGTGGTCGACGGTGAGGGCTTCGCGTTCTTTGACCATCAGCTGGCGTTTCGCCGCGGTTGCTTTCCAGTGGATGTTCCGCATTTCATCGCCGTTCCGGTAGGCGCGGACGCCGAAAAATTCCCTGCCGAGTCCGGCGATTGCGAGGGGGCGTCCCTCCTGTCCGGGAACAATTCGGCGGTTCTCTCCCAGGGAGAGCTTTGCCAGCTTTTCGGTGCGCGGCGTCACCAGAATGTCGGCGGGCAGATGAAACACGCGGCGTTTGCGGAAAATCCCGGCCGGATCGCCTCCGTAAAGCGTGATGCGGTTGAGTGAATAGTGTCCGCGGTGGGCAACGGTGACCGTGCGCGGCAGAAAGATCGTTTCATGCGCGCCCGGTGCGGGAACGGCGGTGTTGAGCTGCCCGTTCGGGAAGATCCCGCTTTTTTCGGAAAGAATCAGTCCCTGACGCGGAAACGGAGTTGCGTTGGTGATGCGGACAGGGAAGTTTGCCGGCGATCCGCAGGCGGTATCCGCCATATCCTCCCGTTCCACGCGGATTCCGAACAGCGAGAACTGAGCGGTCAGGAAACTTGCCGCGGAGACGCCGGTGAAGAACGCCGCCGCAAGAGCCGATCCGAGTCCGACATTGACATACGCCACGCCGAGACTGGCGGCTGTCGCAAGCAGAAAAAGGATGCCGTGAGGCGTCGGAAGCGCAATCATTGCACGTCGGTTTCCTCGTTTTCAAGCCGGATGGATTCGATGATGCTGTTGAGCACATTTTCAACCGACTTCCATTCCGCCTGCGCGCGGAGTTTCAGGTGAAGACGGTGGGCGAGAACCGCCGGAAGGATGTCGCGGATATCCTTCGGCGTCACGAAATCGCGTCCCCGGTATGCCGCCAGACTCTGTGCGCAGCGCATGAGCGCGAGGGAGGCGCGGGGGCTTCCGCCGTTGTTCAGCGCGGGATGCCGCCGGGTTTCATTGATGATGTCGACAATGTACCGTTTCACTTGTTCGGAAACGCGGACCGACCGTACAAGCGCCTGGCAGTGAACCACATCCGTTCCTTTGATTACGTAGGATATGGCGCTGAGCGGATGCGAATTCGTCTGAGAGGTCAGAATCTCCATTTCATCTTCCGGCTTGGGGTATCCGATGCTGATCTGCATGAAAAAACGGTCCAGCTGCGGTTCGGGCAGGGGATATGTCCCGTGGTAATCCTCGGAGTTCTGGGTTGCGATGACGAAGAACGGCTTCGGCAGAACATGCGCGCGTCCGTCGATGGTGACGACGGATTCGGACATGCACTCCAGCAGACTGGACTGCGTGCGCGGCGTGGTGCGGTTGATTTCATCGGCGAGAATGACGTTTCCGAAGATGGGGCCGGGAAGGAATTTGAAAGTCTTTTCCTTTTCGTCGTAGATATTCATTCCGGTGATGTCGGAAGGAAGCATGTCCGGGGTAAACTGGATGCGCCTGTACTGAGCCTGCACAGATTTTGCAAGCGCCTGTGCGAGAACGCTTTTCCCGACGCCGGGGACGTCTTCGATGAGCAGATGACCGTCGGCGAGCATGCAGACGATGACATTCTGAATCACTTCCGGCTTTCCTTTGAAGACGATTGCAATGTTGCGTTCGAGATTTGCAACGGTTCTGTGCAGAAAGTCAAATGTATAGGAATTGGTGTTTTCCTCATCCGGACCGGAGCAGTCCGGAGCGTTGAAAACCATCATGACGCTTCCGATCTGGATGACGTCGAGATGTTTGATCTGTTTCTTGCGGATCGGCTGGGAATTGACGAATGTTCCGTTTGCGCTGCCGAGGTCTTCCGCGAACATGTTTCCCGGAGTTCCGGAGATGCGCAGATGATGCCGCGAGACATTGCGGTCATTGATTTGAATATCGCATTCGGGGTCGCGACCGATAACGATATTGTCATGGTCGAGCACGATTTCGTGTCCGGCTCCGTATCCTTCCTGAATGGTCAAAGTCGGCTGATTCCAAGTCTGCGGATTCATTACAGATAGATCCTTTCATTCGATAATTTTTATTTTTTAAGTATAATAACCTTTTCGGTATTTTCAAGCAGTCTCTTAATAAAAAATGGAAATTCGAACAAGAAAAAAATCTGCGTTTCCGGAAAACAAACCGGAAGCGCAGATTTTTCATTTATGTTTTTTTACCGGACAAGCTCAAGGCCGGCGTCGCGGATCATCTGGAGATCCGCCTGGACGCCGCGTCCCGGAGTGACAAGATAGCCGCCCGTCATGAAGCTGTCTGCGCCGGCGGCGAAGATCAGCGACTGCATGTCGCGCAGATTCTGTTCGCGTCCGCCGCAGATGCGGATGCTGGTTTCGGGCATCATCAGACGCGCCGCGGCAATCGCGCGGAGGCAGTCCCAGGGTGTAATTCCGCATCCGCCTTCCAGCAGAGTTCCGGGAATCGGGCTCAGAAAGTTCAGCGGAACCGAATCCACTTCCAGTGAACGGATTGTTTCCAGCAGTTCCACGCGCTGTTCCAGAGATTCGCCGATGCCGATGATGCCGCCGGAACAGACGGTGAAGCCGACTTTTTTCGCTGTCCGCACGGTTTCGAGCTGAGAGGAATAAGGACGCGTCGTGCAGATTTCCGGGAAGTAGCTCGGCGAGGCTTCGAGGTTGTGATGGTAGCGGTCAAGTCCGGCTTCCTTGAGCTGAAGCATGGTGTCTTCGGTCATGATGCCGAGAGAGGCGCAGGGGATGATCGGCAGATCTTTGCGGATCATGCGGATTGCCTTGCAGATTTCGTCAAGGTCGTGTCCCTGAACGACTTTGGTTCCGGAGGTTACGATTCCGAAACGGTGGGATCCGTGTTCGGCGGCGGCTTTTGCCGCATTGTACATTTCTTCCGCGGGGATCAGCGGGTAGGTGTGGATTTTGGCTTTCGAGCGTGCGGACTGGGCACAGAATGCGCAGTTCTGCTGGCAGTTTCCGCATTTGGCGTTCACGATGGAACAGGTTTTGATTCTGTTGCCCGAATGTTTCTCTCTGGCTTCGGTTGCGCGGCGGAGAATCTCCAGCAGCTGGACGGGGGCGGTTGTCTTGAGAATTTCAAGAGCTTCGGTTGTGCTGATGCCTTGTATCATCATGTTCCTCCATTAACTTTTGAATGCTGTCTTGAGGCAGAATGCGCGGATGGCGAGCTGGTCGTCCGCATTTGTGCGCATGGCGCGCAGCAGGTCTTCTGCATAGCCGAGACAGCGGTAGATGCGTTCCTCCCCGAGCGCTTTTGCCGCGTCGGGGTCGAATTGTGTCGGAAAAAGTTCCGGATTCGGAATCAGTTTCATCGGCGTGCCGGATGCGAGCAGAGCCGTTTGAGCAAAATAGGCGTGAATCATGCTGAGAAACAGGTCGCGCATGCGTTTGTATTCGCAGCTTTCTTCGCCTTTGATGCGTTTCTCAATCAGCTGTTTTCCTGCCGATTCGAGGTTTGCCGCCTCCTCAAGCCGCCGTTCCCATTTCTTTGCAACATTCTGTTTGGCAAGGTCGTTCAGCGATGCGGCGTAGTCGATCAGCGCGGTCGCGCAGTCTTCCGTATCAATGAGTTTTCCGTGCGATTCAAACAGCAGCTTGTGCAGCAGCGCGGGGAGCCCCTCTGCATTCGGCAGACGGTATGTGCAGCGGTTGTCGGTCAGCTGAATGGTCTGGCAGCGCGAGCGGATCGTCGGCAGAAGTTCGGACGGGTTGGCGGTTGTGAGGATGAACATGCACTTTTCGGGCGGTTCTTCCAGTGTCTTGAGAAACGCGTTCTGCGCCTGTTCGTTGAGCCGGTCCGCCTCGTGGATGATGCCTATTTTCCATCCGCAGTCTGTCATGCTGCTGAGGTGAAACTGGGCTTCAAACCAGCGCATGGTGTCGACTTCGTCATCGCTTTCCCCGATCGGGATGATGCGCGAGACGGAGGAGGGGGCGAGCGAGACCATATCGGGGAAGGTTCCTCCCTGCATTTCGCGGCAGACGGCGCAATGACCGCAGGGGGAAAAATCGGGATTCGGGTGTTCGCATGCGGCGAGCGACGCCAGCAGCGGCGGAAAGTCCATCCGGTAATCCGTGTTGGATGAACAGAGCAGAAACGCATGCGTAAGGCGTCCTGCCGACCGCGCATTTTTCAGCGAGTTGACGGTCAGCGGAAAATGGCGCTCAAAGAAGGTCCAGTCCAAGCTCATGGTTCACACACTCCCTCACAGCGCGGGCAACCTCTTCGACGGTTCCTCCGGCGGCGATTATTTTGATTCGTTCCGGTTCCTGTTCCGCGAGTTTGAGAAAACCGTTGCGGACGGCGGTATGGAACTGAAGGGTTTCAGAATCGAAACGGTCGTTTTCGAATTCCTCTTTTGCCGCGCGTCCGGTGCTGCGGCGGATTCCGAGTTCCGGCGGAATGTCAAGCACAATGGTCAGATCGGGCTTGACGCCGCGGCAGGAGAAGCGGTTGACTTCATCAAGCATCTTCATATCGAGCCCGCGCGCGTATCCCTGATAAACTTTTGTGGAGTCGAAGAAGCGGTCGGAAATGATCCACGTTCCTTTTTCCAGTTCCGGCTTGAGAAGCGTTTCGACCATCTGCGAATGGCATGCTCCGAAAAGGAGCAGTTCCGTTTCCGGCGTAAGTTCTTCGCCCGGTTCGCGGGACTTGAGAATTGTGCGCAGTTTTTCCGCAACGGCAGTCCCGCCGGGAGAGCGCACGGTACGGACCATGCGTCCGCTGCGGGCAAACGCTTCGCCCAGAAGAGCCGCCTGTGTGCTCTTCCCGGTTCCTTCGCCGCCCTCCAAAGTGATGAATCCGCCTCTCATGGTGCAAAAAAATCCTTATTCCGATTGAAATTTATCGTTTGCCATGGTAAGTTACCACATATTTGAAAATATTCAACCTCAGAAGGAGTGAAAAATGGCAAAGCTGGAACGCGACACCTATTTAACCAAACATGTTGGAAACTTTCCGCAGACAATTGAGATCGGCGGACGCACTTATGTCAAGGCCGACGACCTCCGGTACGGAACAAACCCGCACCAGCCCGCCGCGTTCTACCGTCCCGACGGCTGCTCCGGCGCCATCATGGACATGAAGACCCTCAAAAACGGCAAGAACGGTCTCTCCCAGACGAACCTTGAGGATATCTCCGGCGCGCTCAACATCGTAAAATATTTTGACCGTCCCGCCTGTGCGGTGATGAAGCACGTCAACCCGAGCGGCGCCGCCGTTCAGGTCGGCTGTGAATCCCTTCGCGACGTCTATATCAAGGCGCGTGACTGCGATGCCCGCGCTGCGTTCGGAAGTGTGATCGCGTTCAACACACAGGTTGACGCCGAGACCGCTGAAACCATCATGTCCACGTTTGCGGAATGCGTTGTCGCTCCCGATTTTACCAAAGAAGCTCTTGAAATTTTCTGCGATGCGGAACGCTTCAAACTCAACAAGCAGATCCGCATTCTCCAGTGCGGCAAACTTTCCACGATTCCGCGTTACGTCGGCGACGATCCGGATGGCATCAACAACACCGTCAAAGTCCTCTGCGACGGCTCCTTGGTGATTGCCGCTCCGCTCCTGACCAATGTCCGCAATTTCCGCGATCTTCCCCCGGCGGCCGGTGAAAGCAAGACCGCCGGAATCCAGGTTGCAACCACGGAGCCGACCGAACAGCAGAAGTGCGACCTTCTCGCTGCATGGTACATCAACATTTCCGTCCGTTCCAACGGCGTTGTGATCGTCAAAGACGGTCAGACCCTCGCAGTCGGAACCGGCGAACAGGATCGCGTCGGTGCGGTTGAGCAGGCAATCGAGAAGTTCAAACAGAAATATACCGGTTCCGCAACTCTCGAAGGCGCGGTCATGTCCAGCGACGGATTCTTCCCGTTTGCGGACGGTCTCGAAGTCGCGGCGGCGGCGGGCATCAAAGCGATGGTCGCCCCCTCCGGCTCCCTGAAGGATGCGGATGTGATCAAGCGCGCCAATGAACTCGGCGTTGCTCTCCGCCACGCTCCGGAACGCATTTTCTCTCACCACTGATCCGATGCGTCATGGATGATCTGCTGCCCGTACAGGATTCCCCGTTCGAACTGTCGCCGGAACCCGGCGGCGTAACCGAACAGACCCTGCGCGGCGAGGTTGAAAAGGTCCTCTATGAAAACGAGGAGACCTCCTATACCGTTGTGATCATCCGTGACGCTCTCGGCGAACTTCATAATGCGGTCGGCACGCTCCCCGGCGTCTCTGCGGGGCAGGGCATCGAGGCGGTCGGCCGCTGGGAAGTTCACAAGGAGTACGGACGCCAGTTCCGTGTACTCTCTTACAATTTCACTCTTCCCGTTACGGCGGACGGTATTATCAAATATCTCTCCTCCGGCGTCATCAAAGGACTCGGACGCAAGAACGCGGAGGCGATTGTCGCCGCATTCGGCGCCGCCACCCTGGATGTGATAGAAAACGCTCCGGCGCGCCTGCGTGAAGTCCCCGGAATCGGGAAAAAACGCATTGATGCAATCCGGCAGATCTGGAAGGAGAACGCCCAGCGGCGCACGCTCCAGATTCATCTTCAGAGCTACGGCGTCAGCCTTGCCTACTTTACAAAAATCTATCAGAAATACGGCGACGCCGCGGCGGAAAAAATCAGAGAAAATCCCTACGCGCTTGCAACCGACATTCCCGGAATCGGGTTCGTCATGGCAGATCATATCGCGGAAAAAATGGGAATCCAGAAAAACGATCCGAAGCGTCTGACTTCCGGAATGACGTATGTTCTTTCCCAGATGCGCGGGCTCGGGCATATCTGCGTTCCGCGCGATCTCTTTCTTTCCAAAGCCGCGGAACTGCTCGGCATTGAGCCTGAAGATTCGGAGAAAGCGCTGACCCTTGCCGTCGGTCTGATGCTCGCGGCGATTCGCAAGGCGTCGGACGGAACAGAGATGATTTACGAGCCCGGGCTGCTCCGATGCGAAGAGGAATTTCCCGTCCGCATTGCGCGTCTCATGGCGGTTCCGCGCCATTATGGACAGAACATTATGCGCTTCCCTGTTCAGCCGAACGCAATTTTCAGCGACGAACAGCTGAATGCGGTGAAAATGGTCGGCAACTCTCCTGTCTCGATTATCACCGGCGGACCCGGCGTCGGCAAAACAACGGTTGTCGGGGAGATTGTCCGTCGCGCGAAACTCGCCAAGCTGACAATTGCTCTCTGCGCTCCGACCGGACGCGCCGCGAAACGGATGTCCGAAACAACGCATGTCACGGCATTCACGATTCACCGCCTGCTGAAATGGGATCCGGCAAAACATCAGTTTGTGCATGGCCGCTCTTCTCCGCTGAAGGCGGAGCTGATCATCATTGATGAAACTTCCATGCTCGATATTCTGATTGCAACCGCCCTGTTCCGTGCGATCAACCCCGGGACAACAGTTGTGCTTGTCGGCGATGCGGACCAGCTTCCGTCGGTCGGCCCCGGCAATGTCCTGAATGATCTGATTGCATCCGGTTTTATTCCGGTTACGCGTCTGACAAAGATTTTCCGTCAGGGCGCCGGAAGCGGCATCATCATGGCGGCGCACGATGTCAACAGCGGACGTATGCCGCCGATTTCCCGGACGCGCCGCAATGCTCCGGTTACCGATTTCTACTGGATTGAAAAGGATGATCCCGACGAGGCTGCGGATGTGATCCGCCGTCTGGTTTGCGACCGTATCCCGAACCGCTTCGGGCTGAATGCGATGAATGATATCCAGGTTCTTTCCCCGATGAACAAGGGCTCTTGCGGAACCATTGCGCTGAACACCGCACTTCAGGAGCTGCTGAACCCGGAGGCAAAACTGCAGTTCCGCCACGGCGAACGGCTTTTCAAACTCGGTGACAAGGTCATGCAGATCTCCAACAACTATGACAAGGGCGTTTTCAACGGCGACATGGGACGGATTTGCGCGATCAATTACAGCGATAAACAGTTCTCCGTCAAATTCGATTCGGAGAGCATCACCTATGAATTTCTCGAAGCCGATCAACTTTCGCTTTCCTATGCCGTGACGATTCACAAGTCGCAGGGCAGCGAATTTCCCGCCGTGGTGATTCCGCTTCTGACTCAGCATTTTGTAATGCTTCAGCGCAATCTGCTTTACACCGGAATGACGCGTGCGAAGCGCCTGATGATTCTGGTCGGCTCGGAGAAAGCGGTCAGCATGGCGGTTCGCAACAGCGTTCGCGAGCCGCGCTATTCTCTTCTGAATGAACGGCTTGCGGATGCGTTTCGGACGGAGGGTTTCGGATGAGAACCGTTCTGGAACCTCCGCGCACCCGGGTTGAATTTGACCTCCCGTTCCGTTTGAATCCGCATACGGCGGTGGTCTCCTCTGTCGGCTCCTGCTTTGCCGATGAGGTCGCCGGACGGCTTGCGGATGCCGGACTTGATGTCCAACGCAATCCGAACGGTATTGTTTACAACCCGGTTTCCCTTGCGGATTCGGTTCTCGGAAAAGAGGCAGACTTGTTTGAATTCAACGGGTTGTGGCATTCATGGAATCATCATGGCTCCTTCTCTTCCGCATCGCGCGGGGAGCTGGAACAGAAAATTGAAAATGCGTGTTCCGCATTCCGGGAACATCTGCGGAAGAGCGATCTTCTGATTCTGACTCCGGCCTCTGCAGTCGTGTTTCAACTGATTGAAAATCAACAGATTGTGGCGAACTGTCACAAGGTTCCGGGAACCCGTTTCCAGCGCCGTCTGCTGACGTTTCAGGAGTGCTGTGCTGCGCTGAATTCCATTGCGGAGTTCGTTGCATCATTTGCTCCGGAATGCCGGATGGTGTTTACCCTTTCCCCCGTCCGCCACAATCCCGGAGATCTGATTCTGAATTCCCGTTCCAAGTCATTGGTGTTGAATGCAATACATGAATGTTGCGACCGTTTTGAAAACGCCTTTTACTTTCCCGCGTTCGAGATAATGAATGATGAATTGCGGGATTACCGCTTTTACAAAGAGGACATGCTTCATCCGAATGCGCTCGCGGTGGACATCATCACCCGCTCATTTGCCGCGGCCTGCTTCGGTGAAGAGGCTCTGAAGATGCTTGACTCCGCCGCTCTGCGTGCACGTCGGAGCCGTCATGTTCCGGGAGGTCTGAACTGATGTGCGGAATCGCCGGAATCTTCCGAAAAGATTATCAACCTGTTGATTTGCAGACACTTGAAGCAATGGCGGAGGCGATGTTCCTGCGCGGACCGGATGGAAAGGGCTTCCATATCGATGGTTCGTTTGGTCTGGCGCACCGGCGGCTCTCCATTCTTGACATTGCCGGAGGAGCTCAGCCGATTGCAAACGAAGACAATACGGTTTTCACCGTTGTAAACGGAGAGTTCTATAATTATCTGGAATTACGCAAGTCATTGGAACGCAAAGGACACCGGTTCAGAACCAATTCCGATTCGGAATGTGCAGTTCATCTTTACGAAGAGTACGGGACGGTGTTTCCGGAGCATTTGACCGGCATGTTCGCTCTTGCTGTTTATGATGCGCGGAAAAAATCCCTGTTTCTGGCGCGGGATCGTGCGGGAGAAAAACCGCTTTTCCTGTTGAATACCAAAGAGTTGTTTGCGTTTGCAAGCGATCTGAATGCTCTGAAATGCATTCCCGGAGTCGACTGGGCTCTGAATTACGATGCTCTTGCGGATTATCTGGCGTTCATGTACACCCCCGGGCGGGCGACCGTTTACCGGAATGTGACGCGGCTCGAACCGGGAAAATCTCTGCTGATTTCTGCAAATGTAACGGCGTTCCAATCTTACTGGACGCTCAATCCGGAAGCGCGCGCAGAAGCCGGTTTCGGAACTGCCGCTCAGCGGGTGCGGGAGATGGTAACGGAATCGGTCCGTTCTTCGTTGCTTGCAGATGTTCCGCTCGGCGTATTCCTGTCGGGCGGTCTGGATTCGACGATTATTGCGGCCGCCGCTTCGCAGGTGGAGTCGCCGGAACCGCTGCGCTGTTTTTCGATCGGTTTCGACGACCCTGCATATGATGAAAGCCGTCAGGCGGAACGGAATGCGGAGTATCTGCGGAAACGGGCAAAGCGGAAGATTGAATTTTATCATAAAGTCGTTCAGCCGGAAGATTTTGCATCGTTGGAGTTCCTGCTTTCCCGGTGCGGGGAGCCTTACGGGGATTCGTCGATTCTGCCGACTTATCTGCTCTGCAAATTTGCGCGGGAAAAAGTGACCGTTGCGCTGAGCGGAGATGGTGCAGATGAGCTGTTCGGCGGGTACGAACGTTATCTGGTCATGAACAAACTGCGGATGCTGGATGTTCTGCCTGAGGTCTTGCGGCGGGATCTTTTTGCATTTGCGGCGCGCCTTTTTCCGGATCGGGGAGGGGATCGGACGCGTTCCGCGCGTATCCGGCGTCTTCTGATTGCCGCAGGCCGTTCAGCCGCAGGGCGTTACGCTTCGCTGATTTCCGGATTTTCTGGTGCGGAATTGCAGAAATTCTGCCGCTTTGAAATTTCGCCAGAGCGTCCGGATGTCTTCGAGCGCTGGTTTGACGCCTCGCTTCCGAATGCAGCATCCTTGTTCGATTACCATGTCTATCTGCCGAATGATATTCTGCGGAAGACAGATACGGCATCGATGTCGGTTTCTCTTGAAGTTCGCGCGCCTTTCCTGGAATACCGTCTGACGGAGTTCGCAGAGTCGCTTCCGGATGAATACAAGATGCAGGGAATGCGCCGCAAAGTCGTTCTTGCTGAAGCGTTTGGCGATCTGATTCCGCCGGAGCTCCGGACGAACCGGAAGCGCGGATTCGGCATTCCTCTGGCGTCGTGGTTCCGCGGAGCATGGTACAAGCCGGCACGGGAACGTCTGCTCGACGGACGGCACTGTCCGGAACTTTTCGACCGGACGGCGCTCGAACGTCTTCTGTCTGAACACCTTGCGGGACGCGCGGATCACAGCAAACGGCTTTATACACTGCTGGCGCTGGAGCTTGGGCTTTCTTCTTTCCAGTGTTCCTGAAAAGCTCCGGTTTCGGGGAGAATGAAGAGTCTTATGGAGTCGACTTTCCATCCGGCGGAGGGGTGCTGATTTGTGATGTCTTTGAATGCTTCCGGATTTTTGCTGGTATAGAACTGATCGGTTCCGATGAGCGGTGATGTGTATGTGCCCTGAACCGGACCGGAATCGAAGAAAACATTCCAGCGGTCTGCGAAATCCGCAATATTTAACCCGTTGAATTCAAAAGAGTTGCGTGTAAAGCCGATGAGGATGAGACGGTACTTTGCATCAAACGGAGGAGTGTAGTTGATCTGAATCCGGATGCTCCAGGTGCGCGTGGCGCGCCAGTTCTTGCCATCGCTGTCGCATGTGAGGTCCTGCCAGTTGCCGAAACGGTTGTCACAATGGTTGCGGAATTCTTCGTAATTGCCGGTTGGGGTTACGCCGTTGTGGTTGGTATAAACTTTGCCGACGGTGTCGCAGTACGCCAAACCGGGAGTGATAATGCCGTTGTATTTTTTGCAGACATCACAATATTCGTGAAGAATCATGCCCCACGAATCGTTGTGTGCGATGAGATTGAAAAGCCGGTCGGTTGCCGGGCACGCCCATGACCACGGCTGGATGTCGAGTGACGGAAGTTCCCCGTTTTTAGCTCCGTGGACTCCGGGATACTGCTCCGTCTTGTTTTCCTCTGTGTAATCGGGCATAAACGGAGTCGTCCATACCTGATTGACCGGATAGTCTTTCGATCGGTTCCAGATGACAAAATCCTTGCGGAGGGTCCGGTAGAAAACGGAATTGCGGTCGGTGAGGAGTGAACCGTTTTCATATTTCAGCAAGTCTTTGAGTTTCTGATACTTATAGCTTCCTTTCTCCGCATCGGAAAGCGTGTCTTCCTCCGGCATGAGGAATGTGTAGCGGTCTTCTCGCATTTTGTCGATAATATCGAGCCAATGAGCGAACCTGTTGCGGAGCAGGGCGCGGTTTATGGCGTTGAGATTTAAGTCGTTGGACATCAGGAATTTTCCTCGGTTTCGGTGTCATCGTAGTAACGGTCGGTAATGACGGCAGGTCCGTAATGCGCCTGGCGGGCAACGCCGCCCTGAATAACGCCGATGAGTTCATAAAACGGAAAACCGTATGAGCCATCTGTTTTCGGCGGTTCATCCGAATTGCTTATTTCGTAACTGCTCCGAATTGTGGAGTTGGCTAGTTCCAGTTTCAGCCAGACGAAGACGGCGGAAAGAGAGGTTTCGGAAGAACTGACCGTGCGGGAATATACGGGACATTTGGCAAGAAGTTTTCCGCCGAGAAGGACGCGTCCTGCATACGCGGCATTGTCAAGCAGTCCGTTGGAGATGCGGAGAGTCAGATTTTTCAAAGTGCCGTCTTCTCCGCTTTCACTTCCGGCGAGGGAGAGCCTGAATTCTCCGCTGTAGCCATAAGAGCTTGAGCCGGAACGGGATGAGACGGATGAACTGCGGCTGTTTCTCCGGTTCTCTTTATCGGTAAGATCCTGGCGGAGTTCCCAGGCTTTGCGGATGGCTTCGACGGTGTTTCCTGTTGCTTCAAGTACTCTCATGGCGTCACCATGCGGCCGTTGCGGGGAGGGAGAGCTGAGCCCAGGAGTGCGGGCGTTTCTCTTTGAAATGCAGAAAGTTTTCCGCTCCCGGCGTGATGTTCTGCTGAGCGAGAATCTTTCCTGAAGCGGAGAGCCAGAGCGGTTCATCGACGGGGACGGGGGCGCTGTCGGCTGCGGCGATGCGCGCAATCGCCTTGTCGCTCCCGAAAACGGGATTGCCGAGGGAATCAACTGCGGTGTAGATGCGAACCGGGTTGCTGTTTGCTCCGCGATAGCAGACGCTTCGGTTCGGAAAGGTCCGGATGAAGCCGTCAGGGGCGATTTCAAGGGAGACATCAACCCGGAAGACGGAGTTCAGCGAATTGCCGTCCTCCTGCACGATCTCCGCCGCAACCGTTTTGATGAGTCCGCATTCGGCGGGAATGTCGAGTCCGCAGACCTTTACCGGATTTTTGTTGACGGTATCGGCGACTTCAAGGATCCAGCGCGGATTGAAACTGCGGAGATTGTAGGAGAAGCGCAGCAAAAGCGATGTTTGGATTGTGTTTGCGGAGATTGCGGTTCCCGCTGTTGTGACGACCGGACAGAGCGGACGGTTTGCATCGTCCATGAGATCATAGGAGAATTCGAAGGGGACGACTTTTTCGATGGTGGTGAGTGTTAGATCGAACGGCTGATTGTAAATGGTTTCGGAAGAGCTGTCTGCGGAAGCGGCGGAGTAGGTGACTTCAACTTCGTATTTGTTTTTCTTTCCGTCGCAGGCCGGTGTGATGCGGATGGAAGAGGCGCGGAATGCGGAGAGCTCCGGGTGAGCGTCGCCGAGAGCGGGGAACAATTTGTGCTTGCGCAGTTCGGTCAGACCTTCGCCGTCTTGGCAGAAGAAGACAAGGAGGCGTTTGAGGGTCTGTCCGGATTTGTCAATCGTCAATCCGAGGCTGATGTCGCCTTTGTATGAAATGGACATGAAGAAACTCCTTTCGGTTGTTCAGAACGGATTTTCTGTGTCAACCGAAAATTTTTCCGTTTTTTTTGCGTTCCGCCTTGCATTTGTTCCAGTTGGTGATATAGTTGTTTCAGAAATGAAAAAGGATTTTTCAAATATGAAAAACGAGAATACGGTTCCAGCTGTTGACAAGGCTCTTGCGATTATTGAATTTCTGTGTGCGCAGGGGCGTCCGGTGACGCAGATTGAGATCAACCGGAGCGCGGGAGTGACCGCGACGACGGGGTACCGGATTGTGCAGAGTCTGATGAAGCACAACTGGATTCGCCGGAATCCGAACAACACGTATTCTCTCTCCATTGGCATGGTCGGGGTTCTGATGCACTCGCAGCGGAACGGTTTTCTGTTCAGTGCGGCGCAGTCCGTGCTGGACCGTCTTTCCGCAGAAACGAAACTGACCTGCAAACTTTCGATCCGTCAGTGGAATGAACAGGTGGCTGTGCTGCGTGCGGAATCTCCGGAGCCGTTCGCGGTCGGCGGGAAAAACGGCGTCCGATTCCCTGTGATAGAAGGTTCGGTGGGAGCCGCGCTTCTTGCGGGAGAATCCGATGATGAAATCCGTGCGCTGGCTGACCGGACGGCGGATGATATTGCGGAGAAACGGGATGTCAATCTTCTTCTGCGGCGAATTTCGGAAGTCCGGGCGAAAGGCTGGATTTTCAACCGCGGGAACAGCCGCTGGCGTGTGGATGCGCTCTCCATGCCGGTGCACGATTCCGGCGGAATGGTCGCGGCTGCGCTGACTCTGCTGGGAATTCAGGATGATTTTACGGATTCCAACCTTCCGAAACGGGTCGCTGCGCTGAAACGCGCGGTTGCGGAAATTGAAAAAGAACTCTAAGATTCAACATAAGGAACGAAAAAGATGAAAGTCGATCCCTCCACACTGAAAATCACAGATGTCCGTTTTGCGGATATCGACGGTGCGCCGAAACGCTGCACCCTGATCAAAGTCTACACCAACCAGGGGCTTGTCGGTTACGGCGAAGTCCGCGACGCCTCCAGCCGCACGTATGCAGCGATGCTCAAAAGCCGTATTCTCGGAGAAAATCCGTGCAATCCGGAGAAGATCTTCCGCCGCATCAAACAGTTCGGCGGCGATTCCCGTCAGGCGGGCGGAGTCTGCGGACTTGAGCTGGCAATGTGGGACCTCGCGGGCAAGGCGTGGGGCGTGCCGGTCTGGCAGCTTCTCGGCGGAAAATACCGCGACAAAATCCGCTGCTACTGCGACACTGATTCCGAAGGCGGCGGACGCGATATGGGCAAAGCTCTCAAGGAGCGCATGGCAAAGGGCTTCACCTTCCTCAAAATGGATCTCGGCATTGAGCTGCTGATGGACGTTCCCGGCGCGCTTTCCGCTCCGCTCGGCTTCCTTGAGAAGATGCGCGAATACAAACACACGGTTTTCAGCACGCCGCACGGCTCGATCGACCCGCGCGCGATGCGCGGAGAGGCATACGACCTCTTCAACACGGCGCACCCGTTCACCGGAATCCATATCACGGAAGTCGGGCTCGACTATCTGGAGAAGTACATGGCGGACGTCCGTGCGGAGATCGGCTATGAAGTTCCGATTGCGATCGATCACCTCGGACACATCCCGCTGGAAGACTGCATCAAGCTCGGCAAACGTCTTGAGAAATACAATCTTGCCTGGATGGAAGACCCGGTGCCCTGGCAGTATACGCAGCAGTATGTCCGTCTTGCCAATTCCACGACGACTCCGCTCGGAACCGGAGAGGATATGTATCTGAAAGAGTCGTTCAAACCTCTTCTGGAAGCCGGCGCGCTTGCGGTCATTCACCCCGACCTGCTCACGGCGGGCGGAATTCTTGAAACGAAGAAGATCGGCGACATGGCGGAAGAGTATGGCGTCCAGATGAACATCCACATGGCGGAAAGCCCGATCGCCTGCATGGCGGCGGTGCATGTCGCTGCAGCGACCCGCAACTTCATGGCGCTCGAACTTCATTCCGTCGACGTTCCGTGGTGGGGCGACCTGGTCAATCCCGCGCTCCGTTACGACGGCGGTTACATCACGGTTCCGGATACTCCGGGTCTCGGCATCGAATCGCTGAACGAAGAACTCATCAGGGAAAAGCTCCATGCCGACTTCCCCGAAGCCTGGGCTCCCACGACCGAGTGGGACAAGGAATGGGCGAACGACCGCCAGTGGTCCTGATTTCAACTCACAGACAACATCAATAATAAGGAGAAACAACCATGCCCTCTCTGAAAGACATGCGTGAAAAAGCACAGGAAGCCGGTCTGATGAAACTCGACCGTCTGATCAAAAACCGTCAGCACATTCCGAACAACGAATTCCCGATTCCGCTCAAGGAACTCTGCGAACGCTACGAAAAACTTTACACAGGCTGCATCAACGACGTGATGCGCGAGCTCTGTCTCCTCAACCAGAATCTTCCCTCCGACATCATGCCGCTGCGGGATGAAATGGTCGTCTGCGGCGAAGCGTTCACTGTCAAGAGCGCCCCGAACTGCATGATCGAAGGCGAAATGACCTTCCGTGCGCAGATGCTCGACGACATGAAGCCGGAAGGTCTCGTCGTCTGGGATACTTCGAACGACACGGAAGCCTCTCTCTGGGGCGGCGTCATGACCGCAACCGCGATTACGAAAAAAATCCGCGGGGCCGTCATTGCCGGAGGAATCCGCGATACCAAGCAGATTCTGGAACAGAACTTCCCGGTCTTCTACAAATACCGTACCAGCAACGGCTCCCTCGGCCGCTGCATGATTACGCACTACCAAGTTCCTGTCAAGATCGGTAAAGTCACGGTCCGCCCCGGCGACATCATTTTCGGCGACATCGACGGCGTGCTCTGCATTCCGCGCGAAATTGCCTATGACGTGCTCCTCCGTGCGGAAGCCATCCAGCGCAACGAAGTCGATATCTTCGACTGGGTTCACAGCGGCGACACGATTCAGGAAATCATTGCCAAAGGCGGATACTTCTAATTCAGGAGAAACAGGATCATGTTCGATATAAGCAAATTCAGCTCTGCCATGTCGCAAGGTTACTGGATGCGCTGGAATGAAGATGTGCAGAACAGAATCGACCGCGACATTGAAGCCAACCGGAAAGCGGACGGCTCCTTCCGCATCGACGGCATCCCCGCCGGAGCGGAGGTCAAAGTCGAACAGACGGAGAGTGAATTCATTTTCGGCGCTCATATCTTCAACTTCGATCAGCTTGGAAGCGATGAACGCAATGCGAAATACAAGGCGCTCTACGGAACGCTCTTCAACTCCGCGACGATTGCGTTTTACTGGCAGACGCTTGAACCGGAAGAGGGAAAGCCGCGTTTTCGCGCCGAGTACCGCGACACCGCTGATTTCTGGAACAGATGCCCGGAGCCGAAGCTCCAGCCGCATTGGCGCAGACCTGCGGTGGATCCCGTCGTCGATTTCTGCCTGAGCAAGGGGATCCGTCTGCACGGACACCCGCTTGTGTGGAGCAGCAACCGCTGGCAGGTTCCCTTCTGGCTCTTTGCCAAGATTCCGATCGATGCGCTCGCAAAGGCGAACTTCAAACGCAATCCGGTCAATGGAACCCTTGAAAATAATGACGCAACGCATGCAGTGTTCGGCGATATGAGCGCGGAGGAATTCGCGGACAAGTACCCCGAATATGCCGCCGAGCTGAACGCCGTCGTCGCACGCCGCATCATGGAAATCGCGTGCCGCTATGGCGACAAAATTGACAGCTGGGACGTGGTAAACGAGAGCGCGACGGATTACGGCAGCGGTCTCATGGTTCCCGGTTCGCGCATCTGCAAAGCCTGGTGCGGTCCGATGCCGGGCGACTACACCTACCGGGGATTCAAGATTGCCGAAAGCATTTTCCCCGCGCGCGCCAAACTCAATATCAACGATTACAACATGGGCGACGAGTATTTGAATCAGACCCGCGATCTGCTGAAACGCGGCTGCAAAATCGACATCATGGGTGCTCAGATGCATCTGTTCGATCCGCAGCAGTGTCTGGATATTGCGGACGGCGTTTCCGACAATCAGTCGCCAGCTTCGGTGACGGAGACATTTGAGCGTCTGGGCAAAGCCGGTCTTCCGATTCATCTGAGTGAAATCACGATCACGGCTCCGAACAACGATGAACGCGGACAGGCGATTCAGGCGGTCATGATGCACAACCTGTACCGTCTGTGGTTCAGCTTGAAGCCGATGATGGGCATTACCTGGTGGAATGTCGTCGATGACTGCGGCGCTCCGGGCGAGCCCTCCGTTTCCGGACTCTTCAGCCGGAATATGGAACCCAAACCGGCGTATTTCGCCATGAACGATCTTGTCAACAACACATGGAAGACACGGACCTGCGTGAAAGCCGGAAAGAACGGCGAAGTCGAATTCCGCGGTTTCCGCGGGACCTACAGACTGAGCTGGCTTGACGCTTCCGGAAAAGAGTGCTCCCAAGAGGTCGTCCTTCATTAAGGAGAAAGAAAAATGAATGCAAATCCGTTTGATCTGAGCGGAAAGACCGCGCTTGTCACGGGGTCGAGCCGGGGAATCGGAAAGGCGATCGCCTTTCTGCTCGGCCGTTCCGGAGCGCACGTGATCTTCCACGGAGTCAAAATGAGCGATGCGCTTCAGTCAACGCTTTCCGAGGCGAAAGCGGAGGGAATCGAATGTTCCGCTCTGACAGCAGATCTCGGCTGTGAAGAATCCGCCGCGAAACTCGCCGCAGAGTGCGCAGGAAAGGTGGATATTCTTGTTCTGAATGCATCGGTCCAGCAGTATATGCATCTGCGCGATTTTGAAACCCGGGAATTCGAGCGCGAGATCAACGCAAATCTCCGCAGTGCATATCTGATGCTGAAAGCGTTCCTTCCGCCGATGCAGGCGCGGAAATGGGGACGCGTCATCAGTGTGGGCAGTGTGAATCAGCTGCGCCCGGCGGCGCGCCTGAGCGTCTATTCCGTGACGAAAGCCGCGCTGCAGAATCTGATGGACAACAGTGCGAAGGAATATGCGTGTGACGGCATTACGTTCAACACGATTGTTCCGGGCATTATCTGCACTGACCGCAACCGCAAGATTCTGTCCGATCCGGAGTGGATTCCGAAGCTTCAGGCGATGGTTCCCGCCGGGCGGTTCGGCACATCGGAAGACTGTGCCGGAGCGGTGCTGCTTCTTGCCTCGGATGCAGGCAGTTACATCACCGGCGCTCAGATTCCGATAGCCGGCGGAATGCAGCTCTGATTTTTATCCCGTGTGCGGAATGTTTATGATTTCGCACACGGGATTTTTCTGTCTTAATCCAATTTGACAGAAACGGACAAAAAGGCGCAAACAGCACAAAAAATAGAGACAAAATGTCTCATTTGTAAAAATCTTTGAAGCTCCGGATGATTTGGCAAGAATTATGCTTGAACTCCTTTCGAAAATAAAATAACAAAGTAAAGGAGATCAAAACTTATGGACATGGAAAAACTTACCACGAAATCCAGAGAAGCGATGATCGCATCCCAGAACATTGCGACTGAATACGGTCATCAGGAGATCCGCCCCATTCACCTGCTCAAGGCGCTTGCGGATCAGGAAGGCGGACTGATTCCTTCGCTGCTTAAAAAGATGAATGTCGATTTCGGCAGATTCAGCCTCGCCGTTGAAAAAGAGCTCCGCTCCATCCCGTCCGTTTCCGGACCCGGTGCGCAGGAGTGTTATACCTCCCGCGATTTCAGTCAGGTGCTTATCAAGGCGAAAGAGATCGCCGAATATATGAAGGATGACTACATCAGTGTCGAACATCTGTTCCTCGCTCTGCTTCAGACGGACGCCAAGTGCGGCGCTCTGCTCAAGAGTCTCGGAGTTGATGAAAACACGGTGCTGAATGCTCTGAAAGCCGTGCGCGGAAACCAGCGCGTCACCAATGACTCGCCGGAATCCACCTTCGAAGCGCTTGAGAAATACGGACGCGACCTTACCGCCGCGGCTGCGCAGAACAAGCTCGATCCGGTGATCGGACGTGATGATGAAATCCGCCGCACGATTCAGATTCTTTCGCGCAGAACGAAAAACAATCCCGTTTTGATTGGTGAGCCGGGCGTCGGTAAAACCGCAATCGTGGAAGGTCTCGCAAACCGTATTATGAGCGGCGACGTGCCCGAAGGTCTGAAAGACAAAAAGCTCGTTGCGCTTGATATGGGCGCGCTGATCGCCGGTGCAAAGTACCGCGGTGAATTCGAAGAGCGTCTCAAAGCCGTTCTGAAAGAGGTTACCTCCTCGGAAGGACGCATCATTCTCTTCATTGATGAGCTTCATACCGTTGTCGGCGCTGGAGCCGGCGGCGAGGGCGCCATGGATGCGGGCAATCTGCTTAAACCACTGCTCGCCCGCGGTGAACTTCACTGCATCGGCGCCACCACGCTTGACGAGTACCGCAAGTACATCGAGAAGGATCCCGCGCTGGAGCGTCGTTTCCAGGCGGTTCTGGTACCCCAGCCGAGCGTGGAGGACACCATCGCAATTCTGCGTGGACTCAAGGAACGTTACGAAGTGCATCATGGTGTGAAGATCAAAGACTCCGCCATCATCGCGGCGGCGACGCTTTCCGACAAGTACATTGCGGATCGTTTCCTCCCCGACAAGGCGATTGACCTGATCGACGAGGCCGCGGCAAAGCTCCGTACGGAGATTGATTCCTGCCCGGTCGAGATCGATGAGATCGAGCGTAAGAGAATGCGTACGGAAATTGAGCTTGCCGCATTGAAGAAAGAGACGGATGACGCATCCAAGGCGCGTCGCGAGGATCTTGAAAAGGAACTTGCCGAACTGAAGGAAAAAGCCGCCGTTCTCAAGACCGAATGGGATGCCGAAAAAAAGTCGATTTCGGAAGTCGGAACCCTGCGTGAAAGTCTTGAACTTGCGAAACGCAATCTTGCGAAAGCAGAGCGCGAATACGATCTGAACAAGGCGGCGGAACTGCGTCACGGCATTATCCCCGGCCTCGAAAAGCAGATCAAGGCAATTGAGGAGAAGGTCAAAGACGACTCCGGCAAGCGTCTGCTCAAAGAGCAGGTGGATGAAGAGGACATTGCGGAAATCGTTTCCCGCTGGACGCACATTCCGGTCAGCAAGCTGGTGCAGGGAGAGCGTGAAAAACTTCTTGCTCTTCCGCAGAAACTGCATGAGCGTGTTGTGGGACAGGATGACGCAGTTACTGCGGTCGCCGATTCGGTGCTCCGTGCCCGTGCCGGACTGAAAGATCCGAAGCGCCCGATTGCATCGTTCATCTTCCTCGGTCCTACCGGCGTAGGTAAAACCGAGCTGGCGAAGGCTCTTGCGGAAGATCTGTTCGACGATGAGCGCGCAATGATCCGTATTGATATGTCGGAATACATGGAAAAGCACAGCGTGTCGCGTCTGGTCGGCGCTCCTCCGGGATACGTCGGTTACGACGAGGGCGGACAGCTTACCGAAGCGGTTCGCCGCAGACCGTACTCCGTGATTCTGTTCGATGAGATCGAAAAGGCGCATCATGACGTCTTCAACATCTTCCTGCAGATTCTGGATGACGGCGCTCTGACCGATTCGCGCGGTCGTCACGTGGACTTCAAGAACACGATCATCATCATGACTTCGAACCTCGGCAGCGACATTCTGCTTGACGCCGCGGCGAAAGGCAAACTTGAGGATGCGCAGGTCCGCGAGGATGTGATGAATCTCATGAAGCAGAACTTCCGTCCGGAGTTTTTGAACCGTGTGGATGAAATTCTGATGTTCCATGCGCTGAAGCTTGAGGACATTGAGCGGATTCTGAAGATTCAGATGGGGCGTTTCTCGGAGCGTCTTGCCGGACTCGGTGTGAAAGTCGAGATGACCGATGCGGCTTCGAAGTACCTTGCGAAAGAGGGTTACGATCCGCTTTACGGAGCACGTCCGCTGAAACGTGTGATTGTGAAGGAGATCGAAACGCCGGTGTCTAAACTGATTGTCGGCGGCAAACTGATCGAAGGTTCCACGCTGAAAATCGACGCGGAAAACGAAAGTTTGAAGTTCTCTTATTGAAAAACGCGCAAAGAGGCATATATTACCGATATATATGTCTCTTTTTAACGCGCAACGGAAGGAATGAAAAATATGTCAGAAGAAGAAAAGAAGCATCACCACCACGCTCCGGAAGGACAGGGTGAATCCGATAAGCAAGAACAGCCGCAGGCGGAGAAGACGGCGGAATCCAACTTCCCCGAAGCGGAAGAAAAGCAGCTTCAGGAAGAGCATGACAAGAAGGTGAAAGAACTGGAAGCCAAGCTCGCCGAAGCAGAAGACAAGCGTCTGAGATGTTATGCGGAGATGGACAATCTCCGCAAGCGCACGGCGAAGGAGATGGAAACTCTGCGTCTGAATGTTCTGCAGGATACGATTTCCCCGTTCCTTCAGGTATTTGATCACTTCGCGATGGCGGTTGCGGCGTCGGAGAAATCCGACAATCTGAAATCCCTGCTTCAGGGAATGAAGATGATCGGGAATGAGTTCGACAAGGCGTTTTCCGAACTCGGAGTGACGAAGATTGACGCGGTCGGACAGGATTTCGACCCGAACCTTCATGAAGCGGTCTCTCAGGAGGCGTCGGATACCGTGCCGCAGGGCAAGGTGATCCGTCAGTGGAGCTGCGGCTACAAGACACCGCTCCGGCTGCTGAAGCCGGCGATGGTTGTGGTCAGCTCCGGACCGGAACAGAAATAACATGCGCAACTGCGCATATTTGAGGTAAACACACAATGGCAGCAAACGAAGATTATTACAAAGTGCTCGGTTTGACGAAATCTGCGTCGGCCGATGAAATCAAGCGCGCATACCGTAAGCTTGCCGTGAAATATCATCCGGATAAGAATCCCGGAAACAAAGCGGCGGAGGAGAAGTTCAAACAGGTCTCCGAAGCCTATGAAGTGCTCAGCGACCCGAAGAAACGTGCCGATTACGACCGGTTCGGTTCCGATATGTTCAACCGCGGAGCCGGCGGTGCGGGCGGTGCCGGAGGAGGATATTCCTATTCCGGAAACTTCCGCAACCCGAACGACCTTTTCCGCGATATTTTCGGACAGTCCGGAACCGGCGGAATCAACCTCGAAGATCTTTTCGGCGGTGCAACGGGCAGACGTTCCACGCGCCGCTCGCGCGGTCAGCGCGGAAACGATCTCCAGTTCGAGTTTGAAATTTCGCTTGACGAGGCGTTCAACGGCATCAAAGAAAAAGAGATCCGTTTCAGCAAGCAGGTTCCCTGCTCGGTTTGCGGTGGAACAGGTTCCGACCCGAACGCGGGCAGAACGACTTGCCCTGATTGCGGCGGTCAGGGACGGGTGTCGGGCATTTTCGGCGCTCAGACATGTCCCCGCTGCGGCGGAAGCGGACAGATTGCAAGTCCGTGTCGCGCGTGCGGCGGTCAGGGACGCGTTCAGGCAACCCGCGACCTTAAGGTGCATATTCCGGCAGGAGTTGGCAACGGCTCCAAGTTGAAAGTCGCCGGGGAGGGGGAAGCCGGTGTTCAGGGCGGTGCGCCGGGCGATCTTTATGTGATTGTCAAACTGCGTCCGCACAGTGTTTTCACGCGCGATGGACTGAATGTCATCTGCGAAGTCCCCGTTCCGTTCGCAACGGCGGTCGGAGGCGGTGTCATAGATGTTCCCACCCTGACCGGCAAAGTCCGCATGAAAGTTCCCGAGGGAACCCAGAGCGGCGCAATGCTCCGCATCAAGGGACGCGGTTTCCCCGCGGTCAAGGGCGGCGGCAAAGGCGATCAGCTGGTCCGGATACAGGTTGAAACTCCGGTCTCGCTGACAAAGCAGCAGAAGGATCTGCTGAAATATTTCACCGATTCGCTGACTCCCGCGAACCATCCGCTGCAGCAGAGGTTTGCAGAAGCCGCGAAACAATATATGAGCTGAGTATGGCGAAGAACCAGAAAAACGAAAGCCGCGACGAGCTGGTTGCCCAGAACCGCAAGGCGCGTCACGACTATGAAATTATCGACTCCATTGAAGCCGGAGTCGAACTCGTGGGCACGGAAGTGAAAAGCTGCCGTGCCCATGCGGCGTCTCTGGGCGAGGCGTTCGCAAAGATCGAAAACGGACAGGTTTTCGTGTACAGCATGCACATCGCGCCGTATACGGAAGGCAACCGTTTCAATCACCAGCCGCTGCGCAAGCGGCGTCTGCTCCTTCATAAAAAGGAAATCCTGAAGATTGCGCAGAAGGTCAAGGAGCGCGGCATTGCGCTCGTTCCCCTGAAGCTCTATCTGAAGGACGGCAAACGCGTCAAAATGGAACTCGGTCTCGCAAAGGGCAAGACGTTCGGCGACAAGCGCGAAACACTGCGCAAACGTCAGGACGAACTTGACACCCGCCGTGCCGCCGGGCGCTATTCCTGATTCCGCATTTGCGGGTTTTCCACTACAAGGATATTGTTTATGAATATTCCAGGCATATCATTCGATCCGCGGAAAACCTGCGGAATGCCTCATGTACTCAAAGTTGCGTTCCCGCTGATTATGGCCGCGGCGGGACACGCACTGAATCTATTCTGTGACCGCATGATGCTCGGGCGTTACTCGGCGGAAGCGGTTGCGGCCTCCATGCCCTCCGGGCTTACCAACTTCACAATCTCCTGCTTCTTCGTCGGAACGGTCGGATATGTGAACTCCTTCGTCGCCCAGTACACCGGAGCGGGTCAGCGCGAACGCGTGGGACTCTCCATCTGGCAGGCGATACTGATTGCCGTCATCGGCGGTCTCTTCATGGCGACCGGCTGGTTCTGGGGGCCGTGGCTGATGGAACAGTTCGGACACGCCGATGCGGTTCTTGAGCAGGAAATCACCTACTTCAAACTCCTTTCGATTTTCGCTTGGATTCCGCTGATCATCGGTGCGGTCAGCGCATTCTGGAGCGGGCGCGGGCTGACGCTTACGATTATGATTGTGAACTTCATCATGGTCGGCAGCAACATCCCGCTGAATTATGCGTTCATCTACGGAAACTGGGGCGCACCCGAACTCGGCATCCGTGGGGCGGCATACGGAACGATTATTTCCGGTTTGCTTGGACTCGTTCTTCTTTGCGCGCTGCTGTTCCGGAAGACAAACCGGGAGACTTACGGGACATGGCCGCCGAGGCTTGATTTTCCGCTTTTCAAACGGATTCTGCGCTACGGAGCGCCAAACGGAGTTCAGCTGCTGCTGGAACTTTCCGCATTCAATATTTTCATCATCCTGCTCGGCAACGTCGGCGCTTCACCGGATGAAAAGACGCGGATTCAGGAGGCGACGACGATTGCGTTTTCGCTGAATTCCATTGCGTATATTCCGATGCTCGGGCTGGGGCAGACCATTTCGATTCTGGTCGGTCAGGCGGTCGGAGCGGGAACTCCGGCGGCGGCGAAACGGGCCGTTGCGAACGGGAACTTCCTGGTGATGATCTACATGTCGATCATGACGCTGGTATTCGTTTTCATGCCGGGACCGCTGCTTGCGCTTTTCGAGCGGGCTGGGGATGTGTCGCAGCTGCCGACGATGGAAATGGCGCGGACGTTTGTCTATTTCATTGCCGCGTTCACTTTTTGCGACGGGGTTCAGATGCTTTATGTTTCCGCGATCAAAGGGGCGGGCGATACAGCATTTGCCATGTGGGGCAGCGCAATTCTTGCGTGGGTTCTCTGGATTATTCCGAGTCTGGTCGCGCGGTATTTCAATGCTCCGGTCAACTTCTACTGGGGCGTTCTGGTGTTCTACACCTTCTTCATCGCGGCAGTGTTCTACTTGCGGTTCCGTCAGGGAAAATGGCGTAAAATGTGTGTCATCGAACGAGATTTTGTTCCGCTGCAGGAGTAAAAAACAGAGATTCCCGCTTTACATTTCTGAAAGCGGGGATATATTATTCCCGTAAACTTCTGTATAACATAAGGAACAGAGAGATGAATCCAATCAAAGTCGGATTGTGGGGAATCGGAAGAGCCGGACACAACATGCACTGTTCGGAGATAGACCAGTATCCGGATCGTTTTCAGATTGTCGCCGCATGCGACATTGACGAATCCAGAGTTCAGAATCTTGTGGAACGTTATCATTGCGCAGGCTATACCGACGGAGCGGCGTTCCTGAAAGATCCGAATATAGAGATGGTTTCGATTGCCGTCCGTTCGACCGAACATGTCGATTATGCGCTTCGCGCACTGAAAGCCGGAAAAATCGTTTTTCTGGAAAAGCCCTTCGCGCTTTCTCTTGACGGACTGAAGCTGCTGGAGCAGGCCGTGAAGGATTATCCGGGCAAACTCTATTTCCGCCACAACCGGCGTTTTGAAGCGGCGTTCAATCATATCCGCGAAATTATCGCGACCGGAATTCTGGGCGATATTTTTGAAATCAAACTGCGCCGTCACAACTATCAGAGCCGCGAAGACTGGCAGACTCTGCTCAACTGCGGCGGCGGTCAGATCAACAACTGGGGGCCGCACCTGATCGACCACTCGCTGCTCCTCCTGGAGTCGCCGGTCGAGTCCATCTGGAGCGACTTCAAACATGTTTCTTCCAAAGGGGATGCGGAGGATCATATCAAGGTCGTTTTCCGCGGACAGAACGGACGTATTGTCGATCTTGAAATCTCCAACTGCGTGCTGATTCCGGGCGACGTCTACTCCATTTTCGGAACGCGCGGAACACTGGTCAGCCATGATGAATCCGAACTTCACATGAAGTATCTGGATCCGAAGATGGAACTTCCGAAGACACATTCCAGCCCCGGCACACCGCCGTGGGATGGCGGTTACGGCAATGCCGATTCCTGGCCCTGGATCGAAAAGACCATCGGGGTCGCACCTGCAAACGGATACAAAATGACGGAGATTTACCGTTATCTTTACGATGCGATCCGCAACGGTGTTCCGTTCCCGGTCAAGCCGGAAGAGGCGTTCGCGGTGGTCCGTGCGACGGCGGAAATCAAGCGTCAGAACCCGCAGTTTCCGATTGAGCCGGACCGTTTTGAAAAATAAAAGAACGCTTTTCCATTAAAAACAGAACACCCCGCAATTTTTTCCTGCGGGGTGTTCTGTTTTAAAGCTCCTGTCAGACTGAATTACAGAGGACGGAGGGTTCTCAAATGCTGGATTGATTTCTCAATCGCGGGGACGGGGGCTTTGTCCATTTCGTATTCGACGACGAACCACTCGGTGCGTCCCTCGTTCTCGCCCCAGGAGAGGACTTTTTCCCACGGAATATCGTCTTCGCCGATGGCGGGTTCATAGCCGGCAGCTTTGGAATAGGGCTTGAGGTGGATGCTCTGATTGCGTCCGGCGTACTTTGTGAGAACCGCATAGGGATCGGCGCCGCCGCACATGCAGTTTCCGGTATCCAGCTGAAGAATGACGCGCGGATCGGTGTTTTCCGCAACGATTTCCCACGGGATCTGTCCCTCAACTGGCTGGTGGTCATGGGCGTGGCTGTGGTAACCTGTGCGGACGCCGTAGCGGATGAGCTTTTCTGCAACGGCATTCAGACGGTCGGCGAAGTGTTTCCAGTCGTCAACCTTGTCGGACTTGTACCAGGGAACGCAGATGTATTTGTTGCCGACCGCGAGGTTGCGGCGGAGGGTTGCGTCGAAATCGTTTTCGAGCGCTTCGATTCCGGTATGCCATCCGGCGCAGACGAGTCCTGTCTGGCGGAGCAGTGCAACATAAAGTTCCGTCTGGTAATGTGTCCCGTAGAATTCGACGCCGTCGTATCCTGCGTTTTTGATGATGTTCATCGCCTGGAGCGGGTTGTCCTCAAATATCTTGCGGAGAGAATACGCCTGAAGTGCGATCGGAAGCTGAATCATGAGAAAAACTCCTTTGTTTTAGGTTAAATGCTACTATACAGCAGGAAAGCGGGATTTCCAGTTGTTTTCAGAATTTTTCAGCGGATTTGAAATCCGAGTTTCCGCAGAGTTTCAAATTGGCCTTCACTCAGAGGACTTGTCCGGTCAATGGTGAAGGCGGGAAATTCGCGGCGGAGCGGATAGTTGCCGCGCTGTTTTTCGAATGTCTCCGGCGACTGTCTGAGATGTGCATCATCCTGCCGGATATCGTAGGCGCAGGCGGCCGCTTCTGCAAGGGAATGAACCCGGAGAAGCGCTGCCGCCGGAACCGGAACTTCCGGATACCAGCCGAGAGCGTCCTCCAATCCGAAAAATTCCGCAACCGTGCGGACGCTTGCCGCTGTTCCGTTGGCTTTGCCGTCGGCGGAATAACCTGCAATGTGCGGGGTGGCAAATTCAAGAAGATTCATCAGTTCCAAATCAATTCCGGGTTCATGCTCCCAGACATCGAGTGCGGCGCCGCGGATGACGCCGGTGCGGAGGGCTGTCTTTAGGGCTTCGTTGTCCGTCACTTCCCCACGTGAACTGTTGATGAGAAACGGCGTGCGTTTCAAGGCTGCGAAGAAGGGCGCTCCGGCAAGATGAAATGTCCGGTCTGAACCATCGCGCAGAAGCGGGACGTGGAAGGTGATGAAGTCCGCTTCCTCCTGGATCTGTTCGAGTGAAACAAATGCGGAGGAACCCTCTTTCCGTTCGCGCGGAGGGTCGTTGAGCAGAACGCGCATGCCGAGTGTTTCCGCGACTTTAGCGACGCGGGTGCCGACGTTTCCGACGCCGACAATTCCGATGGTTTTTCCGGCAAGCGGATCATCCTTTGTCTCTTCATGAATCAGCAGGAGCGAAGCGATGTACTGGGCAACGGAAGCCGCGTTACAGCCCGGGGCGTTGCGCCAGAGAATGTTATGTGCGGCACAGTATGCGGTGTCGATATGATCGTATCCGATGGTTGCGGTCGCGATGAGACGAACCGCGGTATTGTCGAGCAGCGCGGCATTGCATTTCGTGCGGGTGCGTGTGATAAGGGCGTCCGCATTGCGCAGGTCGTCGCGCGAGATTGCTCCGCCGGGCAGGCGGATGAGTTCGGTGAGCCGGGCAAGCGGGGATTCGGCAAGAAACGGAATCTTGTCATCCGCAACAATTCGTATTTTTTTCATGATAATCTGATCCATCCGGTTTGATTTTCTTTTTCTCATCGTGTATTGTACAGCATGAAAACGAAAATTACCACTCTGTTCCTGCTTTTTTTTGCGATTTTGTCCTCGCAAGGCGAAGATAAAACCGTTGTGCACCGTTATGCCCGTGAGGCTGACGGCATTTACAGCCGCACTATGGCGCGGATCGCCGAAGGCTGGATCGGGGCGCGCGAAAATTTTGATTTCGCCATGCAGACCGTGAAAGACAAAGCGGTCAATGCGGAGCGCGAAGCGCGCGGCCGCGCGCGGCTGACCTATGAAAATGTCCGCGATGAAACGGTACGCAAGACCCGCGAGCTTTCCGATGATATTCAAAAGGAGACGGTTCGCCGGGCCCGGGAGATTTCAGAGAGTGCACGCGAAAGCATTTCGAACGCCGGGCGCCAGATCCGCCGCGACGTTTCCCGTCAATATCATGAAACCAGCGGAAAAATCCGCGAAAAGGTTCAGGAATGACGAAGACTCTTATTTCCGGAGCGCGGATCATCGACGGCTCCGGTTCACCCGCGTTTTCCGGTTCTGTCCTGATTGAGAACGACCGTATTCAAGCGGTTTTTCGTGCGCCGCTTGCGGTTGACGACGCCCGGCAAGTTGACGCCTCCGGTCTGGTGCTTGCACCGGGATTCATTGATGTACACGCTCATTCCGATCTATCGATTCTTGCGGAACCCGAGGCCGTCGGGAAAATTTCGCAGGGAATTACGAGTGAACTTTCCGGTAATTGCGGGCTCTCCGCGTTTCCGATCCGCACGGCGGAGGTTCGTGAGCATCTGAAAAAGCTCTACCGCACCTACGGCGTTGCGCTGACATGGAGCGATTTCTCGTCTTATGCGGATGCCGTGACCGCCGCCCGTCCAGCAATCAATGTCGGCTTCCTCTGCGGACACAACACGCTCCGCGCCAATGTCTTCGGTTATGAAAACACTCCTGGGAACCCTGCCGGATGGGAGCGTGAGCGCGATCTGCTGGCGGAGATGCTGGAGCAGGGGGCGCTGGGTTTTTCGACGGGACTGCTCTACACTCCCGGCAAGTTTGCTCCGCCGGAGGAGCTCCGGATTGTCGCTTCAGCTCTGCGCGGATTCGATGCCCCGTATGCAACGCATCTGCGGAGTGAAGGCGATGCGCTGATTGAATCGCTGGAGGAGGCTCTTGCAATTGCCCGTGCAGGTTCCGGACGCCTTCAGATCAGTCATCTCAAAACCGCAAAGCCGCGGAACTGGCACAAGCTGGATGCCGTGTTATCTCTGATTGAATCGGCGCGGCGCGAGGGGCTCCGGGTTACAGCTGACCGCTATCCCTACACTTTCGCACAGACAAGTCTGAGCGTTGTTCTTCCGCCTCCTTACGATGGTATGACGGATGCGAAGATTCAGGAAACGCTTTCCGGTTCGCCGGAGGAAACGGAGCGTCTGACGGCAGAACTTTCCCGTATGAATCTCCGCTGGGAGACGGTTCTTCTCTGTTCAACGCAAGTTGCCGGAATGATGCAGTATGCCGGCTGTTCGTTTTCTGAGATTTCGGAAAAACTGCGCATGCCGCCGGAACGGATCTGCATGGATCTGCTTCGCCGGGATTCCGTCGGAACGATGGCGGCGTTCGGCGGACTCTCTCCGGAAAATCTTGCACGGATTCTTTCGCAGGAATGGGTCTGCTGCGGGACGGATGAGACGGCGCGTCCGGTATCCGGCCGGATCGGACGGTGTCACCCGCGCGGGTTCGGTTCGTTCCCGCGCTTCCTGAATCTCTGCCGCGCCGCGGGAATTCCTTGGGAGACGGCTGTTGCGCGCATGACGTCGCTTCCCGCTTCGATATTCCATTTGAGCGGACGCGGCCGGATCGCCCCGGGCTGTTTTGCCGATCTGGTTCTTTTCTCTGAAACGGAATTCCGCGACTGCGCGGATTTTGTTTCGCCGCATGCGCTTTCCGCCGGGCTCAATGCCGTTTATGTGAACGGCGAGCTTGCGTTTTCCGGCGGAAGGGTTCAGACCCGCGCAGGATGTGTGCTCAAAGGGATGCCGCAATCAAGCCGATGACAATCAGGATGATTCCGAACAGTTTGACTTTTCCGCACGGTTCTTTCAGAATGAACACGCCCGCGAGCACGCCGAGCGGAAGACTCATCTGACGGAACGCCTGAATATAACTGACGTTCGTGACGAGCGGCATGGCGAGCAGAATCAGTGCGTATGCTGAGGAGCTGAACACCCCGGTAATATGCGGCCACGGCGTTTTGAGAAACAGCCGTTTGAACTCCGCGCGCTCCTGTTTCTGCGTCAGCACAAAAAGACCCAGCACGGCCGTCAGTCCGCTTTCCACAAGGAACAGATAGAACAGCGAGGTGACGATCCGGGAATCATGATTGTCCGGAAGTTCCTTCAGTATTTTTGCCGCTTCGCTGTCAAAAATCGTGTAAATGGTGACGCCGGCCGCAATCAGAAGAACGAAAAAGAGAAGCGGCGTGCAGTAAGTCTTCCAGTGAAATTCGCGGAAGTCCTTGAGCGGCAGGAACAGACAGCCGATGGAGATCAGCGCCATGCCGCCCAGTGCAAGCGCGTTCGGCATCTTGCCGAGACCGAAGGAAATCGTCACCGCTGCGGTCAGCAGAACGGGGAGGGAGCGTCCGAGCGGATAGACGAGGGAGATATCCCCTCTCCGGTATCCGTAAGCGAGTCCGATGCAGTAGAGCATTTCCCCGAACCAGCTGAAAGCGAGAATCCACCAGAACCTTCCCGGCAGGGCGGAACATGAGATTCCGGAATGCAGGAAGAATCCGAGCCAGATCAGTGCCGCCGTGGCGCTCGACAGCATGTAGAATGCCGCCGACGGCGTGTTCTTTTTGCTGATGAAGTTCCAGCCCGCATGAAGAAACACGGAAACAAAGATGAGCAAAAATGCGGTCAGAGTCATTTCACCGCGTCTCCGAAGGATTTGCGGCGGAATTCCTCCACGCGGTTTCCGAGCGCGTCAAGCGCGGTTTTCGCTTCGGAATTTCCCGCGAGAATCTCCTGCATGAGCGCTCCTTCCACCGAGCAGAGACGGGTCTGTGCGGGAAAATAGTTTTCGACGAGGAACGCAATGTAGCGCACCAGACGGTAATTGGCGACGACATTCGGAACCTTGTTGTTCATCACTTCAACGGCCGCGCAGTTTCCGCTTCGCATGGCGTCGATCAGGTCGGGAAGTTCGCTTGACTTCGCGAGCACGACGGTGTAGTAGCGGAACGCCAGCTGGTCGCAGTCGGTTCCGTGGGAGTCGCTGACTCCGGCGACAGGGAAGCTGTTGCCCTGCGCAGCCTCCTGATAGTAGCGCGCAATCTGGCAGTTGTTGGAACGCCACTGGTCGTCGTAGAATCCGCCGATGACTTCAAAAATATCAAATTTTCTGCGTTTGAATATCGCATCGGAGAGGAATGTGCTGATTTCATATTTATGTGTCTGCCAGTATGGATGACAGAACATCGCGAGTCCGCCGCCTTCGCGGATGCGGTCGAACACCCATTCGCTGGAGGCGACAGGGAAGCCGTTTTCGCTTTCCGGAATGAATCCGGCAGGGAAGGTGCGGAGGATTTCCCCGACCTCGCGCCGGTAGCGTTCCGGATTGCTCTTTGCAAGCTCGTTGACGCTGAACGAACCGCCGAAGTTGATGATATGAACATTGTTGTCCGGGGCGTGCACCTCTTCGCCGGGGAAGAGACTGAAGCCGTTTTTCAGATCTTTCCAGTATTCGATGGCGCGGAGAGAAGGGGCATAGCGGTGGTGGTCGGTCACGGCAATGAAATCAAATCCTTCTTCGCGGTAACGGGCTGCAACGTATTCGGGAGCCTCGCGCCCGTCGGAACAGACGGAGTGCAGATGAATGTCCCCGCGGTAAGGGCGCAGAGCCATGAGATCCGGTTTGAGGGAATAGACATTGAAATGAACATTGACTTCATCGCGCGGGAGCCATTCGGAAGACTTTTCCCGTGCGGGGAGTTTGCGGATGTGCAGAGTGATGTTGTGTTCCTGTTCACCCGCGCAGAAAATGCGGAGATAGAGAGCTCCGTTGCGGACTTCCGCAGAGCGGACCGCGTTTTTTTCGCCTTCGGGCGAATGATTCCCGGCTTCGTTGAGCCCGTCGACCGGATGATAAATGATTTCAATGTTTTCAACGGGCGGCAGCTGCGCGTGAGCGGCGCGCGGTGTGATGCGGATTTCCGAGACCTGATCGGCGGGGACAATGCGCGGGAAAACGTCGAAATAATCCGAAAAAGATTTCATTTCATTCTCCTTTTTTTGAAATGTCGCTTTTCTTTTACATGATGTGTGCTAATGTATCAGAGATTTTACGTATTGCAACGGGAAAAACGAAAATAAATGATGTCGCTTTTTTACGACATGGAGGAAATATGAACATTGTCGACCAGCTGACGCGGCTGGGGCTGAACGGACGGCAGGCGCGGGTTTATCTCGCAATGCTCCAGCTCGGTCCAGCTTCGGCGATTGAGATTGCAAAGCATACAAAATTCAAACATCCGACCGTTTACGACGTTTTGGATGTCCTTGAGGAGCGCGGGCTGATAACGGAGTCGCTGGTGAACGGACGGAAGATGTTTGCTCCGGAGGATCCTTCTGCGTTCCTGCGGCTGGAGGAGGAGCGTAAGAACGCGCTGGAATCAGTCCTTCCGGATTTGCGGGATCTTTATCTAGGCGGGACGCACAGGACGCGGATTCATTTTTATGAAGGCCGTGCGGGTGTGCTGGCGGTCCGGTCCGAACTGCTGAATGTGAAATCGAAGGAATATTTTTATTTCGGTGCGGTTCAGGAGATGATGCGGCTTTCATCACCGGAAGAGGAGGCCGCGTATACGCAGGAGCGGATCCGGCGCGGAATCCGTTCCTGGTCGATCCGCAACCGGGAGCGTGAAGTCGCATTTGATTACATGCAGCCGGGCGAGGCGAATTTGCGCAATGTCCGCTACTTCCCGCGTCCGATGAGCGATTCCGTTTCGGGACTTTATATTTATGACGACAAGATCATGGTGAGTTCCGCTTTGAAGGAGAATTACACGGTAATCATAGAGAGCCGGGAGCTTTTTACGCTGATGAAAGCGCTCTGGCAGTGCATCTGGGAGATCTCGGAGGAGCCGTAAGACGGAAATTTTTCATTTTTTTTTGTTTCAGAGAGTTTTTTTTTGAAATGTGTGCTATATTATGCCTGAATATGTAGATTTGCATCTAACATGGAGTAAAAATGGAAACATTCAGAACGCAGACATGCGGCGGACTCAGAAAGTCCGATGTCGGACAGAAAGCGAAACTTGCAGGCTGGATTCACAGCGTGCGCGACCACGGTGGCGTGATCTTCATCGATTTGCGCGACCACTACGGAAAGACCCAGATTGTGGTCAATCCGAAGATGGATTTCTATCAGGAACTGGAAAAATGGCGCGTGGAAACGGTTGTCTCCTTCACCGGAACAGTCGTTGCCAGAACTCCGGAAACGGTCAATCCGAAACTCGCAACCGGCGAGATTGAACTCGTTGCAGAAGAAATGGAAGTTCTCGGCGAAACCGATCAGATCCCGTTCCAGGTCGCGAAGGACGAGCAGGCGCCCGAAGCACTCCGTCTCGAATACCGCTTCCTCGATCTGCGCCGCGACGAGCTGCACAACAACATCGTGCTCCGTTCCAAAGTCATTCAGACCATTCGCGAGAAGATGTGGGAAATGGGCTTCAACGAATACCAGACCCCGATTCTCACCAGCAGCTCTCCCGAAGGCGCACGCGACTATCTCGTTCCGAGCCGTGTTCACCCTGGGCAGTTCTACGCTCTTCCGCAGAGCCCCCAGCAGTTCAAGCAGCTGCTCATGGTCGCCGGGTTCGACAAGTACTTCCAGGTCGCGCCCTGCTTCCGCGATGAGGACGCCCGCGCCGACCGCTCCCCCGGCGAGTTCTATCAGCTCGATATCGAGATGAGCTTTGCAACTCAGGAAGACGTCTTCAAGGTCTGTGAAGATCTTCTGATGGCCGTCTTCAATAAATATTCGACGAAGAAGGTTACGCAGGCTCCGTTCCCGCGCATTCCGTTCCGCGAGGCAATGGAGAAATACGGCTCCGACAAGCCGGATCTCCGCAACCCGCTGTTCATGATCGACCTCTCCGAATTCTTCCGCAACGCCGGATTCAAGGCGTTCGCTTCGACTGTCGCCAACGGCGGCGTGGTCAAAGGCATGCGCGTCCCCGGTGTCGTCGGCGTTCAGCCCCGCACCTTCTATGATAAGATGGAAGCTTTTGCGAAGGAGAACGGCGCAAAGGGTCTCGGTTACATCATGTGGACCAAAGAAGGTGAGATCAAAGGACCTATCGCGAAGTTCCTCAAGCCCGAAGAGCTGGTTGAACTCGCAAAGATCGCAGAAATCGAAAACGGCGATGCACTGTTCTTCATGTGCGACACCCGCGCAAAAGCCAACGAACTCGGCGGCAAGGTTCGCGCGAAGTTCGCGGAACGCCTGAACCTCATTGATCCGAACGTCTTCAACTTCTGCTGGATTGTCGACTTTCCGTTCTTCGAGAAGGACGAAGAGACCGGCGCGATCATCTTCTCGCACAACCCCTTCTCCATGCCGCAGGGCGGAATGGATGCGCTGCTCAACAAGCAGCCGCTCGACATTCTTGCGTATCAGTACGACATTGTCTGCAACGGCATCGAGCTCTCCTCCGGAGCGGTTCGAAACCACATGCCGGAACTGATGTACAAGGCGTTCGAAATGACCGGCTACAGCCGCGAAGTCGTGGACAGCAAGTTCGGCGGAATGATCAAGGCGTTCAAGCTCGGCGCGCCCCCGCACGCAGGCGTGGCTCCCGGAATTGACCGTATGGTCATGCTGCTGACCGACTCGCCGAACATCCGCGAAGTCATTGCGTTCCCGTTCAACCAGCAGGCTCAGGATCTGATGATGAACGCTCCTTCCGAAGTCGATATGAAACAGCTTCGCGAACTGCGTATCGTTCCTCTGCCGCATGAACTCAAGTACGAAGAAACGTACAAGAAGCTCATGGCCGACGCCGCTCGCATCCGCGCCGCTGAAGAGGCTGCGCAGCTTGCGGCGAAACCGGAATAAACGAAAGGTTTCCAATGCCCCGGAGACACAGCAGAAGACACTCTCAGAAATCGCATACGCTGATCCTGATCCTGGTATCGGCGGCGGCGCTTTTCGCCGCTTTCGGGGCTTGGAAAATCACTTCGCTTATTCGCGAATACCAGGTTTCGAGGGATGCCTACGACGACATCATCCTCGAAACCTCGGAACGCTACGCCGTTGATCCGGCTCTGGTCAAGGCTGTGATCTGGCGCGAAAGCCGGTTCCGGCCTTACGCCCGCGGAAAAGCGGGCGAGATCGGGCTGATGCAGATCATGCCCGATCAGGCTGTCGTCGACTGGGCGAAGCGCTTCCGTGTCCCCGTTCCGAGCCGGGGCGCGCTCTTTGCTCCGCGTCTCAATATTGAAATCGGCACCTGGTATCTGGGCAACGCCATCCGCCGCTGGGCGGATTACAAGGACGGTCTGGCGCTCGCGCTTTGCGAATACAATGCGGGAATCAAGCGCGCGAACGCATGGAAACCGGTCGACAAAAACGGCGACGTCCGCGAGCGCATCACAATTTCATCCACTCTATCTTATGTCAATACGATATTAAGTCAATACGAAGACTATAAAGTCGCCTGGCAGAAAAAACATTCACCGAAAAGGGATGTAAAATGAAATTTTTTCCTCTTCTTGCCTTTGCCGTTCTTTCCGCGCTTCCGCTTTTTGCGGCAGACGGACTTCGGATTACGTTTTCTCCGGAAACATATTCCAAAAAAGCGAAGCTGCCGGAGAAGTGGCATCTTCAAGGAAAGCTCTTCACTTCCAAACCGGACTATGAAATCGTTTTCGACAAAGAGCTGAACACGAATGTCCTGCGTGTCACCACCGACAAGGCTTCCGGCGCAATTCTTTACGACATTACCGGCGTGCTGCAGAAGTATCCGGTCATGCGCTGGAAATGGCGTGTCGATGCGCTTCCGAAGGGGGCGGACGGGCGCAACCCGGATGTGGATGATCAGGCAATCTCCCTCTACGTCGGAGTGGGACGCATCTCCACCAACAGCGTTTCCTACCGCTGGGACACCGAGACGCCGAAGCAGTCGCGGGGCAATGTCGCATATGGCGCAGGCATGGTGAAGGTTGACTGGCTGACTCTCCGCAACAAAGAGGATCAGGTCGGCGTCTGGCATACCGATCAGGTGAATGCTGCGGAAGATCTGAAGCGCATCTGCGGAGGAAAACTGCCGGATCATGATGTCGCGCTGAGCATCTGCACGAACAGCCAGTACACAAAATCGCGCGTTCAGGCGGATGTCGCATGGATCGAATTCCTTCCGCTGGAGGCTCTGAAGGAAAAAACGGAATAAAATTCCGATGAATCTTTACATTCACGTGCCGTTTTGTCACGGCAAGTGCGCCTATTGCGCATTCTATTCGGAACCTTCGTTTTCGCTTTCTCTCTGGAACGCGTGGCTGAACCGGATGGAACGGGAGCTGGCGAAGATTTCCGAGCCCGTCACAACGCTCTATCTCGGCGGCGGAACGCCGACGCTTGCGCCGGTGGAGGAGCTGGAAAAACTCGGAAACATTCTCCGTAAAAATCTGACTTTCATTCCCGGATGCGAACGCTCGATTGAGTGCAACCCCGAGACGCTTACGCCGGAAAAGGCGTCGTTTCTTGCGGAATATTTCAACCGCGTCAGCATGGGGGCGCAGAGCTTTTCCGCCGCTTCGCTCCGGGCGATCGGGCGGACGGCGCGCGATCCGGATGTGATCCGCTCCGCTTATTCCGAGCTCCGCCGTGCGGGAAACCGCAATATCGGACTTGACATCATGTATGCGCTCCCCGGACAGCGCATCAATGATTTCGCGTGCGATCTGCAGACCGTTTCCGAGCTTGCGCCGGAACACCTTTCCGCCTATTCGCTGACGCTGGAGGAGGGGACCGCGCTGGCTTCCGAAAAAGGCTTGCGCGTGCCTTCCGATGAAGAGTCCGCGGAGGAGTGGGAGCTGCTCGGATCGTTCGATCCCGTCCGCTATCCGCGCTACGAGATTTCCAATTATGCCGCCTCTCCGCACGAATGCCGCCACAACCAGTCGGTCTGGCACGGCGAGCCGTATCTGGGGCTTGGTCCCGCCGCGAGTTCGTTCGACGGCACGCGCCGCTGGACGGAGGCGCCGGATCTCCGCCGCTGGCTTGCGGGGGAACCGCCGGAGTTCGACGACATCCCGCACGAGAGCCGTCTGCGCGAAATTTTTGTCATGGGACTTCGCACGGTGCGCGGCTGGGAAAAATCCGGGTTCGCAAAGGTTACGGGAAGCTCCATTGAATTCATGCGTCCGCAGTTTTTCCCCCTCTTCGACGCCGGGCTGCTGGAGGAGACGCCGGAGGCGATCCGCGCCACAACGCGCGGTCTGCTCTTCTGGGACGAGATCGGAACGGAGCTTCTCTGATTCAGTTCTGTTTCCGCGGCTTGCGAATGCTGCGTCCGTTGACCCACAGGTAGGGAACAAGAATCTGCTGCGGGACCTCTTTTTTCTGCGCGATGCGTTCAAGCAGATCGACGGCGTTGCGGGCGAGCTCCATGCCGTCCTGAACGGTGTAGACATGAGCCGGGCGGTAGTTCGGCGGCATTCCGAGCGCTTCCCACACGATGAGGGAGAGATCCTGCGGGATGCGGATTTTGAGCTTGGAAAACAGTTCCTGGGTGTTGATCCGGATCGGAACCAGGTAGATCAGCGCGGTGATTCCCTTTTTCATAAGCCGCACCAGCGCGTTTTCCACAGCCGCATTGGTGACCTTGACGACTTCGCAACAGGGGTTCAGAAAGTTCATGCGGCAGGCGTCCCGGTAGGCTTGAGTGCGCTGACGGTTGTTGTAATGGTCGGAGTCCTGTGCGAGAAGATATCCGATTCTGCTGTGTCCGGCTTCGCGGAATCTGCGGACTGCTTCCATGACTGCGCCGACGTCGTCTGAGGCAACGGAATAGACTCCGTTCAGCGGGTCGGGCGCGTGGTTGATGGTGACAATGGGGAAACCGGACGGCGGATTGCTCATTGGAACGAACGAAATCCCGCCCATGTAAAGGCGTTCGCTCCAGGTGTCCGGAGCATCCGGCAGAATCAGCTCCAGCCGGAATTTGCGCTCCGCCGCAACCGCTTGAATCGCGCAGAGAATGGATGATTCGTATGAGTAAAAACCAGTAATGAGCAGCGCAATGACTTTGGTCAGCGGAGTGTGCGGCAGGTATTCCAGCCGCCGGGCGACGGCGAGCACGCGCTGTGTCACGTCCCGCGAGATGCGCGGACTGTTGTTCAGCACTCGGGATACGGTGGCGGGTGAAACGCCCGCTTCCGCCGCGATTTCTTTGATTCCGGTCTTCTTCATGATAGTGGTAATTTAGCGCCTGAAACGGAAATGTCAATTTTTTTGCATAAAGTTTGCGCAACTTTCCTCCGAAAAAAGTTGCATTTCGTTTTTCCGGCTTTTATATTATTCCTGAAAACGGAGGTTTTGCAATGTTTCCTTATCAGAAGAAAGAATTGAGTCCGGAAGAACGCACACGCGATCTTCTTTCGCGAATGACCGTAGAAGAGAAAATCGGACAGCTTGTCAAGCTTGACGGCTTCCGATCCTATGAGCGTTCCGGTTCGGAATACCGTCTGAAGCCGGAATTTACCGAAACCGTGGAGAAGTGGCTGATCGGTTCCATGTACGGTCTTGTCCGTGCCGACTGGTGGACGGAGCGGGACTGGAACAGCGGCGTTCCGCCGGAGAAGATGAACGAAGTCGTCAATCTTTTCCAGAAATACATCCTTGACCATTCGCGTCTCGGCATTCCGCTTTACATCGCGGAGGAGGCGCCGCACGGACTGATGGCGCTCGGCACGAGCGTTTTTCCGACAGGACTTGGACTCGGCGCGTCGTTTGACCGCGCAATGATGAACCGCGTCGGACACGTCATCGGTTCCGAGGCGCATGCGGCCGGCGTGCACTCGGTCTATGCTCCGATTCTGGATATCGTGCGCGAGCCGCGCTGGTCACGCACGGAGGAAAATTATTCCGAAGATCCCTATCTGACGTCCGTTTTCGGCGAGGAGATGGTGAAGGGCATTTCCTCCGAGGGAACCGTTGCGACGCTGAAACATTTCGTCGCGCACGGCAGTCCGGAGGGCGGACACAATCACGGTCCGGCGCACGTGGGACCGATCGAATTCCGCAACTGCCAGCTGCGCCCGTTCCGCAATGCGGTCCGCGCGGGCGCTCTTTCGATCATGAGCGCCTACAGCGACGTCGACGGAGAGCCCAGCAGCGGCAGCCGTCATCTGCTGACCGACGTCCTGCGCGGCGAGCTCGGCTTCAAAGGCTTTGTCGTTGCCGACCGCGGCGCAATCAAACTTCTCAAAGCGTTCCGTCTTGCCGATGACGCAGCCGAGGCGTCCGCCCGCGCTCTGAAAGCCGGATGCGATGTGGATGAAGGGTTCCTGGAATTCCACACCGCCGGACTGACCGAAGCGCTCCGCCGAGGTTTGATCGACGAAGGCGACCTGGATGTCTGCGCCGGACGCATTCTCTATACGAAGTTCGTGACCGGGCTCTTCGAGCATCCGTTCGCGCAAAGCCGTCCGGTTGAAATTCTGCGTTCGGCGGAGCATGAAGCGGTTGCGCTGGAGGCTTCGCGCAAAGCCATGACTCTGTTGAAGAACAACGGAATTCTGCCTCTGAAAAACATCCGTTCGCTTGCGGTGATCGGTCCGAATGCGGACAATATGATGAATCAGCTCGGCGATTATTCCGCTCCGCAGAAACGGGAGACGGTAATAACGGTTCTGGACGGCATTCGCGCCGAAGCGGAAAAAGCAGGTGTCGCGGTTTCGTATGCGCGCGGCTGCGGCATCCGCAGTATGGACAAAAGCGGATTTGATGAAGCTCTGTCTCTTGCTTCGAAGGCCGACGCGACCGTTCTGGTCCTCGGCGGATGCAGCACGAAGTACGGAACGGAAATGGTCCGTACGGAAACCGGCGCCGCCGTTCCGGAAATTCTTTCTCCGGAAAAGAGCGAAAAAGAGAGCGGCGAGGGGACCGACCGCGCCACATTCACGCTGTCCGGCGTTCAGCTGGAGCTGTTCCGTGCGTTGAAGTCCGCGGGAAAGCCGGTGATTGTTGTTCTTGTGCAGGGACGTCCGCTTGAAGTCGGCGAGCTCCGTGCGGATGCGGACGGTCTTCTGCTCGCGTGGTATCCCGGCATGTTCGGCGGCCGCGCGGTCGCCGAAGTGCTGTTCGGCAAATACAACCCCGCCGGCCGTCTCTCCGTTTCGATTCCGCGCTGCTCCGGACAGCTCCCCGTTTATTACAATTCTCTTTCATGGCGTCTGGATTATGTGGATTGCCCCGCTTCGCCGGAGCTCCCGTTCGGTTTCGGGTTGAGCTACACGACCTTCGCTTATTCCGATTTGAAGGTTGAGGGACGCACGGCGTCGGTGACTGTCGCGAACACCGGAAGCATGGACGGGGAAGAAGTCGTGCAGTTCTATCTGACCGACCTTGCAAGTCAGGTGCGCCGTCCGCTTCTGGAACTCTGCGGGTTCGAGCGCGTGTTCATCCCCGCAGGAGAGAAACGCACGGTTTCGCTTGAACTGACCGACGAGGTCCTCGGATACTATAACGGGAAACTTGAGTTTGTCGTTGAGCCCGGACGCTTTGAGCTGCGGGCCGGCGGAAATTCCGTGGATCTGATTCAGACGGAATTCCGGATTTGACGAAATTCGGAAAGCTTTTTTTGAGGGCGGAAGAGATTCCGCCCTTTTTTACGCCATGATCATGCCGGCGAGCAGAAGCAGTGTTTCGGCGGAATAGCCGTAGAGGTCGAACATCCGCACGGTCGGCCGTCCGGTGAAGCGCAGAATGCTGTTCTTTTGAAGGCGTGCGATTCCCTTTGCCAGAAGGAGCAGAATAACCGCCGCCGCAAAACATTTGAGGTGAAAAGAAAGCAGTCCGATGAGCAGAAGCGTCGCCGCAGTCAGAATGAAGGGCTGATTCGGATTCTCTTCAGGGGCGGGGAGCAATGGATCAAAGCCGTCCGCGGCACAGGTGACAAGTTCCATCCGCACGAGGTATGCGCAGGTGAAAACGAAGAGCAGAATCAGCGGAGAGCCTGCCGTAATGAACCCGATTGCGAGCGCGCGGATCAGGTACAGACTGGCGAGAATGAAAAACGGGGTGATTTCCCGTTTCCATTCGAGTTTCTGCGCGAATGCTTCCGCCATGCCGGTGTTCTGCACACGGAGCGTCAGATAGGCGGAAAGCGTCTTGAGTCCGCGCCAGTTTGTCGCGAGTTCCAGCGCGAGTGTCAGCACCAGCGACATGAGAAGCGCGGCGGCCAGCCAGCCGAAGAAGAGCTGGGCAAAACCGGCTGCGAGAGCGGAAATCAATCCGACGGCCGCGCCTATGAGCGGGAAAAGTTCCGCCTGAGGTTCCGTATCTTCCGATTGGAGTTTCAGCGAGAAAAAAACGTTCCATACCGCGGCGAAGCGGTCGCGGAGTTCCCCGTTCAGATTCATCATGATGCGACCTCGATTCCAGAGTGTTTCCGGTAGGCGTCGAGCATGAGCGCGCGCACCTGTTCCGCCAGCTGTTTGCGGTCTCCGGTTTCCGGATAGACGAGCGGTTCCGGATAGACGTCCACATTGATTTCACGCAGTCCGAGCAGCTGCCAGACGTGCGGGAGCAGGGTCTGATCTCCGAACCATGCGGGATTCATGCCGCCGCACGGGACATGGTAGATGGTGATGAGCGGGAGCAGCGGACGCCGGTTTGCAATGACCGCTTCAAACGGCGTCGATTTGAACGGAAGAAGCCCGTGGAGTCCGTCCGTTGTCGTTCCCTCCGGATAGACGATCAGGGGGACTCCGAGTTCGAGCGTTTGTTCAAACTCTTTGAGCGTCGCGAGAGACTTGGCGGGAGACTTGCGGTCGATCCATACCGGCTGGGAAAGGCCGATGTAGGAGCCGAAAAAGAACCAGTCGCGGATCTCTTTCTTCGGTGCGAATCGGACGCCGGTCAGAGAGGCGTGTACGAGAATATCCACATAGCTCTGATGATTGGAGACGAGCAGAATTCCTTTTTCCTCCGGCATTGTTCCGTGGATGCTGACGCGGATATTGAGGATGCGGAGAATCCCGCGCGCCCACTCTCCGGCGAGCTGTGCGCCGAGTGCAATTTTCTCCTCACGCGTCTTCCCGATGAAGTGGATCGCGGTTTTGAGCTGCATCCACGGGAACCAGATCAGCAGACGGAGAATACGGAAGATTTTGCGGAAGAAACTCAGCATGTCGCATACGCCTTTTCCGCCGGGACCGTGAGTTCTACATTGAAATGTTTTGTGTAGCGTTCCGGCAACTTTGCCACGTCGAGAACAATGAAGAAATCAATGGTTCCGAACAGCGGATCGAAGAGCGGTTCTCCGCAGATTTTCGCTCCCAGACGCAGGTATCCTTTGAAGAGCGGGGGGATGAGCGAACGGACGGAGACCACGTCTTTCGCCGCTTCCGCCATTTCTTCTGCGGAGGGACGCCGCATGGTATATCCCGGCTGCGGAGTTGAGTGAATGGAATCGGAGAGATTGCCTAGTTTGAGGAGATGCTCGTAAATCATCCATCCGTGCGCGGGATTGGTCGTTTCGAGGCTGACGCATCCGAGAAGATAGCGTTGTCTGCTGCGGTGAATCAGTTCCGAGATTCCGCTCCAGAGGAGGGCCACGACGGTTCCGTTTCTGAATTCGGGGGCCACGCAGGTGCGTCCTACTTCGATTGCGAGCGGAGTGATCGGCTCGAGCCCTTCGATGTGGAATTCCTGTTCCGAATAGAATCCGAGCTTGGAGTGTGCCGCGATGGCGCCGAAATGGATGCGGTAGGTTCCGACGATTTTCCCGTCGTCCTTCCGGACGACGATAAGGTGGAGACAGCTGTCGTCGAATTCGTCTTTGTCGATTCCGTCATGAAGATCTTTGAGTCCTTTGCCCTGTTCGAGGTTGAAGACGCGGTAGCGCAGACGGAAAACAGCTTCAAGTTCTTCGTCTGAGAGAGCAAACTTGATGAGGTATTGATCTTTTTCCGCGATAACGGGCGGATTTGCAACGAGTTCTCTGAATTCTTCCAACCTGTTCATTGTGGTGACTCTCCCCTGTCTTTTGCCTGAATTCTCTGTATGCCGTTACTATAAACGCTTTTCGGAAAAACTCAAATTGATTTTGTGCGTTTTCCGTTAAAGTTTTTTATGTTTTGCTCAATTCTTTCATTTTTTCCTGATTTGCGGTTGATTTTTCCTTTTGAACGGCTATCTTGCCTTATCAGCAAATGAAAGGAACTGACGCCATGAACGAATGGATTACGGACTTGCTCGCGCTTCAGGATCTTGATATGAAGATCCGCAATCTCAAACTCAGAATCGATACAATTCCGGCAGAAAAGAAACGTCTGAATTCACTCGTCAAAGATGCCATGGACGATGTTGAGGTCGCCAAGGACGGCTTGCGCAGAATCGAGCGCAGCATCAAGGATCAGGAAGGCGAAGCGGAGAAACTCAACGAGGCTTCACGAAAACTTCTCACGCAGTCGGCGATGGTCAAGAAAAACAATGAATATCAGGCCATGATGGCGGATATTGAGACGAAGAAAAAGGCAATCTCCGATATTGAAACAAAGATTCTCGAACTGCTGGATCAGGTCGAAGAACAGCAGAAAAACGTCGCGGCGGCGGAGAAGGAGCTTGCGGTGACCCAGAAGACCGTCAAAGCTGAAATGGCGGATCTTGTCGAGCTCAAACAGGAGCTTGAAGAGGATATTTCGGAAAAACTCAAACTTCGCAAAGCGTATGAATCCAAAGTCGATACGCAGACCCTCAACGTCTATCATCGCCTCCTTGAGGGCGGAAAGGGCGAGCCGGTTGCGATGATCAACCAGGGCGTTTGCAGCTACTGCCGTCTCCGCGTTCCGCCGCAGACGGTCAACAATGCCAAAAAGGGAATTCTGACACTCTGCGACAACTGTTCGCATATTCTTTATCTGCACAGCTGACGATTTGCGGAAAAGTCATGCGCTAAATTGACTGTTTTATGAAGAATCTCAACTGTTCGACTTGCAACTTGTAAACCAGTCGGTATTGTATCTGATGAATAAAAATGTTCTCAGATGCAAACCGAATTAAAAAAGGAGTACGGTTATGGCAGTGAAAACTCAGAAGAAAACAGTCAAGGCTGCGCAGACGGTCGGACCGGTGATCAAGGTTGCCGAGCACCCGAAAGTCGGGATTCGTCCCACAATTGACGGCAGAAGAAAAGGGATTCGCGAGTCGCTTGAAGAGCAGACCATGCAGATGGCGCGTTCGGCGGCTGAACTCATCAGCTCCACACTTCGTCATCCGGACGGCGCTCCGGTTGAATGTGTCATTGCGGACACCACAATCGGCGGTGTTGCGGAAGCCGCAGCATGTGCGGACAAGTTCCGCCGCGAAAACGTCGGAGTTTCCCTGACCGTCACCCCCTGCTGGTGCTACGGTTCCGAAACCATGGATATGGATCCGCAGACCCCGAAGGCGATCTGGGGCTTCAACGGAACGGAGCGTCCCGGCGCGGTTTATCTCGCCGCAGTTCTCGCCGCTCATTCCCAGAAAGGCATTCCCGCATTCGGCATCTACGGACGCGATGTGCAGGAAAAGGACGTCAAAGAGATTCCGGAAGATGTCAAGGAAAAAATCCTCCGCTTTGTGCGCGCCGGACTCGCGGTTGCCAATATGCGCGGCAAGAGCTATCTCTCCATGGGCAGTGTAGCCATGGGTATCGCGGGCTCCATTGTGAACCCCGATTTCTTCGAAAAATATCTCGGAATGCGCTGCGAATCGGTTGATCAGTGCGAAATCATCCGCCGCGTTCAGGAGAATATTTACGATCCGGAAGAGTACAAGCGCGCGATAGACTGGATCAAGAAAAACTGCAAGGAAAACAAAGATATCTACAACGGCAAGGCTGGAAAATCCCGCAAGGAACAGAATGAAATCTGGGAATTCCTCGCCAAGATGACCATTATCGGCCGTGACCTCATGGTCGGCAACGAAAAGCTCGCGGAAATGGGCTTTGTAGAAGAATCCTGCGGACACAACGCCATCGCCGGCGGTTTCCAGGGACAGCGCCAGTGGACGGACTTCATGCCCAACGGCGACTTTATGGAAACGATCCTCAACTCCTCCTTCGACTGGAACGGCATCCGCAAACCGTTCGTTCTCGCAACGGAAAACGATGCCTGCAACGGTGTTGCGATGCTCTTCGCCCACCTGCTGACCTGCACAGCCTCCGGCTTCTCCGACGTCCGCACCTACTGGAGCCCGGAAGCGATCAAAAAGGCGACCGGCAAGAAGGTCAATGTCCCCGGTCTGATTCACCTCATCAATTCCGGTGCGACCACGATGGACGCCACGGGCAAACAGCGCAAAGACGGCAAGCCCGCAATGAAGCCCTTCTGGGAAATCACCGAAAAGGAGGCGAAAGCCTGTGTGGATTCTGTGGAATGGACGCCTGCGAACCTCGGTTACTTCCGCGGCGGCGGATTCTCCAGCCGTTTCCTCACGGAAGGCGGAATGCCGCTTACCATGATCCGTCTGAACATGGTTGCTGGACTCGGTCCGGTTCTTCAGATTGCGGAAGGCGAAACCGCTGTTCTTCCGAAAGATGTTCATGACAAGCTTGATCAGCGTACCGACCCGGGCTGGCCGACCACCTGGTTTATTCCGCGGCTCGATGAAACGAATCCGGCGTTCAAGGATGTGTACAGTGTCATGGCGCACTGGGGTGCAAACCACGGCGCGTTCTGCTACGGTCACATCGGCGCGGATCTGATCACGCTTGCTTCGATGCTTCGTATCCCGGTCTGCATGCACAACGTTCCCGAGGACAAGATTTTCCGTCCGTCCGCCTGGAACTCCTTCGGCACGAAAGATCTTGAGGGAGCGGACTTCCGCGCCTGCAAGAACTTCGGTCCGGTTTACAAGTGATCAGCGACCCGCTGTTTGCGATTTCCCCGTCTGTGCATTATTGCCCGGACGGGGATTTTTATTTTTGCATGAAGTTATGGTGAAAAATCAGAGTTCTTCGTGTTTCCATGCGGAAAAACATTTTTCAAGTGTTCCCGTCCGGCTTCGGGCTGCCGCTGTCGGTGCGCAGGTAAAGAGTCTGGGTCCTGTAGGCAAAATTCAGCTTTTCTTCGGCGAAGCGCTTGAGAATTTCCATGAAAAGTTCGGTCCGCCAACTCTCTTCCTGTGCAAAAGATTCCGTTTTAAGCCAGAGGATGACCGTGATGTTCAACGCGGAATCGGCGAGCTTTGAGAAGAATATCCGCGGGGAATAACCGGGGCGGTCCGTGCCGTGAAAGTCGTCGGCGATTTCATGGAGAAGCTGAATCGCGCGCGTCATCTGCTCCGGTGAGGTCTCATAAGTCATGCCGAGTTCGAACATCAGTTTGAGATGGTTCTTCAGATTGATGTTGCGTACCGGCTGGGTTGTGAGCAGACTGTTCGGAAGCGTGTAGACGGATTCGTCGTCGGCAATGATTTTCGTGCTGCGCATTCCGACTTCGCAGACAACGCCCTCGATTCCGCCGGTCTGGATGCGGTCGCCGAGTTTGAACGGACGGTCGAACAGAATGACAATCGTTCCGAAAAAATTGGAGAGCGTATCTTTTGCGGCGAGTGCTGCGCCGAGCCCGAGCACTCCCGCGCCGGCGAGCAGAGCGGTGATGTTGATCTTGAAAATGCTCTGTCCGATAAACAGAATCGTCGTCGCAAAAACGAGGATCCGCATGATGTCGCGAAGAACTTTGACCATGAGATCGTCAAGGTTGTTGTCTTCTCTCTGCGCAAAGTTCCGCAGATGAGTGTCGATTACACCGACAAGGTTCAGCGCCGCCCATGCCGCGACCATGGCGAGAACCGTAAAGAAAAAACGGACGTCATACAGAAAAACGGTTCGTTCGAAGCTCACAAGGATCGGGTAGAAGGAAAAGAAGAGCGCTGTCACGCCGAGTCCGAGAAAGAACGGTGCATTGAGCGCGGCGAGCGCTTCGCGGAGCAGCGGATGACGCGGCTGTTCTTTTTTTTTCCGCAGGAGGCGTCCGCTCACATAGCCTCCAAGCGCAATGACGGCGGCGGAAACAAATGCGGTCAGCAGAGATTTGAGCAGAGTGTCGCCTTGTGCGGAGAACCAGCGGTTGACGTTTTTTTCCTTCTGAAAGAAAAAATGTTCCAGCTGATCGGGCGAAAGATCCGCCGGATTGATTCCTTCCGGAACTTTTGCGTTCAGCCATTCCGTGCGCTGCCGTTCAATGTTTTTCTGTGCATTTCCCGCGAATGCGCCTGGCGCGGCGAGCGCCATCAGGAGTATGAAGATGATGATATGCATGAGAATTTCCCCCGGATTTCATGTTGCTGCAACCAATATAACTCCTGCAAGGTGAATTGCAAATGCTTCTTCCTTGTATTTCCTGTTTTTTTGAATTCTTTTCTTGACTTTTTCCTTTTGCTCATGTATATTTGTTATAGTATGTTTTTTGAAATGCGGTTAAACCGGGTTAATTAAGCTTTGCGGGAAGCTTTCTGGAAATTGACCCGCTGCATTTTTAGAAGTCAGAGTTTGTAACAGAAAAACAGGAGGTCGAGGATGAGTTTTCACCGATGGAGAAAATCAATGCAACTGTTGCTGCTTGCCGCATTTCCGCTGGCAGGAGCGGATTTCAAACCGGTTGCGGAGCGCATTCAAGAGCAGATCATGAACCGTTTTGCCGATTCACATGGAATTATCACGGATTACCGCGGGCTCAAAGGTGAAATCGTTCTGCCGACTCCGGAAGAGTGCGAACAGAACATTCCGAACGCCAAAGGTTACTGGACGCCGATTGAGAACGGCGGGTTCTTTACCGGACTCTATCTGCTTGGACAGTGCAGGCGGTATCGGCAGGAAAAATCGGAGAATACACGGACGCTGATCCGGAGGCTGGTCGGCGGCCTCTGCAAGCTTCAGGATGTGGCAACGGTTCCAGGTTTCATTGCGCGCGGAGTCGGAACCGATGGAAAATGTCACTACAAAAGCAGCAGTTCCGACCAGTTTTTCCCGTGGGTGATTGGCGTGGACGCCTATCTCGATACCGATATTCCCTCCGATGCCGAGCGCAAAGCTCTGGCGAAACGCCTTGCCGCCTGCGGAGATGCTCTCGAAAAAAACAATTGGCGTCTGCCCGAAGAAACGAAGCTGTTCGGAACTTCCGGAAATCTTGCGGCGGCGAGTTATCATGCCGCTCCGCGGCTGCTCTATTTTCTTCATGTACTTGAGAAACACACGGGAAATCCGCACTGGGGAGAGTTGAAAAAACGGCTTTCCGGGGAGACGTTTCCCGATGGTTCCACGCGGCTTGATGTGATTGCGAAAGGACCGGGCGCGATGATGTCGGAGTGGCATTGCTGGTGGCTGGTCAACGACCAGTACGCTGTGCGCCGTCTTTTTGAGATTGAGCGTGATCCCGTCGTCCGCAAGCGATTGGAAACGGCTCTGAAGGATACCGCAAAGGCGGCGCGCCCGCTGGTGGCGTTCTACAAAAAATTCAATCCGGAAAAATCTTTGGCATTTTCACCGGACTGGCATAGGATGATGGCTCCCGGACCGCAACTTCAACGAAACTGGAAGGAGTTTGAAAAGCTCTATCTTGCTCAGCTTTCGCAGTGGCGCAGGGTCTCTCCGGCGGTTGATGCGGAGAAGCGGAGTCTGCTTCCGGCATACAGCGCGGCGTGGATCATCGTTTTGAGCGGAGATGAAGAGCAGATTGAGGCGATCCGTCCGGATCTGCGCAGAATGCTTGAGCTTCCGGATTACGCAAAACTTTATTACGCAACATTTTTTTACGCAGAAAACCTGATTTATTTCCTCAATGGAAACATCTGATACAAAGGAGACCAGACCATGTTTTACAGAAAGAAACTGAATTTCACCCTTATAGAACTGCTCGTTACGATTGCTGTAATCGCAATCCTCGCCGGCATGCTTCTTCCGGCGCTGAACAAGGCGCGAGATACCGCATACGGCGCATCGTGTCTTTCGAACCTGAAACAGCTGGGGACCGGGATGGATATGTATATCGGGGACAGCGACGATTTTTATCCCATGCTGAGATATGCAAATCCGGCTTCAACGGCGGATTATGATACGACTATTTTCTGGGGATGGACGCTCGCAACGGGGAAATACATCACGGCTTCCCTGGCGCTCTGTCCCGCCCGCAGAAATGCCGCGGAGAATTACTACTCAAAAGGTTTGCGTTCGAAGAATCCGACTTCAAGACCGAATTACTGGCATGCAACGGAGTACGGTGCTAGTGCAAGACTCCTTCCGGATAACATTTTGAATTACAAAGTCAGGAAAAACAGTCTGAAACGCCCGTCGACAACCATTCTGATGGCGGATTCCATCAGAAAAGCGATGACTGGTGAGCTGTTCGGCTATTTCGGCATTTATGCTCCTTCCAATTTCAGCAGTCTGACGAACGGGGCTTTCTGGCTCGCTCACCGGAACAATACGCAGGTGAATATTGTTTATGCGGACGGGCATACTGGAAATGTCGTTTCCAGAGTGCCCGGTGAAGAAGGCGTGACGGAGCTCTATCAGACCACCTTGAAAGATGAACACATGTACTGGAATTTGAAATGAAACTTCTGAAAACTTTTTTATTCATCGGATCAGCCGTTTTCCTCTCCGCTTCGGAGAAGGATTTTCTGGAAAATCCACCTTATGCGTACAACGGAATCACCATCGGGCGGACCGCTGAAACGGAGCGGACTCCGGACGGGGAGGGTGCGTTTGAAGTCAGCGTCCGTTACGGTTCCGCCGACCTCGCGTGGTCTTCGCAGCTCCGCAACAACATTCCGGCGGAAAAAATCCGCGGAGTGGAGCGCGGAGAACTCGAATTCTGGGCGAAGGGGCCTGCCGGACGCTCCATGCGGCTGGGATTGAACTCGGAAGATTTTTCCGGCGATGAGACGATCCGCTATACGGATACCGCAACCTTTCCGATGACCGGAAAATGGCAGAAAATCGTGTGGCGCTTCCAGATCGCGAAACCGGTGGCCGGACACTATGCGGATGTTCCCCGTTATGGCCTGCTGAACACGCAGGCCGGAGACAAGTTCCTGCTCGGTCCGGTTGCATTGAAAGTGCTTTCGCGGAAAGATTTTCCTGTTCCGCAACCGGAAGTTCCGGCCGGATGGCGTGCGCTTCCGGAATCCGGACTTTACATCGAACCCGGTTCCGCGCTGGACTTCCGCCGGATCTTCGACCGCCGTCCCGCCGGTTCGCTCGGCAGAGTGATTGTCAACCGTGCGGGAAAGCTGGCGTTTGAGAAAGAGCCGGAAAAAGAGGTCCGCTTCTTCTCCGTGCAGGGTTTTCCCGATATGATGACCAAGCCGGAACTGAAGGAGTATGCCGCCGCAGTTGCCCGCCAGGGTTTCAATATGATCCGTCTGCATTTTCTTGATGCTTATCTTAATTTCCAGAAAAAGGAGGCTCCGTGGCTGAAAAAGGGCGTGAACAAGCCTGTGGACTTGCCGCAGGACGCTTCGGAAATCCGCTTTTCCCCGATTGCTCTTGACCGGATTTTCTATCTGATTGCATGTCTCAAAGCCGAGGGAGTTTATGTGAATCTTGATTTGCAGTGTTCGTTTTACGGATACCGCAACGGAACGGCTCCCTCCGGTTATCCGAAAGATGCGGAAAATGCAAAAATACAGATGTTCATCAGCGAAAAGTTCCGGAAAAATTACGCGGCCGGAACGAAAAAACTGCTGAACACCGTCAATCCTTATACCGGACTTGCTCTCAAGGACGAACCGGCCGTCGCAATGCTCTGCTTCTACAATGAACAGGATATTCTGCTTGACCACCGCAACTACGGGAAGGAGTTCCATCCCGCATATGTCAGATTCCTGAAAGACAAGTACGGTACGCCTGAAGCTATGAACAAGGCGTGGAAGACGAATTTCCCATCATTTGAAGCTGTCTCGAAATTCGGCTCCCTGCCGCGCGGCGACCGTTCGGCGCAGACTGCCGCCATGACCGAATTCGCCGCGAAGATGCAGGCGGATATGGATGATTTCTATCGTCGGGTCGTCGCGGAATGCGGTTGGCGCGGACTTTCTTCCAACTGGAATATGCGCCCGTACCTGTGCAGCGTTCCGGCACGTTCCAAGCTTGATCTTGTCATGTTGAACAGCTATCATGCGCATCCGGAATTCCGCGCTGGAGAAACAGTTGTTTCGCAGAGAAGTTCGCTTGCAAGCGGGGGAAATTCCTTTTCGCATTCGACGACGGTGCGTTTCCTCGACCGTCCGTTTGTCGTCAGCGAATACGGGCACGTTTACTGGAATCGCTACCGTCATGAGGAAGGTTTGCTCTGGGGAGCGGGCGCGGCGTTTCAGGGATGGAGCGGACTGACGCCCCATGCGAACAACGTCGTGAAATACATGAAGAAACTCGAACCGTTCGCGGTTGGCGTCGATCCGATCACCCGCGCGACGGAGCAGATTGCGATGCTCGCGTTTCTGCGCGGCGACATCAGGGAGGCTTCCGCCGCGATTGAATACGAGATGAAACCGGAATTTCTCTTCTCGTATCATCTCAATACCGGACTGAGCAGTGAGTATTATCAGCTCTGGCCGCTGCTGAAACTCGGCGTTTCGTTCGACGGAAAACGCAGAGCCGTTGATCCGGTGCTGCGTCTCGCGCCGTCCCGGACGGGGGCGGTCGGCGGCGGTTTGCTCTATACGGAAAACGAAACTTCCTCCAGACGCGATATTTCCGAAGCGATCGTTGCCGACTTGCGCCGCAAAGGTGTTTTGAGCTCTGCAAACCGCACGGATGTTTCGCGCGGACGCTTTGAGAGCTGCACGGGAGAAATTTTCCTGACAAAGGAGCGCGGGGGAGAGATGACGGTCTCAACGCCGCGGCTGTGCGGAATCGTAAAGAAGACCGACGGCGTCGGGAAAGCCGGTGCGCTGACTGTTCTGAAAAACTCGGTCCCGGTTGCGGTTGCGACGGCATCGCTGGATGAGCGCGCGCTTCCGGAAAGCCGGAGGATTCTGCTCTTCGTGCTGACCGATGCCCGCAGCAGCAACATGAAATTCCTTGACAGGGAGGAGACGCGGATCAAGTACGCCGCAAAAGGTTCGCTTCCGGTTCTGATTAAAACGGGCGTTTTCAAAATCGCGCTTGAACGCTCCGGGGGGAAAATGAAGTGCTATGCGCTGGATCTCTCCGGAAAACGTGTCGGAGAAATTCCGGTGAAACAGGAGACCGGACGACTGGTTCTGGAGCTCGACACCGCAAAGACGCCGATTCCCGCAACCTCGTATGAACTTGTTGCCGCGGATTAACTCCGCCGCTTGACTGCGCTCGGCGGATAACCGTAGAATTTGCGGAATTCGGTGGAGAAATTGAGCGCGTTTTCATAGCCGGCTGCCGCCGCGGTCTCCTTGACGGAGAGCGCATTCAGACGCAGCATCTCTTCCGCCGCCCGCATCCGCTGCTCGCGGATGTAGCGGTGCGGCGGCATTTTCAGGTATTCGCGGAACAGACGGTTCATGGCGCTCAGACTCATTCCGGCTTCTTTGGCGAGCGCGTTGAGGGGGAGCGGTTTGTCGAGATTGCCGCAGATTTTCCGCTGAATTTCCGCTAGTTCCGGCGGAATTCCGTTTTCCGGCGCAGGCTGAAGCAGTTCATCAAGCAGACTGTAGCACTCCACGGCGATTTCGCGCGCACTTCGTTTTGCTCCGCCGCAGATGGAGAGAATCCGTTTTTCCCAAACTCTCCGCGGATCGGTTCTGAGGTAGATTCCGCCGCATTGTGTCACGATGCCTTCCAGCATTCCGCCGTAGAGAATGATTCCGGAGCGTTCGCCTGCAGTTTCTGTTCCGAACTCGCTGTCTGAACGCGGCGGAATGAGAACGATGTCGCCGGGCTCCGTCCGCCACGATTCATCGTTGATGCGCAGCAGGGTCGTGCCGGAGTGGATATACATGACGGTCAGAAATGCCGGATTGATCCGTCTGTGCCAGTCGCCGGGAAGGGAACGGGTCCGGCAGGCAAGAGAGCAGGAGAGAAAGAACCCGTTTTCCGCAGGGAAGGCGGCCAGGTTCAGGAATTCGCGGCGGATCACCGTGCTGAACTGTTCGTTTTCGGTTTCTCTGTATATTTTTGCTTCACGCGGCGTCTTCCGGTAAGGTTGAAACAATTTCTGCATGACAGTTTTCCAAATATATTTTCTTTCTGTGCAAATATAATATAGAGCTGAAAAGTTTGAAATTCAAATGCGGATGTCTATATTTTCAGAAAACAGGAGAATCCGCATGAACAAACCGAATCCGAAACGTCCTCTCATGATCATCCGTTTCCGCATCGGGCAGGAACAGCCTGCCGTTTGGGAACGCACCTTCCGTATTCTCAAGGAGAATCGCGCGGCCTGCGATGAAGTCTGGTTCTCGACCGGGCTCGGCACGCCGCCGCTTGAACATCACCGCGGGCTTTCGCGTCTGATGGCGGAACACGCCGCCGAACTTCGCGAACTCGGCATCATTCCCAGTCTTCAGATTCAATCCACGATCGGGCACGGCGACGACATTACGGGGGCGGTCGACAACTCCGCACGCACATGGGGTGGCTTCACCGGTCCGGACGGAACCGAATGCCGCTATTGCAGCTGCCCGCGTCAGCCGGAGTTTCTGCGCTATTACGGGGACGTTGCGCGCATCTATGCCGCATGGCATCCCGGTTCGGTCTGGATTGACGATGATCTGCGTCTCAACAATCACTCTCCCGTCGGCGTTTCCAACGGCTGTTACTGTCCGGTCTGTCTTGCAGCGTTCTCCCATGAAGAGGGGGTCTGCTGGACGCGTGAAGCGCTGGTGGAAGCGATGAGACACGACGATGCTCTTCGTCTCCGCTGGCTTGCATTCGGCGGACGCTCCCTCGGAGAAGCTGCCGCGGTGATTGTCCGCGGTTTTCAAACGGTTTCGCCGGAAACGCGGTTCGGTCTTCAGCATAGCGGAGCTCCGGAACGCAACGCCGTGTTTGATGTTCTTATAAAAGAGAGCGGAATGCGGACTGCGTCGCGCCCGGGAGGCGGAGCTTACAGCGACCACGATCCGTATGCCTTTCTGACGAAAGGTTTTGACATGTCTCACCAGATGTCACGACAGCCCGGCTATGAGGCGCTGGATCAGATTTGCCCTGAAATCGAATCATGTCCGCGGGTCTTCTGCTGCAAGACTCCGCAGGGACACCGCATAGAATCGATGCTTTACCTGGCGCTCGGAATGGACAGTCTCTCATATTTCATCATGGATCCGCTTTACGAGACGCCGGAGTGGTACGGGCGTGAGCTTCTGGCTCCGCTCGCGGCGGAGGCGCCGTGTTACCGGGACTTTATCGCGCACAATGCCGGAACAATGCCGGGCGGACTCGGTCTTGCCGGCTCGTGGTGGCATGTCGACAAAAACGGGCTTCCGGTGGTCGGCATTTCCTGCGCTGCGCATTCACCGTTTGCAAAAGGACGCATGATTGCGAAAACGGATGTGGATTCGCTTGATGATCAAGCTCTTGCATCGCTTCTTTCCGTAGACATTGTCTTGGACGGAGAGGCTGTGGAGGCGATCGGAAAACGCGGAATGAGCGACCGGATCGCGGGGCTTCATGCGGTTCCCGTTTCGGGACATGTCTTTGAATTCTATACGGACGATCCGCTGAACGAAGGCTTCGTTGGGAACGGACACTATCCGCTGACGGCGGACCGGATGAAATTTGAGCTGCCCGAAGAAACCTCTGCCCGGGTTGTCGGCGAATACCGCGACCACGGCGGAAAGAGATTCGGAGCTGCATCGCTCCTGCTGGAGCGTCCGGACGGTTCTCGGATTGCGGCGCTCGGCTATTCCGGTTTCTACACACGCTATATTTCTTCCGCGCGCGTCCGTTTCCTGATGCGCATTGCCGACTGGGTGACGCACGGCACGCTTCCCGCTGTGCCGGAAGAACCGGCGCAACTCCTTCTTGTTCCGAGAGTTACGGCGGATGGAAAACTGCGGAGTGTAACCGTTCTGAACACTGTGATCGGTCCGCAGAAGCCTTTCGTTCTGCGTCTGCGCGGAGTGGCGGACGGCGTGACGGGAGCGGAATGGTGCGTGCCGTCTCATGCGCCTCTCAGGGTTGAATTGCGGCGGACGGGGAGTGAAGTTCTGGTTTCGCTTCCGGAGATTGCCGCATGGGATACCGGATGGATTAAACTGCTTACAGATAAATGACGGTTACTCCGTCGAACCCGGGTGCGCCGATGTCCTCGCCGAAAAAATAGTCGCGGCAGGTGAGATTGCCGCGTGAAAGCGCGCCGCGAACCCGGGCGCGCAGGACGCCGGAGCCGTTGCCGTGAATCACCAGCAGGCTTTTTCCGGTTCCCGCGTGTCCGTTGATGAAACTGCGGACGAGACTCATTGCCTCGTCCGCGAACATTCCATGCAGGTCAAGCGTGAAATCATAGAGGTCGGATTGCCTCGGACGCTGACGTTTTGCCATTATTCTTTCCAATAGATTGCAAGCGGGCGCTTGAATGTGAGAACATGTCCGTCTGGCGTGAGTTTTCCCGTTTCGGCGTTGTAGTCGAAGAAGAAAACGGTATCGGAGAATTCGTTTGCCGCGGCGAACTTCTTCATTCCGGGCAGGAAATTGATGTCGCGCGGGGAGCTTCCGCCTGTGAGCACAAGATCATGCGGTTTGATTCCGCCTTTGCCGTCGAGTTCGAAAACTGCGATGGAGTCATATCCGCGGTTGGAGGCGAAGAGGAAGCGTTCATCTTCGGAGAGACGGATCGCGGCGGCTTTCGTGGTTCCCTCGAAGTCGGCTGGGAGTGTGGAGACCGTGTTCAGCACCTCGAACTTGCCGTCGGAGTAGGCAAGGGAGGTGACAAGGTTGCCGAGCTCGTGGACGAGGTATGCGATTTTTCCGGAGCGGTCGAAGACCAGATGGCGGGGACCGGTTCCCGCGGCGATGCGGGTGGTGATTGCCTTGTCTTCGTCAATGCCCTTGACCGGATCGAACGGGTAAAGGCGGACTGCATCAATGCCGAGGTCGATGACGATCAGGTACTTGCCGTCGGGCGTGATGTTTGTGAAGTGTGTGTGCGGACCGTCCTGACGCGGTTTGTTCGGGCCGTCTCCGGTGTGCTGGATGTTGCGCAGGCGTTCGCGGATGGAGCCGTCCTCATTCAGTGCAAAGACGGCAACGGAGCCGGAAAGATAGTTTGCGCAGAAAAGGAATTTTCCGGAGGGATCGGCGATGACGTAGCAGCCGGCCTTGCCTTCGGCGGACATGCGGTTGAGTTCGGTGAGGGAGCCGTCGGCATTGACTTTGAAAGCCGCAACGCCGGAGGAGTCGCCGACTGTGCAGGTGGAATAGAGATACTTGCGGTCTGCTGAGTATTCGATCCAGTTTGCGTTCTCAATCCGGTTGAATCCGAGCTGTTCAAATTTTCCGTTATCCTTGCATTCATAGCGGTAGATTCCGCCCTCTTCCGAAGGGGCGCAGGCGACGATGTAGAACATGTTATTCATTTGCAAATCCTTTTGTTGATAGTGAACTATACCACAAAATGCGGAATTTGCGAAACGGGAAAGAAAGTTTTTTCAAATTTTATTTGGATTTGTCATCAGCCCGCCGTCTTTAATGCGCCAGAGGTAGAGCGAAGCGAGCGTTCCATATGGCGAACAGCGTTTGCGGAACGCTTCAAAACGGCGTTCGGAAAGAGTCTTCCAGCCGTTCATCTGAAGAATGCCGTTGCGGATTCCCAAGTCTTTGAAACTGAGAACGTCGCGTCTTCCGAGCGAGAAAATCAGCAGCATTTCCGCTGTCCAGGTTCCGACTCCGCGCAGGGAGGAGAGTTCGGTGATGACCTCTTCATCGGATTTTTCAGAAAGCTGGCTGAAATCGACCGTTCCGGCAAGCGCGGCGTCCGTGATTCCGCGCAGATATTCGATTTTGCGTCCGGAGAGCCCGCAGGCGCGGAGCGCGTCGTCGTCAACCCGGCTCAGATTTTCCGGCGTGACAGTTTCGAGCAGAGCTTCGAAACGACCGAAGACGGCGGCCGCCGCGCGGACTGCAAGCTGTTGATGTACAATGCTTTGGGTCAGAGCATGGAAAGGGCTGTCGATGCACTCCGTTTCGGGAAGTCCGGTTTTTTCCGCGATTTCCGTAAAGGCGGGAACCTGACGGCAGAGCGCGAGTTTGTCGGATTCCTGAAAGCGGAGCTTCATGAGTCACTGCACCTTGAATTCGAGAGTGACAACCGCCTTGACTTCCTTCATGACGGTGGTTTTGTCATAGGTTCCATAGTCGGAGATGTCGCTTCCGCCCGGAGCGAGAACCTGGAAAATTCCCTGCGATGCGGAGAGGAGCGAACCGACTTTTCCGCCGGTGTTGCCGGCGAGAATCTTTGCGCGTTCATATCCGTTTTTCGTCGCTTCCTGAAGCAGTTCCATCTTGTAGGAATCAAGGTTGGTGACGATGAAGTTCGGCGTGCTGGAGCGGAGATAGATCCCCTGCCGCAGGAGACTGGTTGCGTTGCGGGAGAGCGCGTCGAGAAGGTCGACTTTCGGAGAGGAAATCTGGAAGGACTGGGTGAGGGTGTAGCTGAGAACCGTGTCGGTCACAACGCCTTTGTCATTGCGACGGAAGTTGGTTTCCCGCTCAATGCTGTCCCAGCGGACATCCGATTCCTGGAATCCGGCGGTTTTGAAGTACTGCATGACGATCTGCTTGTGCTGATTGAGGCGTGTGTAGGCCTGCGGTGTGGAAATGTCGGTGACAGTGATTGAGCCGCACCATGTACCGAAGTCGGAGCGGACATTTTTCACTGCGGATCCCTTGACGCGGATCATGTCTTTTTTTGTGACTTTGACTGCCGCGTTTGCGATGATGGAGGCGGACAGTGCGAGTCCGAACGCCAGTGTGGCGCCCAGCAGAAACATTGCGATGCTTTTTTTCATGTTTTATCTCCCCTTGTTGAAATGATAAGGTATCCTAATATCTGTTTCAGAAAAATCAAGGGGGAAAAATAAATTTTTCAATAAAAATTTTCCGTGCCGGAAAAGGGAAGTTTCCAGCACGGAAAACAGCGGTTATTTCGCCGGAATGACAACGCATTCCACACCAAAGCTTTTCGCGACTTTCGCGATGGTTTCGGCATGGTGGCCGATGCCGAGTGCGAAGTGGTGAGTCGGTCCTTCCATGCACCAGCGGGAGAGGAAGGTGCGGACGTCCGGCAGGAATTTGCCGTGGGTGTTTGTGTTTCCGGTCGGCGGGATCGGTCCCGATACGGATTCGCCTTCCGCAACCACGAATTTGAATTTGCCGTCCGCCTTTACACCGATGCTGAGCATGGTGATGGGACCGGTTTTGATGTTGAATTCCACACCTGCGCCGCTGCCCGGCTTGCCATGGTATTTCTTGAGACTGCGCAGAACCGGCTTTCGGTCGGCGATGTTCAGATGATGCGGGCCGTCGTGCCCGACCAGAACGGTGTCGCGGTTGAAGTCGATCGGGTGGAACTCCGCAAAACTTCCGCCGATTTCCAGACGGTCCATGATGAGCATGGCGATGCAGGTTTTGATGTCGAATTCTCCGCACATCGGGAATCCGGCTCCGGTGAGCAGCGAGTTGCCGACGATGAAGTTGGTGACGAGCTTGCGCATTTCGGTTCCCGCCGCCGCTTCGTAGTAGTAGGCGAAGCCGTCGAGCTTCTTTTTCGCAATGAAGCGTTCGAGCGCGACGGCTGCGCGGGAAGCGGTCAGCAGGTCGGCGTCGGTGAGTTTGGTCGTGACGGGATCGGAGACCGGATCGGGCGTGTCAAAGAATTCGAGAATGCGTGCGGACATCTCCTTGACGGCGGGATCGTCCGCCGTGAGCGGAGCGAACTCCTCCATGACCTCATCCGGTTCGCACTGGACGACATGGCAGCCGAAGGAGGAGGTGACCGCCGTCGGGTCGGTCTGCATATCGAGCATGGCTTCGAGAACATGTCCCATGTGACCGAGACGTGCCTTGCGGAGGTCGTGGCGGACGTGGGCGATGCGGCACCATTCGGCGAGCGCGGCGTCGGCTTTTTCATCTCCTTCAAGCATTCCGAGAATCACTTCCGCGACGGGTTTGCCCATGCGGACCGCGACGCCGGTGAATTCCGGAACGGAACAGAGGTCGTCGTTGCAGAGCTGCATGAATGTTGTGGCGTGTTCGTAATCCATTGCGCTGCGCGGCTGGAGAGCGACGAGAACGACGGGACACTGTATTTCGCGGACGATTGCGCCGAAGGTCGCGCTGGTTCCGTAGGTGACCATGTCGACGAAGAGCACGTCGAGGTCGGCTGCTTTGAGCTTCGGAAGCGCTTCATAGGCGCGCCGGGCGTTGTCCGCCATTCCGAAGTCGGTGACGCTGACCGAGTTCGCTTTCAGCTTTTCGACGAGCACGGCCGTTTTTTTGTTCATTTCCTCGAGCAGACCGGGGAACTGGCCCCAGTAGGTGTCGAGTCCGACGGAGAGCACTCCGACGTTTGCGTTCAGAGGTTTTCTGCGTTCAATTTTCATGATAAATGCTCCTTGTTAGGTTGTTGTCCTTTTCCGGAGCATAATATACATGCGCTTTCCCGGGAGCGTTTGGACAATCGTCGGCTTTGGCGAAAAAGAGCCGGAAAATCTTCATATTGTCCAAAGAAAACGTGTTTCAGCGCGCTTTTTTCGTTCTTGCCAGCTCCGCCGCGCGGCGGTAGTTCGCGCGCATGGAGTCGCGCCACAGACGTTTTGTCCGGGCAATATCGACGGCGGAACGCGTTTCGGTTCGCCGCAGACTCTGCGCGGCGGCCGCCGCATCTTTATATTCAAACGGAAGACGGTTGAAATATTCCATTGCTTCGGGAACGGCGTTGGGACCGCCTGCGTCGATGATCGCTTTCCAGGCGTCGCGGAGTTCGTCGAGACAGTCCAGCATGATGGTTCGCAGAACCACGCGGAGGAGCGTGTAGTAGCGGCCGGTCCATTCGGGATGATAGGTGAAAGAGGAGCCGGACGCGTACGGGTTGTAATCTGGATCGGAGCGGTACGTTTCGAACTTTTCATCATAGAGATCGCGGCGGATCGGCGGACGGCGCAGGGCGCTGCGGAGCGGTCCGCCGGGAGTGCCGGGGTTGAAGCACATGAGTTTCTGACCTTCAGGCGAGAGCAGGAAGGCGATGAGTTCAACGGCTGCTTTGCGGTTCGGAGCTCCGCGCAGAAGCTGAATCGGGTCGGGTGAGACGGCGGTTCCGCCTTCGGGGGCGACGTAGTTGAAATGCGGTTCGCCGCGGAATTGGATGGCGCTCCATTCCCGTTCGGTGAGTCCGTAGGTGTCGATCGCCATTCCGGCGGCCGCGGCTCCGGCGGCAACGTCGCGCGTGACTTTGCCCGCACTGTCTGTGATTGTGAATGCGTTTGCGATGATCCGTTTGATGAGATTGAGTCCCTCATGCCAGCCGCGTTCGGGCGAACCGAGTTCCGCCATTTTCTGCTGGATCATGATTTCAAAGCATTTGTTGATGGAGCCCGATTTGCTGGGGTCGCCGATGACGATTTTATTGAAGAAGCGCGGTTCTCCGAGATCAGCCCACCTGCGCGGCGGGGTCTTGTCCTCCAGTTCCCTGATGCGGTCGAGGTTATAGCAAAGTCCGAATGTGGAAAGACAGAGCCCGTAGTAACGCCCTTCCGGATCGTAGAGCAGTTCGCCGCCGAACGACTGCGGAATGATTTCCGGCGCGAGGAGTTCCGGATAGAGTTCTTTGATTTTTGCGTCGACGGCGAATCCGGCATTGGCATTCCGAGCAAGCTCGAATGTTCCGCCGCCCGCCATGAGGTCGATGCCGATGGAGACGTCCGATTCGAGGAACGCTTTGCGTGCGGCAACCGCATCCGCGGGAGCGCCAGGCTTCTGGTTGCGGCTGAATGCAGCTGCGGTGCGTTCGTTCCAGGGAAGACCGCGCTCGGTGCAGTAGCGCCGGAACTCCGTCTGATAGCGGTCGGCGATGTAGCGCATGATGTCGGAGGTTCCGCCGGGGGAACGGTAGTCGAGAATAATGTCGCGTCCGAATTTCCTGCGGTAGTGCTTTCGGAACGCCTGTTCCCACTCGTATTTGATGCTTTCGCTGTGCGGGGTGATGATGACGAGGCGTTCGGTTTCATCCTGCGGGATTTCCGTTTGCGGTGTGCGGGGACGCAGGAGGAACGGAATGGCGAGGATGCCTGCGAGAATCAGCAGGACGGGGATTGTTTTCAGATTCATTGCGCGGGAGTTCCTTTCTGGTTCTTGTAACTGTCCGGGCTGCATTTATGGTAGTTTTTGAAGGCGCGAGCAAAGCTGGTTGCGGAGACGTAACCGAGGCGTTCGCCGATCTCCTTGCAGGTGAGTGTGTTGTCGCGGAGCATCCGCCGGGCGACGCGCATCCGTTCTTCCGTGGCGTAGACTCCCGGAGTGATTCCTGTCTGGGCGTGGAAGACGCGGGTCAGGTGTTCGCGCGAGACCTGGAGTTTTTCCGCAATGGCGGCGATATCCAGTTCCCGTTCAAGGTTTGTGGAGATCAGCTCCTGAGCGGAACGGACGAGTTCGGCTTTCGGTGAGAAGGTCTCCTTGTATTCGAGGTTTTCGCCGAACAGCGCGAGCGCGTCGGTGACGATTTTCGCCCCGGCGGTCGGCGTGAGGTACTGGAACGTATTGTTCTGGCTTTTATAAGATTCGAGATGGCGGACGAATCCCTTGTCGGTCGGGATTTTGAATGTATAGCCGTAACGGTTGTTGATGTCGTCGATCATTTCCGGAACATATTTTCCGTAGAATGAGATCCAGATGAAGATCCACGGTTCGGAAGCATGACCCGGATAGTAATACGCGGTATTTTCATCATGCAGTTTCGCGATGAATGTTTCGCCGGGGAGCAGACGGGTGATCCTGTTCTTGTACCGGAATGCGCCTTCGCCGGAGAGCGTTGTGACGATCTGAGCCTCGCCCTCTTCGGAACTGCGTCCGGCGCCTTCCAGGTGATAGACCGGAGATTTCTGCACTTCCAGCACAATTTCATCGGGAATCGGCAGGGATTCGATGGGTTTCAGTATCTGAAAACGCACTTGCCACAGTCTCATATTCTCTTCTCGCTCACAAAGTGTAATGTCTTTATCACATATTGTATACTAATACATCCTTGAAGAGAAAAATCAAGCGTTTATATTAACTCTTATCCGAAAAATATTACTCACAAACGGAGGATTTTATTATGAGTCGGAAAATCAGAGTCACGGTCTGGAACGAGTTTCGTCATGAACAGAAGGACGCCAAAGTTCAGGAAGTCTATCCGAAAGGCATTCATCAGGCGATCGCCGATTTCCTCGGCAAGGAAGCGGATATCGAAGTCCGCACCGCCACGCTCGATGAGCCCGAAAACGGTCTCCCGCAGGAGGTCCTCGACAATACCGACGTGCTGTTCTGGTGGGGACACATGGCGCACGGCGAAGTCGCGGAGGAAACGGTCGACCGCGTCCAGAAACGCATTCTTTCCGGAATGGGACTGATTGTTCTTCACTCCGGTCACAAGTCCAAGATTTTCATGCGCATGCTCGGCACGACAGCGGACCTCAGATGGCGCGAAGTCGGCGAACGGGAACGCGTCTGGGTCGTCGAACCCTCTCATCCGATTGCCGCCGGGCTTCCCGAACATTTCGAGATCCCGCACACCGAAATGTACGGCGAACGTTTCGACATTCCCCGTCCGGACGATACCGTTTTCATCACCTGGTATGAGGGCGGCGACGTCTTCCGCAGCGGCGTGACCTTCACCCGCGGCAGCGGACGCATCTTCTATTTCGCTCCCGGACACGAAACGTTCCCGATCTACTACGATCCGACCGTCCAGAAAGTCCTTCTCAACGCCGCACGCTGGTGCGCCGCACGCGTCACCACCCCGCTGGGATGCCGCCAGGTCAAGGAACTTGAAGAAATCAAAAACAAAATCTGAGGAAAACAATCATGTCTGCAAAACTGAAAGCCGGTGTCATCGGACTTGGAATGGGCGGAGGACATCTCTCCGGCTATCTTTCGCATCCGGATGTTGAAGTCGTTGCCATTGCGGACCGCCGTGAAGACCGCCGCGCGCTCCTTCCCGAGCGTTGGCCGGAATTCAAAGGCAAAGTCTATACCGAAGGCATTGAGATGATCAAAAATGAAAAGCTCGACATCCTTTCGGTTGCCGTTCCGAATGATCAGCATAACCCGCTGACGATTGCCGGTCTTGAAGCCGGAGCGAACGTGCTCTGCGAAAAGCCGATGGCGATGAATGCGCAGGAAGCCCAGCAGATGCTCGACACTGCGAAGCGCTGCGGCAAAAAGCTCGGAATCGACTTCTCCTACCGCTTCAATCCGCAGTCCCGCGCGATGAAGGCGATGATTGAAGAGGGCGCACTCGGCAACATCTACTATGCGCGCAGCGTCTGGTTCCGCCGTGCCGGAATCCCCGGTCTCGCGGCCGCAAACTTCAACACCGGCGCAGGTTCGCCGATGGGCTCCTGGTTCTTCGACAAGAAACAGTCCGGCGGCGGCCCGCTGATCGACCTCGGCGTGCACCGTCTCGACCTCGCTCTCTGGCTGATGGGCTATCCGACCCCCGTCTGGGTCATGGCCAGCACCTACAGTAAGTTCGGTCCGAAGTGGGCAAAGGCGCAGGGGCTCGACTATACTGTTGAAGACCTCGCCTGCGCGATGATCAAATTCGACAATGGAACCACGCTTGAGCTTGACGCCTCCTGGGCATGCAACATCAAGGAGAAAGAGCTCCAGACCATCCGTCTTCTTGGCGACAAGGGCGGCATGTACCAGTTCAACCTGGAAGAGGGCTACACCTACGACGTCGAGTATTACTCGCAGATTGCCGGACGCGATTTCGACAGCCGGATGCACACCGCTCAGCCCATGCCGAGCGCGTTCCATCTCTTCGTCGATGCGGTCCGCGACGACAAGCCGTTCCTCGTCCAGCCGGAAGAGGGCGTTACGGTCATGAAGATTCTGGATGCAATCTACAAGTCCGCCGTCAGCGGCGAACCGGTTCGCGTCTGATTTTTCAGTCAGCCGGATAGACGAATCCCCGCCTTGCGCGGGGATTTTTTTCGTTATTTTTGTGAAGAGAGCCGGTATTCTCTTCCGGCGAATGTCTGATGATTTTTCCGTTTCATCAGCTTCCGTCTGATTTTCATTTCGATGTATTCGTAAAGTTTTCCGTAATACGGATTGTATTTTTTTATCTGTTCCCGTGAGACCGGCGCTCCGGGTTCTTTCGGGAAAAGACCGGACGGGGTGATGAAAAAGGCATCCGCCGTTTTCGCGGAAAGTCCCTGCATGGCGTAAAGTTTGCGGCGGAGAAAATGCAGGTACAGGAAGTCGTCGTACAGCACTTCACCATTTTTCAAATACGCTCTGCGGAGTTCTCCTCTGTCCCAGAAAAACAGCTGATGAGGGTAATCCTTTGCGGGCCTTGCATATTCCGCGGAGGAACGCGCCCGGAGCGAAAAGCGGCGGCTGAGCCAGCTGACGTCGGCAAAATCAATTTTATCATAGAGGGAAAACTGATGCTGTCTGTAAATGGCGTAAATTCCGGGCCACTCGTCGAAACAGAAATTTTTGTCGATTGAGAGAACATCGTGCCAGTCGTATTTTGCTCCGTCGAGGAAGAAACGGCGGGAACATTCCTCCGTATTCCGGTAGATGGAAAGGTGTCCGAGCGGATAGAGCTTGTCGTATTTTTCGAGCATTTCATCTGTGACGAACCGGGATATATTGCCGAGGAAGAGATCAACGTCGAGATGTCCCCAGAAATCGTAAGCGGTCAGGTCATCCTGGAAAATCAGTCCGTAAAGCGGCTTGTAGTCGCAGAGCTTGTAGGGGCGTTCGAGCGAGAGCGCGGGAAAATCCAGTTTTTCCGCCGCAAGCTTCCGGACCGCCGCGAGAGTCGTTTTGCGGAAGCTCATATTGCCGGGAACGTTTTCCGGTTCCGGCTGATCCGTGTAAATCAGAAAATCCAAAGACGGATTTGCCGCGCAGGTTTTCATCCAGAAGGGAAACCAGAGCGGGAAGGGACCGAAGTAGCAGGCGATCAGAGCAATTTTTTTCATGGGCGACTTTCTTTTATTATTGGAATATACCTTGCAAATAGCTGTTTTTCAAGTAATGGAGAAAAAAATTTCAGAACATGTTTAACTGTGATAGATATTTTAGTGGACAATATAATTAAAATATTGAAATTGTTTTTTCGGTCTCTTGATTTTTTCCGAACCTCCTGTATAGTACGGTATTTCATTAAACTGGAGATTGAACGGATGAAAAAGCGTCTTCCAATGATTGTTCTGGCCGCGGTCGTGATCGGCGCGGGATTCTATTTCTATAAACAAAGCCAGCAGTCGGAGCTGAGCAACGATCCGCGCTTCGCGTCCGGAAACGGGCGGCTTGAGGCGACCGAGGTCAGCATCGCCACCAAGCTAGCCGGACGCATCGAGAAGATCATGGTGGATGAGGGCGATTTCATCACCCCCGGTCAGCAGCTCGCGCTTATGCAGACCAATGTGCTGCGTGCGCAGCTCGCCCAGGCGGAGGCGCAGCGCAACCAGGCTGAAAAAAACGAACTCAGCTCCCGCGCTCAGATTCAGGTGCGCTACAGCGAACTCGAAGCCGCCAAAGCCACGGTTCTCCAGAAGGAGAGCAAGCTCGACGGCGCTTCCAAGAGCTATGAGCGTTTCAAAAAACTGTTCAAGGCGGACGCCACGACTCAGCAGAAACTTGAAGACGCGGAGACCGCTTATCTCGCCGCCAAAGCCGATCTTCTTCAGGCTCAGGCGAGCGTGAAAGAGGCGGAAGCCGCAATCGAAGTCGCCAAGGCCGGAGCCGAGGCTTCGAAGGCGACCATTCAGGCGGCAGTGGCGGATATTGCGCGCATTCAGGCGGATATTGACGACAGTCTGCTGGTCGCTCCGCGGGAAGGACGCATTCAGTACCGCATCGCCCAGCCGGGCGAGGTCCTCTCCGCCGGCGGACGCGTTCTCAATCTTGTGGATCTGACCGATGTTTACATGACGTTCTTCCTTCCGGAGGAGGCTGCAGGAAAAGTGCGGATCGGCTCGGAAGTCCGTCTGCTTCTTGATGCGATTCCCGGCTATCCGGTTCCCGCGAAAGTCTCGTATGTCGCGAGCGTGGCGCAGTTTACCCCGAAGACCGTGGAGACCCGCAGCGAGCGCGAAAAGCTGATGTTTCGCGTCAAGGCGCGGATTGCTCCGGAACTGCTGAAGAAATACATCACTCTCGTCAAAACCGGAATTCCGGGTGTAGCGTGGGTTAAACTCGATGGAGACGCGGAATGGCCGGCGTTCCTTCAGATCAAAAAGCTTGCGAAATGAATGTGGCGGAACCGATTGTCCGTATCCGGAATGTCAGTCTGAGATACGGCAAAACGCTCGCGCTCAACGACGTTTCCGTGGATATTTTCCCCCGCCGTCTGGTCGGTCTGATCGGCCCCGACGGCGTGGGCAAATCCAGTCTGCTCTCCCTTGTTACGGGGGCGCACGCCATGCAGACCGGTTCCATGCACGTTCTGGGCGGAGACATGCGCGACAAGGCGCACCGCAAAGCGGTCTGTCCCCGCATCGCCTACATGCCTCAGGGGCTCGGCAAAAACCTTTACTTTACTCTTACCGTTGAAGAGAACCTTCAGTTCTTTGCGCGTCTGTTCGGACACGACGCGGCGGAACGCAGACGCCGTATCGACCGTCTGACGAAGAGCACCGGGCTTTATCCGTTTCTGAACCGCCGCGCCGGAAATCTTTCGGGCGGAATGAAGCAGAAGCTCGGTCTTTGCTGCGCGCTGATTCATGATCCCGACCTGCTTGTCCTCGACGAGCCGACGACCGGTGTCGATCCGCTGGCGCGCCGCCAGTTCTGGGAACTGATAGCGAACGTCCGCGCGGAACAGCCGAACATGGGCGTCGTTGTCGCAACCGCCTACATGGATGAAGCTCAGCGTTTCGACTGGCTCATCGCGATGGACGAGGGAAAGATTCTCGACACGGGGTCGCCTGCGGAACTGCTCGCGAAGACCGGCTGCTCCACTTTGGATTCCGCATTCATCCGTCTGCTTCCCGAGGAAAAACGCGCGGACCACAAAGACCTTGTCGTCCCGCCGCTTCCCGAGGATGGCAAGAATGACATTGCGATCGAAGCGGACGGGCTGACAAAGAAGTTCGGTTCGTTCACCGCGGTTGACCATGTAAGTTTCCGCATCCGCCGGGGGGAGATTTTCGGTTTCCTCGGTTCGAACGGTTGCGGCAAAACCACGACAATGCGCATGCTGACCGGGCTTCTTCCCGCAACGGAGGGAAAGGCTTTGCTCTTCGGCAAACCGATTGGCGACGACGATATGGCGATCCGGCTTCAGCTCGGTTACATGACGCAGGCGTTTTCCCTTTACAGCGAATTGAGCGTGCGGCAGAACCTTCTGCTTTTCGCCCGCCTTTACCGCATCCCGGAAGGTGAAGTCGGACCGCGTGTGGAGGAAATGCTGAAGCGTTTTCATCTGGAAGAGGTCGCCGATGAATTCCCCGATTCTCTTCCGCTCGGGATCCGTCAGCGCCTCTCGCTCGCGGCGGCGGTCGTGCACCGTCCTCAGCTGCTGATTCTGGATGAACCGACTTCGGGTGTCGACCCTGTCGCCCGCGATGAATTCTGGGAGCTGATCATCGAGCTTTCCCGTCGCGACAGAGTCACCATTTTCATTACGACGCACTTCATGAACGAAGCGGAGCGCTGCGACCGCATTTCTCTGATGCACGCGGGGCGTTCCCTCGCATGCGACACTCCCGCCGAGCTGGTCCGGGAGCGCCATGCCGCCACTTTGGAGGAGGCGTTCATCGGATATCTGACCGACGCCGCACCGGAAACTCCGCAGAGCAAGGAGACGGAGAGCGCGCTGATTTCGCACGAGACAAAGAAGGTTTCCGCATTTTCCCGTTTCTTCAATTCCGTTTTCAGCATCCGCCGCTGGTACAGCTGCTGCTGGCGTGAACAGCTTGAACTCATGCGCGACCCGATCCGTCTGACGCTCGCTCTTTTCGGAGCGATTCTCCTGATGCTTGTCATGGGATACGGAATCAGCATGGATGTGGAGAACCTGACGTTCGCCGTTCTCGACCGTGACCAGACGGAGCTCAGCCGCAATTACACGCTGAACATTTCCGGCTCCCGCTACTTCAAAGAGGAGCCGCCCGTCCGTGATTACAAGGACATGGACTACCGGATGCGGAGCGGGAAGCTGAGTCTGGTGGTTGAGATTCCCCCGCAGTTCGGACGCGACGTGGAGCAGGGCCGTTCTCCGGAAGTCGCCTTCTGGGTCGACGGCGCCATGCCCATGCGCGCGGAAACCATCAACGGCTATATCACCGCCATGCACGGCGAATGGGTCTCGAACTACATCTCCGGCCGCCTCGGACGCGACACTTCATCGGTTGCGGCTTTGGAGACGCGCTACCGCTACAATCCGGATGTGAAGAGTCTGCCCGCAATGGTTCCCGCCGTGATACCGCTGCTCCTGATGATGATTCCCGCGATTCTCGCCGCGCTTTCCGTTGTGCGGGAAAAGGAGATGGGGTCGATTATCAACCTTTATGTGACGCCGCTGACCCGGGCGGAGTTCCTGCTGGGAAAACAGCTGCCTTACATTCTGCTTTCGATGTTCAGCGCGGTCCTGCTGCTGATTCTCGCGGTGACATTGTTCGACGTTCCGGTCAAGGGCAGTCTGTGGGTGCTTCTGCTGGCGCTGTTCCTCTACTGCTCCATTTCCACGGCGATGGGACTGCTTGCCTCGTCGGTGACGCGCAGTCAGATCGCAGTGATCTTCCTGACGATGGTTGGAACTCTGATCCCGGCGGTTCAGTTCTGCGGACTTCTGAATCCGGTGCTTACCCTGAACGGAGTCGGACGCTTCATCGGCACGATCTATCCGACGACGTACATGCTGCTGGTCAGCCGCGGCATTTTCAACAAGGCTCTGCACTTCTCCGATCTCCTCATGCCGCTCGCCATAATGGCTCTGATGGTTCCGGTTTTCACCGGACTCGGCATCGCGGTTTTGCGGAAACAGGAAAAAAACTGAGGTTTGAAGCATGCTGAAACAGAAACTGAAAAACATCTGGCAGCTCGGCGTCAAGGAACTGCGCGGACTCTTCCGCGATCCGCTGATGCTGGTTCTGATTCTTTACGTGTTCACTCTCGGAATTTACTCCGCCGCGACGGCGAAGCCGGATTCCATTTCCAATGCTTCGATTGCCGTGGTCGACGAGGACGGCTCCCAGCTTTCGCATCACATCACGGATGCTTTCTTCCCGCCGATGTTCCTGCGCGCAAAACAGATTTCCCGTCCGCAGATCGACCCGCTGATGGACAACGGAACGTATACGTTCATCGTCGTGATACCGAACAGCTTCCAGAAGGATGTCCTGGCGGGGCGTTCGCCCGCAATTCAGCTGAACGTCGACGCCACGCGCATGTCGCAGGCGTTCACCGGGAGCGGGTATATCCAGCAGATCATCCAGCGGGAGATTTCCTCGTTCCTGACGCGGAACGGCGGCACAGCCGCCGCACCCGTGCAGATTGTGGAGCGCAACCGCTTCAATCCGAATCTGACGCAGTCGTGGTTCGGGTCGGTGATGGAGCTCATCAACAACATTACGATGCTGGCGATCATTCTGACCGGTTCCGCGCTGATCCGCGAGCGCGAGCACGGAACGCTGGAACACCTTCTGGTGATGCCGGTGACGGCGTTTGAAATCATGGTTTCGAAAATCTGGTCGATGGGACTTGTCGTGCTGCTGGCGTCCGGAATGTCGCTGACGTTCGTGATTCAAGGGCTGCTGAAGGTCCCCGTGGAAGGCTCCGTTCTGCTGTTTCTTGCGGGAACGGCGCTTCATCTGTTTGCCGTGACGAGCATGGGAATTTTTCTCGCGACGATTGCGCAGAACATGCCTCAGCTCGGAATGCTCCTGATTCTGGTTCTGATGCCGATGCAGATGCTCTCCGGCGGCATGACGCCGCGCGAAAGCATGCCGGAAATCGTGCGAACCGTGATGATGATTGCTCCGACCACACATTTTGTTGAGTTCAGCCAGGCGATTCTCTACCGCGGCGCGGGCATGGAAGTCGTCTGGCGTCCGTTCCTCTGGATTGCCGGAATCGGCATGACGCTGTTCCTGATTACGCTCGCCCGCTTCCGCAAAACAGTGACCTGATGAACGGAAATTCTGCTTGAAAATCCTGAATGTTATGATATATTAATAATATTGAAATTCAGGAGTATTTTTCTCTGATGAAAGAAAACGTTTCGAAGGCCGCGTACACGACCGGCTCCATTGGAAAGACCATGCTGAAGACAGCGTTCTCAATGCTCGCGGGAACGCTTGCCATGTCGGGGTACAACATTGCGGACACCTACTTTGTCGGACAGCTCGGCAGGATTCCGCTTGCCGCGATGGGCTTCACTTTTCCGGTGATTATGCTGATCGGCTGTGTGTTCCGCGGGCTCGGCGTCGGTGTGATGACGACTGCGGCGCAGGCTCTCGGAAGCGGCAACAACTCAAAAGCCGCCAAGCTCATCACCTCCGGACTTCTTCTCATTTTCGCCGTTTCCGTGCTCTTTGCCGTGGCGGGGATCAACTGCATTGAATCCACTTTCTCGGTATTCGGAGCAAACGAAGAGGTGATGCCGGATATCCGGGCGTATATGACGGTCTGGTATCTCGGCTGCTGCACGGCGTCGCTCGGCATGGCGGGCAACGACCTGCTGATTGCGGCGGGAGATTCCAAAATCGCCAGCGCCATGATGATGGGCGGCATGATCGTCAACGTCGTTCTCGATCCGCTGTTCATCATGGGATGCGGTCCCGTTCCCGCGATGGGAATCCGCGGCGCGGCGATTGCAACGGTTGCTTCGCAGTTCATTTCCGCACTTGTCGTTCTGGCGGTTCTTGCCCGCCGTCACGGTCTGATTCTCTTTTCCGGAATGCCGTTCCAGATTCTGAAAACGACCTGGACGGTCATTGTCCGCTATGCGGTTCCCTCGACGATCGGGATGCTGATGATGCCGATCGGCTCCGCGATCGTGACGAAGGTTACCGCCTGTTTCGGCATAACCGCCGTTGCCGCATCCGCAGCGGCCGGACGCCTTGAGATGGTCGCTTTCGTGTTTCCGATGGCGCTCGGCATCGCTCTGCTGCCGATGATCGGGCAGAACTATGGTGCACGTCTTTACAGCCGCATCAACCAGTGCCGCCGTTTTGCGATGCGTTTCGCATTCATTTTCCTTGCGGTGATGGGGGTGATTTACATCATAGCCGCGCCGCAGCTGGTGCGGCTGTTTTCACCGGATCCGGAGGTGCAGAAGGTCATGGTTGTCTACATGCGGATCATTCCGTTTGGTTTCGGCATGATTGAAATTCACCGCTATGCGACGTTTTTCTTTACCGGATGCGCGCAGCCTGCTGTTTCCGCATGGCTCAACGCGCTGCGGATTCTCGTGCTGATGATTCCGCTTTCGCTGTTTGCTCTCTGGCTGGATTCTCTGCCGATGCTGTTTGCCGCCCGCATGCTTGCGGATGTCCTTGCCGGCGGAATCGGCTGCTGGATGGCGCACCGCATGACGCGTTCGCTTCCGGAGGACGGACGGGCGCCGTATGTGTATATGAAACGCCCGTGGTACTTGAGTTTCCTTCCCGGAAAGCCGGTTAAAGGCTGATTACGCTTCACACGTCTGATATCCCGTCGCCTCCTCATCCGGGAGTTTCGCCGTTCCGGTTCCGTGAAGCGACGGGTTGCCGACGGAACCGGCGGTCAGATCGAAATCGCCGGAACATGTGAATTGGGCAAGTTCGGGGGGCGGCCGTCAACTTTTCAAAAAATCTTCCTTTTTTTCTTTTGAGCGCTATACAAATTTGAAAAGTGCGCTATATTTCCGGAAAGAAAGGATTTATTTATGTATAAAATAGAGTTTTATGTTCCTGATTCGCATCTGGAAACGGTCAAACGGGCGATGTTTGATGCAGGGGCGGGGAAAATCGGAAACTATGATTCCTGCTGCTGGCAGATCAAAGGGCTCGGCGAGTTCCGTCCGCTTGAAGGCAGCAACCCGTATTCCGGCACACCGGGGAAGGTGGAACGGGATGCCGAATGGAAAGTCGAAATGGTCTGCGCTGACGAGTTGCTCGAAAGAGCGGTGGTTGCGCTTAAACAGGCTCATCCGTATGAGACTCCGGCGTATCAGTACTGGAAGGTGAACGCATGAATATCTTTATCACTCAATTAACTGAAAACCCGCGCTACTTCTTTCTCGTTACACTCGCGGTGATTCCGTCGATTTGTCTGCACGAGTATTTTCATGCTCAGGTCGCTCTCTGGTGCGGAGACGACACAGCGGCGCGAAACGGACATCTGACACTGAATCCGCTGAAACAGATGGGCTGGATTTCCCTGATTATGTTTTTTTTCATCGGCATCGCATGGGGGCAGGTTCCCGTCGATCCGCGGAGACTGACGCGCAAGCAGGATGCGCTGGTTTCGTTTGCCGGGCCGTTCATGAATCTGGTGCTTGCGGCTGGAGCATGGATCGCATGCATCTTCCTTCCGCGTTTTGTGGAAGCCGGGGTAATTCCGGAACTGCTGTTTCTCTATATCTTTGTGCTCGGAATGTACAACATCGTGCTTTTTGTGATTAACATGCTTCCGATTCCGGGACTGGATGGATGGAATGTTCTGAATCTGTTCTTCAACTTCCGTTCGGTGAAATCCGAGTTCGTCAAAGGCTCGATGCTCTTCCTGATGCTCGGCGTGCTGGTCCTGTTCGATTACATCTTTTCCGCAGCGGAATGGGTTATGTGCTTTGCCATGAGCCTGGGGGTGTGATGGGGGAAATGGATGAACAGGTGCAGCGTCCCTGGAGTGTAACCGAGCTGAATGAAGCGGTTCGCGACCTGCTGGAAAACACGTTTCTGCCCGTGCGGGTTGCAGGAGAGATCAGCGGCTTGACGGTTCACAGTTCGGGGCATGTCTATCTGACTTTGAAAGATGAAAAATCGCAGATACGTGCAATTTTCTTCAACGGAGCGGCGAAATGCCGTGCGCTTGGTCTTGAGAACGGGAGCCAGGTGGAAGCGACGGGAAAGATTTCATTTTATGCTCCGCGTGGCGAATGCCAGCTGACTCTGCGCGACCTGAAACCGCTCGGAACCGGGTCGCTTCAGGAACAGTTTGAAGCAATGAAGAAACGTCTTGCGGCGGAAGGGCTTTTCGATCCCGCCCGCAAGAAGCGTCTGCCGTTCGTTCCGCGCTGCATCGGCATCATCACTTCGCCCGATGGAGCGGCGGTGAAGGATTTCATCAAAGTTGCACTTCAGCGGTTTCCGCCTCTGCGCATCCGCATTTTCCCCGCGCCGGTGCAGGGAAAGGGGGCGGAGATGTTTCTTGCGCAGGGAGTCGAGTTCTTCAACCGCTACCGTTGCGCAGACGTCCTGCTGATTACGCGCGGCGGCGGGAGCATGGAAGATCTCTGGTGTTTCAATGAAGAAGTCCTTGCGCGCGCGGTTGCGGCAAGCCGTCTGCCTGTGGTGAGTGCAGTCGGCCATGAAATTGATACGACGATCTGCGATCTTGCGGCGGATCTGCGTGTTCCGACTCCGACCGCGGCGGCGGAGGCGCTGCTTCCGGATTATCATGCTCTTTGCGAGGATGTCGAATCTTCGGTGCGCCGTCTGAGCAATTCGACGGAGCTTTCCTGGCAGCGCGCGAAAGCCGCACTTGACCGTCTGCTCTCCGCAAAAGCGATGATGCGTCCGGCGCAGATGCTTCAGGAGCGCATGCAGACGATTGACTACATTGTGCGTGACATGGAGAATCTGCTTTTGCGTTCCGCCCGCGATAATGAAGTCCGGCTGGAGCACCTGAACGAGAAGCTCAAAGCTCTGAGTCCGGCGCGCATTCTGGAACGCGGCTATTCCGTCCTGCTCGATCCTGCTGGGAAAGCTGTTGTTTCCCCTGCGCAGATTCCGGAGGGAACGGAACTCACGGCTGTTCTCGCACAGGGGCGCGCCACGCTTGTCAGCAAGGGCGAAAAGAAATAACCGCAGCATCCGGACAGCAAAAAGGCTGTCGCAACGACAGCCTTTTCACTTTGCCCTGTATGTTTGAATCAGACAACCAGCAGTTCCGTCTCTTTATCAAAGAGGTGTGCGGTTGAAAGAGAAACAGCGAGATCGACTTCCTGACCGATGATTGCGTGGCGGTGCGCATCGATACGGGCGATACAGGAGGATTTGTCTCCGGTATCAAGATAGAGATATGTTTCGGCGCCCATCGGTTCCATGACTTCGACTTTTGCCTTGATTCGCGGAGAGTTGGGATCGAGTTCCGCGCGTTCGGAACCGATTTCCTCGGGACGGACGCCGAAGACGATATCCTTGTTGATATAGGCTTCCGCTTTCGCGTACCACTCTTTCGGAAGGGGTATGGAAATGGTCGCAGTCTTGAAGAAGAGCTTGCCGTCTTCTTTTTCGATGTGCCCGTTGAAGAAGTTCATCGGCGGGGTTCCGATAAATCCTGCGACGAAGATGTTCGCGGGAGTGTCGTAGATATGCAGAGGCGTGTCAACCTGCTGAACGATACCGTCCTTCATGACGCAGATGCGGTCGCCCATGGTCATGGCCTCGATCTGGTCGTGTGTGACGTAGATCATGGTTGTTTCGAGGCGGGTATGGAGCTTGGAGATTTCCGTACGCATCTGGACGCGCATTTTAGCGTCGAGGTTGGAGAGCGGTTCGTCGAAGAGGAAGACTTCGGGTTTGCGGACGATTGCACGGCCGACGGCGACGCGCTGGCGCTGACCGCCGGAGAGCGCTTTGGGGCGCCGCTGGAGGTAATCGTGAATGCCGAGAATATCGGCGGCTTCGTTCACGCGCTTGTCAATATCCGCTTTCGGGAGTTTGCGGAGCTTGAGGCCGAATGCGAGATTGTCGTAGACGGTCATGTGCGGATAGAGCGCATAGTTCTGGAAGACCATTGCGATGTCGCGATCCTTCGGGGGGACGTTGTTGACGACGCGGTTTCCGATGTTGATGGTTCCGCTGCTGATTTCCTCGAGACCGGCGATCATGCGGAGCGTGGTGGATTTGCCGCATCCGGAGGGACCGACGAGCACCATGAACTCCCTGTCTTTGATTTCGAGGTCGACATGTTTGACGGCAAGCACGCCGCCGTCGTACATTTTGCAGACATCCTTGAGGATTACCTCTGCCATTTTCTGTTTCTCCTTGTGTAACAAAAAAATTAAAACAAACTGTCGCGGGATTCTGACTTCAGCCGCAGTACGGGCAGCAGCGGAGCCTATATCCAACGATTCATCAATTATGTCCTGCAATATATGCCTGTTTTTTTGAAAAATCCAGTGCAGGAAAAGAAAAAAATGAAATTTTTTCTTCCGCGGTTCTTTTTTCAAGATTTTTCTGGTATTTCTGCGTATGTCTGCTATATTACAAGGTGAAAGTTCTAACAGGAGAAGGATATGAAACGCATTTCATGGAACGATCCCGATGCGGCGGCTGAACTGAACGCGCTCTACAACCGTCCGGCATGTCCGCGCGAAGTCGAAAAATCCGTCGCGGAAATCGTGGCGAACGTCAGAGCAAACGGAGATGACGCTGTCTGCGAGTATCTCGCCCGTTTCGACAAAGTCTCGCTTGCTCCCGCTCAGTTCGTTGTTTCTTCAGAAGAATACGCGGAAGCAGAACAGGCGGTCGATGAGACCGCAAAGACTTCGATTGCGACAGCAATCGCCCACGTCACCGCTTTTGCGGAACAGGCAAAACCGCATGATCATTCCTTCTCGCCGCGTCCGGGCGTGACGCTCGGTGAACGCTTCATTCCGATGGAGCGTGTCGGCTGCTACATTCCCGGAGGAACGGCTCCGCTCGTCTCGACGGTCATTCATACGGTTGCCATAGCGAAAGCCGCGGGCGTGCGGGAGATTGTCGCGACAACGCCGGTGATGAAGAACGGCAAAGTCAATCCAGCAACGCTCTACGCTCTGAAACAGGCGGGGGCGACAGAGGTCTGGAAGCTCGGCGGCGCATACGCCATTGCCGCGCTTGCATACGGAACGGAAACACTGCGCAAAGTCGACAAAATCGTCGGTCCCGGAAATGCGTATGTCGCGGCCGCGAAAAAACTGGTTTACGGATCTGTCGCCATCGACATGGTGGCCGGCCCCTCCGAGATTATGATTATCGCCGACCGCACGACAAATCCCGCTTTTGCCGCCGCCGACATGCTGTCGCAGGCGGAACACGGAAGCGGACTCGAACAGTCCGTGATTGTTGCGGATTCCAAAGAGTTTCTGGATGCTGTGGAAGCGGAACTGAAACGCCAGTCTGTAACGCTCCCGCGCATTGCGACGGTCAACCGTGTGCTTGAAAACGGCACGTTCATGATCGAAGCCAAAGATATGCTGGAAGCTGCGGAGATCGCAAGCGGTTATGCGCCGGAACACCTGGAAGTGATGTGTGAGAATCCGCGCGCGCTTCTGCCGCACATCAAAGCCGCGGGCGCAATCTTCCTTGGACAGTGGACGCCGGAGCCTGCAGGCGATTTCACCGCAGGCCCGAGCCATGTTCTCCCGACCGCCGGAACGGCAAAGTTCTTCCACGGGCTTTCCACCGCCGATTTCATGCGCCGGAGCAGTCTGCTTGAATATTCGGAGGAAGCTCTGATGAAAGAGGTTTCCGCCATTGAATGTTTTGCTTCGCTGGAAGGCCTTGCGGCGCACGGCAGAAGTGCATCCATCCGGAGGGACTGCAAAAAATGAAAGTTCCGAATGTTCGTCCCTCCATTGCGAAACTGACCGGTTACGTTCCCGGCGAACAGCCGAAGTGGAACCGGATCATCAAGCTGAACACCAATGAAAATCCGTATCCGCCGACGCCGCGTTTGAAGCATGTGCTGACGGATTCTGCAATAGAGAAGCTCCGTCTTTATCCCGATCCGGTTGCCCAGGCGCTCCGCGAGGAAATCGCCGCATTTCACGGCGTTTCTCCGGATCAGGTGATTGCCGCGAACGGCTCGGATGACGTCCTGACGATTCTCGCCCGCTGTTTTCTGGATGAGACGCATCCGCTTGCGATGCCCGTCCCGACCTATTCGCTTTACAAGACTCTGGCGGAGCTTCAGAATGCGCCTGTGATTACGGTTCCTTTGAAGAAAGAGGAGAATTTCGCTTTCCCGGAGGATTTCGCGCAGAGAATTCAGGGAGCGTCGATCGTGATGATTGCGCGTCCGAATGCGCCGACCGGAAATTCGTACCCGCTGGAACTGATGGAAAAGCTCTGTTCGGAATTTTCCGGTGCGGTGCTTTTCGATGAAGCGTATGCCGATTTTGCGGACGACAATTGCGATGCGTTTCTGAAGAAATATCCGAATGTCATTATTTCCCGCACCTTCTCGAAGAGCCGTTCGCTGGCGGGCATCCGTTTCGGTTATGCGCTTGCCCGGCCGGAAATCATTGCGGAAATGATGAAGGTGAAGGATTCGTACAATGTTAACGGCCTGACCCAGCTTTTTGCTTTGGAGGCATTCCGCGACAAAGAGTATCTTGCGGAGACTTCGGCGAAGGTGCGCGCGACGCGCGATGAATACCGCGTGAAACTGGAGTCGCTCGGCTTCCGGGTGATTCCCTCGCAGACGAATTTCCTTTTTGCCGCTCCGCCGAACCGCGACGGCAGGGGATTCTTTGAGTTCTTGCGGACAAAGCAGATTCTCGTGCGCTATTTTCCCGGAGAGATGACCGGTGAGTTCGTGCGCATCACGATCGGGCTTCCCGAAGACATGGCATTCCTTCTGGAATGCGCGAAAGAGTTCTGCAAAAAATAAAAAGAGCGCGGAGAGAACAGAATTCTTTCTCTCCGCGCCGTATATTATCCGCGCAGAATTGCCCCGCAGACGGAACCGCCGGTTCCGCCGGAGCGGAGGCGTCCGAATGCGCTGATCCATTCCAGCGCTTCTTTGGCAATTCCTGATTCGGATTCGCCTGAGCCGACACTGACTGAAAGTCCGCCCATTGAAGCGGATTTCACGCCGGAACGTCCCAGTTTCCGGAACTTTTTCCTTTGCGGATCGCACATGGCGAATGCCTGTTCGCAGACCGCGTGTTTCACAGCGTCCGGGATTGCCGTTGCGGAAACCGGCAGACCGTCGGCGTCGAGAACTCCGCACCTGGGCCAGCGGAGCGTCTGATCCGGTTTTGCGGGAGTTCCCTTCCAGATGATGCGGGCGTCAAACAGTTCCCCCGCGCGGGTGAGGGCGCTGATCTTTTCCGGTTCGGAAAGGTCGAACCAGAAAAGCGTTTCCTCTCTGCCGGTTGCGAACGAATCCGCTTCTTCAGGCGAGACATAGAGCAGTTTTGAACTCATTAAACACCTCATTTGCGGAACCGGACGGCGGTATGATCCGGTCCCGTGTGTTTCAGCTGTTTCAGCCGACTTTACGGACGAGCCCGACCATGATCTTTCCGGCGGAGAGATCGGAATCGGCGGAGATGCTGATTTTCTTCCAGAACGGAACCGTGGAGACCGGAGCGAAGCGGAAAAGCTCGGTTCCGGCGGCAAGCGCCTTGTCGGTTGCCGTGCAGAGGACAGCATATTCATTGAATGTGCCGTTTTTCGTTTCGGAGGCAAGAAGCTTGACCGTCAGCTTTTTGCCGGAAGCGATGGTTGCGGCTTTGGTGACCGTGCCGACGATTTCGAGTCCGAGCGCGCTTCCGCTGCAGAGAAACGGGGCGGATGTGAGCGTGGTCGCATTCGGGAGCGCGGTGTCGAGGACGGGTGTGTCATGAAGTTCAGACGAGATTGCTTTGGAAAAACTCATGGTGGATTCCTTTCAGGTTCAGAGAGAAACGGCGTTTTCGGTGCCGTTGTCGAAATTGAAGCTTGTGATGATCGGAACTCCGTTCCAGGCGTCGATCTGCGTGGAGAAGCCGTTTCCGGAAACAAGCGTCATATGTTCGAGTTTGCAGGTGGTTCCGAGGTACGCCTTGACTGCGGGGTGACAGAAAATGAAGGTGTTCTGACCGGCGCGGGCGTCAATGAGCAGCTTGTCCATCTGGCGCATGGTCGGGAAGGTGCGGGCGGAGGTGGAGTCGGAGTCAATGTCGCAGTTGACAATGGCGCTGACGTAATCGGGATTTGCGAGCTGAACGCCGAAATAGGTTTTCAGACGCATTCCGTAGACGAGGCGTCCTTCCGCATTTTTGTAGAGCTCGCCGCCTGCGATCGGAGTGAGATCGAAGGTTTTGCCGTTGCCGAATCCCGCGGGATCGTAGACTCCGGTGATTTCTCCGGGGACGTAATGGACGCAGAGAATCGAATAGTTCTTGGTTCCGGTTCCGCCTGCTGACTGCACATTTCCGTTGCGGATGGCAAAGGCGCGGAAGTTGTCATAAAGCAGGCTGCGTTCCGCGGACATGCCGGTTTTGCGGAGAACGGGCGTTGCTTTTTTCGCGAAATAGGAGACGGGGCCGCCGAGCTTGCGTGCGGTGTCTTCGCCGACTTCCATTTCTCCGCCGATGATGGAGAGATCGGTCTGCTTGAGTTCCGATTCCGCAGAGACTTTCGGCAGCGGAGCGTCGAGGTCGACAAGATCGCCGCCGGTGACGTCCTTCATGGATTCATAGATGTTCCAGAGTCCGTGGGAGGAGGGCTCCATCGGGAGGTCGCGGAGGATCGGGGCTTCGCAGGTGATGGCGTCGACGACTGCGCGCTGGGATTTGTCGGGACCGAGGGCGATTTCATAGAGAGATGCTGTCATAATAACTCCTTATCTTATCTGTGGTTGTTCCAGGATTCTGCGATGAGTTCCGCCATCGTGTTTTGTGCGGCGGCGCGGGCTGCATACGGGAAAATGTTCTGCCGGACGCCGGCGGAACGGGAGGGCGCGAGCCAGTGCGGAGACTCACGGAGCTGTTTTTCCAGCCATTCCGCAACGCCGACACGGCCGTTTTCCGGTTTGCCGCGGACGGTCCCGTCTTCGCCCGTTTCAAAGATGGAGGCGCGTGCGAGGACATCGGGGAGCGCTTCGGCGCGGACGCCCATTTTGAGTGCGGTTTCGCGGAGCTCATTCTTGATCCGTTCCGCCTGAATTGCGGAATCGCGGGTTGCAAGTTTTGCTTTCAGATCGGCGAATTCGTCGAAGAGTGAATCGACGCGGTCGGGCTGAATGCCGTTCTTTTCGCAGAGGGTGCGGAGATGTTCCGCTTCCGCAAGCTGCTGTTCCATTGAGGAACGGAGCTGCTGGAAATCCTGTGCGGTTTTGAGTCCCTCGATGCCTGTGAGAGTCCAGACTCCGGGGGAGGTTTCCGAATAGAGTTCCCGGAATTTTTCCGGAACCTCGGCGATGTCGTGAAAAACTGTTTTCAACGCCATGCTTTTCTCCTGTTTTACGGATCCGTCACCATGACGCATCCGAAACAGATTTTCCTTGTCAACCGATTTTCAAACATCAGGGAACTTGGCTGGCTTTTTTGTTCGGTTGACATTTTCAGCACCGGAAACCTCAAAAAAGGAGATTCCAGATGAAAACAGTCATTTACTGCAATGTCACAACTGGCGAAGTATTCGATGCTGACGGAAGCCCGCGCTCTCTCAACAATCCCTTTACAGCCGCTTACGGCGAGCGGCGGATTTTTGAATGGCATCTTGTCACGGCCGTTTCCGGTTCTTCGCCCGCGAACTGGACGCCACTTACAGAGTTCGAGTATACGCCGAGCATCGCATCGCTTGCCGCGGACGATACCTATATCAGCGCCTATCCGGGACGTTTCGTCTCGTGTGAAAACAGCGTTGTCCAGCTGGAACTGGATGTGGATGATTCGCTGATTCCGGGAAAAGGACAACTGCGGTTGACGAAGACGGACGGTTCCCTTCAGGAGGTCTCATACACCGCCGTAACGCCCTGCGACGGCGGGTACAAATTCCATGTGGACGAAACTCTTGCGCCTTCCGATTATCTTGCCGGCGGAACTGTGGATCTTCTGAAGCAGCCGATGGCAAAAACAAGTTCCTGTCTGCCCGGCTCGGTTCCTGCTCGCGGAGTTTTTCAGTTCTCTTTGGCATTCCGTTCGGAAAAACTCAAAAAACTTTTTGAATATGCGGATGTGGAACGGATTGCGACGCGCGGACTTGAGCTGCGTCTTGCCGGGCTGGATGCATCCTCGCAGCGCGTGGAACTTGTTCGTGCGGTTGTGCCGTTGACAATTCTCGGTGTGCTGGATCAGAGTTCACTCGCGGAAACGATTCCGGAAACGGAGCTTAATGCGTATCAGACATGGACGCTTGCGCAGCTCTCCGCCGGGATAGAGACTTCGTTTTCGGCGGACGGAAGCGTCTGGTCCGCATCTTCCGCGAATGCGGAGTGGGTGCGGCTGCGTCCGGCGAATGTCGCAAATGCGGCGTGGAGCGCTCCGGTTCCTCTGCCGCGTCCGAAGAATGTGGAATATTCGTTTACAATTGCAGAGGGGAATACTGCAGCGGAACAGGAGATTCTATACACCGCGCTGAATGTTTCAAAGCCGTTTGATTTTTCGCTTTTCCAACGGCAGAGCGATGATTCGGAGCTGAATATAACGAACAGTTCCGGTCTTCAGATTTTCTGCACGGCATCTGCGGTGAGGCTGGTCTGGAGCTCCGCAATTCCGGCGGGAACGTATGTCCTGCGCGGATAAATGAAACGCGGGCGGCTGCTTTTGAAGGCGGCCGCCCGCGTTGACTTTTTATGCTTCTTCTGTGATCCGGCGGATGACTTCGGCGGCGCAATGGCAGCCGAAAACGGTCGGCATGTAGGAGATGGTGCCTAAAACCGAACGTTTGTTGCTGCTCATCGTTTCCGGATCGTAAACGGCTGTTTTGATCGGCGGTTCCGTCGAAAACACTGCACGGCAGCCCGTCCCCTTGAGCCCGAGACGGTGCAGGTGCTGACGAACTGCTTTCGCAAGAGAACAGTTGAAGGTTTTTTCGAGGTCGACGCATCGGACGCACTCCGGATTCCTGCGCGCGCCGGAACCCATGGAGGAGACAATCTTCAGATTGCGTTTCAGACAACCCGCAATCAGGTGAACCTTCGGAGCGAGCGTGTCGATTGCATCCAGAACGCAGTCGAAACGCTCGGAATCCAGAAGGGATTGAAGCGTTTCATCTTTCAGAAATTCATTGCGGACATGGAGTTTCAACTCCGGGTTGATTGTGAGAAGCCGTTCCGCCATTGCTTCCGCTTTGGAGCGGCCGGAGGTCAGAGTTGTCGCAATAATCTGCCGGTTGCGGTTGGAATCTTCCACAATATCGCCGTCGACAATCGTGAGTTCGCCGACCGCTGTACGGGCAAGAAGTTCCGTTGCAATTCCGCCGACGCCCCCGAGACCGACGCACAGAATGTGCGCCCGTTCAACCCGGTGCAGAGCCTCTTCTCCCAGAAGAAGCTCCGTCCGGCACTGCCAGCCTGTATTCATTTACCGAAGACCCTCCGGTAGTTTTCGGCGAGCTGTTCTTTGAGTTCATCGACTTCGCAGTCGCGGAGTTCCGCGGCAGCTTTGTAGATGTATTCGATCGGGAGCGTGCTCTCATCGGTTTCCAGAAAGAAGGATTCCGGTTCGAGTTCGCCGATTACGTCGCGCGCTTTCGACTGCTCTTCAGTAATCGCTTCGCCGAAGGAGAGCAGAATATTGTGTTTCAGGAGCGACTCCGCCGTTTCGAGCGAGCTGCGGAAGCCGTGAACGATCCACGTCTGTTTCGGAGCATATTGTTTTTTGATGCGGATGACTTCCTGCCAGCTGCGGACCGAGTGGACAACGACCGGGAGGTTGAAGCGGTGTGCAAGCTGAACCTGCGCAATGAAAACTTTCTCCTGGATTTCATGCGGGACAAGAGAAAACTTGTCAAGTCCGCACTCGCCGACTGCAATGACCGCTCCGGCGTTTTCCGTCAGTACGTCCTCCATGATTTTGAGGTCGCGCTCCAGAAACTCGGTGTCGATGTTTTTTGGATGAATACCGATGGTAAAATGTGCGGGGAGTTCCTCCACTTCGCCCGAGACATCGGGGAAGATGTTCTGAATCCGCATGACATTCGCGTCATCGGGGATGAATGAGTGAGTGTGAAAATCAATGTAAGACGGAGGCTTTTCTTCCGGCGTGTGATCTTCTTGAGACATCTTGGTTCCTTTATGTTAAGTTGCGCATTCTGGCGACAAATGAAGCATCGCAATCCGCGCTCATCGGGAGCGTGCGGAGCATTCCGCTGCACTCCGTTCCATCCGGTGAGCGGAATGGCTCCAGATGAAATTCGGGGTGGCGGGAGAGAAAATCAAGGACGATTTTTTCGTCCTCCCGTTCGAACAGCGAACAGGTTGCATAGACGAGGACGCCGCCCCTGCGGACACCTGCCGATGCATTTTCGAGAATCTGAGACTGGATCGCGGTCAACTCTTCCACGCGGGAAAGAGGCGTTGTCCAGCGTCCGTCGGGGTTGCGGCGCCAGCGTCCGGAGGAGGAGCATGGCGCGTCGATGAGAACACCGTCAAACTGCCCGGCTTTTGAACCGGTCGGGCGTGTGCCGTCCCACTCCGCACAGCGGATGTTCGGGAAAGCGGCGCGTGCGGCGCGGCGCTTGAGATCTTCGAGCTTGTAGGCGCGGATATCGGTGGAATAAACCGTTCCGCGGCGCTGCATCATATCGGCGAGCTGAAGCGATTTCCCGCCGCCGCCAGCACAGACATCCCACCAGGACTCACCGGGCTGCGCCATGCAGGCTCGTCCGATGCACTGGGACGAGAAATCCTGAATTTCAAATTTGCCCGCGAGAAATTCGGGCGTATTGTAGAGACTGCCGCGCGCATCCGCGATTTTCAGTGAATTCGGTGAAAAGGGGTGCTGCTCCGCGGCAAAACCGCTGCGGTTTAGATCCGCAATCAAAGCTGAGATGTTTGGCGTCTGGGCGCGGAGCCACATCGGCGGACGCTTCTGCATGTAGAGCGGAAGAGTATCATTCTTCCGGAGCGGTTCCGGCAGTTCATTCTTGAACCAGGCTGGAAAGAGGTTCCATGCATCGGGCGGTTCGGGAATTGAAAGCAGCGCGGCAAAACGTTCTCCGGGAGTCGGGCGGGAAAGTGCGCGGGTCCAGAGTTCCGGCGCAATTCCAGCTTCGGCTGCCCAGCAGAAAGCGGCGTCGGGCGCGGAGCCTTCTGCGGCAGAAGCGGCGGCAAGCGCGAGCGGAAGATTTGCTTCGATTCCGGCGGCGCGGATCCATCCGAGCCAGCGGAATGCGGCGAACAGCGTATTGGATATGAAGCGGCGGTCGCGGGATCCGATCCGTTTTTCACGGCGGAACTTCGCTGCGGCAAAACGGTCGGCTGTATCTCCGTTCGAGAGAACCGCATCGAGCGCTTCCTTGACGAACGCGAGACAGAAGTTTGCCTGCGCCCGGGCGATACCGCCGTTTTTTGTGGTACTCATACAGGGTATGGTGCTCCGTCAGGACTTTTTCGGCTTCAGAATCACTGCTCCGAGCCATGGGAGGCGCAGAGTGATGTGCTGGGACTGTCCATGATACAGCCCGTCCTGCGTGTGCATGACGCAGGAATTCAGAAGGTTCGTTCCGCCGTATTCGGAACGATCGGTGTTGAAAACTTCCTCCCACTCGCCGGGGAGGGGAACTCCGGTGACATAGTTGTCGCGGACAACCGGAGTGAGATTCAGAATGATGACAACCGGGTTTTCGTACGCATCGTCCCAGCGGATGAAGGAGACGATGGACTGGCGGTAGTCGCCGCCGTCGAGCCACTGGAACCCGTCGGGCGAGAAGTCGTTGTTCCAGAGCGAGGGGGTTGCCTTGTAGAACTTGTTGAGGGCGCGGACCATTGTCTGCATGGCTCTGTGCTGGGGATAATCGAGCAGGAACCAGTCGAGCGGAGCTTTTTCATTCCACTCAATCCATTGAGCAAACTCGCCGCCCATGAAGAGCAGTTTCTTGCCCGGGTGCATCGCCATGTAGGCATAAAGTGCGCGGAGATTTGCAAACTTCTGCTGATAATCGCCCGGCATTTTGTTGAGAAGCGAGCGCTTGCCGTGAACGACTTCATCGTGGCTCAGCGGAAGAATGAAATTTTCCGAGAACGCGTAAAGCAGCGAGAAGGTCAGCTTGCCGTGATTATAACTGCGGTAGATTGGGTCGAGCTCCATGTATTCGAGCGTGTCGTGCATCCAGCCCATGTTCCACTTGAAGGTGAAGCCGAGTCCGCCGAGATAGGTCGGCTTGGAAACGCCGGGCCAGGAGGTCGATTCTTCCGCGATCATCGCAATGCCGGGGTGCAGTTCATGGGCGAGTTCGTTCAGGCGCTTCAGAAATGCGACGGCTTCAAGGTTTTCATTGCCGCCGTATTTGTTCGGGATCCACTGTCCGGCTTCGCGGGAGTAGTCAAGATAGAGCATTGAGGCGACGGCGTCGACGCGGAGACCGTCCACGTGGAAGCGGTCGAGCCAGTAGAGCGCGCTGCCGAGCAGAAAGCCTTTGACTTCGTTTCTGCCGAAATTGAAGATGTATGTTCCCCAGTCTTTCTGTTCACCCTGACGGGGATCGGCGTGTTCGTAAAGAGCGGTGCCGTCAAAGCGTCCGAGCGAGAAGGCGTCTTTCGGGAAATGAGCGGGAACCCAGTCGAGAATGACGCCGATGCCGAGTTCGTGCATGTGGTTGACGAAGTACGCAAAGTCTTCGGGCGTTCCGAAGCGGGCGGTCGGGGCGTAGAAACCGGAGACCTGATATCCCCAGGACTGGTCGAGCGGGTGTTCGCAGATCGGCAGAAGCTCCACATGAGTGTAGCCCATGTCGACGACGTATTTGCCGAGGGCGTCAGCGAGCTGACGGTAGTTGTTGAAGTCATCTTCTCCGGTCATGGGAGTTGTGCCGGGTCCCTGCCAGGAACCGAGATGAACTTCGTAAATGTTCATCGGAGACTTCTGAATATTATTTTTTGCGCGGGTTTCGAGCCATGCGGAATCGGTCCAGGCGAACGGTTCGGGATTGGCGACGATTCCGGCGTTGGAGGGACGCATTTCGGTGCGCCACGCATAGGGGTCAAGCTTGGTGAAGACATCGCCGTTTTTTGCGCGGATTTCATATTTGTAGACTTCGCCGGGCTGGATTCCAGGGAGGAAAAGCTCCCAGACGCCGGAGGTGCCGAGCAGGCGCATCGGTTCGCGGCGGCCGTCCCAGCAGTTGAAGTTGCCGACAACGGAGACGCGGTCGGCGTTGGGCGCCCAGACGGTGAAGCGGACGCCGCGCGTACCATCGACGGTGATGCAGTGCGCGCCCATCATCTCATAGACCTTGTGGTGTTCGCCGGAGTTGAAGAGATAGATGTCCATCTCGCCGACGGCGGGGAGGAAGGAATAGGGATCGCGGGCACGGAAAGAGGTTCCGTTGGGGAAACGTTTTTCCACTTCGTAACGGAAGAATTTGCGGACGGGGAATTCCGCCGCAAAGAGTCCGTCGGGGTGAATTTTTTTCAGGACGGCGGTTGTCCGGGAGTTTTCTCCGCAGACCTTGACGGATTCCGCCATGGGGTCGAAAACACGGACGATAACATTTCCGCCGGGTGCGGTATGCATGCCGAGCACGGAATGCGGATCAATCATGCGCCCTTCCAGCAGAGAACGGAGCTTTTCAGGCTCCGGAATCAGAGAATCTGTTTTCTTTTTAGCCGCCATCCTGCACCTCCAGAGATCAGGGATCAACGATCGCGAACATCATGTTCATGTTTGCGATGCGCTCGCCGTCGACGGTGATGAAGCCTTCGCCTTTTCCGAACTTGGATTTCGTTTCGGGAATATCGACTTCCAGAACGAGCTGGTCGCCGGGGAGAATGGGCTTCAGATATTCCGCATGGTCGATCGCCATGAAGTATGCGAGCTTGCCTTTGTTCTTTTCATTCGAAAGCATGATGATGGCACCGGCCTGCGCGAGGATTTCGGGCTGGACGGTTCCGGTCAGGACGGAATAGCCGTCGGCATAGCGGCGGAGAGCGGGCTCTTCGGCGGTGATGTTCTTGACGGCGGTGACGTGCGGACCTTCAATCTTGGAGACATAGTCGACGAAGAGGAAGGGGTAGCGGTGCGGGATGAGAGCGGCGATTTTTTCGACGTCCATCGGGCTTTCAGCGCACTTGTCGAATTCGTTGAAAGAGGGCATTGAGGGCTGGACTCTTTCACGGACGCCGAAGGTGATCTGCGCCTGGGCGGTGAGACCGGACTTGTTGGTCGCGGTAGCTGCGAGGGTGACGGTATCGGAGGTTTCCGCGATGATTTCCGCTTCGAGCATGATTCTGTCGCCGGGATTGTTCGGGCGGCGGAATTTGACTTTGTTGAGTTCCTTGATGTAGATATCGCCTTCGCGGTTCGGGTCGAGGCGTTTCCAGACGGCGAGTTCAGCGAGCTGCGCCATGGATTCGACCTGGAGGACGCCGGGGACGATCGGGTGGTGGGGGAAGTGCCCCTGGAAATACCACTCGTTCATGGTGACGTTCTTGAGACCGACAACCTTTTTGGGGTCGTCGAGGCAGGCGCGGTCGAGAAGCAGCATCTGGTCATTGTAGGGAAGCTGTTTCAGAATTTGATTGTGTGTCAGAATTTCAGCCATCGGTGGTATCCTTTCATGAATTTTGATGATTCGCTGCGTATTGAGCCAGCATTTCGCCCGCGAGTTTGACGTGGGTGGGGTGACCCGCCCGGATCGCGGTGACTTTGGCGCGAACCCTCATGCCGGTCAGATAAATGTCGCCTACGAGATCCATCATTTTGTGGCGGGCGAATTCCTCCTTGTGACGCATTCCGTCTTTGGAGATGATCGCGCCGTCATGCATGATGACCGCGTTGTCGAGACTTCCGCCTTTGACGAGTCCGGCTGCGAGCAGCTGGGCCAGTTCGCCATAGATGCAGAAGGTCCGGGAGTCGGAGAGCTCCCGTCCGAACGATTCCGGTGTGACGATGCAGGAGAAATCCTGTTTGTCGAGCGGCGTCGCACCGTATTCGACATGGCAGATGATTTCAAAGTTGTCCGCCGGTTCGAGCAGAAGATGACTGTTGCCTGCATCGACGGTGATCGGTGCGCTGGCGGTCCAGTATTTCGCGGGGGCGGAGAGCTGCTGGAGCCCGACCGCCTGGATGCCGTCGAAATAAGCCTTGGCGGATCCGTCGGCGATCGGCGGCTCCGGTCCGTCCATTTCGACAATGGCGTTGTCGACCTGCGAGGCGTGCAGAGACGCCATGATATGCTCAACCGTTACGACGAAAGCGCCCGTTGTGCGGGAGGCAATGGTCGTTGCGCGGCGTACGTCGATGACGTTTCCGGCGACTGCCTGCACTTCGGGTTTGCCCGGCATATCGACACGGCGGAAGACGATGCCCGTGTTTTCGGGGGCGGGGAGAATCCGCAGAGTCGCCCGGACTCCTGTATGGAGCGTGATTCCGGAGACGGTCACTTCTTTTTTTACTGTGTTCTGGTAGTCCATTTCAGTTTTGTGCGCCCTTGTTAATAAAAATTCCAATCAACGGGAAATTTAGCGCCAAAACCCGCGATATTCAAGTTTTCTGCTCAATTTTATTTCGTTTTTCTTTAAAAATCAGGTTTGCAGAGCTTTTTCAGGGCTCTGCAGACCTGAAAATTGAACTTTTTCAGTCACATCCGAAGCGGAGGAAGCAGTACTCGCTGTTCCAGTCGGGAGCGCCTTTGGGACAGAAAACACCGGGATCCTTGTAGAAGGACGCAGGACCGACGCCGAAGAGTTCGCCTTCTTCCTTATGGAAGGGACCTAGCATGTTGCGCAGCGAATTCACAAGGGTAATCCGCAGGGTGTTCGTACCGGCTTTCAGAACTCCGGCGGGAATATCCAGGGAATAATCCGGGCGGCGGATGGTGCCGAGTTTCGTTCCGTTCAGTTCGAGTTCCGCAATGTTCGCGAAGACATAATTGAATGCGATGCGGCAGGGCTCGCTCTCCTTGCCGTTTTCCACATCGACGGTCTGTTCGAGAGCAATTTTTCCGGCGAAGAAGGGGAAGCCGGACTGTTCGAGATGACGGATATCTGCCGTTTCGGGCTGAGCTTCGAGCGTGAACGGTCCGGCGCAGCGTTCGCCGTTGCGTTCCAGATCGCGGAACGGCGCTGCGGTTGCAACACCGAAATTGCCGCAGATGTAGACTGCTTCGATTTCCGAATCGAATGCGAGTTTGTTCTTTTCCGATTCGAACACGCGCGACGCCGCGATGCCTCTGTAGGTTTCCGGCGGCTGATGGAAGGTTGTGTGCAGGCGGATGACATTTCTGCCCTTGACAACGGCGTTACCGATGGCAATGCGTTCAAACGCCTTGTCGGCGAAGAAGCCTTCCGGCTTGTTGGAAACCGGTTTGCCGTTGACGCTGATTTCATAGCGTTCCGGACGCTCAATGAGGAGAGTAAGCGGAGTTCCGGCGGGGAAGGTTTCACCGACGGTGAATTCATACGTCAGAACGGTGTCCACATCGCGCTCATAGGTCAGGAGTTTGTCCTGGACGGAGAGAACGTATTCATGATCGGAGATTTTTTTGCCGTCCGCTTCATAGCCGCAGTAATCCAGAGTCAGCAAGTTTTCGGAGACTTCCGCAATGCGGTATTCCGGCTTGAGTGCGAGCGATTTTTCCGGATGAACCACGGGTTTCGCGGATTCTGTCTCTGTGTCGCGCGCCAGCAGCATGAATGCTCCGGCAGGTTCGAAACGGTGCGGAACTTTGAGCCCTTGAGCGGTTTTTTCAAAGTATACCGGAACGATTTTTCCGGTTTCGGGATCGAATGCTTCCACGCCTGCGGCATCGAGATAAAGTTCTGTTTCGAAAGATTCGAAGCGCTCAATGTTGACGTAGTAGTAAAGACGCGCGGGTTTGCCGTCGAGATTGCTGAAATAGCGGCGGGCAACATGGATTTTCTTTGCCTGACAGTCCGGGGCGGTGATTTGATCCGCAGCGGTACCCTTGAGCGGAACAGCGATCGGATCGGCGAGCTTTGCTGCTTCGCGGATCATCGCTTCGGAAGAGTCGAACCACTGGATCTCTTTGAGAAGCGGAAGGTCGTCCGCGAGTTCTCCTCCGAGATAGAAATGCGGATCCAGATCGTTCTGCACACCGAGGATTTTTCCGCCCTGGCGGACGAATTCTGCGAGGAGTTCCGCCTGTTTCGGGGAGAGGTTCATCAGTTTCGGCAGGAGAACGAGCGAGTAGCTCTGCTTGCCGATGACGAGGCGTCCGTTCTGTACGGAGCCGTAGAGCTCCATGAGCGTTTCATCTCCGTAGTGATGGTTGATGTGCGCGGATTCAAGTTCCCTGCTGAGGTTCTCGAAGTCGGCGGAATAGAGCATGTAGTGCTCGGTCGCTTCACGCGTTTGATCATGGAAGATGTGCGCGGTTGTAATGCCGTGCAGGAGCAGAACATTGGTGCGGATTTCTCCGTTTGCAAGCATGACGCCGACACGGGAGAAGGCGTCGTTGAACGGGCGGTAGTGTTCCCACCACGGCTGATGAATGAAGAGAGAGGCGGGATAGTCGCGCTTGCGGATTCCGCGGAGAGAGTAACCCTCCAGGTGCTGACAGAGCAGGTTGATGCCATGCACGGTCTGCCACTGATAGAGCCACTTGAGGTCGGCAAAATCGACAGCCCATCCGCAAAGGGCGAACGTTTCGGAGAGAATCTGATTGAGTCCCGCCTGCGCCGCTGCGCTTGCAAGCTGGAGCGTTGTTGCGACGGAAACCATTCCGCGTCCGAGCGCATCCATGCCGGGAATGTGGAAATACTGGTACATCGGCATGACGGCGCCGTTGCTGGTGAGCTGAGATGAGTAGTTGTCTTCGCAGACCATGTGACCTGTGAGTTTCCAGCCGTGGGCAGTGCACCAGTCATGAATTGGCTTCATGAAATTGTTCATGAAGAGACGCGTCGTAAGGCGCCAGAACCGCCAGCGTGTGCGTTCGAAGCGGTCGGTTTTGAAGAAGAGCGCGGGGAGAACATCGAGCAGTTCTTCGTCATAGGCGGCGCGGTATTCGCTTTCGTAAATGAACGACCACGGAATGCCGTTGCGGGAGATTTGCGGTTCATCGGTGAAGAAGCCCTGCATTTCCTTGCGTTCGGATTCGGAGAGGCGGTTGAAATATTCCTGATGGGTGACTTCAAGGAACTTTTCCGTAACCTTGCGATCGAGGGTGTCGACGTAGTAGGGGTTGACATCGAAATAGAAGAGGAGAATTTCGCTCTGCGTCTTCGCCTCTTCTTCGGAAATGCGTTTGCAATCAAGGGAATAAACGGCAATTTTATGTTCCGCTCCGGCGAGATCCGCGGAGGAGATCTTGCGCCAGCGCAGATACTTCTGCTGATATTCGAGGCCGAGACCGTTGACGATTCCGCCGCCGAATCCGCTGGGCCAGCCGTTTTCATCGTAAGCCCACGGGTTCATGCCGCATTTTTCCGCCGCATGAATGGCTGCTTTGGTGACATCGAACCAGTCGTCGGAGAGGTAATCAGTGAGAAGACCGCCGCGGGCATGCATGAAGAAGCCGCCGATTCCGGCGTCGTGCATCAGTTCGATCTGGCGGGCAAGTTCACCGGCTTCGAGCTTGTCGTTCCAGCTCCAGAACGGAACCGGACGGTAATCCTTGGTCGGATTGGCTGCGAGTTCTATGATATTCATGAAAAATCCTTTGTTGAGTTGAGTGCTTCAAAGGATAATATATCATAGCGCACGGGTGAATCAACCCCGAATTGGAGGTTTCTTCAGATTTTTGCGGAAAATTTACGCCGCAATCCCTCGTAGACAGCCACGGCAACCGAGTTCGCAAGATTCAGACTGCGGTTGAAATTTCCGGGCATCGGGATTGTGTAGAAGTTTTCCGGATAACGGTCGTGGTACTCCTGCGGCAGACCATGCCCTTCGCTTCCGAAAACGAGAAACGCCCCGGGTTCCATCGGACAGTCCCAGTAGAGTTTTTTCGCTTTGGTGGAGAAAAAATAGAGCGGGGCGCCGTTCGCTGTTTTCAGCAGGTCGTTCCAGTCCGGATGACGCTGAAAGTCCACATGATGCCAGTAATCCATTCCGGCGCGGCGGACATACTTGTCTTCCAGAGAAAACGAGATCGGTTCCACAAGGTGCAGACGGCATTCCGTGCAGCAGCAAATGCGTCCGATATTTCCAGTGTTCTGCGGAATTTCCGGTGCGACAAGCGTGACATGATAAAGCGGGTTTTCCATGAGAGTTCCTTCAGATGACGCGTCCGAGCGCGATTCCGGCGAATGCCGCGAGGCAGCCGGTGATGTTTTGTCCGATCAGATTCAGCGCGGCTTTTCCCCACGAGCCGGAGAGCGCCAGATTGACGCTTTCCAGCATGAATGTGGAGAAGGTCGTGAATGCGCCGAGGAAGCCGATCATCAGCACGGGCAGGCACGGAGCGAGTCCCGGCATCCGGTTCTTCGCAAGAGCGAAGAGGAGCCCGGCGAGAAACGCTCCGGCGATGTTCACGGCAAATGTTCCGAACGGAAATGAAGCGGACCATGCCGACGCCAGTTTGAGTCCGAGGTACCGGCAGAGGGTTCCGGCCATGCCGGCAAGCAGAATCAGCGGAATCAGCTTGAGCGCGGACATTTATTTTGCCTTCAGATGATACAGGACGCTGGACGCGTTTCCGCGCAGATCGGCGCTTGCGTTGATTCCGGCGTTCATGAAGGTGGCGCCGTGTGCGGAGAAGTCGCGTCCTTTGAGCGTATACTTGCGTTCCGGATCCAGTCCGGGAATGCGGATGCGGATCACCGGCGACTGCGAGCAGGGATCGTTGAGTTTATGGACAACGGTCACAAGCGCCTCTTTTCTGTCGACGGAGACCCAGCACCAGGCGGCGATGTTGTCGATTCCGAATCCTTCAGTGATGCGGTGGAAAGTCCCTTCGCGGATCAGGTCGTTGTATTTGTGATACTGTTTGACCTGTTCGCGGACCATTTCGCTGTCTTCTTCGGAAAGTTTTGCGACGTCAAGTTCATATCCGAAGGTTCCGGCGAGTGCGATGTCTCCGCGGAATTTGAAGGGCGTTGTGTTGCCGGTCTGGTGGTTCGGGCAGACGGAGACATGGGCGCCCATTGCGCTGCAGGGATAGAAGAGCGAGGTCCCGAGCTGAATCGGAATGCGCTCGATTGCATCGGTGTCGTCGCTGCACCAGATCTGCGGAACGTAGTAGAGCATGCCGGCGTCGAAGCGTCCGCCTCCGCCCGAACAGCCTTCAATGAGGAGGTTCGGGAACTCTTTGAGCAGACGTTCATGGAGGTCGTAGACACCGAGGACATAGCGGTGTGCGACTTCGCCCTGCTGTTCCGGCGGGAGGGCTGCGGAGTGGATTTCGGTGAGATTGCGGTTCATATCCCACTTGATGTACTCAATGTTCGCGGAATGCAGGATGCCGGAGATCGTTTCGAAGAGATAATCGACGACCTCCTTGCGGGACATGTCGAGAACCATCTGGGTGCGTCCGATGGAGCGGGGTGCGTCCGGAACGGAGAGAACCCAGTCGGGATGCTCCTTGTAGAGTTCGCTGACTTCAGAGATCATTTCGGGCTCGAACCAGAGACCGAACTTCATGCCGAGTCTGTTGATTTTTTTGACGAGTTTGGAGAAATCGCCGAGCTTTTCGGTGTTGACAAACCAGTCGCCGAGAGATGTGTGGTCGTCGTTGCGCTTGCCGAACCAGCCGTCGTCGAGAACGAGCATTTCGATGCCGAGTTTGGAGGCGGCTTTGGCAATGTCGTAAATCTTGTCGTCGTTGAAATCGAAGTAGGTTGCTTCCCAGTTGTTGACGAGGATCGGGCGTTTGACGTGTTTCCAGGGGCTGCGGATGACATGGTTCATAAGGAACGCATGGCTCTGCGCGGAGAGACCGCCGAAGCCGTTTGCGGAGAAGAGAAGGAGCGCTTCGGGGGAATTGAATTCTTCGCCCGGATTGAGGTTCCAGGTGAAGTTTTCGCGGTTGATGCCGAGCATTGCGCGGGTGGATTCGTATTCATCGACTTCCACTTCAACGGCGTAGCTGCCGCTGTAAAGGAGGAGCATCCCGTAGACATCGCCGTGAAGTTCATTTGCGTTTTTTTCAGCGAAAACAACGCCGGGGTTGTACTGGTGTCCGGTGGAGCCGCGGGCGCTGCGGAAGCCCTGCATCCCGGGCTGGAGCGGGGTGCGGCAGGCGTGGCGCTCGCGGGCCCATTTGCCCTGAAGATAGAGCATGTCGAAGGAGGCTGAATCGAAATCCAGCTCCGCGCTCATGAGCTTTTCAATGCGGATTGTCTGTCCGGTCGGATTGACGACTTTCACCGAACGTGCAATGACATCGGAGTCGGCAAAGATAGAGTAGCGGAGAACGATTTCCGCGCCGGAGAAGCTGTCGGCGAGAGTGATTTCGAGAGTCTGAACCTCTTTTTCCGGAGCGAAGCTGGCGGGAAGTCCGGGCAGGGGGGCTTTGCCTTTTGTGATGACATGGCTCTTGTAGACTGCGGAAGTGACGGCGGTTCCGTTTTCCTTGCGGAGAGCGAGAGCGGCATTGTGAAAGTCGCCGGAACCGAACGCCGTATATTCGAGACATGCGATGTTGATAGAATCGTCGGGCGTCAAACCTTCCGGATGGGGAGAGAAGGCACGGTCGAAGCGATGGGCAAAACCGGAAACATCATCGTCTTTTCCGAGAGCCGCGCCGTAGTAGAGGTGACGGAGTTCTCCTGCGGGACCGATCATCATGGCGTAGGATACGTTTTCTGTATCCAGGCGGAACGTTTTATTTTTTTTGCTGAAAGAGATCTGCATGTGGAGTCCTTGCTGTTTATTGTTTTTTCAGTACTATACACGATTCCCGGCGGAAATCAAAGGGGAAAATATTATTTATGAAAAATCATGCGGGAAGCGGCTAACATAATTGATGATTTGACGTCGAAAATGAAAAATTCAGCTTGAAAAAACGGTTTTTTATATTATGTTATACTAAACTGTTAAGGTAGACTTGAAGAAAAGCGCCGGAACAGTCTGCATTTTTTATGATGAAATGCGGGAACATTTTTACCGGGGAATTGTCTTATGCCCGTAGCAGCAGATAAAGAAATTGAAATAGTACGCGAGACCGCGGAGCTGATTCAGAGCTTCAAGGCGGGTGACAAGGCGGCGTTTGACCGTCTGGTTACCTTGTATGCGCCGAAACTTTACCGGACAGCATACGGGCTTCTGAATTCGAAGCAGGATGCTGAGGAAGTTGTCCAGGACGCATTTGTCCGGGCGTTCCGTGCGCTGGACGGTTTTCGCGGAGATTCCAGTTTTGAAACCTGGATGCAGCGGATTGTGATCAATCTTTCCCGCAACAAGTTCCATTGGAACCGGCGCCGCGGCGAAGGGCTGATGACAAGTATTTCGGAAACGGTCGATGAGACCGGAGAAGAACGGATCATAGCGCTGCCCGATGAGCGGGAGAGACCGGACACGAAGCTTGAGAACGAGGAGCTGGAGAAGAATGTGCTCCGCGGATTGCAGGCTCTGCCGGAATCGCTCCGGGAAACGATGATCCTGCGGCATGTGAACGATATGCCGTATGAAAAAATAGCGGAGCAGCTGGAATGCAAAATCGGAACGGTGAAATCGCGTCTTGCGCGGGGCAGGGAACTGCTGAAATCCTATCTTGTCGCGCTCGATCATTCTGCGCGTCCCTGATTCCGGAATGCCGCGTCCGCGGTGCAAATGAATCCCATTCTTTTTTAAGGAGCTGAATTATGGAATCCCCCATGCCGGAAAACATGAAATGCCCGGATCCGGAAACGCTTTCCGCCGTCTATGACGGAGAGTGCGGCGACCAGAAAACCCTTTCTCATGTGCGGCAGTGTCCGCGCTGCAGCAAACACCTGGAAGAGTTGAAGGAGCTGACGCGTGTTCTTCATGCGGCTTTGGAACGGGAAACTCCGCCGGATATCGCAGAGCGCATTTTAGCCGGAGTTCAGTTGAAAAACAAAGCGCATAAACACCGCTTCAACCTCTATTCGCGTCCGATGGTGCTGCTGCGGGTTGCCGCGCTTGTTGCAATTCTCGGCGCGGTCGGCGTGCTGATCTGGAACGAAATGACGGAATCGGAAGAACCGGTTACGCTTTCCCAGCGGGTTGCTTCGACAGCATCCCGGCCGTCGGAACTGAGCGAACCTGTCGCTGCTCCGGGGTATCGCAAACTCGGAGCGATTGATGTTTCCGAGCTTGCCGATGCCAGTTTTTCCAATATGCCGGTATCCGGTCCGCAGATTGCCCACGGGAAGAATCTGACACAGCTTCCGGTTGCGATTCCGGATAAAGTGGATCAGGTCTGGAGTGTGCCGGCCCGTTCCGCTTTCCGCGAGGAGAATGTGCAGAAGCTGGTTCGTGCGCTCGGCATTCCGGACGCCAATGTGGAGTTTCAGAAAAACGGAAATCAGTTTTCGGTGAGCTTCCGCGGAACAAAAATGCAGTCGGTCCGTTTTGTGCGGAGCTGCAAGGCGATAGGCTGTTCGTTGCTTTCCCCGGTCCAGCCGCAGCCGGAACAGGATCGTTTTGCCGGACACGCGGATTCGATGATCCGTTACAGTGCAACATTCATCCGCCGCTGAAACATTTTTCCTTTGAAACGAACCCCTCCGGAATTTTTCTGAAGGGGTTTTCCTTTTTCTGAATCTTCCACACAATATTTTCCAGAATCCGGCGTTAATGAAGGTATAATGAAGAGGAGATGATATATGAAAATTTTGAAACCTGTCATTGCTGTTGTGGTTCTTGCCGCGGTTGCGGGAGGAATCTGGTACTTTTTAAACTCGAAGGATGCCGCACCAGGGAAGGTGAACTATTCGACCCAGGCGCTCGGGCGCGCCGATCTGGTGAAATCAATCAGCGCAACGGGAACCGTTGAGCCGGAGGAACTTGTGAATGTCGGTGCGCAGGTCAGCGGCAAAATCACAGTGTTCGAGAAGGATGCGAACGGGAAAGCGGTTGATTACGGTTCCCCGGTGAAGGAAGGCATGGTGCTTGCCCGGATCGACGATCTTGTCTACGATGCGGAGATGCGTTCTGCAGAGGCGCAGAAGCTCAAAGCAAATGCCGCGATCCTGAGTTCCAAAGCCAACATTGATCTTGCGAAGGCGAAACTTGTTCTCGCGAAGAACAACTGGGAACGCGCGCAGCGTCTGTATCCTCAGCATGCAATGGCAAAGAGCGATTATGACAACTACAAGGCAGAGTTCGACGCCGCGACCGCGACGGTTTCCGTGAATGAAGCCGCGCTTGCGGAAGCCAACGCCTCGCTTGCAAGCGCGATTGCCTCCTATGACAAGGCAAAACGGAACCTTGAATACTGCACCATAACTTCCCCCGTCGACGGCGTAATTATCGACCGCCGGGTCAGTATCGGCCAGACCGTTGTTTCCAATATGAGCGCATCGAGTCTGTTTCTGATCGCGAAAGACCTGAAGCGGATGCAGGTTTGGGTTTCAGTCAACGAGGCGGATATCGGCTCGCTGAAACCGGGAATGCCGGTGGAGTTTACGGTCGACGCCTTCCCGAATGAGACGTTTGCCGGAAAGGTGCACAAGATTCGTTTGAATGCGACAATGTCGCAGAATGTCGTGACATATGTGGTAGAGGTTTCGACGGACAATTCCAGCGGACGGCTGCTTCCGTATCTGACTGCGAATGTGAAGTTCATTCAGGAGCAGCGCAAAGGCGCGCTTGCCGCTCCGAACGCCGCGCTCCGGTTTGTCCCCGACGCCGCGAATCTTCCCGCACAGTATCGTGAAACGCTCTCGAAAGCGATCGGAATGCGCACGGGAAACACCCGAATCCTCTGGGTGCTTTCGGAGAACGGAATCCGTCCGGTTGAAGTCAAACTCGGTATGAACGACGGTATTCAGACGGAGATCGTTTCGGGCGATATCAAAGAGGGAGACGAGCTTGTCACCGGAACGGTTGCAGTTGCCGCCGTGCCGGGAAAAAATTCCGGAAATGCCGGCAGTCCGTTCCTTCCGAAACCGCCGCCGCGCCCGGGCGCAAAGAAAAAATAAGGAGGTGTGCCATGCCTCTTATCGAACTCAAAGACATTCGGAAAACCTATTCGCTCGGAGAGATTGACGTTCCTGTGCTGAAAGGAATCTCGCTCACGATCGACAAGGGGGAATACGTGGCGCTGATGGGCGCTTCCGGCTCGGGAAAGAGCACGCTGATGAATATTCTCGGCTGCCTGGACCGTCCGACGTCGGGGGATTATCTGCTTGACGGCGAAGAGCTGGGGCGCGCCTCTGGAGATCACCGCGCGATGGTGCGGAACCGCAAGATCGGTTTCGTGTTCCAGAGCTTCAACCTGCTTCCCCGGACAACGTCGCTGGACAATGTCATCATGCCGCTGGCTTATACTGCAAGCGGGCTTTCGCGCAAGGAGTGCCGCGAGCGCGGAATCGAAATGCTGAAACGGGTCGGGCTTTCCGAACGGATTTACCATTATCCCTCCCAGCTTTCGGGCGGACAGCAGCAGCGGGTGGCAATTGCGCGCGCTCTGATCAATCATCCGCCCGTGCTGTTTGCGGATGAACCGACCGGCAATCTTGATTCGCGCACCAGTGAAGAGGTGATGGAGATGTTCTCCGAACTGAACCGTGAAGGCATTACCGTGATCCTTGTTACACACTCGACGGAGATTGCAGATTTTGCAAAGCGGAGCATTCATATTCAGGACGGTCTTGTCGTAAACGGCGAGTACCGGAAAGGAGGTTCGTTATGAGCCTGATTTCAATTCTGTCAACTGCGCTGAAGGCGCTTTTACGCAATCCGACGCGCGCCATGCTGACGACGCTTGGAATTGTGATCGGCATTGCGGCCGTCATTACGATGATGGAGATCGGCACAGGTTCTTCGAATTCGATTCGCGAATCCATTGAAAAGATGGGGGCGAATGCGGTAATGGTCATTCCCGGAGCGGACCGGCGCGGCGGAGTCTCGAAAGGCTCTGGCTCGCAGATGTCTCTTACGCCGGAAGACTGTGAAGCGATCAACCGGGAGTGTCCCGCAGTCGCCGTTGCGGTTCCCGTGGTGAACGCGAACGGCAAGCAGGCGATTTTTTCCGGAACGAACTATCAGCCGAGCCGGATTCAGGGTTCCGCTCCAGAATTCTTCCAGATCCGCAACTGGACGATTGCGGAGGGACGCTTTTTCAATCAGCGGGAGGTCAACCGCCGGGCGCGGGTCTGCGTGGTCGGTTCGACAATCGTTCGCGAACTGTTCAAAGGGATTTCCCCGATTGACTGCGAGATCCGCATTGCCAACACCGCATTCAAAGTGGTCGGTGTGCTTCAGACCAAAGGCGCAAACATGGTCGGCATGGATGAGGACGATGTGATTGTTCTCCCGTGGACTACGGCACGTCTGCGTCTGACCGGACTCAAGACCGGAACGGCGACGAGCACGACGAGTACCGCGGCGACTTCTCCCTCCGCGCTTTATCCGGGTGAGGGGGTTGCGCTCTATCCCGATCCCGTCGACACAATGGCGGATGATACGCTGCTGGTTCCGAAGTTCATCCATATCGACCAGATTCTGCTGACCGCCGTCTCTCCCGACAAGGTGAACGAGGCGATCAGCGAGGTGACGGCGCTTCTGCGGGAGCGGCATCGTCTGAAGGCGAATCAGGATGACGATTTTCACATCCGCAACTCCGCGGAGTTCATGAAGATGCTGACCGGGACATCGTCGGTTATGACGAATCTGCTGCTTGGCGTTGCGCTGATTTCTCTGATTGTGGGCGGAGTCGGCATCATGAACATCATGCTTGTTTCGGTGACGGAGCGTACTCGTGAGATTGGATTGCGCATGGCGGTAGGCGCGCGGTCGCGCGATATCCTGCGGCAGTTCCTTGTGGAGTCGATCGTGCTCTGCCTTATCGGCGGCATTCTGGGAATTCTGATCGGACACGGCGCGGCGGTTCTGGTGAATCATTACCTGAACTGGCCGGTGGAATCGAGTCCTGCGGCGGTTGCGGCGGCGGTGTTCGTCTCGGCGTTTGTGGGAATCGTGTTCGGGTTCTATCCCGCGTGGAAAGCATCGCGTCTCGACCCGATCGAAGCTTTGCGCTACGAGTGATTATCTGCCTTTCCCCTGCAGAATGTGCGCATGAAGCAGCGTTGATGCGGTTTCCGCATTGCGCTGCTTCAACGCATTCAGAAACAGAAGACGCTGTTCTGCAGTTTCCTGCAGATTTTCCAGGTTGTGAAGGCGGCGGAAGGGGGCTGTCTGGCGCATGAACTGACGGATCAGCGAACACAGATAGCGGTTCCCCGCATAATCCATGATGAGTTCATGCATCTCTGTATCTGCTTCGAGTGCAAGGGGAATGCTCTGTTTTTTCGCGGCGTTGCGGATTTTCTTTTCCAACGCGTCGATTGCGGAAGCGGGGATTTCACGGAGAGCCAGCCGCAGGGCGGCTGTTTCCAGCTCTGCGCGACAGAGGAACAGTTCATTGAGCGCCTCTTCATCGGGCATTGAAACGCGGTAACCTCTGCGCGGCAGCTGTTCGACAAGTCCTTCCGCCTCAAGTCTCTGAAGAGCTTCGCGGACAGGTGTCCGGCTGATTCCGAATTCTTCCGATATCTTTTCCTCCCGCAATGTTTCGCCCGCGGTGAATTTTCCGGAAACAATCCGTTTTGCCAGTTCATCATAAGCCTGCACGGAAAGATTTGTTTTTTTCAGCATTTTTCCCATCTCCGCTCTTGTTTTAAATGCAAAATACTGTATATTGTATACAATAGTTCAGAAATGGAATTTTTCAAGGAGAATCGGCGAAAATGATGGAAAACTGGAAATGGCATTTCGGTTTGCAGACGGGAAAATATGAGATTTCGATGGTTCGTTACGGCGCGGGACTTCCGAAGCAGGAACTTTACCTCGGAATCCCGAAGAACAAACGCGGATTTGCCACTCTGCTGTACTTTCATGGAGGCGGTCTGACGGGGGACGGAATTGAAGTCCCTCTGCGGTGTGTTGACGGTGAACTCTGTGTCATCGGTGCGCGTTACCGTCTCTCCGACGGAACATACAACGCTCTTGATTCTCTGGAAGACGCCGTGCTTGCAACCGCATGGGTGATGAAACATATTGCGGAATACGGCGGCGATCCGAAGAAAATTTTCATCGGCGGAACCAGCGCTGGCGCATGGCTGACGGCGATGGTGCTGATGAATCCGGCTTTGCTGAAAAAATATGGGTGCGACAACCGTTCTCTTGCCGGACTTTTGAGTGTTTCGGGACAGATGGGAACGCACTTTACCGTCAAGCGCGATCTGCATTACAGGGAGCACGCCTGGGCTCCGGTGATCGATGAATACGCTCCGCTCAAATATGTTTCCGCCGATCTTCCGCCGGTTCTGCTTATCACCGGAGATTTCGGGAAAGATATGCCGACGCGGGCGGAAGAGAATGCATATATGGCATGTGCTCTGCGCGAAGTCGGACACCGCGATGCGCAGCATTTCGTGCTTGGCGGACACGCACACAACGATGTCCGGTTCAGCTGCGACCGCCTGATACTGAATTTCATCGCCCGGCGCTGTGCGGAAATTGATGCGGAGAAGTAAATGGATCCAGTGTTTTATATTGCAGCTCCGCTGGTCGGGTTCCTCGGGATGATGTCCGGCGGGTATTGGGGAGTCGGCTGCGGCTGGATCGTGGTGCCGACGATGCTGATTCTCGGCATGGGTCCGTTTGAGGCGGTTGGAATCGGGCTTCTCCAGATGGTTCCTTCCACGATTCTGACGGTTGCGAAACAGGCGCCGGAGATCGGCTGGAAACGCGGCGAACCGGGACGGACGCTCGTACTTCCGCTTGCTCTCGGCGCAATGATGACTTCCCTGCTCGGCAAAATGCTGAACACAAAACTTATTGCCGTGTGCGGATCGGCGCGCCCGATTCAGTGGATGCTGATTGGGTTCATCTCGTTTATCGTGATGCAGACACTCTGCAGCCGGACGGCATGTTACAATGACCGGATGCCGGAAATTACGCGGGGGAAATCCCGGATTGCATTCGGAACAGGTGTTGCAACCGGAATCGTCTCTTCGATGCTGGGACTTGGCGGCGGAATCTTTGTGCGTCCGCTGCTGACCTCCGGTTTCCGGGTCCCGGAATATTACACGAGCCGGATTGTGCGTTTGCTCGTTCTGGTGACGACGGTTACGGGGGGAATCACCTATCTGTTTTCCGCGAACGGTTTTGACATGCACATTTTCGGACTCTCCATGCTGGTTGCCGCGGGGGGAATTTTCGGTTTCCCGCTTGGCGCGAAGCTCCACCGGATTGTTTACGATGCCGGTTATGCGCAGCACATCCACAAGAGCTTTGCAATCATTGCAGCAACGGTTCCGGTCAATACTCTGTTCAGCATTTTCGGTTTGGCGGCATTGAGCCGCTGGCTGATGCTTGCTGTCGCCGTAATCCTTGCTGCTTACCTGACGCTCTTTTCGCTTTACGCAAAAAAGAATCCGCTTCGGCATGGATGAAGCCTGGAAAGCCGTCAAAAGTGGAATTTATGCTGTTTTCCGCTGCCGGTTCGGCATATATCAAAACGTTCAATGCTGGGACGGAAAGGACAAAATATTCTTTTCCCGTCCCGAGCTTCGGGGCAAAAAACATGGCAGGAGCCCTCACGATCGGGGAGCCGGCCAAGCATCCGGCGGTGTATCTGAATCCCTGCATAACGCTGGAAAAGAGCAACGCAAATACGGTTTGAGTTGACGATGTCTGTGGATATGAAGACTGAAGAGCAGGCTCCGGCGGTTTACATTTCAGGAGACTGGATGAACCTTGCCGTTATTATCGTCAGAACCGTCCGGTTAAAGCCCGGAGAGATTTGAGGCGTCCGGCAGCAGCAAACGCGCGGAAGCGGATGTCGATTGCAAACGGAGACCAAAGCATAAAAACTTGACAAGTATTGCAAAACATGCTATATTGTCAAATAAGCAATCAATCATGCGGAAAGGCGGTTTTTTTTGAGAGGGGAGAATGTATTACTGCAATTTGGAATTCTTGGGATTCTGATATTGTTCAATGCTTTTTTTGCGGCTTCAGAAGTTGCAATCATTTCTTTGAGTCAGGCATCTACTCAAATGCTGACTAAACGTAAGACCCGCCGTGCGGCAGCCCTGAAAGCTCTGCTCGACGATTCCGGTCGTTTTCTGGCCACGGTGCAGATCGGTGTTACATTTGCCGGTTTTCTTGCCAGTGCATTTGCAGCGGAAGCGTTTTCCGACAGAATCACAACCTGGCTGGAATCCCTTGGCTTGACTGTTTTGAGCCATGAACGCATGGACACGATTGTGGTAATTGTGATAACGGTGCTGCTTTCTTATGTTTCCCTTGTTTTCGGGGAACTTGTTCCCAAAAAACTGGGAATTGTCTATGCCGAAGTTTTTTCTTACAATGCGGCATTGCCGATCAACGGATTGGCGCGTCTTTCCACTCCTTTTGTCAAACTGCTGGATTCTTCCGTCAATCTTGTGCTGCGGCTCACCGGCTGCCGCAATACACGGGAACCGGCTGTCACGGAAGATGAAATTCGGGCAATGGTTTCCCTTGGGACGGAAACCGGAGCCGTAAAGCGGGCGGAAAAAGAAGTGATTGAAAATGTATTTGCCTTCACGGATAAACCGGTGTCTTCCATTATGACGCACCGGATTTCAATCGAAGGAATCAATATTGCGGATTCGCCGGAGAGCATACATCAACAGCTGTTGAATTGCGGACGGTCCCGGCTGGTGATTTACAGACGGAGTCTGGACGATATATCCGGATATATCCTTTTACGGGAATATTTTTCGCATTATTGCCGGACGGGTAAATATCCATCATTGGAGTCCGTTATTCGTCCCGTTCTGCTGGTGCCGGGCAGCGCCCATGCCGAAACGGTGTTCAGCACAATGCGTCTGGAACAGCGCGCGCTGGCCGTGGTTCTGGATGAATTCGGCGGAACAAACGGAATCGTTACTTTTTCTGATTTTATTGAAGATCTGCTGGGGGCGGTTCACGAAGAGCTGGATGTTCCGCAGAAATCGCCCATGGTTGAATCATGCGGGAAAAACTGCTGGCGGGTTGATCCGATGATTCAGCTGAACGAGTTGAAACAGGAAACATCCCTGGATCCGTTTCCCGGTCATTATGGAACGCTTGGCGGAGTTCTTTTCAACAGGTTGAAACGGATTCCCGGACAAGGAGAAGTATTGGAGTTGCCGGACTGCGGATTGATGCTGAAGTTTGAAAAAGTTGACGGGCTGTGCATTCGGAAAGTCCGCATCAGCCGCAGATAAATTGAGTCTGAAAAGCGGAAAATCATTTCTCTCGTACGGAAAACGTTATTGTATCGGCAATTGGCTTGGTTTGCATACAAGACGGCTTTCTGCATGAAACAATTTGGCAATATGGTCGGGATTACGAGAAACATCATCCATGTATGTTCCCTTTATTTTCCCGTCAGCAGCAGGCGGACTTTGGCGGCGAGGGCGTCTGCATACAAAATCATGCCATGATCATTGGGATGAACTCGGTCGGTGTAACATTCGCCGAAATCGTCGCCGAGAATAGAGAGACCGTCGAGGAATGTATGCCCGGTTCGGAGGTGTGCGGCGGTCCGGCGGGTACGCCATTCGGAGGTCGGGTCTTCATTCGGAATGCGCAGGTGCGATACGGTCAGGATCGGCGTTTCCGGATGCGCTTCATGCAGAATGCGGCAGAATTCCGGAAGGGTCTTTTCGAGATCCTCCGGAGAGACGTTGGCGTCGTATGCGAGGATATAGATGCGCGGGTCCGGAATTTTGGCGAGTTCCTGCGCGACGACGGCTTCGCCGTGTCCGCTTCCGGAAAATCCGAAGTTCAGAAGCGGCATGCCGAGCTTCCGTGAAAGCTGATTCGCCATTGCAAGACCCGGACGCGATGCGCAGCAGCCGTGTTCAATCGACGTCCCGTAGAGAACAATGGGACGCTGGTCGGCACCGGCGGGCGCCGGTTCGCAATGAGCGTTTTCAGATAACGCAATGCCGAATTCCATGACTTCCGCATAAAGCGGAAAATAGAGACGGAAGGTGTGCGTGGTTCCGTCTCCGTCGGAAAACAGAGTCGCAGTGTAGGTGTGCTCCGGATAGCCGATTTCATCGAAGTTGAGACGCGAAATTCCGCAGTATTTGCCGTCGCGGTAGAGATCAAAACCGATCCGGCCGTAGGTCATGATGTCGGCGGAGTTGTTGATGACGCGTACGCGGGCGCGGATTTTGATGAACTTCGAATCAGTGGTGAAACAGAGCACGCCGCTTGCGGATTGACGGGCGTAAGCCTGAACTCCGGGCGGCAAATTCTCTGAAATGTTCAAACGGTAAAACGGTTCGCCCGGTTTGCGGAATGCAAAACCTTCCAGACGGAATCGGGGATCATCGGCGGAGAAAAAATGTTCATTTCCGGCGTGTTCCGCTTCAACCGCCATATATTTATCGTGCTTTTCCATAAAGTTTTCCCTTTTTTGAATTTCAGAAAACCCGTTTTCAGTACGGGTTTTCATAAGATAGCACATGATTGCGAGATTGCCAATGCGGTTTCATTTTTTGTACCCGATGACCATGACGGTCTCTTCCGGCGCAAGCGGCTGTTCGAGAACAGTTCCGCCATTCCGCCGGACTCCATTCTGAGCGAAGGACACATAGGTGTTTTCCAGCTCGACTCGCGCTGTGACGGTGGTCTGCGTGCGGTTGCCGAGAATGAAGACATCGGCGTGCGGACCATACATGACGCTGCACTCGATTTCCGCGGAGGGAGCAACGTTGAGAACCGGTTTCACTCCGTGCCGGGATGCAAATTCCGCTATGGCGTTCATGGTGGCTTCATCGGAGCCGAGACGCTGGAGTCCGAGGGTGATGTAAGATCCGGCAAGGAGCGTTTCACCTTTGCCGAATTTGTTGCGGACGATGAGCGCTTTTCCGTTTTCTTCCGCAAGAACATTTCCTGTGGTCGGGGCAAGGTACTGGCGGAACATGTATCCGCGCAGAGAGCCGAGACGGAACTCTGTATCGCGGGCGGCAATGAAGTCCGCTTCCTGACAGCCGAACATCTCATCCAGACCGTGTCCGGGGATCATGCGGCGCAGGAAAACGTGTTCGTCCAGATATGCGCAGCGTCCATCCGCCCAGACGGCGCCGCCGTTTGCGACGAATTCGCGGATTTTGTCCGCAACCGCCTTCGACATGACCATAACGTGCGGAAGATAAAGCACTTTGTACTGGGTGAGAACGCCTTCCTCAATCTGGCATTCGGTGATGTAATTGACCGCGATGTGCGCATGGTTCAGCGCTTTGTAACAGCCGTAACAGGCGCGGTTGTGATCGTCTCCTTCGGTGACGTGCGGTTTGCTCTGATGCTGCAGAAGCGTCAGATTGCGCGTGTTGACGGAGGCGAGAATCGCAACTTCCGGTTTGACCGGTTCCGCTTGGGCGAGGATTTCCGCATTCGCGCGGATGTCGGCGCCGAAGAGTTTTGCGGCTTCCGAACGTTCCGTCGGTCCGCCGTCATGAACGCGGCGCAGGCTGAATTCGCCGACTTCCATCATGCTGGAACGCCAGGACTGCCACTCCCAGAAGAGAACCCCGCGCAGACCGCGTCCGAGCGAATGATAGAGCGTGTGCGTGATATCTTCCGGAGATGGCGTGAATTTGAACTGGTGGTAATAGGTTGTCCCCGCCTGGAATTCGCCGACCCAGGCGTCGCGTCCCTGCGCCCAGCTTCTGGCAGAGTCGATGCAGTGCAGATAGAGCGGAGCGAAATCCTTCGGCTGCTTTTCACGGAAGAAGAAATAATGTGTCGGATGAAGGGATACGCTGATGGAATCCAGAGTTTTTCCGAGTTTCCATTCATTGAGTCCGCATTCCATGCCGTTGAAAGTCGGATGATCGGGGTTGGCGTGCGTTTCATGCACGGGATCAATGGAACGGACCGTGTCGCGCAGCCAGCGCATATTGCGGTCCAGATTTTCGGTGTTGAACTCATAAAAGTCGTACTGAACCGGAGTGACTCTGCCGCGCGAACCGAATTCAAAGGCATCGGCGAGCCATTCGGGGGTGAGTTCATCAAGGGATTCGGGACATGCGGTGGTGAAGACCTGGCATTCGCCGAGCCACGCTTCCCGGAGCGATTCGATGTCCGGATATTTTGCTTTGAGCCATTCGGCGAAACGTTTCAGCGTGGAAGGACAGGTGCAGGGAGCCTGGTTCGGCTCATTCCAGAGGTTCCAGATTGCAAGAGCGGGGGCGTCTTTGTAACGCTCCACGGTGCGGCGGACAAAGTTTTCCATCGGGACGGAAACTTCCGGGCGGTCGAAGCAGGGATAGCGCTTGTCGCGGTCATCAATGCCCTTTTCAAGCAGTTCCTTGAGGAGCCAGAGCGGGAGATAGAGTCCGAAAGTCTCCATGACTTTGATTCCGAACTTGTCGGCGGCTTCCAGCAGAATATCGTGCTGGCGGAAGTCCCAGACGCCTTTGCGCGGTTCGACTTTTTCCCACCAGATGAAGGAGCGGATGATGTTGAAATTGTTGTCGCGGATGCGGCGCATGTCCTCTTCGATTTCACGGACGCCGTAGTTCGGGTTGAGCCAGTACATGGCTCCGAGCATGAAAGGTTTGTTTTTGTTCATTCGGATTCTCTCTTTCTTGCATATTCGTATGCGCCGTAAAGCGCGGCGTCTTCACCGAGAAGCGAGCGGCGCACGGGGAGGGCGGGAGGAACTGGGCCGAACAGTTCCAGATCGCGGGCGATCTGCCCGCCGACGACAATGACTTCCGGTGCGAGTTTGCGGCTCCATCCGGTCAGCAGTTCGAAGAGCGCGGAACCGTATCCGAGCCAGACTTCCTGCGCGGCACGGTCGCCCTCTTTTGCGCGGAGAGCAATTTCTTTTACATTTTGCGCCGGATATTTTGCAAGCAGTGCGCGTGCGGAGACGGCATCCTCTGCGATTCCGCCGCGAAAGGGCTTGTTCCAGAGCGAGACGTTCTCCGCAGGGCTTCCCGCGAGACTTGTCAGCGGTTTCCCATCGACGGCGAACGCCGCGCCGAGTCCGGTTCCGAGTGTCACGCCGCCGGCGCGGGAGAATCCGCGTGCGGCTCCGCAGGTGAGTTCGCCGAGCAGAAAGGCGTTCGCATCATGCAGGAACACCGCATCGGTTCCACCGGAGAGTTCGCGGAAGCTGCAGCCGTTGACAGCCGCGAACTTGTGCTTCATCCGGAAGATTCCGGCGGAGTAGTCGAACGGACCCGGTATTGAGACGGCGACTCGGTCGAAAGTTTCCGCCTGCCGGATTGCGCGGCGGACGGATTCGGCAATCTCTTCCCGGGTTCCTCCGGAGCAGGCCGGGATCTGCGGGAGTTTCCGGAGAAGTTTTCCGGCGGAGAACAGGGCGGATTTGATGAACGTTCCGCCGATGTCCAGCGCAAGGATTATTTCAGCATGGTCTTGGTTACTTTGCATGGTGTTTTTCCCAGATTGATGATGGTGTATTCGCCCATGGAGGCGGGTACGACGACCATATCCATGTATTTCGCATGATAAGATTTTGCGGGATCCTTTTTGGAACAGACGAGGATTTCCTCCCCCTGAACCAGGACAAGGACATGGAACTTCGCTCCCTGTGTATCATCGGAAATTTCGCGGTCGAACGAGAAGCGGCGCAGACTGAAGTAGATCAGATCGTGTTCGCCCACAATCTCCTCTTTCCAGCCTTCGCCTTCGCGGACGGTGCGCGGTTTCGGACGGAGGACTCCGTCGATGACGCTTCTGCGGCGGTCGGCGACAAGGACATTTTTGCCGTGAATCGAATGAATCGGGCGCGGGTTGCCGTCGAGGTCTTTGCGCAGGTAATCGTAAAGTTTGAACGTATAGCTGCCGATGGTGTAGCTTCCGATTTCCAGAACGATCTGATTGCGTCCGGAGGCGTGAATGGTTCCGCCGGGGAGCAGAAACTGGTCGCCCTCTTCACTCGGGAAGCTGTTGACGAATTTGTCGTGGTCAAACGGAATGTGCTCTTTTTCCGCCTTCTCGATGCAGCGGAAGAATTCATCCACATTGCAGTCGTCCTGAAGTCCGAGATAGGTTTTGGATCCGGCGGTTTTGACGCAGTAGTAACTCTCATCCTGCTGGAACGGTTCGCCGAAGTGTTCCGCATTATAGGCTTTCGGCGGGTGAACCTGAATGGACATGTTTCCGCTTCCGCCGTAGGTGTCGTCGTAGTTGAAGCGGATCGGGAAGACGTGTCCGAATCGGGCGACGCTTTCCGCGCCCATGAGCGCTTCCGCCTTCTGTTTGAAGAAGGTGGAGAAGGGGATGTTGAAAGTGTCTTTGCCGACCTTGATCTGAAGGCTGACTTCGTTCGGAATCATGTCGAAAACCCACGCACAGTTGCGCATATCGTCGGGGAGATGACGCAGCTGTTTGACAAAGTTTCCGCCCCAGACGCCCTCCAGGTAGACCGGCGTACAGCGGAAGGGTGACTGCACCTGAATATCGAAAACCTCTTTCAGGGCATCAAGCGGAAGCATTTTCATGCGGTCGCTCATGTTGTCGTCGATGTAATATGCGACGCCGTTGTTCCGGATCAGGTTCTGACGGTGCAGCATGGCGATTTCGTAATCGTAATAGTACATGCGGCGGAAAATGTAAGGAAGTGTGCGCTTCTTTCCCGTGTCGCCGAAGTTGCGGACCTTGTGTTCGCGGATGCGGAGTGTGGTTTCGAGAGGGGTGACATCAAGAAATACCGCAAGGTCGCCATCTTCGCGGAAAGCGGAGAGAGCGGAGCCGAACCCGTAAAGAATTACAAGGGAATCCGCGGAACGGCTTTCTTTGAGAAGACGGACGAGGGCGGCTGTTTTTGCATTGTCAAACAGCGTTTCCGGCTCGCGGTGTCTGGATTTTCCGAACAGGAGAATCGGGTCGATGACGCGGTCTTCCGGGAGGGAGTCCGCGAGCATGGCTTCGAGTTCCGCCGGACTTTTGTACGCGGAAGAAACGTCAATTTTTGTGACGGTGCGGTCTCCGGCGGCATCGGCGATGCGGTCGCAGAGAATGGTATAATCCGCTCCGACATAACCGTCAAGGATCAGGACTTTGTGTGCGGGCAGTTCGCGGAGCAGACGTTCTGCAATCGCTTCGTTGCCCATCAGAGATTTTGCCGCGGTTGCAGCGGGAATCTTCGGACGGTTCAGTGCTTCCGGGTCGGTGAATCGGTACGGTTTGAACATGAAACTCATGGTTGACAGCCTTTTGTTATGTTTTGCAATTTTATTGATTGTTTAAAATTATACATCATATTTAGTGAAATGTCAAGAGGCTTTCTTGCAAAAAGTCAAAAAATATGCTATTGTACAAAAAAACAACAAGGAAATTGATTATGGCGGAGAGTACATTGCCGATTCTGCTGTCGATTCGCCGGAAGCTTCCGGAGCTTTCGGGGAATTTCCGGAATATTGCGGAGCAGATTCTGAAAAGTCCGGAGAGCGTACTGAATGAGCGGGTCAGCGACCTTGCAAAGCGGAGTCGCTGCGATTCCGCACAGGTGATCCGTCTCTGCCAGAAGTTTGGATTCGATGGTTTTTCGAGTCTGAAGAACCGCATTATGGAGGATTTCCTCAAACAGCGGCGGACGCTGGAGAGCCAGATTCCCGCAAAAGGGAATTCCTTCGACCAGCTAAAACAGAAGTTTGCAGATGAGTTCATCCGGACGGTCAACGACACGCTCAATGAAATTGATGAAGCGCAGATCGGCGCGGCGGCGGAGCATATCAGCCGTTCGCGTCTGATCCTGATTTCAGGGTTCGGATCTTCGGGGCTTGTCGCGCGCGACCTTCAGACCAAATTGCTGCGTCTCGGGTTTACAGCGCTTTTTCTGGATGATGCGGAGATTCTGCGTTCCATGTGCACGACATTGACGGCGGAGGATCTTTTCATTGCGATTTCTTTCAGCGGAACCACGAAGTATCTGCTGGACGACGTTGCTGTCGCGCGGAAGAACGGGACGGCGGTGATCGGGCTTACCAACTATCCGGATTCGCCGCTCGCCGCGGCTTCCACGCTGACGCTGCTGACGACTGCCGATGAACAGCAGCTGCGCCTCGGCGCAATGGTTTCTGTCGTAGCCCAGTATCTTGTGGCGGATGTTCTGATCTCCTTCCTGGCAAAGCAGGACAGGGAGCGGACGGAAGAGCGGATCATTTCCATCTACCGGAAATCGGTGAGCGATGAGAACGCCTGAATCCGTCCGCCCGCAGTAAAAGTTCAGTCCTGAACGTCCGCGAAGCGGGGACCGAGGATGCGTCCGCCGTCGACGGGGCAGTCAACGCCGGTGATGTAACCGGAATCGTCGGAGGCGAGGAAGAGCAGGGCATTCGCTACTTCGGCGCCGACTCCCCAGCGTTCAAGCCAGGTGAGTTTTGTTGCATCCGGCGAATCTCCAATCATGCCGGGGGAGACGCTGTTGACGGTGATGTTTTTCTTTGCCAGCTCCATTGCAAGAGTTTTTGTCAGAATGATTACGCCGGCTTTTGAGGCGGAGTATCCGCTGTAGGTCGGCAGACCGACTTCGCCCGCGATGGAAGCAAGATTGATGATGCGCCCGTAACCGTTTTTCAGCATGTCGGGCAGAAACGCCTTTGTCACGCGGAAGACGCCGTTCAGATTCAGATTAATCATTTTGAGCCAGAGTTCTTCGGACATTTCCGAGAAGCGCGCGGGGAGCCAGACTCCGGCGTTGTTGATCAGAATGTCCACGCGTCCGAAATCCCGGAGAATCTCTTTTGCGGCGTTCTGAACGCTTTCGGTTTTTTCAACGTCCATGACGTAGGCGCGGACATTTCCGCCTTTTTCGCGCAGGTTCGCGGCGACGGCTTCCGCTTTGTCGATGGAGATGTCGGCGAGAGCGACGGCGACGCCCTGTTCACAGAATTTTTCCGCGGCGGCGCGTCCGATCCGTCCCGCTCCGCCTGTGACGACTGCAACTCGATTTTCAAATTTCATTTGCATTTTCCTTTCGGTTTCTGGTCTAATATAGCAGACAGGAAGGGGAAACGCAATGATAAAAATCTTCTGTTTTGTGTACTTTTCTTTTGAATTTATTTCTTCATGGCATCACCTTCAGACTGATTTCATTCAAATAGATCGGTCCGCTTGCTTCAGGGTCATTGGTCATGAAAATAAGCATTCCCATGCATTCCTGAATATCCGGGTATTCCGATGCGTTTCCCGGAACGGTGAATTCCATGGTGTACTTTTTCCATTCGGGAGTGAACGCGAACTTTTTGAGCGAGGTGAAGTGTTTGCCCTGATGACCGGAGGGAGCCCAGAGCGAGATGCCCGGCTGCATGATGAGGTCGCGTCCGGATTTCCCCCAGAAGGTCAGCAGATAGTTTTTTCCTGGAAGAAGCGGAAGATAATGCGAACGGATTCCGTCCGGACGGGGCGTCGATGCTCCGACTTCAAACACAAGGCTCTGCGTTCCGCTTAGGAAGGAGTCGTCTTTGATGATTTTCAGTGAATTGCCCGGCGTTTCTTTTTTCAAGTAGAAATTTACGGGAAGAGACCCTGATTCAAAATTGTCGCGCCAAACAAGTTTTTCCACTTCCTGAGGTGTATACCGTCTGATTGAGAATCCGCGCAGTTCCCAGCTCGCGTCTTTTTTCTCCGGAACGTCAAAATAAACCCGTGCGTCGCCGGATGTCTTGCTGTAGAACCAGACAGAGTTTTTCTGCCACTCGCCGTTTGCGGTGAGTGGGTGCCCCAGAGCCAGTCTTTTGTCGCGGATAATCAGGAAAACGCATTTTCCTCCGTCGGGCTTTGCGGAACGGGCCTCCCAGCTGAATTTGTAAAAAACGCCCTTTTCAAGCGGAAGTGTTGCGGAAAGACGCGCAAAGCGGGAACCGTTGAAGGTCATTTCCCCGTTTTCCGATTTTTTCCATGCGCCTGAGGAAACGGGGGACCATTCTATTGCGCAGAGCGGCAGAGCGGCGGACAGTGCCACGGCGAGAATTAAATGCAGTTTCATTTTGCTGTTCCTTTTTCAATGATTCCGAATTGAAGTCGGTTGTTGTGGGCTTTTTCTCCAACGCCCCAGCGGAGAGAACGCACTTTTCCGGACACCGTGCGGTCGTTGATTTTTATTCCGAAACCGAGCGTATCACTGTTCAGGAATCCGTTGAGCGGGATCTCAAGATCAGCGGAATATCCGTTCCGCGTGCGGGATACGCGATACGGAATGCGGACCCCGTTCAGATATGATTTGCCGCACCACGCGGTCAGCTGTTCCGCTTCCGGAAGACGCGGATTGAGAAAAAGACGGAATGTCGTGTCGCGGTAGAGTTTGGAATGACGCTGCTGAAGGATGTTCGGGAGCATGTCAAAAAACAGCTCGATCCCGTCAACGTCCCAGATCTCTTTTCCGTTCAGAGCCGCTCCGGAGTCGGTCGCATCGGTTACATCCGCATGAATCCGGAGAGAATCCGCTGTGCGGGTCACTGTGAATTCTGCGCGGAAATCCTTTTCCCCGAGAGAGATTTTTTCTCCCGGATGCAGGACTGGATTTCGCAGTATCTGCAGAGGAAAGCGGATGATACGGTTGTCGCAGAACGCGCGCAGTTCCGGTTTTGCGTCCAGGCTGCCCGGCATGAGCGGGAAAACCAGAGAGATTTCTCCGTTTGCCGGAATCCGGAACGGAACTGTTTCGGCGGAGACACTGCCGGGCAGATGAATGCCTGCTGTGCTGGAAATTTCACGATCCGTGATGTTGAATAGTGTCAGATACGCTCTGTTTCCCGCAACCCGCACAACGTCCGACGGCAGGAACGGGGAGGGAAGGCGGACCGGAAGTGTTTCCAGTTTCCGGACGAACTCGTCCGGCTGAACACCGGGCATCCGGAGATAGAGCGGACAGTCCGTCAGCTCCATTGATTTTCCGGCTTCAACCGGATTGCCGTAAAGGTCGGAAACCACGAATCCGCGCAGATCGGCAAACAGCCCTTTGTGTCCGCCCCAGTTCCAGAGCGCGGCGACCGGAGCACCGTTTTTACCGCGGAATCCGTAGATAACGGCGCCGTTCGTCATTTTCTTCTTGTACAGAGGTTTCGCTCCTTCAAAGTAGCGTGCGAGCGCGTTGGCGGCGGCAAAGAGGCCGTTTGGCACTGGGGCGGTCTGATAGGAACGGATAAACTCTTTGTGGTAAACATCCGTCCAGAGCTGATCTCCATGAACCGTCCAGCTTTGCTTTACGCCTTCCCCCAGGTCGACGAGAAAGCGCTGTGCCAGCTGGGATGCTTTCGCATATTTCGTCTGACCTGCATCGTCGGACGGTTTTTCCCAGTCGTAGAGATAATACATTTCACCGTTCCAGACCGGAGTTTTTCCGGCAATGGCGCGAAGCTCCTGAATCTGGCGGTCGGCGGGAAAGAGCGAGCCGAGCGTCCGCGCGTTGTACGGGTGAAACGAGATGCCGTCCAGATAGTTCTGCGCACCCAGTTCGATACAGCGTTTCATGAACTTGAGCAGTTCCCCGTTCTGGTCTCCGGTCGCGCAGATCCCGAGAATCGTCGCATGCGGAGCTTTTTCCCGGATGGTTTCGGAGGCGGATGCAAGGTATTCCAAGTAGAGTTCCGGCGACATGTGGAGATTCGGTTCGTTCATGATTTCATAAAGGACAACCCGTTTGCCCGCATGTTCCGCGATTGCTCCGATGTAGCGTTTCCAGATCTCCTGGGGCGGAACGTTTACAATGTACCGCGATGCGCTTCCTTTCGGCGTTGCTTTGCGGATCAGTTTCGGCTGAAGCCATGCCGGACGCAGCGGAAGAGCGGTCTTGTAGAAGTTTTCGAACATGCGTCCGAGAACCGGCATGACAAGAATTCCGTGTCGGCGCGCCGTGTCGACGGCAAGATCAAAATAGGTAAAATCGAACTTGCCTTCCTGCGGTTCAAGTACCGCCCAGTTGATGGAGAGCATGCCGCCGTCCCAGTCGCGCAGAACGCGGCAGCCCATCTTCTGAAGCTGTTCATAACGAGTGTCAAGAGTTTCGCCATTGCAAAGTGCAAGGCCCTGCGCATCTCCATGCTTTTTGTATGCAAGTGCGCGGTTGACTCCAATCACAAACTCATTCGCTGGATCGGCGAACTCTTTGCCCTGATATTTGCCAATGATGGAGAAGAGACAGCGCAGGCTTGGAATCTCCTTTTCGTTCCAGCGTATTCTTGTACTGAAGGAGCCGAAACGTTTCAATGGAATCTGAAATTCCCGGATGGAAGTTCCCGTTTTGAGAACCAGCGGGAGTTTTGCCCGATAGAGTTCGATATCCAAAAGAGGATCGCGGACGCAGAAATCCAGAATTCCGGAAGCGTTCTGATCCGAGCTGTTGTTCAAACTGACTTTGATTTTTGCGGTTTTCTCTTCTCCGAGCGTAAAGAGGGGTTTGTCGACCGCGACAGCAGCGTGGATATCTCCGAAAGCATTGCCCGCATTCAGGCGGAATGATGAAAAACGATAAATTCCGGCAGGAGTCCTTTTCTCCGGAGAGTAAACAAGCAGCATGTATGCACCGCCGTTTTCTGCCGTGTCGAACGTGATTTCGACTTTCTGCGATTTTCCGTTCGCGCGGATGTCGCGGCGGTGAATCAGCCACTTCCCGGCGGGCGTGATGCGCAAGATGCAGAAGCTGAGTTTTCCGGAAGGTCCTTCAAATTGAGTATGAAACCTGGCGGTCGTGTGTGCGGGAAGATTGAATTCCGCGCTCCGGAGCTGAAAGTATTCTCCATAGGGATTGCGCAGAACAAGCCGTCCATCTTCCACGGAAAGCGGAAGGTTCTCCAGTTTCGGATTGAGATCTGAACGCACCAGTCTCCAGACCCCGAAGCCGGCGGAGCCGAGTTTGAAATCTCCATTGATGATGGCGTTCGGTTCTCCTGCCGCAAGCATCCCGCAGGCGGCAAGGAGAAAAATCATGGAAAAGAGTCTCATGCGTGATCCCTTATTTTCTTTTTGCGGAAGAGAAGAAATATTCCATATAGGATTCCGGAGTCTGGCGCAAGGTTCTCGATGCGGTGTGACCGTCGGCAAAGACGAAGTTCGCCAATCCGACATGACGGTATCCGATGTCGTAGCCCTCGACATTCTTATGTGCTCCGCTCTGAATGTAGTAGACGTTTTTGCTGAATACCTGCGTTTTTATATTCGTTCCGCGGTCAGCCACCCAGGTCCGTTCGGACGGGCTGGTCAGTGTGGAAGCCCGCATTCCCGCATAAGCCTGATAGGGAGAGTTTACTTTCTCATGAGCCGCCATGTGATAATTGATTCCGTAGTTCCGGTACAGAAGTGCTGTGTCCGTGGATGCCGATTGCGCATACCCGCTTGCCGGACAGACAAAGATCGGACGGATTTTACGGATGCCGTCTTTAATTTCCGCGTGGTGCACGTGACCGACTGGAACATTGGGCATGTAATAATACATCAGGCGGTCCTGCCAAAGCTGTGCAAACGTATTTCCGTCGGAATGGAAATTGGTATTGATTCCATCGGGGCCCCAGCCGTTGTTGTCATCTTCATATGCGAGCAGGAACATGCCGATCTGCTTCAGATTTGCGGAACATGCAATGCCGCGTCCTTTCTCCCTGGCCGCATTCAAAGCCGGAAGAAGCAATCCGGCGAGAATCGCGATAACGGCAATCGTTACAAGGAGTTCAATCAGAGAAAACGTTTTCTTTTGTATGATTTTCATAGTACACTCCTGATCGTTTGTTTTGAGGTTGGGCTGGATGTTTTTATGGATTAATCGCCGACTTCCGCGAAGCGGGGACCGAGGATGCGTCCGCCGTCGACAGTATAGTCAACGCCTGTGATGAAAGCGGAATCGTCGGAAGCCAGGAAGAGGAGAACGTCCGCAACTTCGCCGCCAACGCCGCAGCGTCCGATCCAAGTGAATTTTGTCGGATCGGGATTATCCGCAATCCAGCCGGGCGAGACGCTGTTGACGGTGATGTTTTTCTTTGCTAGCTCCATGGCGAGGGTTTTGGTCAGAATGATAACGCCGGCTTTTGCGGAGGAGTAGGCGCATTGCGTCGGCAGACCGACTTCGCCCGCGATGGAAGCAAGATTGACGATGCGTCCGTATTTGTTTTTCAGCATGTCGGGCAGAAACGCCTTTGTCACGCGGAAGACGCCGTTCAGATTCAGATTAATCATTTTGAGCCAGAGTTCTTCGGACATTTCCGAGAAGCGCGCGGGGAGCCAGACTCCGGCGTTGTTGATCAGAATGTCCACGCGTCCGAAATCCCGGAGAATCTCTTTTGCGGCGTTCTGAACGCTTTCGGTTTTTTCAACGTCCATGACGTAGGCGCGGACATTTCCGCCTTTTTCGCGCAGGTTCGCGGCGACGGCTTCCGCTTTGTCGATGGAGATGTCGGCGAGAGCGACGGCGACGCCCTGTTCACAGAATTTTTCCGCGGCGGCGCGTCCGATCCGTCCCGCTCCGCCTGTGACGACTGCAACTCGATTTTCAAATTTCATTTGCATTTTCCTTTCGGTTTCTGATCTAATATAGCAGTTAGGACTGGGAAACGCAATGATAAAAATCTTCTGTTTTTGTGTACTTTTCTTTTACCGGAAGGGATGCGCGCGGAATTCTCCCGGAGTCTGTCCGGTTTCGCGGCGGAAACAGCGGCAGAAGTATTGAACGGAGGAAAAACCAGAGGAAAAAGCCGCCTCTTCCACGCTTGAACCGCCAAGAAGGGCGTCCTGGGCGCAGGCAAGACGGAGCGTGTTCAGATAGCGCATCGGCGCAAAACCCGTAGCTTCGCTGAAACGGACGGAAAAGCGGCTTTCCGAGAGTCCGGCGACGGAAGCGATGTCTTTCACTCCAATGGGTTCCGCAAAGTGTTTTTCCATGAATTCGAGCGCCTTCTGAATGGCGGGGGAAAGGTTGAGCGGCGGACCCGGCGGAAGCCCGGAGAGCGCGTTTGCAATAAAGGATATCGCCAGTGTGCAGCTCCATGTTCTGCAGTAAGCCGCATCGGGTTTCGTATGCTGCATGAAGGCGGACCGGATGTGACGGAGAGTTTCCAAATTCATGCTTCCGGTCAGTGCGATTTTGCGCTGGAGATTGAAGCGTCCGGCGAACTCCGGCATGAGGTCCGCGGGAAAATGACGGAAGAAGATCTGAATGGCGGAGGCCGTTTGCGAATCGCTGCCGGCGTCGTGGCGGAGACCGGGCGCCATGAGGATCCATTCACCCGGACGGATATGCATGGTCGTTTTTTCCGTACGGAAGCGGAATTCCCCTTCCAGCGATGCGGTCAGCTGCCACGCCGGGTGACGGTGCATTGAAGTCTGGTAGGGGGCGGTGTAGCGCAGCGCCTGAAACCAGAGCCAGGGGTCGGGCAGATGAACTGCGTGCTGTTCTTCCGGTTGTGTCGGGAGCATCGGCATCAGACGGCCAGCATTTTTTCCGCGAGACGGATGCCGTCGATTGCGGCGGAGACGATGCCGCCCGCCATTCCGCCGCCTTCGCCGCCGAGCCAGAGTCCGGGCATCGAACTGGCGAGCGTCTCCGGGTCGCGCAGGAAACGGACCGGGCTTGATACGCGGGTTTCCATTCCGACGAGCAATCCGTGGCGGATGAAGCCCGGAGCGAGACGGTCGAATCTGCGCAGAGCGTTTGCAAGGGCGGAGCGGGTCGGTTCCGGAACGAGATTGTCCAGTCTCGACTGGCGCAGACCGAGACGATAGCTGGATTCATGCGGGAGGCGTCCGGACTTGCACTCGAGGAAGTCGTGTGCATTCTGAGCCGGGCATGTGTAGTTTCCGCCGCCTTTTTCAAAGAGCGAGGCTTCGAGTCCGCGCAGGAATGCGAACGCTTCCGCCGGAGCGGCAAAGAGTTCGGGGCGGAGGGTTGAAACGATTGCGGAATTCGCAAATTTTCCGCTGCGCGCGGATTCGCTCATGCCGTTTGTCGCGAGCGTTTCCTCTTCACAGGTTGCGGGAATGATTTCGCCGCCGGGACACATGCAGAAACTTGTCGCGCCCGGGACGGCGTCGGTTCCGTGTGTGGAGAACAGATATTCCGCCGCTCCGAGCGCGGGGCATGGAGTTTCCATGCCGTACTGGATGCGGTTGATGAACGACTGCGGATGTTCAATGCGGCAGCCGAGCTGGAAGCCTTTCATCTGGAATGCGATCAGCTTTGAGAGCGCTTCGATGAGCGGTCTTGCGCTGTGTCCGCATGCAATGAGCGCGGCGGGAGCTTCGATGCGCGTTCCGTCCGCAAGATGCACGGCGCGGAAGCGGTTTCCGCCTTCGATCCGTTCCACTCTGGAATTCCAGAGGAATTTTCCGCCGAGCGAGATGATCCGTTCGCGGATTGCCGCGATCACGGCAGGGAGACGGTCCGAGCCGATATGCGGGTGCGCGTAATAAAGAATTTCCGGTTGGGCTCCCGCGCGGACAAATTCGTTCAGAACGTATGCGCCGCGCGGGTCGCGGACACGGGTGTAGAGTTTGCCGTCCGACCAGGTTCCCGCGCCTCCTTCGCCGAAAAGCAGGTTGCTTTCGGGATTGAGGGTGCGCGAGGCGAAGAGGGCATCGACGTCCTCCTTGCGTCGGACAACGTCGCGTCCGCGTTCGAGGATGACGGGTTCCGCTCCGGCTTCGGCGAGAATGAGGGCGGCGAAGAGTCCTGCCGGACCCGCGCCGATGACGAGCGGATGTTTCAGTTTCGATTTGTTTTCGGGGATCAGCGGAGCCGGAGCCGGTTCAACGGGTCCCGGATTCCGTTTCGGGAGAACCCCGTCGCGGATTTCCGCCGTGATCTGATAGAGAATTTTCACGAGCGGTTTTTTGCGGGCGTCCAGACTCCGTTTAGTGATTTTATAGCCGAGAATATCGGAGGCGGGGACGCCGCATGCGGTTGCGACATGCGGCGTGAGAACTTCGTCCGCGTTTGCGGGAAGGGAGCGAGCGTCGAGTTCGAAACGGATTCCGGCTTTCATTTTTCACCTTTGGGGCGGGCGGAGCGGCGGGAGAGCGTGCGCGTTCCGCATGTTGTTTGCTTCGATCCAGAGCGCGGAATCGCGGTACAGGATCTTTGTGAGTTTGGATGCGCTGACGTTCAGCATCAGCGCGGTTCCTTTGAGGTCGCAGCCGTGGGCGGAAAAGGTGTCGAGCAGTTTGGCTGTGAAGAGCGGGTAGGCGTCGTTCTTCAGCGAGGTGACCGGCTCGCCGATCCGGAAGGCCGGATCGGCTTCCGAACGGATTGTGAGCGCGATCTTCATGCGGAGCATTTTCAGCGCCAGGCGGCGGTTTTCGTGCTGGCTCCGGCTTTCGGCGCAGGAGACCGTGATGCCGCTCGGGGCATGGGTCAGGCGCACGGCGGACGAGGTCTTGTTGACCTTCTGTCCGCCGTTGCCGGACGCCTTGTGAAAGTCGAGCGTGCAGTCGCGCACCAGAGCTTCATCGGCGGCAGCGAGCCAGTCGTTGCGCATCAGTCTTCATCCTCTTCGGGACGGTCGACGCGGTAGGGGCGGATGCGCTGGTTCTTTTTGCCCTTGCGCTTGTCGACTTTCGGGAAGACGAGTTCGCGGCGTTTGCGTTCCTTGAATTCAAGGCGGACGGGGAGTCCGGAGAACGCGAACGCTTTTGTGATGTACTTTTCGAGGTAGACCTTGTAGTTGTCCGGACAGAGTTTCGGGTCGTTGACGAACAGCTGGAAGGTCGGCGGCGGGTTCGCGATCATGGTTCCGTAGTATACCTTGAACGGCTTTGTGCCGATGACCTGCGGCGAGGTTTTCTCAAACGCGTCTTCGAGCACGCGGTTGACCATTGCCGTGGAGATGCGGATCGCCATCTGGGCGCGCAGTTCGGCGATGACCTGGTAGAGCTCCTGGAAGTTGTAACCCGTTTTCGCGCAAGTGAATACGACGGGCGCGAACGACATGTGCGGGAGAGTGTAGCGGATCTCTTCCAGCACATTTTTCATTTTGAGTCCGGAGCATTCATCCCACTTGTTCGAGACGATGACGACGGGCTTTCCGGAGTCGACGATCATGCGGGCGATCGTCTTGTCCTGCGAGGTCGCGCCGGTCTGGCTGGATTCAATCACAAACAGAATGATGTCGCTGTTCTTGAGCGTTTCTTCCGCGCGCATGGAGCTGTAACGTTCCACGGCTCCGTCGACTTTGGAACGCTTGCGCAGTCCGGCGGTGTCGACGAGAAGCGCGGGAACCTGTTCATCGCCGCAGTTGAGGGTGAATTCCACGTCGATGGAGTCGCGGGTGGTTCCGGCGACGTCGCTGACGATGACGCGTTCTTCTCCGAGGAGCTTGTTGACGAGCGAGGATTTGCCGACGTTCGGTCTGCCGAGCACCGCGATTTTGAGTCGGGGCAGGGTGTGTTCCGGGGCGGAGACATCGAAGTCGCGCAGAGCTTCGCTCATCAGTGCGGGGATGCCGCGGCGGTGGAGCGAGGAGACTTCAAAGATCTGCTGGAAGCCGAGGCGGTCGAATTCGTGGATGTGCGGAGTCGCAATGTCGCCGTCGACTTTGTTGATGACGAGGATGACGGGTTTCCCTGTGGAACGGAGGCGCAGGGCGACTTCCTCGTCGAGCCCGGTAAGACCGCTGGTGACGTCGACGACGAAGAATATGACGTCGGCGTCGGCAATGGCGACTTCGACCTGTTTTTCAATGGACTGATCCCAGAAATCGACGCCGCGTTTTTCACCTTTTCCCATGCCGAGACCGCCGGTGTCGACGAGGCGGAAACGACGGCCGTTTGCGACTCCGGTCGAGGAGACGCGGTCGCGGGTCACTCCGCTGTCGAAGTGGACGATCGCCTGGCGTTTTTTGAGAATGGAATTGAAAAGCGAGGATTTGCCGACGTTTGGTCTGCCGACGATGGCGATGGTCGGCAGCGTATTTGTCTGAGTCTGCTGTTCACTCATGGTCATGTTCCTTATTTTTGCCGCCGCTCCGGAGGCCGTCCGCGATGCAGATGATCCAGACAAGTGCAAGGAGTCCGAAGCTGGCGAAAACGTTTACGAGGTTGATCTTGTATTCCGCCGCACTGCCGGGATCGTCAATGAGTTCCCGGATCATGGCGAACAGCGGCGCAAAGACAAAGTAGACGCCGAGAAGGAAGAATGCGACAGCGAGCAGCATCATGACGCCGCCCGCGAGCCAGCGCCCGGAAACGATCTGCCCCAGGCCCGGCAGCGCCAGGTTCAGGGTCAGGACAAGTCCTTTTCCGGGCTTCTTCACGTTATTCCTCAGCGCAGTTCCACGCCGAGACCGTGTTCCAGTTTCGCGCGGAGTTTTTCATGTGCTTTGTTGACTTCATCATCGGTGAGCGTGCGTTCCTGGCTGCGGAAGGTCAGCGAGTAGGCCATGCTCTTCTTGCCGTTCATCGACTCGTTCGTGAAGATGTCGAAGAGCTGGACGTCGACAAGGTTCGGCACTTTGGCGCGTTTGATGAAGGTGACGACTTTCTCGTTCTCCATGTCGGCGGGCGCAAGGAATGCCACGTCGCGCGTGGTGGACGGGAACTGTGAGATTGGCCTGTAGTAGACCGGCTTTCTGGAGGCCGTCATCAGGTTCGCCAGCTGGAAGACCGCCATGTAGAGCGGTGCCTGGAGGCGCATGCCCTTGACGAGGGAAGCGTGGATTCTGCCGAAAACGCCGGCGCGCTTGCCGTCGAGCACGAGCTCGGCGCATTCGCCTTTGGCGAAACGCTTGTCGTCGCACGGCTTGATCGTGTAGTTCGGATTGCCGCGTTCTTCAAGGAAGGTTTCGATGAGTCCTTTCAGATCGAAGAAATCATAGAGTTCGGTGCGTTCCTTTGAGAAACGTTCCGGATGGCGCTGTCCGGTGAGGGCGACAACGACTTCGCCGCGTTCTTCCGGATATTTTTCCGGATTTTTGCAGAAGCAGTTGCCGATTTCAAAGAGCGCAAGATTTGTGTTCTTGCGGGAGACGTTGCGCTTGACGGTCGCGAGCATTCCGCCGAGCAGCGAGGGGCGCATGATTGCAAGATCGAGGCTGATCGGATTGATCGGGGCGACAAGATCCTCTTTCGTGAAGTCATAGTCGAGCAGAGCGGTCTTTTCATCGATCATGCTGGTTCCGAGGCATTCATAAAGTCCGGTGCTGACGAGTGCGTCGCGCACGGCTGCGACCGGAGCGAAGGTGTCGGCGGAGAAATCGGCGCATTTGACGGCGCGGACGGGAACGTCGGGGATGTTGTCGAGTCCGTGGATGCGCGCCACTTCTTCCGCAAGGTCGGCCTCTTCGAGGACGTCGGCGCGGTAGGTCGGCGGGATCACATAGCAGGATTCCGCGTTGACCGGTTCGACTTCCATGCCGAGTTTCGAGAAGATCGTGGAGATTTCGAGGTCGGAAACATCCATTCCGAGCAGGCTGCGGATTCGTGCATAGCGGCAGAGAATGCGCGGCTGTGCGGGCTGCGGTTCCGCAACGGAAACGAGATCGGAAACCAGTTCGCCGCCGGCAAGTTCGAGGATCAGAGCCGCGGCGCGAGCGCTTGCCTTCTCAACCATGCCGATATCGGCGCCGCGTTCGTAGCGGTGAGAGGCTTCGGAGGAGAGATTGAGTTTGGCGGAGGTCATGCGGACGCTCGTTTTGTTGAAGAACGCCGCTTCGATGACGACGTCTTTGGTGGAATCGAGGACGCCGCTGTATTCGCCGCCCATGACGCCCGCGATGGCGACCGGTTTTTCCGCGTCGGCGATGACGAGCATGTCGGGATTGAGCTCATACTTTTTGCCGTCGAGCGCGGTGATGGATTCGTTTGCCGCGGCGCGGCGGACTACGATGCGGCCTTCTTTGAGAAGTGCGCGGTCGAAGACATGCAGCGGGAGACCGAGTTCCAGCATCACGTAGTTGGTGATGTCGACGATGTTGTTGATTGCGCGGATTCCGACTGCTTCAAGCCGCTTTCGCATCCATTCCGGACTCTCTTTGACCGTGACGCCGCGGATGACGCGCGCGGTATACTTCGGGCAGAGATCGGGGGCTTCAACCTTGACGAGGCTGGAGAAATCTTCGGAAACATGCGCTTCCGGAAGGTCGATTGCGGGAAACTTGAGTTCGCCGCCCTGGAGCGCGTAAACGTCGCGCGCAACGCCCCAGTGAGAGAGCCAGTCGGGACGGTTCTGCGTAAGTTCGAGCGAATAGACCGTGTCACCCTTGAACATGTCGGCGACGGACTGGCCGAGCGGAGTGTCGGCGGGGAGAATCATCAGACCGTCATGGTCGCTGCTGAGTCCGAGTTCGCGTGCGCTGCACATCATGCCGAAGGATTCGACGCCGCGTAGTTTGCCTTTTCCGATGGAGAAATCCTTGCCGCCTTCGGGATCTTTGAAGGTCGTGCCGATGGTTGCGAGCGGGACGATGTTTCCGGCGTCGCAGTTCGGAGCGCCGCAGACGATCTGGAGCGGTTCACCTGTGCCAGGATCGACTTTGCAGATGGAAAGGTGGTCGGAGTTCGGATGTTTTTCGCGGGAGAGGATCTTTGCGGTGACAACGCCCTGCGGGACGGTTGCGGTCGAGATGATTTCTTCGACTTCGAGTCCTGCGCGGGTCAGGGTCGCCGCCAGTTCTTCCGGCGAGGAGTTGAGCGAGATGTAATCGGAAAGCCAGTTAAGAGAAATCTGCATTTGAATGCTCCTTTCGGAATGGGGTTAGAACTGCTCGAGGAAGCGGACGTCGTTTTCGGAGAAGAGGCGGAGATCCTCGATGCGGTGCTTGATCATCGTGAGACGCTCGATGCCCATGCCGAAGGCAAACCCCTGGCAGGTTTCGGGATCGTAGCCGACGTTGCGGAGCACATTCGGGTTGACCATTCCGGCGCCGACGCATTCGATCCAGCCGGAGTTCTTGCAGACTTTGCAGCCCTTTCCGCCGCACATCACGCAGGTGAAGTCGCATTCCACGCTGGGTTCGGTGAACGGGAAGAAGCTGGGGCGCATGCGGACTTTCACGCCTTCGCCGAAGAATTCGGAAGCGAACGCCATAAGCGTGCTCTTGAGGTCGGCAAGGGAGACATTCGAGTCAATGTAAAGTCCTTCGATCTGATGGAAGTAGACGCCGTGGGTTGCATCCGGCGTATCGCGGCGGTAGCAGCGGCCCGGAGCGACGATGCGGACGGGCGGTTTGTTTGCGAGCATCGTGCGGATCTGAACGGGTGAGGTGTGGGAGCGCATGATGCGTCCATCCTCGAAGTAGAAGGTGTCGACCATGCTGCGGGAGGGATGGTCGGCGGGGGCGTTGAGGGCGTCGAAGTTGTTGAAAACAGTTTCGATTTCCGGACCGCTCGTGGCGATGAAGCCCATGCGGCGGAAGATGTTGCAGCATTCGTCAAAGGTCTGGCAGACGGGATGTTTGCGTCCGGCGTGCCATTTGCGTCCGGGGAGGGTGACGTCGATTTTTTCAGAGGAGTTTTCCTCCGCGGAATCGGCGATGCGGTTTTTGGCTTCTTCAATCTTGGCGAGCAGGGTCTGTTTTGCCACATTGAAAGCTTTTCCGACGACCGGTTTCTGATCGGCGGGGACTTTGCCCATGAGGGGACCCAGGGCGGTAAACGCACCGTTGCGTCCGACGGTTTTCGTGCGGACGGCTTCGACGTCGTTTTCGGTTTTCGCGGAAGCAAGAGCGGTCTCGGCATCCGTGACGATTGCTTGAATTTGATCCAGCAGTTCCATATCTGTTTCCTTCAAATTGAGTTCAGCTGTTTTCAGAAGGGCTCGTGACCGGGCGCTTTTGAAAGCGGCGGAAATACAAAAAAGCGCGGAACTCTTCTGGAAAGAGCCCGCGCAAGGGTGTCTAACGTATCAGACGATTTTGTCAGCAGGCTGCTTTGGCTTTTTCGACCAGAGCAGTAAATGCCGCAGCGTCGTTGACCGCGAGGTCGGCGAGGACTTTGCGGTTCAGCGTGATTCCGGCCTTTTTGAGACCGTTGATGAACTTGCTGTAGTTCAGTCCCTGCTGGCGGCAGGCTGCGTTGATACGGATGGTCCAGAGACCTCTGTACTGACGCTTTTTCTGCTTGCGTCCGACATAAGCGTGAGCATCCGCTTTGTCGATCGCGTCATAAACGGTACGAATGCGCTTGGAACTCGCACCGTAGAAACCTTTGGCGCGCTCCAACGCTCTGTTACGGCGTTTTCTGGAAGGTACTGCACATGTAACTCTCATGATATATCTCCGTTTCTCTTGTTAGGCTCAGCCGTAGGGCAGAGCTTTCTTGATACGCTGATCCATGCAGGGCTGAAGGACTCCGTCTTTTCTCATCTGACGTTTTCTCTTTCCGCCTTTGCCGGTCATGAGGTGACGACGACCCGGCTTGGAGTACGTGTACTTGCCGGTTGCGGTGCGCTTGACGCGCTTTGCAATACTCTTTCTTGTTTTCAGCTTTGGCATCGTTTGGCTCCTTTCAGAGTGTTTGTTTTTTGCTCCGTAACGGCAGACGCCAATCAGCCGTTTCCGGAGGTTTTCCGCGTCACTTTACAGGACTGTAAGAGACGCAGATGTTTCTGCCGAGAAGTTTTCCGGGGGCGTCCAGAACACCTTTGTCCTTCAAACTTTCCGTGATTTTGTCAATAAGCTCGAAGCCTTTTTCCGGGTGCGCCATTTCGCGTCCCTTGAACATGATTGTGACTTTGAGCTTGCTGCCTTCCTGGAGGAATTCAATGCCGTGGGCAATCTTGAACTCGTAGTCGTGCGAGTCGATATTGAGACGGAATTTGATTTCCTTGACCTTCTGCGCCTGATTGTGCTTTTTCTGGTCTTTCAGTTTTTTCTTCTGTTCATAACAGAGTTTTCCGAAGTCCATGATGCGGCAGACCGGGGGATTGCTTCCCTCGGCAACCATCACCAGATCCAAGCCCGCGTCTTTCGCCTTCTGACAGGCCGGACCGAGCTTGAGCACACCCAATTGTTCCCCCTGGGGACCAATGACGAGCAGATCCGCGTCCGCAAACGCGCGATCATTGTATTTCAGCAGCTTAGCAATAGGAGTACCCTCCCTTTTGGTTGTTTTTTTCCATTTCCGTGTAATATAGCACGTCAAATCTTATTTTCAACATCTTCCTGAAGTTTTTTCACGAGAGAATCGAAATCCATTACGCCGAGCTGGTCTTCGCGGCGAGAGCGGACGGCAAATCCGTTTGTTTCCATCTCTTTGTCGCCGACGACCGCCATGTACGGAACGCGCAGATTGCGTGCATCTTTGATTTTTGCGCCCATTGTGCCCGGACGGGTGTCGCAGTCGACGCGGAACCCGAGTTTTTTGAGCTTGTCTTTCGCGGCGAGGCAGTATTCATTGTGACGTTCATTGACCGGGATGAGGCGGAGCTGTTCCGGAGCGAGCCACATCGGGAAGACACCCGCGTAGTGCTCGACGAGGATGCCGAAGAAGCGTTCGAGCGAGCCGAAGAGTGCGCGGTGAACCATGTACGGCTGGTGACGCTGTCCGTCTTCGCCGACGTACTGGAGGTTGAAGCGCTCCGGCAGGTTGAAGTCGAACTGAATGGTCGAAGTCTGCCATTCACGGCCGATCGCATCTTTGATCTTGAGGTCGATTTTCGGACCGTAGAATGCGCCGCCGCCTTCATCGACTTCGTAGTCGAGTCCGCATTTTTCGATTGCCTGGACGAGGGACTTCTGTGCCTGTTCCCAGCGGGCGGGATCACCGACGGCCTTTGCGGGTTTCGTGGAGAGATACGCCTTGATTTCCGTGAAGCGGAAAGTCTTCCAGATATAGAGACAGAAGTTCAGAACTTCCATGATCTCGCTTTCGATCTGTTCCGGGGTGCAGATGATGTGTGCATCATCCTGCGTGAATCCGCGGACGCGCATGAGACCGTGGAGCACGCCGCTTTTTTCATAGCGGTAGACGGTGCCGAGTTCCGCCCAGCGGCAGGGAAGCTCGCGGTAGGAACGGGTGCGGCTCTTGTAGATTTCGATGTGGAACGGGCAGTTCATCGGCTTGACGTAGTAATCGTAGCCGTCGATGTCCATGTTGGAGTACATGCTTTCCCTGTAGAAGGAGAGGTGACCGCTAGTTTCCCAGAGCTCGGCGCGTCCGATGTGAGGCGTGTAGAGCAGGTCGTATCCGTGTGTCTGGTGTTCCGCGCGCCAGAAGGTTTCGATGATGTTGCGGATGAGCGCTCCGCGCGGATGCCAGAGGACGAGTCCGGGTCCGACTGTTTCGGAGATGCTGAACAGGTCGAGCTCTTTTCCGAGTTTGCGGTGGTCGCGTTTTTTCGCCTCTTCGACGCGCTGGAGGTAATCCTTCAGTTCCTGCCTGGTCGGGAATGCGATACCGTAGATGCGCTGAAGCATGGGGTTCGTCTCTTTGCCGCGATAGTAGGAGCCTGCAACGGAGAGGAGCTTGAAAGCGCCGATCTGCGAAGTGCGTTCCACGTGGGGACCGCGGCAGAGATCGACGAAATCACCGCACTTGTACATCGTAATGACGCCATCGTCGGGAATATCGGCGAGGCGCTCGAGTTTGTATTTCTGATCCGCGAGCATTTTTTTCGCTTCATCGCGGGAGACTTCGATGCGCTCGAACGGATAATCCGCCTTGACGATTTCCTCCATTTTCGCTTCGATCGCGGGGAGTTCTTCGATTTTGAGGTGCTCGGGAAGGTCGAAATCGTAATAGAATCCGTCCTCGGTGCTCGGTCCGATGTCGAATTTCGCTTCGGGGTAGAGCTGTTTGACCGCCGCTGCCATCACGTGCGATGCGCTGTGGCGGATCGTTTCAATCGGAAACTGCATAAATATGTCCTTTCTTCAAAAATCTTTTATCACCCTTTAATATATACGCGAATTGGCGAACACGCAAGCGGGTTTGAAAAGATTCCTGTTTTTTTATGAGAAAAACAAGATGAGAGGCGGTTGCAGAGATTTCACCGGGGGAGATTGAGAGTTCCTCCGGGTGGAATTTCGAGTGTTTTTCCGTCAATGGTCAGCGAACCTGGAATTCCTTCGGGCAAGGTCAGTTTGCTGAATTCAGGGCCGAATGCGAAGCGGATGACGCCGCTGGACGGGTGGGGCATTTCTCCGGAAAGGACGGTTTCTCCATTCCACAGGGGACGGGCGTCGACACTGGCGAAACCGGGGGAGGAGGGACGGATTCCCGCCATGGTTGCGTACCATTGGAAGAGCGGAGTCGCACTCCATGCATGGCAATCGGAGCGTCCGTCGACGCCGCATTCCACGGTTGTGGAAAGCGCGTAGTCCAGATGTGGGCGCCAGTCCTCCAGTCTTGCGCGGATGGCGTCTGCGTTTCCGGTGAGGCGGCAGGCTTCGAAATAGTAGTGCATGAAATAGAAAATGCTTTTTGCAAGCGGGATTTTTGCAGAAAAGAGTCCGGTGCCTTCACCGTTCCGGAATGCGCCGGAGCAGATGGCGAGCGACTGGGTGATTTCGGAAAAGTCGCTTTTTGCAAAATCGTTCGCAAACATTTTGAGTTCCGGAACATAGACGGATTCCAGCAGTTTTTTTGCTGTGACTGCGCGGCGTCCGGCAAGCCAGTCGGCCCGGGCGTCGTCGCCGAAAAAGCGTTCCAGTTTTTCGGCGTATTGCGAGAAGTGAAGATAGAACATGTTCAGCACAGGGCTGACTTCGCCGTATTCGCCGCCTTGCGGAACGCCGTGTTTCCAGACATTGCGTCCGGTTTCAGCGGAGACGAAGTTCCAGCCTTGAAGGGAGGTGATCCATCCATCTCCGCGGCGTTCGTTTTCCCATGCGTCGATGACGGCGCGGACGCCGCGAAGGCGTTCGCGGATCAGCGGGACCGCATCGGGAGAACTCCACATCAGAGTGTCGTGACAGAAGGCGATCCAGATAAGAGCGAATCCGGGGATTGTCTGGTCGCCCGCCGGATATGAGGAGGCGGTGAGACCGCGCCAGTCGCGGGACCAGTCGAGCAGTTCAATTGCTTTGCGCTGAAGGCGGCGGTCCCGGGATTGTGTATTTGCGATGAGGGCCTGTACCCGGGCGTCGCCGATGTACATCAGGCGTTCGTAGAACGGACAGTCCATGAAGATGGAGTGGGTGCAGTTTTCGAGCGCGCGGCGGCAGAGCTCTTCATATTTTGCGAATTCGGGATCTCCTTCAATCCGGGCGGAGAAATCCCAGGGATAACGGCGTTCCCAGAGAGTTGCTCCTTCAAACACCACCGCCTGTTCTCCTGCTTCGATCTGGAGGACGATAAGTTTGCCGGATCGGAAAAATGTGTTGAGCATGGATCCGGATCCGTTTTCGATGATCCATGTGTCATAGTTCCAGTCATTGAGCATGGCATTTTCCGTGACATTCCGGGCAACTTTTTTGTGCCAGCCGTCTGCGTTGGATTCAAATTCGCAGAGGGCCTCCGTTGCGCCGAAACGGATCTTGCCGGAACCGGAGAGGCGGATTTCCGCCTGGAAACAGCAGTACGTGCCGAGGTCGATGATCTTCTCGAATTTTTCTCCTGCCGGAACTGTGACGGAGGGAAGTTCGATCGGAATTTTTTTCCGGAGCTGTTCCGGAAGACGGGCGGGGAGCATGCAGGGGCGGTTGCTGAAATGACGTGCATTCAGAGCGGAGTATGCGCCAGCTCCTTTGACGCCGCCGTTCCAGATGTCGGAATCATTCCATTCTTTTTCCGCAAGAGAGACATTGAGTTCAGCCGGGATGCCGGTTGCGAGGCGGTAGACTGCCTTTCCATAATCTTCGGGGAATACGATGCTTCGGGCTATGGCGAATTCCCATGCGCCGGCTCCGGTGGAGAGCTGTTCGGTGAACGGCGCTTCGGCGAAGAAGAAAAAGCCGCAATTGCCGCCCATTGCGTTCCACGGTTTCAATTTTGCGGGAAGCATTACGATCCGGGCGAAGAATTCATGTTCACCGGGCATCAGCTCCTCTTCAAACGAGCTGTAACACCAGTGTGCCGAGTCGCTGCATTCGGGACCGTCGGTGATAAACTGTCCGTCCAGGCGGAGATCGAACCAGCGGTCGCCGGAGACATGGAAACGGATAGTCGTTTTTTCATTGAGAGTGAAGCGCAATCTTGCATAAAAAGCTTGAGTTGAGCCTTGGGGTTTCATCCAGCAGACCCCGGGGAAGGGGCGGTCGGCGTATGGCGGAAGAGTGTCGTTGAATTTCAACGGATCGTAATCGGGAAAGAAACGGGACATGAGTGCACCTTGCTTGAAAAAGAAACCCGCTTCAGAGAGAGTTTCTGAAGCGGGTGTTCTGTAAGTTACGCTTACTTGCGGGCGGAAAGGACCGTTTTCTCGTATTTGTCGATTTCGGGGATGAAATCGATGCCGGAGGGGATGGACTGCTGTTCGCAGAAGTAGTCGTAGACGGCGCCGAGAGGGAAGGTCTTGAGTTCTTCGAGCAGAGCCATCTTGCGGCCGTTGTCAAAGTTCTTTTCCATCTCCTTGAGTTTGGCGGCGGGTTCGAGAAGGGCTTTGAGAAGAGCCTTCTGCATGTTGCGCGTTCCGACGACCCAGGCGATGATGCGGTTGATCGTGGCGTCGAAGTAATCGAGTCCGATGTGTACCTTTTCCACGCCGTTGTAGATGATTTCGCGGGCGATCGCCTGGAGCTCGTCGTCGAAGAAGACCACATGGTCGCTGTCCCAGCGGACGGGGCGGGAGACGTGGAGGAGGATTTCATCAATGTAGAGGAGAACCGAGCTGATCTTGTCGCTGATGATTTCGGTCGGATGGAAGTGTCCGGAGTCGAGACAGAGCATGACGCCGTTCTTGACGGCATAGCCGAGATAGAACTCATTGGATCCGACGGTGCAGGTTTCCACGCCGATGCCGAAGAGCTTGGATTCGACGGCGTCGCGCATGAATTTCGGGTCGATTTTTTCGGCGAACATGGCGTCGAGGGAGTGTTCGAGGCGGTCGCGGGCGGCGCGGCGGTCGATCGTGACGTCCTTGAAACCGTCGGGAATCCAGGTGTTCATGACCGCCGGATTGTTGAGCTGACGGCCCATCTCTTCCGCGATTTTGCGGCAGGCGATGCCGTGTTCAATCCAGAACTGGCGGATTCCCGCGTCCGGGTGGGAGAGGGTGAGGTTGGAAGCGGCTTTCGGATGACCGAAGAACGTCGGATTGAAATCAAGTCCGGCGTTCCGTTCCTTCGCCCAGTCGATCCAGCTCTGGAAGTGTTTCGGTTCGATGCGGTTTCGTTCGACCGGGGTGTCGGTATCGAGGTAGATCGCGTGGAGGTTCAGGCGTTTTTTGCCGGGGATGAGGGAGAAGGCCTTGTCGAGGTCGTTGCGGAGTTCCTGCGGGGTGCGGGCGCGTCCGGGATAGTTGCCCGTGGAGAGAATTCCGCCCGAAGCGCCGCCGGCGTTCGGTTCGAATCCGCCGACGTCGTCGCCCTGCCAGCAGTGGAGAGAAATCGGAATGTCCGCAAGCTGTTTCAGCGCGGCGTCGGTATCGACGCCGAGGGAAGCGTAGTAGTCTTTGGCGAACTGGTAATTGCGTTCAATGTTTTTTGCCATGATGAGCCCCTTTCGTTTAGAATTTCAGAGCTAATTTAGCATTAAAAAAATAAAAAACCTTGACAAACGGTTCATTTTATAGTATTTTTAGGGCAAAGATGCAAAAAGGAGGCTGCATGGCGATTCTTTCAAATTCCGACTTCCTGTCGAACAAGACGCTTCCGGTGAAGCTGATCCGAAGGGATCCGCAGGAGGCGTACGGGCTGCACAGCCACGAATTTTCGGAACTGGTGATTGTATACCGCGGTTCGGGGGATCATCTGATTCATGGCGAAAGACGTCCGATTTCCGCGGGAGACGTTTTTCTGATTCGCGGGCAGACGCGGCACGGGTATGAGAATCTGCACGGTCTGGCGCTGTGCAATCTGCTGTTTGATCTGCACGAAACGGCGAACCCGCTGTTTGCGCTGAGCCGCTATCCGCTGCTGCGGCGTTTGACTGCGCTGGAGCCGGGGCGTATCGCGGAGCGTCGTTTTCATCTGACGCCGGAGGAAATGCCGCGCATCATGGAGGTTTTGAATGCAATCGAAGAGGAGCAGAACGGGCGGAATGAGGATTATCCTTCTGCGATGGCGGCGTTGTTCGTCCTGCTGATAGTCCGCCTGTCGCGTTTTTTTCATGATGCGGAACCGGAACAGGACGGGGGGCCTCAGGCGCTGTACCGTCTGCTGAACGAGCTTTCGGACCGTTCGGCGGAGGCGTGGCCGCGCACCCGGATGGCGAAGGTCGCGGGGATGTCGGTCAGCACTTTGACGCGCCAGTTCCGGCGTGCGACGGGGTATGCTCCGAATGAGTATCTGCAGCGGCTGCGTCTGAAGAAGAGCACGATGCTGCTGCTGAATCCGGAGCTTTCCATTTCGGAGATTGCGGAGCGCACGGGTTTTTCGGACAGCAACTATTTCTGCCGTCAGTTCCGTGCCCGCTACAATGTTTCCCCGCAGAAATACCGGAAGCTGCGGAATGGATAATCAGGAGATTCCCGGGAGGGTTCGCACGGATTCGCGTTCGAAGATGAGGTAGTCGATCGTCCGGTTGGAGAGACCGTCGAATGAACAGTCGAGCTGATGCTGAAGGAGTTCGGCTGCACTGTCCGCCAAAGCGTCGAAGTCCTGGCAGACGGCTGTTATGCGCGGTGTGCACAGCTCCGTCACGCCTTCCTGTTCCCAGAGCAGCAGGGAGATGTCCTCGGGAATGCGTTTTCCGAACAGATTGAGGATGTGCACGGTTTCGAGCGCATAGCCTTCATTGCCGACCATCAGGGCGGAGATGTTCCGTTTCAGGAGATATGCAATGCATTCGTAGAGGGGGCGGTCCGGGGTCCGTTCGATGAGAATGGAGGAGTTTGCGCAGCCGAGTTCAGCGGTTGATTGCAGAAAGCTTTCGCGGCGGAGACGGAGCGAACGGTTGAGCGCCGTTTCATTGAGAATGAATCCGATGCGGCGGTGTCCGTGCAGGAAGAGATGGCGGACGGCGAGGCGGACGCCTTGCGCTTCATTGCTGCAGACGCTGTAGGCGTGTTCGATGGGGCGTCCGGTGTCGTTGATGCAGACGAAGGGGAGTCCGCTGGAGCCGGGGAGCTTGTGTGCGAGGGCCTGGGAGTAGTCGATGGAAAGCACGCCGTCGGCGACGACTGTTTGATGAAGGATGCAGACGTCTTCGGAGCTGAGCATCATCAGAATGGTTTCGGGCGGGGCGAAAAGCGGATGTTTCACGATGCGCTGCAGGAGGGCGGAAGGGTAGAATCCCGCGATGGCGTTCCGGCGCGGGAGGATGAGTGCGATGATGCGCTGTTTTCCGGAGCGGCGGTATCCCATTTCATTGGCTGCGCTCAGAATTCTTTTCCGGGTTTCCGGCAGGAGTTTTCCTCCGTGATTCAGCGCGCGGGAGACGCTGGCGATCGAACATCCTGTTTTTGCCGCGATGTCGCGGATTGTTACCTCTTTCATAGGCGTTGACTTTCCTGGTTGTTCGGATAATATAAGGGAAAAACGGGAAAATTCAAGTGATTTGTTTCTTTTTGTTTCCCGGGAACCTGCATTGAGGGGTTGTTTTTTCATTCGGTTCGGATATAGTAGGATAACGGTTTAAAATCAAGGAGTACAAGATGAACGAACGTTTTTCCGATTCGATTTTCGGTGCCGGCAAACCTTATTTTGTCGGCTGCAACTACTGGGCAAGTCATGCGGGCACGAACATGTGGCGCAACTGGGACGAGGCGTCGGTGGAAGCCGACCTGAGGGCGCTTTCGGAGAATGGCGTGGAGGTGATCCGCGCATTTCCGCTCTGGCCGGATTTCCAGCCGCTGACGGCGCATGAAAAATGGTCGTCGCTTCTCCGGGAAGTGCGGATGAAGGAGGAACCGCTTCCGGATACGCCGCTCGGCCGGGCGGGAGTGGATCCGGTGATGATTGAGCGGTTCCGCAAATTCACGCATCTGATGGAGAAATACGGGTTGAAGCTGATCGTCGGCATTGTTACGGGCTGGATGTCGGGACGGATGCACAAGCCGCATGCGTTTCAGGGGCTCAATGTGCTGTCCGATCCGTTTGCAATCCGCTGGGAGGTCCGTTTTGTCCGCGCGTTCGTCCGGGAACTGCGGAACGAGCCGGCGATTGTCGCCTGGGATCTCGGGAATGAGTGCAACTGCATGGCTGTCAAGACGTCGCATGAGATGTGGAACTGGAGCAATGCAATTTCCAGCGCGATCCGCCTGGAGGATTCGAGCCGCCCCATCGTTTCCGGAATGCACGGGCTGAAGCTTGAAGACGAACACAACTGCAGCGTCATGGTTGCGGATCAGGCGGAAACGACGGACGTTCTCTGCACACATCCGTATCAGCGTTTCACGGCGCACTGTCTGATCGATCCGGTCAACACGCTGCGGAATGCGTTTCATGCGGCGGTGGAAACCAGACTGTACGAGGAGGTCGGCGGAGCGCCCGCGTTCGTGGAAGAGGCGGGGAGCCTCGGTCCCGCATATTCTTCGGAGACGGTTGCCGCGCACTATCTGGGGAACATGCTCTGGAATACTTACGCGCACAACTGCCGCGGTCTGCTCTGGTGGTGCGCTCATGAACAGACCCGTCTTCCGCAGACGCCTTACGACTGGGTTGCTATGGAGCGTTCTCTCGGGCTGCTCCGGCTTGACCGTTCGCCGAAACCGGTCATGAAGACGCTTGGCGCATTCGGGCGTATGGCCAAAAATCTGCCGCTTCCTCCGCACCGCAGCGACGCCGTCTGCATTCTGACGGAAGGGCAGGATCAATGGGGAGTCGCCTACATGACCTTCCTTCTGGCAAAGCAGGCCGGCTTTGACCTTGAGTTCCAGTATTCAGATCAGCCGCTGAAGAAATCGGATTTCTACATCATGCCGTCGGTCCGGAGCGACAGCGCCGTTTCCCGCCACCGCTGGCAGGCCGTTCTTGACGCGGTTGTCAACGGCGGAGCGACGCTGTACGTTTCAAGCGACGGGGGAACGCTGGAACCGTTCTACGGCGATTTCGCCGGCGTTGAAGTTTCCACAATTGCGAAAGCCGCGGGACCGCAGGAGATGATTGCGGATAATTTCCGGTTCTCCTGCCGCAGCGAATACGAGCTTGTCTTGAATCCGCTGGAGGCGGAAGTCCTTGCGCGCAACGAAGCGGGAGCTCCCGTTCTGACGCGTTCGAAAGCGGGGAAAGGCACGGTCGTGTTCTGCGCGTTCGGGCTCGAAGCTTCTCTGACCGAACAGCCGCGGGCATTTTCCGGGGAGTACTGGAAACTTTACGTGCTGCTTGCGGAGCTTGCCGGAGTGCGGCGGGCTGTGACGCGTACGAATCCGATGCTGACTCTTACCGAGCACCGGGCGGAAGACGGTTCGCTGCTGGTCTGTGCGGTAAACAATACGCCGTCCGAACTCCGCGATACGCTTTCCGCGCCGGGGTTGCGGTTTGAGGGAACGCTTGCCGGAACGGAGCAGACCTCTCCCGAAATCTCGCTTCCCGCCAACAGCGGATGCGTTCTGAAGTTTCTCTGAGTAAACATTTACGCAACTATTTTCTCTTTCCTTTTCTTGAAATTTCCGTTTCAGCGGCTACATTGTGACGGAAGAGAAAGGGAAAGAGATGAGAAACAGGATCACCATACAGGAATTTGCGGAGAAGACCGGAGTATCCATCGCGACGATCTCGCGCGCGTTCTCGGGCAATGGACGGATCAGTCCGGAAACCCGGAAACGGATTCTGGAAGCGGCGGGGAAATACGGCTATTCCGCCGGCACGCGCAAGCTGAAATCCGAATGCGACATTCCGGAAATCGTCTTTTTCTATCCGGAGCTGTATTCGGGCGAGCCGGATTATTTCACGGCTGAAATCATCGTCAACATCAAACGTCATCTCGGCAACGACCATATCTTCACAGTAACTCCGTTTGACGAGAACGATGATCACATCATAGATTCCGCAAAGGTCCGGATGCTGAACGGGTCTGTCGCGGGCATCATCGTTGTCGCCGGTTCGCCCGGAGCGGAAAAACTTGCACAGACGGCCGACAGCTGTTCGGTTCCCTACGTTCTGATCGGCAGGATTCCAGGATTTGAATACAATACTGTCCTGCATGACAACGAATATGGCGCTTTTCTGGCGGGAAAATATTTTCGCGAAACGGGACGGCGTCACCCGGTTTATCTGTCGGGGCATCTGGACGCCGCCAAGCGCAGCGGTTTCAAACGCGGCTTCGGGGGGAAGGAACGCATTCCGGTCGTTCCCGGAGGCGCGGGGTTCCGGTTCGGAAGTTCTGCGCTTGCCTATATCCGCTCGCACTATCCCGAGACCGACTGCGTGCTCTGCGCAACCGACATCATGGCGATGGGGCTTCTCAAAGAGGCGGAGTCGCAGGGGATGCGCGTGCCGGAGCAGATGGCGGTGATCGGATTCGACGACATTGCGGTTTCCCGTTTTTTCACTCCTGCGCTCTCCTCAGTATCGCTGCATCTCGGGACGATCGGACGCGTGGCCGCGGATCTGCTCGAACAGCAGCTGGCGGGAAAGAAGGAGCGGCCTTCCGAAGTCGTTCCGTGTGATCTTGTTTTAAGAAAGTCAACCTGAAAGGAGATTTCAAAATGGATAAAACTCTGGTTCTTCTTGCCGCCGGAATGGGCAGCCGCTACGGTGGACTCAAGCAGCTCGATGCCCTCGGTCCTCACGGGGAAACTCTGATGGATTACTCGGTCTTCGATGCGGTCCGCGCCGGTTTCAACAAAATCGTTTTCATCATCCGCCGCGACATCGAAGCGGATTTCAAGCGCGTGATCGGTTCCAGATACGAATCCGTCGCCGATGTGCAGTACGCGTTTCAGTCGCTCGATGATCTTCCCGGCGGATTCACGGTTCCCGAAGGACGCGTCAAGCCCTGGGGGACGGGGCAGGCGGTCTATGCCGCGCGCAACCTCGTCAAGGGACCGTTCGCGGTGATCAACGCCGATGATTTTTACGGAGCGGACGGTTTCCGCAAGCTTGCCGCCGCGCTTGATTCGGGGAATCCGCAGGAGTTCTGCATGTGTGGATTCTATCTCGAAAACACACTTTCGGAAAACGGTTCCGTTTCGCGAGGAATCTGCCGGCTGAACGCGGATCACACGCTCCGCACCGTCGTTGAACACACGAAAATCGAACGTAAAAACGGTCAGATCGTCAGCACTCTGGAGGATGGACGCAGCGTCATCTTCACCGGACGCGAAATCGTTTCCATGAACATGTGGGGATTCCAGAGTTCGCTGTTCGATGCGCTTGAGACGCAGTTCACCGATTTCCTCAAGGCGCATGGAACGGAACTCAAGAGCGAGTTCTACATTCCGTTCGTCGCCGATACGCTTGTCAGGCAGGGCAAAGCGACGGTCAAGGTGCTGACTTCCGACGATTCCTGGTTCGGCGTGACCTACCAGGAGGACAAACCTGTCGTGAAGAACGGACTCGAAGCTCTTGTGAAAGCCGGAAGATATCCGGAAAAACTGTTTCAGGCATGACGATGAGAACTCAGAAAGATATTGAAAAACTCTGTGCGAATTTTTCCATTCCCGGCGATTTCGTCTCGGCGGAACCTTACGGGAGCGGACACATCAACGACACTTTCGCGGTAGTCTACAGCCAGGCGGGAAGTCTGATCCGCTACATTCTTCAGCGCATCAACACGGAAATCTTCCGCTATCCGGCTTCGCTCATGGAGAACATCCGCCGCGTGACGGAGCATCTGCACCGCAAATCCGCTGGTTCGCGCAGCACGCTTACGCTTGTGCCCGCACTCGACGGACGCGTCTGGTTCCGCGACGGCGAGGACAACTGCTGGCGCGTCTACCTCTTCATCGAACATGCGAAGAGCTACGATGTGCTTGAAACGGAAGAGCAGGCGTTCGAGGCGGCGCGCGCGTTCGGCAAGTTCCAGGCGGATCTCGTCGATCTCCCGGGGCGTCTCGCCGAAACCATTCCGGATTTCCACAATACGCCGAAGCGCATCGCCCAGCTCGAAGAGGCGGTCCGCGTCGATTCCTGCGGACGCGTCAGGAGCGCGGAGGCGGAAATCGAGTTCATTCTTTCGCGCAAGGAGGAGGCGGACACCCTGCTGAAGCTGAACCGCGAAGGCGCCATTCCGGAGCGCATTACGCACAATGACACAAAACTCAACAATGTCCTGATCGACGTTGAAACCGGACGCGGCATCTGCGTGATTGACCTCGATACCGTCATGCCCGGGCTGGTGCATTACGACTTCGGCGACATGGTCCGGACCGGAACCAGCCCCGCCGCCGAGGACGAACGCGATCTGGACAAAGTCACCATGCGTTTCCCGATGTTTGAAGCGCTTCTGCGCGGTTACTGCGCTTCCGCCGGAGCGTTTCTGAACCCGGTTGAACTGGAATACCTCCCGTTCAGCGGGAAACTCATCACTCTTGAAATCGGCGCGCGTTTCCTCGCCGATTATCTTTCGGGCGACACCTATTTCAAAACTCACCGCGAGGGTCACAATCTGGACCGCGCGAGAACCCAGATCGCTCTCGTCCGCTCCATTGAAGAACAGATGGACCGCATGAACGCGCTTGTAAAGGAGATTAAAACGAAATGAGAATTCTGATTACCGGCGGAGCCGGATTCATCGGCAGCCATATTGCGGAACACTTCAACGGCAAGGCGGAAATCCGCGTGCTGGACAACCTCCGGTCCGGCTATCTGCACAATCTCGAAGGGCTGGATGTGGAGTTCATCAGGGGCGACGTCCGCGACCGCGCCGCCGTCGCGAAGGCTGTCGAGGGATGCGATTACGTCTTTCACCTCGCGGCAATGATCAGCGTTCCGGAGTCCATGTTCAAAATGGAGGAGTGCGTGGACATCAATGTGAACGGTCTGCTGACCGTTCTCGAAGAATCCGCGAAGGCGGGGGTGAAGAAGCTCTGCTTCAGCACGAGCGCGGCGATTTACGGCGACAATCCGGTGGTTCCGAAAGTGGAAACGATGATCCCGGAGCCGAAAAGCCCGTACGCAATCACAAAGCTCGACGGGGAATACTACTGCAATATTTTCACACAGACCGGCAAGCTGAAAACGGCGTGTCTGCGCTACTTCAACGTTTTCGGCCCGCGTCAGGATCCGAAGAGCGCATACGCCGCCGCCGTGCCGATCTTCACCGCAAAAGCCATTGCAAATGAAGATATTACGATTTTCGGCGACGGCGAACAGACCCGCGATTTCATCTACGTCAAAGACATCGTCGAGGCGAATGTCTTCATGGCGACGCACGATTTCACGGGCGTTTACAACATCGCTTACGGCGGCCGCATCACAATCAACGATCTTGTCAAACAGATTATGGAAGTGACGCATTCGAAGAGCCGGATTCTGCACCTCGAGGAGCGTCCGGGCGACGTCAAGCACTCGATGGCGGGAATCGAAAAACTCAAATCAACGGGGTTCCGTCCGAAGTACAATTTCGCGTACGGCATGGAACAGACAATCCGTTTCTTTGCCGGACAGAAGTGATATTCCTTCCGGATTGACGGGAACTCCGCGGAGTTCCCGTTTTACTTTTCCACCTCAAACTTTTGCTTTCTCCACATTTCCAGCGCGAAGAGAACCCAGAGATAATACGCAGTGTTTTTGCGTCCGCTCCAGTGATCTTCGAGGAGAGAACGGACATATTCCGGCTGAAACCCCCACTCCCGGTGCAGTTTTTCCGGATTCAGCAGTTCGCCTGCGGCCGCCTTCAGATCTCCTCTGAACCAGTCGCTGAGCGGAGAAGAGAATCCCTGTTTGGGACGATCCCACAGCTCGCGCGGGACATAACGCTCCAGCACTTTCTTCAGCACCAGCTTGCCGCCAAGGTTGCGGTCATACTTGTAATGGAACGGCAGGGAATTGGCGAACTCCACAATCCGGTGATCCAGCAGAGGAGGACGCACCTCCAGCGAATGCGCCATGCTCGCGCGGTCGACTTTGCAGCAGATGTCGTCCGGAAGATACTCCGCCATGTCAAGAAACGCCGCAATGTAACGGGACGGCACGCGGTTTTTCAGGCGGTTCAGGACCTTCCGGAGTTCAAAAGTCGACGAGGGGAAGGGGCGTCCGGTCAGACGCTCGAAATTCAGCCAGTTGAAGATTCCGGACATGACTCCGTATGCGTCATCCATGCGGTCAAACGCAACGGCCTTGCCGCATTTGCCGAGGTAATTCCATCCGAAAATCCGGTGCAGAAGACCGCCGCCCAGGCGCCGCAGAAGACGCGGAACCCGTTCGTCGATTCGTGCGACATTCCACAATGCCGGCAGATTGTTGTAACCGAAAAAAAGCTCGTCACCGCCGTCGCCGGAAAGCGCGGTGGTGACCTGTTTCCGCGCCACGGCGGAAAGCAGAAAGGTCGGCAGGGCGGAGTCGTCGCCGTAGGGCTCGTCATACAGTTCCGGCAGTTTCGGCAGAATCTCGAACAGCTCTTTCCGGGTCATGATTTCGCAGGTGTGATCCGTACCCAGATAGTCCGCAATCTGCCGGGCATAAGGGCTTTCGTCTTCGCGGGCCGATTCAAAACCGATCGTGAAGGTCTTCAGTTTGCGTCCGCCGAGCTGACGCTGGGCGATGGCGCAGATCAGGGTCGAGTCGATTCCTCCGGAAAGGAACGCGCCCAGCGGGACATCCGACATCAGTTCTTCCCGCACTGCATCGTTCAGCAGACGATCCAGTTCATCCGCGGCGTCCTCAAGCGAGCCGGAAAATTTTGTTTCGGGAATCTCAATCCGCCAGTATGTTTCCGTGCGGCATTTTCCGTTTTCGAAGACGGCATATTCGCCCGGCGCGACTTTGCGCACTTCCCGGTAAATGCTCAGCGGTGACGGAATATAGCGCAGATAGAGATACTGGTCGAGCGCGGAGGAATCGAGCTCTCCGCAGAATTCCGGACACGCCGCAATGGCTTTGAGTTCAGAGGCAAAAAGCAGTTCTCCGTTCCGAATCTGATAATAGAGCGGTTTGATTCCCATGCGGTCGCGGAGCAGGAGCAGACGCGGCGTTGCGGTTCGGCGATCCCAGATCGCGGCGGCGTACATTCCGCGCAGACGTTTGAAAAACGCTTCGCCTTCGAACCGGAATCCCCAGAGCAGGACTTCCGAATCGGAATCGGAGCGGAATTGTGCGCCCTGTTTTTCAAGTCCGGAGCGCAGTTCGCGGTAATTGTAGATTTCGCCGTTGACCGCGACGGCGACTCGCCGGTCGGGCGTGACGAACGGCTGTTTTCCCGCTTCGGAGAGGTCGAGGATGCTCAGACGGCGATGTCCCATCCAGAGTTTGCATCCGGTCTCATAATCGGAATGCCATCCCTCCTGATCCGGTCCGCGGTGCTGAAGAGTCTCCAGCGCCGTCCGCATCGCCGTCTCATCGGGAACCGTCTTCCCCGCAAAACCGAAAATTCCGCACATGATTCAGTCTCCCTGTCGCCGCGGCGCGAAAAACTCTTTCAGCACCGTCCAGTTCCGCAAGGCGCTGTACAGCTCATCCACTTGAATAGCCGCTAAACATTTTGCCGGAGAGCCGAAAGGGCATGTCCTCAGACGGCATCCCGAACATTCCATTTCATGACGCAGCAAAAACGAATTCCGGCTGAACGGATGCCAGCGCATCGGCGGCATGTCGTGAGCGGAAAATACTGCGGCGCAGGGAATTCCCGCTGTTGCGGCCAAGTGCATGCTGCCTGTGTCGTTTCCGATATAACATGAGCAGTGCCGCAGAAATGCAATTGTTCTCCGCAGAGAGCTGCAGGGGGAGTCCAGCAGAAAACATCCACCATGCGTCTGAATGAAACGCTGAGCCGCTGTTCGTTCATCCGGACCGCCTAAATATACAGGGATAAAATCAAAATTCTGTTTCAAACGCTGTATCAGTTCATCGTAACGCTCCAGCGGCCAGCGGCATACATCTTCCTTCCCGCCGATTCCGATGGCGATCAGCGGAATGTTTTTCCCTTTTTGCAAATTCTGTTTCAGCTGCAGCGCCGTTTGCGTTTCTTCCGGAGTTGAGACGAAATCAAAGAGTTTTTCTCCGCGCTTCATGCCGAAACTTTCGAGTTTGCGCAAGTAGCCTTCGACCAGCATGATGTTGTCGCGCGACAAATCCGGATTGCAATGGTAAATTTTCCGTCCGTGGAACAGGCGGAACAGGCTTGTGAGAACTTTGGGTTCGGACGGAGAAAAGCAGAACAGCGCGGAATACGGTGCACGGAGAACGGCAAGCAGGTATTGCCAGTAAAAATAAAGCTTTCCTCCGGATTTCAGAAATGTTTTTTTTGCAAACAGCGTATCATGCTCATAGAGTTCCGCCTGTACCAGAGAGGGAACCACGGAAATATTCAGCAGGTGCAGTTCGGCGTCCGGATAGTTCTGCCGGATCATCCGGAATGCCGGGAGAGCGACAAGCGTATCCCCGATTCCGGCAACATGGTAAATCAGAATTTTTCCCTTCATCGCTTCCCCTTATTGTTTTTGAGGTATATCCGGACGGACGATAAGGTCGCGGACCAGTGACCGCATGCCGAAGCCGTAGCGGAAGTGGTCCAGCAGCCGTCCCGGCTGCTGAAGTATTTTCAGCATGCGCTGAAAATACTTCAGCTTCAATAAATCTGCTCTCCATGAGAAATAACGAGAGTAGGCGATCAACAGCGGACGGTTCGGATTGTCCGGGTAGTTTTCGGAAAACTGCACAAAACTTTTCAGCAGATCGGCGATATAAAAAACATCATCGGAGGATGCCCAGATTTCCCGGAAGCGGTGCAGCAGATTCTTTTTGACCGCCTGCACACAAGGCGAAGAAGTATTGTTCGCGTGAACGCGGTAAAGAGTCAGCACCTCGTCGAGATAGCGCAGAACACCGAGAAAGCCTGAACAATACTGCAGCCAAAGGTCATGCAGACAATTCTGGGGAATCGAGTTGAATATATAAAGAAAATCTTTTCGGACAGCCATATTGTGCCCGGAGAGCCCAATGGATTGATTCAGCAAAGGAAAGAATCCTTTCCCTTGATTGATTCGTTCCATCTTTTTATGAAAATCACTGACCCCATCCAATAAAGTTTCATGCAGAGAATTCAGTTCTGCATCCATCATTTTACTGTTGCATACGGCGACTTGGCAAGTCGAATCCTGTTCCAGAATTGTCGCTAGTTTTTCGATTTTCTCCGGCAGCCAGACATCATCCTGATCGCAGAAAAAAATGAAATCGCCTGTTGCCGCTTTCGCCAAATGCACGAAATTTTGAACAACTCCGAGTCGCGGAGTATTCCGGAAATATTTCAGTTCTCCAGAGTAAAGAGGGCGGACAGCTTCTAGAGCCTGAAAGGTTTTATCGTCAGAGGAATCGTCGCCAATCAGAATTTCATCCGGGATACGCGTCTGCTTGAACAGGCTTTTCAGCTGTTCTCCGATATATTTTTCGCCATGGTAGGCGGCGATGATAACGGACATTTTACTCATGATTTTTCCATCGACTCCAGGATATCCCATGAGTAAAATAATAGGCTTTTAAGAACGCAATCAAAATATAACTTTCCACTATTTTAGCCAAAGATGCTTTATAGATACGTCCTTCCTGATGAATGTGGGGGCGTTGATGGGAATAATAAAAATCTTTACCCCAAAGAACTTCCGGTTGTAAATTTACTTTCCAAAGTGCATAATTGGCGCTCATTTGATCGCGCTGACAATATTGTGAATAGGTTTCCCACCATTTTTTTGAAAAAGCAATTACATGGCTATCATTATGTTTTCGGAATATGGCACACCCGCAGCAAAGCCCATTATGTTCCGGATATTTTTCTTTTACCAACAGGCGAACCATTCGGAAAACATCCCATTGGACACGAAGACCGCCATGCACTTCGCCGACTAAAAAATGAGCTTCCTGATAAATACAATCCCTTGTCGGATGAACAATCATTGCACAAGCAACATTTTGATGCATGAGTTCTTGAGTTTTTTCTAACAAATCTTTTGTGATTCTTTGGTTTGCATCTATATACAAACTAAAATCATAGTCCGGTAAAAGCAGGTGCGGATTTAATTTTGGAAATCGGCTTTCACGGACTCGATTTGAATTTGTGTAATCAAATTTATGGACTTTCCAGACACCGATATGGTCATGCGGTATATCGTTGCTGAAACAGATGTAGTCAAAGTCATCAGAAATATATTCCGGTTGTTGCAGATTGTCATATTTTCCGACTAGAACAGTGTACACAGCAATTTTTTTTTGCATTTTATGGTCCTTTCAAATATTCTTGATGATTGATTTCTGTTTGATATTGCGGGAAGTCAATATGGCTAAGAGTTTTTACTTTCATTGAAAAACTTGAAAAAACAGGTTTATTCATCGGGAACCTTTCGATTTATTCTCCATAAAATTCCCGATACCAGTCCACGAAGTTTTTTACGCCGAGCTCCAGAGGTGTCGAGGGCAGAAAGTCATAGTCGCGCTTCAATTTGGAGGTGTCCGACCAGGTGCGGTACATGTCGCCGGGCTGCAGGGGCAGAAAGTCCAGCTGTGCCGTTTTCCGCGTTGCGCGTTCGACGGCATGGACGAAGTCACGCAGGCCGACCGGATGACCGTTGCCGATGTTGTAGACCCGGAACGGAATCTGATCCGCACGGCACAATGGTTTCAGTAGAACCCGGACAACTCCTTCGACAATGTCGTCGATGTAGGTGAAGTCCCGCTGCATGTCGCCATGGTTGTACAGCGGAATCGGGGTTCCGTTCAGGACCGCGCGGGTGAATTTGAACAAGGCCATGTCCGGGCGTCCCCACGGACCGTAGACCGTGAAAAAACGCAGACCGGTCGACGGAATTCCGAAGAGCGAGGCGTAGGAACAGGTCATCAGTTCACTGCTCTTTTTCGTCGCGGCGTAAAGACTTACCGGGTTCGCCTGCGGGTCGTCCTCGCGGAAGGGGATGTTCGGCGAACTGCCGTAGATGCTCGAACTCGAGGCGAAGACGAAATGCTCCACCGGGTTGTCACGGCATCCTTCCAGGACGTTGAAGAATCCGTCGATGTTGCTCTGGATGTAGACGGACGGATTTTCCACACTGTAGCGCACGCCGGCCTGAGCGGCCAGATGACAGACCGCGTCGAATTTTTCCTTATGGAAGAGCTTGACCATCGCGGCGGCGTCCTCCAGATTCAGCTGGCAGAAGCGTCCGCCGAGCGGCGACTCGATCATGCGGCCGTAGGCGATCTTTTCGGGCTCGAAACCGCATTCCTTCAGGCGGGCGAGCTTCAGATTGACGTCGTAATAATTGTTCAGATTGTCGATTCCGAGGACGTCGTATCCCATGGCGGTCAGGCGGCGGTAAAGATGAAAGCCGATGAATCCGGCGGAGCCTGTAACCAGTATTTTTTTCATGATCCGCGCTCCGTCAGCTGTCCGAAGAGCTGTCTGAATTGAGTTTTCACTTTATCAATCGAATGGTTGTTGCGGACATATTCAAATGCCTGCGCGCCGAGACGTTGCGCGAACGCCGGGGCGGCCGCCGCGCGGAGCAGGCGCGCCGCGGCGGCGTCCGTGTCGCCGACGGGGAAGAGGAGTCCCGTTTTTTCCGGGAAGATCACTTCGTTTGTTCCGTCGACGTCGCTTGCGACGATGGGCAGTCCCGCCGCCATCGCTTCAAGGAGGACATTGTCGAGCGGAGCCCAGTGGGCGGTATGGAGCATGACGTCCGCCGCCTGATACACGATTTCGACATCCTTGCGGAAGGGGAGGAAGCGCACATGTTTTTCGATTCCGAGTTCCGCGGCCTGTTTCTGCAGATCCGGTTTGAGCGGACCGTCCCCGATGAGGAGAAAGAGGAGATCCGGATTTTGTTTCAGGGCGACGGCCGCGGCGGAAATGAAATCCTTCTGCGCCTTCTGAGGAGAAAAGCGTCCTACGTTGATCACAAGAATTTTTCCGTCGGGGATTTCCAGCATACGGCGTGCGTTCTGTTTGTTTTCCGGATGATGAAAGCGTTCCGTTTCGACGAAATTTCGGACCACGACCAGTTTTTCCTGCGGGACGCCGCGGGCGAGGAGCTGTTTTTCGATGGCTCCGGAAACGGCCAAAGCTCTGGTGTTCAAAGAGGTGCAGAAGCGGTCGATCCAGGGATGACTGCACCAGCCTTTGACATTTCCGACTCTGGACATGTTGATGCGTTCGATGCAGGGAATCTTCATCAGCCTGGCGATTCCGGCGATGAGGCGTCCGGCGTGCAGGTAAATCAAATCCGGTTTGCATCGGCGGATTTCCTTTATGACCGCCCGGACGGTCCAGGGCTTGCGCATGGAGAAATTCATCAGGCGGCAGGGGATCCCGCGCTGTTCGAGAGCCGCGCGAAGCGGTCCGTCCTGAAAGAGAAGCACGGAAAAGGAAATGTCGCCGTCGGGCGCAAAGGCGTCCATGAGTTTGAGCAGGAAAACCTGGCTTCCGCCGAGTTCTCCGTAAGTGACGGGAACCAGAATTTTCATGATGAACGTTTTCTCCTTCCGGAGAAAAATTCTGTATGCGAACGGTTCATGCGGTTCCCTTCATTCTTTCGTGTTCGAGAGTTAAAACGATATGGGGAATATACACGTGAATGTTTCAAAATACAAGAGAGAATTGCGGTCATTCTCAACTTTTTCAAAATTTTCACGTGCGTAAAAAGAGAGCGCCCCGGTTCCTGATGGAGCCGGGGCGCGGAGTTTTGGATGGAAGGTTCCGGATCAGGGAACGACTTCGGGGTTCTCGCGCTTGTAGTAGGCAAGGATCATCTTGCGGAGGAAGTCGAGGTCGAGCTTCCAGTCGAGCGCCTTGTCGCCGAGCGCCTTGCGGACGTTGGTCTGGTCGAAGATGATCTCGGACTCGAAGTAAGGCATGAGGTCGCCGATCATTTTCTGAACGAGAATTTCCTGCTTGGAGGGATTCTCGACGTGCTCCATGACGGAGAGGCCATGAGACTGCAGGACTTCGCAGACCGCTTTTTCGATGTCATAGCGGCTGACGGGGCTGTCGCCGGTGATGTGATAGGTCTTGTTCTCGACGGGGAGCTGGAAGATCTTGGTGATGGCTTCCTGGACGTAGTCGACGGGAACGAAGTAGACTTTGTCGGTTGCGCCGGCCTGAATGCGGAGGGAGGTTGTGAACGGTCCCTTCGGGTCGATGCCTTCCTTGGAGCAGGTCACGCGTTTGACCTGGCCGAGGAATTCGAGAAGTCTGTAGAACGCGAGCGGCTTGCGGACAATGCCGTCGGAGCGTCTGCCGACCACGATGGCGGGGCGGTAGATGGTGTAGGGGAATCCGGATTCGCGGACGAGTTTTTCCGCGTCGAATTTGCTGCGTTCATAGGGGTTGTTGAAGTCGGTTGCGGGCATGGAGTCTTCCATGACGCGTCCGACAGTTTTTCCTGCGACGTAAGCGGTGCTGACGTAATGGAAAGTGGGGACCTTGACCGCTTTGGCGAGGGCGAGAGCCGCCTGAGTTCCGCCGAAGTTGGTCGCATAGGTTTTTCCCTGAAGGTCTTTGCCGAGGTTGACGTCTGCGGCGCAATGGAAGAAGGTGTCGAAGGGACCTTCCTTAGCCATGGCTTCCGCGGGGAGGTTTCCGAGGGTGCCTTCCACAATGGTCACGCGACGGAGAATGTCATCCGCCGTTTCCGGTTTGCCGTCGAACTCGCACTGCTGGCGCAGGATTTTTTCCGCGCGGGACTGTCCGGACTCACCGCAGAAGCCGCGGCAGAGGGACACCACTTCGTAGTCGGGATGTTCACGCAGTAAGGCAGTTGTGAAGGCTCCGCCAACCAACCCTGTAATTCCGGTCATCAGAATTTTCAATGTTCTCTCCAATCTGTGTTTGTAGGTGCATCGTCGGAAATCGGCTGACCAGCTTCCGGGCGCTGCACCCTTAGTATTTTAAAATGTATCAGATCTTAAAATATGAAGTCATGTAATATAGCATGTTTCGGAGAGGAAAGCAAGCAGAAAAGCAGAAAAATCCCTGAAAGTGTTGAATTTCAGGGATTTCCTGAGTTCAAGAGCTTTTCTCCGGAGAGTTCAGTTCAGTTCGATCAGCTTGCAGGAGTGCGGAGCAAGTTCGAATTCCAGACGTCCGGAGCTGATGGAAACAGGCTTTTCCGCCCAGAAATCCGTGGCGGATGCGGCGCGGACCCCGTGAGCGGCGAGGTCGAAGGAGACCTGTTCCGCCGTTTCACCCCAATTGACGAGCAGGACTCGCCAGCCGGATTTGAGCTTCTGGAGGAAGCGTGCCGGGCGGGCGGCCGAGAAGAGATCGAGCGGGCGCGCGGCTTCACCGGATTCCGCGCTGACGACTTTGCGGGCGAGGAAGAGTCCCTGTTCGTTCAGCAGGGTCATCTTGTCGGAGAGGTTGACTGCGCCGGCTGCGGCGAGCACGAGGCTGAGGAGGATTTCGAGCTCGGAGCGGTTCATGGTCGCCTGCTCGAAATTGCGTTCCGGGTTGTAGGTTTGATCGGGCGTGACGAACGGCCACATCGGGTTCAGACGGTTCAGATCGGGATCGTTCGAGGTTTCGGCGGAGCGGCAGAGCGCAAAGTCCGGATCGTTGAGCCAGAGTTTCTTGTTCGCCCAGAAGTGAGAAGCGACTGCGGGGAGGTTGTGCGTGAGGTTGTCCCAGCGGGCGTGGATGTCCGCGCCGATGCGGACCGCTTCGACCATGCTGTTGCCTGCGGTGTACGGGTAGTTGCAGCCGAGGAGGACGGAGCGTCCGTTGATTCCGCGCCAGACGGGGGCGAGAAGACGGGGGATCAGCTCGTCGCGCTTGATGTTCGGGTCGGAGAAGCGCGGGGCGTTGAACATCGAGCAGAGGAAGTCGAGCTTGAAGTATTTGTAGCCCATATCCGCATAACGGCGGAAGGTGTCTTCCAGGAATTTTTCGGTTTTTCTGACAGTCGGGTCGAGAATGAATCCGACGCGGCGCATGCATTCGTAGGCGAGACAGGGCTGTCCGCCGACGGAGCCGGCGAGCATGTCGTAGTCCAGCTGGGCGATGCGGCTGTGGGGCTCCGCAATGGCGGGGGCGAACCAGAGGCCGGGCTCGAATCCCATTTTTGTCAGCTCTTTTGCGAGATGCTCCATGCCGGAGGGAAACCAGGAGTTTGCATCCCATTCACCGTAGCAGTACTGCCAGCCGTCGTCGACGATGATGCGCTTGACGTGCTTGGAGAGAACGGGATCTTTTGCGATGAATTCGGCGTTCTTCAGCACTTCGTCCTCGGTGATGGTCCAGCGGTAGTAGTCCCAGCTGTTCCAGCCCGCGGAGGGGGCGGCGAACTCTTTCTTGACGTCGCAGTTTTCATCCGCGTAGGCGTCCATGAGTTCAAAGCCGTTGCGGGAGGTGCGGAAGGAGACGACGGGGAAGACGAGTTCGGCGCCTCCGTAGTAGTGCGCCTGCATGACGAGACGGAAATCGCGGATCTGTCCCTGTTCGGCGATTCCCTGTGCGAGGACGGGGAAGCCTGCGTGGAACGGAGTGGAGATCTGCATGGTGACGCCGTCTTTGGTGACGGATGTCATGATCTGTCCGGCGAATGCGGCGGGTTCCGTCATATTTTTCAGATTGTGAGCCTGGCAGCCGCCCATCTTGATGTTCTGCGGCAGAACATGGTCCGCATGGAATGCGGGAATCTGAAAGAGGGTGAAATCAAGAACATCGGCTTTCTTGCTGAGCGTTCCGGTGACGGCGGCGTCGATACGGCCGTTTTTCTCCGAGAGAACGAGTTTCCAGGAGCCGGAGGGGGTGGCGGCGGTGAATGCGTCGCCGCAGGCTTTCCAGACGAGCTGTTCGGGAGCTTCGCCGTCGACTGTCACAAAGGAGTTGAGGGCGATTGCGGGAAAGTCCTGCATCTTGAGTTGAGGCTGAATGTTCATTCTGTGGTCCTTGTTTTATATTAACTGGTTCTGTAGTTGTATCTTCCGAGAGATTCAAGCTCCCCGAACTGGTCGCGGCGGAGAAAACGTGTGGATAGGACGATTTCTTCGCGTTCCGCTTTGCCGGGAGCTTTGAGCAGATGATCGAGCAGTTCGAGTCCATTGGTGACGAGCGGCTTGAAATTATACTGTATCGCACCGGCGATGCGGGGATCGTCGATGATATCCGAGGGCAGAGTGTAGACCGTGAAAATTTCCGGCTGATAATCAATGCCGGCACGATGGATTTCATTGACAAGCACGCGCGCCGCACGGCAGTTGGTGAAGAAAAGAAACTGCGGACGGTTTTTCAGAACCGACTTGCAGATGTCTTCCAGATCGGCTTCGTTGACGAGCGAAAGCGTCCGCGCGAGTTTGAGTGCATGGGACCGTGCACTTTTCCGGAGAAGCTGAGCGGTTGCGTTGTTCCCGTTCGAGTAAAGATGAAGCGTTTCCGCGCCGAGACTCTTTATATATGTGACCGCTTCTTCCACTGCCGGTGCAAAATCGTTGTAAACGCAGGAAAAATCCGGCTGCTCGAGATTGATTGAAACGAGGGGGAAGTGACGCTCCTTCAGCTCCTTGTATTGCGGGGTGTCGACGGGGAGGGGAACCGTGCTGAGCACACCGTCGACCTGGTTTTCAAGGAGGCGTTCGAGACAGCGGACAAGCGCCTCTTCGTTGGTGTTCGTGACCATGAGGAGAAGCTGGGCGTCGCGCTCGTTGATTTCTTTCATGGCGAGATCGACGAGATAATAGGAGAAGGGGTCGCGAATTGCCGCGATGATCATTCCGATGGTTCCGGTGCGTCCTTTCGCGAGGGCGCGTGCTGCGAAGCTTGGTCTGTATCCGAGCTCGCGCACGGCGTCGTCGATCCGCGCCTTTGTTTTCGGAGAGATTTTCGCGGAAAGCGGATGATTGTTCAAATAGAGGGAAACGAGCGTTTTCGACACATGTACATGCCGGGCAATGTCCTTGATTGTAACTTTCATCCGCGCATCTCCTGATTAATTCGGTTTAATAATATTGCGCGGTTTTCTGAAAAGTCAAGCGGATTTGCGTTTTCTTTACTCTTTTTCCGCGGAAATTGCGGCAATTGCTTTTTACGGATATAGAAAAAACTCTAAAAAATAAGAATGTATTCTTTCCCTTAAAAGAGTATTGAATTCCGTACAAATTTCGTTCGCGGGGAAATTATGAGCTATGAAAAACCTTAATTGTCGTTTTGCCCGGTGGAAAAAAAAGCGGGGAATGCTAGAATATAGACGATTGGGAATCGATAAAGAACAGGAAACAGCAGATGACTCAACAGATTACATACCGCGGATTGCCGTTCTGGTCGTGGAACGGGAAACTTGAAGAAAATGAACTGCGCCGCCAGATCCGGATATTCAAAGAAATGGGATTCGGCGGATTCTTCATCCATGCCCGGACGGGGCTTGCAACCGATTATCTCGGCAAAGAGTGGTTCGAGGCGCTGAAAATCTGCATCGATGAGGCGCGGAAGGTCGGGCTTCAGCCGTGGCTCTATGATGAGGACCGCTATGCTTCCGGTTCCGGAGCGGGGGAGATTGGGAAGAATATTCATTTCCGCCGTCGTTCCGTAGAAGTCAAGGTGCTGAAAGAACCGGAATATCGCACGGATGATCTCGCATGGTTCGCCGGAAAGCTCTCCGGAACCATGCTTGCAGAACCGCGGCGGCTGGAGACGGGAGCGGATCTGAGGCCGGGCGAATCATTCCTGCGTTTTTATGTGAAATTTGCGGAGGCCGACTCCTGGAACAACGGCGGGTATTATTCCGATATGATGAATCCGGATGCCATGCGCGAATTCATCCGTATGACTCATGAACACTATGCAGCGGAGTTCGGGGAGGAGTTCGGAAGCGTCATTCCCGGGCTTTTCACCGATGAACCGAACTGTTCGACATGGACTGAAAACATGGAACAGAAATTTGAAGCGCGCTACGGTGTACCGCTCCTGGATCATCTGCCCGAACTCTTCTTTGAAGTCGATGGATGCGAATGTTCAAAAATCCGCTGGCAAATGGCGAATTTGCGTGCGGAACTGCTGGAATCGGCCTTCGCCGTTCCCGTTTCGAAGTGGTGCAGAAAACACGGACTGCTTTACACCGGACATGTCTTCGGGGAGGAAAACACGGTCACTCAGACGAAAAACACGGGAAGCGTCATGCGGTTTGTTCGGCATATGGATATTCCCGGACTTGATGTGCTCAGCGATCACCAGCTGATTTATGAGGCTGTGCTTCAGACGGCGTCCGTCGCGCGTCAGAACGGAACATCGCGCGTGCTGAGCGAATCGTTCGCGGGTTCCGGATGGGATCTGCCGCTCTTTGCGCAGAAAGCGGGGATGGACTGGCAGTATGCGCTGGGAGTCACGGTTTTCTGTGTGCATCATGCATTTTACACTCTACGCGGCGAAGCGAAACGGGATTTCCCGCCGGGAATCTCTTTCCAGTCTCCGTACTGGAAACAGGAAAAATATTTACAGGATTATTCGGAACGTCTCGGACGCTTGCTTGCGGAGGGCGAGGCGGTGCGTCCGCTGCTTGTGGTTCATCCGCTGGAATCGACCTGGTTCTGGAAGCCTCTGGACGCTTATTCGCGGAAGGATCGCGAGACGGAGACGCGCCGCCTGCCGCGTCTGCGCAACGCTCTGCTCCGGGCGGGGATCGGATTCGATTACGGCGACGAGCTTATGATGGCGGAAAACGGTTCCATAGAGAACGGGCAGCTCCGGATTGGAAAGGCTGAGTACCGGGCGGTTCTCCTGCCGGAGCTGCGGACAATCCGCCGCACAACGCTCGCTCTGCTGGAACGGTTTGCAGATTCCGGCGGAACGGTTTTCCATACCGGCCCGGCTCCGCGGTATCTTGACTGCGCAGAATCCGGAGAGCCCCGGCGGATTTACCGGAAGTTCATGCCCGTTGAACTGGATTCCCTTTCCGGCAAATTTGAAGATCTGAAAACGGTTATGCTCCATGGGATGGAGAATGAAAACCTGGAACCGGTTCTGTTCCGGGAGGTGAAACACAGTTCCGGCATGCGGCTCTTCCTCTGCAACACCGGCTGTCCGCTTCCGCTGGATACAGATATGAACTGCAGGAGCGCGGAGGAACGGAATCTTGTTTTCCCGCGTGTAACGATCCGCTGGAAGGGTGTTCCGGAACTTCCTCCTGCGGAACTCGACCTTTTGACCGGAAAACGGTATGCGGTCGATGCGGTGTTTGAGAACGGCTGGTGGCGGTTTGAAACTTCGTTCGGACGACTTGCTTCACGAATGTTTGTGGCGGAATCGGGGACAGCCGTGGAGCGTCCGCCGGAACTGAACGGGACGGAACGGCTCGCGGCGATTCTGCCGGGTGCTGCTCGTGTCCGGCTCGATGAACCCAATGCGTTCCCGCTGGATTTCGCGGAGTATTCGGTCGGAGGAGAGCCTTTCCGTTACGATTATATCTGCAATATCGATTCAGAACTTCGACGCAGACTCGGTCTGCTGGAGCGCGGACCGGAGATGGTGCAGCCGTGGAAGTGGAAGTATCTTCAGGAAAACTCGCATTCCGCAGAGCTGCGCCTGCGTTACCGCTTTCAGATGCGTACGGTTCCGGTGGAGCTTGCGCTGGCTCTGGAGGAACGGGGAGAATACAAAATCCGCGTGAACGGTTCGCTTGTCGAAGTTCCGGCGGAGGGCTGGTGGTGCGACCCTGCGATTGAGAAAGTCCGGATTCCGCGCGAATTTCTGAAAAACGGAGAGAACATTCTGGAACTGCAATGCGCGTTTCATGGAGGTATGAGCGGACTCGAAGCGGTCTATCTGCTGGGGGATTTCGGTGTCGTTGAGAATGAATTGACTTCCCCTGTGCGGATACTGAATTACGGCGACTGGGGGCTTCAGGGGCTTCCGTACTACGCTGGAAATATCTCGTACTTCTTTGATTTTGAATGGAATGGAGCATCGTCCGCCGTTTTCCTCCGGATTCAGGAGTGGAAAGGGACGGCACTTGCAGTTTCGGTGAACGGGAGCGAAGCGCTGCCCGTTTTGCCGGAACAGAACGGATTGAATATTGCACCATATCTGAAATCCGGTCTCAACACATTGAAAATCAAAGTGTTCGGAAGCCGCCGAAATGCGCTTGGCCCTCTTGGCGGTGAACGGGGGCCGCTGCTGTGTCCGGGAGACTTCAGATACAGCGATCCGGTGGAGCGCAGACTGAAGCCGTACGGCCTGATGAAGCCGGTCGTTCTGCTTGTCCGCTGAGGGAAATATTTCTTTTACTGAAAATGATAGTGAATATATTGTTTTTGGTATTGACAAACGGAGCGGTTTGTTGTATAATATAGCCATACGACAAGGAACGCAACGATGATCGCAAAAGAAAGAAAAACGGTTCTTCTGGCATTGAGCTGGCATTTTGAAGCTCTGGTGCGGGGCGTGATCGCCTACGCGAGGGAACATGGCTGGCATCTGGTTTTTCTGCGCGGTCATACGGAAGAGGGGCTCAAACGGTGGCGCGGCGACGGAGTGATTACGAGTCTTCCGGCGAATCAGATGACCTGCCGGGCGTGGCACAACATTAAGATCGTCTCGCTGGTCCCGCTGAAAGGCGAACCTTTGAAATGCTCCGTCGTCCGGGAAAACGATTATGAAATCGGACGGATTGCGGCGGAATATTTTATCCGGCAGGGCCATATGAACTTTGCCGTTTACAGCGACACCGGACGTATGGAAGGTTTCCGCGACACGCTCCGGAAGAGCGGGTTCCAGTGTTCCATGCTGCGTCCGCAGAACTGGATCTGGCGCAATGAAGCGCGGATTCTGGAGTGGCTCGGCTCTCTTCCGAAACCGGTCGCACTGCTGGCGGAAAACGACTGGGACGCGTCGGAAATTTTCAATATCGCGGAGCGGAACGGCGTTGCGGTTCCCTCGGAACTCTCCATTCTCGGCGTGGGCAACGACCGGCTGATCTGCATGACGCCGATTATTCCGCTCTCCAGCGTGAACAGCCGTCTTTATGCGGTCGGCCGCCGCGCCGCGCAGGAGCTTGATGAATTGCTGGAGGGCAAGCCGGAGGCGGAAGAGACCATCACCGTTCTTCCCGATCCGATGATTGTGGAACGGAAAAGCACGGACTTTCTTGCCGTGGAGGAGCCGCGCGTGATGCGGATCGTGAACTATCTGAAGGAGAGCGACACGGCGATGCGGATTTCCGTCAGGGATCTGGCGCAGAAGTTTTATGTTTCGGAATCGGCGCTTTACAAACTTTTTGTTCAGCATCTGAATCTTTCACCGAAACAGTTCCTTGCGGAATTGCGCCTGAAACATGCCTGCGAGCTTCTTCTTTCGGAGAATCTGACCATGGCCGCGGTCGCCGCCCAGAGCGGATTCCCGACGGCGTGCGCGCTCTTCACCGCATTCCGGACCCGTTTTCATCTTTCGCCCGGCGAGTGGCGGAAACAGAACCTGGAAGCGAACCGTCAATACGCATAAACATAAAAACAAAAAAACAGAAAGGCATAGATATGAGAAATATAAAATATGAGACATGAAATATGAAATGACTATTTCCTATTTCAGAAAACCTTGCGAATTAAAACAGAAACAAACAAAAAGGCAGGCGGCACAATGAAAACACATCCGATCAAAAAAAACGTTTCTTATTCACAGTTCCATGTTTCACATTTTAAGGGGAAATCCAAAGGATTTACTCTTATAGAACTCCTTGTGGTAATTGCGATCATCGCAATCCTGGCGGGCATGCTTCTTCCCGCACTGGCGAAGGCGCGGGACAAGGCGCAGGGGGTAACGTGTCTCAACAATCAGAAACAGCAGAATCTGAATCTGCAGATGTATGCGCAGGATCATCAGGACATGCTTGCTGTACGCATGGACGGATTCGGCTGGGAGTGGGCGTCTGTTATCTACAGCTCCAATGAATCAACTACCGATATTGAAAAGATTCCGAAAACGGCATTCTGTTCCAAAGCGAAACGGTGGATTGACGGAGTCCGTACCGCAGATTTGACATATGCCGGGCACGGCAACCATTTCGGCGGATACGAATCAAGCCACGGGAGCCCATGGTTTGATTCGGGTATTAACGCTTTCATCCAGATGAATAAAGTCAAGATGGGATCCGATTATTTCCTGCTTTCGGATTCTGTGATGTATACAGCCACGGATAACCGTCCGACCGGAGGATATATGTTCAATGGAAACAATACCGGGATCCATTTCTTGCACTCGAACCTGGCAACGATGCTGTTTGCCGACGGCCATGCAGCCGCGCTGAACTACAGCAATGTCCGTTACTTCGTTTTCAGCACAAGTAGAAATGTCTATGTGCAGAACGGTCCGAACAAAGGCTCGTTCTACCGGACGGAAAACTACAAAGTTCCGTTTGCCAACGACTGAATCTAACTCGAAAGCTATCATGTATAGGTGATGGAGCAAAATAACGCGAAAGGCGGTGGAAAA
>ERZ1034842.2-NODE-2-length-231161-cov-9.944640_pt1 | contig 231161 bp, 189 predicted proteins | sample MGYA00520634_ERZ1034842 | MGnify/ENA primary metagenome ERZ1034842 (study PRJEB33766, sample SAMN09781734) | gut metagenome | biome: gut microbiome | host: Homo sapiens | place: Madagascar | study: EMG produced TPA metagenomics assembly of the PRJNA485056 data set... | reverse complement strand
GCGATGGTACTGCACTCGAGAGGGTGTGGGAGAGTAGCACGCCGCCGCATTCAACGTCGGGGTTCCCGTCGAGCGTGACGCTCCGGGAACCCCCTTTTTTTGTCTTTTGGTTCGTGTTTCCCGCGGCGCGCGGGAGGCTCCCAATCCACAACATTCAACTTAATAATATGAAGATCCTTGGTAGAGCGCTCCGCTCCCAAGGATCTTTTTGTATTTCTGGGCAAATAATCGCCATTCCAGCAAACTGCCCGGCATAACGGAATGGTGGCTCAGCAAAGCCGGGCCAAGAAAGGGAAGGTCGGGAACGGCCGCAAATCCATGTCACAGTCCATTGCGCGAAACAATAACACGGCAACGCAAGATGACGAGAACATCTCCATCAATCTTATTCTTGCCATTCTGTCAACTGGAATCATGGCCTTCACGTCTGACCGTGTTGCGGAGCGTGAAATTCCGTTGGCATTTGCTTGCGTATGTGCTGCTGCAGTTTGTGACGATCGGTTACGGCTATATGATTCCGAACGCTTCGCAACTGGGATTCGGCGCGTCTGTGCTTGCCGCAGGCGTGGTGTTGCTGCCTGGCGCGTTGCTGGGAGCGGCTAGTGCTCCGGTTTCGGGATCGCTGCTTGATAAGTTCGGTCCGGTCCGCCCGATGTTCACTGCCATGCTCGCCGACCTGCGTGCCTTCGCGTCCAAACGATAGCTGCTGTGCTCACGGTACGTGAGCTCGTGTCCGGATCCCTCCACTCGCTGGAAGAATCTGGACAATTCGGGGGTGTATGTGCGGGCAGATTCCTCCAGTGGGTGGGAGAATCCGGATGCTGGGAAGCATACCAACGTACCAATTCCTCCAGTGGATGGAGGTTTCAGGACGTTTAAAGGCCGGTGCGCGGGTGTTTTCCTCCAGTGGGTGGAGGTTTTCGGACTGTAGAAGGCCTATGGGCGTACTGATTGTTCCAGCCACTGGAGGAATTCGGACTGTGAGAGTCTTGGCAGCGGGCTGATTCCTCCAGTGAGTGGGCGATCTGGGACGCTGAGAGGTGCGTTGGCGGGTGAATTGTCCCAGAGGGTGGAGAATTTGGTGCGCGGGGAAGTCCTCACGTGTACGGATTCCTCCAGTGAGTGGGCGATCTGGGACGTTGCGACACGCCGATTTGGGGTTTGGAAGAAACTGTTGTATCCTAATCAAGTTGCGTTTCGCGGATAGACACTGTGAGACGTTGCATAATTGGAGAATTCGCCTAGTGGTCTATGGCGCACGCTTGGAAAGCGTGTTGGTGTAACAGCCTCACGAGTTCGAATCTCGTATTCTCCGCCAGTAGGGCTTCCGGATGATTTCGGAAGCCTTTTTTTATGCCAAAACGGCGGGTTTTCAATAGCTCGCTGGCGTGGCTCGCTGCGGCACGTGCAACGGAAAAGTTGCGAAACAGTGGGGGAGTTGCGCATATCGCTGATTTCGTTCGTAACGGTATGCTACCTTGCGTTACGCTCGGAACGATGACCGTTGCCAGTGGAGAGATTACCGGCAGAGATTGCTTGAAGAGAGGGAGGGCAGCGATGGCTGAGTTCGACGATGAGCTAGATATGCAGCGTGAACTCGATACCCGCGATTCCCTGGCTTCGATGGCCCACTACCATGTGTCATCGCCGGGTGCCGTTACCACGCAGGTGTTGCCGCCAAGCTTCATTCCCACTGCGACCGGCCGCATTCGCCCTGTGACGGGCACGATTCCCGCAATACAGTCGGATGCTCAGGAAAAACAGGCACAGATTGGCCGTTCCGTTCGATCCATACGTTCGCTGGCTGCCGGCTCGCTTCGTAAATCGCAAGATTTCGATGCAGACGGTAGTACCGACGGCAACGGCAATAGCGGCTCCATAACGCCCCGCATAGCGTCCAGCGCCCCGCACTACGTCGATTGATCGTCGATTTTGACCGTCGACATTGCTTTCGACTTAAGTTCGATGAAACAGGCCTGATTCTAACCTAATTACAGTCCGCTTTATCGATTAGTCGTCGCAGCCGGATAATGCCCGATTATCAATCTGCCGTATTACTCAACAACAGCAATAAACGGACTTGCAGGCAATCCGAGATCGTTATACAGCAGACTGGAAATAACCGGATTTCCACTCCACCAGTAACGCACTTGAGTTACCGCGTTGCAATTCGAGCTTCCATCGGCGGCACTCAGCACAATCTGATCACCCTTAATCGTTGCCGTTGCCGTTGCCGAAACCCACTTTCCGGAATCGTCGGCAATTTCAAAACCTTGCAATGGCGTGGAAGTCGGCGTTGCAACGTTGGAAATACCATTCAAAGGAGTCGCGTCCGGATTCGCATCATAATCGGGCACGGTCGCGCTCGCAGTCTTCGAATAATTGGGCTTTTCCGCCTGCAAACCGGTTGCGGTGCCGTTCTGGAACGACAATACGATCGTGCCATCGGAAGCATGCTTCGCATGTGCGATAAGCGGCCCGTTGGGAATGGTCCTGCCTTCCGACATCGCCAGATATTGCGCTGCCATGCGCGCGCCGAGAATATCTTTGCCAAGCGGATGTATCAACGTTGAAGTGCCCTTGTCCGTATCAAGCGACACCGTCATTGCAACGTTGGAAGCATTGCGTAATCCGGCATTGCTCAACGTGTTCAACTGCGCGAATCGCACGTTTTGCGTGTACTGGTAGCCAGGCCAGCGTGCCAATTGCACATACAGGAACGGCAGATCATCCTGATCGAACACTTCACGATATTGGTTGATCAGCAGCGTCATCTGCGACTCGTACGCCAGCGCGGTCGCCTCGTTCGTGGAATCATTGCATCCCTGATACCACAGCACGCCCGCCACGTGGAACCCTTCCAAAGGTGCAATATGGTTCGCATAAATATCACCGCCTTGCACGTGACGTCGAATCGGCGTGCCACCCCATGCGGTTTGAATAATGCCGATCGGCACGTTCGGATGCGCGGCACGAAGCTGCATGGCAAACTGCTGCGCCAGATAACTGAAATGCTGCGAATTATCGGCGGTCGCCTCAAGCCAGGTGCCAGCCTGCTCATTCACGTCGCGTAACGGAAAATCCGTACCTTTCGAGGAGTTGGCGCTCGCAACGAAGTGTACGTTGTTGTCGGAAAGCTGTTTCGGCAGATCGTCGGTCGTTATCAGACCTCCGCCGAAATTGTAGGAGTTGCCTGAACCCTCATAATATTGCGAATAATTCAATTCCATATTCGACTGTCCGGCAGCAATAAATACGTCGCCAACATACACGTTTTTCAGAGTCAACAAAGTGGTTTCGTTGTATAAAATCGTTAATGAATATGGTTTAAGACTTGCTTTTTGTTTAGGTAAGGTGCAGGTGAAATCGCCATTTTTGGAAATTTTAGCTTGTGCTGATGCTGATTTCTTTCCTTGGGAAATCGTTGTAATCAGTTGCGTTGGGTCAACAACTTTTCCGCGTTGTGAAGTGGTGGCCGTTCCTTTGACTACCAGCGTTTTCCCACGTTGGAAAACCATGTTCTCCAAATAGTAGGAGGGGAGTTTCACGGTGATGCGGGTCGCATAATTGTTGTTGGATTGCGCGGCGTTGTCGTTGCTGGAGACATTATCTGATGCGCTGTTGCTGCTATTGGAATTACTGCCGTTGACGTTTGCTGAACCGTCGCCCCATTTCGGTCCACAACCAACAATGATCGCCACCAGAATTGCCGTGGTCACTACCGCGGCAATAATCACGCGTGCCAGTCGTTTCTTCTTCAAGATGGCTCTCCTTCTGCGTCCGCAATGCAACGCTTGCAGCGTTTGTTTAACGGAGCAAGCACATTAAAGCCTAGTCAATCTTGCTGCGATGCGCACAAATATGGTCATCCGTCAGGCTCTGCCCATTTCTGTCATCTCTCCATGATGGCGTCCCATGGGCCGGACTTTTATCGGTCGAGAGCGGTGGTCGTCCCATAATCACGCCACCCACTGTTCGTTCGTCTTCAGGAAATTCGCCTTGTTCGTAGGATTTGCGCCAACGATCGATCATCTCATCGGTGATCTCTTGCCCATTTGCCGCTGTCCAGCTCAGGAGAGCCTCCTTTCCGTTCGTTTGGTCTTTCCCTAGTCTTGCACTTTTCTTTTGACTTGTTACTGCATTTTATAGCCGTGAAGTCTTGAAAATGGCGGAATTTCAGCGTTTCTTCTTTTGCCTGCCATGTGACTCTCTTTTGCGTTTCTTTTGATTCTAAAATCAAAAGAAACGTTGGGTATGCGGAAAAGGGGTATGGAAGAGTTGGGAGAAACGTAAAGATGGTGAGGCTAATGACCGGCTTGGTTGACAGGCCTGGTTGGCTTGATTGGCCGGCTTGATCGGCTGGTTGGTTGGCAGCGTTGCGATTGGTTGATTTACTGGAGGAATTGATCGTCCAGCGTTGCGTCGGTCGCGTCGGCTGCGCCGGATTGGTCGACGGTGCCGTCCGTGGCGCCCGCGTCGCCGGCAACTCCAGCATCGCCCTCCGTGTCTGTGGCTTCGTCCGTTCCGTCGTCGCCGGCCGTTCCGTCGTCGCCGGCCGTTCCGTCAGCGCTATTGTCGGTTCCGTCACCGCCATCGGTGGCCGCGGATTCGTCGCTCTTCTGCAAAGCCTGCTTGAACTGCTTGGCCTGCTTATCGTACTCGGCTTTTGCGGCGTTGGCTTTGCTGATGGTAGCGGAAGTGTCGGCGGCGCAGCTCAGCGTTTTCGGCGCGGTAACTTCCGTCTGGTGCAGTTCGGCAAGCTTGTCGAGATCGTAGGACCCGTCGAAGCTGGTGAACGCTTCGGAGATCTTCGCCTTCAGCTGGAACGCCTTGGAATAGGAGGTGTTCATGGCCGTGACGGCTTCCTTGCAGTCGTTGAGTGCGGCCAGGTCGCGCATTTGCTGCGATGCGCGCACGCCTGTGAATCCGAAGACCGCGCCCAGAACAACGACTACGACGACTACGGCGATGATGATCTGGCGGTAGATGTGCTTTACGCGCTGGTCCGTCCAAGCGTCGCCGTCGCTGATGCCTTGCGCTATGGCCGCGTCGAATAGGTCTTGCGGCTGGTGTGATTCGCTGGATTCGTGTGATTGCCGGTTGCTGATTTCAGCCGTGTTGCTGCTGATTGTGCGCTCTCCGGTTGCGTTGGTACTGGTTGCGTTGGTTTTGACTTCGGTTGCTTCGACTTCGTTGGAAGCGTTGCCGACAAGCGTATTCCCGGTATTGCCATCGGCATCGCTGGCAAATGCGCTGCTGACGGTCGAGCTGTTGACTGCGATACCGCTGGCAGCGGCGTCAGTGCTGTCGGCAGAAGTGTTGGTCGTTGCGCTTCCGGCAAGTGTTCTCGGTGTGTGTGACGAGGTACTTTCCTCGCTTGGCTTCTTGCCGTGCCGTGCCATAACCCCTCCAGAATCTGCCTACTATTCTGTATTCCCCGGTGACAGCTCCCGATTCAGGGCAATTGAATCACGTTCCGAGAGTCCACCTGAAATGCCAATATACAGCGTACGATACCCGTCCTTCCCCGATTTCCCACACTCGTGTTGTAGTCGTTAATGCATTCAGGCACTCTCTGGAGTTTTATTCGTCTGTGGTAACTTCTTAAAAATTTTGAGAAGTGTTGGTGGAAACTTCTTAAAATTTTTGAGAAGTGTTATGCTGGGATTGTTGGGTGTTTCGCAACGGACGGCGAAAGGAAGAACTTATGGTGCCGGATAATCCATGTGAATCGTATGCCATGCTGGTTCGTGAGTCCATGCAGTTTGACATTCCTACGCCGTCACGCCGCATCGAAATCATACGCGAGCTGCCGCAGCCGGCAGTGTTCAATGCTGTGCACATCATCACTGGCATCCGACGTTGCGGCAAAACGTTCTATCTTTTCCAGAAAATTCATGATTTGTTAAAAAACGGCGTCTCGCGTAATGATATTTTCTATTTCAACTTCGCTGATGATCGTCTGCAACCAATGCAAGACACCGTGCTCAACGATATCGTCACAGAATACTGGCGGCAATATCCCGACTCTCGTGACCATGGCTGCTATCTGTTCCTTGACGAAGTGCAAGAATGCGCCAATTGGCAGGGATTCTGCCAGCGCATAGCCGAACATGAAGCTGTGACGCTAGTCATTACTGGATCGTCTTCGAAACTGTCCAGCGAAGAAATCGCAACGAATTTCCGAGGAAGATCGCATCCGCATGCCATGATGCCACTGTCTTTCCGAGAATTCTGCGACTTCCGGGGAATCGAAACGCCTACAGCGGGCAGCACTCTTGCCGATGCCGTGTTTTCGCCGCGAGAGGTCACCCGGTTTGAAGCTGCCTACAACGATTACCTAACTATTGGTGGCTTCCCTGCAGTGCAACGTATGGTTGAAGCTGATCGTATTGAAACGCTCCAAGGTTACGTGCGGGACGTGGTTGCGCGTGACGTTGCTGAGCGTCTTGGTCGTGAAAACATTACTCTCGCCACGCAGATAGCGCTGTTTTTGCTGCGCAATACGGCTTGCGAGCTGTCTACCAATGGTCTTGTGGAAACGTTGCGAGCGGTCGGCTGGAAAATCTATTGGGATAAGGCGAATACGTTACTCGAGCTGTTCAAGCAGGCATTTTTGGTGTATCAGCTTGAGGAGTATTCCACCATGCTCAAGCCGGGTAGTACTGCGGTGCCGAAAATGTATGCCGTCGATCAGGGTATGGTTTACGCGGTGTCACGCGCCAACCAGCAAGATATTGGAAAACGACTGGAAACTGCGATTTTCTGCGAACTGCAGAGACGAACTTCCGGTAGGCGTACGGAAACAATCACTTCGTACACTATGCCGACGTCCAAACAGGAGAAAGTTGACTTTCTTATCGGCGATGCTCTTGCTACGGAACCGTATGGGCTTATTCAAGTGTGTGCCAATATGGGAAATGAGAAAACCAGGGCGCGAGAAATCGGCTCTCTGCAAGCGGTTATGCAACGTACCAACGTTGATTCCGGCCTGATTCTCACGCTTAACGAGGGAGAAACCATTGAACTTCCCGATTCTACTGGCACGATCCACGTACTCCCCTCCTGGAAATGGTCCCTCTACGAAGGGTGATGGGAAGGTCAGCGAGAATGCTGGAAAGGAGATGTGGGAATGGATGATGCCATATCGGTGCCCCTAACGAGCTAGTCGATTCTTATCAGTGTGTAATGCGTGAGATGTGGGGATTGGGATGATTTTGGAGTTGGGGATGGACGGGGTTGTGGGTTGCAGTTAGAGTTGGCGGTTAGGGCGTTTGCGCCGAATATTTGGGGTTGATGACTGTATTCAAGAGAGGCTGACGAATGGTTTCGCCACATCATGTTGTGAAGATCGTGACTGCGCTGTCTGCGGTTGCGTTGACTGCTTCCGTTGCGGTTGCGCCGGCTTACGCATTGCAGGATATTGCGATTGAGGATTCTGTTGCGCAAAGCGGTTCCGTTACTGCAGATAATGGTGTTGTTATGCAGTCTGACGATCAGCCGGATGATCAGACGGGCGACCAGCAATCGCAAGACAGCATGCCCGACAATCCGAATGCGAAACTTCCGGATAACGTCAGTGACGAGATTTCCGACGATGCCACCGTGGTTTCGGAAGACCTGGCTGTCACCTCCGAAGGTGAGGTCAAGAATATTGAAACCGGCGAAACCGTAACCGATGCGACGCTGATCGGTACGCAGGATCAGCAGCCGGATCCGCTCGCCAAAACTAACGGCGAATCCTTCATTCCGGTAAGTGCGGAAGATGTCAAAAATGCTGTAGCCGACGCGAACGTACAGCTCTCCAAATTCGAAAGCAATGAATACGGCGCGCACTGGGGCACTTACAACAATTCGAAAGCTTTTTTCGACTACCAGAACAATCTGTTCGTGCAGCAAGCCAAAGGCGTGATCGACGTTTCCGGATGGCAAGGCGACATCGATTGGGCCAAAGCGAAAGCCGACGGCGTGGAAGGCGTGATCATCCGCCTCGGCTACGGCGAAGGCAACAATGCCGACAAGAAAGCGCAACGTAACATTTCCGAATGCAAGCGGCTTGGCATCCCGTTCGGCATCTACTGGTATTCCTACGCGGACACTCCGGCGCTCGCCAAAGAAGAAGGTACCGACGTGGTCGCCAAACTCAAGCAGTTTGGCGTGAATCCGAGCGACTTGGCGTACCCCGTGTACTACGACCTGGAAAAGTGGACCTGGGAGGGGCATCAGCCGCCCACCGACCCGAACGTGTACAACAATATCGTCAACAATTGGTACAGCGCACTGCAGTCCGCCGGATACAAGAATCTTGGCGTCTACTCGTACACCAGCTACCTGCAAGGACCGCTGAAACATGCCGACATTTACGCCAAAACCACGTGGGTGGCGCAGTACGGCGCTCGCATGGGATTCGACTCATTCCCGACCAACAGTCGCGGATGGCAATACACCAGCACCGGCAAAGTGGACGGCATCAGCGGCAACGTGGACATGAATGCGTTTGGAAATAAGGAGTTTGTGAATGGCGGGAGTAGCAATAGCGCAACTTCCTATGAAGTTAAGGGCAATATGGGAGTTGAGTGGCGCTCGATTGGCGCGGAGAAAAGCGTTATTGGCAAACCAATTGCGAATGAAGTTTGCGATTGGACTCAGGGTAGGGTGAACTGCTATCAGAATTTCGAAAATGGTGCGATTTCCTGGACTCCGTCAACCGGTGCGCACTATACGACTGGTGCAATACGCAAGGAATGGGCTCGTCGTAATTATGAGCATGGCGTCTTGGGGTATCCGATCGAAGACGAGAAGAAGTTGTCGAATGATTGGAAATATCAACGTTTCCAGAATGGCGATATCTGGTCTCGCGGAACGAAAGAGAGCCGCATTGTTCTGTACAACTTGCGTGATTCTTTCTATAAGAATGGCGGGTATTCGTCGTTGGGCGGTCCCGTGGCGGATGAGGAGAGCATGGGCCGTGGCTGGTGGCGCCAGCGTTTCCAGTATGGCGATGTGTGGAGCAAGGACGGCACGAATTATCGTTTCGTGATCAAGTTCGATCTGCGTGATTCGTGGAACCAGCATCGTGGTTTCTCCTGGTTGGGCGCGCCTGTGGCGAACGAGGAGAACATGGGCAACGGGTATTGGCGCCAGCGTTGCGAGAACGGTGATGTGTGGACCCGTAACGGGGCTTCCGAGAAGTACATCGTGATGCTGAATCTGCGTGATTCTTTCTATAAGAATGGCGGGTATTCGTCGTTGGGCGGTCCCGTGGCGGATGAGGAGAGCATGGGCCGTGGCTGGTGGCGCCAGCGTTTCCAGTATGGCGATGTGTGGAGCAAGGACGGCACGAATTATCGTTTCGTGATCAAGTTCGATCTGCGTGATTCGTGGAACCAGCATCGTGGTTTCTCCTGGTTGGGCGCGCCTGTGGCGAACGAGGAGAACATGGGCAACGGGTATTGGCGCCAGCGTTGCGAGAACGGTGATGTGTGGACCCGTAACGGGGCTTCCGAGAAGTACATCGTGATGCTGAATCTGCGAAAAGAATACTACGCTAAGGGTGGTTTCTCGAAACTTGGAGGACCGGTTTCGGAGGAACGTAACTTGGGCTCGATCTGGAGACAAGATTTCCAGAAAGGGTCGATTTACGCACATTAGAAATGGTGTTTCGACTCTGTAGTAGAGTTTGTTCCCGTAAAGAATTGATACCAGCTTTATGCAGGTAAGGATTATTTCATGATGGCTAAAAAATCCATTGTAATTATCGGCGGCGGTCCCGCTGGCTTGACTGCGGCTTACGAGCTTCTTAAGGATAACGGCTCCGAGCAGTATGAAGTCACTGTTCTTGAAGCTTCCGGCGAGTTTGGCGGTATTTCCCGTACTGTGCGCCACAACGGGAATCGTATGGATATCGGTGGTCATCGCTTCTTCTCGAAGGATGACCGTGTGATGAATTGGTGGAAGACCATTCTTCCTCTGCAGGGTGCTCCGTCTTACGACGACAAGAAGCTGAATCGTGCTCATGACATGGAGCCTGGCGGCCCTGATCCGGAGAAAATAGACGAAGTGATGCTGAAGCGTCACCGTGTTTCCCGTATTTACTGGCATGGCAAGTTCTTCGATTACCCTGTGAGCCTGAAACCGCAGACCCTGAAGAATATGGGCTTCATTCAGACCATGAAAGTGGGTTTCTCCTACCTGAAGTCCCTTATTCATAAGCTTCCGGAAGATAATCTGGAAAACTTCTATATCAATCGTTTTGGTAAAGCCCTCTACGGAATGTTCTTCGAAGGATATACGGAGAAGCTTTGGGGCCGTCACCCGTCTGTTATTTCCGCTGATTGGGGCTCGCAGCGTGTGAAGGGCATCAGCATTATGGCGGTGCTTAAGGATGCTTGGGGCAAGCTTGTTGGCAAAGAAAAGAAGGCTGGCGAGGGTGAGACCTCATTGATTGAAGAGTTCTGGTATCCGAAGTTCGGTCCGGGCCAGCTGTGGGAAACCGTCGCTAAGCATGATGAAGAGTTCGGTGCGCATATTATTAAGCATGCCGAAGTCGTGAAGATCAACGAAACGGCCGAAGGAAAGATCGCTTCTGTTGTTTATCGCGATAGCGAAGGGCATGAGCAGACTCTTGCGGGTGATGAGTTTATTTCCTCCATGCCTGTGAAGGATCTGGTTGATTCCATTGCAGCGGGAGACCAGGCTACGAAGCCGGTTCCGTCGGATATGAAGAAGATTGCCGATGGTCTTCCGTATCGTGATTTCGTGACGGTTGGTTTCCTTGTTGATCACCTGAATCTCAAGAATGAAACGGATATTCCGACCTTGGGCAATCCGCAAATCGTTCCGGACTGCTGGATTTATGTACAGGATACCAGCGTGAAGGTTGGACGTATTCAGGTGTTCAACAACTGGAGTCCGTATCTGGTTCAGGATGTCGACAACAAGGTCTGGATTGGTCTGGAGTATTTCTGCAATGAAGGCGATGCTTTCTGGGAAATGACAGATCAGGAGTGCATTGATTTCGCGGCTGATGAGCTTGTGAAGATGGGAATTATCGCATCAAAGAACGATATTCAGGATTCTCATCGTGAACGTGTGAAGAAGGCATATCCTGCTTACTTTGATACCTGGTATCAGATCGATGATCTGGTGAAGTGGCTGGATTCCTTCGGAAACCTGTATTGCGTTGGACGTAATGGCCAGCACCGCTACAACAATATGGATCATTCCATGGCTACTGCTTTTGAAGCAGTCGATAACATCAAGAGTGGTCGTGGAGATAAAAAGAACGTCTGGAATGTGAATACCGACAAAGAGTATCACGAAGAGAAGTAAAAAGTAGAGTGGCGCATAGTGGGTGATGTACCTCTATGCGTCACTCTATTTTAAGAGAGAATGAAATGAGAAAATTTTGGAAAAACATGTTGTTAGTTTCCGAAGGAAAATGATTTTTTCAAGTCTTTTTTCTTTACTGTTCTCCTTTTTAATGGTATTAGGATACTCTTTTTCTAAAACGCATAGTTTTCAGTTTTTTGATAGCTGTAAATCGTTTATCTCATTCTGCGTTATCTCGTTAATAGCATTTGGGATTATGTACGCGGTTCTTTCTCGTATGAGCGTGCCTAAAGAATCGGAATTGTCGAAGAACTGCAGGAAAGTACGTCACCCATTTTTTTCTGCTTGGGTACTGATTATTGTTGCTTGGATTCCTTATTATGCGTTATTTGCGCCGGGACTAGGGTTTTATGATAGTCTCTGGCAGCTGTCGCAGTTTTATGGCTATACTTCATATAATTCTCAGCACCCTGTCTTGGCAACTCTTGTTATTGGTGTTTTATTTTCAATTGGGAAACCGTTGGGAACAAATTCCCAGTTCTTTATCTACACGAGTATTCAAGTACTGCTTGTTTCCGCTGTTCTAGCGTTTATAGCATGGTTTGTATATCAGCGTCTGCTTGTTGCAGAAGGTGAAGAGGGAATCAATCGAGTCTTTTGCTTGTGGTGTGTGCTTGTTGGTTTTTCCGCGCTGAACCCGCTTTTCCCGCTGTACTCATTGTCTGTTTTAAAAGATGTACCTTATGCTGCCGCGATTGCGGTGATGACGATTTTACTCGTGGAAGTGATCGGTGACAAGAAAGTGATAAATGAAAGGACGTTTGTCGTCCTCTTTTCTTGTGCCTTTATGGTGATGAGTGTCTTCCGCAATGAGGGTTTGATTATTGCGATTGCATGTGCCGCTCTTGTTTCTTTTGTTCAGGTGAAAGATAAAAAGAAATTATACACTTTTCTTTCCGTGGGCTTGGTTGGTGTCGTTGCTGCTGCGTCATTGATGAGCTCGGCATTGATTAATCCGCAGAAGGGGAGTCGTATTGAAATGTTAACGATTCCTGTTCAGCAGATTTCGAGGGAGGTTCGGGATAATCCATCTTCGTTTACGGCTGATGAAAAGAAAAAGTTAAACGAGATGCTTGTAGATGATGCGCTATGGAGTGATCTTGGTGCTAAATATTCGCCCGAACTCGTTGATCCTGTGAAAGTTCTTTTCAGAAAAGATTTTTCGTTGAGAGCATTTCTGAAGGTATGGGGCCGTCATCTTGTTATACATCCAGATACCTATCTGTCGGCGACATTTTCTGGAACATTTGGTTTCTTCTACCCATGTAGGGCGAGTATTGGACAAGGCTCTGTATATGACAGTTTCCAATGGATGAATTCTCAGACAGTTAGTGGGTGGAAACAGTATATGGGTGTTCCGGATGAAGAATTGTATCCGACATATTTAGGGGAAACGGAAAATCTGCGTGAGAAATTCTTGCAGTCATTTGCGAAGCTGTATAAAATCCCGGTCGTTAATCTGATTGTAAAACCAGGAACATATTTTTGGATTGGGTGTCTTGCTATATGTTTAGCTTGCTTTAAGCGCAATTATAAGCTATTGATTGCAATGGTTCCTTGTGTTCTGGTTTTCTGCGTATGTCTGTTGTCTCCCGTGAATGAGAGCGCAAGATATGCTCTTCCTCTAGTTTTTTCGGCACCAGTACTTTTGATTATTTCCGCGTGTATGCCCTTTAATAGGTTGGAAAACGGTAGTGGAAAGTAAGGTCTATATTTGATTGTGTCGAGCAGAGCGACATGACAACCATTCAGAAACCAAATAACAGATGAAGACAGAGAAAAACAGAGAATCCGGGCTGGAGCTTCTCCGGATAATTGCAATCATTCTTATTGTTTCTCATCATTTAGTTGTTCATTGTCCCTTTGATTTGTGGGCAGAACCTTTTTGTCTGAAACGTCTCTTTTTCCAGTTTCTTTACAGGGCGTCAGGAAAGATTGGAATCGCTTTATTCCTTCTTATCACCGTTTGGTTCCTTGCCGATAAGGAAATATCGCTTCGACAGGCTGCGAAAAAAATTTGGTCGCTGTGGAGCATCCTGTTTTTCTGGAATCTGAGTTCTTTGGTGTTGCAGTTTATTATTGATCCGACTTCTGTAATTGCCTCGACATGGCTTGACCTTTTGTTTCCGCTTACTCGAAATGAGTGGTGGTATGTAAGCAGTTACTCGGTTTTCATGCTTCTGCTGCCTTTTGTGCGAACGTCTTTACAGAAGATGGGCAAAAGGCCTCACCTGCAATTATGTATTTTAATGATTGTCTTGTGGGGACTTTTAAGGTTCGTTCCCGGGGCGAATCTAGGTATGGGGCTTAATTTTGTTGGTTTCTGTTATGTTTTCACGTTACTTGCTTACTATAAGTGGTATTCATTGAGGCTATCTCGGTTCGCTTTAAACGTTGCGGGTTTGCTGGGGCTGTTCGCTATTGTGATTTGGAATGCTGTCTTGTCGGCGGTATGGGTCGGAGATGCGGACAATCTTCCCATCTATCTTGAACCGGTTCAGGACGAATGGTCGATTCCTATTCTCGCGGTAAGTTTTGCCTTGTTTGGTCTTTTTCGTGGGATGCATTTCCATTCAAAGATAGTGAATCATATTGCTTCGGCATCATTTGGTGTTTATCTGATTACTGAGCAGCCGTTTATTCGTAAGCAGCTATGGTTCAATTGGGTCAACCTGTCTGTTTTTTATAACGACAAATACGCGATTTTGCTGTCTGTGTTGTCGATATTCGTTGTTTTTTGTGTTGCGACTGTGTTGGAGCTCGTGCGAAAGAGTTTGTATAGGGTTGCTGTGGATCGGTTGTGGACGAAGCTCTTCGATAGAGTATGGCCGAAAAAATCTAGTGACGGATATTGGAACGTCTTTGCTGTTCTTTAGCCGAAAGCAGTGTTCCTTCGCTCAGAATTCGAAATCCGGTCAATGAAGTGTTTAGTGTGCTTTTGACTAAGAGGGAAAGTACTATTGCACATATGGCTGAAGAGACGTTTACTCCTAAGAACATCATCGTGACCGGTGGCTGTGGTTTCATCGGGTCGAATTTCGTGCATTACGTGGTCGACCATCACCCGGACGTGCACGTGACCGTGTTGGACGCTTTGACTTATGCGGGCAACATCGAGAACATCGCGGGCCTTCCCGAGGACCGTGTCGAGTTCGTGCATGGCAACATCTGCGACGCCGAGCTGCTCGACAGGATCGTGCCGGGCCACGACGCGATCGTGCATTATGCGGCCGAGTCCCACAACGACAATTCGATCGCGGATCCGGAACCGTTCCTGAAGACGAACGTAGAGGGCACGTTCCGCCTGCTCGAGGCCGTGCGCAAGTACGGCATCCGCTACCACCACGTGAGCACGGACGAGGTGTATGGCGACCTCGCTTTGGATGATCCGGCCAAGTTCACGGAGTCCACCCCGTACCATCCGTCCAGCCCGTACTCGAGCACGAAGGCCGCGTCCGACATGCTGGTGCGCGCGTGGACCCGCACGTACGGCCTGAGGACCACTATTTCCAACTGCTCGAACAACTACGGCCCGTACCAGCATGTGGAGAAGTTCATCCCCCGCCAGATCACGAACATCCTCGAGGGCGAGAGGCCGAAGCTGTACGGCAAGGGCGAGAACGTACGCGACTGGATCCACACCGAGGACCATTCCAGCGGCGTGTGGACGATCCTGACCAAGGGAAGGATCGGCGAAACCTACCTGATCGGCGCGGACGGCGAGAGGAACAACATCACCGTGCTTCGCATGATTCTGAAGATGATGGGACAGAGCGAGGACGCGTTCGACTGGGTGAAGGACCGTCCGGGCCACGACCGTCGATACGCGATCGATTCCACGAAACTGCGGACCGAGTTGGGTTGGACGCCCACGCACACGGACTTCGAGTCCGGCCTGAAACAGACCATCGACTGGTACACGGACAACCGCTCCTGGTGGGAGCCCGCCAAGGCCGCCACCGAAGCCAGGTACAAGCAGCAGGGCCAGTAAGACGCATACGAGAACGGTCACACCCCAAAGGGCGTGGTCCCATGATGATTCCCATCTACGGCAAAGGATTTACGAGGGTATGGATTTCGAGAAGGATTTGAGGGTCGAGGAGACGAACGTTCCGGGACTGCTGGTGTTCGACCTGCCGGTGCACGGCGACAACCGTGGCTGGTTCAAGGAGAACTGGCAGCGGGCGAAGATGACCGAGCTCGGCCTGCCGGATTTCGGTCCGGTGCAGAACAACATCAGCTTCAATGCGAAGAAGGGCGTGACGCGAGGCATCCACGCGGAACCGTGGGACAAGTACATCTCGATCGCCACGGGCTCCGTGTTCGGCGCGTGGGTGGACCTGCGTCCGGGCGAATCCTTCGGCCAGGTGTACACGACCGTATTGGATCCATCGAAGGCGATCTACGTGCCGCGTGGCGTGGGCAACAGCTTCCAGGCTTTGGAGGACGGCACCGCGTACACGTATCTCGTGAACGCGCATTGGAGCCTCGAGCAGAAGAAGACCTACACCTTCGTGAACCTCGCGGACCCGGAGCTGAACATCCAGTGGCCGATCCCGCTGGAGGAGTCCGAACGCAGCGAGGCCGACCTGCACCACCCGATGCTCAGGGACGCCAAGCCCATGGCCCCGCGCCGCACGATGGTCACCGGCTGCAACGGCCAGCTCGGCCACGCCATCCGCGACTACGTGGAGGAGCACGGCCTCGAGGGCTTCGAGTTCAACGACATCGACACGTTCGACTTCTCCGACCCGGCACAGTACGGCCGGTTCGACTGGAGCCTGTACGGCACGATCATCAACGCGGGCGCGTACACCGCGGTCGACAAGGCCGAGACCCCGGAGGGGCGCGTGCTGGCGTGGAAGGCGAACGCGCAGGGACCCGCCCTGCTGGCGCGCGTGTGCGCGGAGCACAACATCACCCTGGTGCACGTGTCGAGCGATTACGTGTTCGACGGGACCGCCGAATTGCATGACGAGGAGGAGGCGTTCGCGCCGTTGGGCGTGTACGGCCAGTCGAAGGCCGCCGGGGACATCGCGGTCGCGAATTGCCCGCGTCATTATATCCTGCGTTCGAGCTGGGTGATCGGCGAGGGTCATAACTTCGTAAAGACCATGATGATGCTGTCCAACCGCGTCGCCGACCCCGGGGACGGTCTGAACGAGGTGACCGTGGTGGACGACCAGTACGGGCGCCTCACGTTCACTTCGGATATGGCGGACGCGATCTTCCACCTGTTGGATTCCGGTGCCGGGTACGGCACGTACGATCTGACCGGTTCCGGCAGGGTGGAGAGCTGGGCCGGCATCGCCAAGGCGGTGTTCGATCTGACGAACGGCAACGGGGACAGGGTACGCCCGATCTCGACCGAAGAGTACTTCCGGAACGCGAAGGATCCGGTCAGCCCGCGCCCGACCCATTCCGCCCTGGACTTGGGGAAGATCGAGGCGACGGGATATTCGGCTCCGGACTGGGAGGAGTTGCTAAAGGCATACGTCGCCAAGGAACTGTCCGAGTGATCCACGGAGAAGAAACTTCCTGATAATGCGATGAAACCGCGCAGACTCTTCTGCGCGGTTTTTCAATATTGGATTGACCTACTAAGCTGGAAACGCTTATTACCCAAAGATACGTCAGAAAGCAGGACGATTATGAAGGGCATCATCCTTGCCGGTGGTTCCGGTACCCGCCTGTATCCGTTGACCACGGTCACGTCGAAGCAGCTGCTCCCGGTGTACGACAAGCCGATGATCTACTATCCCCTGAGCGTCCTGATGATGGCGGGCATTCGCGACATCCTGGTCATCAGCACGCCGCACGACCTGCCGAACTTCCAACGTCTGCTGGGCGACGGAAGCCATTACGGGGTGCGGTTCTCGTACAAGGTCCAACCGAGCCCGGACGGTCTCGCGCAGGCGTTCCTACTGGGCGAGGAGTTCATCGACGGCGAGCCGTGCGCGCTGGTGTTGGGCGACAACATCTTCTACGGCAACGGGTTGGGCGCCACGTTGAGAGGTGCGGTCCGCAAGGCCGAGAACGGCGGGGGCGCGACGGTGTTCGGCTATTACGTGGACGATCCGGAACGCTACGGCGTGGTCGAATTCAACGAGAACAAGAAGGCCATCTCCATCATGGAAAAGCCGGAGCATCCGGCTTCCAACTATGCGGTTACCGGCTTGTACTTCTACGACGAGCGCGTCACCGAATTCGCCAAGCAGATTAAGCCAAGTCCCCGCGGCGAGTTGGAGATCACGGACCTGAACCGCATGTATCTGGACGAGGGGCGCCTGCACGTGCGCACGCTGGGGCGTGGATACGCGTGGCTGGACACGGGCACGATGGACAGTCTGTTCGAGGCTGGCGAATTCGTGCGCACGGTCCAGAGGGCGCAGGGACTGCCGATCGCGATCGTGGAAGAGATCGCCTACGAGAACGGGTGGATCACTCGCGAACAGCTGCTCGAGTCCGCGAGACGGTACGGCAAGAGCCCGTACGGCAAACATTTGCAGGATATTGCAGATGGCAATATCCTGCTTGTCTCAAGCGAGAAAGAAGCAAGATAGGGACGCTTACTTCTTTCTGCGCATGTCGTTTTGATATTCCTTATAGGAGCGCTGCAGATCCAGCTTTCCTCCAGCAATGTGGTGTGTGTCTGCTGCGGTTTCGTACGCCTTTTGTTTCTCCATTGTCGGAATAAAGCCGTATTGGTGCAGCATGATATCTTCATATCCGGTGGGAACGCGGATGGTTGTATCCTCGAAGGGGTATTCTACGTAGCCGTTCCAGTCTGATGCACTCGTCTCCCACATGTGGTTGCTTCGGAACATTCCGTAACGTGGGAAAGTGACATGCGTTGCTTCATGAAAAGAATATAGGCGATTAATTCTTTTCTGCTTCTTTTCATAAAGTTTTGCGAAAAAATCAGACGGGAAAAGATGCAGTAAATAGTAAGCTATAGCTCGCTTAACTCTATTTGGATAAATCCATTCCATTGTATCTGGATAAAGATATGTTTTCCCAAATTTTCGAACAAGATCATAGCAGTAAAGTCTATCTACCTCGTAGTACCACTTTTCACGCTCTTTTGAATCTGTAGGTGCGCTATCAACTGGTTCGATATCTATAAAAATACCCGTATAGCAATCCGGGTATTTTAATAGAATATCTGCGGTAAACATGGTTCTGTTGTCGTGTAATTTGAGAAAATGAATGTCGGAATGAGTGCTATTGACCGCATTGAAAAGCTCAAGATAACTTGGCAATTCTGTTTTTGCTATTTCTATGAATTTATCATAGTCTTCACGCGGCATATTAATATCGATGTCATCATCCCAAGGTATGAATCCATTGTAAAGAACTGCGCCGATTGAAGTGCCGCCTGATGAGAAGAACTGTAGATCATGCTTCTCGCAGAGAGCCTTAAATACTTTGTATATATCCAAGACCCTCTGCTGGACCTGTTGAATCTGCTGATCCTGTGAAAGCATTAGCTTCTCTTTACATCTATCTTTTCGCGACGAATCAATGCATAATCAGTGCCTTTTGCGTCTTCGCTAAGAGAAAAGAGACAAGAATTAACATCACTGGTAAAACCAGCTAAGAGAGTATGATCCGGATCCTTTGGATCGTCCTTTCGAAGCGAAGCGATGATCTTGAAAGTTCCATTGTTAAACATGTCAAGAGGAATAGAGAAATGTGTTTTCTGCCTTCCCCTGCCACCAATTCCCATGTCTAAGGAACCGGAATCGTACGGAATTCCACCTCTGCGAGTATCCAGCATAGAAAATGCCAGATAAAATCTCTCTTCATTCGTGTACTCATACTCCACATCAAATTCAAATGAATCATTGTGGGTAAGAACCAGGTCTGAAGTGGGAACACATTTAAGATACGGAACGTCCTCATTGAGACCAGCTGGATATCCGTTGTTGGACTCTTTCGCTTTATTCTGAAGGCTACGAAGGTTTTCTTCCGTATACATTTTGGCGGCATCGTTTTTGTCGCCATTAACTAGAACTTCGCCGTCTTTAATTAGGATTGCCTTATTGCAATACTTTTCGACAGAGGACATTGCGTGGGTCACTAGAATTACTGTCTTGGTCGGATCTTTTTTGATCTCTTCAAAGAAATCATTACACTTCGCCTGAAAAGCTTCATCTCCTACGGCAAGGACTTCATCCAGCACAAGAATGTCTCCTTGTGCCTTAATAGCAACAGAAAAAGCTAATCGGACTTGCATGCCGGAAGAATAATTCTTAAGCTTCTGATCCATGAAGTCGCCCAATTCAGCGAATTCAACGATGTCATCGTACATCGCATCGATTTCCGCGTTGGTGAAACCGAGCAAAGCGCCGTTGAGATATACATTCTCACGACCGGTAAGCTCAGGATTAAATCCAACGCCCAGTTCAATGAACGGGACAAGTTTGCCGTTGATTGTCACACGTCCATGTTCTGGAACATAGATCCCAGAAATAATTTTCAAAAGCGTGGATTTTCCTGAACCATTTCGACCTACAATGCCAAAAAAATCGCCTTGTCGTACTTCAAAATTAATGTCTTTCAGAACGGTTTGTTCAGTGTAGCCTTTGATCCCTTTTGTCCAGTTGATGAATGCTTGCTTCAAACCGCTAGCCTGCTCTGTGGGCAGACGGAAGGATTTGGACACATGTTCAACAGACAAAACGACGGGGCGAGTATCTTCGTCTTTCTTGACAATAGAATTTGTCAATTACATCACCTCAGCAAACTTTCGGCTGTACTTGCGGAACACAGCAATACCAGCGATTAAGAGTACAAACGTGCAGATATAGGGGATAGAAACAATCAGCGGATTGGAAATCATGGTCCATGTTGTCGGAACATAGTTCGGTGCTACAAGATTATGCCTAATGTCCATGATTACCTGAGCAACTGGATTAAGGAGCATTATCTTTGCGATAACCGGGTAGCTGTTGGAAACCATTGTGATCGGGTAAATGATAGGAATGGAATAGAACATTGCCTGGAGGACGACTTCCCAAATATGAGCCACATCATGAAAATACACATACAAGGTAGATGTTAGGAGGGCGCACCCTAAGGCAAGAAGATATAATTGAATGATATTCAATGGAACAAGAAGCATGTGCCATGTGTATTGAGCATGAGCAAAAAAGCCAAAGATAATGACAACGACCAAATTGATTCCCAAGGAAATCATGGATCCCATGGTTGTTGCAGCGACGATAATATAATTCGGGAAGTGAACTTTTCTCAAAAGGTCACCACGGCCAACGATAGATTGCATGCCAACGGAAGTTGCCTCAGAGAAGAAACTCCAAAGGCAGGTGCCGCAAAGGAGCGAGATCGTAAAGGTTGGCGTTCCATCGGAAAATTTCAAGAACCGGACGAAAACGGTATACATGACAGCGAAGAGCATCAGTGGCTTGAGGACTGACCATGCCATGCCTAGAAAAGAACCCTGATAGCGCAATTGAAAGTCAGTTTTAACGAGTTCCTTGAAGACAACCAGACCATAGTGGTACCGCTCCTCAAGTTTTTTGACGATTTTGGTCACAAAAACTCCATTCTTTAGGCAATGTTGCCGACTGAATCCTTCTAAGATTTTACGATGTGGCGAGACAGAAGGTAATGGGGAGGTTGTTCTTAATAAATGTTTCACACTACAGGTTACTTGCCCAGACATACTGATATCATGTCGGTTATGAGTGACGAGGTCATGAACTTGGACGATGCAGCTCATGAGGCGTTTCCTCTTGTGGCAATAGTAATCATCAATCATAATTACTCCGAATTCGTTGGTCAGGCGATTGAGAGTGCACTTGCTCAGACATACCCGCGCACTGAGATCTATGTCATAGATGATGGTTCTACGGATAATTCCGTTGAGGTGATTTCGTCTTATGATGAGCAGGTACATGTCTGTGTTCAACAGAATCAAGGCGTTGTAAAAACACGTAATAAGGCAATTTCCCTTGCAAAAGACGCTGATTATCTTGTACAGCTTGATGCAGATGACTATTTAGACGAACATTTTGTCGAAAACATGGTTTCATGTGCACTGAAAGAAAGTGCAGATTTAGTATATTGTCAAGTGCACTATTTTGGAAGAGTTGAGTTCGATTCGAAGTATCCGGAATACAATCTGGAAAAGCTGAAGCATGAGAACTACATGGGTGCCTATTCCCTCTTGCGGATGGCGTTCATTATTGAACATGATCTTGAGTATGACGAGTACCTTGGCTGTCTAGGGTACGAAGATTGGGATTTTGCACTTGGAGCTTGCCTTTCTGGCGCTGTAGCGGCAAGGGTTGATGAGTCGCTTTATTTTTACCGTAAGCATACGGGAACAGCGTCGAGGAATGATGCACAGGAAAATGACCTTTCCAAAATACTGTTAGTAAGGCATCATATCTGGCAAAAGTATAACCATATTTATCCGTCTGAGTTCTGCTACTTTAGTGCTGAGATTGACATTCTGTATGAAATGATTTCGCAGTTAGAAGCATATGAGGTTGATAAAGGCAAATATGCTGAAGTCAGAGGGCAGCTGGAGCAAATGCAAAACTCAAAACGCTGGAGATACTCGTCGAGGGTCTTGGACTGGATGCATAAATTTCGGTCTATATTTAGGCGGAAGAATTGAAGATTTTAGAAATAGGAGTTTGTGATTGTGACGAACTTGGTAGCTTCCTTTGTTGCTTATGCTAGAGACAAAGGAATTATATATACATTGAAGCGGTCCATGAAAGTATGCATGAGGCGGATTCGAAAAAGACTGGTCTCTAAGGATGTTGTAGGAAAACGCCCTATTGATGTTATGACATCCGTGGAGGATGTCGTCAAAGCCGACTTTGTCACTGAGCCGTATGTTGCGCCTAAGAAGGTTGATAAGGCAAAGTTAAATATTGGATGGGTTCTTTCGCCCATCAGCATTGGTAGCGGCGGTCAGCATACAATCGCTCGTTTTGCGAAATCGTTGCAAGAGCGCGGACATAATGTCACCTTTTTCATCTACGAGAGCATCTCACAACAGCCAGCTGATTATTCTCACCAGTTGTTGAAAGAACATTTTGATATTGATGTTCGTTGTCTGCCTATGAGTCAGGCTGACAAAGAAGACATCGATGTCCTGTTCGCGACGGGATGGGAAACCGCTTATCCTGTTTTCAATATGAAGAATCCTGCCCATAAAATGTATTTCGTTCAGGATTTCGAGCCGCTCTTTTACGGAATGGGCTCTAAAGCGGTGTTAGCTGAGAACACTTATCGTTTTGGTTTTTACGGTATTACAGCTGGGCGTTGGCTGACGAAAAAAGTCGGAGAATACGGTATGAAAGCTGATTTTTTCGACTTCGGCGCAGATCTAGATATTTATCGTCCTACTGGAAAAACTTCAAAAAAGAAGCAGATTTGTTTCTATGCAAGACCTGTGACTGAGAGACGCGCCTTTGAAATTGGCGTCTTGACTTTGGCGAAGTTCCACCAAATACATCCTGACTACAATATCGTTTTCTTTGGTTGGGATGTATCTGATTATGACATTCCATTCCCGTACGAAAATCGAGGAATCGTCAGTCCTGTGGAGCTTTCTTCGATTTACCATGACTCTCAGGCATGTTTGGTGCTTTCTTTGACGAACGCATCGCTTCTTCCTCTTGAACTGCTTGCTGCAGGATGTGTTCCTGTAATGAACGATGGAGAGAACAATCGTTTGGTAATTGGTGAGAATTCAGATATTGTCTACACTCTGGACTCGCCAATCGAATTGGCCAAAGGATTGGATGAAGTTGTCTCTGATCCTGACATTGAAGCAAGATGCCAACGCATTTCTAAGAGCGCGGAAAGCTCATCATGGGATGCGTCATATGAGAAGTTTGCGAAAATTATCATGCGAGAGGTGACTACTGCCAGCCATGAGCGAGATTAAAGCCACTGTTTTCATTCCTACTTATTATGGTGAAGACAATCTTGATGAGCTTTTTGGAAGCCTAATTAAGCAAAAGACAAATTTCGAATACGAGATTCTTGTCATTGATACGAGCTCAAAAGATCGTACTCCTGAAATAATTAAAGCCTGGTTGCCCAAGTTTAAGCATTTTCGGTATGAAACCATTGCAAAGCCTGATTTCTCACACGGAAGGGTACGTCAGCAGGCGGCTCAAATGGCTCAGGGCGAGTATGTTGTGTATCTGACTCAAGATGCAACGCCTGCTCATGATCGGTGGCTGTACGAGATTATTCAGCCGATGGAACGGTTCCCGATGGTTGCCGGTGTCATGGGCAAGCAAGATCCTCGTCCTAATGCTCTTCCCCTGCTGAAAGAGGAGATAATACGGACCTTTAAGCAGTTTGGTCCAGACTTCGGAACGACGCTTTTCTATGAGGATGACTTTATCGACTCTCAACAAATTTTCGATCTAGTTACATTCTATTCAGACGTTAATTCGGCGGCTCGTAAGTCTGTGCTCCTTGGAGACGTTCCATACCAGGACGTGCCGTATGCTGAAGATCAGAAGTTTGGCGAGGATCTCGTCAAGCACGGTTATGTTAAAGCTTATGCGCCAAGAGCTAATGTGTGGCATACTAATGAGATCAAATTACGTGATTACAAGAAACGTATGTTTGATGAGATTGTCGGCGTACGACGTGTTGGCAAAACAATGGACCCAATTTCCATGCCATTCGTCATTAAACAGATGATTCGTGCCTATACGTTAGGCTCAAAGTTCATCCTGCAAGATCATCAATATTCATGGAAACGCAAATTGTATTGGCTGGTAGTCAATCCACTTTTTGTCGCTGAGAAATGGAAAGGCGTGCGGGCAGCTATTGCTGTTGATTTAAACGATCAAGCGACAATCGATGCAAATTCTTTGGAAAAGCAGCAAGAGAAATAGTAAACGTGCGGCATTAAGTTGCCGCACGTTTACTATTTCATATTCTTAATTTTCGCATCGTATATTCTTTTTTCTATCAGTCTCATCCGCTTAAGCGAATTGCAAATCATTCTATCTTTAAGAGAAAGAGACTTGATTAGATTTGAAACTTGCAATTGGTCAATTCTAAACTGTTGCTTTTCAGTAGAACTCTTCGCAGCCTTTCCCTCATCTTTAAGATTGCCCGTAAGAGTGTAGTAGCTTCGCGCTGGTATAACACTATTCTCTTGACACAGAATGAAGTTTTTCTTAGCTGCGACGATGTGATCATGATAGAACGAGGCACTACGCATCTTATGTGTAACAGAGTCAGGCCTCTGCAACCAGTAGTACAGGGTTGCATCAACGTCAACTACCGTTTCCATCCGAAGATATAACTCTCCGGCTATTGCAGTGTCCTGAGCGTAAATACCCTCGGGAAACCGAACTCCATCCCATACTTTTCGTGCATACAAACGGCACCAATTCGCCTCATTAAAATAACGAGCTTCAGTGTTTTTGCCAGCCATCTTTCCTAGAACGCGAAATAGCTTGCTGAAAACAGTTTGATATGACTGCAGAGGATTGCTAAAAGATGTTGTTTTGCCTGTAAGAGCTGTGCCATTTGAAGCTTTCGTTTTGATTTCTTGGATCTGCGAAATGCCAAACTGTTGCCAACGGGCTTTGCTCATATCAGCATGATTGGAGACTAACGCATGAAATAAAATTTCAATATTGTCTCGTGCCATTATGTCATCATTATCAATAAAAGCGATGTAATCACCTTTCGCCAAATCCAGTCCAGCATTCTGAGCTTTGGCAATACCTCCATTTTCTTGGTGTCTTACAATAATTCTGTTGTCGGTAGAAGCATATAAATCACAAATTTGCGGCGAAGAATCAGTGGAACCATCGTCGATAAGAATAATCTGGAGATTGCTCCAAGACTGGTTTTTGACTGAGTCGAGACAAAATGGCAGATATTGTTCTGCATTATAAACGGGGATAATGATTGAAACGAGTGGCGTCTTATCCATTGTTTCCTTCTATCGTGTTGTCTTCGGACTCAAAGCTTTCTTCAGTCTACACTCATGAAGTCGCTTTCTTTTAGATAGTTCTTTCCGGAGGTCTGATCGTACTGTACAAGCTTGTAGTCTGCTAGTAGTTGCTTTTGCGTCTTGCTCATGCTGGTAGAATCAGTCACTGTGCCGTCGGATTGAAGATAAGTTGCTGTTCCGAGCCCGATTCCGCCCCTATTCGAGATGACACGGCTAATCGCAGGTATTTCCTCGTGGAGTTTAGTTAGCAAAGCTAGGTATGGCGAAATTTTTGCATTCATATGCTCAGCTGCGGATGACATGAAATAATTAGATGAAGAAAAAGCTGCTTCAGAGTCGTCAAGCTTAACATTTGCAGATGGTGATGCATCGTTTGACCAAATGAAATAATCGGTTTCATGAAGTAGGAACGAATCGTCCGGATTTTGTTCTTCTTTTAAATAGATGCCTGGAAGATGATCTCCATAGAAAATGACTGTAATAGGCTTGTTGATCTGGTTCAACTGGCTGAGGAAGTCAAGTGTTGCTTGATCCGTGTATTTCAGGCCCGTAGAAAAAACGTTAATCGCACTATGCTCATCGTCAGGTGTGTCATCGGTAACAGAAGATTGGAGGACGTCTTCCGCTTCATAGTAGTTGCTGTAAGGCATGTGGTTTTGCATAGTGACGACTTGCAGAAATTCTGGATTCTTTTGATTCTTGATCAAATCCAAAACATCTTGATAGGTGGAGGAATCACTCACATATGGTGATTCTCCTATTTTTTCGGTATGCTCGACAGGGGTTGCGCTGTCGAGAGAATAAAGGCGCGAGAAACCAAACTTTTTATAATTTGTGTTTCTTAGATACATGCTTTGATAGTAAGGGTGCACTGCCTCGGAACCGGATTCTCCATATTTCTGTGTCCAGATCTGATTAAACGAATATGGGTTAGATTGAGTCGGTACGAGTTGCTGATAAGGAACAATCATTGAATCGCTAAAATTCGCCAAAGAAAGACCTGTGAGAGCTTGGTATTCAATGTTGGCGGTTCCACCTCCATAACCAGGCGAAAGCATGGTGCCGGATGTAGTGGTTCCCATGATATTTCGAATATTCGGAATGGGATCTTCATCAAAAGTAATATCAGGGAGTCTGGTGGGGTCGGCAAATGTTTCTGACAGTATCATGATGGCAGTGCTGTCGGTCAATTGCTGTGTTCGGGACTTATTTATGGAATTTGCAAGCTTTGAATATTTCTTTGAAATTGCCTGCATCTTCTGTTTTGAATAACCTTCAGGTTTATCCATCGTGGGAGCCTTTGTCAGGCTTAAGAAGGTCGTCGCAGGACCGTTATTTCGGGCATCTTCTGCTGCGTCGAAAAGTGTGGGCGTATAACCTTGTTTGGCTGCCCACATATTTGACCATGACCCACCAGTTCCTAAGTTTGTTGCATAGGATGCCAGGATGACTACACTAACCACGGCGGCGAGGGCTCGGCTGAATGTGCCGACGGTGTTTTTCGCACTGGCGAATGGTTTGCGCCATGAACAGTAGATAAAGCATTTACGTCTATCGAGTAGGAAGAGCAACAAACAGATAGCAATTATCCAAATGACGACTGTGACGGCATTTTCGACGAATTGCTGTGAATTGTCAGGAATAAATGAAGCAATATTGCCGGCGTCTCCTCCAGATATAAAAGTAAAATCCGCTGGAATGATTGGTTCATTACGTAATTGTATTTTTATGCTGTTTGCTACGCCAAAAGCTGTTATAGCTGTTCCGAAAAGAAGTGTCGCAATCCAGAATCTGTTGGTGACAAAAATGAGTGCGAGATAAATAAGACCGAGCCCGACAAAATTAACCAAAAAGAGAGATTTCTGCTCAAGCCACATTTGACTGACGAATTTGGTGACTTGCCCTGCGACACTGTTCAGGATTTTGGTTGTCTGATCCACCTCGTTGCTTTTATCGTATGTTGGTTCGCTATACATTCCCCACTGAAGGAAGATGACCTCGGCAGAAGTCAATAGGGTGAATACGATGGCGTAGAACGCATAGGAGAACCTCATGCGCTTCTTCCACGGGCCATATGCTTTTCTAAAGAATTTGATGATGAGTTGAACGGCTTTGAAATTAATAAAAGTATGCCATGCGTTTTTTACTGCTGTGGCAGCGGTGTGGATGGCGTGACCGGTAACTTTGGTTGCTTTTACAGCCGTGTGCCCTGCGGTGGAAAGCGTTTTTGCCGTAGTATGTGCGGCTCGTTTGCAAACCGAGACGACCTGATTCAAAGGCTGCTCAGCGGGTTGATGGGGCTGGAGCTCAGAAGAAGCGATTTGTTCGTTATTGTCTATTTCGGCTTTACTGACGGATCCACTGGAAGCCATCTCCGGTAAACAGGGCAGGGTGCCAGCGCCTGAAATAAAAACGCTTGTGTTATCGGAGATGGCGTGAATTGCCGACCTCTGCGTATACAGCTTTGAACTGTGGTGGCATGAAAAGGTGGATGGAGCGCAAGCGTTGCTGTCTTCATCATCCGCAAGAGGGCGATATGTTCCGCCCGTAATTGGCTGCCTAGTAAGTTTTACGTATGAAGGTGCACAAGTATGACGGTCAGGCGAGTAAATGGGCATCGTCGCATCCTTCAAAAAGCAGCCCCTTGTAATTAGGGGCTCTGTACAATTAAACCGGATATATTCTAGTGTTCAGCTGTGGACGAACGGGTGCCTAGCGGATGTCTTAAAGGTAGCTGGAAGGTTAACTGTGCTACGTGGGGTATCTGCCTACAACGTAAGTGGGAAAGGGCAACAAAATGTATGCGAAATCTGAAGGGTCGTAGCGCAGGAATTGGTTGATTTGCAGACTGGGGGAGAGGCTCGATATGTGGATCTTTTTACTCAATTTGCTGCGAGCGACAGTCGACAGACGGATTTGGTGTTCAAGGTGGACGACTATATGCGCGCGCAAGTGTTGGATGCCACCAGCTGATAATGCGCCGAAAGCGTGGCTTGTATGGGGCGACGAGAAGGCGGGCGGCGGATTCGGTGCGTGGCTTGGCGCAGTTAGACCGTTGACGTGAGATGTAACGTGGTTGCCATGACAGACCATGAACGCACTATTCCGACTTCTGGACATATTGCTGCTGAACATGCCGTTCCAACTTGTGCTCGTATGAAGACCATTGCTGTTCCGGATTTTGAAGTGTTGTTTGCCGACTATAAGGGTTCCAAGCCTCAGGAAGACGAATTTGTGAAGTGCGTCGGACGGGAACGCTTATGACAGTTCGCCATGGCGATGTGACGCAGTCTGACAACTGAGATTCGGTAAGCGTCGCTTTTGAAGATGTCACGCTGCAAGCGAGTCGGCTTCACTGGAGGCAGAAGCGGGACCTGACTCATACTTGGCCTAGAGCCCGAATCTTGCCATGTAATCCAGAAGTTCTCTTCTGCCAGGACCTAAATTTTAGGGTGCTCGTTTGAGTTCAATGGGTCTCTGCTTGAAAAGCCAATGATTATGCGGTCTTTACACCAAATCAAGAGTTGCGAAAGGCGCTCTCATACACCAAATCAAGGGTAACTGAGGTGCCGTTCATACACCAAATCAAGGTTTGGAGTGCGAAAAACCTGCTGAATCTGTCATAGATATCGCATCCGCCACGGGGGAAGCCGTGCAACCATTGAACTTTTCGGCTTGCGCGGGTTACGTGAATTAGTGATTCGAGACATCGCCCACGAGCGCTCCATGATGCAACCCTGCCGGTACCCTGAAATGGTGAGTAGTGAGATTTTCAAGCCGCGCAACATCATCGTGACCGGCGGATGTGGGTTTATCGGAGCCAATTTCGTGCGCTACGTGGCACACAACCATCCTGACGTGCGCATAACCGTGCTCGACAAGCTGACCTATGCCGGAAATCCGCAGAATATCGCCGGTCTTCCGCAATCGCAAGTTGAACTCGTGCAAGGTGACATTTGCGATGCTGCACTACTGGAACGTATCGTGCCTGGGCATGACACGATCGTGCATTTCGCGGCCGAATCGCATAACGACAACTCCATCGCCAATCCTGAACTCTTCATCACAACGAATGTGGAGGGTACGTTCCACCTGCTTGAGGCGGCGCGCAAGCATGACGTGCGATTCCATCACATCAGCACCGACGAAGTGTACGGCGACCTTGCGCTCGACGATCCATGTAAATTCACCGAAAGCACGCCGTACAAGCCGTCAAGCCCGTACAGCGCGTCAAAAGCGGCATCCGACCAGCTGGTGCGTGCCTGGGTTCGCACGTACGGGCTTCGCGCCACGATTTCCAACTGTTCCAACAATTACGGGCCGTACCAGCATGTGGAAAAATTCATTCCACGCCAGATCACTTCCATCATGGCGGGCGTGCGTCCGAAACTATATGGCACAGGCGAGAACGTGCGCGACTGGATCCATACGGAAGACCACTCTTCTGCGGTGTGGAAGATTCTTACACGCGGGCGGATCGGCGAAACATACCTGATCGGCGCGGATGGTGAAATGAGCAACATTGCCGTGATGCGTATGATCCTGCGGCTTATGGGATGTGCCGAAGATGCGTTCGACTGGGTGCGTGACCGTCCCGGGCATGATCGGCGTTACGCGATTGACTCCAGCAAGCTGCGTGCCGAACTTGGATGGCGGCCCGTGCATACGAACTTCGAAGCCGGTTTGCAAGCGACCATCGCTTGGTATGCTGCCAACCGCGCCTGGTGGGAGCCCGCCAAAGCCGCCACCGAAGCCCGCTACCGTGCCCAAGGCCAGTAAAGCGCGTCGGACGGGAACGTTTGTGACGGTGCGTCATGGTGGATGCGGCGCAGCCTGGCAACTGGGTTCGGTAAGTGGCTATTGGAAAATAACGTGCTGCAAGTAGCCGATTTCGTCAGGAAATGCCTCCGGTCGGACTGTCGAATCTGCCATATATAAGCCAGATACGGTGCGAAAGCGCTTGTACAGGGGTGAAGTCGTCCAAAACGTAACTTTGACCCCCGTTAATAAGCTCTTTCGGGTTTTTGTGGAAGGGGGGTATCGATTTGCAGTATGGGCGGTTATCGGGTTGTGAAAACGTTGCGAAAGTCATCTTTAACGAGGTCAAAGTTGTTTGAAAACGCAACTTGGCCCCGTTGAACGCAGGGGCGGCGGAGCTAGGGGCGGCGCCCTGTCGGCTCGTCTGGCTCGGACTGCTTACTTGGCGGACTCGAGTTTGAGTTCCTGGCTGGCGATCACCGACTTGGCGGCCGCGTCGAGTTCGTTGGTGATGTTGCGCAGGTTGTCGGCGTACGTGCGAATATCGTCTGTCGCCTTGGTGAAGTCGCTGGCATTGCCGTTCGCGGGGCATGTTGGCGCGTTTTTCACGGCTTCGGCCAGCGTGATCGCATCCTTCAGGGTTTCCAGCGTGGTGCCGTCGGCCACGTCGTCCACGGTGAGTTTTGCCGCATCTTCGGCTTCTTTCTGAGCCTCTTCGAAGTTTTGCTGATGCGTGGCGAGCGCCTTCGCGTTCAACGTGCAGGTGTCGCTGGCGGCTTGCGTCATTTCGCGCTTATTGGCGACTGCGATGATGGCAACGGCTGCGAGCGCAATGGCAACCACTGCTATCACGGCGACGATGGCGATGGTCTTGCGCTGTTTCGCATTGTTTTTCTGTGCTGTTGGTTGCATTGGGGTTCCTCTCTTCTCTGTGGCTTTCGTATTAAGCAAAACGTTGCGAGTATACAAAAACATTTCTGAGAAACGATTTACCACTGGAAATAATGTGGATTATTTTGCTATGAAAGGAATTTGTTTGTGGATGGGGGTGCTGGGCGCGTCAGGAGTGCGTGGCATTTATGCTGGAAGGAGAAACGTTTTAAGGGGTTTGAATGGCGTATCGTGCGACGTTGAAGGATGTGGCCGCTGCTGCGGGGGTGTCTGTGACGACGGTTTCGCTGGTGTTGAATAATCGGCCGGCTCGCGTGTCTGAGGAGAAGCGTAAGGCCATTGCCGACGCGGCGAAGAAGCTGAATTATGTGCCGAATCAGAGCGCGCGTAGCTTGGTGACCAAGCAGTCCCAGCTGGTTGCGCTGATCGTGCCTGATATTGAGAACTTGTTTTTCGCGGCGCTTGCCAAGTGTGTGGAGGATGAGTGCGCCGCGCAGGGGTATTCGCTGATTGTGGCCAATTCCGATGATTCGCGTGCTGCGGAGCATGAGTTGTTGCAGCGTCTTCCTGCCCGTGGGGTGGATGGGGTGATGTTGATCCCGGCGCGTGAGTCGTGTGTTGGGAGTGCTGTTGAGCAGCTGTGTGAGGATGTGGCGCTTGTGTCGTGCCCGGTGGTGCTGATCGACCGTTTGACGCAGTGCGGCTGGTGCGATGCCGTCGGTTTTGACAACTATCTTGGTGGTCGTTTGGCTGCCCAGTATCTGTTGGAAGGTGGTCATACTCGTATTGGCATTGTCACCGGCGATATTGCGGAGTCGAGTGCCGCGGAGCGTCGTCGTGGTTTTGTGGATGCCATCGAGCAGTCGGGGAAGCATTTTGATTCTTCGCTGTGTGTTGAGGGTGATTACCGTTTCGATAGCGGCTATCGTGCCGCGAATCAGATCATCGATGGCGGGGCGACGGCCGTGTTCTGCTGCAACGATGTGATGGCGCTTGGCTTCCGTCAGCGTATGGCGGAGCGTGGGTTGCATGTTACTGAGGATATGCAGGTGATTGGTTACGACAATATTCTCAAACGATTCGGTCTTGGTTGGCGTATGACCACCGTTGAGCAGAGCGTGACTGATTTGGCCGCCGCTTGTTGGGGTATGTTGCGTAAGCGGATTGATGTTGCGGTTCGTGCCAAGTCCGGTACGGAATCAGGGGATGCCCGTCCGTGGCTTTCCGATCCGCAGGTTGAAGTGCTTACGCCGAAACTGGTGCAGGCGGCCTGCGCGTAAACCGCCATTTTTAGATGCTGCAGACTGGTGCAAAACGGGTGGTGCAGATCAATCTCGGTATGTGGTGACGTAAGCATCTCCAATATGCTGTAATCGTTGGGAATACAGGCAACACGCCGTGTATAGGTGAAGAATTTGCGTTCTTGATAAAACGCTTTATCATAAATCTTGTCAACACAACACAATCGAGAATGCGCTCGATGTATAACTGACGACGCACCCGTATGGTGGCGGACCGTCGTCAGGCCGTCAAAGAGGAAAGGCACACACATGAAAAAGATGATTCTTGATCTTGATACCGGCGTTGATGACGCGCTTGCCATTTCGTATGCTCTGGGAAGCCCGGAGATTGAACTGATCGGCATCACCGGCACCTACGGCAACGTGCTCGTCGAGCAGGGTGTGCGCAACGCACTGGCCGTGACTGACCTGCTCGGCCACCCGGAAGTCAAGGTGTATCAGGGTTTGCCGCACTCCAGCACCACCGATCACTTCGAAGTACTGCCGATCTCCGCGTTCATCCACGGCGACAACGGCATCGGCGATGTGGAAATCCCCGATTCCAGCCGTTCCGTCGAAACCGAATCCGCGGTAGACTTCATCATCGACGCAGTGAAGACCTATGGCAAGGATCTCGTCTACGTGCCGACCGGCCCGATGACCAACATCGAAGCCGCACTGAAGAAAGCACCGGAAATCAAGGATGAAATCGGCCAAATCGTGCTCATGGGCGGCGCACTGACCGTACCCGGCAACTGCAACGCCTGCATGGAAGCCAACATTTCGCAGGATCCGGAAGCCGCCGACTACCTGTTCCGTTCCGGGGCGCCGACCACCATGATCGGTCTCGACGTAACCCTGCAGACCCTGCTCACCTACAAGGAAACCCAGCAGTGGCGCGACCTCGGCACCAAGGCCGGCAAGTTCCTGGCCGACATGACCGACTTCTACATCAAGGCTTACGAAACCACGTCCCCGCATCTGGGCGGCTGCGGCCTGCACGATCCGCTCGCCGTTGGCGTGGCAGTGGACCCGACCCTCGTCACCACCCTCGACATCAATATGAAGGTCGACGTGGAAGGCCCGACCCGCGGACGCACCATCGGCGACGAAACCCGCCTGAATGACCCGGCCAAGACCATGAAGGTTGCCGTCGGCGTCGACGTGCCGCGCTTCCTGAACGAATTCATGACCCGCATCTCCGGCCTCGCAGCCAAGGCTGAATAAGCGTAACCGGCCAAGCAATCGCGTATCGCATATCGCGCAATTCGAGAGAATCAAGGATTTTTATTATGTCTAACAACACAACCGCCGTGACCGGCACCGCATCCGCCGATCCGTTCGATGATCCGGTGACCAGCAACAAGATGGCCATCCGCGCCCTGATCCCGCTGCTGATCACCTTCGTGCTCGGCACCCTGTGCCTGCAGGGCTTCAACCTGGTGTTCCAGCAGGTCGGCGCCGACGTCGGCGCACCGAACCAGGCGTCCCTGATCACCGCATTTCCGAGCATCGTGCTCGGCATCGTGTGCTTCATCTACGGTTCCCTGGGCGATTTCGTCTCCCTGCGTAAGCTTGTGACCGTCGGTCTCGTGACGCTGTTCGTCGGCTCCATCTTCGGTTTCGTGGCAAACTACTTCTTCGCCGCAAACCTGTGGACCGTGATTATCGCACGCGTGCTGCAGACCGCAGGCGAACAGGTGGCAGGTTCCGCCTTCCTGGTGGTGGCCACCAAGTACCTGCGTAACGATTTGAAGGTCATCTTCTTCGGTCTGTTCACCGCCGCATACCAGCTTTCCGCATCCATCGGCGTGTTCGCAGCCGGCATGCTCAGCTCCATCGCATGGCAGTTCCTGTTCCTGATCCCGTCCGTCACCATCCTGTTCCTGCCGATCCTGCTCAAGACCCTGCCGTCCAAGAGCGGCAACGGCCAGAAGGTCGATGCATTCGGCTTCGTGATCTTCGGCTTCGCCACCGCATTCCTCACCCTGTTCTTCTCGTACATGGCATGGTGGATGCTCGTGGTCTCCCTGCTGCTGTTCGTGGCATTCGCCTTCTACATCAACAAGGCCTCCAACCCGTTCATCACCCCGGCGTTCTTCAAGAACACCCGCTGGCTGCGCGCCATCTGCCTGATCCTCGTGTTCTACTTCGTGAACTACGCACTGAGCCCGATCTTCAACGCCATCGGCACCAACATCTACGGCATGACCACCACCCAGGTCTCCCTGCACATTGTGTGGGCCTTCGTGGTCGCCGCCGTGGTGGGCACCTGCTCCGGCATGATCATCCGCAAGATCGGAATCAAGGCCGGCATCGTGACCGCAGGCACCCTCATGTTCCTCGGCTGGACCGGTGCGGCATTCTGCGTGAACTCCGGTTTCGTGGTGCTGACCCTGTGCGCATGTGTGTTCTACGCAGGCTGCGGCCTCATGTACTCCCCGGTGGTCTCCACCGTGCTGGGCACCATTGAAAAGGACGAATCCGGCCGTGGCGTCGGCATGAACGATCTGGCCATGAACGTTTCCCCGTCCATCGGCATCGCCATCATCGGCAGCCTGCTCGGCTCCAACGCCCTCGCAGGCGGCTCCATCACCGGCGCAACCGGCACTGCCGCCAACTATGCCAACCTGCTGCTGGTCGCCGCCGGTACCGCACTGCTTGGCCTGATCGTGTTCTTCGTCTTCAAGAAGAAGATCTACGAAGGCAACCATGCGCTGGAAACCGAGGAATCGGCAAAGTAATCGCACATTACATCCTCAATATAGTAAAAATGGGGATTTGCGATAATTGCGATTACTGAACAACACTATTTCGCAAATCTCCATTTTCATAAATCTTCTTTTGATGTAAGGAAGGTAAAGATGAGCGCGACTGAAGTTCTCTCCGCATTGGACCGCATCCACGGCACAGTGTCCGTAATCGGCTCGATGAACGCGGACTACACCGTCACCGCACAGCGTCTGCCAGGGCCGGGGGAGACCATCACCGGCGGTCCGCTGCAGCTGCTGCCGGGCGGAAAATCCGGCAACCAGGCGGCCGCCGCAGCGCGCATCGGCGCAACCGTGCAGATGTTCGGCGCGGTCGGCTCCGATTCCAACGCCGACTTCCTACTCGGCGCTCTGGGCGAGGCGGGCGTGAACACCACGCATGTTCGCCGCGTGCTCGGACCATCCGGCACAACCGTGATTACCGTGGACGCAACCGGCGAAAACACCATCGTGTACTCGCCGGGATCGAACGCGCAGGTCACCGTGGATTATGTGGAATCCGTGCGCGATGCGCTGGCACGGTCTTCCGTACTTGGCCTGTGCTTGGAAAGCCCGATCGAAACGGTGACGGCCGCCGCGCGCATGTGCCATGAAGCGGGCGTGAAAGTGCTGCTCAACGATTCGCCGTTCACCCCGTCGCTGCCGTCCGAACTGGTGGAAGCATCCGATATTCTGCTCGTCAACGAGCATGAGATGGTGCAGCTGCTCGGCATTGACGAGCCGGAAAACGACGATTGGGACGGTTTCGATTGGAATCATGCGCTGGAAGCAATGCGTGGATTCGGTTTCGAACAGGCGATCGTGACGCTCGGCGGCGATGGTTCCGTGGTATTGGATTCCACTTCGGCAACGCCGATCCAGCGCATTGCCCCCGTGCATGTGAACGCGGTGGACACCACCGGCTGCGGCGACTCCTTCATGGGCACGGTGCTGGCCGGTCTTGCCTCGGGCATGGCGCTTTCCGAAGCGGCCGAGCTTGCCTCGTATGTTTCGGCATACGCCGCCACAGGGTATGGTGCGCAGGCCTCCTACGGCAATGCCGCGCAAATCCGCGAAGCATTCGCCAAATAACGGAAGCGAGGATGCCTATCGGACGCTAGCCAGATTTCTCTCTTCTCTCTTGATACGCGGGGTGCCGCATCCTACCGACGTAGGATGCGGCACCCCGTTTTTGGGAAGATCTGACATTAAAAAAACTCGCCGACCGGATGGGGCGAGTTTTTGTTACGTTGAAAAGATTGCGCGAATCAGGCGTAGATATTGCGGGGACGCATGTCTTCGGGCAGACCGTTGAGCAGCGTGGAAACGGATCCGGATTCGAACACGGAACGGATGCCGGCGGCCAACAGCGGAGCCACGGACAGCACGGTCATGTTCGGCAAGCGCTTCTCTTCCGGAACGGGCACGGTGTCGGTGAGCACGATTTCCTTGGCACCGCAATTCCTCAGGCGTTCCACGGCCGGGCCGGACAGCAGGCCATGCGTGGCAACCAGCGTCACGGACTTCGCACCAGCGTTGTTCAGTGTGCGCACGGCCTCGCAGATGGTGCCCGCGGTGTCGATCATGTCGTCGACCACCACGCAGTCGTGACCTTCGACCTCGCCGATAATGCCATGCGCTTCGGCATGGTTCGGGCGGGTGGTGTCACGGGTCTTGTGAATGAACGCGAGCGGCAGATTGCCCAGCTTCGCGGCCCACTGTTCGGAAACCTTGATGCGGCCGGCATCCGGAGACACGATGGTGGTGTTCTCAAGCGGCATGTTGTTGCGCACGTAGTCAAGCAGCACCGGAGTGGCGGTGAGATGGTCGACCGGTCCATCGAAGAAACCCTGCTCCTGGGCGGCATGCAGATCGACCGTCATAATACGGTCGGCGCCGGCTGCGCGGAACAGGTCGAAAATCAGTCGGGCGGTGATGGGCTCGCGGCCCTGATGCTTCTTATCCTGGCGCGAATAGCCAAGGAACGGCGCGACCACGGTAATGGAACGGGCGGAAGCGCGCTTCATGGCGTCAACCATAATGAGTTGCTCCATAATCCACTTGTTGATCGGCTCGGTGTGCGCCTGCATCACGAACGCATCGGCGCCACGCACCGGCTCGGTGTAACGCACATACATCTCGCCGTTGGCGAAATCGTAAGCCGTGGTCTCAAGTACGTCGATTCCTAGGTATTTCGCGGTTTCATGGGCCTGCTCAGGGTACGCACGACCCGTCACCAAAGCCAATTTCTTATCCGGGGTGCCTTCGAGAATCGCCGACATGCTTCGCCTTCCACAAATCTAGAGTCGCGTAAATACGGTACCAACCGTACAAAAATAGCCGTATTCAATATAACAATGCGGGTGCCCATGACGCGCCTGCACCACAGAACGTGCGCAATTGCCGCTCGTCCAGCAGAAGGGCTATGCTGAACAGGTTGTCTGAACTGTATCTTTATACCTTTCATATATAGATGCGTGAAGGCAGTACGCATACACACTCCTGCCATGGAAGGTCCATGGCCGATAGTCCGAAGGAGGTGGGTGATGTCTGCGCATAAGTACGAACTGATGTTCATTGCCGATCCTGAGCTGGATGAGCGCGGTCTGAAGAAGTTGACCGAGCAGTATCTGGAAACTGTCACCAAGGAAGGCGGTGCTGTCGAGAACATCGACATCTGGGGCCGTCGCAAGCTTGCCTACGAGATCGCCGGCAAGACCGAAGGCAATTACGTTGTGGTCAACTACTCCGCTGAGCCGGCCACCAGCGACGAACTCGATCGTCTGCTGAACCTGAACGAATCCGTCATCCGTACGAAGATTCTTCGCAAGTAAGTAATTCCAAGCTTTTCAAGCTGCAAAACAATAAGCTGCAAAGTAAGTAGGTAACGATGGCAGGCGAAACGATTATCACTGTGGTGGGTAACCTCACGGCTGATCCCGAAATCCGTACGGTTGGCAACGGCTCGTCCGTGGCCAGCTTCACGATTGCCTCCACTCCGCGCACCTGGAACCGTAATACGGGCCAGTTTGAAGATGGTCAGGCTTTGTTCATGCGCTGCTCCGCGTGGCGCGACATGGCCGAACATTGCGCGCAGAGCCTGAGCAAGGGCATGCGTGTGATCGCGCAAGGCCGTTTGCAGCAGCGTTCCTACCAGGCGAACGATGGTTCCCAGCGCACGGTCGTCGAGCTTCAGGTCGATGAGATCGGCCCGTCCCTGCGCTATGCGACCGCCCAGGTCACCCGAACCTCCAGTGCCAACGGTGGTAATTTTGCCGGCAATCGCGGCGGCAACAATTTCGCTGGCGGCAATGGCGGATTCAACAATGGTGGCTTCGCCGGCAATGTCGGTGGCTATCAGGGCGGTGCCGGATATTCCGGTGGCGCTGGCTATCAGGGTGGGGCTGCCGCTCCAGCCAATGCCGCGCCCGCCGTGCAGCCTGCTCCGGCATCGGATCCGTGGGGCAATTCGGATAATTCCGGTTCCTCATCGTTCGGTTCCTTTGGCTCCTCCGAATTTGGCGGAAGCAGCGACGAACCGGAATTCTGATCCGACCCGGATCGCAGCTTAAAAGAAAAGCAATTTCCAGATTGTAAGGAGAACATCAAGATGTCACGCAAGAGGCCGCAGCCGCCGGTCAAGCCGTTTAAGAAGAAGCCGAATCCACTGAAGGCCGCTAAGGTCACCGAGATCGATTACAAGGACGTTGCCCTGCTGCGCAAGTTCATCTCCGATCGCGGCAAGATTCGTTCCCGTCGTATCACCGGTGTTTCCGTGCAGGAACAGCGCGAGCTCGCCAAGGCTATCAAGAACGCCCGCGAGATGGCTCTGCTGCCGTACGCCACTTCCGGTCGCTGATCTTAGAGAGGTTTGAAAAATGGCTGAAACTAAGGTTATTCTCACCAAGTCCGTCAATCACCTGGGTCACCCGGGCGACGTCGTGTCCGTCAAGGCCGGCTACGCTCGCAACTACCTGATTCCGCAGGGTCTGGGCTTCGCATGGTCCAAGAACGCTGCCGCCCAGATCGAGGCCATGAAGCGCGCTCGTCTGGCCAAGGCCGTTGCCACCCGCGAAGAGGCTGTTGCCGCCAAGGAACTCATCGAGGGTTCCGTCGTCGAAATCGCCGCCAAGGTCTCCGAGTCCGGCAAGCTGTTCGGTGGCATCTCCGCCGACAAGATCGCCATCGCGCTGTCTTCCAAGGCTGCCGTCAACCCGAAGAACATCACCGTGGATCCGATCAAGACCACCGGCGAGTTCGCTGCAACCGTCGCTCTGCACCCGGAAATCTCCGCTTCCTTCACCGTGAAGGTTGTCGCTGAGTGATTCGGCCCCATTCGCTATGGCTGCATTCATTGCGGTTACGGCGAATGACTTCAGACTGAGATACGTCTGAGCTTAAGCATGGAAAATCCCCCTGCACCAGCTGAAAACAGCTATGCAGGGGGATTTTCATACTTTATTTAATAGCTGTAGCCACCGTCATCAAGCGTGACCGTGACCTTACCATCCTTGATAGCGAACGATCCGCTCGCATTGAACGTCGTACTATCATCATCCGGATCCCAAGAATCGCCGTCTTTCACCTCGTATGTGCACTTTGCCTTACCGGTTTTAGTATCAAAAGCGCCATAATCAAGGTCGACTTCGTCGATTTTCGGATAGATGCTGATCGACCACGCGAAATTACGGTAATTATCCTCATCCCATACGCGGAAGCCGAACGGGCAGTTTTCCGGCGCATAGTCGGTGGATTCCGCGCACTTGTCGAGCGCGCTGTTCACGGCGGTGCTTAATGCATCCTTGAACTTGCTGGTGGTCGTCACCTTCAGCGTGGTCGGCGAATCGCTGTCTTCGTTCGTGCGGAATACCACCGTTTCGCTGACGATATAATCCGTGCTCGTAACGGAAATGTTGTACGTGCCCGGGTATACGCGCAACTGCCATTCGCCGGAATCCGTCTTCTCCGCGTTTTTGGCTGTGACCGCAACCTTGTTGACCGTCAACGATTCCACACTGCTTGGCACGGAAACATTGATGGACTTGATCAGTGGCGTGGTGATTTGCCAGTTCGGGAAAATCAGGAATTTGTTGCCGGATTTGCGCATCGTGAGTTCCTCATCGACGGTTTCGCCGTTCAACGAGTAGCTGATTGATGCGGTGGTTGTGCCATTGCCGGATTTCACGCCATTGACATGCGCATTCGAAATGGTCGCGTTATCGGTCTTGGCGACGCTGTTGGAAAGCAGCTTGCGTTGGTTTTTACCCACTTGAGGATCGGCAATGTCGTTAGCCTTGTCGTAATCGCCGCTGGCGATTGCCGACACATAGCTTTCCGCCATGGATTTCGCGCTGAAGACGGTCGAATTGAGCACACCATAGACAATGCCCAATACGATCAGTGCACCGGCGACGATGCAGCCGATCAGGATCGTCTTCTTAGTTTTTGGGTCGAGTGGCTTTCCTTCACCCTGTGGAACGGCCGGCATCGGAATGTCGGCCGGAGATTGTGGCATGGGAGGAACCGAAGCCGTTGACTGCGGCACTGGTGGAACCGAAGCGGCTGGCGCTGGGATTGGCGTGGTTGGCATTGGAACAGCGGGCATCGCTTGCGTAGGAGCGGTCTGCGCGGCTGGTGACGTTGCTGGCGCGGACGGATTGGCGTACTGCGCGTTGTATTGCGCGGTCTGCGTGGTCTGCGCGGAAGCTGCGGTCCTGGCTGCCTTCGGTTGGCCGAAATGCGGATCGCAAGCCTTGACGTAATCGACGACGTTCTGCGGAGTCTGCTGTACGGTACCGCCAACAAGAATCTTCCACAATCCCGGCGTCGACGCAACCAACGTCGGACCAAACGTCATCGCAATCACTTCAACGAGGAAAGCCCAGACGCCGGCGACGATGAAATACCACATCGGCACCATCGTCGAAACCGTATTCGAGCTGTATCCGGCAAGGAAATTCGTGCACAGGAATTCCGCGACAAGCCAGAACACCATCACGGCGACAGGAGCCTTCCATGTGTTCTCCCACTTCGCATAATACGGGTCATACATGTTGCGGGCCGTCTCACGAAGCGCAATGTAAATCGTTGCAATGATGAAAAGCACAAAGCAAATCCACAGTGCCCAAGCGTATTGGGTGACGCTGGCGACATTGAACAGGGAAAGCGTGTAGGAGGATTGCCCGGAAACCGAAGCCGTGACACCACCGAACGAAGAGACGGAAAACAGTACGAACGGTAAGGCAGGCAATAGCAGCGGAATCAGCAGTATGCCGGCCAGTGCGCTTCCGGAAGCGGCCGTCGTCACAATCAGTGCAACGAGACCGAGCGCCAGGAACAATACGCCGTAAATCGCAGCAGATTCAACAAGCGTGCGTACGAAACCGCGCGTGCGATGAGCCCAACGCCAAGTGGCGGAGAACATGTTATTGGAATCGGGAGCAAATTGCGCCAGAGCGTAGCCGGCCAATGCGCCGAGTCCAGCCAGCAGGAACGCCATGAAGAACGTGCGGAACGATGCTCCGGAAAGCGATGCGGACGCGGAGTAATATGCGTACGATCCTCCGATTTTCGCAGGGAAAATGGCGGCGAGAATAACAACCACCAAACCGGAAAGCACACCGACGATAGCGGAACTGATCGCACCGGTCCACTTGAAACGCAGTGCGGACTTACGCGCCAGCATATAAGCGCCAAACGCGGCGCCGCGCAATTGCAGGATGGCCATGCGGCTGCGGGAATTCCTTCCGTGTGTCCGCAGTGCGGCGTCGCCGTCACCGCAGATATGCGATTCTGTGGTTCCTGCGGTTTTCCGTTGGGGACACAAGGTGCTCAGCCGGCTGAGACCACTCAAATCGATGTTCCGCCGGCAACGGCCGCATATCCTCCGGTTCCCATGCCTGCGCCATCAAGCCTGCAGCTAGACATGCAGTCCGGAACGCAATCTGATCCGCAAGCCAATGATTGCAAGAACCGCAAGAAGCCAATCATCATCGCAATTATTGTAATTATTGCGGTGATAGCGTTAATCGCGGGATTTGTTGTATGGAAATCAACCAATCGTAATAGCGGTGACGATTCGGCGCAAAACGGTTCTTCGACGGCGCAAAACGCGGATGAGCAATCCAACAAAACCAAGCAGAACGATGCGGCCAAGCAAACCAAGGATTGCGCGACAACGCCCGACGCGGGCTTGGAGAGTGTCGAGAAAAACGGAACCACGATGATTGCGACCGTCGCGTTCTCTGCACACGCCTGCGGTGACACCGCGTGGAAAGGCGAGGACGTCAAAATCTCCATCAAGGATTCCAGCAATGAGGTGATCGCGTCCGCGGTGTACGACTTCGCATCCGATCCGATGCAGTTCACAAGCGGCAAAGCGACGCTCGAGCTGGCGTACGCGATAGGGCAGTACTGGCGTGCGTCCGACCAGATCGAAACCAAGTCGACCAGCATGGTGGTGCAGAAGGGCGTGACGCCGAACGGTAATGCGGTTGCGAGTGTGGGAGACGCAAGGGGTGGTGCGAACATTGCCGACTCCGATGCGGAACGCTATGCGCAGCTGGCGTTGAGCTGGCAGCTGTCTCATGACCGGTCGGCGGTTTCCGGACTGTACGACATTCCGACAACGCAGCTGTTCAGTCGTAAATACGGTATGGAAGTCGACGGCAAAACCCAGCAATACCGCGATATTTATGCGCAGTATCTTACATTGCGCGCTTCATGGCCGAAGGCGGTGTTGGCGTGGGCCGCGGACTACAGCTACTACACGCGGTATGGGCATGAGGCCGATTATTACGTGCTTCTTTCCGGGGAGGAGTTCGGTTCGGTGGCTGATGCGCGTGCATGGTGTTCGGACAATGGATTCGGGGAGAATGATTGCATGGCCGTGCAAATAAATTAGCGAAATGAATTGGCGGAAGTGTTTGGGGCGATTGGGTTACGCGGAACGACAGTTGTGAAGAAATTGTGATTTCCTGCCTTGGTTATGCTGTTTAGATAGGGAACATGATGGCTGGATCGCATTTTTCTGTGATTTATGCAATATGCTGAAATCGTTGAAAAATAGCGGTTCTACAATCGCGACACGCCGAGAGTTGCGTTCTTCTCGATTCTGAGTATATTTACTTCTCGTGCTCAGCGAGAACAAAACCTCGCAAGACCAACGCCCCTTTAGCTCAGTTGGTTAGAGCAGCTGACTCTTAATCAGCGTGTCCAGGGTTCGAATCCCTGAGGGGGCACAGACAAAACCTTGGAACTCCGGTTCCAAGGTTTTTTTGTTTTCTGATTCTCGCATGTCTACTCCCACATCCACTGCAGTTTGCGTAGAAACTGTTTCTCGGGCCTATCCTCCTCGTACTCCGCATCCGTACTATCGGCAAGGTTCTCCAGCGTCCTGATTCCTCCAGTCAGTGGAGGAATCTTCCCGTTTGTAAGCATCCCAGAGTCCGAAAACATCCAATCGGTGGAGGGATCTTCCCGGAAGTGGGCCTTTCAGCGGGCAAAACATCCAGTCGGTGGGGGAATCTTCCCGCTGGCGCACGCTTCGGAGTCCTGATTCCTCCAGTGACTGGGGGAATTTACCCGGAAGCAAGCCTTCCAGCGGGGCGAAACATCCAGTCAGTGGAGGAATCCACCCATCGACTGGCATCTCAGCGTCCTGATTCTTCCAGTCGGTGGGGGAATCTACCCGCTGGCGCACGCTTCAGCGTCCTGATTCCTCCAGTGACTGGGGGAATCTACCCGGAAGCAAGCCTTCCAGCGGGCAAAACATCCAGCGGGTGGAGGAAATGGGATGCTAAGGAAAAGGCTTTGCGATGAATTCCCGTGGATGGACTTACGCACCGGCCCTACTGGCTTCCCGCGACGGACTCACTATGGCTCCCGTACGTCGGCCGACGTCTCATCACTCCATGAAGACACGCGTTCCAGGTTCAATCCCCCGGCGCGTTCACCCTGGTAATGGCTTCCGAATCAAACTACGAGTGCAATATCCAACATATGAAACCAGCGCTATGACGTCATACCTAGTGGCATACTGACTTCCAGTGTGGGGAGTAGTGTTGGACGCTGTTGTCCGCCGAGAGCGGAATCGACATCAATCTGATTCTTATTGAGAAGAAGCAATAGAGGAAACAGCAGTGGAATACTCGACTTTTGTCAAACTTGCGGCCGAATTCTTCGGTACCGCCATTCTGATGATCTTCGGCAACGGCGCTGTCGCGAACGTTGAACTGAAGAACACCAAGGGCCACCATGCGGGCTGGCTGAACATCGCCATGGGCTACGGCTTCGGCGTGATGTTCCCGGTGCTCATGTTCGGTGGCGTTTCCGGCGCGCACATCAACCCGGCCATGACCATCGCCCAGGCAGTGAACGGCCTGTTCGACTGGAACCTGGTGCTGCCGTACATCATTGCCCAGCTGCTCGGTGCCGCAGCCGGTCAGCTCGTGGTGTACATCACCTACTATCCGCACTATAAGGACACCGAAGACGCCAACGCCATCCTTGGCACTTTCTGCACCACCGACGCTCACAACGATCGCGTGAACTACTTCGTCAACGAGTTCTTCGGCACCCTCGTGCTTGTGGTCGGCGCACTGTGCTGCCTGTCCCTGCCGTGGGGCGAGGAAGACCATGCTGCCGCATCCATCGTGGTTGGTTTCATCGTGTGGGGTCTCGTGACCTCCATGGGTGGTCCGACCGGTCCTGGCCTGAACCCGGCCCGCGATCTCATGCCGCGACTGCTGCACGCCATCCTGCCGATTCCATCCAAGGGCTCCTCCCGCTGGGACGAGGCTTGGATTCCGGTCGTCGCCCCGATTCTGGGCGCCATCGTGGGTGCGTTCATGTTCAAGCTGTTCGCCTGATCGCATTCGATCATTCGTGACTTGTTTGCCTGACCGTCGCATAAGTTGCGTTTGACGTATAAGAACTGATGCATAAAGCCTGTTTTCCTCGGAAAAATTCCGGTACGGGGGAAGCGGGCTTTTTGCGTGCCTACCATTGGCTGGTAGTGTTGCCGTGGAAGAGATATGCTGCCACCTGCGTGACGGCAGGATTATAAGGAGGCCGGATTGAAGCGGATTCGTACGATTCTGCGTGCGCTCGATCCGAAGGCGGCCGCCACCATGAGCCGTCGGGAGAGGACGGAAGCGTTCCGCATCCGCAGAAGCGTCGTGGCTTGGGTCCTCGCATTGTGCGTCATCGTGTCATGCACGTCGTGCAGCGTGCATGCCATGCTGACCAACGCGGTACTGAACGGAAATGCGGCAGCGGCGCAGGTCGGCAATACCGGAACAACTTCGAAAAAAGCGGATCGATCTGCGAAAGATGCGAAAGCCGCGAAATCTGAGAAGCAATCGCAGCAATCATCGGAAACAAAAGACGCAGAGGTCTCGACGGAGAAAACGGCGGAACCGCAGGAAGACGCCGTCACCAAAGCTCTTCGTGAACAATCGGCCGCGCTGACGGACGAACAGAAAAGCGAAATACTTGCGAAAGCGCAGCAAACAGCGCAAAACAGCGGCAATGGTGTGGTGCAATACCATTACTGCGTGGTCACCAAAGGCGAAGTCGGCTCGGTTGACGATTTTTCGAACGCAGTATTCCGTATTCTGAACGGCGAACGTGGATGGGCGCGCGCCGGCGCGATTTTCGAACCTTCCACGGACGGCAATTGCGATTTCAATATAGTGCTCGCCCAAGCGTCGAGTATGCCGACGTTCTCGTCGATATGTTCGGAACAATACAGCTGCCGTGTGGGCGACAATGTGATCATCAACGACGATCGTTGGAATTCCGGCACGGACGTGTGGATGTCGGGAGGTGGCGACCTGGCGCGATATCGCACGATGGTGATCAATCACGAGGTCGGCCACCGGTTGGGGCACGTCGACAACGAGATGACGTGCGCCGGAGCTGGTCAGGCGGCGCCGCTTATGCAGGAGCAGTCCATATTTTTGGACGGTTGCGTGGTCAACGAGTATCCGCTCGATTCGGAATTATGGATCGGCTGAACGCGACTGCGAAATAAAACTGCAGAATAGGCAGAAATAGGCAGAAATAGGAACTGCGGAACATGCGGAAAACCGCAGAACGCGGCTATAGCTCGAAATACGCGTTGAATTCGGCTTGGTCAAGCATGCGATCCGAGGTATTGGCTCGAACGGCGTCCCAGCTGAATTCGCCGAGGGCTTCGGTCGCGCTCATAGGCTGCGGTTTGGTGTGTTCCGGATCGCCCTGTAATCCGAGCAGCCATGCGCAATAGCCGATGATCTGTTGCGCTGTGGCGCCATGCGCTGTGAGAATGCCGAGATCGAGCGAGCGCTCGCGTTTGGCAAGGCGTTGGCCGGCTGCGTTGTCGATGAGGGGCAGATGCGCGTATGAGATGGTTGCGTCTGCGGAGTCGACAGTGTTGGTGGATTGGGAGGATTTGGCGGATTGGACTGGTTCGGAAGGCTGGAATCCCGCCGCGATAAGGGCTTTGCGGATATAAATCTGCAAGGCGTTGGAACGAAGCAGGTCGCGGCCGCGCACGATGTCGGTGATGCCCATGTCGAGGTCGTCCACGGTGACGGCCAGCTGGTAGGAGTAGATGCCGTCCGAACGGCGGACGATGGTGTCGCCGATGTCTTGGGCGAGGTTGTAATGCTGGCTGCCGAACACTTCGTCGTGGAAGGAGATGGTGGTGTCGTCGGTGGCGATGCGTAGCGAATGGCGGTCGCCTTTGGCGAGGCGTTGTTTTACGTGCTGCGGGTCGTTGGCGATGTGGTGGCGGCATGTTCCCGGGTATACGGTGAAACGGTCGCCTTCCTGCGGTGCCGATGCGGCGCGGATATCGGCGCGAGAGCAGAAGCAAGGGTATATGAGCGGTGTCGTGCCGGGGGAGTTTATGGTGTCGCTGGCAGCGGTGCCGTAGGAATCGGAATTGTCGGAATCGATGCCGATAGTGCTGACTTTATCGCTGATTTCGTCAATACTGAGGTTGCCGAGCAGATCGAGCGCTTCCTGATATAGGGTGTGTCGCGCCGACTGGAACACCGGCTTGCCGTCCCAGTCGAGACCAAGCCAGTCGAGGTCATGCATCATGGTTTCGGCGGCGCCGGGAACCACTCGCGGCTCGTCGATGTCTTCGATGCGCAAGCGTATGGAATCGCCTGATTTGCGGGCGGAAAGCCACGCTCCGAGCATGGCGTAGACGTTGCCTATGTGCATGCGGCCTGATGGTGTTGGGGCGAATCGGCCGGTCATGGGGGCTCCTTTGATACATCGATGGTGGCAGTATGTAACTGTACCTGTTTAAGGCTCGCTCAAGTTTAGCGTAGGGCGATTCGGGTGGCGGCTACCCCATAATATGGCGTGTAAGGTGGTAGTATGTGCCGTTCGTATATGTTCGTTTGCGATGGCAGTTTGCGAGCGTGGAAAGGTATTCCGTTTTGTCGGGTGAATGGGGTCGATATGACGAAAAAGCAGTTTAGCAATACGGAGGTCGAGTATCTTCGCGCGTTGCCGGCGGTTGAGTCGGTTACGCAGAACCGGATCACGTATTCGCGTGATTTTCAGATCAGTTGCATGCGTAGATATTTGGATGGCGAGAGGCCGAGCTCGATTTTCACGTCGGCTGGGTTGAGTCCCGCCATTGTTGGGCGTAAGCGTGTGGAGCGTAATATCGCGCGTTGGAAGGTGGATCCGGATATCATGGCCGCCGCGAAAGGCGAGGGGACGGAAGGCCCGTTGTCTTCCGAGACGCGCGAGCGACTGGTGTCCGTTCAGTTGGGGCAGATTCGGTCGCTGACGTGTCAGGTGCTTGAGCTGAAGGATCGCGTCGACATTTTGGAACGTCAATTACGCGAAATACAGGGATGAATGTGCGTTCGCCGAAAAAATTAAGGAAAAAACTGTTTTTTCGGCGCGTGTTTAGTAAATCTTGCATATAGTTGCTGTCGGACGGAGTCTTTGAAGTTCCCCCTTCTACTGCCGTCTGTTTTATTAGCCCGTACGGATATCGGTCGCTTTATCGCTTCACTTCAGACCGTCGTACGGGCTTCTTCTTACTCTGGTAGAGGTAGTTGGGATTGAACGCAAGAGGCTGAACATGACTGCATATATGGACCATAAGAATCTTGCCAATGAGGTGATCGACGGTGTGCGTGCCGTGCAGATCGCCGATGGCGTGCACCGTGTGCTGGACCGCATCGCATCGGCGGAGCAGCATGCCGGGCGTGACGCAGGTTCCGTACGCCTGCTTGCCGCCACGAAAACGCGCGACGTGGGTGAGATCATGGCTGCGATCGACGCTGGCGTGCGTATGATCGGCGAGAATCGTCCGCAGGAAGTGATGGCGAAGGCCGAAGGATTGATGGCACGTTGCGGGGAGCGCGGATTCGCGTTGGGCGTTGCCGACGATGCCGGCGCTTCCACTATTGCGGGTGAGCATATTCCGTTCCATCTGATCGGCCAGCTGCAAAGCAATAAGATCGGCAAAGTGCTGCCGGTCGTCAACACCATCGAATCGGTTGATTCCCTTGACTTGGCGGAGAAAATCTCACGCAGGGCCGTGGCGCGCGGCATCACCGTGGGCGTGCTGCTGGAGGTCAACGAATCGGGTGAGGCGTCGAAATCCGGCTGCGATCCCTCGCATGCCATCCGCATCGCGCAAAAAATCGGTACATTGGACGGACTTGAATTGCAGGGGCTGATGACCATCGGCGCGCATGTCGACGACGAAACCGCCATCCGCAAGGGATTCGAGCACCTGCGCAAAACCCGCGACCATATTCTCGAATCCGGCGAGCCGGGCACGCAATCCTGCCGCGAACTGTCGATGGGCATGACCGGCGACATGGAACTTGCGGTTGCGGAAGGATCCACCATCGTGCGCGTCGGCACCGCGATTTTCGGCGAGCGCGCGTTCATCTGACTTATTTGACTTTTTAACTTACTTTTGGTGGCGGGCCTTCACATGTGTGATGGCCCGTTTTTTTGATTTTTCGGCGTTTTATGTGGTTTTTGATTGAGCGTGTGACCTGTTGCTGCGATTAGGGTGATGTCGTTGCGTTTCGTGCCGGGAAATGCGGTTTCGTGCCTGCAATCGTTGTCTTGATAAGGGTTACCCCCTTGATGGAGGGTGTGGGTGTTGGCGTCGGCGCGGGGCATTTGTATGGCACGAGTCTTCCTGTGGGCGGGGAGGGCACTCATGCGGTGATCACCGGGCATCGTGGCCTGGTTGACGCGATGATGTTCACTCGTCTTGACGAACTTGATGAGGGTGATTTCATGTATGTCGAGGTGTTGGGGAGCACTTTGGGGTATCAGGTGGATCGTGTCAGCGTGATCGACCCCGATGATGTGTCGCAGCTGAAAATCACGCCTGGCGAGGATCGCCTGACGCTTATGACCTGCACTCCCTACGGTGTGAACACGCATCGTTTGCTGGTTTCCGGCCACAGGGTTGATATTCCGCTGCCGGCTCCCGATCCCCATGATGTGCGCGATGTTCGTGCGATTGGCATACGTGCGTTCGCGGCCAGTGCGATTGTCGGCGCACTGTCCTGTTCATCGACGTGACCGCGGTAACCAACGCGACCATTACGGACGATGCCGACAAAGTGCGAATCGCGGTAACGCGATTCGCGTCCAATGCCAGCGTCGTACGCAATCTGACCAGTGACGCCGCATCATTGAAAACCGCCGTGAATTCCCTGTCGGCCACCGGCGCGACCGCAGCCGACAAAGGCATGGCGTCAGCGCAGGCCGCCCTGCAGGGTGCGCGCCAGGATGCCAAGAAAATCGTCATATTCTTCACCGACGGCGTGCCGACCACAATCGACAGATTCGACGTTGGCGTCGCCAATGGTGCCGTCGGCACCGCAAAAACGTTGAAAGCGGGCGGAACGCAAATCTACAGCATCGGCATCTTCTCGGGAGCGAATCCGGCGCAAACCAGCTTCGGCGGCGACGAAACCAGCAGCGCCAACCGCTTCATGCACGCCGTCTCCAGCAACTATCCAAACGCCACGGCATACAACAACTGGGGCAACGGAAGCAATCGCGGATACTACAAAGCCACCAACAACGCGACGGATCTGACGAGAATCTTCGACGACATCCAACAGGAAATCATCGCGGGAAGCGCCTACACCGGCGTGATCATCACCGACACGCTCTCGCAATACGCGCGACAAAGCGGCATCGCGTACAACACAGCAATCGTGAAAAACGTTGACGGCATGACCTTCTACGAAGCGACCGGAGGCGTGAACCTCACCGCAACAAATCTGCCGGATGACGCGGAAACGCCGATACTCAACCGCGATTACACGTTGTGGTACAGCGGCGACGGCAACGGTGCGGTCCGCGTGGAATTCGCCAACGACTACGCGCTCGCCCACATGGCGACGTACACGGTCTCATACGATATCGAGCCCACGGATCTCGCCTACACGCAGTATGCGGAATACGGTTACGGAGCGACGGTCGGCGACGCGGGAACGGGCGAGACCTCGGAGGGAAAGCACGGACTGCGCTCCAACGAGAACGCCCAGGTCTGCTACACCTTCGACGGACAATCCGGCTGCGCCGCCTACCAGCATCCGGTATTGCAGGTGCCGGCCGCGAACATTGCCGTCGCCAAACAGTGGCTTGTGGAACAGCCGGCCGAAGGCACGAAACTGACGATCCATCTTGCCGGTGGCAACGTTGCAAAAACGGCGACGCTGGAAGCCGGAAACGAGTGGAACGGCGGATTCGAATCGCTCGCGCCAGGCGCATACCAGCTGTATGAGGATGCGGTGTCCGGATACAGTCCGGCAGACGGTACGGGGCTGATCGGCATCAACGTCAACAAAGACGAACTGTGGTAGGCATTCGGCGCGGCCGGTGCGCAGGCGGCAGGCAATGCGGCGATCGAAGTGCAGCATTCGCAGGAGGGCCACACGTACAGCGCCTACAAGTTCGCCACGCTGACGGTGGACGGCGAAGGCATGTCGGTGCAGGTCGACACCGACTCTGCTTGGACGACGGCCGTGCAGAACGCTGTGGACGAGGCCAATGCGCTGTTGGCCGAGCTCGACGATAACGAATAGTTTTTGATTGCCGGGCGCCGCATGTCGATGATATGGACGATTCGACGATTGTTGCGGGTAGACTGGCAAACATGAGAATCGCACGTTTTTCGCATAATGATGTACCGCAATACGCTTTCGTGCAGACCGATGAAAGCGACGGCAAGGACTATCTCGTGGCGCTTGAGGGGCACCCTCTGGCCGGTGCCGGCGTGAAGCCGACCGGCGAGCGTTTTCCGGTGGACGGCGATGGCATCCGTCTGCTCTCTCCGGTGATTCCGTCGAAGGTGTATGGCCTGGCCAAGAATTATGAGGCGCACGCGCAGTTCATGCATGAAGCCGGCCATTCCGACGTCAAGCACGCCCCGGAAGATATGGTGATCTTCTCCAAGCCGAGCACGTCGGTGATCGGTCCGGACGATCCGATCGTGATCCCGTCGTACTCGAACGATATGAATTTCGAGCCGGAAGTGGCCGTGGTGATGGGGCGCATCGCCAAGAACGTGATGGTCGAGCAGGCCATGGATTACGTGCTCGGCTTCACTTGCGTGAACGATGTGACATTGCGTGACCTGCAGGGACTTGACCCGATGTGGACGCGTGCGAAAGGCTTCGACACCTCCTGCCCGCTCGGCCCGTGGATCGTGACCCGCGACGATTTGGATTGGAAGGACGCGAAGATCTCCTTCACGCTGAACGGTGAGGATGTCGAGCTGGCTTCCGGCACCACTGCGAATCTGATTCACGGCATTCCGGAGCAGATCGCGGCGATTTCCAGCTTCACGACGCTGCTGCCGGGCGACGTGATTCTGACGGGCACGCCGAACGCTTCCGGCCATCTTGATCCGGGCGACGAGGCGATCGTGCACGTCGAAGGCATCGGTAGCCTGCGCAACGTGGTGGTGCGCGGCTGATTGCCGATTGCTGATTGACATATTGAAGATATGAAGGCCGTCACCTTTCGTGGGTGACGGCCTTTGTGCTGCGTTGTTCGCGATTTCCCGTTTAGTGAACAAAAGTTGAGTGTTGCAGGCTCAACTTTTGGGAATAGAATGGTGGTGAAGTCGGTTGAGCATATCAGACAACGACATATGCGTCGACGCGACCGTGCGAAAAACGGACGATCGGCGCGAACCATGGAGGATGATATGGAACAGAAGTTCACCACAATGGCGCAGGAAGCCATTTCCGACGCCGTACAGAACGCGTCGGCAGCAGGCAACGCGCAAGTCGAAACCCTGCACCTGCTTGACGCGCTGCTGCGCCAGGAAAACGGCGTGATCCGCGGTCTGATCGAAGCCGCGGGCGGCAACGCGCAAAACATCAGCGCCGCCGTGCACCAAGCGCAGGACGCGCTGCCAAGCGCCAGCGGATCGACCACTGCGCAACCGCAAGTCAGCAGGCAACTATCCGCAGTACTTGCGCAAGCCGGCAAAGAAATGCAGCAGATGGGCGACGAATACGTATCCACCGAACATCTGCTCATCGCCATCGCGGCGGCAAAGCCGAATCAGAGCGCGCAAATCATGGAACAATACGGCGTGACCGCCGACGCGCTACGCAAAGCCGTGCCAACGATCCGAGGAGGCGCGAAAGTGACCAGTCCCGACGCCGAAGGCTCCTACAAAGCCCTCGAAAAGTATTCGACCGACCTGACGGCAGCCGCGAAAGAAGGCAAGCTCGATCCCGTGATCGGCCGCGATCAGGAAATCCGCCGAGTCATCCAGATCCTGAGCCGCCGCACCAAGAACAATCCGGTGCTGATCGGCGAGCCTGGCGTGGGCAAAACCGCCGTGGTGGAAGGCCTCGCGCAGCGTATCGTCGCCGGCGATGTGCCGACCACCCTGCAAAACAAGAAGCTCATCTCGCTTGATCTGGGCTCCATGGTGGCAGGTTCGAAATACCGTGGCGAGTTCGAGGAACGCCTAAAGAGCGTGCTGCAGGAAATCAAGAACGCAGACGGGCAGATCATCACGTTCATCGATGAGATCCATACCATCGTCGGCGCGGGCGCGGCCGAAGGATCCATGGACGCGGGCAACATGCTCAAACCCATGCTCGCGCGAGGCGAACTGCGCCTGATCGGTGCCACCACACTCGACGAATACCGTGAGAACATCGAAAAGGATCCGGCATTGGAACGCCGTTTCCAGCAGGTGTTCGTAGGAGAGCCGAGCGTGGAAGACACCATCGCCATCCTGCGTGGCATCGCACCGAAATACGAAGCCCACCACAAGGTGACCATCGGAGACGATGCGCTCGTGGCCGCGGCGACGCTGTCGAACCGGTATATTTCCGGCCGTCAGCTGCCGGACAAAGCCATCGATCTGGTTGACGAGGCCGCATCGCACCTGCGCATGGAACTCGACTCCTCGCCTGAGGAAATCGACGAACTGCAGCGTCAGGTCGACCGTCTCAAGATGGAAAAATCGTACCTGCTTGGCAATCCGAAAGACGATGCCGCCGCGCAGAAAGCGGAAAACGAGCTTGATGAAAGCGCCAAGGAACGTCTCAACGACCTCAACAAGGAAATCGCCGACAAAAGCGAGAAACTCAACGGTCTGAAAGCACGCTGGGACGCCGAAAAGAACGGACACAACCGCATCGGCGACCTGCGCAAGAAGCTCGACGAACTACGCACCCAAGCTGAACGGTATGAACGCGAAGGCGATCTGGCGAAATCCTCCGCCATCAACTATGGCGAAATTCCGGCCATCCAGAAGGAGATCGCGCAAGCCGAACAAAACGAGGCGGCGGCCAAGAACGGTGCGGCAGGCGGTGCTGACGGTGGCTTGGGCGGCGATATTCCGATGGTGCCGGACCGCGTTGACGCCGACTCCGTGGCCGAAATCGTGTCCGACTGGACGGGCATTCCCGTTGGACGCCTCATGCAAGGCGAAAACGAGAAGCTGCTGACCATGGAAGATTATCTCGGCAAACGTGTGATCGGCCAGAAGGAAGCCATTCAAGCGGTTTCCGATGCGGTACGTCGTTCGCGTGCAGGCATTTCCGACCCGAACCGCCCAACCGGCTCGTTCCTGTTCCTCGGCCCGACCGGCGTGGGCAAGACCGAGCTCGCCAAGGCGCTCGCCGACTTCCTGTTCGACGATGAAAAGGCCATGGTGCGCATTGACATGAGCGAGTACATGGAGAAGGCCTCCGTGTCTCGTCTGATCGGTGCTGCTCCGGGCTACATCGGCTATGAGGAGGGTGGTCAGCTGACTGAGGCCGTGCGTCGCCGCCCATATTCGGTGGTGCTGTTCGATGAGGTTGAAAAGGCCAATCCTGAAGTATTCGACGTGCTGCTGCAGGTGCTCGACGACGGCCGTTTGACCGACGGGCAGGGCAGGACCGTGGACTTCAAGAACACGATTCTGATCATGACCTCCAACCTTGGCTCGCAGTTCCTGGTGAACACCGAACTGGATGACGAAGCCAAGAAGAAGGCCGTGATGGACGCCGTGCATATGCAGTTCAAGCCGGAATTCATCAACCGCTTGGATGAACTGGTTATGTTCCACCCGCTTACGCGCGAAGAGCTCGGCGGCATCGTGGACATTCAGGTGGCGCAGGTTTCGGCCCGCTTGGCGGATCGCCGCATCAAGCTGGATGTTACCGATTCGGCGCGCGATTGGCTCGCCAACACCGGTTACGATCCGGCGTATGGCGCTCGCCCGCTGCGTCGTTTGGTGCAAACCGAAGTGGGCGACCAGCTGGCGCGCATGCTGCTGGCCGGCGAAGTGCACGACGGCGACACCGTGCTTGTGGACCAGATCGGAGGCGACCATTTGGAGCTCTCCTCGTGGGCGCCGGGGCAGATTGACGGTGATTTTTCGGCGGAAGTTGAGTGACGGCCGGTTGGCTGGCTTGATCTGGCTTGGCTGGCCTAGCTAGATCGGCCTGACTTGATGCTGATGGCGGGCTGTGCGTAAGCATGGTCCGCCTTTTCCGTGCGATTGTGCGATCAAGAAAACCTTATATCGACGATTGACGGTCGTATACCTGCAAAACCAGGCCTGCGACCGCCAGTACCGTCGAACTGATCAACACGGCGATCGCAAGTTTCGGCTGAAGTCCGAAAACCAGCCATAAAGCGAACGTCCAGACCGCGATGACCATCGTTACGGTTGTGGTGATCTGCATCACGCGCATGCGGATCTCACGTTTGATGCTGGCTTGAACAAGCGTTTCCGCACTTTGTTGAGCTTCCTGCGATTGCATTCCTTGAGATTCTTGCATCTCTTGCGGTTGTGCTTGTGCTTGCGGTTGCGCGGTCGGGATATCGCTTTGTGATGCTTGCTTTGCCTCGGAACGCTGCTCGATCGGTGAAATCGCCAGCGACAGCACGGCGACCATGCTTGCGAAAGCGAAATATTGATTGCGCGATCCTGCGGGGAAGATCCACGACACCACGCACGCCAGCAGACTGTAGACGTACACGATGGTCATGGCGAGCGACAGCAGCGAAGCCGCATTGGGCGTGCGCTTTTTCAGGGCAGCCGTGCCGTGATTGTGCGCCGGGGCAGCGCAGTAGAACATAACCGGCGTGGCGATGATGGCATGCAGCCATGGATTGGTCAGCCAGTGGGGGAGTGTGATGCCGGCGAGCGTCACCATGGTCGTGATGAATGTGGGGATGGTGAGTATGACGGCGATGATAAGACGCTTGATGTGATTCCGGTGCGTTTCGTTGATTGCCCTGCCTGGGTTTTCGACGTGGTCTTCGGTGGGATTTTCGATTGATTCGTTGTTGGGAGAGTGCTGTAGCGGAGCAGCTGCGTCGTCTTCGCTGAGAAACAGCCTGAGGATGGCCCAAGTGGCCACAGCGGCCGCCACGATCGAGGCCACTGCCATGAACAAGTCAAGTCCCATGTGTTCGAACCCCCGGTTCGTCTGCTGAATATCTCTCGAATATTTCTCGAATGGCTCTCAAATGTTCGGCGCGCTTGCGTTTCCTGCCGCATTGACGAGTGCACGTTCGGCTCCAAGCATAATGCAGCCCGGTGCGAATGTCTTGCGAGTGCTGGACTTCTGGAATGTCCGGGGCATGCCGTTATATAGAACATATGTTCGATAATCCTGTATTTGTGGTGATTCTTCTGGTGATCATGGCCGCGCTTGGGGCCGCGGCTGGATTCTTCGCGGGCCGCTCCAAAGGGCAGGAGATGGCTCGCGATGTGCGAACTGCTGACTTGAACGAGGCGAAAGCGCAGATCGAGGCCGATCGACAGGAGATTAGCGAGCTATCCACGTCGGTAGCCCAATACCGCACGCAGGCGGAAGGGTTGGCACAGCAGCTGACCTATCTCAAATCGCAACTCGCGCAAGCCCAACGGGCCGAACGGGAACGAGTGGAGCGAGAGCGTGAGCGGGCCGCGGCCGAAGCGGAACGCAAGCAGGCTGAAAACGAGCGGAAACTGCAGGAACAAAGCAAGGTATTGTCTGCGCTAGCGCCCGTGCAGAAGAATCTTGACGCCTTGCAGCAGAAGGTCTCGCAAATCGAAGAAGGGCGCAAACGGGAGATGGGTGCGCTTGGCGAGCAGCTCAAGGGGCTTGGCGAGCAGCAGGCCCGTCTTGACCGCGAAACCAACGCTTTGTCGTCGGCGTTGCGCAACAACAAGGTGCGTGGCGCGTGGGGCGAGGCGCAGCTGAGGAACATCGTGGAATCCGCGGGGCTTCTGGAGCATGTGGATTTCGACACCCAGGTGGTCGTCACCGACGTGGATGGGCATACGCAGCGTCCGGATATGGTCATCCACATGCCGGGTGGCAAAACCATTCCAATCGATGCCAAGGCTCCGTACGCCGATTATCAGAAGGCGTGCGAGATTCCCGATACCGCCACACCCGAGGAGTTGGCGCACAAGTCGGAATTGCTGCACGCGCATGCCAAAGCGGTACGCGAGCATGTGAAAACCTTGGGGGACAAGGCCTACTGGAATGCGTTCGATGACGCTCCGGATTTTGTGATCGCCTTCATTCCTAACGAATCTTTGCTGCAGGCGGCTTTGGAAACCGATCCGACGCTGATGGACGACGCGTTCGCACGCAAGGTTGCTTTGACTTCGCCGATCACCCTATGGGCGGTGCTCAAATCCGTGGCGTACGCATGGCAGCAGCAAAGCCTGACTGACGATGCGAAAATGCTTTTCGACTTGTCTCGTGAATTGTATGAGCGTTTTGCCGTGTTGGGTGATCGTGCTACCAAACTCGGGTCCGCCATCACCAAAACTGTGGGAGCCTACAATGCGTTCGCATCGTCGCTGGAGTCGCGCGTGCTCGTCACCGCACGCAAGCTGCAGCGCGTCGACCAGAGCAGAATCATCGAACCCGTAAACATGATCGCGCCCGAAAAAGCCGACATCCGCGAACTCACCGCCCCTGAAACCAGTGAACAGTGATATCTGACTAAATACGTGTCGGCATAAGTAAGGTTTGACGAGTAGAAACGGTAGGCTGGGAATATGACCGAAGAGAAGACTTTCCGTAAGACCAATCCGGTTGCTGTGCCTGCCGATGCTCCTGAGCATAGCGACATCGATTTCGCCATGCTTGAGCCGCGTGACCAGCTGAAGTCGCTGTTGCAGGCAGAGATGGCCGACAAGCCGTTCTCGGAGCTTTCCTCTGTATTGTTCGATCATCGTGGCGCTTCGATTGTCGGGCATATTCTGCTGGACGCGTTGGAAGAATCCGGCTATTCCGTGGATGATTTCGACGCCGTGGGCGCGTTGACCGCGGCCGCGGTTCCGCTGGTGTCCGCCATGATTCAGGCGGCCGCTTCGCGCGGTGAGAATCTCAACGGTTTTGTGATGGATTTCGTGTATCCGTCCATTAAGGGACCGTCGATCGCGGGTAAGCGCGTGGTGTTGCTGGATTCCTGGTTGTCTGAAAAGTCGTATGTACAGACGTCCTCTTTGGTTACCTTGCGCAATGGCAATGAGTTGAGCCTTGATTTCTCCGTGGTGAAGAACGAGGGCGCCGAGGTGCTTGCCGTCGCTTCGCTGATCGGCGGCGTTGACATGACCGAGCCGACGATCAAGGTCATCAATCCGGTGGATGGGTCTGAATCCGAGCTGCCGTTCGTTGAAGTGTTCAAGGAATCGGAGCTTCACTAGGTATCCTGTTGACCAGCCATTGGCGATACGAGGTTCGTAAGGAGGAATCGCGTGCATCAGCCTAATCCCATTGATATTGCAGCGAAAGCGTCTGGCGAGCCGGTCTTTCGCGAGGTGGGTGTAGGGCCGTGGGCCGAAACACATCCGGGTGAGCCTCGTCCGGATGATCCGCAATCTGTAAATTATGATCGCCGATTCGACTCGTCTTTGCTTGACGAGGGCGATCGTCGCAACGTGCTTGACCAGTATCGCTACTGGGCGGTCGCGGCTATCAAAGCCGATCTTGACGCTCGCGGTCGCCATGATTTCGAAGTCGCCGTGGAAAACTGGACGCACGATTTCAACATCGGATCCATGGTGCGCACGGCGAACGCGTTCCAAGCGAAACGTGTGCATATCGTCGGACCGCACAAGTGGAATCGCAAGGGGTCGCTGATGACGGAGCTGTACCAGCACGTCGAAAACCACCCTTCCATAACCGAACTTGTCGAATGCTGGAAGCTGCGCATTGCCGGAGAAATCGCGGCGGCGCAATCGCAGGCGGCCGCAATCGCATTTCGTATGCATGAAAGTGCGGGAAAAAATGTGGAAGCTGGAAACGATACCGGCGTAAGCGATGCTTTGTTGACTGAAGGCCGTGTTGCTGGATGCGCTCCATCTGGCATTTCGACGGATGCTTCGGATGCAAGCGGCGTTGGGAATGGATTCGAGCCTACCTGCATGGCGCAATTGGCTGCGATTGATCAGCGTATTGCCGAGTTGAAGGCGGCGCGGGTTATTGCGCTTGATATTATTCCGGGTGCGGTGCCGATGGAAACGTACCGTTTTCCGAAGCGTTGTCTCATGCTGTTTGGCGCGGAAGGCCCGGGATTGTCCGAAAAAGCGCTTGAGTTGGCCGACGATGTGGTTTACATCTCCCAGTTCGGTTCGGTGCGTTCCATCAATGCCGGAGCCGCGGCCGCCGTTTCCATGCACGCATGGATCTCCCAGCACGCCGCTCCCCAGCTCTAACCTCCATCTCCTATCGTCCAAAATCCTCCAGTGACTGGAAGAATCGGGACGATTGGAGTTCTGTCAGCGGGGTGATTGTTCCAGTGGGTGGAGGTTTTGGGTCTCCTGTGGGGCATCTGGCGGGGTGAGTCCTTCAGTGACTGGAGAGGTTGGGACTTTAGTACGGTGTTCTGCGGGAAGATTCCTCCACTTACTGGAGCAATCTTCCCGCTAACAAGCCCGTCAGAGTCCTGATTCTTCCAGTCGCTGGAGGAATCTTCCCTCTGAAAGCCTCACCAGAGACCCAAATCCTCCACCTACTGGAGCAATCTTTCCGCTGAGTGCCCTGCTAGAGTCTAGATTTCTCCACCCTCTGGAGGAATCTTCCCGGTGGCGAGCTTCTCAACGTTCCGATTCCTCCACTTACTGGAGGAATCTTCCCGCAGATGATTACCCTATGAAACGCAAGGAACCCCAGCACGCCGCAGTTTCGCAATCAGCGGTTTTTGCTGGACTGCATCGTCAAAAGTTAATCTGACAATTTCCGTAACTCCTGCGCGAAAAAGCGCTTGCTCGCGTTCTCGCTCGGCCTGAACGGTCTCCTGGATGCTCCTACGATCAGTCATTTTCGGATCAACGTATTTTGCTGTGCCGTCAAGTTCTCCGACAATAATACGTCCATCGGTTGTGCGCCATAAAAAATCGACCCTAAATTGTTTTCCCGTAAGCGAGTCGGCGAAGGAGACTTGCAATTGAGGAACCGCAAAACCGTTTTCAATCATGACTGCCCGAGCAAAAGATTCACCGCCATTTTCACTTCCTGCGTCGGTATATCTCAACAATTTGAAGACGTCCGAGCAATCGAGGGTTGTCTGCGCGCATTCTTGCAATATCTGCTTTTCTTCGATTCCGTCTGCTGCAGCAGCATCGAAAATAGGCAGGGAATGGGCGAAATCTAAGGTGCGTCCGCAATCCAGTAGCGTGCGAGAAGGATTCGTGACAGGAATTCCATTTGCCATTACAGCATTTTCTTTGGGATATGGACTGTAGATAATATTGAGTTTGCTGTGTGGTCGGTATGATCCGTGATTGGGCAATGCTATGGTCAGTCCTTGCCGGTGCAGGAATCGCGGGTGGTCGAATCCGTGGGCTGCGGCGGCTGTTATTCCCGCGAAAACCCAGTTGGGGTGGAGCCTGCTGAGGGTTCGGGCCGCGTGCAACGATTGTTCGGGCTCGTTCAGCTGATTCCAATATTCGGCACGGGCGAATAGCCCTGGGTATGGGCGCGCCAAATCTCCCGCGCGGTATCTGCGATATAGTCCCTTCTGGATGAGAGGGTCACTGCTGTGTGCGCATCGTTGCGCATTTTCTGTTTGATCGAGCAGCGCATCGATTTGAGGATATGCTTTCATGATTTGACGCTATCTTGTTGTGGCTCTGCTATGGAAGTGCGGTCGGCAAATGTGGATAGAGGATGCTGTTTCGGGCGTGTCTGTGGATAACTTACGGGTTTTGTGGATAACTGGGTGGTTGTTTTGCAGATAAGTGTAAATTTTGCCTTATTTCATGCTGATTGTTGGCTGTTTTCTTCTGTTGGTTAGGTATTCCTGGCAATGGAATGCTGTTTAGAGTCCGGATTCTTCCAGTGGGTGGAGGTTTTTGGACTGTGCGGGGCGCGTCAGCGGGGTAATTCTTCCAGTGACTGGATGATTTGGGTTGCTGAAGGGCTTGTTTGTGGGAGGATTCCTCCAGTGGGTGGAGGATTTGGGACTGTGGATGGCATATCAGCGGTGTAATTCTTCCAATGGGTGGAGCAATCTTCCCGCTAGATACTTTGTTAGAGTCCGGATTGTTCCAGTGACTGGAAGATTTGGGACGTTGATAAGCTTGCCAACGGGAGGATTCTTCCAGTGGGTGGGTGACTTTGGACTGTGCGGGGCGTGCCGGCAATGACGGTGTGACGTGGCTGCCGGGCGAGACGAAATGGGCGGGCGCTCGTCACACAGACGCGTTAATGTTAGGGACATGCCTACTTTCACCAAAGAAGAAATCGTGCATCTGGGCGATTTGGCCCGAATTGCACTTACTGACGAGGAGATCACCCGTCTGCAGGGCGATCTGAACGTCATCGCAGAATCCATCAACAAGGTCCAGGAAGTCGCTACCGACGATGTGGAACCAACCGCGAACCCGATTCCGCTGGAAGCCTACCTGCGCCCGGATGTGCCGGAAACCCCGCTGACTCAGGAAGAGGCGACCGCAGGCGCTCCGGTTTCCGAGGCCGGCATGTTTGTTGCACCGCGCATTCTGGGGGAGGAGTGACATGAGCGAACTCGTCAAGCTTTCCGCCGCCGAGATGGCGGCTAAGATAAAGGCCAAGGAAGTTTCCAGCCGTGAACTGGTTGAAGCGCATCTCGAAGTCATCGAGGCCGCCGAGCCGAGCATCAAGGCTTTCCTGAAGGTGTCCGGCGATCAGGCTCTCGAACAGGCCGACGCCTTCGATGCCAAGTCCGATGAGGAAAAGGCACAGCTGCCGGAACTTGCCGGCGTGCCGATCGCCATCAAAGACATGATCGTCACCAAGGGCATCGAAACCACCGCAGCCTCCAAGATCCTCGAAGGCTGGGTGCCTCCGTACGACGCTACCGTCATCGAGAAGCTCAAGGCTGCAGGCATGCCGCTGCTGGGCAAGACCAACCTCGATGAGTTCGCTCAGGGTTCGTCCACCGAGCATTCCGCCTACCAGACCACACACAATCCGTGGGATACCGAACGTGTTCCGGGCGGTTCCGGCGGTGGTTCCGCAGCTGCAGTGGCAGCGTTCGAAGCCCCGCTCGCCCTGGGTACCGACACCGGTGGCTCCATCCGTCAGCCGGGCTCGCTGACCGGTACCGTCGGTGTCAAGCCGACCTACGGCGGTGTCTCTCGTTTCGGCGCAATCGCCATGGCTTCCTCGCTCGACCAGATCGGCCCATGCTCCCGTACTGTGCTCGACGCGGCCCTGCTGCAGGAAGTGATCGGAGGCCACGACAAGCGCGATTCCACGTCCATTCCGGAAGGCCCTCGCCCGATGGTGGCGGCCGCCCGCGAAGGCATGAAGCGTGATCTGAAGGGCCTCAAGGTCGGTCTGATCAAGGAGCTCGGCGGCGAAGGCTTCCAGCCGGGCGTTATGGCACGCTTCAACGAAGGTGTCAAGAAGCTTGAGGAGATGGGCGCTGAAGTCACTGAAGTGTCTCTGCCGCACCTGCCGTACTCCCTTGGCGCGTACTACATCATCATGCCGTCCGAGGTCAGCTCCAACCTGGCTCGTTACGATGGCATGCGTTACGGTCTGCGCGTCATGCCGCCGGCAGGCGTTCCGCAGACCGCCGCCAACATGATGGCCTATACTCGTGAAGCCGGTTTCGGCGACGAGGTCAAGCGTCGTATCATCCTTGGCACGTATGCCCTGTCCGCCGGTTATTACGATGCATGGTACGGTTCCGCACAGAAGGTGCGCACCCTGATCATCGACGATTTCAAGAAGGCTTTCGAGAAGGTCGACGTGCTTGTTGGCCCGACCAGCCCGGTCACCGCATTCAAGTTCGGTGAGAAGACCGAGGATCCGATGGCCATGTACGCCATCGATATCACCACCATTCCGGCCAACCTTGCAGGCGTTCCGGCCATGAGCATTCCTGCTGGTCTGAGCGACGACGGCTTGCCGGTTGGCTTCCAGTTCCTCGCTCCGCAGCAGCGTGACGAGGCCATGTACAAGCCTGCCGCGGCACTTGAGGCGGCTCTCGAGGAAGACTGGAACGGTCCGATCTGGCAGTCCCTGAAGACCCCGTGGCTCGACGGCTTGAACAAGTAGGAAGCATCGGAGGAAAGAAAACAAAATGGCTGAAAAGTTGATGAAGTACGCCGATGCCGTCAAGAAGTTCGATCCGGTCATCGGTCTGGAAACCCATGTTGAGCTGAGCACCACCACGAAGCTGTTCTGCCCGGCCGAAGTCTCGTTCGGTGGCGATCCGAACAGCCAGCTCACCCCGGTGAGCCTTGGTCTGCCGGGTTCTCTGCCGGTGGTCAACAAGACCGCAGTCGATTACGCCATCAAGCTGGGTCTTGCCCTGCATTGCGAAATTGCCGAGTGGAGCCAGTTCGCGCGTAAGAACTACTTCTACCCGGACATGCCGCGCGATTACCAGATCTCGCAGTATGACAAGCCGACCAACGGCAACGGCTATCTTGATGTGGAACTTGAAGACGGCACCGTGTTCCGTGTGCCGATCGAACGCGCCCACATCGAAGACGACGCAGGCAAGAACACCCACGTCGGTGGCGCTGACGGCCGTATCGAAGGCGCTGACCACTCCCTGGTCGACTACAACCGTGCAGGCGTTCCGCTGATCGAAATTGTGACCAAGCCGATCGTTGGCGCAGGCGATCGTGCTCCGGAAATCGCCGGTGCCTACATGCGCGCCATCCGCGACATCGTGCGTGCGCTTAATATTTCCCACGCTCGCATGGAGCAGGGCAACATGCGTGCCGACGTGAACGTGTCGCTGCGCAACAGCCCGTCCGATCCGTTCGGCACCCGTTCCGAAACCAAGAACGTGAACTCGTTCCGCGGTATTGAAAAGACCATTCAGTATGAGATTCGCCGTCAGGCGGCCATTCTGAGCGAAGGCGGCGAGATTCTGCAGGAAACCCGCCACTGGGATGAGGCTTCGCAGACCACCGCAGGCGGCCGCGTGAAGTCCGATGCCGACGATTACCGCTACTTCCCGGATCCGGATCTGGTGATGCTGCACATCACCAAGGAGCACATCGAAGAGATGAAGGCTCAGATGCCGGAAATGCCGCGCGAGCGCCGCAACCGCCTGAAGGGCGAGTGGGGCTTCAACGATTTGGAGATGCGTGACGTGCTCAACGCCGACGCTCTGGATCTGCTTGAGGAGACCGTCAAGGCTGGTGCCACCGCCGCAGGTGCCAAGAAGTGGTGGCTGGGCGAGCTGAGCCGTGAAGCCAACAACAAGGGCGTGAGCCTCGAAGAGCTGCCGATCACTCCGGCCGATGTTGCTGAGGTTGAGAAGCTGATCGCCGATGGCAAGCTCAACGACAAGCTGGCCAAGCAGACCGTCGCCGGTGTGCTTGCTGGCGAAGGCACTCCGGATGAGGTCGTCAAGAAGCATGGCTTCCAGGTCGTGTCTGATGACGGCGCTCTCGAAAAGGCCGTGGATGAGGCTCTCGCAGCCAATCCTGACATCGTTGAAAAGCTCAAGAGCGGCAATATGAAGCCGATGGGCGCCATCATTGGTGCCGTCATGCGTGCCACTCGCGGTCAGGCTGACGCAAAGGCCGTCACCAAGATCGTGATGAGCAAGATCAAGTAACGTTTACAACGATTGCTGACGATTACAGCCGATTGTTGAATCGCAGGAAAACGCACGTTCCAAAAAGCTTGGGACGTGCGTTTTCTTTTCGTTATTCCGGAAAAGGGATTTCAAAGAAAGAGAATGCATAATCGCGAAGCGCATTTTCTTACGATTGCCGACATGTCCTTCAACATCAGGTTATGCTGGTAGAGGAATATGTACAGCGATTGCCGCCGCGCGGATTCACAGCTGACATACAGTCGGGTACAATACCCTCGGTATGGGTGCGGCGACGGTCGTGCCTGCAATGATGTAGGGGACAGGAATAATGCCAGAACAAGTTGAGGCTGCGACACAGGAGCAGTTGGACCAGCAGTCGCGTGAATTGCCGGATCTCATCGTCATTCCGTCTATCAAGGGCGAGATGGTGCATCTGCGTCCGTCCGTGATCGAAGATCTTGAACGTATGGACGCCATTGGGGCGTACATCGGCGCTTCCGGAATCACCGGCAAGGATCGGGTTGCCGAGCGTGGCGCGGTGCATGCGTGGGTGCGTCGTTCCGTGGCATGGTCCCAAGGCGAAACGCCGACCGAATCCGGTGTGGGGGATCCGGAGTCGCGTCGCACGATCGCATGGTCCATCATCACCGAAGCCGACCATGATGGCGATGGCGAGATCGATGCCGCGAATTCCGACAATGTGATTGGCATGATTTTCCTGATCGATATTGACGGTTGGGCTCGTTCCGCGCGCATTCAGGTGGTGCTTGGCAAGGATTACCGCGGCCGTGGCTATTCGCGTGACATCATGCCGCGCGTGATGACGTACGGACTTGCGCCGGAACCGGCAGGCCTTGGCATGCATCGCATTTGGGTTGCCGTGCCCGAGCAGAACACGCGTTCCGTGTCCGTGTACCAGTCGTTGGGATTCGTGCCGTCCGGTCGTTCGCGCGACGCCTTGTGGAACGCTTCGCAGAACCGTTACCAGGATCTGATCGTTATGGACACGCTGGTTGACGAGTTCGACCCGATCCGTTCGCTTGACGCGTTCGGCATGCATGTGATCGAAGATAATCCGGGCGTCAAGGAAGCGTTGAGCGCGCGCGAGCATTCCATTGCCATCCGACTGAATGAGAAGAATGCTTCGAAGCATGATGCGGAAGGTACGGATGTCAACGATGCCGCGGCAGCTGCGCAATCCGTACAGAAAGCTTCTTCCGATGGTGCTGGTGACGTGGCCGAGGCTGTGCGGAAGGACGCGGAAGGCGCGGAACCTGCGCGACAAAGCGAGCATGATGATCGCAAGTCCGTTACTGGCGATGCCGATGCCGAAAACAGCTGGCCGTACACGGCGGGCGAGCGTAAGACGTCGAAGGAAGCTTGGTGGCGCACGCTTGGTCGTGGTCGCAAGCGCGATACGGAAGGTAAGTGATGAGCGCCGAGGATCTCGATAATTACGAAACCGACGCGGAACTGGCTCTGTATAAGGAGTATCGCGACGTAATCAAGCTGTTTACGTATGTTGTTGAAACGGAACGGCGCTTTTATTTGGCGAATAAAGTCGATTTCAATGTGCGTTCCGCAGGCCAGGACGTGTATTTCGACGTGCGCCTGACTGATGCTTGGGTGTGGGACGTCTATCGTTCCAGTCGTTTCGTCAAGAACGTGCGTATCGTCACGTTCAAGGATGTCAATGTTGAGGAAGTGCAGAAAACCGATATTGACATTCCTGATTCCATCTAGTTGCGCAGTTGCCGGTCACGCGGTTGCCAGTTGTGCGGTTGCTGGTCGCGTAGTTGGATTGCGTAATGTGGTTGCGCGCTTTGGCCGCGCAGTCGGGTCGTGCATCGGCCGGTTTGATGATTGCGTTTTGCATGATGCGATAGCCGTATATCCGGCTGACTTGGCTTGATTTTGTAAGCATTCGCACAAGTTGCGGTGTTCGTTTCCCTACCCTCGGGTAGACTATCAGGGATTTTTGTTTTCATAAGGAGACCTCAAAGTGACGCAAAAGCAATCCGTGGTGATTATCGGCGGTGGCCCTGCAGGCCTGACTGCCGCTTGGGAGCTCGTCAAGGACGGTGGCTCCGAGAACTACGACGTGACTGTGTTGGAAGCGACCCGCGAATTCGGCGGCATCTCCCGCACCGTCAAGCATGATGGCAACCGTATGGATATTGGCGGCCATCGTTTCTTCTCGAAGGACGAACGCATCATGGATTGGTGGAAGGGGGTCCTGCCGCTGCAGGGCGCGCCAAGCTATGATGACAAGAAGCTCGGTCGCGAGCACGATATGGAACCGGGCGGACCGGATCCGGAAGTCGAAGACAAGGTGATGCTTAAGCGTCATCGCGTGTCTCGTATTTACTGGAACCGCCACTTCTTTGACTACCCGATTTCCCTGAGCGCCAACACGTTGAAGGCCATGGGTCCGAAGCTTACGCTTGTTGCCGGCTTCAGCTATCTGAAGTCCATGGTGCACAAGCTGCCGGAAGACAATCTGGAGAACTTCTACATCAATCGTTTCGGCCGCAAGCTGTATTCCATGTTCTTCGAGGGGTACACCGAGAAGCTGTGGGGTCGCCATCCGTCCCAGATTTCCGCCGATTGGGGTGCGCAGCGCGTCAAGGGCCTGAGCATTATGGGCGTGCTGAAGAACGCGTTCCAGAAGCTCCTGCCGAAGAAGCGCAGCAATGCCGAGGTTGAAACCTCGCTGATTGAGGAATTCTGGTATCCGAAGTATGGTCCGGGCCAGCTGTGGGAAACCGTCGAGGCCAACTGCGAGGCCGCGGGCGTGAAGGTCATCACCGACGCGAACGTGGTGGAGATTCGCCAGGCCGACGGCAAGATCGCATCCGTGGTATATGAGGATTCCGAAGGCAACCGCACCGAAATGGCCGCGGACGACTTCATCTCCTCCATGCCCGTCAAGGATCTCATCAACGCCGTGGACGCTTCCAGCCAGCCCGCGCCGAAGGACATGACCGAAATCGCCAACGGCCTGCCGTACCGCGACTTCGTGACCGTTGGTCTGCTCGTCAAGCACCTGCGCCTGTCGAACACCACCGACATTCCCACCCTCGGCAACCCGCCGATCGTGCCTGATTGCTGGATTTACGTGCAGGATCCGGGCTACAAGGTCGGCCGTTTGCAGATCTTCAACAACTGGAGCCCGTACCTGGTCAAGGACGTTGACAACACCGTGTGGATCGGTCTTGAATACTTCTGCGAAGAAGGCGATTCCTTCTGGAACATGTCTGACGAGGAAGCGAAGAAGTTCGCCATCCAGGAGCTTACGCGCATGCAGATCATCAACGGTCCGCAAGACGTGATCGACTCCCATCGTGAGCGCGTGAAGAAGGCGTATCCGGCATATTTCGACACCTACGATCGCATGCCTGAGCTCGTGGAATACCTCGATTCCTTCGGCAATCTGTATTGCGTCGGCCGCAACGGCCAGCATCGTTACAACAACATGGATCATTCCATGGCCACCGCAATCGAGGCCGTCGGCAATATCAAGAACGGCAAGACGTCCAAGAAGAACGTATGGTCCGTCAATACCGATAAGAGCTATCACGAGGAAAAGTAGGTTCCGGCAAGACCTGCACCTGTTGTTGTAAAGCATGTGGTAAAGCGAAAGACCCGTCATGTGATCGCATGGCGGGTCTTTCGCATTGTGATTTGCGATTTGTCATTGACTTGAATGCTTGATTGGCATGAATACGTTGGCACGCCTACGTTGCGTTGGTCTGGATGACGTTGTATGGTTAGGGAAGTTCGAAAACCGTGATATTTCGCGGCGGACTTTCAGTGGCGGAAATTTCCGTATCTCTTTTTACAGCTGTTGCAGGCGTGTGCTTGCGAAAGCTAGGGGAAAGGCAAAAACCAGTGGCAACCAGCCCGAATCTTGAAGACATGAAACTGCCTGAGCTCAAGGAGCTCGCCAAGCAGATGGGCCTTCGTGGCACCTCCACCATGCGTAAGCCGGAACTTATCGCGACGCTTCAGGCCGCTCGTTCCGGCGGTGAAGCGCCTGCCGGTGTGACCGTGCGAGCTCCGAAGTCCGCTGCACCGGCCGCTCCGGTGGCTCCTGCTGAAGCCCAAACCGCAGACGCTGAGGTCGCGGCGAACACGGCTGAGGAATCCGGCAAGTCCAACGAGGCTGCCGAAAGCAAAGCCAACGAGGCTGAGCAGTCCGAAAAGCAGACGGCCAAAACCGTTAGGAAGACCCTTGCCGGACGTGCTGATAGCGCTGAGCGTGCGGAGCGCTCCGAACAGACGGAACGTGCCGAGCGCACCGGGCGTGCTGACCGTCGCAAGCAGGCTGAGGCTCCGACGAGCGAGGAGGCGGCCGATGTCATGGCCGCGGTGAACGCCCTGGACAGCATCGATGAGGCTCCGAAGCGCCGTCGCCGCCGTGATGCGGACGCTGCCACCGATCTGCTGGCCGAACTGGGATTGGACGATGCTTCGCCGCAGCAGGATGATCGTCGTCGCCATCGTAAGGATGATGCGTCCGACGTTGAGCCGCGCCGTCGCCGTCGTGCGGTGGAAGGGCCGAAGGATGAGGACGTTGTGCGCGATCTTGATGACATTCTCGCCACGTTGCCTTCGCAGGGCAGTGATGATGACGAACGTCGTGACGAGGCTGAAGACGGTGATTTCGCGCGTCGTGGTCGCGGTCGCGTCAGCGATAGGGGTGACCGCGTGGATCGTCGTGGCCGTCGCCTGCGTGGCCGTGACCGCGATTATGACGAGCGTGACGAGCGTCGTGGCCGTACCGGCGACCGTAACAATGATCGCAACGAGCGTAACGATCGCGTCGAGCGCAACGAGCGCACGGATCGCAATGTTGAACGCGAACAGCGTCACGAGGAGCCGAAAGAGGATCTCGTGCCTGTCGCGGGCATCGTCGACGTGCTCGATTCCTACGCTTTCGTGCGTACCTCCGGCTATTTGCCGGGTCCGAACGACGTGTACGTTTCCATGGGCCAGGTCAAGAAGTATGGGCTGCGCAAGGGTGATGCCGTGCACGGTTCCATCCGTACCCCGCGTGAGGGCGACCGCCGCAACCAGCGTCAGAAGTTCGTGCCGCTGCAGTCCATCGACTCCATCAACGGCATGACCGTGGAGGCCGCACAGAACCGTCCGCAGTTCAACAAGCTCACTCCGCTGTATCCGCAGGAGCGTCTGAAGCAGGAAACCGCGCCGAACAAGCTCACCGGCCGCCTCATCGACATCGTGGCGCCGATCGGCAAGGGCCAGCGTGGCCTGATCGTGTCTCCGCCGAAGGCCGGCAAGACCATCACCCTGCAGAACATCGCCAACGCGATCGCCACCAACAATCCGGAAGTCCACCTGATGGTCGTGCTCGTGGACGAACGTCCGGAAGAGGTCACCGATATGGAACGTACGGTGCAGGGCGAGGTCATTTCCTCCACCTTCGACCGTCCGGCCTCCGACCACACCACCGTCGCCGAACTCGCCATCGAACGCGCGAAGCGTCTCGTGGAGCTTGGCCAGGACGTGGTGGTGCTGCTTGATTCCATGACCCGTCTGGCCCGTGCCTACAACATCGCCGCTCCGGCTTCCGGCCGTATTCTTTCCGGTGGTGTGGATGCCCAGGCGCTGTACCCACCGAAGAAGTTCTTCGGTGCCGCTCGTAACATCGAAAACGGCGGCTCTCTGACCATCATCTCCTCCGCACTGGTGGAAACCGGCTCCAAGATGGACGAGGTGATTTTCGAGGAGTTCAAGGGCACCGGCAACATGGAGCTGCGCCTGAGCCGCGAACTGGCAGACAAGCGCCTGTTCCCGGCCATCGACGTGAACGCTTCCGGCACCCGTCGCGAGGAACTCATCACCGATCCGCAGGAGCTGCCGATCATCTACCGTCTGCGTCGTCTGCTTGGCGGTCTGGAGCCTGAGCAGGCTTACCAGACGCTTGTGCCGCGTCTGAAGAAGACCGCGACCAACCGTGATTTCATGGCGTCGCTGATCCAGCAGAGCGGCAATACCGCGAATAACGGCAACAGCTAATCGCAGGTAATCGCAATCTGCGGTTACGCATCCAAGGGTCGTATGACAATCGCCATGCGGCCCTTTTGTTCTGTTCGGCTGTCTTTCTGTTCGGCTGTCTTTCTGTTTGGCTGTTTTTCCGTTTTGCAGTTTTCAACTACTTTCGAATGCGTTTCGATTGTTTTTCGAAAGTTCCGCACGATTCGGCAATGTGGATGATCACGTTGTGGACATACGGTATGTAAAAATCGACGCACGAAAAAATACGAAATCGAAAGTAAAAAGACGAAAATAGTATTGCTATATAGGGGGTATATGAAAAAAATAGGAGAAAAATGATTGAAAATCGAAATTCGTTGGAAATGTTACGAAAATGCAGTTGACGGATTGTGTGTTGGGGTGGGTATGGTAATGGACGGAAACGTGAGCTGCATAGGGGAGTCGGTCCTACCGGACTGATGCAGAATGCTTGTTGGAAAGGGGCATCTATGACAGGCAATGGCAACGAACCCGACACCACGCATGCGAGCGTGGGCCAATTCGACGATATCGACGAGACCATTCTCAGCATGCTGGAGAAAGACGGCCGCGCTACGCTGTCTCAGCTTTCGGACGCTACGGGACTGTCGATTTCCGCGGTGCAATCGCGCGTGCAGAAACTGGAACGTCGTAATGTGATTCTCGGCTACAAGGCCGTTATCGACGATGAAAAGCGTGGCCTCGCCGTACGTGCCTACATTGCGGTCACGCCGATCGATTATTCCAAGGAAGCCGAGATTCCCGCCAAATTGCAGGATATCGAAGGCATCATGTCGTGCGATTCCGTGGCTGGGTCACCCAGCTACATGCTGACCGTGCGCGCAGCCTCGCCAAGCAAGCTTGAGGATCTGCTGAACGTCATCCACCAAACGGTGCCGGTGAGCACGGAAACCACGATTGTGCTGCAACGGTACTTCTCCAAGTGACATGCGCGCGGTAGTCTTGTACGCATGAGCGATAGCGAACATGACTGGCTTCGGCCAGAAGAAGAGCATGAAACCGAAACCGTCATCGATGCGGGCACCGCGCAAAGCAATCCCGAGGTCGCCGATGCCGTGGCGAAAATCGCTGCATTGCGCCAGTCGATCGACAATGTCGACACGGCCATCGTTTCCCTACTGGCGGAACGCTTCAAATACACGTCCCAAGTGGGTGTGCTGAAAGCCCGCGAGGGTTTCGCGCCGGCCGATTACAAGCGTGAGGATTACCAGATCGAACGGTTGCACCGCATTGCTGTCGATGCCGGGTTGGATCCCGACATCGCCGAAATGTATCGCGAATTCGTGGTGACCGAAGCCAAGCGCAGGCATAAGCGCATCGCCGAGAACGGCGTCGATCCGGGTGCGCTCGACGTATTCGCCTGACCTGTCTGTTTTCCGCGAAATCGTTTCTTGCCGGGGCATGCCGCGCGCTACATTGATTGCTTTGGAACGTTGTTTTGATTGCGATTGAGAGGCTCGGCATGCGTCGTTCTGTTGCGTTTCGTGCATCTTGTGCCCATCATGCCGATAGCACGCGTGGTGAGCGTGATATGCGTGTGGCGAGTGTCCATCTGCGGCACATGCTGGCTGCGTCCATTGCGGTAACGCTGGTTTCGGCGGCTCCCGTATGCGCGGTCGGGGTTTCGAATGTGGTTGATGCGGTGCGTCGGAACGGCGAGTACGTCTCGGCGGTGGCCTCGCACGATGTGATGAGCGCATATGAGTCCGTTGATGAGCCGGGCCGCTTGTATTTGACGAGTGACGCCGCTTCTGCAACTGATACGGACATGAATGCAGATGAGGGCGCGACGTCTTCGCAGCGCGTGCCGCAAGAGCGTGTGGAACTGCCGTGGGATATAACGGCGACCTTTACTTTGGACGGTCCGACCGTCAGCGCATCCAAGATTTCCGGTGCATCGGGCGTGGTCGGCATCCGCATCGATCTGAAATCGGAACGACCGGAGGAAACGGCTGATCTGACGCCGATCGTCGCGTTCACCATTCCCAACCGCGTCGGCAATGACGCGACCTCAGACGAAGGCGTGCTTGTGTCTGCCGGCAATTCGTCGACATTGGTCGCTGCGGTAGGCAAGCCGGGTGAGGATCTTACGATTCATACGTATGTGACTGCGAAAAACTTCACCATGAGTTCGCTGTCTGTCGCCGCTGTTGCCTGCGATTCCGAAAGAACTGGCTGCTATGGCAATCTCACCAGTTTGACCGATCGCGCATCCACATTGGTGGATGGTTTGACGAATGTCGGATCGCAACGCAACCATGAGCTCATCGCGCAGCTCGAACAACTGCGCGATCATGAAAAGGAGCTTGCCGAAACGACCATCGCCCAGCGTGAGCAGGAACATGAGCAGGCGTTCAACGGGTATATCGACGCGTACGTCGGCTCGTATACGACGCATCTTTCCGGATCGATTGGCGATACCACGCAACTTACCGCCATTCTCGGCACCGCGGCCGAATTGAACGGCGATACTGCGGTGGCGCGGTCCGTGGTCGATCTGGCCAACGCAGTCAACGATGTGAGCGCCGCATACCGACATACGGGTGCCGCCGACGCGGTGAACGAGGTGATTCGCACCATCGAACAGCGTGGCACATCCGGTTTGGTGGCGGAACTCAACAAGCGTGCGGGCGAGGAGCAGCAGCGTGGCGCCAAGGATTACAGTGCCGGCCAGTCGCAGCTTTCTTCGGCGATGATTCCGTATTCCATGGATTTCACCGACGCGTACACCGCTCGGCTTAAGGAATTGGGGGCTTCCGCAGGTTCGGCGCAAAACTTGGAATCTCAGGCGATTGCGGATGTGCGCAACAGCATTGACGGCAATGAGAAGTTGAAGTCGGCTTCAAGCAAGGTTGGCGATGCGATGCAGGCGTTGGCGGATGCGAGCGAGCACACGGGTCAGGCCAGTGCGTTCCACCAGATCGTGCTTCGTTTTGCGGATCAGCTTGATGCAGGTGATGATTCGACCAGTTCCGACGATACTGTCGATGGTTCGGAAGTTACGTTGAAGGGGTCTATGGGACTTGCCTCGGCTTCGGAGACGTCGCTTGCGGGCCGTGCCGAGAGGGCGCGTATCAAGGCCCAACGCAAAGAGGAACGCGCGCAGGCGGATGCGGCCAATCAGCAGAACGCTTCCGACGGTACTGCGGCCAGCTTGGTGGACGACAAGAACGCCATCAGCATGGATGATGTGATGAGCTACGCGGGCGGCCTGCGATCGTCATTTGGCGCGGCTGCCGATACCACGTCGAAGAACGTTGCGAAAGTCGGGGGAGTGGAATCAAAGAAATCCAGCGATGGCGATTCGGTAGATTCCGCATCTGAAAATACTGGAACAACAGGAAAAACCGCATCTTCCGAAATGTTGATGACAAGTGCGTTGCCGATTGCAGCATACGGCATTGCTGGTTCCGGAAATCGCACGTTGATTGTGCCTGATAATAGCGATTTGATTGACGAGACCGTTGAAATTGCGGCCGCTGCCGAAATATTGCAGCAGGCTTTGCAGAAGCTGTATCCGGATATGCCTGTGCAATCGCAGCCTGCTAAGGCCGCGCAATCTCAATATCTGCTTGCAGTTCCCGTTTTATAAAAATGTATGAACATAGGATCCAGATACACAAAGAGGGGGCCTTCCAATCGTGGAAGATCCCCTCTTAGGCTTTTTAGCCGGCTGAGCCGTTAAGCAGACAGTCCTGTGGACTGTCTGTAGGTGAAGTGAACGGCTTTGCCACGAAGGCTGCCGGTTTCACCTACAGTTGCCATTAGTTCTTCGGCTTTTTAGCCGGCTGAGCCGTTAAGCAGACAGTCCGGTGGACTGTCTGTAGGTGAAGTGAGCAGCCGTGCTGCGAGGGCCGCCGGCTTCACTACAGTGCGGTCAGTTCTTCGGCTTTTTAGCCGGCGGCTCTCCAAGTTCGCTGTCGGCCACAATCACGTCGATGGCGGCTTCGGCATCAGCCTTGGCCTCCTTGACGGCTTCCTTGGCTGCTTCGGCGGTTTCCTTGACGGCCTTCAGTGCGGCGGCCGCTCCCATGAAGGAGATGCGTCCGACCACGCGACCGGCCTCGGCGATATCGCCCAATGCGCTTTCGATGGATTCGCGCGCTTCATCGGAAACGCCCAGCTGCACGGAAAGGATCGGGGTCTTCATCGAAACCTTGGCCTTCGACTTGATGCCACGCAGCGCGGCCAGAGCTTCACCGGCATGGGTGAGCAGCTCCGGGGAGACGGCTGCTGCGGCCGCATCGTACGTTTCAGCCTTCGGCCATGCGGCGTGGTGCACGGAGCCTTCGCCCTCATGCATCCAGCTCCACACTTCTTCGGTGGCGTACGGCAGGTACGGTGCCAGCAGGCGTGCGAAGGCATCCAAGCCCAGTCCCAGCGCGGTGCGAGCGGACTTCACGGCCTTCTCGCTCGGCACATGGCCGGTGGAGTCTGCGGTGCCGTATGCACGGTTCTTGACCAGCTCGATGTAATCGTCGCAGAACTGCCAGAAGTAGTTTTCGATGACTTCCAAAGCCTTGGAATGCTCGTAGTTGTTGAGGCTTTCGGTGGCTTCGCGCACTACGAGGGCCATCTTGGCCATGGCTGCGCGGTCCAGCGGCTCGGTCACGTCGGCAGGGTTCCAGCTTGCGGTTGCCGGAGCGCCCACATGGTGGTTCTCATCCTCACGGCCGATGGCCAGTGCGAACTTGGTGGCGTTGAGCAGCTTGATGGCCAAACGGCGGCCGATCTTCATCTGGCCTTCGTCGTAGGTGGCATCCAGGCCCAAACGTGCCGCAGCGGCCCAATAACGCACCGCGTCGGCGCCGAACTGCTTGATCGGCTTGTCTGGCACAACTACGTTGCCCTTGGACTTCGACATCTTCTTGTGATCCGGATCAAGAATCCATCCAGACAGGGTGGCATTGGCCCACGGCAGACACTTGTTCTCGAGATGCGCGCGATCCACGGTGGAGAACAGCCAGGTGCGGATGATGTCCTGACCCTGCGGACGCAGATCCATCGGGAAGGTGGCGTTGAAAATCGCCTGGTTCTCTTCGCCTGGCTCTTCCCAGCGGGTCACGATCTGCGGGGTGAGCGACGAGGTCGCCCACGTATCCATGATGTCAGGTTCGGCGGTGAAGCCACCGGGCACGTCGCGCTGGTCCTCGCTGTAGCCTTCCGGCACATCGTCGGTCGGATCGATCGGCAAGCGGTCCTCGCTCGGCACGATCGGATGATCGTAATCGGCGGTGCCATCTTCCTTCACCGGATACCACAGCGGGAACGGCACGCCGAAGAAGCGCTGACGGGAGATCAGCCAATCGCCATTCAGGCCGTTCACCCAGTTTTCGTAACGCACGCGCATGAAATCAGGATGGAAGTTCAGTTCGCGACCGCGTTCGATCAGTTCGGCGTTCAGCTTCTGATCGGTGCCGCCGTTCTTGAGGTACCACTGGCGGGAAGTGACGATTTCGAGCGGCTTGTCACCCTTCTCGTAGAAGTTCGTCATACGCTTGGTCGGAGTCGGCTCGCCGTCAAGATCGCCGGATTCGCGCAGTGCGTCGACGATGATCTTGCGTGCGGAGAATGTCGTCTTGCCGGCGGTTTCCTGGAAGATGCGCTTGCCTTCCTCGTCTTCGATCCAGTCCGGGGTGTCCATCACGATGCGTCCGTTGCGCTGGATGATGGAACGCAGCGGCAGGTTCAGATCACGCCACCACTCAACGTCGGTCACGTCACCGAACGTACAGCACATGGCGATACCTGCGCCCTTGTCCATTTCCGCGGCCTTGTGCGCCAGAATCGGCACCTTCACGTGGAACAGCGGGGAGTAGACGTACTGGCCGAAATACGGCTTGTAACGCTCGTCATCCGGGTGCGCGATCAGTGCGCCGCAGGCTGCCAGCAGTTCCGGACGGGTGGTTTCGATGTAGATCGGAGTGCCGTCTTCGAAGCGGAACGCCACCTTGTGGTAGAAGCCCGGATATTCGCGGGATTCCAGCTCGGCCTGGGCCACTGCGGTCTGGAAGGTCACATCCCACAGGCCCGGAGCGTCTTTCTGATACGCTTCGCCGCGGGCCAGATTGCGCAGGAACGCCTTCTGGGCCACGCGCTGCGGGTGCTCGCCGATGGTGTGGTAGGTCTGCGTCCAGTCGATGGACAGGCCGAGGGAACGCCACAGCGCCTCGAACTGCTTCTCATCCTGGGCGGTGAGCTTCTCGCACAGTTCGATGAAGTTCTTACGGGAGATCGGAACCTGATCCTTGGCGTCGATCTTCTTGCCATCGGTGCCTTCGAACGGCGGCACGAAATCAGGATCGTACTTGAGGGAGGTGTCCACACGCACGCCGTAATAGTTCTGCACACGGCGTTCGGTTGGCAGGCCGTTGTCGTCCCAGCCCATCGGGTAGAACACGTCGTAGCCGTTCATGCGCTTGAATCGCGCGATCACATCGGTATGCGTGTACGAGAACACGTGGCCCACGTGCAGGTGGCCGGAAACGGTGGGCGGCGGGGTGTCGATGGAATACACGGCCTTGCGGTCGCGGGTGCCCTGGAACTTGTAGACTTCGCTTTCGTCCCAGACTTCGCGCCACTTGTCTTCGAGACCGTCCACGCCGACCTTGTCGGGCAGCGGCGTGAGGTTCGCGTTGATGGTATTATCTTGGCTTTCAGTCATAAACGCTAGTCTAGAAAGCGAATGTGACAACTTACGGAACTGCAGCCGAATGCCGAAATCGCAAGAAAATCAGCGCAACACACGGATTGTCCGCAGTGTTCGGCGATTGATTGACAATCGCGGGAAAATCACTGCAACTTCACTCTGCTCAACGGCAGCAGACGGTCGGTCAGATTTTTCGGATATCCCTGCAATTGGTCGCTTACCGCCATGAAATTCTTGCGCGTGTACAGCCAGTCGCTTGCCGCGTTTTCGCTGACGACGCGTGCATACGTGCGCATGCGTGCCTGATAATCGTCATCATTGGTGGCCGCCATCGCGTCCGCATATGCCTGCTGCACATCGCCGTTCTCATAATGGAACACGCTCTGGCCGTCGGTGAATACGCTCGCATCGTTTTCGCCGCTCATGGTGGTGAGCGCGATATTGTAGGTGCCCGCATTCATGCGTTCCGTGACTTGCGCCGCGGAATCGAGCACTTCCAGATTGACGCCGATATTGAGCTGTTCGATCGCCGATTTCACGGTGTTGCCGATCTGCTCATATTCCTTGGGCACCAGCAGATCGATATCGGCGATATAGTATGCGCCGAAATAGCTGCGCATCTGCTGGCCCTGCTCAAGATTGTAGGGGAACAGTTCGCTCAGATCCTCATACCCGTCTTCCAGCGGGCTTATCGGGCCTCCGAGCGGCGAATAGGCGTCCGGAGCGTCTTTGGCGATGGTCTGCGCGTCGATGGCGTATCTCGTCATTTTGCGGATCTGCTCGTCGGAGAACGGGCTTTCAGTGCCGTTATTGAAGGCGAGCATCACTTTGTCGAAGCTGATGCCGCTGTCGGAGTTGATGCCGCTTTGCTGGTTGAGCTCATCGGCGGCAGACGCGCTCAACGGCAATGCCATGCTGATTTTCTTGGCTTCCATGGCGCTGACCAGCGAATCTTCGGAAGCGTAGTAATACAGCGTTATTTGCGATGCGGCGGCTTTGGTGCCCCAATACGAGTCGTTGCGCTGCAGCACGATCTGTGTTTTCGACGAGGCTTCCACGGTGAACGGTCCCGATCCCACGGCTTTCTTGCCGTAATTCGCCGTGCTTTCCTCATCGTAAACAATGCCGGCACGCCCGCTCAACGCGCGCAGAAGGCACGGATTCGGCTGATTGAGGGTGATGACCACCGTTTTTTCGTCGGGATTGGTGATTTCCTTGAGACTACCAAGTTGGTCGGATCCCACGTAATTGTTGTTGATGACGTTTTGCAGCGACCAGACCACGTCGGACGAGTCGAGCTTGTGTCCGTTGGCGAAGGTCATGTTGCTGTTGAGCGTGAACGTGTAGGTCAGTCCGTCGTCGGAAATCTGCCATGATTTCGCGATTGACGGCTGCAGTTTGTTGGTTTCGCTGCGTGACACCAGGGTTTCGTACACGTTTTCGAGCAGCGCCTGCTCCAGCGCGGTGCCCTGTTCGGTGCGGATGTCGAGCGATTCCGGCGCGCTGCCCTGAATGCCGATGGCCACGGAGGAGTCGGAAACGAGCGTGGTGAAGGAGGTAATCGGATTTTTGCGGTTCGTCAGCGACCAGCCCAGCCAGGTCATGACGCTGAGCATGATGGCGACGCCGAAAAAGATCAGCCATCGCGTGATTTCGGCTTTCAGCTTGGCTTCCCGCCCGTTTTCTTCTTCCATGGTGTCTTCCATGGTGCTGAGTCTAGTTGGCACAGGCTACAGCGGGCATGCGCGTTACGCTGCGAATGCGCTCGGACAGGTGTCGTTAAGGGGGCAGTTGAGGCAGTCGGGCTTGCGCGCATGGCATATGGCACGACCATGCAATATCAGCCTGTGAGACAGGTCCGTCCACTCTTCGGGCGGGAAGCAGGCGGTGATCTCTCGTTCGATGGCTTTGGGGTCGGGGGAGCCGCTCGCCCAGTCCGAACGCCAGCGCAGCCGCCCGGTCACACGGATCACATGCGTGTCGACAGGGAATCCCGGCACGCCAAAAGCATTGCCAAGCACCACGTTCGCGGTTTTGCGCCCGACCCCGGGCAGACTTGTCAAAGCATCCATGGTTTGCGGCACCTCGCCGTCGAACCGTTCGCACAATGCGTAAGAAAGTCCGATGATGTTCTTTGCCTTCGTATGATGAAATCCGATGGAATGAATGATGCTTTCCACGTGTTCGGGATTGGCGCTCGCAAGTGCGGCCGGTCCCGGATATTCGCCGAATAATTCCGGTGTGACCATATTCACGCGTTTGTCGGTGGTTTGCGCGCTTAGCACGGTCGCCACCAGCAGCTCAAACGGGTTTGAAAAATTCAGCGCGCATTTCGGATGCGGAATCTCCTCGCACAATACGGCGTATTCCTGATGCATGCGTGACAGTCGCGCTTGTTTCGATTCCCGGGGCATGGCACCAGTCTACCGTCGCATGAATATGCAATCGCGCGTACGAAAGTGAGATAGCCGACAGTCAGATCGCAAGTATCGTGGCAATCGCAAGCATCGCAAATCGCAGGCAATGCCAGCAATGCGAATAGTGCGACAATCAGTTTTCGCTCGAAGCGTTGTGGGCTGCGGCGTCCTTGGCTGCCGCCTCGCCTTCCTCTTCTTCCGGAGGATCAAAACGATAGCCGACATTGCGCACGGTACCGATCACATGCTCGTATTCGCCGCCCAGCTTGGCGCGAAGACGACGGATATGCACGTCGACGGTGCGGGTGCCGCCGTAATAGTCGTAGCCCCACACTTCCTGCAGCAGCTGCGCGCGGGTGAACACGCGTCCCGGATGCTGCACGAGGTACTTGAGAAGTTCGAACTCCTTGTATGCCAAGTCGATCGGATGCCCATGCAGACTTGCCGTATAGCCGTTGGTGTCCACCACCAGGTCGCCGGAGTGGATCATGCCGTCTTCGTTCTGCACGCCCGATTCTCCGGAACCGGAAACCGCATTGACCGGCGAGTTGCCGCGCTCGGATACCAAGCGAAGACGCCCCTCAACTTCGGCCGGGGAAGCGGACGCCACCACCACGTCGGCGATGCCCCACTGCGAATTGACCACGGTGAAGCCACCCTCGGTGAGGACGAGCACGATCGGCGTGGACAGTCCGGATGCATGAATCAGGCGGCACAATGTTTTCGCCGTGGCCAGATCATCCCGCGCATCCAGAAAAAGAATGGTGTTTTCCGGCATTTTCACCAGACTTGCCGCGTCCATTGGTAGCACGCGTACGCGGTGGGAAAGCAGCGCCAGAGAAGGAAGCACGGTAGCTGGGTCGCTAGCGAACGTCATAAGCGTCAGATCCGTCACGTTAGCTCCCTTTGTCTCTTGTACTGGTTTTGTATCGTTGCCGCGATTGTACTCTTGTTGTGTGTTGTCGGCGTTTCATTAATTTTATCTGAACTATGTGGACACTTGCGGCTACATTTAATGGTATCGCATACGTAATGACCACATTATGGAAAATCATGAAAAGGGGACGAAATGACCGCCTCTGAAAAAGTTGCCGTCAAGTCGGCTCAGAAAGCCTCGTTCGGCAAGGTGTTTGCCGTCCAAATCGCCGCATATGTGGTGCTGGTTGTGCTTGCTCTGATTCCCGGCATTTCCTATGGGAATGCGGAAGAGCCCGCAATCGTGTCGTTCACGGTTGTGGCTTCCGTGGCGATGATTGCGCTGCTTGCCGTGTTCAACCCGTTCCGCGATGGTGTTGCGGGGCATGCGATTTCCGTGATTGCGGGCTTGCTTTCCGTGGTGTGTGCCACGACGATGATGCTCGGACGTGCGATTTTCCCTGCCGGTTTGGGTGACGAAGACACGTTTTGGATGCAGGAAGGCTGGATCGCCGGCGTCGGCGGTCTGCTGATCCTGCTGATTGTGGTTTCGTTCGGGCGTCAGATGGCGCGTGAGAACCGTACGCATCTGATTCGTTCGCTGTCGCACAATGTTGTGGAAGGCGTTGCCATGATTGGCAGCGCGGGCTGGTGCTTCCTATCGACGCTGCTGCCGATTCGTTCCGGCGAAAACGCGGCTTCCACCGATTATGGCTCGACGACGGCGTGGGCTGTTGCGGTGATTGTGGCGTTGCTGCTGATTATCGCGCTTGACGCGTGTTCGTATTGGTGGAATCGTGATGCCGATCCCGATCCGCAATCCAAGAATCCGTGGATCGGCATTGCGCTGCTGCCGGTTATGATTTCCGGAATTGTGGTCGGTATCGCATCGTACGCGACCGTCATGTTCTAATAGTGTGATTCCTGCAATCGCGAGAAAACGCGAAAGCGCAGGAAAATAATCGCAAGTATTTGCGGCAAGCGGTAATGTAAAAGCCCATAATCATGTGCGATTACGGGCTTTTACTGTAAGTTTGTATATTTATTTGTATATCTGATTTGCGATTATTATACGAGGAATCCGAGATGTTCCAGCAATACTTTCACGCCGATCAGAATAAGCACGACGCCACCTGCGATCTGTGCGGGCTTCTGCCAGCGCGAGCCGAACGCGCGACCGATATACAGACCGGCTGCGGAGAACAGGCCGGTGGTGATGCCGATGATGATCACTGAAATCCAAATGTTCAACGACATGAATGCGAAACTGACGCCGACGGCGAATGCGTCGATGCTGCAGGCCACGGCGAGCGGAAGCATGTGCTTCCAATCGAAATCAGCGGTTTCCTTGGCGTTCTCTTCATCCTCTTCGAATGCTTCACGCACCATGTTGCCGCCGATGAGGGCGAGCAGGCCGAAAATGATCCAATGGTCGACGGCGGTCACGTATTTGCTGAACGTGGAGGCGGCGAAATAGCCGAGCAGTGGGAAAAGCGCCTGAAATCCGCCGAACCAGAGGGCGGTTTTGAACGCGTCGAGGCCGCGTAGTTTTTTGACGGTGAGACCTTTGCCAATGGAAACGGCGAATGTGTCCATCGATACGGAAACGGCAATAAGTAATGTTTGAATCAACATAGCTGGTATATAGGTTCATCCCGCCGGTTTCCCACGGGATGGGCCTCGACGGAGTCTCACGTCCGCCTACGCCTAGGGGTACCGACATAGAACTGCCGCGCCAGCCAGCGGGCTTTGAATTCTGCGAATACTGTTCGCATGCCGTGAATTACGTGTTCCACTATAGCGGCCCCGGCGAATATGCGCGTGCAGTATGAGTGTATCCCGTCTGCGGGCTGTTTCTTCCACTCGCTGGAGGAATCTGGACACTTGGAGGGTATGGTTTTGTCCGTTTTCCTCCAATCGGTGGAGGAATCTGCCCGCTGAGAAGTTGATTTGCGGGCATTTTCTTCCAGCGACTGGGGGAATTTGTCCGCTGGAAGCCGTGTTAGTGGGGTGATTGTTCCAGTGAGTGGAGGTTTTTGCCCGCTGAGGGGCTGGTTTGCGGGAGGATTCTTCCAGTGACTGGCGGAATCTGGACGTTGGAAGGTATGCAAAAGCCCGTTGACGTGTGCGAGTGCGTACGTCAACGGGCTTTCCTTGGATTGCTACCTAAAGCTATCTAGAAAGGCGTGGAAATCACTTCTCGGATTCTTCGAGGCGCTTGCGGGCGGCCACGATTTCTTCCTCGGCCTTGGCGGCACCGGTCCAGTAATCGCCCGGCAGCACTTCCTTGCCCGGCTCCAGAGCCTTGTACTGCTCGAAGAAGTGCTTGATTTCAGCCTTGTGGTACTCGGAAACGTCTTCGACATCCTTGATGCCGTCGAAACGTACGTCAGCCGGCACGCACAGCACCTTGTCATCTCCGCCAGCCTCGTCGACCATGTGGTACAGGCCAACGGCGCGGCATTCCACCACGCAGCCCGGGAACACGGAGTTCGGGATCATGACGAGCGCGTCGAGTGGATCGCCATCCTCGCCCAGAGTGCCGTCGATGTAGCCATAGTCATCCGGGTAACCCATGGAAGTGAACAGGGTGCGGTCCAGGAACACGCGGCCGGTCTCGTGGTCCACTTCGTACTTGTTCTTGGAGCCGCGCGGAATTTCCACCACGACGTTGAAGGTTTCTGCCATGTCATTTCTCCTTGAGATTGGGCAGTTTGCATTATCAGTAACCACAATACCGCTTTCCACCGAAGTGGAACCGGTATTGTGGTATGAATCGAAACGAATTTCTAGTCGAGCTGACCGAGATTAATCAGATCGATTGAGACTCAATCAGTCTTCGACTACGGTGAGCACGTGTGCCACGTCGGCCCAAGGGGCGAGCGAAACGTAGTTGTCGTAACCCCATTCGAAGTCGCGGCCGGTCAGCTCATCATGCACCTTGAGCGGCTTGTCGGTGGCGAAACCGAAGTCGCCAAGCTCGATGTGCACAATGGACTGGTGCGCGTTGTGTCCGTCGAGGTTCACGATCACGATCATCGTATCTGCCTTGCCGGTACCGGTCAGTTCGGCCGGAGTCTGACGCAGGAATGCGATCACGCCCGCGTCGTCGCTCGGCAGAATGTGCAGGTTGTGGTAGCTGCGGCAAGCCGGGTGAGTGTCACGGATCTTGTTGAGCGAGGTCAGCAGTTCGGCGATGCCGTACTTTTCGGTGCTGTCCCAATCGCGCACCTTGACTTCGTACTTCTCGTTGTCGATCTGCTCTTCGAAGCCCGGACGCTGCTTGTTTTCGATCAGCTCGTAGCCGTTGTAAATACCCCAGCTCGGGCTGCCCATAGCGGCGAGCACCGCACGCACCGCATGGCCGGCAATGCCGTTGTCGCGCACGTAGGCGGTGAGAATATCCGGAGTGGTGGGCCAGAACGTGTTGTGCTGGTAGAAGCCGCCATTGCCGTTGGTCTCTTCGAGGTACTCTTCGAGCTCTTCCTTGGTGTTACGCCACGGGAAGTAGCAGTGCGACTGCGTGAAGCCCACATAGCTCAGCGCGCGCATCATGCCCGGGCGGGTGAACGCCTCGGCAAGGAACAGCACTTCCGGATGCTTCTTCGTAACGGCGGCAATCACATCCTGCCAGAAACGCACCGGCTTGGTGTGAGGATTGTCAACGCGGAAGATCGTCACACCCGCCTTGACCCACAGATCCATAATGCGTTCGACTTCCTTTTCGATGCCTTCCATGTCGGCATTGAAGTCGATCGGGTAAATGTCCTGATACTTCTTCGGTGGATTCTCTGCGAATGCGATGGTGCCGTCCGGCTTGGTGCGGAACCAGTTCGGATGCGCCTTGACCCACGGATGGTCAGGCGAGCACTGCAAAGCGAAATCAAGCGCGATTTCCAAGCCCAGCTCGTGGGCGCGCTCGCAGAATGCCTTGAAATCGTCCATGGTGCCAAGCTGCGGGTCAACGGTGTCGTGGCCACCCAGTTCGGAGCCGATGCCGAACGGGGAGCCCGGATCGTTCGGGCCGGCTACCAGGGAATTGTTGCGTCCCTTGCGGTTGGTCACGCCAATCGGGAAGATCGGCGGCAAATACACAATGTTGAAGCCTTCGGCTGCGGCGCGTTCCAAGCCGGCGATCGACGTCTTGAGGTTGCCGGGAACGATCTTGCCGTCTTCACCGTAGTAGGCTCCTTCGGAACGTGGGAAGAACTGATACCAGGAGGCGAAGCTGGACTTCGGGCGTTCCACACGGAAACGCTGCGGATTCGACTCGGACAGGCCGTCGCGCAACGGGTTGGTTTCGTGCAGCTGCTCGATGTCGCTGCTCTGGACTGCGGCGAGACGCTCTTCGGCGCTCAGCGACTTGTTTTCCATGGTCTTGGCGGCGTCGCGCAGCACCTTCTTGTCGGCTGCGGAAAGCTTGGAATCCTTCGCGTCAGCCCAACGTGCGAGCAGCTGTGCGCCGGATTCCAGCGCATTCTCCACGTCGTCATTCACTTTAACCTTGATGGCGGCGTCGTGCAGCCAAGACTGGTAGGTGTCTTCCCAGCCTTCGACCACGATCTGCCATTCGCCCAGCTGACGCTTGACGGCGGCATAATCGGCATCCCACGGCTTCAGATCGCTGTGTTCGCCGATCTTGACCATGGCTTCCCAGCGGTCGAGGCCCGGATTGGTGCAGGTCATGGCGAAACGTTCAACCTCGCGGCCGCGTGCGTTACGCACGGACACGGTCGCTCCTGCCTTGGTGCGGCCTTCGATGAACACTTGGGCGGTGACGTTGAATGCTTCGCCGAGCTCCACGCGTGCCGGGAACAGGCCGTTCTCAACGTTCGGGGTGATGTCGAGCACGTTCACGCGGCCGAACTGTTCGGGGCTGGTGCGTTCGATGACGGGGGCTGGGGCTTCGCCGACCGTTTGCGGTGCGGCGGCCTTCGCTTTGGTGGTGCGCTTGCGAGCGGTGGATGCCGTGGACTTTTTGGCTGCGGCGGTGCGCTTGCTAGGCGTCTGAGACGTTGCCGATGCCGTTTTGGCGGCCGCGCTTTTGGCGGTCGTCTTCTTGACGGCTGGTTGCTTGGTTGCGGTGGTGCGCGGTTCCGCGCTCTTATCTTCTTCTGCCATACCGCCGATTATAGAGGAGAAAAGGTGGATTTGGGTGAACTATCTTCCGACCAGCGATTTCCACCCTTTGTGGATAACTTGTTTACCTACGATTGGTAAAACGTTTTTTGTGGATAAGTTACGTTTGCTGACAAGCGAAGTTGTCCACAAAAACGGCAAAAAGAACGTCCTCCGACCACAACCCTTGAAAAAGGCCATGTGGCAATCGCAAGTATGCAAGCCTGTTGAATTACGACAACAACGATGTGCATATCGAAAGGACGATGCGATGAATGCGATGAAACGACATACGCTTGCGATTCTGGCCGCGGTATTGGCGGCCTGCATCATAATCGTGGGAATGACCTGCCCGGCCGCGCTGGCCGCCGAACAGCTGCTGCGCGCGAACGGCAAGCATTACAACTATTTTCTCGATGGAAAACCGTATGTGATCGGGGTGAACGCGGAATCGAGATCGGGCAAATTCTATTATTGCCGGCAAATCGAAAGCATGACCGACTATAAGGTCACCGAAACCACCACCGTGGAAAATACGGAAGCGGCGCGGCGCCTCGCATGGCTGCTGTCCGAATATCAACATGACGGGGAACCGGTGCTCACGTATGCGGCGATCGGCGTGCTGGTGCACCGCAACTATGACGACCAAAAGGTGTGGGTCAGGCATGAGCAATACCTCTTCTCGGTGATGGACGGGCTGGAAAGCAAGGTCAACGAGCTTTGGGAGGAGGCCGCGAACAAGCTGCCGGTTTCTTCGAGGGTGACGCGTGATGATCGGCAGGGATTGCGGTCCGGGAGCCTGTTCGTGCAGTTGCTGGATTCGAGTGGACATCCGATCGAGGGTGTATTCACGGCGACGATCGAAGGTCCGGCCGTGTTCGACGAGGACGACGAGCCCACGGCAGTCGGCTGGGCCGAACTGGAGGGAACCACCGTGTATTGGCATGCAACGGGTGCCGGCGAGGTCAATATCAAGGTCGGATACCAGTCCGTGGGATTGGATGAGGCCGTCACCGCGCAGAAAATGATGGTGCTGAACGATGTGGTGGAACGTGAGGATAGCCTGCTGACGTTCAATGTCGACAACCTTTATGCCCCCGAGCAGGAAATGCCGCAGACAGGAAGTCCGATGGGGCTGGTGTTGGGTTTGGCGGCTGCCGTGATGTGCTGCGGGGCGTTCATGCTGTATGCGGTACGGCGACGATGATATGCGGCGATGATGTCGTCTCGCGGAGGTGATGCTTCTCGATGAGAGTTGCGATATTTCAGCTGCAATATATTCCGCATGTGCGTGAGAATACGGCTATATCATGCTGAAAACGTTGAAATTAAGCCGCAGACGAACATATTTTTCTGCTGACGAACTCCCATTTTCACGTATCTACAATCATGGCGTCGTCGATACGAATGGAGGTTGCGATGACAGAAGAACATGCAGATGAAACGATGGTCGCGAGCATGCGTGCGGATGCCGAACGGCAGGGAGCCGATGATCGGAAGGTCACCGATGCGCCGCATTATCTGGCGCGGGTGCTGATGGCCAACGGCATACGAAACATGTATGGCGTGGTCGGCATTCCCGTCACCGATTTCGCGCGCATCGCGCAGGGCATGGGTATGCGATTCGTGGGCATGCGCCATGAGGAGGACGCTGTGAACGCGGCCGCGGCCGACGGATTCATCACCGGTCGGCCGGCTGTCACGTTGACGGTATCCGCTCCGGGATTCCTCAACGGTCTACCGGCACTGCTGGAAGCCACGGTGAACGGCTATCCGGTCATCATGATCGGCGGCTCCTCAACCCGCCATGTGGTCGACCTTGAGGAAGGCGAATACGAAGGCCTCGACCAGATGAACTACGCCAAGCAGTTCTGCAAGGCTTCGCTGCGCATCGACCGCATCGAAGATATTCCGCTCGCGGTAGCCCGTGCCATGCATATCGCCTCTTCAGGACGCCCAGGCGCGGTGTACATCGATTTCCCCGATGACACCGTGGCACAGACCCTGAGCCAAAGCGAAGCCGACCGCCTGATGTGGACGGCAACCGACCCGGCCCCCGCCATGGTGCCGGCACGCGAATCCATCGACGCGGCGCTCGCATTGCTGCAGCAGGCCGAACGTCCGCTCATGGTGATCGGCAAAGGCGCCGCAATCGCCCGCGCCGAAGAGGAAATCCGCGAATTCGTCAAGAAAACGGATATTCCATTCCAGCCAATGTCCATGGCCAAAGGCGTAGTGCCCGATACCGACCCACACAGCACGGCAAGCTGCCGTTCCACCGCGCTACGCAACGCCGACGTGGTATTGCTGGTCGGCGCGCGACTCAACTGGATGCTGTCGTTCGGCCAGGGCAAAACGTGGAACGAACATGTGAAATTCATCCAAATCGACATCAATCCGGAAGAAATCGAAAACACGCGCAGTATCGACGTACCAATCGTGGGGGATATTCGTTCCGCCATGACGCTGCTCAACGGATCTCTGGAAGAATACCCGTTCAAAGCTGACGAAACCTGGCTGAACATGCTGAAGGAAGCCAGCGCGAAAAACGTGGCGAAATTTGAAACCCGCGAACAATCCGATCAGCTGCCCATGAGCCATTTCAACGCCTTGGGAGCCATCAAAAAGGTGTACAACAAACACCATGAAGATCTCATTCTCACCAATGAGGGAGCCAATTCGCTCGATGATTGCCGCAACATCATCGACATGCTCGAACCGCGCCATCGTTTGGACTGCGGCACATGGGGTGTGATGGGCTGCGGCACCGGCTATGCGATTGGCGCGGCGCTTTCCACTGGCAAGAAAGTGCTGTACATCGGCGGCGATTCCGCATTCGGCTTCGATGGTATGGAAGTGGAGGTGGCCTGCCGCTACCAGCTGCCCATCACCTTCGTGGTGCTCAACAACGGCGGTATCTACCGCGGCGACTTCGAAAACCTTGGAGCGGACGGTGATCCGTCGCCGCTGACGCTTACCTACAACGCGCATTACGAGAAGGTCCTCGAAGCGTTCGGGGGTAAAGGTTACTATGCCACCACTCCGGAAGAAGTCGAACGCATGGTCGGCGAGGCGGTCGAATCAGGCAAGCCAAGCTTCGTGCATGTGCAGATCGCGCAGTATGCGGGCAAGGAATCCGGCAATATCGGAGCGTTGAATCCGAAGCCGGTGGTCGGAGCCCTCGTTGATTCCGAAGTCACCATGTACGACTACGCGACCGGCGCTCGCATGTAGCGCATCGGCTGTCGGTATGACATGTGGGCGTGCGAACGGTGGAATGCGTGCGCCCACTTTTTCTGCCTGAAAACCAATGATCCGATCAACGTATCTGCAATATCCGCAATATCAGCAATCAAACAATATTGCAGAAGATTGCAGATAGAAAAAAATATAAAGAAAGAACGACAGTGATAAACATACTTGTTGACGACATCGTGCCAATTATTGTCATTATGGCATTAGGGTATATTTGTGGAAAATTCAGTTATTTTGATGACGATCAGCGGCAGGGACTTAATAAACTTGTGTTGAATATCGCGCTTCCTGCGGCGTTATTTGTGTCCATCATCAAATCGACCCGTGCAATGCTTGCGAAAGACGCAACATTGACCGCCATCAGTTTCATCGGCGTCATCGTCATGTTTATGGTGAGCTATTATCTGTGCCGGTTGCTGTTCCACCGCAGCATTCAGGAGGCGGCCGTCTGTGCTCTGATCGCAGGATCTCCGACGATTGGTTTCCTTGGATTCGCTGTGCTTGATCCGATTTACGGCAACACCGTCAGCACGAATCTCGTCATAGCCATTATTTCCATCGTGGTCAACGTGGTGACCATTCCGATCGGCATGTATCTGATCAACCTCGGCCAGGCCAAAGACCGAGCGAAGTTTAGCGTGCAGGCCGAAAACGCGGTCAATGCAAAGGCCAATGCAAAAGGCGATATCACGCTTGACCCGGCGCGAGATGCCGCAACCGACAAAACCGCCGAACTTATGGTGCATGGCACGTCGAATACGGGAAAGAACCGCAACGGCAATCTGCAGGCGTTGCTCGACGCACTGAAGCAACCGATCTGCTGGGCGTCGTTATTGGCCATTTTCCTAGTGTTGGTGGGCATTCATGTGCCAAGCCAGGTGGCGCCGACCTTCGATCTGATCGCCAAAGCGAATTCCGGTGTGGCCGTGCTTTCCGCGGGCCTCGCGCTTTCCACGGTGAAATTCTCGCTCGGTTGGGAAACCATCTGGAACACGTTCTTCCGCCTGATTCTGACGCCTGCAGTGTTCCTTGGCGTGGCGCTGTTGTGTGGCATGGGCGGTGACATGAACAAGATTTCGATGCTGGTGATGGCGGTCGCGTTGCCGCCGGCGTTCTCAGGCATCATTATTTCCAGCCGTTACAACATTTATGTAAAAGAAGGCGCCTCGACCACGGCCGTCGCCACGGTGACATTCGCGGCCACCTGTCTGCTGTGGATCTGGCTCGTCCCCTTCTGCGTGGGCTGATTCAGTATCCTCACTGTAGCTCACGAAGCGCATATAGTAACGGAACGTTGAAATTCCAACGTTCCGTTACTATATGCGCTTTTTGTGACGGTAAACCGTAAGACGTAAGACATGGGATTGTGTGCGGAAGTGCGGGGCGTGAACTGCAATGGATGTGACGCATAACAAATAAGGGCGAATCTTGTGATCCGCCCTTATTCGTGCGCCAGTGCGCGCTAACTTGCGTTACTTCAAATCAGCCTGCACGCCATCGTTACCGCCGATCACACCGGAATCGCGCAGCGAAGCGATCTGATCGTCGTCATATCCCAACGCATGCAGAATCTCACGGTTATGCTCGCCCAGCTTCGGCGCACGCTGGTAATCCGGCACGAAATTACTCATCGTAAACGGCATGCCGATCGTCTTGAAATCGCCGCGCGCATCCTGCTGGTCAATGGTCACAATCGTGCCATCCCCATTCAAATCAGGATCGTTCTCCAACTCATACCAATCCAACACCGGGCCGACCGGCACGCCCTTCGCACCCAATTCCTTGGTCAGCGTGTACTTGTCGAACTGCATGGTGTACGCCTCAACACGCTGGTACACCTCGGTTTTATGCTCGTCACGCGCATTGGCGGTATTGAAACGCGGGTCGGTCAGCCAATCCTCGAATCCCATCGCATGGCAGAAATTCTCGAAGCCCTTCTTGGACTGTTGAACCACTATATATACGTAAGCGTTCGGGTCATGCTCCCAGCCTTTCGCGCGGTAGCACCAGCCAAGCACCAAACCACCCTCCGCATTCGCTGCGCGCGGAATGGCTTTGCCTTGCTTGCCCCACTCATAATTCGGGTAGCAGTCATAGTAGGAAAGCTTGCCCAAACGGTCAAGAATCAACTGGTCGCGCAGCTTGACACGGCACAAGTTCAGCACCGCATTCTGCATCGACTGGTACACATAGCAACCCTCACCGGTATGCTCGCGCTGCAACAGCGCCGAAAGAATGGCGATCAGCAGATGCATTCCGCTGTTGGAATCGCCCAATGCGGCGCCGGACTGCGTGGGCACATTGCGCTCGCCGTCATACCAGCCGGTGGTGGAAGCGGCACCGCCCGCGGACTGCGCGACCGGCTCGAACGCCTTGACATGCTCGAACCGGCTGCCCTTGTTGAAGCCCTTCAGCGACGCCATGATCAGACGCGGATTGATCGCATGTACGTCATTCCATCCGAAACCAAGCTTTTCCACGTCTCCCGGGCCGATATTCTCTACGAACACGTCGGCTTTCTTCAGGAGTTCGGCGAGGATTTTCTTGCCTTCCGGATCTCTCATGTTCAGCGTGATGGATTTCTTGTTGGCATTGAGCTGAAGGAAGTACAGGGAGTACGAGCCATCCACGTCGTTCATTTCATTACGTGTCGGATCTCCGCCCTGCACCTTCTCCACCTTGATGACGTCGGCGCCCATCCATGCGAGCATCTGCGTGCACGACGGGCCGGACTGCACCTGCGTCCAGTCAATCACGGTGATGCCTTTCAGCGGCGCGGTGTCCTGCGTTGCCTTTGTTGCCGTATCGTGCGTTGCGCTGTCTTGCATTGTGGTGTCCTGCGTCGCGTTGTGCGCGTTCGCTTGATTCATATAATGCATTGCCTTGTTCTCCTTATATCTGGTGATATGTGGTTGGCGAGGTCAACGTAGCGCGTGCAACCTTGGAGAACGTTGGATTTTCAGCCTTGAGCGGCAATCTTCGCTTTCGGCACATGCGATTGGCGGATCCGGCGCATTTTCTCCATACTTTCGGCACATGCGATTGATGAACTCGGCTGATATACCCGGTTTTTGTCGGGTTTTGTCCAGATTTTGTCCGGAAATTGGTTTTGGTGAGATTCGACGGAAAACAAAAAAGCTAGGAATTGTTGCAATTCCTAGCTTTCATCAGTAGCGGGGCATGGATTTGAACCATGGACCTCTGGGTTATGAGCCCAGCGAGCTACCGAGCTGCTCCACCCCGCGTCGGCTTGTCTTTAAGACAGCTCTATTAACTTTACGATTACTTCCAAATATGTCAAATCGGCGTGTCGCATCAGTCCGGCCATGCAAAACCGCGTTGCAAATAGCGCGTTATTCATTTTTCCTATAACGGTTTCGGCTGATCGTGGGGGCAGGGAAGTGCGCCATATCCGAGCCCGCACCATAATAGAAGCATGCCTATCAAGATCCCCAGCGGCCTTCCGGCCAGAGACATTCTCGACTCCGAGCGTATTTTCGCGCTTGAAAAGCCTGAAGCGGAGCGCCAGCGCGTGCGTCCGCTCAAGCTGGTGATCTTAAATCTCATGCCGAAGAAAATCGAGACGGAAACGCAGCTGCTGCGTTTGATCTCGAAAAGTCCGCTGCAGGTGGAGATCGATTTCATGAAGACCTCCACGCACGAGGGTACGCATGTGAGCGCCGACCATCTGGTGAAGTTCTATGAGACCATTGAGGCGTTCCAAGACAACTATTACGACGGCTTCGTGGTGACGGGTGCCCCTGTTGAGCATCTTGATTTCGAACAGGTCGATTATTGGGATGAGTTCAAGCAGATTCTTGACTGGGCTTCCGCGCATGTGTTCTCCACTATGTATTTGTGCTGGGGTGCGATGGGTGCGCTCAATTATCGCTATAACGTGCGTAAAGAGAATTTGCCAGAGAAGATTTTTGGCGTGTTTCCGCAGTATTTGCAGGATGAATACTGCTTTTTGACGAACGGCTTCGATGAGATTTGCCTGCAGCCGCATTCTCGCCTTGCGGGGGTGGACGAGGGTGATATCGCGCGCAATCCGGAGTTGCAGGTGCTCACGTGGGGTCCGAAGTCCGGTCCTGGGCTGATCGCCACCCGTGATTTTTCGGAAGTGTTCGCGCTTGGCCATTGGGAGTACGGCAAGTACACCTTGGCCGAGGAGTATGAGCGTGATATGAAGAAGGGCATGACGAATGTGCCGTTCCCCGAAAACTATTTCCCGCATGATGATCCGCAGTTGGAGCCGGTGTTCGCGTGGCGCGCCCATGCCAATCTCCTGTGGCGCAATTGGCTGAATTGGGTGTATCAGACCACGCCATACGATTTGAGCGAAGTTCCGCAGCTTCGTGCGCAGAAGCGTCTTGGCACGGATCGTTCGATTCGTCATCAGCCGGGTTCGCCGCGTGTCGACGCGTTTGCGCCGTTCGTGCGTGACGGTTATGGCGTGATTCACGATTGATTTGTGGATTGATCCGCGTATTGATGTGATTGACGTGCGGCCGTGATTGGCGCGTGACTTTACGGCTGTTTACTGGTGGGGGCTTGCGTATGCGGCCCCTCTTTCTTTATATGCAACACCTGTGTTATATGTGATATACTTGGTGAAACGTTTTATCAATATGCTGTTTTCGTAAAACAAACTATTGGTTGCGTCGGCTATCCGACGATTCACAAAGCTGTGTCTAGTTAGTACAGCTTGCTGCGAAACGCCGGGAAAACCAAATGGGAGTACGGAAAAGCCCAAGTGTGTGGATGTTGTCTAGACACGGGCTAATAATCCTATCCAGCCATTCGGAGTCGAATGCGTCGCACGGGACTCCGTTCGCGTCGACGCGCACTTCGAAGTACGCTTTGGTTAAGTAACCAGAACGTCACATTCGACTCGGTTGTTGGGTTAAACTAACAGCTGACACAAGAGCAGGAGGCGTGAATGATTGGTGCATTGGGAAAGGGCATGCTGACCATCGCTGATGGTCCCGAAATGCCCAGTGTCGATGACTTCCTTCCCGATCCGTTCGTTTTTCAGGGCACGCCGTTCGCCATCAACCGCATCATCCTCGTTCGCATCCTTGCGACCGTCATCATGTTGCTGGTTCTCGGAATTACGGCAAGCCGTGCAAAGCTCATCCCCAGCCGTTGGCAGGGAGCAGTCGAATGGTTGATCGAATTCGTCCGTGACAACATCGTCTATCAGGTGATGGGCGAGCTGCGCGGCAAGCGTTATGTGCCGATGATCACCACCGTGTTCTGCACGTTGTTGGTCTTCAATCTGTGTGGCATCATCCCAGGCTTCAATATCGCGGCAAGCGCAACCATTACGCTGCCGCTGGTATTCGCCATGTGGTGCTTCTGCCAATACTGGATTGCAGGCATTCGTGAAAAGGGCCTCGGCCACTTCCTGAGGGATGAGATCTTCCCGAAGGGTGTTCCGGCCCCGATCTACATTCTGCTGTCCCCGATTCAGCTGCTTGAGCTGCTGATTATCCGTCCGTTCTCGTTGACGATCCGACTGTTCGCCAACATGGTTTCGGGCCACTTGATTCTTGCGCTGTGCCTTTCGGCCACGCAGTACTTCCTCATTGATGTGGTGAACAAGGTGTTCATGCCATTCGGCGTCGTCACCTTCGCGGCTGGCATGTTCATGTTCCTGTTCGAAGCGCTGGTCGCTTGCCTGCAGGCTTACATCTTCGCCATCCTGACCACCGCATACATCAATATGAGCTATCCGGAGATCGACTGACCGCCGGCTTTTTAATTGTTGCTTCTTGTCAAGCAATAACCAGAAAGGAAACAATCATGGATATCGTTACCCTCGCTGAGGTTGCCGGCAACCTGAACGTCGTTGGCTACGGCCTCGCCGCCATCGGCCCTGGCATCGGTCTGGGCATCCTGATCGGCAAGACCATCGAAGGCACCGCTCGCCAGCCTGAGCTCGGCAGCCGTCTGCAGACCCTCATGTTCCTGGGTCTGGCATTCGTCGAGGTGCTGGCACTGCTCGGCTTCGTGCTCGCCTTCATCAAGTAAGACTTGATTCAAGGTAACACCGAAGACGCAAACGAACATGAAAGGAGGAAGACACTATGGTGACCGCAGCTAGCGAAATGGAATTGTTCCTTCCGAAAAGCTACGACATTTTCTGGTCGTTGGTCATTCTGATCATCGTCGCCGTGTTCTTCTACAAGTTCTTCCTGCCGAAGTTCCAGGCCGTGTTCGATGAGCGCGCTGCCAAGATCGAAGGTGGCATCGCCAAGGCCGAACAGGCCCAGAAAGATGCCGATGAAGCCAAGGCGAAGTATGAGGCTCAGCTGAGCAAAGCTCGCGTCGAGGCATCCAAGATCCGTGACGACGCACGTACGGAGGCATCGCATATCATCGCTGACGCGCGCACTCGTGCCGAAAACGATGCGGCGCAGATCACCGCCACCGCCCAGCGTTCCATCGAATCGCAGCAGCAGCAGGCTCTGGTGAGCCTCAAGGGTGAGGTCGGCGTGCTGGCAACGGCACTGGCCGGCAAGATCCTGGGTAGCAAGCTCGAGAATGACGATGTGCAGTCGTCGATGATCGACCAGATGATCGCCGACTTGGACAGCGACAAGAAGTGATCGAAACCTTCAAGAAAGGGAGGTGACCAATGCGAGGAGAAGCATCGCGTATCGCAGACCGCGTATCGCGTGACTCGCTGGCCCCCAAGCTGCGTGACAGCGGTGAGGACGCATGGCGTATCGGGAACGAACTGTTCACGATCACCAGCGCGCTTGACCACAATATCCAGCTTGAACGTGCCCTCACCGACCCGTCGCGCCCAGTCGAAGACAAGGTTGCGGTAGTCAAGACTCTGATCGGAGACCAGGCCCATCCGCTCGTGATGGAGATCATGTCCGATCTGGTGTCTCGCCGTTGGAGCCGCGTGTCTGATATCGCCAATGCCGTTGAGGATTTCGGCGTTGATGGCATGATGTACTACGCGGATTACACCAATACGACTTTGCAGGTCTCCATCGAGCTCGCAGAGTTGCATTCCGCACTGCTCAACCTTCCGGTCGTGCGTACCAAGCTGTATGACGCAACCGTTTCCAGTGAAGCCCGTGTCAAGCTGCTGTACAGCCTGATTGGAGACGCGGATTTCACCAAGGTGACCAAGCGTCTGGCCGAACACGCGACCTGCAATCTGCGCAATCGCCGCTACTTGCAGACCATTCAGTGGCTGATCAACAAATTCTCCCGCCATATGGGCGAATCGATGGTCACTGTTACCACGGCAACGCCGTTGAGCAAGGAGCAGGTGGAAAAGCTCATCGCCATTTACTCGGCGAAGACCGGTCATCCGGTGCACATCAACTCGGTGGTCGATCCGACCGTCATGGGTGGCATGCGCATCCAGGTGGGCGACGAGGTCACCGACAACACGGTGGTCGCACAGCTGCAGCATCTTCAGCGCACGGTGAAGGCAACCGCCTGACGGTTCGCCGCACGGTGAACAAGCCTGAAACAAGACTTGACTGAATTTATAAACAACAATAAGGAGTGATCATGGCAGAACTTACCATTGATCCCACCACGATACGCAAGGCGCTCGATGAGTTCGTCGAGTCGTACAAGCCGTCGGATACCCCGACTCAGGAAGTCGGTTATGTCGCGACTGCTGGCGACGGCATTGCGCACGTGACGGGACTGCCTGGTTGCATGGCCAATGAGCTGCTGACCTTCGAAGACGGCACGCTTGGCCTGGCGTTCAACCTTGACGCCCGCGAGATCGGCGTGGTTATTCTCGGCGACTTCGCAGGTATCGAGGAAGGCCAGGAAGTGCGTCGTACCGGCGAAGTGCTCTCCGTGCCCGTCGGCGACGGCTACCTTGGCCGCGTCGTGGACCCGCTAGGCAACCCGATTGATGGTCTTGGCGAGATCAAGACCGAAGGCCGTCGTATTCTCGAGGCCCAGGCACCTGACGTTATGCATCGTCATCCGGTTGACGAGCCAATGTCCACCGGTCTGAAGGCCATCGACGCAATGACGCCTATCGGCCGTGGCCAGCGCCAGCTCATCATTGGCGACCGCCAGACCGGTAAGACCGCTATCGCAATCGATACGATCATCAACCAGAAGCGTAATTGGGAATCCGGTGATCCGAAGAAGCAGGTCCGCTGCATCTACGTGGCCATCGGCCAGAAGGGCTCCACCATCGCATCGGTGAAGCAGTCCCTCGAAGAGTCCGGCGCCATGGAGTACACCACTATCGTGGCCTCCCCGGCTTCCGATTCCGCAGGTTTCAAGTACATCGCACCGTACACCGGTTCCGCCATCGGACAGCACTGGATGTACAACGGCAAGCACGTGCTCATCGTCTTCGACGATCTGTCGAAGCAGGCTGAAGCCTACCGTTCGATCTCCCTGCTGCTGCGCCGCCCGCCGGGACGTGAGGCATACCCGGGCGATGTGTTCTACCTGCATTCCCGTCTGCTCGAACGCTGCGCCAAGGTTTCCGATGACCTCGGCGGCGGTTCGATGACCGGCCTGCCGATCGTCGAAACCAAGGCAAACGACGTGTCCGCATACATTCCGACCAACGTGATCTCCATCACCGACGGTCAGATCTTCCTGCAGTCCGACCTGTTCAACGCGAACCAGCGTCCGGCTGTCGACGTCGGCATCTCCGTGTCCCGAGTTGGTGGCGCGGCACAGACCAAGGCGTTGAAGAAGGTCTCCGGCACGCTGAAGATCTCCTTGGCCCAGTACCGTTCCCTGGAATCCTTCGCCATGTTCGCTTCCGATCTGGATGCGGCTTCGAAGGCCCAGCTGAACCGTGGTTCCCACTTGACCGAGCTGCTCAAGCAGCCGCAGTTCTCCCCGTATTCCATGGAACAGGAAGTCGTCTCCGTGTGGGCCGGCACCCATGGCAAGATGGATGATCTGCCGCTGAACGACGTGCTGCCGTTCGAGAAGGCCATGCTGGACTACCTGGACCACAACACCGATATTCTCAAGACCATCCGCGAGACCGAAGATTTCACCGCCGACACCGAGGCTGCCCTCGACAAGGCTGTGGAAGCGTTCCGTGAGACTTTCGTGACCAGCGCGGGCAAGCCGCTGGTCGAGAAGAAGCCTAACATCAAGAACGCCACCCCGGTCGAGCAGGAAAAGATCGTCGCAGGAGAGAAGTGATCCATGGGCTCGCAACTCGCATTGAAATCTAGGATCGCCTCCACCGCGTCGTTGGAGAAAATCTTCAACGCGCAGGAGATGATCGCGTCTTCGCATATCGCCAAGGCACGTGACGTCGCCTTGAACGCGAAGCCGTATACCGATGCGATTTTCGACGCCGTGCAAGCGCTGGTGGCCCACACCCATATCGACCATCCGATCGTGAAGAAGGACGAGGACAACCCTCGCGTGGCTGTCCTCGCCCTCACCTCGGATCGTGGTATGGCGGGTCCGTACACCTCCTCGATCATCCGCGAAACGGAATCGCTGCTGGCCCGCCTCGATGCGGCAGGCAAGCAGCCGGAACTGTATGTGTATGGTCGTCGCGGTGTGACGTACTACAAGTACCGCAATCGTGATGTTGCCGGTACTTGGGAAGGCGATACCGACCAGCCCGGCGTGGAAGTCGCAGAGTCCATCTCGAAGGCACTGATGGACGCCTACATGAAGCCGGCGAGCGAAGGTGGAGTTTCCGAACTCTACATTGTGTTCACCGAATTCGTGAATATGGTCGTTCAGAAGGTGCGCGTGCTGCGTATGCTGCCCGTTGAACTCGTGCTTCCGGAACAGCAGGACTCCGGCCCTGTGCCCGAATCCGATGCCGATGCCGCGACCCCGCTTTATGCGTTCGAGCCGAGCGTCGACGAAGTGCTTGACGCGATTCTGCCGAAGTACATCCAGTCCCGTATTCATGAATGCCTGCTCACCGCGGCGGCATCCGAGACTGCAAGCCGACAGAACGCCATGCATACGGCTACAGACAACGCCCGCAGCCTGATCGACGACCTGACCCGCAAGCTCAACGCTTCGCGACAGGCTTCGATTACCCAGGAACTTACCGAAATCATCGGCAGCGCCGACGCGCTGAATAAGAAGGAAGAGTAGGAACGCATATGGCTGAGAATCAGACCACAGCGGCTCCCGAGACGGCTGCAGAGCCGACCACTGGACGCGTCACGCGTATCCAGGGTTCGGTTATCGACGTCGAATTCCCGGTGGGCCACCTGCCCGACATTTACAACGCACTTACCGTTGAGCTGACCAACACCGCCAACGAAGAGGGCGAAACCACGAAGAAGATCACGCTTGAGGTCGAACAGCACCTTGGCGACTCTACCGTGCGTACCGTGGCGCTGAAGCCGACCGACGGCCTCGTTCGTGGCGCCACCGTGCTCGACACCGGCGGTCCGATCTCCGTTCCTGTTGGCGATGTCACCAAGGGTCACGTGTTCGACGTGTCCGGCAACATCCTCAACAAGAAGGATGACGAAACCATCACGGTCACCGAGCGTTGGCCTATCCACCGCAACCCGCCGGCATTCGATCAGCTGGAATCCAAGACCCAGATGTTCGAAACCGGTATCAAGGTCATCGATTTGCTGACCCCGTACGTGCAGGGCGGCAAGATCGGTCTGTTCGGTGGCGCAGGCGTCGGCAAGACCGTGCTTATTCAGGAAATGATCCAGCGAGTCGCCCAGAACCACGGCGGTGTGTCCGTGTTCGCAGGCGTCGGCGAGCGTACCCGTGAGGGTAACGATCTGATCGGCGAAATGGATGAGGCTGGCGTTCTTGAGAAGACCGCACTGGTCTTCGGCCAGATGGATGAGCAGCCGGGTACCCGTCTGCGCGTGCCGCTGACCGCACTGACCATGGCAGAGTACTTCCGTGACGTGCAAAATCAGGACGTGCTGCTGTTCATCGATAACATCTTCCGTTTCACCCAGGCTGGTTCCGAGGTGTCCACCCTGCTCGGCCGTATGCCGTCCGCAGTGGGCTACCAGCCGAACCTGGCTGACGAAATGGGTGCCCTGCAGGAGCGCATCACTTCGACCCGCGGTCACTCCATCACCTCGCTGCAGGCCATCTATGTGCCGGCCGATGATTACACCGACCCGGCTCCTGCAACGACCTTCGCCCACTTGGATGCAACCACCGAGCTTTCCCGTGACATCGCTTCCAAGGGTATCTATCCGGCAGTGGACCCGCTGAGCTCCACCTCGCGAATCCTTGATCCGCGTTACGTGGGCCAGGCTCACTACGATTGCGCGAACCGCGTCAAGGCGATTCTGCAGCGTAACAAGGAGCTGCAGGACATCATCGCTCTGATCGGTATCGACGAACTCGGCGAAGAAGACAAGACCACCGTGAACCGCGCTCGTAAGATCGAGCAGTTCCTCGGCCAGAACTTCTACGTCGCTGAAAAGTTCACCGGTCGTCCGGGCTCCTACGTGCCGGCCGATGAGACCATCGAAGCGTTCACCCGCATTTGCGACGGCGTGTACGACGACGTTCCGGAGCAGGCATTCTCCGGTATCGGCGGCATCGACGATCTCGAGAAGAAGTGGCACGACATGCAGAAGGAATACGGTGCGTGATGGCCGGATTGACAATGCAGGTGAACATCGTCGCCGCCGACCACCCCGTGTGGCACGGTACGGCGAAGTCCGTCACCATTCCTGCCTCTGAAGGCGGAATGGGCATCCTGCCCAACCACGAGCCTGTATTGACCGTAATCAAGGAAGGAACCATCGTTGTGGTGGATCCGGATGGCAGCCGTCGCTCCTTCGAAGTGACCGACGGTTTCATCTCCTTCGATTCGAACAAGCTCACCGTTGCGGTTGAGCGTGGACGTGACGTCAAGATGGCAGAGTAGCACTCGGTAGCATACTTCTGACGGTCCAGGTGCTGCGATTACAGCAATTGCATATGATTGCGGTTCTGTAGTTGCAGCAGCCGGACTGTTTTTTTAAAAAAAAGATTAATCAAAACAAAAATAGGATTGTACATATCGTGGGATTCATGGCTTACGACAATCATGGTAGGGTAGTGCCTCGTGCGAATTATTGTTGCTGATTGCTCTGCCGAATATTCCGGGCGTTTGAATGCGTCCTTGCCGCTCGCCAAGCGTGTGTTGCTTATCAAAGCCGATAACAGTCTGCTGATTTTCTCCGAACTTGGTTCGTACAAGCCACTCAACTGGATGGCGGCGCCCTGCACCATCAAAGACATCACTCCGGAACATGCCGACGACGACGTGACTACGGAGGTTCCGCAGAAAGTCATTCGTGCTTCGGCGGATAAATCCAATGACGTGCTCGAAGTGACATTGCAGCATATTTATTCCGACGAAACATACGATTTGGGCGAAGATCCGGGGCTGATCAAAGACGGTGTCGAAGACCATCTGCAGAAGTATCTGGCCGAACAGATCGAACGCATCGGGGAAGGTGCGACATTGGTGCGCCGCGAATACCCGACCGCCATCGGACCGGTCGACATTATGGCCATCGACGGCAGTGGCAAGCATGTTGCCATCGAAATCAAACGTAACGGCGGCATCGATGGCGTGGAGCAGCTCACCCGTTACTGCGAGCTGTTGAACCGAGACCCGCTGTTGGCCCCCGTGCGTGGCATTTTCGCCGCGCAGACCATCACGCCGCAAGCCCGCGTGCTCGCTCAGGACCGCGGCTTCGACTGTCTGATCCTCGACTATGACGAAATGAAAGGTGCCGAAGACGACTCCCTACGACTCTTCTAGCTTATAAAAAACTCCCTGTTGTTATGCAGGGAGTTTTTTATAAGCGAATCGTGATGTAGATCAGTAGGCGGCGAGGATGTCGACTACGAAGACCAACGTGGAGTTCGCTGGAATCTTGCCGGAATCCTTGTCTCCATAGCCAAGGTCCGGCGGCACCACCAGCAGCACCTGCGAGCCGACGGTATGCCCTGCCAAGCCCTGCTTCCAACCGGTGATCACCTCATCAAGCGAGAAGCTCGACGAAGCACCGCGATCCCACGAGGAATCGAACTGTGTGCCGTCAAGCAGCCAGCCGGTATAGTGCGCGATCACGGTCTGCGTATCCTTGACCTCGGCGCCTTCGCCCCTGATCAAATCCTGCGAGATCAACGTGTCGGAACCCTTGTATCCGTTCATATCGATCGACGGCTTGCCATCCTTCGCAAGCGTCACCTTCGGCAGATCGGCAGGAACGTCAAGCACCTTCGTGCCCGTTGCCTTCGTCAGATCCTTCGACTTCGACACGATCGTGAGCACCATCAAATAGGAGGTGCCAGCGGAATTCGAATCGTTCACACCGAACGCAAGCGTGGCGTTAAGCTTCTGATCCTTGAAAATGTTGTAATAATCCTCAGTCATCTGACTGGTGTCGGAGGTGACCACCGTAGAGCAATCGGGGGTGTTTTTCTCCCAGGTGCTCATGAGTTCGGAACCATCCTTGACATTGATGGCGATACCCTGCGTGCATATGCGGTCGCCGTCTTCAATCTGGTCGCCGTTGCCTTTCTGCAATACGACGTAGCTGTTGTCTTCCACCGTCATAGGGGTTTTGAAGGAGACAGTCGGCTTCTCACCGGGCTTGCCCGTGGCGGTCACACCGGCGATCTGATTCATCTTCGACGAGGAATCGGAAGAAGACGAAGATGAATCGGAGGAGGAATCAGACTTCGTGTCGGAACTTCCGCATGCCGCGAAACCCAAGCACATGATCGTTGTGCAGGCGGCTGCGACGGCTTTGAAAAGAGTAGATTTGCGCATAGGTTCCACTTTAGTGGCAATCATTGATTTTCATAGTTTTTTCAGGCTTTTGCAGAGAGGCAATGTAGAATAGTGAATGCTATGACTTTATTGCAGGAAGAACAGGAAAAGCCGCAGTCCAAGGCGGGTCCCACGCGACACGCCAAGATTATGCGCGGCATTGTCACGCCTATTTTCGGCTTGCTTGCCATTGCTTGCATCGTGCTTGGCGTCTTGAACGCGACGATTTGGAAGCCCTCGGCACAGGTCACGGCGTCCGCTGCGGTTACGGGATCGCAGTATGTGGTGACCGATCCGAATGTGCTGCAATTGGTTGACGATCGCGTCACCATTTCGGCGAAGTCGCGCGACAAATCCGCGAACGTGTGCATCGCCATCGGTTCCGCCCGCGATATCGCCGGATGGATCGCGGGATCCAAATACACGCGCGTCACCGGACTGTCCGACTGGTCCACCCTGTCCACGCTGAAGGCCACGGCTCAGGGCACCGCCGATAATTCCGAAGGCCAGGTCGCCTTCCAGGATTCCGACATGTGGCGCACCGTCAAATGCAATGCCGGTTCCGTTGATATGCAGTTCAAGGGTGCTAATACGAATAATGCCGAGGATTCCGTTGCGATTATCGATTACGGCGATCGCAAGGGAGGCTCGGTCACGCTTGATTGGAACCGTCGTTCGATGCTGAATTTCGCCATGCCGTTCTATCTTTCCGGCGGATTGCTGGCGATACTTGCGGTGCTTTCGGCTTCCGTGTTTGCCATGCCTCCGCATAAGCGTCGCAACAAGCGCGCGTTTGCCATGGTTGACGGCATCGGTTCCACGCAGGGTGACGATGACGAGGTTGCCGCATGGGTGAAGAACGCCGAAGCGAGTGCCGCCCGTAGCGAAAAGAGCGGGCCGAAGCGTAAGCGTCGTCGTCATGCTGGGCATCGCGCGAGTGGTTCGGAAAATAGCCAAAACGAAGTTGCGCAGCCTACGATTGTCGATCCCGGCGCGCGCAATCTCGTTGCCGATCAGCAGAACGCTGCCGCTGATGGTGTTGAAGAAAACGACGATTTCGAACAGACTTCCGTGATTTCGCAAGACGAGCTTGCCGCATATTTCGCACGTCTCGCACAAGAGGAAAGCAGTGCGGCCGCAGCGGCCTCGGGATCTGTAGAATTCGCGGTATCCGATGAAATCAACGTGCCCAACGAAGTTGACGAAATGGCCGTAACGACCGAGTCGGTCGGATCCAACGAAACATCCGAAAACGACGAATCCGACAACGACAAGTCCGACGAACCTGACAACGAGGAGGCCAAGTGATGAAGAAGCGTTTCAACGTAATCGCGGCGGCCGTACTCGCATTGGGAATGGTCGTTGGCATGTGCGGATGCGAGGGGCAGCTGCCGCAGCCGAAAACCACGCAACGTCAAGATGCGCCGAATCTGACCGCCAAGCAAGAGAAAACCATCCGTACGAATATTCTCAAAACGCTTGACCAGTGCAATAACGATCGCAATATCGACGCCCTCGGTTCGATTTTGGAGGGGCCGGAACTTGAGATTCGCACTAGCGAACTTCATGTGGCGCAGGTCACGGGCAATCTTGACCGCAAGACCACGATTCCAACTGATCTTGCGCAGGCCGTGATTTCCACGGACAGTGGATGGCCGCGTTCGGTGTTTTCCATCACTTCCACCACGGATGACCAGCAGTCCAAGCGTCTGCTGGTGTTCCGCCAGGATTCCGCACGTCAGAACTACAAGTTGTGGGGTGTGGCACGACTGTTTTCGGGCGTGAAAATGCCGAGTTTCGAGATTTCCAAAACCGGTAGCGAGCAGGGAACGGAAAAAGACACCGGTCTGGTCATGACCCCGAAGGATGCGGTCGCCGCGTATGCCGACGTGTTGCAGAATGGTGCGTCCAGCCAGTATGCGCAGAAGTTCGCCGACGACGATTTGCGTACGAAGCTTGCCGATCTGACCGAACAGGTACAGAAGGCCATGGAGCTGAACGAGGGATCACAGCAGCAGGTGTTCACACCGGTTGACGATGCCATCAGCGTTATGCGTTCCGCGGATGGTGGCGATCTGGTGGTGGCGCAGATCAATTCCGAATGGACGCGTTCAGCTGGCTCCGGCCGTGAGTCGCAGCCTGCTTCCGATGCGGAAAAAGCGCTGTTTGGCGACGGTCAGGCCACCAGTACCATGAAAACCACGTATGTGAATGTGGTCGCGCTGTACGTGCCTCCGGCAAATTCTGACGCGAAGATCACTGCAGTCGGTTCCGAGCGCCAGCCGGTTCGTGTTGAGGCACTGTGATCGTGGCAGTCGCACGAATGCGCGTAAGCTTGGGGCGAACGTTTGCAATGCGTGTTACGCCGGGCGCTTAATGTTGTTGATTGTTGATATTTAGGAGGCAAGCATGGCAGGTCAAAGGCCGTTTAATCCGGGAGTTTCCTTGGCGGGAGCCGTCGATCTTGAAGCGTTGAAGCATCAGGTGAAGGCTGAGCCGGGGCAGGCTGGAGGCGCTCCGGCCGCAGGCGGTTATGTGATCGACACCACGGAGAACACGTTCCAGGCCATGGTGCAGACGTCGGCCACGTTCCCGATCCTGTTGCTGCTGTGGGTGCCGACCGATGATCGCCTGTTCGACATGGCACGCCAGCTGGGCGATGCCGTGAACCAGCTGAACGGCCAGATTCAGCTGTCTCGTATCGATATCGCGTCGAATCCTTCGATCGCGCAGGCGTTCCAAGTGCAGGGCGCGCCTGCATTGTTCGCGTTGATCAACGGCCGTCCGATGCCGATTCTGCAGGGCTTGCCGTCCGCTGAGGAAATGCAGCAGATCGTGGATACGGTGATTCCGAATCTGGTCGCAGCCGCGCAGCAGGCCGGTGTGACCGGTTCCGCGCCGTATTCCGGCGATCCGAATTCCGATGCGGCAAACTCGGCTTCCGCTGCCAGCGCCCAGGAGCAGGTGCCTCCGGAGCATCAGGAGGCGTATATGCTGGCACAGCAGGGCGATTACGCTGGCGCCGCAGCCGCGTACGAGAAGGTGCTTGAAGCCGATCCGAACGATGCGCGTGCCGCCCGCGAGCGTGCGAAGGCGTTGCTGTTGGCCCGTTCCGCCAATGCGAACGTGCGTGAGGTGCGTGCCGCCGCTGCCGACAATCCCGATGATGTTGAAGCACAGCTTGCCGTCGCTGACATTGATATGATCGGCGGTCAGATTCAGGATGCGTTCGATCGTTTGCTGGATTTCGTTGCGGCCGGCCATAAGGCCGATATTGAACCGGTGCGCAAGCGTCTGCTGGAATATTTCACGATTCCTGAGCCGACCGACGAGCGTTTGAAGCGCGCCCGCCGTCGCCTCGCCACGCTCATGTACTGACTCGTTTATTGACTTTAGGTACCGTTTAGGTACCGCTCAACCGTAGGCTGCGCAGCTACATCGTTCTTTACGGCCTACGGTTGTTTTTTTTTAAAAAAAGACTTATTCCATACGGTTGGTGCCGAAATAGTCGAGGAATTGCGGTCCGTCTGCTTCCAGTTCGTCTTCGAATTCGGATTTCCATCGTGAATATGGATTCGCGGCAAGCCCTTCATTGCTGAACCGCGATTGGTCGGTGATTTCGGTGGTGCAGAATTTCGGGATCACCAGATTGGTGACCGGCCCGATACGTTCCGCTTCCGCAATGATCAGGGGAGCGTTGGTGCCTCCGAACACGTCGATGTTCCAGCCGTCCTCATCGATCCAGTCGGTGAAACGGTTTTTGATGGTCACGTGTCCGCCGCGTTTGATGAGCTCCCCTGCGATGCGCGAATCCAAATCGCGGCTCGCCTCATATCGCGTGCCTCCCACGGACGGCCCTTTCACGGTGACTGATCCAAGCCGGAATTCGTCGCGATACTTTTCGAGCACAGCCAGCGGGTCGAGGTCCGGAGTCATGGCAATGCGGACGGACTTTGTTTTCAATCGCACGCGCAGCGCGTAATTATCCTGATGCACGTAATAACTTTGTATGATCAGCGTCGGACTGTCGTTATCATCCAACTGCGTCGGCAGGGCACGGCAGAAAAAACGGCGCGTGTATTCGAAATCGCCTATATTTCTGCCTGAATCCTCAACCATATTTTCAGTCTAGTGGAAAAGACGCTTCAAATGGTGTTATGTTGCTACAAATTTCGTTGTGGCGCACGCTATCTCTCGTTCCTTCCCCGTTCTATGCCCGTTATTTCCCCTTTAGGGTTGGGCGTGCTGTCGAAAGACCCGCCGTAGCTATGTTTTCGCAATAATGATCCGAGATTCGAAGATCGTTTTTCCGTAAAAAGTGTCGCTTTCATCTCAAGGCAGTGTAAAGTAGTTTGACGCACGGGTTTGTAGCTCAGTGGATAGAGCGTCTGTCTCCGGAACAGAAGGTTCCGGTAGCATATCTGCTGGCATGTGTTCCCAGCCCTACTCCTGCTTGGCGAGTACGGATAATTGAATTCTGGTGAAATCTGAGCCAGACACGATTAGACACGATGACGGATTACCTTCGGTGTCCAGGTTTATCGGTCAGAAATCGGCATGTGTAGTCGACCGACGATTTGGTTGGTTGAAGTGCTACACTAAACAGATTGTTTGGGTCCGTAGCTCAGCTGGATAGAGCGTTCGCCTCCGGAGCGAAAGGTCGAGAGTTCGAATCTCTTCGGGCCCACAAGTAAGTCCGCTTCCTGATGTGGGAGGCGGACTTTTTGCTATTTCATTCCGATTTTCGCACGTTGCCGGAGAGGGGGGCGAGCGCACTGAGTTGCAGGGTGCCGTCCGGTTCGGGTTGGAGTCTGCCCCTGCGGATCCATAAGCGAATGGTGCTTGCGGGAAGACGGATTCCGGCCTTGCAGTTCCGCAAACTCGTTTTCCTGCCTTCCGTCACGCATCCGCACGAATACCCGACGACGGTTCAACGCTTCGATGGATTGCAGTGTTGGACGCGATCGCCAAGGTCGCACGGTTATGGAAACTGATTCCGTTTTCACGTATTCGCCGCCCGACCGGCATGTCGCCGGTGCTGATTTTCTTGAGTAGCGTAGTCGGTTCGACGGTGATGGTGTCCGCGTCCTCATCGAACGCCCAAAGACGGCCTATGAGCTTCAGTGTTTCCTGCTCGGTGGAAAACGGGTTGCGCCCACTTCCTCCGCTCAACAACGCGGTCGCGTTCGCGGCGGAATTCAGTCAGGGAGAAGTCTGGCGGAGGGAACCCAGCAGTATGCCCTTACCGTTACCGCCACCGCCATAAATCACCCAAAACAGGTGCAGATACGGTTGTAGCAGCGGAGCCGCGAACAGACGCTCCAAATTCTCCGCACTATGACTGTTGGCCGTCACGAAATGAAGCAGGTGTCCGGCTTGGGCGACCAGATAATCGTCGTACGCTGCACCCAAAGAGATTTCATAGGGGTTGCCGAACATCGGATCATCGGATCCGATGCGTTGCACCTGTCCGTTCATACGATAAAAGGCAAGGTTGGAGAACTTCACTCCGTGCGGGACCTGGCGGGCAAGCTTGCGGCACTCGACTTTCAGCTGGAGATTCCATGCCAGATACACGTTTCTCATGCCGGTGACGTGATTCATACTCAACACTTGCGATGACATGCCATGAGTTCAGCAACTTGTTCTCGCCGCTTTCGTCAACGTCGCGCACGTATAAGGTCTCGTTGCCCTCTCCGATCAGCATGTTGCTGGTGCGGTAATCCCACGGCGCTTTTGTGTATCCGTCATCGAAGAATTTCGCGTTGTTCGAGGTTCTGGGCACGCAGACGCTTCGACCGAGACGATCGTAGAATGTGCGATCATATCCGAATGTCGGATCGGCAAGTTCCATACAGATAAGCACTCGATGCACATTGTCAGGGCCGTTAGGCACGGCCGAACACTGATGCCGATATGGGATCTCGACGGGATCCGTCATGATTGCAGTCAATCGATCCATGTCCTCGCACCTTTGCTGGGGTTCATGTTCTTAGTGCCCGCCGCCGTCTTGCATGACGGTGCCGGCGTGAATACCGTTCGGGCTGCCGACTCAGAATTCGGGTTCGTTGTTGATGGCCCCGTACGGTTGAAGCGCTCGCTGAACCCGTGCGACCGTATACGCGTGCACCAGTATGTTTTTGTAGCTCAGGTCACGATGGCATAGGAGCTCCATCTCCGACGTATTGGAGAGGGGCATTACCTGCGCCGTTAAGCGTTATCGCACTGGACGCGATCGAACCCACCGTCGCCACCAGCACGGACACCACGACGAACAGCGGAACCGGCACGCGAATCCACGTCGTCAAACGTGGTGAAACGTTGAGCGGGATCTCCGGCGCAGCCGGCTGGCGGCGCGTTGCCCGACTCAACAACTTGAAGAATCCCAATCTGATCTATCCGGGGCAGCAGCTCCGCTACTAAAAACTGCCGACCGTTTGTGGCCTTCAGAAACCATGCCGGAGGCCACAAACGGTCATATCCATACATCAAACAGAGGAGAAACCCCAATGGACATTTTCGAAGCGACCACACTCGCGGCCGCCATCGTCGCACTCATAGCGCCCGCACTGATTCAGACGTTCAAGCAATACATCCCCAACGGGCGCACCACCATCACATCCCTCGCCGTATCCCTACTGCTCGGTGTAATTGCCATCGCCGCAACAGGCGGGTTCACCGGATACGGGTGGGGTGTCATCCTCGCTGCAGTCGTCGGCGTTGCGCAAGCAGTGTACACACTTGTCAATCAGGCCTTCAGTGGTAGCCTTAGCAAAGGTTTATCGTCATAGTCGATCATCATGAGCGAACAAGGGGTCATATCGGCGCGGAATGCATCCATCTTTGTCTTCGCCATCTTTTCTGGGACATAGCATGAACCCTATCCTGTTCCAGAATGTATCTGCGCCAGCGGAAAATGCCGTTAATACTTCACCCTTGTAGTGGTCGACCAGCATTTGTACGGATTCGCGTCCGATGCCATTGCGTCGGTATTGGGCGCGAACTTCAAAGAACGTAATATCTTTGATGCGGGCTGGAGGAACGATATTTTCGTATGCGTCCTTGATAGTGCCGTCACTGACCAGTACGCGTGCCACTTCAATTCCATTATTGTTAAAGCTCCACCAGTCGTCAGAATCATCGCTGAACGAACCTGCCAGCCACCAACGTGGATTGAACCCGTCCGTATCCTCGTCATACGGGGTTCGCCAAGATTCCAATGAAGTCATCCGCGTCATTTGCAAATTCATGGTTTTATGTTACCACTTTGCAATAATCTACTACTAGTAGTATAGTAGTATCAATGACTAGGGAGGGCTTGTGGAAGTTACAGGAAGTAAACATTCTCAATCCGATCCGGATCAATGGGAGGTGACATCGGTCAAGATGCGACGCTCTACCAAAAGAGCGGTCAAAATCTATGCTGCCGAACATGACACAACGATGCAGAGTGTTCTGGAGGAAGCTCTGCTGCGGCTTCTTGCTGGTGAAAAGTGATTGGGGATTGCTAAGATGACGTGTCGCGCAAACTCAAGTAAGGGAGATTCTAAGGTGGCCAAGGATAACGGTTTTACCTTCATTGAACTGTTCGCCGGTTGCGGTGGCCTTAGTCTAGGCCTTCGTTCAGCCGGTTTTCGTGAAATAATGGCGAATGAACTTTCTTCTATGCCTGCGGAAACTTTCGCCTTGAATCTGATGAACGTTGACATGCGCAGTCCTGAGTTTCAGTGCACGGATCCAAAAGATCGTAGAGTTCTTTGGATTGACTCAAATTCCGATGATGTGTCTAGACGTTTGGTGGATAATCCATTTGAGCGTCCGGAAACGGATATGCCTGAGCTGTCAAATAATGGCGACTTTGAAGGTAAACTAATCGTTGGGGATATTCGCAGACTAAATAAATTTATCGAAAAGCGTGGCAGTGCTCTGATACAAGATGAGGTGGATTTGGTGTCTGGAGGGCCGCCATGCCAAAGCTTTTCCCTTGCTGGCCGTCGTGAGTTCGGTAATCAACGCAACCAATTGCCATGGGAATTCGCAAAGTTCGTGGACTCACAGCGCCCCCGTATGGTACTGCTCGAAAACGTCGAAGGCATACTGCGACCGTTCAAGCTGAACAGTACAACCTACTACGCATGGTTTGAAGTATGCAAAGCCTTTGCCAAAATTGGATATGCTACTTGTCCAATGCTGGTGAATGCACGTCTTGCCGGCGTAGCGCAGAACCGTCCCCGTTTCATCATGTTTGGAATACGAGAGGACCTTATTCCCAAGCTCAATGGGAATATCATTTCATGGTTCTCTCAGGGCAGGAAACTCATTGATGCAGTCAAGCATGGGGACCCTGCATATGATAGAACCAAGTGGCGATACTGGGATCTCACGGATGACTCAGATATTTCCAAAGCAGAAAATTCCGTATTCGCTCCGTTAGTTGCGTTCCACGATGTTAGTACACAGCATACAGTATATGACGCTATCTGTGATCTTCAGGATGTGAACCCGCCTGCGCGGAGTAAATACGTCCGAGACATCAACTCAACGTTAGGAAGCTATTTGGAGGGAGGCAACAAAAGGATACAGAATCTCCGTCATCCGAATAGTACTCCAAGAGTACAAGCGAGATTCCGTATCTATCAGGTTATTGCCAACTCATCCAAACCGGTAGGAGATGAGATCAAAAAGATCATGCGCGGGCAAAAAACTGATATCTCAGAAGAAACGTATCAGGCCTTAAAAGAATGGGATCTTCTGACGTATGGAAGCGATTCGCCTGATAATCCCGAATCGATGGTCTCTTATCTGGCAGGTATGGCAACGCGCAAGTTCTCCCAGAGAGCTCTTATCAGCACGCTTCCAGCTCCAGCCGCTTTATCGATTCCTGATGATGTCGCTCATTATTCCGAGCCACGAACGCTATCTGTCAGGGAGATGGCACGTATTCAATCGTTTCCGGACTCATTCGAGTTTCGGGGTATCGCTACTACCGGTGGCGAGCGCAGAAGATATCAAGTTCCCCAATACACGCAAATTGGCAATGCCGTACCGCCATTATTGGGACGTGCACTGGGGAAAGTTGCCTCTTCAATATTGTCGGAGATTTAAAAGACAAATTCTTCAGGGTCTGAGAAGAGCAGTGGGAAATTCTTCTTATCCATCTTGAAAAGAACGCCATGATCTCGCCACTTACCATTAGCGTCGAAGTGGGCGGCGAGATCCAGTGTTACCTTGTCGGCATCAATTAACGGTCCCAGCAAGGATGCGTTCGGATTCTTCGTGTGCAGTACTCGAACATAACGGAAATATTCCACTCCGTCAATCATTTCAGATGTGGCTCCTACCCAAAAAGTTTCAGGATGTTTAGTGCGAAGTCTCTCTTTCAGTAATTTCATGGTCCACGAAGCAACGTAACTGCGCTTGTTGCCGTCTTGATATTCCATATCGAGACGATCTGCATTATCATTGACGCTTAAAATCAATCCGTATGCGTTAGGGCGTGAAACACGGAAAGTTTCATAGAGCTGAAGGCGAGTTTCGGACGAGCCTCGTGGCACCTGCACTTTGCCATATTTTTCAACAATTTCCCTATAAGACATTCCGACGTCTGGTACTTGAGAAAACAATGTTGAACGGGTTGGCGTGCGCAGTTTGCCATTGCGACTCAGACGCGTGGCCTTGAGCTCTATACCCATGTAATCCGGATTCTTAGAATTATTGCGTTGGATTCCAAGAGCATGCTCTAGCGTGTCTCCCACACCGGGATCTCCGGGAGTAATGGAACGTTGTGGCCCATCAGCATTGATTTTACGGATAAGGTCGAGCAAATGCTGCTCAACGACACTGCTCTTATCGCCGGACTGTAAAATACTATATGCATAGTCTTGCTGCAGAAGAGAAGCAGCGACTCCGGGATCAGATAGGTTGAAGACATAAATCGCCTCTTCGATAACCGTAAGAGCAAGAAGATTGCAGGGACGGCAATGTTTCTTGAGGTCGTAGAACCAGATTCGAGGATCTCCATGCTTCGTTACCGGCCGGTATAGTGAGGCTTCCGTTTCAATCAGACCATCAGCTTGAACCAGAAACGCCGAGACGACATGCTTGTTCTCAGTTCCCTGCGGTTGTTGTTGATAATCATGCACGTGCGCGTCATACAAGAGTTCGCGCACTGGTGCGGTGGCGTCCATGATCGATTTTTTGTAACCGGTCGGAGTTGGCACCAGAAATGCTACAGGGGTGTTGAGCCTAGCGAATACCGGTGCGAAACGTTCGATCGGAGTATCGGACATACTGAGCATGATTGAAACTCTCGCTTGACTCGTCGACATAACGGTAGTTCATATCATATGACCGATTAACTAGCATAGCGACATGTGGCTTACCCTTTTGAATGAGTGCAGCCGATCCAGCGGAGTGTAAAACGGTTTAATGCTCACTTATAAGTCTTTGCTTGATGATAGATTCAAAATTTACGGCTGGGAGTCTGTTCTACGTTCAGCTCGGAAATGTGAAGACGACTTGAGGTGCAGAGTTGGCAGCAGTCATGAATACTGAAACTAATATATCAGCGAATATAGTTAGGCCCAAGATTGGTGCCGTCGATTTATTTTGCGGAATTGGCGGACTAACGCATGGCTTACGTGAGAGCGGAATTGATGTGGTCGCTGGCATAGATCTCGATCCTTCATGCAAATATGCTTATGAACATAATAATAGCGGCGCAGGTTCTTTCATCTGCAAGAATATTGATGAAGTAAAAGGGAAAGAAATCGATAAACTGCTCAAGGACTTCGATGTTAAGGTTTTAGTCGGTTGCGCTCCATGCCAACCATTCTCTACTCATCAAAAAGATAAGAAGCATCGTGAGCGACATAAGGATTGGGGACTTCTTCGTCAATTTGGTAGACTTGCTGAGGAAGTTTTGCCTGATTATATCTCCATGGAGAATGTTCCAGAACTTATGCGTGAAAGTATTTTTACGGAGTTTGTAACGAAACTTAAGGAGCTGAACTACTCAGTTACTTACAGCGTCGTGAAAGCAGAAGAGTACGGCGTACCGCAACACCGCCGTCGTTTGATTTTGCTTGCCTCCAAGAGAGGAACTATAAGTTTAATTGGCCCTACTAACTGTGAGAAAAATGTAGTTACCGTACGACAAGTTATCGGTAAACTTCCCGCCATTAAAGCTGGAGAGACATGCAAAGATGATCCGCTGCATACAGCGTCTGCACTTTCTAGGAAAAATTTGCAACGTATTCAAGCATCTGTTCCAAATGGTACATGGAGAGATTGGCCGGAAGAATTGAGACTTGATTGTCATAAAAAGAACAGTGGACAAACCTACCCTTCGGTCTACGGCAGAATGGCTTGGGATGAGACATCCCCAACCATCACTACACAATTCTACATGTATGGTACTGGACGATTTGGGCATCCAGAGCAGGATCGCGCACTTACTTTGCGTGAAGGCGCAATTTTGCAAAGTTTCCCGCCTGAGTATAAATTTGTTCAGAGCGGAGAAAAACTCAGCCGTAAAGCTATAGCACGCCATATCGGCAACGCAGTACCACCGAAACTTGGCGAGGCTGTGGGTAAGAGCATAGTTATTGCCTGTTCTCAATAGATTCAATTTTATCAGGTCTTGCTGGACTTTGCCGATATTCTTCAGCATCAAGGTAAACGATAGTCTCTTTGCGAAGTTGTTTAAGAAATAAATCGACATGATTAACTAGTTCTGTAAGATCTGATGTGGTTACTTGGTTACCAGCATCGGTAAATGATATTGATCCATGAGCTAAAGCATTTCTACGATCTCTAATATCCCGTAACTCATCATCTCTATGAAGATATCTATTATGATGCAGTGTAACTCCATGTTCTTTGAAAAGATTAAGAATTCTTTCGCCATCAAGATTGCCTCCAGTGATGGTTCTCCTAGCATCGAAACGGAGAGCGGTGTTCGCAATAGCATCATCGAGCATTTTTTTGCTTATATGTTCCACTGTATTATTGTTTGAATTGGGGTCTTGTAATCCACTACGTATTTGGGTGCGATGCCAGATGGTTCGCAATTGCTCAGAGACTTCAGCATATCCGCATTTTTCGTTATTAATTGTGTCATAAATGGCTTGAAATAAATGCGTTATAGTATATTCAATAATATTATAGACCATGATTTTTACATTTGAGCGAATAACGCTAGAAACAAGTGAAACATCTGGTACCTGTGTAGGAACGCCATTGGGATTCGCTTTTCTGGCGATTTCGTAAGCTTCATTCATGACTTTTCGATAAGTTACATCTTCGCAAACACCTTGATCAAGCGCATCCAATAATGAAGCAAACGTAATCATATTCCTGGTCTCTCTAAGGCGTTCGTGATAGATTTGCTCATAACCTAAGCTGGAAGTAATAGTTGCCATAGCACTTACCGGTTTTCCAACAGTCTATTGGCAACATAGCCAATACGATCCTTGAGTTTTGCTTTTACGTTGGCAGAATCCGATCGTACTAATTTCTGGAATTCATCGTCATTAACCCATGACATATCTTGGTAAGGTAATTCTGAATTCTGTCCCAGCGCTACCGCTACCCCTACAGATATTGCTTCAAACCGTGCATGTGGTGTTGATTTCCCATTGGGCGTTTTTTTAAATCCGAGAGTTCCAAGACTACCTTTTACAAATTCCAACATATTATTGAAACATTCTTTATATTCTCCCCAAAGATTGGGCTGCTGTATGAATTTATCGTTCATAGTTTTTGTATATTCATCGAGATAAATCGCTACTCGATCTCTGTAGCCGTCAAAGTTGGGGTACCCGTCTTTATAAGCGAAAAATCTGGTTACCAATTCCATGTCATCATAATGATTTCGAGCCGTTTTGCTTAATGGAGCAAGCTCTGCAAAGAGTTCGCTCTTGGAAAGTTCGCTGACAAGAGCAGTAAATTTTCCTTCCATTGACCCACGTCTAATTTCTTGCGATTTTAATCTCACTCCAGAAGAATTAATGCGCCTGAAGATCTCCTGTCTGACTACAGATGTAGTACCCTCTTCAAGATAAACTACTCGAAAACTGGAATTGTTGAATCTTCTTTGTATTTCTATGGGAAGTTCTGAATATGTCTTACCATTAACAAGCGTCAAAAATTTTAGACCTCGCAAGCTTAGGTCATCATTAATGAAACTCGCCAGAGCGTTTACCCTCTGCGCCCCATCAACGATTTCAGTTCTTCCATCTTCGGTATCTGCGAAAAACATATATGGAATGGGAAGACCGATTAGCACTGACTCAATAAAATAACTACAATCTTCTTCTGACCAGACAAAATTACGCTGATATTCAAGCGGGATATAGAATTCATCTTTTTGAAATTTGTTAATAAGAAACTCAGTCACGTATTCTCGAGTGCTATATCGGACTTCTTGTTTTCTCTCGCGTATTTGATTAATAATTGTTGCTGCGGCACTATTCTGCTCGTCCATTACAACTACCTCGATTCTTATTTCCTGCTGCGATACGTACCAAGTCCTAGATGAGCGCCTGAACAATGCAGCTTGCCACGCAGATATAGTATCAATGCTACCAGCGAACACGAGGTTGCCTGCCGCAACTTGCTTTGTGTAGGTAGGTTAGGACGTGAACTTGCATGCCTATTGGGTTGGATGAGGAATCGTGTCCATATATGAGTTAGAAAGAGGAATCTCTTCAGTGCAAAACAGTGTTTGCCCAGACACGATGACCTCTCGGATTCGCTGGCACGAGCAAAGCTAACAAAGAATAGCAACATTCAAAATCGTTGATTTTCCAACGATTCCACCCCTAACAAATCAGAGCCGCCCGAGCTAATCCACTCTAACTCGGAACAGAAGGTCGAGGGTTCGATCCCCATCAAGCCCACCACAAAGACATGTGAAGGGCCGGGGCGCTGAGCCGGTATTTGGAACATGGGACAATGCGCGTCGATTCCATGGGTACAGTGATTGTTTGAGATTGCGTTGTCGTGGTTTGCCGCGGCCTGAACGCAAGCAAGATGCAATAACACATTCTTCAAAGGAGAAACATTATGAGCGAGAAGATGGAAGAGGTTGCGACTTCTGAAGCCCCGGCGGCGCTGGGCGCTTACAGCCAGGCTGTGAAGGCCAACGGTTTCGTGTTCGTCTCCGGCCAGCTGGGCATCGACCCGGCCACCGGCGAACTGGCTGGCGAAACTGCCGGCGAGCAGGCATCCCAGGCGCTGAAGAACATCAAGCACATTCTTGACGCAGCAGGCACAGGCATCGAGCACGTCTGCCGTGCCACCATCTACATGAAGAACGTCGAAGACTTCCATGAGATCGACGACGTGTACGCGCAGGCCTTCATCGGTTCCGTGAAGCCGGCCCGCGTCGCGTTCGGCGGCAACAACATTCCGAAGGGCGCTCTCGTTGAGATCGACGCCATCGCTGTGCTCTGATTTCAGTGCGCTGATTGCAAATCTCCAGAAAATCCTTTTCAGGCTCGTATGCGGTTTCTTACGCTGCATGCGAGCCTGTTTTTGTTTATGCAATCTCAGGATTGCCGCTAAAAGTGAACGGCAGGCAACATGATTCCACCGATTTCCGTATAGTAATGCGATTGGGTATTGTGCAAACGCATGCAAACGCAAGAACGCAAGAACGCGCCCATCCAAATATGAAGGAGCAGTCGCGCATGGCCGAATCGCAAGTCAACGCATCCACTGCAGACACTGACGCCGCTGAATCCGCTGAAGCCGAGCAGGGCGGTCTTGAACGCAAGATGGAAACCCGCCATCTGACCATGATTTCGCTGGGTGGTGTGATCGGCACTGGCTTGTTCCTCAGCTCCGGCTACACGATTCACCAAGCCGGCCCTCTTGGCGCGATCATCGCGTATGGCATCGGATCCATGCTTGTGTATTTTGTGATGCTCAGCCTTGGCGAACTGTCGGTGGCCATGCCGTATGCAGGCAGCTTCCACCTGTATGCGAAGCGTTTCATCGGCCCCGGCACCGCGTTCACCATCGCCGTGCTGTACTGGCTGAATTGGGCGGTGGCGCTCGCTTCGGAATTCACTGCAGCCGGTCTGCTGATGCAACGTTGGTTTCCTGATTCGCCCGCGTGGATTTGGTCCGCCGCCTTCATTGCGGTGGTGTTCATGCTCAATATTCTGTCGGTGAGGCTGTATGGCGAATCGGAATTCTGGTTCGCATCCATTAAGGTGTTTGCGATTATCGTGTTCATTGTGATCGGCTTGCTTGCCATGTTTGGTGCGATTCCGATTGCCGGTTACGATCACGCACCGCTGTTTGAGAATTTCTATAATGACGGCTGGTTCCCCAATGGTGTGCTGCCGATTTTTTCGACGCTGCTGACGGTGGTGTTCGCGTTTTCCGGCACTGAGGTTGTTGGCGTTGCGGCGGGGGAGACGAAGGATCCGGCGCAGGCGATTCCGAAGGCCGTGCATACCACGGTGTTGCGTCTTGCGATTTTTTTCATCGGTTCGATTGCGGTGATGTCCGCGCTGATTCCGTGGCATCGGTCAGGCGTCGACACGAGTCCGTTTGTGCTCGTGTTCCAGTCGATCGGCATGCCGTTTGCCGGCGATGTGATGAATTTCGTGGTGTTGACGGCAGTGCTTTCCGCTGCGAATTCCGGCTTGTACGTGTGCTCGCGCATGGTCTGGTCGCTTGCGCAGGAGGGTATGATCCCGCGCGTGCTCGGCAAGACGAATTTCCATGGTGTGCCCGTGTTCGCGGTGCTGTTCAGCATGGCTGGATCGCTGTTGGCGTTGTTGTCTTCCGTGGTTGCCGCTTCGACGGTGTATTTGGCGTTGGTTGCGGTTTCCGGCTTGGCCACACTGGTGGTGTGGGCGTCGGTTTCCGTCTGCCACTTGCGTTTCCGCAAGCAGTGGCTTGATCAAGGGCATTCGGCTGACGATTTGAAGTATCGTGCCCCCGGTTTCCCGTTCGTGCCGATTGCTGCGATTGTGATGTGCATCGGCGCGTTGGTTTTGGTGATTTGCGATTCGTCGCAGCGTTCCACATTGCTGTATATGATTCCGTTCGTTGCGATCTGCTATATCGGCTATTACGCTTCGGTGGCTTGGCGCAGGAAGCATGGCGAACTGCAGGATGATACGCGGGGCGATACGCAAGGCTGATTCTGTCTGCATAATCGGTAGACTTGGAGGAATGAGTCCAGAAGCGCTTAGTGAACTGATTTTCAATATTGCCAACAACCTTGTGAATGAAGGCAAGGCTGGCACCCTGACCACCGATCTCATCCCTCCGCAGGCCAAATTCGCCGTCATGCGTCCGAAGGACCGCGCACACGGCGATTGGGCATCGAACGCGGCCATGCAGCTGGCCAAGAAGGCCGGCATGAAGCCTCACGATTTCGCCGAACTGTTCGCCGCGGAACTCGCCAATGCCGATGGCATCAAGTCCGTGGAAGTGGCCGGCCCCGGCTTCATTAACATTGTGCTTGATTCCGCGTCCGCCGCAGCCGTGGTTGACACTGTGCTTAACGAGGGTGCGAACTACGGCAAGAACGACCATCTTTCCGGCAAGACCCTGAATCTTGAATTCGTGTCCGCCAATCCGACCGGTCCGATCCATATCGGCGGCACCCGTTGGGCCGCGGTCGGCGACTCCATGGCCCGCGTGCTTGAGGCGAACGGTGCCAAGGTGGTGCGCGAATACTATTTCAACGATCACGGCGAGCAGATCAACCGTTTCGCCAAGTCGCTGGTCGCGGCAGCCCACGGTGAGGAAACCCCGATCGACGGTTACAAGGGCGCTTATATCGATGAGATCGCACGTCGCGTCATCGATGAGGCAAAAGCCGACGGTATTGCGATTCTCGACCTGCCGCGCGTCGACGGTGGCGTTGACAACGATGGCAATCCGCTGGGTGAGGGCGATTCCGAACAGCGTGAGGAATTCCGCAAGCGTGCAGTGCCGATGATGTTCGACGAAATCCGCAAATCCATGAAGGATTTCCGTGTGAATTTCGACGTGTGGTTCCATGAGAACAGCTTGTATTCCGATGGTGAAGTCGACAAGGCGATCGCCGATCTGCGTGAACGCGGCGACATTTACGAAAAGGATGGCGCAACCTGGTTCGAATCCACCAAGCATGGTGACGACAAGGATCGTGTGATTATCAAGTCCGACGGCAACTACGCGTATTTCGCAGCTGATATTGCTTACTATCGCAACAAGCGTCATCGTGACAACGATCCGGCAGACATCGCCATTTACATGCTGGGTGCCGACCATCACGGCTATATCGGCCGCATGATGGCCATGTGCGCCGCATTCGGCGACGAACCTGGCGAAAACATGCAGATTCTTATCGGCCAGCTCGTCAACGTGCTGAAGGACGGCAAGGCAGTGCGCATGTCGAAGCGCGCCGGCAATGTGGTGACCATCGACGATCTGACCGACGCTATCGGCGTGGATGCCTCCCGTTATTCGTTGGCACGCACCGACTACAATTCCCCGGTCGACATCGACCTGAACCTGCTCGCTTCGCATTCCAACGAGAATCCGGTGTACTACGTGCAGTATGCGCACGCCCGCTCCTGCAATGTGGATCGCAATGCGGCTGCTGCCGGCATCACCTACGAGGGTGCCGACGTGAGCCTGCTCGACACCGCCGCCGACGGCGAAGTGCTTGCCGCGCTCGCCCAGTGGCCGGCCCTGCTGCGCGAAGCCGGAGACCTGCGCGCCCCGCATCGCGTAGCCCATTACTTGGAAGACCTCGCCGCCACCTACCACAAGTGGTACAACGTGGAACGCGTGGTGCCTATGGAGCTCACCGATCCGGAAGCTCGCGGCGAACAGGCTGAAGCCCTGCGCATCGCCAAGGCTCCGGAACCGGCTCGTGCAGCCGCACGTTTGAAGCTCAATGACGCCGTTAAGACGGTTATCGCCGAAGGCCTTGACCTGCTTGGCGTTGCAGCCCCAGACAGGATGTGATCGCCATGGCAGTCACCCCCATCTGGCCGGCCGGCTCCAACGTGAACGAGCAAGGTGAAATCACGTTCCATGGCCGCACTGCCGAAAGCCTGCTGAACGAATTTGGTTCGCCGCTCTACGTCATCGACACCGATGACGTGCGAGCCCGCGCCGCCAAATTCGTCAAATCCGCGGCAAATGCGTTCAACAACACCGTAACCCACGTCAGTTTCGCTGGAAAAGCCTTGCTTTCCAAGGAAATCTGCCGTATCGTCACCGAATCCGGCATGCTGATCGACACCTGCACCATGGGCGAGATGCGCATCGCGCTCGCCGCGGGCGTTCCCGGACGGCGACTCGTGCTGCACGGCAACAACAAGTCCGATGCGGAAATCGAACTCGCCATTACCGAAGGCTTCGCCAAAATCGTGGTGGACGAGCCGAACGAGCCGGCCCGCATCGCCGAAATCGCCAAGCGTCTCGGCAAGCGCGCTCGCGTGATGTTGCGTGTTACGTCCGGCATTCATGCGGGCGGCCACGAATTCGTGTCTACCGCGCATGAGGACCAGAAGTTCGGTGTCGCCTTGCTGCCGGTTGGTGCCGATGCAAGCAAGCTGAACGTGCTCGACGATTTGGCTGACGTGACCCCCGCAGGGTCGAACGCACGCTTAGGCGAAAGCGAAGCCACTCCGGGCGAAAGCGCAGAACGCCAACTGCAGTACGACATCAAATACCCGTACGACATGAGCCATGAGAAGGTTTCCGAAGGCGACCGCAAACTCGCCGAAGCCATGACCATGGTGGCTGATGGCCCCGCGCTCGCCGTATTGAAGGAGATCTACCGCCATCAGGACGTGCTCGAACTGGTCGGCGTGCATTCGCATATCGGATCGAACATTCACGATGCGGACGCCTTTATCCAGGCCGCGAAGCGCATGATGCTGCTGCGCAAGACCTTCTACGCCACCGACGCATACACCCTGCCGGAGGTCGACTTGGGCGGCGGCTATTCCGTGGCCTACACCGATGGCGAGGATTCCATGGATCTCGATACGGAACTTGCCCGCCTTGCCGATGCGGTCACCACCGTGAACCGTGCGCTCGGCATGCCCGCTCCGGTCATCTCGTTCGAGCCGGGCCGTTGGACGGTCGCCCCGACCGGCGTCACCCTGTATCGTGTGGGCACGGTCAAGCCGGTGCAGCTTGCCGGAACCGCGAAAGACAAGGCTGGCAATCCGGTTACGGAACGCGTGTACGTGTCTGTCGACGGCGGCATGAGCGACAATATTCGTCCGGCATTGTATGGATCGGATTACACTGCGAGAATCGCCAATCGTGAGGGTTCCAGCGAAACCAAGCTGTGCCGTGTGGTCGGCATGCACTGCGAATCGGGCGATATCATCGTCAACGAGGTGCGTCTTCCTGCCGATATTCAGCGTGGTGACGTGCTGGCGGTGCCTGTTACGGGTGCATACGGTCGCACGATGGCCAGCAACTACAATCAGGCGCTGATTCCTGCGGTTGTTGCCGTATCCGAGCAAGACGCGCATGTGATGATTCGCCGTCAGACGGTCGATGATCTGCTGGATTGGGATGTGAGCGAATAGCGATTCGTGGCGTTTCGCTCGTGTTTCGTATTGTTCATGGCGATTCGTCTCAAATTACGGATGCAGCGTGGATGCGGTATGGGCGGTTTTCGGGGCAAAGCTCGGAAACCGTCCATTTTCGTATGATTTCGCGGTCTTACGTCATATCGGGACCGTACAATAGGCAGGGTTACACCAATACTTCACATTCAAGGGAGGATGCCTTGGTACAGGAAGATGTTGCGCCGATTCGCGTTGGATTGTTGGGCGCGGGCACGGTCGGCTCTCAGACCGCACGCCTGCTGGTGGAGCAGAAGGATGAGCTCGCCGCACGCATCGGACGACCGATCGAACTGACCGGCGTCGCCTGCCTTGATCCGTCGGAAACCGACCCGTTCCCGTGGATCGACAAGTCCGTGGTGACCACCGACACCATGAGCGTGGCCACCAATGCTGACATTGTGGTCGAACTGATCGGTGGAACCGGCGTGGCCCGCAAGTTCGTGCTTGCGGCCATCGAATCCGGCGCTTCCGTGGTTACCGCCAACAAGGCGCTGTTGGCCAAGTATGGTCCAGAAATCTATGCCGCCGCCGAAGCCAAGGGCGTCGATATCTACTTCGAGGCTTCCGTGGGCGGTGCTATTCCGTTCCTCAAGCCACTGCGTGAATCCCTCGTCGGAGACAAGGTGACGAGCATGCTCGGCATCGTCAACGGCACCACGAACTACATTCTCGACGAAATGACCACCAAGGGTCTTGATTTCGACGACGTGCTGAAGGACGCTCAGGCCAAGGGATACGCCGAAGCGGATCCGACCGGGGACATCGAAGGCTACGATGCGGCCAACAAGGCGGCCATCATGGCCACGCTCGGCTTCCACACCAACGTGACCATCGATGATGTGTCCGTTGAGGGCATCACCAAGATCACCGCCGACGATATTGCTGCCGCAACCGCCGAAAACAAGGTCATCAAGCTGCTGGCCGTGGTGGAGAATGGCGAGGCCGGCGTGTCTGCCCGCGTGTATCCGGCGCTGATTTCCAACGAGCATCCGCTGGCTTCCGTGCATGGTTCCTTTAACGCGGTGTTTGTGAAGGCCGAAGCGGCCGACGATCTGATGTTCTATGGTCGTGGCGCTGGCGGCGCTCCGACCGCTTCCGCAGTGGTCGGCGATGTAGTGACCGAAGCACGTCACATCGCACAGGGCTGCACCGGCCCGACCATTCCGTTGTATAAGGATTTGAAGAAGGCTCCGATCGAGGCTTCCAAGGCCGAGTTCGCGGTGCGTTTCGTGATTCACGACAATCCGGGCGTGCTTGCGGCCATCGCGGCCAAGTTCGCCGAGCATGGCGTGTCTATCAATGGTGTGAACCAGGATCTCAAGCCCACGCTGAAGGATCCGGGTTACGACGGCGAACTGCAGCAGCTGCGCCTTGTCACGCACATGACCGACGAGCTTACCCTGCGTGAAACCGTGAAAGACGTGTGCGCACTCGACTGCGTGGTTGGCGAGCCTTCCATCCTCCGCGTGCTCAACTAACAGTTATGAGACGGCTGCTCAAATCGTTGCGATTGGGCGGCCGTCTTTTCGTTCATATTCCGGCTGCTGTGTTGGGCAATTGCTTGCCGATTGTTTACTCAATCGCCCGTTGATTATGGGCTTGAATTTGACTCTTATACCCTTTCGGGTATACGGTGCTACATTTGTAAAGAAGATGTGACGAAGGACGACGAGATATGACTCCAGTTACTCGTAAAGTGCGTGTGCGTGTTCCGGCTACCAGCGCCAATCTTGGTTCTGGCTTTGATACGGTCGGACTTGCTCTGGACTACCACGACGAACTTGAATTCACGCTGAGCGCCGATCCGGTGAACACTGCGGCTCAGGTGATGATCGAAGGCGAAGGCGCCGATACTCTCCCGCGTGACGAAACCCACTTGGTGGTTTCCACGTTCCGCCGCGCATGCCAGACCTTTGGTCTGGGCCGTGTGGGTTTCATTCTTCAGGCTCACAACAACATTCCTCAGGCACGAGGCATGGGCTCTTCCGCAGAGGCCATTGTGGCGGGCATCGCAGCCGCGGCCGCCTTCGCGCAGGACGACGAACTCAACCGTGATGCCGTGTTTGAGCTTGCTGCGGCCATCGAAGGCCATCCGGACAACGTGGCTCCGGCCGTGTACGGCGGGCTCACCATGTCTTGGGACATGGAAACCCCCGAAGGTGTCGGTTCCGTGCCGATTCCGGGCGGCGAACCGCTGCATAAGGGCTTCCATACCATCAACTATCGCGTTGCCGACGATCTGACCGCCGCCGTGTTCGTGCCGGATTATGAGCTGTCCACCGAAAAGGCACGCCAGGCGCTGCCGGGCCAGCTGGCGTTCAAGGATGCCGTGCACAATGTGTCTCGCGTGAGCCTGCTGCCGGCCGCCATGAATCCTGCGATGCTGGCGACTGGTCAGCGTCAGGACGTCAACGCGTTGCTGTTCGCCGCCACGCAGGATCGTCTGCATCAGCCGTATCGCGCTCCTTTGATGGAACCGTCGTGGACGCTGATCGAAAAGCTGCGTTCCCATGGTTTTGCTTCCATGGTTTCCGGCGCCGGCCCATGCGTGCTCGTGCTGCATCATGGCGACGCTCGTGAACAGCTGGGACAGCTTGCTTCCGAAGAGCTCGCTTCCGGTCATTGGCGTGTGCTGCATTTGGGCGTCGACACCAAGGGTGTGCAGGTGGAACGCGCATGAACAACTCCATTCCGCTGATTCTCGCTTCCAAATCCAAGCCTCGCCGTGACGTGCTTTTCTCGGCGGGCATTTGCCCCACGATTCGCGTATCGAACGTGGACGAGCCGGCGGCGCTCGAACGTGAGGCGGCCGCCATGGGCGTTGCCGTAAGCGATCTGAGCGTGGAACAGCGGGTGATGATTCTCGCTACGGCCAAAGCCGAAGCCGTACATCAGGCGTATCGGAACGTTGCCGCCACCGCTGCGGCGGCGCACGGCGATCGTGTGGTCGGATTTCCGCTGAAAGCCGTTGCCGAATCTTCCGAACATTCGGATAATGCTGAAAATACTGGGGATTCCGCATCTTTAGAACATCATCGTGTTACGTTGCGTGCGGACGAAGTGCAGTCCGCCTCCGATGTGAAGACCCGCGATTTTTCGGGAGTCACCATTCCTACGATCACCGAATCGATTGCTGATTTCGTTGATGGCAAGCCGAGCCTGACCCGTGCGAAAGTCGGTCCGCTGATTCTTGGCTGCGATTCCATGTTCCTGCTTGACGGCGAATGTTACGGCAAGCCGCATAGCGCTGAGGTGGCTCGGGAACGACTGCGTGCCATGCGTGGCGCCACCGGTGAATTGTGGACGGGCCATTGCCTGATCGACTTCGCCACCGGGCGTATCGCGCGAGGCGCGAGCAGGGCAACGCTGCACTTCTGCGAATATTCCGACACCGATATCGAACGGTACATCGCCACCGGAGAACCGTTGGAAGTGGCTGGTTCCTTCACGCTTGAGGGCTTCGGCGGAGCATTCATCGACTCCATCGAAGGCGATCCGCACGGCATTATCGGCCTGAGCCTTCCGCTGGCGCGCCGTTTGGCCGCCGAGCTCGGCGTGGAATGGACCGATCTGTGGAATGTGACGCGAGCCGATCAAGAACCGAACGTCGAACACGATTCGCGAACCGGTGCCGCGAAGCCGCTTCCTCCCAAGGAAAACGTGCATCAGCCGGGTGATGGTTGGATTGATTGCGATTGCGGCCGCAAGCATTGGGGCACGAACGGCGCGTCCGGCGTGCTCTTGGCCCGCCGAAGCGAACAGACCGGCGAAGTGACGCACGTTGTCATGCAACATCGCGCGGTGTGGAGCGCGGAAGGTGGCACATGGGGCATTCCAGGAGGTGCCACCGCCGACGGTGAAAGCCCGATCGAGGGCGCGCTGCGCGAATCGTACGAGGAAGCCAACATCACGCCGGAAGATATCGACGTGGTCGGATCATACTGCGAAGACCACGGACCGTGGGCCTACACCACCGTGTTCGCTTTCGAAAAGCCGGGGCACCGCGTGGAGCCGAAGGCCAACGACGACGAAAGCATGGAAATCGAATGGGTGCCGATTGAGGAAGTCCCCAATCGTAAACTGTTGACCGCCATGCGTACCGACTGGCCGAATTTCGCTGCGCGACTCGCTCAAATGGCTGAAAAATAGCGTCTGTTAGCGCTAACCGAAGTTGCGTGTAGAATAGTCGAAAGTACCAACGGTAGTGTGCGGAAGGCGACGGAGCATGGCAGGCAAGCGCAATGCGGCAAACAAACGCCCCTCGATGTTCGAAGTGGCGAAAATGGCTGGTGTCAGCCATCAAACGGTGTCGCGCGTCATCAATCATTCCCCCGACGTGTCTGATGCCACCCGCGAAAAAGTACAGAAAGCCATCGACGCGCTTGGATACCGTCCCAGCAATTCCGCGCGTGCCCTCGCTTCGCATCGCTCCCGCACCATCGGCTTGGTTGCGGGCGGGCAACGCTTTTATGGTCCGATTTCCGCGATTTCCTCGATTGAGGCGATGGCGAGGCAGCATGGACTGTTCATGTCGGTGAGCATGGTGCACGAGGCGCTCTGCTCGCAGACGGAATTCGACGAATTGTGCTCAACGTTCGATGAGATGAACGTGGACGCGTTCATTTTCCTCACGCCGACGGATGTTATGTTTTCCGCCGCCTGCCGTGCGCAGATCACGCAGCCGCGCGTCATCGTCACCTCCACGCACGGCAGCATCAGCGTGCAGGATGGTTTGCGCTTGATGAAACCGGCCGACCGTCGCCGAGTATCCGTAGTGGGAGTGGACCAATGGTCGGCCATGGCCGACGTGATGCATTTGGTGGTCGAGCATGGGCATCGTTCCGTGCTTTATTTCGCAGGTCCGAAGGAATGGCGTGACGCCGCCACGCGTTTGATGGCGTGGAATAAGCTGTGTGCGGCCAATGCGGTGAGTTCCGTCACCGTGCAATGCGAAACCTGGGAATCGACCGAAGCGTATGGCAAGATGAACCATATTCTCGAAAACATCGGTCGTACCGGCGGAAATCTGCCGACGTGCATGGTGTGTGCGAACGACAGCCAGGCGGTTGGTGTGTCTCGTGCGCTGCATGAACATGGCATGCGTATTCCGCAGGATGTGAGCTTGGTCGGTTTCGACGACATGCCCGCCATGGACAACATGTACCCGCCGCTGGCCACGGTTCGCCCGGATTTTGAACAGCTTGGCGTTGCCGCCATGCGTGAGACGCTGTTTTTGCTGGGGGAGGGCGATGAGAATTCGTTCGCCTCGTCGCAGCATGGCGTCGGCCTGATTCCCGCGAAGGTGATCGGCCGCACTTCTTTGGGCACCGCCAGCCGTCGCTGAATATTTCCTGCGATTTTTGTATTTCTTGTGATTCTCGTATCTCTTTTTGCCGCATGTGCTGCGATTGCCGGATTTCGCAATGCCGGTATATCAAGAAAATCGGCTGACGATCTGCCGGTAGTACGTTGACGATTGCGTGACACGTCGAACTTGTATAGTCGCCACTTTCTGTTTAGAATAGTGAGCGTTAACAGTGAGCGCTAACATTCCGTCGACAATGTGGTTGTGAGGCGCTCGGATGCAAGGAGTTTGAAACTATGGCGCAAGAGCAGGGACTTGACGATCGCATCGCGCTGACCGCCGAGAAAATCCGCGCTGGCAAGACGAGTCTGGGCATCGAATTCGGCTCCACCCGAATCAAGGCCGTGCTCATCGACGACACGTACACCACCATCGCAGCCGGCGACTACGGCTGGGCCAGCCACTTGGAAGACGGCCTGTGGAGCTATTCGCAGGAAGAAATCTGGACCGGGCTGCAGACCGCATACGCGGCGCTCGCCGAAGATGTCGAAAACGCTTACGGCGAAAAGCTCACCCGCGTGGGACGCATCGGCTTCTCCGCCATGATGCACGGCTATCTCGCCTTCGGCAAAGATGGCGAACTGCTGGTGCCGTTCCGCACCTGGCAGAACACCAACACTTCCGAAGCACATGAGAAGCTTTCCGAACTGTTCCAGTACAACATTCCGGAACGCTGGTCTATCGCACACCTGTACCAGGCCGTGCTCAACAACGAAGAGCACATCGGCAAGGTCGATTTCTTCACCACCCTCGCCGGCTACGTGCACTGGAAGCTCACCGGCAAGAAGGTGCTCGGCGTTGGCGACGCATCCGGCATGTTCCCGATCGACCCTACCACGCACACCTACGAAACCGAATTCATTGAGAAGTTCAATGCGATTCCGGAAGTCGCAGCCCAGCCGTGGAAGCTTGCCGACCTGCTGCCGGAACCGCTGGTTGCAGGCACTCCTGCGGGCACGCTGACCGAAGAGGGCGCCAAGCTGCTCGATCCGACAGGCACGCTGCAGCCGGGAATCACATTCGCTCCGCCGGAGGGCGATGCTGGCACCGGTATGGTGGCCACCAACTCCGTACGCGTGCGCACCGGCAACGTTTCCGCCGGCACCTCCATCTTCGCCATGGTTGTACTCGAACGCAAGCTGGAACGCCTGCACCCGGAAGTGGACCTCGTCACCACTCCGGCAGGCGATCTCGCAGGCATGAGCCACGCCAACAACTTCACCTCCGACCTCAACGCATGGGTTGGTCTGTTCGGACAGTTCGCAGCTGCAATCGGCACTCCGGTCGACGCCGGCACCCTGTATGGCACGCTGTTCCGCGCCGCCATCGCGGACGACGTTGACTCCAACTGCGGCGGACTCATCAACTACCCGTTCCGCTCCGGCGAATTCCTCGCAGGACTGCCCGAAGGCCGCCCGCTGTTCGCGCGCGGTCCGGAAGCCCGCATGAGCCTCGGCAACTTCATGCGCGCCCAGCTGTTCAGCGCATTCTCCCCGGTGAAGATCGGCATGGATGTGATGACCAAGGACGAAGGCGTTGCCGTTGACTCCCTCGTCGGCCACGGTGGCATCTTCACCACCCCGAAGGTCGCCCAGAAGATTCTCGCAGCCGCATTCGATACGCCGATCAAGGTGATGTCCACCGCAGCCGAAGGCGGCGCATGGGGCATGGCCGTGCTTGCCGACTACCTGTGGCACGCCGACCAGCCGCTCGACGAATTCCTTGACGCTCGTGTGTTCGCCGATGCCGCTTCGACCACGGAAAATCCGGATGAAGGCGATGTCGCAGGATTCGAGGAATTCTTCGATCGCTTCCGCAAGGGACTGCCGATTGAGCATGTTGCAATCGAAAGCATTCCGCTGGAAACCAAGTAAATAAATATTTTAAAAACTTATTTCAATTTGAAAGGAAATGATTATGGCTACTTTGGCTGATTATGGTCCTGAGGTTCGTGCCGAGGTCAAGCAGGTGCGCGAGGTCGTGGCGACCTTGCACGAGCAGCTGATCAAGTGGAACCTGGTGGTGTGGACGGCTGGCAACGTGTCGCAGCGTCTGCATACGGCGGATCTGATGGTGATCAAGCCGTCGGGCCTGCGTTACGAGTATCTGACGCCGTCGAGCATGGTGGTGTGCGATCTGGACGGCAACGTGGTGGACGGTTCGGAGGCTCCTTCCTCCGATACGGCGTCGCATGCGTACATCTACCGTCATATGCCGGACGTGTACGGCGTGGTGCATACGCATTCGACGTATGCGACGGCGTGGGCGGCGACGGGGCAGAACATTCCGTGCGGTCTGACGATGATGGGCGACGAGTTCGGCGGTCCTGTTCCGGTGGGTCCGTTCCGTCTGATCGGTTCCGAGGCGATCGGCGAGGGCGTGGTCGAGACGCTCAGGGAGTATCCGAAGTCTCCTGCGGTGCTGATGCAGAACCATGGTCCGTTCACCATCGGCAAGGACGCGGAGTCGGCGGTGAAGGCCGCGGCGATGACGGAGGAGGTCGCTCATACGATGTGGGCGGCGAGGCAGTTGGGTGAGATCATTCCGATTTCGGATGAGGATATCGCGAAGCTGAACGATCGTTACACCAACGTCTACGGCCAGCACTGAGCTGCAATCCTACGATTCCGTAATCCTACATAATTTCACAATCGTACGAACTCGCGCTACGCAACAGAACAACGCGAAGCGCGAGTTCGCAATCGCAATAAATAATTAAAAACTCCATAAACAACGAAGTAAAGGAACAATCACATGGCAATGGAAAACCCGTTTGAAGGCAAGGAAGTCTGGTTCGGCGTCGGATCCCAGGATCTGTACGGCGAAGAAGCGCTGCGTCAGGTGGCCGAGCAGTCCGGCGAAATCGTCGACGCGCTCAACGCAACCGGCAAGATTCCGGTCAAGGTGGTGCTTAAGCCGACCCTGAAGTCCTCCGACGGCGTCAAGGCCTTCATGGTCGAAGCCTCCGCCAACCCGAACGTCATCGGCGTGATCACCTGGTGCCACACCTTCTCCCCGGCCAAGATGTGGATCCGCGGCCTCGAAGTGCTCACCAAGCCGCTGCTGCAGCTCAACACGCAGCACCACTTCGAAATCCCGTGGGAAACCATCGACATGGACTTCATGAACCTGAACCAGGCCGCACACGGCGACCGTGAGTTCGGTTACATCCTGACCCGTCTGGGCATCAACCGCAAGATTGTGGTCGGCCACTACACCGATCCGGCCGTTGCCGAAGAAATCGGCACTTGGGCACGCGCCTGCGCCGGCTGGGATGCTTCCAACAACATGAAGGTCATGCGTTGGGGCGACAACATGCGCAACGTGGCCGTCACCGAAGGCGACAAGACCGAAGCCGAGCGCGTGTTCGGCGCATCCATCAACACTTGGGCCGTCAACGAGCTCGTCGCAGCCTACGAAGCCGTCAAGGACGATCAGGTCAAGAGCATCATCGAAGACTACAAGGCCAAGTACGACGTTGATCCGGCTCTGCTTGACGCCAAGTACGATTCCCTGTTCATCGCGGCCAAGGAAGAAGCCGCCATGGTCAACATGATGCGCGCCAATGGCTGCACCGCCGGCGTCGACAACTTCGAAGACTTGGGCGCCCTCCCGCAGCTGCCGGGCGTTGGCCCTCAGCGCTTCCCGTCCGAGTACGGCTTCGGCTTCTCCGCCGAAGGCGACTGGAAGACCGCAGTGCTCGTGCGCATCGGCGCAGTGATGGGCTACGGCCTCGAAGGTGGCGCTTCCCTCATGGAGGACTACTCCTACAACTTCACCCCGGGCAACGAGATGATCATGGGCTCCCACATGCTCGAAGTCTCCCCGTCCGTCGGCACCATCGCCAAGCCGAAGCTGGAAATCCACCCGCTCGGCATCGGCGGCAAGGCCGATCCGGTGCGCTTGGTCTTCACCGTCGCCCCGAAGAAGGACGCCGTCGTCGTGTCCATGTCTGACGTGCGCGAACGCTTCCGCCTGACCATGAACCTCGTTGACGTTGTCGAGCCGCTTGGCGAACTCAAGCAGCTGCCGTGCGCCCGTGGCCTATGGAAGCCGCAGCCGGACCTCAAGACCTCCGCCGAGTGCTGGCTGCGTTCCGGCGCATCCCACCACACCTGCATGACCACCTCCGTCGGCCGCGAGGCTTGGGAAGACTTCGCCCGCATCGCCGGTGTCGAACTCGCCACCATCGACGCGAACACCAAGGCCGCAGAATTCGAGCGCGACCTTGAGATCTCCGAAATGTACCACCGCCTCAACAACCGTCACTGACATAACGGAGCGTTAACGGCACGGCAGAAGACTCGACGTACCCTCGTACGCCTTCGCCTTCTGCCGCACCGTTACCGCACGCGTTATGCACTGACGGAACCGTCACTGATTGTCGCTTTACTGACAATGGCTGATGGAGCGTCGTTAGCCATTCTGGATTCATCACTAATCTCTGCCATATGAGCGCCGGCAGGTCGGATTAATTCCGATCGCCGGCGCTCGTTTGTATTCCTCGAAAGTTGTACAGACAGAACAAAAGCGTGGGGTGCGAGAGAACGTTTGTATTCTCTCGCACCCCACGCGTTCATGCATTATGCGATTCAGCGCTTGCCGTTGTAGATCTGCTGATCGATCACGTTGGCGAACACGCGGTTCACTGCCGGACGCACCACTTTCAGTGACGGAGTCAGGCACTTGTTGCTTTGCGTGAACTGGGTGTCGAGCACTACGAACTTGCGCACGGATTCAGCGCGGGAAACCGTCGCGTTCGCCTTGTCGACATACTTCTGGATTTCATCGTGAACGGCGGCGGCCGCAGCCACACGATCCAGCGGCGTATCGGCAGAAAGTCCAACGGAAGGCAGCCACGCTTCCAATCCTTCCGGATCCAGCGTGATCAGCGCGCCGATGAACGGGCGATTGTCGCCGACAACCACCGCATGCTCCACAATCGGGCACTTTGCAATCTCCTGCTCCATCGGAATCGGGGAAACGTTCTTGCCGCCGGCGGTGATGATAATATCCTTCTTGCGTCCGGTAATCGTAATACGGCCTTCATCGTCGATCGTCGCCAAATCGCCGGTGCGCAGCCAGCCATCTTCGGTGAACACTTCAGCGGTTTTCTCCGGCAGATTGTGATATCCCATGAACACGTTCGGGCCCTTCACCTGCAGTTCGCCATCTTCGGAAATGCGAATCGACGAGCCCGGGGCAGGCTGGCCAACGGTGCCGATCACATTGTCTGTCACGCGGTTCGCGGCGAACGGTGCTGCGGTCTCCGTCATGCCGTAGCCTTGGATCATCGGCAGTCCAATGCCGTTGAAGAAGTGTGCGAGTGACACGTCGAGCGGAGCACCACCACAGGCAACAAACTTGATCTTCGGACCCAACGCTCCGCGAACGGCGCGATACACGGAAGCCTCATATGAAAGATGCTGTGCGATCTGCTTGGCGGTCGGACGTTCTCCGGCCTGTTGCATGCGAGACCAGTCGCGTGCAGCTTCGGCTGCCTTGAGGAACAGGCGTCCCTTCCAGCCCATGCCAGCCTTGCGGGAGGCCGCGTTATACACTTTTTCGAACACGCGCGGCACGCCCAGCAGGTACGTTGGTTCGAACGAGCGCACGTCCGGAAGCAGCGTCTTCGTGTCGGGCAGGTAGCCGACCACGCCATCGTCGGAAGCGATCGACGCATACTGAATGAAACGCGCGAAGCAGTGCGCAAGCGGCAGGAACAGCAGCAAACGCGGCTGATCGTCAAGAATTATCTCATGCAATGCGATGCTGCCTGCGCGCGTGATACTCACAAAATTACGGTGCGAAAGTTCGGCGCCCTTCGGAGCCCCCGTGGAACCGGAGGTGTATACGATGGTGGCCAGGTCGTCGGCTTTCACCGACGTGATACGCGACTCGAGCTCCTCGTCGGAAACGGTCACGCCCATACCTTCCAACGCGCCCATCGCATTGGAGTCGAGCATGAGAATGTGCTGCAGGTTCGGGCAGTGGTCGATCACGGAATCCAAGCGGTCGAAACGTTCGCGATCATCGGCGATGGCGAGCTTCACGCTGGAATCGTTGAGAATGCGTTCGGCCTGCGCCGCGGAATCGGTGTCGTAGATCGGCACGTTCACCGCGCCGATTGCGGCCAGCGCGAAGTCGAGCACACCCCATTCGTAACGGGTGGTGGAGAAAATGGTGACGGCATCGCCCTTGTTGATGCCGAATGCGATGAGGCCTTTCGCTGCGGCGATCACGTCATTGTGGAATTCGCCGGTGGTCACCTCGACCCATTTGCCCGGACCGGTTTTACGTTCCGCGATGATGGTGCTTTCTCCGGTGCGTTCGATGCGTTCGGTGAGCAGGGAGTAGATGGTTTCGTCGTCGCGTACCTCAACGGAAGTTCCCGGGGCGGTGTACTCGGTGAGCATGAAGCGTTCTCTTTCTCGCGGTTTTTGCGTTATTTCCGCGTATTTCTGCTTGTGATGCGTGCGGGAGCGATACAAACCGTGTGTCCGCGTTTCCTACCCCTTGCGCACCTCGTATATGGTAAGTTACGGGTCCGTAAGTCTGCATTGTGAGAAGCGACAAGAAATATTTGAGCAACTTTGTATGAACTGACAAATGACGGAAAAACGTCAAAATCAAGTGAAAGGTGTCGCGTTGTACCTGTTCAAAAAAGGTTTGACGTGGGATGTTCGTAATACTCGAAATGATTCCCGACAATCCCCGATCGCGGTCGAAAATACGCAAAATAACGCGACTTGCGCGAAATTGATGGTGGTGCGAGCGATTTTTATCGGGTACACTCTCGAGTGACGCAATTTACCCCTTGCGTCAGAGGCTGCCTGCTCAACGGCGAACATCCAGCCTTCCTCTTTTCAACGTTGCTGATTTGAGGTCGATTATGGTAATTCGATTGCGACGGTTCGCTGTATGCAATGCGCTCTTGACGATTGCGAGCTGCCTTGGATAGGCTGAAAACAGTTTGCCGCGCACCAGTTTTCCCGTATTGGCCTGTTGCGATTCGTTTGTTGGATGCATGGCGATTGCGCTTTGGGCCGTAGGCGAGCTGGCAACGCGAGTGCGCTCATTGGACGGAAGGTTTTTATGTTTGACAAGAGGCTGTTTTCCCTCGCTCCCGGCGTGGGGAGGTTGGTTGCGGCGAAAGTGTTCTGCCAATGGATCGGGCTGCTGTCCAACGTCGTATTCGTGGTGACGGTGGTGGTCATGCTTTCGCCGGTGCTTGCCGTGGTGGAATCGGCGTTCGATCCAATGTTCTCCATGGGCGATAGTGGCCTGCTTTCCCGCATGTTCGTCGGCCTTGGCTACGGCGGATTCAGTGCGGAAACGTATATCGGATGCGTGCTGGCGATTGTGGTCTGTGCGGTTCTGCGTTTTCTGATGATGCGCGCCGCGGCCTATTTCGGCGCAGAAGCGGCCGAGCGTGTCAAACTCGCGTTGCGTGAACAACTATTCAATAAAATGCTTGCGATTGGACCGTCGTATTCGCAACATATCAGTACTGCCGATGTGGTGCAATCTGCCGGTGAAGGCATTGAACAAATCCAAAGCTTCTTCGAATTATTCCTACCGCAACTGTTTTATGCGATTCTCGCGCCGGTAACGTTATTTTTTATAGTTGCGCCGATTAATATGCCGACGGCTGTTACATTGCTTGTATGCGCGCCGTTGATTGTATTGATTGTTGGCATGGTCGCAATGCGTGCAGCCCGAGTATTCAAAAAATATTGGGGCAAATACACCGACATGGGATCTGTGTTTCTTGACAATGTACAAGGTCTTGAAACGCTGAAAACCTTTGACGCGGATGCGCATGCCGCCAAGAAAATGAACGAGCAGGCGGAACAATTCCGCGTAATGACCATGAATGTTCTGCAAATTCAGCTGCGCTCGCTCACCGCCATGGACGTCGTCGCATACGGGGGTGCCGCGGCCGGCGTGGGCGTGGCGATTTGGCAGTATGCGAGCGGTGCCGCATTGCCGCTTGCCGGTGTGCTGCTGATAGTGCTTCTTTCCGCGGATTTCTTCATTCCGCTGCGCCAATTGGGTTCGTTCTTCCATGTTGCGATGAACGGTATGACTTCGACCAAGCGTATTTTCGCATTGCTTGATACGCCGATTCCTGCGCATGGAATGCAGGAAATGCCGGAATTCGGCGCTTCCGATAACGGTGTGGACGTGTGCTTTGATGACGTGTCGTTCCGATATACGGACGTGGCTGCGGATACGGCTGCGGCGGATGCGGAAACCGGGGAAACCGGAAACAACGGGGAAAAGTCCGGTGTGGTTGGTGCCGGAAAAACAAGCATGTCGAAAGATGGCAATGGTTCGGTCGTCGCATTGCATGGCGTCTCTTTTACTGCGCGGCGCGGGCAGGTGACCGCCATCGTCGGCCCGTCCGGATCCGGCAAATCCACCGCCGTCGAACTGCTCGCCGGAAATCTTTCCGGATATGAAGGGTGTGTGGAGCTGCGGCTTGGAAATGCGGAAAACGGCTCGACGCAACGGTATCGCATCAGCGATCTTTCCATCGAATCCCTTACGAAAGAAATCGCCATCGTCGCCGCGCAAAGCCACCTTTTTGCAGGGACGTTGCGCGACAATCTGCTGATGGCCAAGCCGGATGCCACCGAAAACGAACTGTGGCAAGCGCTGGAAGCGGCGCATATCAGCGATTTCGTGCGTGCGCAATCGCAAGAACTTGACCTGGCTATTGAGCAGGGCGCAAGCAACCTGTCGGGAGGGCAGAGGCAACGCATCGCCATCGCGCGCGCTTTGCTGCGGGAATCTGCAGTCTACATTTTCGACGAAGCCACCAGCAGTGTCGACGTGGAAAGCGAAACCCTGATTCTGCAAACCATTCGGGCGCTTGCGGATCGGGGCAAAACCGTGATTATGGTGACGCATCGCATGGCGAATGCGGCCGATGCCGACCATGTGGTGGTGTTCGAACGCGGGCGCGTGACGGAGCCGGACGCACATGCCGAACTCATGCGTGCCAACGGCACGTACGCCAAACTGTTCCGCGCCCAACAAACCGTAGAAAACATAGGTCTACGCAATAACGCAACCCATTCCACCTCTGCATCCCATGTACTTAAAGCGTCCGATTCTGCAGAATCAGTCACGCAGCGTACGGAAATGGGTCTCCAAGTGTCCGATTCTGCAGAAACGGACGAACAGGGTGCGAAAACGGGCGTCCGGATGTCCGATTCGGCAGAATCGGACGCGAAGGTAATGCCGACGGTGCGGGTGATTGCGCGTTTGCTCAAAGAGGTTGGGCCGCAGCGCAAGTACATGATCGTCGCGTGCGTCTGCGGCACGCTCGGCCATCTCGCCGCCACTTTCCTGCCGGTGTTCGGCATCGCGGCGGCCTTCGCTGCAGTCGGCTCGCCGGTCTGGAACCTCAGCGTTCCCGCGGCGCTCGCAGCCATGGCCGTATGCGCGCTGATCCGCGGCGGCATGCGTTACGCCGAACAGTTCATGAACCATAACGTGGCGTTCCGTCTGCTTGCGCTATTCCGTGCGAAAGCCTTCGCGGCCCTGCGCCGTCTCGCCCCCGCCAAGCTTGCAGGCAAAGGCAAAGGCGACCTGATCGCACTGGTCACCACCGATGTGGAACTGCTGGAAATCTTCTTCGCACACACCATCAGCCCGGTCGTCATCGCCATCGTGACTACCGTCGTCTACGCGCTCGCGCTACTCACCCTCAGTCCGCCCCTCGCGGCGACGCTCATCATCGCGCACCTCATTATCGGCGTCATACTGCCGAAACTCTTTGCATCCGCGGTGCGCGGCATCGGTCCGGAACTGCGCAAGGAGTCGTCCGCCCTTGATGACGAAATGCTTGACGACATGCGTGGCATCGGCGAAATCATCCGCTTCGGTCAAGGCGATGCCCGGCTTGCGTCCATTCAGCGTCGCACGCGCTCGCTGTGGGGCAAACGTGTGCGTCTGAGCGTGAAAAATGGCGATTTTGCAGGATTCGGCGCGGTATTGGTGATGCTGTTCACGGCGATTGCGGCTTTCCTTGTGATGACGTTGTGCACCGTGGTTTCCACTGCCGCCGATATGTCGGAAGGCCTGATGTGGATGGGTTCCGTGGATTCGAACGCTCCTGCGTTGGTTGCGGCTTTCGTGCTGCTCGCCAGCTCGTTTGGCCCGACGCTTGCGTTGAGTGCGCTGCCGGCAAATCTGACGCAAACGTTTGCTTCGGCACGTCGCCTGTTCTCGTTGGTTGATGAGGCTCCCGCTGTGGTCGAGCAGGGGATCGAACGCCCGGAATATCAGGGCATGACAATGCGCGATGTCACATTCGGCTATGGATCCGGCGCCCGTATTTCCGGCGAACGCACGCCAAACGGGCGGTCGGAGCATGCGACTGGCATGAGTCCGGCACGCCCCGCGGAAGCGCAATCCTCCGGCGAACAAGGTGCCGGCATCGCCTCGCAACCGGTGCTCGAGCATGTTTCACTCGATGTTTCACAGCAGGGCATTCTCGGTATTCAAGGCCCGTCCGGGCGTGGAAAATCAACGATGCTGAAACTGCTGATGCGCTACTGGGATCCGGATTCCGGCACGATTTCGCTGTCGGATGTTCCATTGCCGCAGGTTGACGCCGGATGGCGTCGGCGCGTGCAGACGATGATGGGGCAGGAGACGTATCTGTTCAACGGAACGATTCGCGAAAATCTCGCTATTGCCTGCGATTCTTTCGATTCCGCAGCTTCTGCCATTCCCGATTCCGTATTGCGCGAGGCGCTCGCCAAGGCATCCGCGCTCGAGTTGGTCGATGCGCTACCGAACGGCTTGGATACGCAGGTCGGTGAGCTGGGCGGCCGCCTTTCGGAGGGCGAGAAACAGCGCATCGGATTGGCCCGCATGTTTCTTCGTGACGCCGATCTGGTGCTCTTCGACGAGCCAACGAGCCGTCTCGACGCCTATAACGAGTCGGTGATTCTCGGGTCGATCAATGATCTTGCCGAGCGGGGGAGCGCCGTCGTGCTGGTGTCGCACCGCGATTCCACCATGCGCATCGCTGATCGCATACTGCGTATGTAGTGTGCAATACGCGAATCCATTTGCACCCCCGTCCGCAATGTGGTCGTATGAAAATCATGTGTCATTCGTATTTCTTATAGCGTGCATCGAAAGTGCGGTCGAAAGGAGCCGTGCGCGCGAATCGAAAGCGAATGGCGCATATCAGGCAAGAAAAGCGAACGAAATTGCGGAATCGTCGACGGAATCGAAATCGTAAGAAAATGAAACAATCATGAAAATGATAGTCAGAATTTAAGAAAAGCAACTTTTTGAGACGTGCAAATATTCAGTTCACATGATTTTGTAACGAAAAATCGTTAGTATCTGTGTCAAGAGATATCCGCTCTGCAGAAGGGCGGAATACGATTCGACGAAAGGCTGGCGATGGCCAACAACAGGAACGAACTGAACAAGAATCTGGCGCAGATGCTCAAGGGCGGCGTGATCATGGACGTCACCACCCCGGAGCAGGCGAAGATCGCACAGGATGCGGGCGCGTGCGCGGTGATGGCGCTTGAGCGTATTCCGGCCGATATTCGTGCTGCCGGCGGTGTTTCCCGTATGAGCGATCCTGCCATGATCAAGGGCATTCAGGAAGCCGTGTCCATTCCGGTCATGGCAAAGGTTCGTATCGGCCATGTTGCCGAAGCCCGCATTCTGCAGGCCATCGAAATCGACTACATCGACGAATCCGAAGTGCTGAGCCCCGCCGACGACGTGTACCACATCGACAAGAACCAGTTCGACGTGCCGTTCGTGTGCGGCGCGAAGAACCTGGGCGAGGCGCTGCGCCGTATCGCCGAGGGCGCTTCCATGATCCGCACCAAGGGCGAGCCGGGCACCGGCGACGTGATCCAGGCCGTGCGCCACATGCGCACCATGAACAAGCAGATCCGCGAGCTTGTCTCCCTTCGCAACGACGAAGTGTACGAGGCCGCCAAGCAGCTGGCCGTGCCGTACGATCTCGCCAAGTATGTGCACGACAACGGTCGTCTGCCGGTCGTCAACTTCGCCGCCGGTGGCGTGGCCACTCCGGCCGATGCCGCGCTCATGATGGAACTGGGTGCCGAAGGTGTGTTCGTCGGTTCCGGCATCTTCAAGTCCGGAGACCCGGCCAAGCGTGCCGCCGCCATCGTGCAGGCCACCGCCAATTGGCAGGACGCCGACCTGCTCGCACGCCTTTCCGAGAACCTCGGCGAGGCCATGGTCGGCATCAACGAAGACGAGATCGAAACCATCATGGCCGCTCGCGGCGAGTGATTGCGCTGTAATTTCGTGCGCTGTGCGCTGCGTGCGGCTGTCGGCGTGTCTGTTCGATGCGCCGCGCGCAGCCCGTTTCGCATGATTCGCGATGGTTCGGGTAAGGAGATCCGATGGTTGTTGCCGTTGAATACATTTCGAAGGAAGAATCGACTGACGTTGCCGAAGGTGCGGCTTCCGCGCAGCATGGCGTGACCGGCATCCTTGCGGTGCAAGGCGCGTTCGCCGAGCATGCGGCGATGCTGGATCGGCTTGGTGCGCCGTGGAAACTGCTGCGTGCCGCCGAGGATTTCGACGATTCGATCGACCGCGTGATTCTGCCTGGCGGCGAAAGCACCACGCAGGGCAAATTGCTGCGTTCGACCGGCTTGTTCGATCCGATCGCCGCGCATATCGCCGCTGGAAAGCCGGTATTCGGCACCTGCGCGGGCATGATTTTGCTCGCTCGTCGTCTCGATAACGACGAGAACGTCTATTTTGGCGCGTTGGATGCGGTCGTGCGCCGCAATGCGTATGGACGTCAGCTTGGTTCGTTCGCTGCGTCCGCCGATTTCGGCGCTTCCGACGATGCGGATGCTGTGGTGGTTGCGTCGGGGGAGTCTGTCTCTTCTGCGATTTCCGCGGCTGCTGGTGAGGAGGGGGCTTCCGAGGCTTCGGATACGTCGGTGGTGCTCAAGGATTTCCCTCTGGTGTTCATTCGCGGACCGTTCGTTGCCGAGGTCGGCGAACGGGCCACGGTCGAAACGTCGGTCGACGGCAATGTGGTCGGTTTGCGTCAGGGCAAGATTCTCGCTACGGCGTTCCACCCCGAACTGACCGACGATACCCGCATTCACGAGCTGTTCTTGGGCCTGTAAATCCGTAGCCTGTGGTCCATGTCGCGGCTTGACCAAGCGATCGGCGGCTTTCGAGGGTATTGTTTTGGAAGCCGCCGTTTTTATACGTGGTTTGCGGGTTGTTCGGGTTTATCTGGGTTTATTCGGGACTCTCTGGTCCTCTTCGGAGATATCTTCGGGATTCCGATGCCTCTGGGCATGCCTTGGCTGCCTTGTCTATTTCGAAAGAGTCGAATTTCCAGGCGGGAAACTGTCTTTTTCGCATACGGGGGCACCGTTCAAACGACTTTAAGCCGATTTTATACCCCCGTTTGTGAAAGGTCCCGTATTTTTTACCATTTTCGACTTTTTCGCGTAGGAGGGGCAACAAAAGTCATAGGTAGCCATTCGCCTTGCATTCAGAACTGATGCGTGGATTTTCCGATGAGCTCGCAACCCGTCCGAAAATGGGGAACTTGCCTAGAAATAGACTCACATCAATCCACAGGAATATCCACATCCATTGATCCAAATGGATTCTGCCATGGGTTATCCACAGCCGACACGCGTTTTTGCATTCTCCGACCACAACCCCGGTTTGGCTGGACAACTACGAATGTGCTTCAATACCGTCGAAACATGAATGAGATGTACAAACCTTTGATGGCTCGATCCCTTGAAGAAAGGCAGTCCATCACTTGGGAAGCGTGCCGTGAGGCTGTGTTGCTTGGTCCAGTCAGCCATATTTCGGCTGTCGATATGTGGAAGGTCGAACGGCCGTCGCAAACGAATTTTGTTTCGGACAAGCTACATGTCACCGTTTCGGACCCCCGATTGAGTCGTCTTTCGTCGCCGGATGCTTATGTGCATTGCTGGTCGGGGCTTGATTCAAGGCATATTCGATATACGACTGATGGCATTGGAGTCCTGAATGCGGAAACGACATGGGCGTTGATGGCGAAAGGCACGCAGGTTGACGGATTGACGGAATTGGGGGAATCGATGATTCGACATGGCAGGACTACCGAGTCGAAGTTGCGTGATTTCGTGGAACATGAGACGTTTCAATGCAAGGCAAAATGTTACGACGCGCTTACGTTGATGGACTCGCGCAGCGATTCACCTAAAGAGACGCAGACGAGGCTCTGTTTATATTCTTACGGATTGTGGGGTTTCACATCGAATTACTCTGTTCCGGGAATCTCATTCGATAATGGCGCCGCGATTACACTCGATTTGGCCGATCCGGAATTGCTAATCGGTATCGAGTATGACGGCGACCATCACCGCACGGACCGGACGCAATGGCGTCGTGACGCATGGAAGCGCAGGCAGTTGGAAAGCATGGGATGGACGGTCGTCTCGGTTACTCAGCTTGATTTGTCGGATGAGCCGCACCGTGCTGCGTTTGCGATGAATATCGCCGCCATCCGTGCACGCAAGTTGGGACGTCCGATTGCGTTGAGCACGCCGCTTCCGTGGAGAAAGGTGGCCTGTCGTATGCGAAGAATGCGGAGAATCTGACTTTTTCGCGTATGGGGGTATGTTTTTGATGATTTTGAGCTATATTCATCCCCTCTATTCTGTGTTGATTGAGTTTTTGCCCCATGATCTGACTTTTTCGCGTAAGAGGGTAGATTATTGGAATTCGGCGTTGCGTGACGTGTTTCTCGCGAAATGTCGGGTGTATGGGAATGCTATCGGACGCGCAATCGAAATTGACAGAATTGCAGAAGTATCTATTATAAAGTATTGTCAATAGATACACAGTTGTATCAAGTATGTTCGGAAAGGTGAGAATGTGCGAACCTTCAATGATGAGAGCAAAGAAAACAACAAATCCAAAGAACCTAGCCATACCAGTAACTCCGATAACCCCAATCGCCAGCCCTTCAAATGGCCGGAACTGCTGACCGACAACGGCAAAGGCATCGCATACGGCGGTGATTACAATCCCGACCAGTGGTCGGAAGACGTGTGGGACGAAGACGTCCGCCTCATGAAACAGGCCGGTGTCAATACCGTGGCCGTGGCCATTTTCAGCTGGGATCGCATTCAGCCGGAAGAAAACCGTTGGGATTTCGGCTGGCTTGACCGCATCATCGACAAGCTCGGCAAAGCCGGCATCGCGGTCGATCTGGCCTCCGCAACCGCCACCGCGCCGCTGTGGCTGTACGAAAAGCACCCGGAAGTGCTGCCGCAAGACAAATTCGGCCATCCCGTCAACGCGGGATCGCGCCAATCCTGGAGCCCGACAAGCCCGGTGTTCAAGGAATACGCGCTCACCCTGTGCCGCAAACTGGCCGAACGCTACGGCACCAACCCGTACGTCACCGCATGGCATATGGGCAACGAATACGGCTGGAACAACCGTTACGATTACTCCGACAACGCGCTCAACGCCTTCCGCCTGTGGTGCGAACGCAAATACGGCACCATCGAAAACCTCAACAAGGCGTGGGGCACCACCTTCTGGGGTCAGGAAATGAACGGTTTCCACGAAGTGCTCATCCCGCGTTTCATGGGCGCCGACTCCATGGTGAACCCCGGTCAAAAGCTTGATTTCGAGCGTTTCGGCAACGATATGCTGCTCGACTTCTACAAGGCCGAACGCGACGCCATCGCCGAAATCTGCCCCGACAAGCCGTTCACCACGAACTTCATGGTCTCCACCGACCAGTGCTGCATGGACTACGCCGACTGGGCCGAGGAAGTCGATTTCGTGTCGAACGACCATTACTTCCATGAGGGCGAATCGCATATCGACGAACTGTTCTGCTCCGACGCTTTGATGGATTCCCTCGCGCTCGGCAAGCCGTGGTATGTGATGGAACATTCCACTTCGGCCGTGCAGTGGAAGCCGCTCAACGCACGCAAGCGCAAGGGCGAAACCGTGCGTGACTCCATTGCGCATGTGGCCATGGGTGCCGACGCCATCAACTTCTTCCAGTGGCGTGCCTCCGCATTCGGAGCCGAATCCTTCCACTCCGCACTCGTGCCCCACGCGGGCGAAGACACCAAACTGTTCCGCCAAGTGTGCGAACTGGGCGCAGCGCTGAAAACCCTCGGCGACGCTGGCGTGCAGGGCACCGAACTGGAACAGTCCGATACGGCGATCCTGTTCAGCGCGGAATCCGAATGGGCCACACGCTCCGAAACCCTGCCGAGCATGAAGCTCAACCATTGGCATGACGTGCGCGACTGGTACCGTGCGTTCCTCAACGCCGGCACCCGTGCCGACATTGTGCCGCTGAAATACGATTGGAGCGCATACAAGACCGTCGTACTGCCGACCGTGATCATGCTCAGCGCCGAAGATACGCAGCGTTTGGCCGATTTCGCAGCTGCCGGCGGCCGTGTGGTCATCGGTTACGCAACCGGACTGATCGACGAAAACTTCCACACCTGGCTCGGCGGATACCCGGGAGCCGGAGACGGCCTGCTGCGCGAAATGCTGGGTATTCGCGGCGAGGAATTCAACATTCTCGGCGCGGAAGCCGAAGGCGAACCGTCCGAAATTCGTTTGAGCTCCGGTGCGGTCACCCGCCTGTGGCAGAACGACGTGAACGTCGACGGCGAACGCGCGCAGGTATTGGCCACCTACGAAGGTGAAGAAGCCGACGAATGGGAACTCGACGGCACAGCCGCAATCACCCGCAATCCGTACGGTTCCGGCGAAACATACTTCGTCGGCTGCGATCTCAACGTCGCCGATCTTACGGAATTCGTGCGCGGCAATATCGTGGAAGATTCCGCAAATGTCGCCAATCCGGCCGATTCCGACGTACTGCACACCGTGCGCAAGTCCGCCGACGCAACCTTCGATTTCTATCTGCCGCGCGGCAAGAAAGAAATCGCATTGCAGGGCATCGAAGGCGAACCGATCTACCTGTTCCAAGCGGAAGCAGAGGAACAGACGGGCAGCTACACCGTGCATCGCAACGGCGTACTCGTCGTAAAGCGCGCATAATTCCGCATAATTTCGCGCTATTTCGCGCAATTGATTGCGTAACACAACAACCTCACACAACCTGAGCCCGCCATTCTGAAACTCAAGAATGGCGGGCTTGCCATAACTGGTAAACTTTTTACCGGCATATTCAACAATCACGGAGACGAACATGGGCGAGTCAAAGCCGGAGCCGGACAAAAAACGCGTCACCCTACGAGACGTGGCCGAAGAGGCAGGCGTTTCACTCAAAACCGCATCCAACGTGATCAACCATTCCGGCCGTATGACCGACTCCACGCGAGAAAAAGTCCAGGAAGTCATCGACCGACTCGGATACCGCGTGAACGTATCCGCGCGCAATCTCAACCGCGGCAAAACCGGATTCATCACACTCGCCGTACCAACATTGACCGCCCCATACCTGTCGGAGCTCGCCAACCGCGTAATCGACGCGGCCCGCGGCTACGGCTACTCCGTATACGTCACCACCTACGCCGAAGGATCCGCACAAGGAGCGCAATCACTCCTGCGCAACTTCAACACCACCGTCTCGGACGGCATGATCCTGTCGATCTCCGAAGTCGAAAACCTTGAAGCGGCGGACTTGGACGTGGACTATCCGCTCGTATGCGTGGGCGCGCGTTCCACACACGGCAAAGCCGACCACGTTACCCCCGACGATATTCAGGAAGCCCGACTCGCAGCCGAATACCTGTTCGACCATGGCGCAACCCGGCTCGCGGTGGTCGGATCGCGAACCGAACCGGAGCATATCGATTCCGTGCGTGACGCAGTGGAAGGCAATGCGCAACTGCGACTTCGCGGCGTGCTCGAAGCGTGCGCCGCGCGGGGAGCGGCATTCGATTCCCGACTGGTAATGAGCACTGGGCAGGATTGGACGATTGGTTCCGGCGCTCGCATTACGCAGCAGCTTATTGATTCCGGGATTCCATTCGACGGTATTGTGGCGTTCAATGACCAGCTTGCGTTGGGTGCGCTGTTCACTTTGGCTGCGAACGGCATTTCCGTGCCTGAACAGATGCAGGTGATCGGCTTCGACAATATTGAAGAAGCCGCATATTTCCAGCCTCCGCTGACCACCATGGATTCTTGTCTCGACTGGATTGCGCCGACTGCGGTCAGCCGCATTCTCGACCGGATCGACGGCACGCGTGTGCTGGAGCCGAGTTGCATCACCACCCAGTCGCACGTGATCGCCCGCGCCACCACGCGCATGTAGCTGACCTGCCGTCTGCACAGCCAGTTCCGGACTTGCACAGCCGCAGAACAGGACTTGTGCGGACGGGAATTAGCGTCAGTTTGCCGGCAATTCCTGCGCGGGGCAGCCGTGCAGTACGGAAAGCATCGCTCGTTTTTCCTGCGTGGTGACGGTCAGCCCGTACTTGTCTTTCACGCCAATCTGCCGAGCCACATAATCGCAACGGTATTCGCTGTTCGTCGGCAGCCAGTATGCGGCCGAAGCGGAACCCTTCTGCTGATTCGCCGGCCCATCCACGGCCAGCAGATTGTACATGTCGTTGCCGAATTGGTACAGCTTCGCATGATCCCACATGTTCGCGCCCGACTGCCACGCATTCTCCAACGCGACCACATGATCGATCTGTACCGCCGAAGATGTTTTCACTCCGCGCACGAACTGAATGGTCTGACCGGTATACGGGTCATCGAGTGTGCCCGACGCAACCTGGCAGCTGCGGCTGTTCTTATATTTCACTTCCGTCAAATCGCGGGCGAGCACGTCTTCACGCACGTCGCAACCATTGCCGTCGTCGTCGGTTTCTCGGAATCCGAACGCGTCGCGATCATATCCGGCTTTGCTGGGATTGTCGTCGACCGTAAGTTTTTCCAACGTTTCTGCGGCGGTGCCGGCTGCCGTGTATTCGCCGGTAATCTCACCTACGGTCGGATTGACTTTCGGCAGAAGTATGCCGATAGTGACGCCGATTACCGCAACGACGACCAGCAAAATAAGAATGCGTTCCAGCGGACCGTCAGCATTGATCCAACTTTTTTTGAACCGTTTGCCGGCCCGCTGAATATCACGTACATCTTGCTCAATATTCCGATAATTATAAGAATTACGATTATTCTTTCGAGGCATGATTATTGAAATAATACATGCAACATACTGAAATCGCGGAATTACGGAGTATCAGGCGTACGTGAACGTCATCGGATCATGTCCGGCGCGCGTCGGACCATCAAGCGCGTCGATCGCGGCATGTTCTTCAGGGGTGAGCACGAATCCAAACAAATCGAGATTCTGCTTCTGCCGATCCGCATGCACCGACTTGGGGATGATGATCGTGCCATTTTCGATATGCCAACGCAGAATCACCTGCGCAGGGGTAACCCCATGCTCCGCTGCAATGCGCTCAATCGCACCATTTCCGGCGTTCAAATCAGCACCGCGAGCCATCGGCGAATATGCTTCCACGGCAATGCCATGCGCCTTGCAATAGTCCACGACCTCGCGCTGCTGCCAGGTCGGATGCAGCTCAATCTGGTTGACGGCAGGATATTCGCCGGTCTCCTCATGCAAGCGGTCGAGATGCTCGGGCAGGAAATTGCACACACCCAGCGTGCGCACGCGCCCCTCCGCGCGGAATTCCTGGAACGCCTTCCACGTTTCGCTGGAACGCCAGTCGAACGGGGTGGGCCAATGCAGCATGTACATGTCGACATAATCGAGCTGCAGCAAGCCAAGCTGGCGGTCGAACGCCTTGCGTGCGCTGTCATACCCCTGCTCAGAATCGCGCAGTTTCGTCGTAACCCACAGGTTTTTGCGCTGCTCACCTTCCGTGAATCCCGCATTTTTCAGCGCGCGCCCCACGCCGGCCTCATTGTTGTACCCCGCCGCGCCGTCGATATGACGGTAGCCGGCTTCCAGCGCACTCTCCACTACGGGGGTAACACCCTCATCGTCGATGCGCAGCACGCCCAAGCCGATTTGCGGAATCAGATTGCCGTCGTTCAATGTGATCATGGGGGTGTGGAAGGTTGCCATGCGTTGTCCTTTCGAAAGCCGTGTCTTCTCTTGACGATTCTCGTAAGCGTTCGTTCACTTACTCCAGCGTTCCAGCTTAGTCGCAGGTCGCTGCAATTCGGCCATATTTCGTTGCACATGCCTCACATTGCGTCTCACGACCAGACCAGCGCGCGCGGTTGCGCGAAGTGCGCATATGCTGACAGGTGATATTGTGTGCGCGTAACATAACCGTGCCGACTCGCGCGCTATAACGTTGCTCGGATGGAGGGACGATGAATATGAATCGTGCGGACGATGTGAGTAATATGAACGGTTTGAACAACGTTGGCGGCGCAAACGACACAGATGGCAGGAACGAAGTCAGTGAAACGAATGACATGAAATGCCGACAGATGGCACAGACAATTCACGGACGCTCCCGCTACGGGCATGAGCTCGTGGGTATGCTTGGGCCTGCTTTTGTGGCGGCCGTCGCCTACGTGGATCCCGGCAATGTGGCTGCGAATATCACATCCGGCGCGCGGTACGGTTATTTGTTGGTGTGGGTGCTGGTACTCGCCAATTGCATGAGCGTGCTTATTCAATATCAATCCGCGAAACTCGGCATTGTCACAGGAAATAGTCTTCCGGAAATCTTAGGGAAACGACTTGGTGACGGCGGCCGATTCATGTTTTTCATGCAAGCGGAAGTTATTGCCATCGCAACTGATCTTGCAGAAGTAATTGGCGGCGCAATCGCACTGAAATTATTATTTGGACTACCGCTTTTTATCGGTGGATGCATAATCGGCACTATTTCGACAGTATTATTAATATTCCAGAAAGGTGCAACGCATCATATTTTCGAAAAACTGATAATCGGATTACTGCTAGTGATCACGTTCGGTTTCATTGCGGGACTTTTTATTGATCCGCCGGATCCAGCGCAAGTTATGCAAGGCCTTGTTCCGCATTTCCAAGGAACGGAAACGGTCTTGATGGCGACTTCCATGCTGGGTGCCACAGTGATGCCGCATGCGATTTACCTGCATTCCACGTTGGTGAACGATCATTATGCGCCAGGACAGCCCAAGCCAAGTATGAAAACTCTGTTGCACGGCAGTAAAATAGACGTGTTTTGGGCATTATTGCTTGCGGGATCGGTGAATCTTGCGCTATTGATTCTTGCAGCAAATTCGCTGCATGGCATGACCGGTACGGATACGATTGAAGGTGCGCAACAATCCATCGAACAGGTGCTTGGGCCGGTGATCGGCACGATTTTCTCAATCGGACTGCTGGCTTCCAGCCTGAGTTCCACATCGGTCGGCACGTATGCCGGCGCCGAAATCATGCATGGACTGTTGCGTATCAAAGCACCGATGTGGGCATGTCGCGTGGTGACGCTTGTGCCGGCATTGGTTGTACTGTGGTTTGCGAAGAATCCGACGGAAGCGCTGATTATAGGGCAGGTGGTACTGTCGATCGGCATTCCATTTGCGATCATTCCGCTGATGAAATACACACACGATCGTTCATTAATGGGTGACTATGTGGATGGCCCGGTGAAATTCACGATCAATATGATAGTTGTTTCGCTGATTGTTGCGCTTAATGTGATTCTCGTCTTCCTCACACTTTCAGGCCGCTCCTAGGCGCAGATATTTGCGGATTTTGGCTGGGGGGGGGGTAATTGTAGACGGTGAATTTTCCTTTGTTGGATCGCTTGGTTTCGTACAGCGCCAGGTCGGCCTGTTTGACGCATTCGTCGAAATCCACTTCGCCTCTAATATCTTCGCCGTTTCCTTCATCCGTGTTTCTGCGGATGCGAGTGGCGGCAATACGGCACACGCCCACACTGCAATGCACGTCTTGCCCGTGCTGTTCCGAGGTGCGTGCCAACTGTTGGAAGAACATGCCCAGCGTGGTTTCGAGCACGTGTTCGCTGGCGGTGTTGCGAACGAGCGCCAAGAATTCGTCACCGCCATATCGGCAGATAATGTCATCTTGCCGGTAGATGTGCCGAAGTTGGGATGCGACCTCGCGGATCCAGAAATCGCCGACCGTGTGTCCGTATGTGTCGTTGATGGTTTTGAAATCGTCGATGTCGACGAACATCAGCATCGCTTCGTCACGCGAATCCATGCAGTCGAAGTATTTGCGCATGCGTTTCCATCCGGCTTCCTTGTTCAGCAAACCGGTCATGCCGTCATGTTCGGCTTCGTACCGTGCTTTTTCGTAGGCAGCCTGTTGCGAGTGGAATCGCATGTTCACTTCCACGGTATCCATGACGAACATAATCTGTGTGGAAATCACGATTGCCAAACATTGCAATGAAAAACCGTATGCCAGTGCTTGGTAGACGGTCGCCAATGCCGGAAGCACGAAGAACGACATCATGGAAAGGAAGATAATGCGATCAAGGTTCTTGCGATATGAGATCAGCATGAAGAAGCATAATGCGATTCCCGAGACTGCAATTGCCTGCGAAAGAAGATAGAAACTACCGCGATGGTAAAGATTGTGGTCATCGAAATAGTAGAAAAGGCCAGTGAATTGAGTGATGATAAGTAAGAGAATTCCAGTTACGGATAATGCGTAGACGGCATACAATGCGGATGGCTTGTGATGATGATGTTTGCTTACTGTCAGCCAAATATAGGTTGCGAAGAAACTCATGAAAATATAGTTGATGCAGAATACTGAGAAATTGCTTATGCGGACCATATAGTATGTGGTTTCGCCTGCATCTACGCGAAAATACCAGCTGAGCGCGTCGGCTCCAAGAAGAAGCATGCAGGCGATCTGCATGAGTATTTTGATGCGAGTCCGTCTGGTTTTGTGTGGGGTGGCAATGAAAATTCCGCCTGCGCAAATCAGGCATATGAAAATGCCCCACAACTCCATGCAGATGTGGAACATGGCTCTAATTGTCATCATTACCCTCCGGCACTGCCCACGTCGGAAACTTGCCTACCGTTTTGCGTGTCATGATACCTCTAAATAGGGGAGTGTTACCCCGAAATGACGAAAACATGGATTCGTAAGCGAATATCCAGAGGAACGCCACCGGAATGCTGCCATGTGCCGCAACGCTGCCATGTGCTGCAATGCTGCCTCACAATCCACTCAGTAAGCGCAATTTCGCAGTTCTCAAGCATCCATGTCATATGGGCTGTCATATAGTTTTTTGCGTTTGAATGTGGAGAAGGTGATTGATGTCAGCGAAGCGGAACATGTCCCGAGCGCTTATTCGCGAGGAATCGTATCAGAACGGTCATTTAACGCGCACGGCGTTTATTTCCATTGCGATTCTTACATTTATTACGTTCGTCGGTAATTTCACGCAATTGCAGCTGAGCGCCGCGTTGCCGACGATTGTCAGCGATTTCGGTATTTCCGTTACGACCGGCCAGTGGCTTACGTCGATTTTCCAGCTGGTCATGGGCGTGATGGTGCCGCTTACGGCATACCTTACGAGGCGTTTTTCGACGCGCGAAATCGTGCTTGTTTCCATGGTCGTGTTCACGATCGGTTCGGTATTCGCCTGGCTTGGACCAACATTTTTGATGGTGCTGATCGGGCGTTTGCTTGAGGCGGTTGGTACGGGTGTGATGTGGCCGGTGCTGCAGATCACCGTGTTTTCGATCTATCCGCTGTCTCGCCGCGGTTTCGCAATGGGCACGGTTGGCATGGCGATGAGCGTGGCTCCGGCGATCGGTCCGACGCTTGGCGGCGTGCAGACGGATTTGAACGGTTGGCGTTCAATTTTCCTCACGTTGACCATTATCGGCGTGATTTCACTGCTTCTTGCCTATTTTGGATTGCATAATTTCGGCGAGAACGATAAAACCGCGAAGGCTGACTTTTTCTCCGTTGGACTGTCTGTTTTCGGCTTTGGCGGCTTAATGTTCGGCTTTACGAATATTGAATCGTATTCGTTTGTAAATCCGATGGTTTGGCTGCCAATGTTGATTGGTATCACGGGAATTATTTGGTTTGTGTTCCGCCAGATTCATGGCGCTCGCAGGCAGGTCGAAAATCCTGAAGCGCAGCCGCCGTTGCTGAATTTGAGTGTGTTGAAGAATCGTAGTTTTACTGTTGGCACGATCACGGCCGCGCTTTCGTTCTTCGCGTTCAGTTCGATTATGGTGATCATGCCCCTGTATATTCAGGATTGCCGCGGCTATTCCGCTGCAATTAGCGGCCTAGTGATGCTTCCCGGCGCGCTCGGCCAGTGCATTTCGCAGTTTTTCGGCGGCAAAGTGCTTGACCGTTTCGGCGCACGCCCGGTGGCGTTGGTCGGCACGATTACTTTGTGTTTCGGCACGGTCATGATGAGTTTGATTTCCATGACCTCGTGGATTTGGTGGGTATCGATTTGGCAGTTTGTGCGCCAGATCGGCATGGGTTTCGTGTTGATGCCGATCACCACATGGTCGCTGAACTGTTTGGAACCGGAAGAGGTGAGCGCCGGATCCGCGGTGACGAATACGGTTCGTCAGATCGCGGGCGCGATTGGCGCCCCGGTGTTGGTTATTTTGATGGAGACGTTCACTTCGTTGCGTTGGGCTGCGCTCGGTGGCAAAAAAGCCGTGTATGCGGCTGCCAACGTGTTCGGCATTCAGTGGGCGTTGCGCATCAGCGCTGCGATTTGCTTTGTGATGGTGCTGATGGTGTTCTTCGGCGTGCGTGGCCAGGGTGCCGGTTCCACCCATGAAACCGTGCAGCGCGCCCTCAACCGCATGCGTGCCGCCTGAGCGTGCATGCTGCGACGGCTACTCTTCTTCGTTGGGCTTGTATTCCACTACGCTGAGGGCCACCACGCCTGCGCTGGTGTGCACGAACACATTGGCGCTCCCGCCTACGGCTTCCAAGCCTTCCACCAGGTGTGAGATTGGTTCGGAATCAAGCATCGGCAGCACTTGCGCCACGCCGTCTGCGTCGGTGACGGTGAGCGTATCGTCCAAATATCCGGAGGCGAGCGTCTCGTCGATGGCGTTTTCGAATTCGGCTAGCTTGCTGATTTCCTCTTCGGCGGCCTTGTTTGCGGCCACTTCCACAGCTTGCGCCACTTCTTCTCGCATTGCTTCTTCGCTCATGATTGCCTCTTTTGTTAAGCATCGTTTTGCAACCTATAGATTATCGGATGAACGTATCAGAACGATTCCAAATGCCGGAAAGTGTCCATATAGTGGCACTTTTGTGAAAGCGTCACCCTAAATGCGCGCGGGAAACATATGCGGGGATGAACGCGGGTAGCGTTCACGAGAAGAGATGTTGTGAGAGATGTTGTGAAAAACGATGCGTAAGACTATCGGTTGCAACATGTGATTGCATACGATTGCGGATTGCGCGGAACAGGAAGATGAAACGGGAATATGGAATGGGAAAGGAGTGCGCATGACTCGACTTGGCGATGTCCAACGAAGTGAGACGCGTCGTGAAATGCGCGCTTCACTGCTTACGGCGTTGCTGTGGTTCGCATCCGCCGTCATCGTGTTCGCGATGCTTCTGCGCATGCTACCGAACAGTCTCGATGGTAAACGCTACGTGCCTCTGATCGTCGCGCTCATGCCTTGGCTTGGCTTGCTTTCCGTAATTATCGCAGTTTTTGCAACAGTTTTTCGCACTGTTGGCAAACGGAAACTTTTAGTCGCGTTAAGCGTATTGTGCGTGATCATCCAAATTATTTGGCATTGGGGGTATGTCGTTCCGACCAATGATCGTGCCATACAACCTTCTGCAACAGTGCGTGTCATGACGTTCAATACGAAGCAAGGTTGTGCCGATGCGCAGCAAATCGTGCAAACAATCCAAAGCGAGCATGTTGAAATTCTTGCAATGCAGGAAGTTTCATCAGGATTATTAGATCGGTTGCATGATGCTGGAATTGAGGATTATCTTCCGTATTCCGTTTCCGCGCAACTCACTTGGCACGATAATGGCGGTGTGAACGTACTGTACAGTGCGCATCCTCTGCAGAAAACAACACAAGATCTTATTCCTATTGAATCCAGTAGTATTCCTGCCGCGACAGTTGATTTCAATGGTAGAAAAGTACGATTTGGGTCGGTTCATCCGTTTTCTCCACGACCAAGCAATCAGGGATTATGGAATAAAAGTTTGGATTCCATAGCGCAATTACAGCATTACGATAATGGGGAATCGTATGTGCTGATGGGGGATTTTAATTCCACGTGGGATCATGCAAGCTTCAGATATTTGTTGGGCGATCGCTTTACGGATGCGGGGGAGAGTGCCGGCGAGGGATTGCATATGACGTATCCTTCGGCATTCCCTATCGCTGAAATCGACCATATCATCTACGACAAGGGTGTGTACGCCAGAAATTTGGCAACCAAGCGGATTCAAGGTTCCGACCACAAGGCGTTATTGGCGATGTTGGAACTTCAGTAACCCCGTTTTTGCTCCGTAAGTTTCATCGACTCCCCCTACTATTACACTGGGGAATCCGAAGTGCTTGCAAACAATTAGGGAGCGAAACGGAATATGAACGGCGCGTCTGATCAGCCTGAAGAATTCGGCGTCCAGCCTGAGCAAGGCCGTCAGGAGGAGCCGCAGTCTAATGCCGGTTCAGCCGCCGACGCAACCGCAACCTCCGACGCAACCGCCAGTCCAGAAGATTCCACTTCCAGCGCCCCGCATTCCCGCCGCGTGCGGCGCCGTATGAGCGCCGAGCATATTCGCCAAATCAAGCGCAAACGTCGCCGTCGCAAGATCCTGATCGGCGTACTTGTGGTAATCGCCGCCCTCGCCGTTTTCGCCGGCGCGTTCGTATGGTCGGCGTTGCACGTGAAAAACGAGCTGCAGGAGGCGGTGTCGGGCGCACAAGGTCTGCAGCAGACCATCTCCGAAGCGGACACGTCCAAGCTTGAGAAGCAGACAACCGCGTTCTCCGATCACGTAAGCAAGGCCTACAAGCAAACCTCTTCGCCGCTGTGGCAGGTGGCGTCGGTCGTGCCGTATGTGGGCGATGACATTTCCGCCGTACGCACCACGGTGGCCGCCATGGAGAATATTTCGTCGCAGGCGTTGCCGCAACTGGTGAAAGTCGCCGAAAATGTTGATCTGAACAGTATTCATGTGGAAAACGGCACGATCGAAATTTCCGGATTGGAAGCGTCTCAGCAGCCGCTCCAAATCGCGGACGACACGATCGACAAGGCCACGCGGGAAGTGAAAACCGTGAAAACCCCACATATCGCGCAGATCTCGGACGCCCTGAAAACCGCGGAAACGTATTGCGAAAAACTTGACGGCATGGTGCATTCCTTGAATTCCATCGTGCAGGTGTTGCCGGGCATGTTGGGTACGGAAAGCCATGCGAATGATGCTCCGCGCAATTATCTGATCCTTGCGCAAACGAATGCGGAGGCGCGCCCGTCCGGCGGTCTTACGGGATCGCTCGGCCTGGCCACGGTGCAGGGTGGTCACGTGAGCTTGCAGCCGTTCGTTTCCGATTCGGAAATTCAGAATGCCGACGAGCCGGTTGTGGATTTGACCGCCGAGGAACGTTTGCTGTTCACCGACAAGCTTGGCAAGGATATTCGCGACGTGAATTTCACTCCTGATTTTCCGCGTACCGGCGAGATTGTGAGCGCCATGTGGGCTCGCCAGTATGGCGTTGCGGTTGATGGCGTGATCGCCATTGATCCGTTGTTCCTGCAGAACATGTTGGCGGTGACCGGTGGCGTTGCCATGCCTGACGGTTCGACGTTGGATGGCACTAATACCGCCCAAACGTTGCTGCATGACGTGTATGCGCGCATTACTCCGCAGGAGACGGACGAGTATTTCGCAGTTGCCGCGCAGACCGCGTTCGACCATATCATGCAGAATTCGGGCGATTTCAAATCGTATGTCAAGGCGCTTGCCACGTCTGTTGAACAGGGGCATGTGATGGTGTGGAGTGCGCATGAGGATGAGCAGAATCTGATTGCCGATTCCGTTATTTCCGGCAAATTGATTACGGAAGGTGCGAAACCGCAGGTCGGCGTGTATATTTCCGACGAAACCGAGTCGAAAATGGACTGGTATTTGCATCGCGAAGTGACTACCGAATTCCAGAAGGTCGCACGGAATGGCGCGAACCAGTATACGGTGCATATCAAGTTGCAGAACACCATGACGGCGGAGGAAGCGGCTTCTGAAGCTGACTATGTGACTGGTGCCGGAAATATCGTTCCGAAAGGCCAGATCAAGACGGCATTGTTCATTTACGCGCCGGCGAACGGTCGTTTGGTGGATTGGGAATTCCAGAATGCCGACGATTACAAGGGTGTGACTTTGCATAATGGCCTGACCGTGGGCGTAGGCGATGTTACGTTGCAGCCCGGCGAATCCTATGAGATCACCGTGCATGTGCAGTCCGCTCCGGATACGGATGAGCCGCTCGCCCTTCGCCAGACCCCGCTGATCGAAGGCCGCTGAGATTCCGAAAGGTCGCTTCGCTGCCTGCATATAGACAGCCGTCCCGTAGACAGGGGTATACGAGGGTATTGTCGGGCACAAGGTGACATAACCCCGTGTTTGCGGGGTGTTTTCGGGATGTTTAGAAAAGTTTCACCTGAGCATATCTTGTTTTGTAACAAAAACAAATGTTTCCAGTAACAATAGGCTCTGCAGGTGTGTCAAGGGTCTAGGATTTTAACATGGCATATGTTAGTATTCCGTGATGGAGGGTTGCCCCCTTCGTTACGGGGGCTGATATGGAGAGGAAGTGCAGTGGCTACCGTAGAAGCGAGGACCAAAAAACTTCGTGCCAAGAACTTTGACGGCATTGTGGGTCATCAGATTACGCAAATCTCGTATTGGCGGCTGATGATTAATGTCGCTTTGATGTTGTTGGACATGACTATGTTCATTCTGGCGACAGCAGTCGTTCTAACATGGAAGAATGAGCTGGTCTTCCATTCCGCACGTTTTGGTTTTTCGATACCCTCCGCAGTGTATTGTCTGCTTGCCGCATGCATCTGGGCGCTGTGCCTGCGCAGCATGGGCGTGTACCACCGTCATGTCATGGGAGACGGCTACCAGCTTAATGTGCTGATGTTCAAAGCTATGGTGGAATGCTTGATCGCCTTGTGCGCTTTCCATTTCTTCCTGAACATGTTCATGACATTGAGATCGCTTGTGCTGATAATGCTGTTATCTTATGCGCTTACGGTTATCGAACGTGCAATTGCCCGTCGCTTCATTGTTCGAGGACGAGCCAAAGGCCGGTATTCCTACTTGACCGTTGTGGTTGGATCTTCCGAGGGCATCAGCCACGCTATGCGCTTTCTAGCGCGCAAGCAGCAGTTGAACTACAGGCCGATTGCGGTTTGTCCGATTCGCTTGAATGAACAGAACGGCACTGTCGAACCGGATAATAACTTGGAAGCGTTGAAGAAAGAGGTGTTCGACAAGTATGGCATCGAACTTCCTGTGCTGCGATACGGTGATGACCTTGTGAATCAAATTATCGCATCTCATGCTCAAACGGTGATGATCACGGATGTGCTTCATCGTTTCTCCGACAATTTCAACACGTTTGCGTTGAGTATGGAAGCCGCGAATCTGGAAATAGCCTTGGTTGCTTCCGCTGTGGAAATCGGAGGCCATGAAACTCAGATTCGCAACATTCAGGGCACTACAGTAATGACGATTCGTCTCTCTCAGTATTCGCCTCTCGCCCAGTTCCGTAAGCGTGTATTCGATATCGTGGTGTCTTCCATTGCGATTGTGATGCTATCGCCGGTAATGCTGATTGTGGCTTTGCTGATTAAAAAGGAAGACGGCGGTCCTGTTTTCTACACCCAGGAGCGAATCGGTTTGCGAGGTAAACCGTTCAAGATTCACAAGTTCCGTTCCATGTATGTGAATGCCGATGAAAAGCTTGCTGAAGTGGCCGCTGCGAACGGACAGGAGATGGGCGCTCGCGTAAAGATCAAGAAAGATCCGAGAATTACGAAGATTGGTCATTTTATTCGCAAGACCAGCCTTGATGAGATTCCTCAGTTCTTCGATTCGTTTGTTGGCACGATGAGTGTTGTGGGTCCGCGCCCGCAGCGCCAGTTTGAAGTGGACGAATACAATCAGGTGTATGCTACGCGTTTGCTGGTGAAGCCGGGCATTACTGGACCATGGCAGGTTTCTGGGCGTAATGATTTGAGCGAAGAGGAAAGCCAGCAGCTTGACGTCACGTACGTGCAGAACTGGTCGATTATGGGCGATATCGTATACATCCTCCGCACAGTCGGTATCATGATTAACCCCAAGGGTGCCTATTAATCCATGATTGCACCGCTTCCTGTTTACAGAAGCTGAGTTGTGATCAGATACGGCATTACGGATTAATCGTCCGTCTCGTTTACCCTAGTCAGAGCGCTCCCTCCCGGAGCGCTCTTTTGCTTTCCTACGTTGTGCAGACGGGGAATGTGCTTTTGCGAGGTGGAGTTTGTTTGACTGCGGGTGCGCTTGTTTTGTCTATAGCTTCACTTGTTTCTTGATGGGAAACAATTATTCGTCATATGCATATTTTTGCAGTTATTGGGATATGTTTATTCATATGATGAATATTGTGATACTAATGTGAAACAGATTCAACTTGTCTGATCAGATCAACCATAGCTAAGTATTGCCTTTTGATATAGCTCATATGAGATTTGGATTTTCAAAACAGGTAATTTGCTTTCCTCTGCGTATTATGGGATAATTAATGCAACATGGCGCCATGATTTCTGTAACGTTATCCCTCAAAGCTGAGGGTGGTCCCACGCGCTTTGGCGCGTTTGTAATATGCAACAGAACCTATAAAAGGGAATAATCATGCGTAGTCATGAGAAGCGGGCGAATGTGTGCCCGCAAACACAAGGCAAATATTTGGTTTCAGTAGTGTCGGCCGTTGTTTTTGCGTTTGCATCGCTGTTCGGAACACTGTTGTTCTCTGTGGATACGGTTGCGGTTGCCGCCGAATCTCAGGCGGTCGCGCAAGTGGGCAACGCAACCTACACGAGCGTGCAGGAAGCGATTGGCCATACGTCGATGAAGAACGCGACGGTCACATTGCTGACTGACGTTGCGGAAAGCGTTACGATTACGCCTCCGAAAGGCGTGCGAAACGTAACGTTTGACTTGAACGGTCATGTGCTGCAAGCCGATGGATCCGCTGCGATCACTGTGCCTGCGAACATGCAGCTCACCATTGCTGGACCGGGAACGGTTGCGGGCGGAACACAGCCTGCGGTCGATTGCCGTGGCGCGTTGCGCGTGGAGGGTGGCACGTTCACCTCGGATGCGACGCTGATGCGGTTCGCCGAAACGGATGGGACTTCCGCGCAAGGCAGTTTTTCGGACGGAACGTTCATCGCGCCGACGCTTTTCAACCTGTTGGATGACGCTAAAAACCTTGGCTATGTTACCGTTCGTGGCGGCGAATACCGGGGCATGATTCCAGCTGGACTGAACACGCTCGCCTTGTTGAGCGGCTCGTTCTCCGACACGTCGAATCTTGCGCCATACTTGGCTGACGCGCTTGGGCTGATTCCAGACGGCACTAGCGGTGACGGTACGGGTGACGGAATGTTCCATGTCGGCGACCTGGCGATTTTCAGCAAGCAGACTTCGGTGGAACTGGATCCTGCGAGCGAACTCCAACAGTTGAGCGCCGATGACCTACTAAAGTTGACGGAAACACAACTGAACGGCATCGCCGACTATCGTCTTGTGGTGGATAGTGACCAGTTGCGGGCGTTGAATGATCAGATCGATCGCGCAATGCAGGCGGTTGGAAAGAAGAAAGCCTTCGAAGCCGTGAGCCAGAGCATCACCATCACCGCCGTGCGCAACACGTCGGATGACGACCTTACGGACGCAAACGCGGCCCGGTCTTCCGGAATGCCGAATGAAGCTTCCTCGCGTGGCAGTGCCAATGCGAGTGGGGGAGCAGGTATGCAATTGCGCACTTCCGACCATGATGGCATAAGCGCACAAGTGACGGTAACCATCAAAGCCGTCGCCGAGCCAGAAAAACCAGAAGAACCTGGCAAACCCAGCAATCCAGAAAAGCCAGAGAAGCCGGAAATGCCTCGCTCCGGATCCGCAGTGCAGGCGCTCGCCATCATCTCGCTGCTGCTGGTGATCGCCTCCGCAATCTGCGCATACGCAACGGCCCGTCTGCGGTCGTCACGTCTGCGTAACTAGCGTTTTCCGCCCCTTTTCTCGGGTTGCGCAGACATGGAACGTGACTTGTGTGGACGGACTATGGTTGACCGCACAAGTCGCGTTTGCGCTGTCGGACAGTTCTCCTGACGGCTTTGCTGTGGTTCGTATCCGTCGTCGATGCGGCCTGCGGGCCTGTCGATGGCCGTAGGCCAGCTTCATAACTTGGTCTTTTCGGACGGGTATAATTGGGGGGGTATTGGAAAAGATAAGAGAAAACGAAGGGAAAGATGATTATAGGCTCAAAGACTGTGGCTTCCCATAAGGCTAGCCCGTCGACCCGAATTTCAAATGGGGGGCGTAATTCCAGCATTGAACTGCTGCGCATCATCGCAATGTTCATGATCCTTGCCCACCATTTCGTCGTCCATAACGGCTATGACGTCAAGAATCTTTCACTGGGACCTGAGAGGATCTTCTTTCAGCTCGTCATGCAGGGTGGCGGCAAAGTGGGCGTCATCATCTTCTTCACCATCTCCGCATGGTTCTTCCTCGACAAGGAACAGACCATCAAATCGAACTTCAAACGCATATGGATTTTGGAACGCGAAGTGCTGTTCTGGAGCCTTGCGCTCATGGCATTCTTTCTGGTTTTCGACCGTGCTGACTTCGGTATGAAAACGATCGTTCGCAGCGTCGCGCCGACCATTATGGGAATGTGGTGGTATGTTACCGCATACGCCACCTTCCTCGCCCTGCTGCCGTTCCTTTCCAAGGGGCTACGCGCGCTCGGCGAACACATGCATTACGCGCTTGCCATAACGGTGCTGGTGATCTGGGGACTGACAAGCTTCATTCCCGGAACTTCTGGAGTGAACGATAGCGTGTTCGGCTTCATCTACCTATTCATCCTCATCTCCGCGTACAAGTGGTACATGAAGCCGTTCACGCTCAAACAGACTTGGCTGATGACGGGAATCGGTCTGGGATTCTTCCTCTTGTACACGTGCGCTTCCATCGTGTTGTCGTTGTTCGGAATCGATGTGGGAATCTTCATCACCGGACCGTTCAAGCTACCCGTCATCATGGTGGGATTCGGCATATTTCTACTGTTCGACCGGCTTTCCTTCCGCAGCCGGATCATCAACCGCATAGCGCAATCCGCATTCGCGGTTTACCTGATCACCGACCATCCCGCCACGAGAACGCTACTCTGGAAACATCTGTTCGTACTGGAAGACCTCTACCAACAACCCTTCGCGATCCTGCAGATACTTGGCATCCTGCTGATAATCTACCTTGTCTGCACCCTGATTGACTTCGTGCGTCAGGGGCTGTTTGCTGTGACAGTCGACCGCAACCGTGGCCGCTGGTTCGAACTGGTGTGGAACGGAATCGAAAGCAAATCAAAACATCTGCAGGAAGAACGAACACTTAGCTGAGCTTGCTCGTGGTGTCAGTGCGGCAAATCATCTGTCACCACTGACACCACCATTGCTGATGAATGCAATTAACGGGCAAAGCGAAATCGAGATGCCGACTTCTTGCAGGCATTACAACAACAAAGCGACGTTCCATCGCAACTATGATGCCAACCGCAAATGTTCTCCCATCATGCCCTTGCCTAGCCTTGCGAAGCCAGATTGTGACGGGAACTGCCGATCAACACGGGAGCGAACCTGTCCATAATGAGATGAACAGCAACGCAGATAGCTACAGTGACAACAGTCACCAGCATCGCATATACAAGATTCGCTCGCAATGCATCTGTATTCATCCCAAGAATTTTCGCCATAACAAAAATCAGCACTCGTTTCACCGGTTCATGCACGCACATGATGGTAAGCGACGCCCTGCCAAGGAACTGCAGCAGCCGGCAGTCGATAGCAACGCAAAGCATGAGCGATGATATAAAACCAAGCAATGCTGCACATAGCATCCAAAATGGATTGCTGGTACTTGCGTCATTGAGGTTGACGCTTAGTCCGGTCAACTCATCGAATATCCACAGCAGGCCAAGTCCTGCCATACCGATGGCAGCAATAGACAACATGCAACGATATGCCTTCAGCTTGGATTTCTGCATGCATGGCATGAGAAAACGACTCAACAAGTAGCCAATGCAATAGAACAGCATGGAGAAAGGCAAGATATCAAGAGCCCAAGGAAGGCGGAGCCGATCAATCGGCAGATCAAAGGAATGCATGACCATGGTTGAGAAAAAGCTGACCGTGGCAAGCGTCGCGGCAACAGCCCAATCATACCGGATTGCTCTCTTTGATTTGACGAAGGTAAAGATCCCAAGGAACAACATCTCCGTAACAAACAGACAGGGCAGAAACCAAAGCACAGCATTCTGCGGATAATTACTGGTTCCGGCACGGGCGAGAAAAATGTTCGTCAACGCATTCGCGACGGAACCACTGCCCCCTAAAAAGTCGTTCGATAAGGGCCCAGTACGCGAAAGTCACTATTCCGAAGAACAGATACGGTATGAGAAGTCTTGTAGCCTTCTTCTTAAACGAGTCGAGGAATTGTCTTTCGTGGAACAACATGCCTGAGATGATGAAGAACAATGGCATGTGGAATGAAAAAATCCACGACACCAGACCGACAGACCGTGATGCGTGTCCCAAAACAACTAGTAGTATGCCGAAGCCTCGTAGCGAATCGAGTGCAGTCAGTCTAGAGCTTCTCGCCATGACATGTTTCTCTATATGGCCACCGCGCGAGCAAAACCATATAATACGCGATTTGCTTCGATCTGATTCATACGTCATGAGTACTCATTCCTGATAGTTCGAATTACTTGGAAACAGAAATCGAAAGGCATCGCCGCGACGTTTCTCCATCACGATTAAGAGCAGCAGCTGCAAACAGAGCCACATTCATGATATTAGGTGGATAGTTAAAGGATTGGTCCACGCAAAAAGCACAGAAAACGCAGAGTATTCCGATTGCGACAGTGTGGCTTTTACGACGTTGCCAGCATTGCCAGACAATGTATAGTAGTCCGCCATAAAAAGCGATTGTCGAGACAAAACCAAACATGAAGAAGAATTTCGGTAATCCCTCACCGCCTACGTTAGTATGAGGATTTTGCCCAAATAATATTTGTCTAAGAAGCTGCCAGCCATTCATTTGTGAAATAACTTCAAAACTCTGTGACCATTGTTCAGTTCTGCCGCTACCGGTTGGGTCAGCCATTGTTTGATTGACAAGCCGATCAAAAAAATGGCTGACGATAGTTTGCTGAGCATACAAGAAGACGACTCCAACTGCTAACAGAACGCTTCCGATGCTCAGTGTTATACCTCGTTTGCGTGGAGGCACCTGTTTGATGAATTGCGCAAGGAGGACGACTAAAAATAGGAAAAATGGAATTTGGATGGATCGTGAACCACTAAGCATGAGCCCAACCAAACCAAGAGCGAGTGCTAAATATCGTGTGATTCCCCAGAAGCGTGAAGATTGGGATCTTGTCAATAGAAAAGAAATACCTAAAGCATCAAAAATACCCAGTGAATTACCATTCTGATAGGTTGAGATGATTTTCTCGGCCGTGCCATCGGCTTTAAGTCCAATTGGTTTGTCGCTAATGTTTTGTCCCAGTGTGTAGGTAAGTCCCGCGACTGAAGTACTTTCGATGCCTGCGAAATACTGAATCAATCCATAAGCATTGACGATGATCATGGAACAAATAATGATTCGAGAGAAACGCTCTGGCGGAATTCTTGCCGCAGCGACCCCAACCAAAGGTGATCCTACAACAATGAGCATTTGTGAAAGAGTGAATGCACTCACTCCTTGAGCTAGAGCCATCAGCATGGATAGCGTGCCAAATATGAACAGTGTTCCGTAGGCTATTGTTAGTCCTCGGAATCGTTGCATCGTCAGTAAAGTCTGGTTTGGGCGACGAAGAATTATATATGCAGTGAGCAGTAAATTCAATGTCAGCGGCAATCCTGCAACTTGTGCTCCAGCTTTAGGCAATGCTGTAGTAATGAAGACATAAAGCGCGTCCATGACACACTCCTAGCATTTTACGTGATTCAGCGGGAATGAAAAGGAATACTGACCTAGCGCGACCTGTTTTGCATGAAGGACTTGATGCTTTGCCCGAGCGAACTTTGCCGTACTGGTAAGTCTGATAGACGTAAGAAAAGTAGCAGCTTTCTCTCTATAAACCTTCTAGTGGGAAACATGCGCAAAAGTCTCATAGTGTCAACCGTTAATAGAATCCGTCATAGCGGTACAATCCTGTATCAGCACGATTCCTGAGGTAGGTTGGCAATATTCATCTGAAGGAAGTTAAGCGAACGGCTTTTCGCTTCGGAGAGTAGCTGATTAGGTTCATTATAATCAATCTGATTATCCAGTAAATTGTTGTCGGCAACATGCCGATCTTTTAAGGCTAGGGCATCTAACAGGTCGAGCATGCGCGAGTTTGTGGTCTGCTTGACCGTAAAGAAGTGGAATGGTTTGTTGTACACAATAGAGAACACAGTGCCATGGAATGAATTTGTTACCACGGCTTTCGCATTGCGAATAAGGTTCACAAAAGTGTTAGGGGAAGCATTCCAGAAATAACGGTCCTGATCAAGTGTGTAATCTTCGATGGCAGTACCGATGGTATAGACTTTCACGCCTAGCTTCTTGGCAAGCCGACGTGCGTAGGCATATACCTCTTTCTGACGGTTGTAGCCGTATACCAGTACGTAGTCTTCAGTGGGAATGAAATCGCTGGCGTCAGCGATTACGTCCCAATCATCCTTCTCAAGCAGAAATACTGGGTCAATAACGGATTGAACATTACTAATGCCGAGATCTTCAAGCATGGGCACCGACGACGGTTCACGTACAGACACGGCATCGAAATCGGAAATCAGTCTACGATAACGATCCTTCTGATCGTCAGGAATTTCAGGCATGGCAATGCTGGCAGCATACGCTACTTTGCGAGCGCCTGCAGGCGCAAATGACAGGAAGAACGCATCATCTTTACCATTAAGCTTGTTCTTACAGTTCCAAATTTGGTCGCTGCCACAAATATAGACGTCGGACTGTGGCACATCGGCTTCAATTTCGGCAAGCGTGCGGTAGGTTTTGGTGCTCATGGGCACATAGTCCTCCAAAAACTTGCCGAACACTTTGCGTCCCTTGGCGAGATCGGGAAAACGTACAACGGCGCGTACCATACGGATGGGCAGTGGCTGCGTAGACGTGTAGTAGTACTCGGGGTTGTAGTCCAGTACCTTGGCGTCCACGCCCATTTTGCGCAAAGCGGTGTTCAGACCATAGGTCTGTAAAACAGCGCCGTAATTGGTCGGCCTACTGCAGGTGATGGTATAAGAAGTTACGGTCATGCTTATCTCGTCCTTTATGCTACGGAATGGTTTTATCTTGCAAGCTCTTTAAATCTCATGAATGCGCCGAATCTCACGATGAAGGTCGTAATGTTTGTGCTGGAGAACACCACGCACACCGTCAACGGCGTGATGTTCCCGGTCAGCCACAGAACCGCGCAGGCCGTGAGATTCACGATCGCGCTGACCATGATCGCCGCGTTCGCCCAAGTCGCCTTCCCGATCGGCGAGAGCGCTGGATAGCCGAACATGAAACTGAAATATCCGAAGAACACGCCGACCATCAGTATCCGCAGGAATTCGCCCGCGCTGGCGTATTGCCCTCCGAGGATCAGCACGCACAACGGCGTTGCCATCAGTTCCACCAGCGCGCACGCGAGGAACCAGAGAATGCCGCCCCGTAGCACTATGCGGTAAAACAGCCTGTAGTCTTTCTTGTTAACCATCGATGGGTAGAGTGCATCGCCGAGCGGCGGAATCATTTGCTCGCCAGCGGACGACAACTTGGTCGCGCCGGAGTACAGACCCATCTCCACGGATTCGGGGCTGTAGCGCATGCCGAGGAAAATAGATCCCAATGATCCGTTGATACTTACGGATATGCGGGATATGAAGAACCAGAAGCTGTCTTTCAACGCTTCCAGCATTTCCCGCATGGTGGTGCCGGTCGCCTTCAAACCGTCGCGTTTGAGTAGGGAGAACGCCCACAGGAGCGCGATGGTATCGAATATGATCATCGAGACGGGATATATGATCAGGGTGTCGTCGCCCCTCACGAACAACAGCGTCGCCACCAGGATTCCGGATTTCGCAGACACTGCGCGGATGGTGATGTCCTTCATGCGTTCGATGCCCCTGAAGTAGGCGTCCGGAAGCAGAGCCTTGGCGATCGAGTCCATAAAGAACAGCAGGATGATCACGAAATGGCCGCGAAGCATGTCTACGAACATCGTACATGCCAGGAACACGATCAACGTGCCACATGCCAGCAGTAGCTTGGTGTACGTCATCGTCGAGATGATCCGGGACATTTTTGCCTTGTCATCGCGATGCACGGAGATGGTCGCGGTGGTCGACAGCTGGAAACCATACTCCACCACCATCTGGAATACCAGACAGAATGACGTCGCGAATCCGATCACGCCGAACTTCTCCACGCTGAGCACGCGTGACAGGTACGGCAGGAGCAACAGTCCGATCAGATAGTTCGAAAACGTGAGCGCGTATAGGAACAACGCATTTTTTAAAATACGCGAATGTGATTTATTGTTCGTCACTAATCATACCTTCTGTTTTCTGCCGAGGCAGTAGCGCCAAAAGATGGCAAACCTGACCGTTAATGTCGGGCTTACAGCCACCATTAGTGATTTTGCCTTTTGTGAGGTATTGATTTCCATAGCAAGCGTCTTCAATGCAGTGTTTCGTGTGTAGCGTACGAGTTTCCTATAAAAAACGCGGTTATCAGAAATTGCCCCTGCCCGGATAAGATGTATCAACGCATACAGTGCGGTCGAAAAGTACTGATATTCCACAGCATTATCAAGCCTGCAACTCCGTGGTTTGAGATTATTTTTAATCATATCCATGGTTGCAATACCACCGTAAGCTTGTTTTTCCACGTTAGGCTTTTTTGTAGCAGAGCCGTTATTGTCGACGTTATACGTATATATGCGTCTCAATCCCATGCCAATTTGTTTCGCTCTAGGAATGACCTGAGTGTTAAATTGAAGTCCTTCGCCAGTTAAGGCATCTGGACGGAAACGGCTATCACCTATTAACGTTTTTCTATACAGACGATTCCAGACGCCCACATGAATTTTGTTGTATAGGATATCGCATAGCATATCTTCGGATGTGATGACACTAATGTGATCTTCGCTTATTTGTTCATGGAATCTCGACGTGAAGAAATTACGGGAAAAAGCAATATCGCCATCAGTAGACTGCATAATTTTCATTAGATATTCTACATAATCTGGTTCAATCCAATCATCGGAATCGATGAATGTAATATAATCTCCGGTAGCATTATCTAGACCGGTGTTACGCGCTCCAGAAAGCCCCATATTTTGGGAATGGTGAAAGACTCTAATCCGAGAATCTCGCAAAGCGAGCTTGTCGGCGATTTGCCCCGAACTATCCGGCGAGCAATCGTCTACAATGATAATTTCTAGATTTTGATAGGTCTGTTGCATGATCGTCTCAACGCAATGTTCAATATAGCGTTCAACGTTATAAGCAGCAACCAGCACTGAAACCAACGGTTCGGACCGACTCGTTGTGTTCTGACTATTCATTTCCCTCCTAATAATGTGATGGACTGACTGTGACGACTACCTATCATCACCTAATAGAACTTCGGCTAATTGCGCCATATATGATTCTTTGTTGAGTTGGGAGCGTAATGCCGCTCCGTGTGCTCCCATGGCCTTACGTTTGTCGGAATTTTGGGAAAGTTCTGCCATAGCGATAGCAAGCTGTCCAATGAGTTGATCGCTACGTTCAAGGATGATGGCTGACTGCTCATCGGCGTATTCGGGGATGCCCCCGGAACGAGTGGTGATGAGCGGCTTACCAGAAACCAAGCTTTCGATTACCGCGAGGGGTGCTGGATCGTCCCAAATTGACGGCAGTACGCAAATATCAGACATAGCGTAAATGGCGGGCATATCCTCATAATTCACGAAACCAGTAAAGATAATTCGATTCTTTACAGTTGGATTCGACGCCAGATCACGAAGTTTCTGTTCAAATGGACTCACGATATTCGAATTAAAGAAGAAAGCTCCGGCAACAACCAGCTTGGCATTGGGAACTTTCTGCGCTACTTCAGTAAACGCTTTCAGTAGTTCTTCAGCACCCTTTTCCGGAGTAAGGCGCCCGGAAAACAGGAAAACAATATCATTTTCGGCTATATTGAATTTCTTTCGAAATTCAGTCGCCTTGCTATTAGCCTCTTCCGAGCCAAACCGGCTTGTGTCGACGCCATTACGCCATACAGCTTTCTGATCTTCGCGCAGACCAGGCTCACCATGCTCTCTTAAATATGTGTCAAGCGTGCCAACAATATATTTGGATACTCCAAGTACTTTTTTGACTTTGGAAATCTCTTTAATGCAGCCGAAATCATTAAGAACTTCGTTATGCAGGTGGTAATACACTTTTCCCGCATATCGCTCGGAATTACCGTGCTTCTGCATGGTCATGAGCAATGTGGCATGGTTTTCGATCATTACTTTGTCGAAAGCCGGCTCGCCATTCTTTGTAGGCTGTGCGAGCTTCTTGGAAACCTTGTTGATATACCACAGGCGTTGCGCGATATACCGATAGCTCATGAGCTTCTTCTTGTGAAGCACATGCTTGGCTGCCCAATAAATGCAACGATCCGCCGCGCGGACCAGCAATGGCGTCTTGATAAAGCAGAAATCAGTATGCTTGAAATTGCCTTCACGCACTACCTGATCTACGCCGGGTGCCCAAGAAGAAAAAACAGTGAAATCAAAATTCGGAGTCTTCTCATTCTCCCGAACCATCATCATGTCCAACGCTTCGACAGCTCCGCCGAGAACATTCGGCACTGGTAGATAACCTGAAGTGATTACGGCAACGCGAGGATTCACAATGCCTCCTCCCATCCATTCGCACTTTTCGCACTGCTTACGTACAAGGAAGTCAGACGATTCGCGCTAGCTGAAATGTCATATTTTTCAGATAGCGCATTTGATGTTTTGATTTGCCTATTCGTTATTTGCGAGGAAATGTTGAGTAGAGTTAAAGTCCAAGAAGACCTATTTTCCAAACTTATGAAAGATGTTTTTTCAGAAATATCAGCTTCGTGCGGAACCTGATCGCTGAGGACACAGGGGCATCCGGCGACCTGGGCTTCGATGGCGACCATACCGAGACCTTCATAACGGCTCGGCAGACAGAAAACGTCGAATGCCTGGTAAAGGTGGTTGACGTCCGTGCGTTGGCCCAAGAACAGAATGTGGTCACTAATGCCGAGTTCTTGGGCGTGCTGCTGCACGTCTGACCTGTCTGGGCCGTCACCAACGAACGCGAGCATCGTGTTCGGCTCTTGCTTCAGAAGTTCGGCTAGAACGTCGACGAGGAAAGCCTGATTCTTCTGTGGCATGAAGCGACCCACATGGCCAATCAGGAACATGTCATCGGCTACGCCGAGTTCCTTGCGGGTTTCTTGGCGAATGACTGGGTCGAAATGGAACTTCTCCAGTTCGATGGCGTTGGGAATCACCGTAAAGTTAGCGTCTCTGCCGAACAGCCATTTTCCGGCATACTCACTGCATGCAAAACGTTCTGTGGGATAAAGGTTCGAGAACGGACGCAATGCAAGCTTCATCAGGTTTTTGACGAACTCGCCTTTGCCCATTGTGGAATGCGAGTGGGCGATACGGACCGGCGCCCCAGCCTTTTTGGCCGCCGACAGCGGAAAAACACTCAGTGCGTTGATATGGCTGTGCACGATCGGCCAGTGTTCCTCACGGAAAAGCTTGACCAGTTCCCGGCGGTAACGGAGAGGATGCTGGTATGGAGGGATACGGAAAACACGGCCGCCCAACGCTTTGATTTCCTCTTCTGGAACGCGGGTAGAATCGGCATCCACCAAAAAATCGAACTGCACTTTGCTGCGGTCAACGTGGCGGTAGTAGTTCATCACTACGGATTCGACACCACCGCCAAGCATTTTCCCCATGACTTGGGCTACTCGAATCGGCACTGGATTACCGTCCCCGAACCGGAATCAACCCGACATAACGGCCGTTATCGGCTCTTTTTGCAATCAATCGACCTGTGGTCGACATGTGAATCCCGTCCTTTCCCTCCAAATGAACCCCGAATTGGTGTTTTTCAAGCGCAACGCGAACCGCATAGGAACTGCCAAACCCCGTTCATTACCTTCCACAGTCGATTTTGGCATCCCCCTCAGACACACCCAGCCCCCGTCACTCACTTCGGTGGTATTCTTCACAGGTTTCCCATGAACACTTTGCCTGTTCGTGACTTAAAAACTGTGTTTGAAATCTGATTCAGTCGGTTTTCCGGACGTTTCTGAATGAGCAAAAAGAGCCGATAACGGCCGTTACGTCGGTTTTGCCGCCCCATCCGGACGGGGCGAGTGAATGCGTCTGGATAAGAGTTTGGATTCCCATGATCCAGGGGCCTTCGATTCGCATGCCCCGTATAGCGTGCTGATGAGCGTCTACCGGAAGGAGGATCCGTCCCACCTCTTGGAGGCCCTTGACAGCATGGTCAGCCAGACCGTCTCGCCGGAGGAGATTGTCTTGGTAGAGGACGGCAGGCTGACTGGTCCCCTGTACGTCGCAGTCGACGAGTTCCAGAGCGGCCATCCAGGACTGCTGACGGTGGTCTCGTACGGGGAGAACCGCGGGCTCGGCCACGCCCTCGCGTCTGGCCTTCCCGAATGCCGCAATGAGATTGTCGCGCGCATGGATTCCGACGACTACGCGTTCCCCGACCGCATGGAGAAACAACTCGGCGCGCTGTTAGGCGAGCATCTCGACATGGTCGGCTCTCAGGTCACGGAGTTCGTCACAGCCCCGGATGAGCCAATCGCCGAATCTTCTTTGCCTTGCGATAGCAAAGATATCGAAGCTTATTCGAAGAAACGCAACCCGTTCAGACATCCGACCATGGTATTCCGTAAGAGCAGGGCCCTGCGGGCGGGTAACTACAGCGGCGAATACCTGTATTTCGAGGACTGGGACCTGTTCAACCGTATGCTCGCGGACGGATGCAGGGCGCGCAACATAAACGAGCCGCTGGTCGCCATGCGCGTGAGTCCAGATTTCTACGCTAGGCGCGGCGGGCCGAAGTACCTGCCACATATCTGGAGGTTCAAGACCGCGCAACTGAGACGCGGATATTTCACCTTCTGGCAGTTCCTCGTATCCACGCTGCCCCACGTCGTGGTGTGTCTCGTGCCCAACGGCGTCCGTTCTTTCATCTACACGAAACTCCTCAGGAAAGGAACCAACCGATGAACGGTGTCACTAATGACAGTGGCCGTCCTACCGTGGCCGTAGTCACTTTGCATAACTCTCCCAATTATGGTTCTTGCTTGCAGACCTATGCCACGCAAATGGTCCTCTCTTCTCTGAACGCCACACCGTCGATTGTGGATTATTATCGCCACGACGCCATTCCGTCAAATGAAACCGAACGCGCGCTGAACGGCCAACTCGCAGCGAAAATGCCTCTTTTTAAAGTACCTGGAATTAAGGCCCTGGCCCGCATTCCCGTCAGCCGCATTGTCGCTCGACGCGCTAAGCCGCTGAACGAGTTCCGCCATTCCAAGCTTGCGCTGACAGCGGAAAAGTATTATTCCGCTGAAGCGCTGAATCAGAACCCTCCTGAAGCGGACATCTATTGTACTGGTTCCGATCAGGTGTGGAACAGTATATGGAACAAGGGATTCGACCCAGCGTTCTATCTGACGTTCGCGCCTAAAGGCTCTAAACGTATTGCTTATGCTGCCAGTATCGGCAAACCTTTCCTTGAAGAATGGGAAAAGAGACCCATGCGTGAAGCTCTTTCCAAGTATTCTCATATCTCGGTGCGTGAGGAACAGGCTGCTGAACTGCTGGACTCAATTGGCATTCACAATGCCGTACCTGTCATTGACCCCACGCTCATGCTTAAACGTGATGAGTGGTCACATCTTGCGGATAGAAGCGCGACTCCGAATCGTCCATACATTCTTGTGTATCAGCTCAACCGCAATAAAGAATTCGATCAATACGCCCGTCGCTTGTCGGCTAAACTCCAACTACCTTTGTATCGCATTGCGTATGGCGTACACGAACGACGAGCGGGCGAACACACTGTTGTATGTCCCAGTGTTGAGGGGTTTGTGGGTCTGTTCATGAACGCTGAATATGTGATTACCGACTCGTTCCACGGCACTGCTTTCTCCATGAATCTCGGACGGCCTTTCGTTTCCATCAGCCCAGGCCGTTTTTCTGGGCGAATCATGAACCTTTTGGAGATGACTGGTGAAACCAGTCGTTATCTCGATGACTACGGCAATCTCAGTATCGCGGAACAACCCATTGACTTCACGCGTATACAGAACGTATTCGACATCAAGCGTGAAGAAGCACGCGCATTTTTGCGTTCCGCCATCAGTGAATAAGAACGGCCGTGATTGACGAAAAGTACCTCACGCAAAGTGGAATAAGAAGAGGAACGACATGGCACATTCGATAAAGGACAGGCTTAAGGAATCGCTACCTATGCCTGTGGTTGCATTTGCTAAATGCATATTCAATGGCTACCCCAGCCTGATCATGGCATCGTTGCGTGAAGCGCGACGTTTCAATAAGGCATATGCCAAAGATACGTCCAAAGGACTTAAACAAATCGAATCTCGCATGATGTATTTCACGCATCAGATTGAGAAGGGTCTAAGCCACCAGGACTTTCGTTATGGATTCGGCAAGCGGCCTTTGCAGTATCTGGCCAAGACGATTCACGCATATTGTCAACTTAACCCCGAGTATGCAGATTCTATGCCATATACCTCTGCGTTGGCGGCATTGGGAGAATATCTGCGCAGGCATGAAGGACATGGTGAGAGCTTGGCGTATGTTCATTCCTTATTCCCTGCAGGGTTGCTTGAACGCGCCGAATCGACGTCTGGCTCAGAAGGTGGCAGTTTGCAATTCGACAGCAGTCCCAAGCGACATAACCAAACACGTACTTATCGTGAGTTAGCGGAAGAACGGCATTCGATTCGCGAGTTTTCTGACGAAACAGTCACTTACGAGCAGCTCAAGCCAGCGCTGGAAATGGCCATGCGGACTCCGTCTGTATGTAACAGGCAGCCTACTCGCGTGCGCGTTATCCTTGACAGCAACACTATTTCTAAGGCACTTGCCATTCAAGGTGGTTTCCGAGGCTATCCCACGCCGCCCGCTCTCATCTTGTTGACTTCCGACAATCGTGTGTTTATGGCGCCTCAGGAGCATAATGAGGGGTACACCGATGGAGGTCTATTCGGCATGAGCCTGCTGTTGGCCCTTGAAGAACAAGGCATTGCAGCATGCCCTCTCAACACCATGCTTCGCAATGGACCGGAACATGCTACGAGACGTCTTCTTAGCATCCCCGATAACGAGAATCTTGTTATGTACATTGCTGTAGGACATTTCCCGTCAGAATGCACCACTTGTGTCTCTCATCGTTTTCATGCCGACGATATTGTCACCGTGGTTGGGGAAACGAAGGACTGATTTCATGAATGATTCGATTCGAGTGCTTCACGTTGTTCCTTCATTGAATCGTGCGGCAGGCGTGGCGCGATTTGTCCGCAACATGGAACAGTATCACGATGAAAAGCGCGTTCATTACGATTTTCTCCATCACTCCACTCGTGATGGCGTATATATGCATGACAGAAGATACGATGAAGAGCTCAAAGCCTCCGGCTGTGAAGTATTTACCGTAAATTATGCGAGTGATGATTTACGTCGTTTCATACGCGAAGTGCGTGAAGTCTTTGCACGTGTAGGTTCGACTTATGACATTGTGCACTGCCACATGCCCAATGCGGCATTCTGTGTTTTACGTGAAGCCGAACGATGCGGAGTTTCGAACCGTATTCTGCATAGTCACTTGAACAACTCGTCAGATCAGTTCTTGCACCGTCTACGCAATATGCCGCTTAATGCTATCGGCAAAAAGTACACTACAGACCGTATCGCTTGCTCCGAGGATGCCGGGCGCTTTCTTTTTGGATCTAAGCCGTTCACGGTAGTTAATAATGGCATTCCCCTGGATCATTTCGTTTTCAGTTCTGATGCGCGGGCGTCGTTGCGTGCTGAATTCGGCATTGGTGAGAACGACTACGTAGTTGGGTGTGTGGGACGTTTTGTCAAGCAGAAAAATTATCCTTTTGCGGTTGCAGTTTTCCGACAAATTCTAAATGTCGCGCCTGACACACGCCTAGTGATTCTTGGCGATGGTGCTGACCGAACGGATCTTGAACGCTCTATCGCTGAGGCTGGCGTTGCGAATCAGGTAATTTTGCCTGGCGTTCGTACGGATGTCGATCGTTTTTACTCTATGTTTGACGTATTTCTTATGCCTTCTTTGTATGAAGGATTGCCGGTTTCTGCAGTGGAGGCGCAGGCTGCGGGGCTTCCTTGCGTGTATTCCACAGGCGTGCCGCGGGAGACAGACATCACCGGGACCGGTCGGTTCCTTGAGCTTTCCGATGGGTCAGAACGTTGGGCGCAGGCCGTGGTTGAGGCAACCTGTGTGGGGCGTCTCAACGATAATCCCCGTCTACTTGAGGAGCGGGGCTATTCTGCTGAGGCTAATGCGGAACTGCTGATGAGGCACTACGAAAGGCTTATGGGACGTTAGTTCATCACAAATTATTCCGATGGATTTGGCATGAAGGCTTGTATTAATGATTCCTTATCTGATTCTGCTTACGATCATACCAACTTCTGCATGCGCTTTACAGCCACAGTCGAATCGTAGAAATAAACGTATATATGTCTTCTTCATCTCCGTCTGTTTTTTTATTCTTGCTGCTTTTCGAGCGGTGACTATTGGAGTTGACACGAGACAGTTTGCCGGTGCTTATCAAAGTATTGCGTCTGATGGAACACTTGATTTTGAAAAGTATAGATACGAACATGGTTTTGTTGTTTTGTGTTTTCTTTTGTCCCGACTGACTTCCAATTATCAACTGTTACTCATAATGGTCGCGTTGTTCCTGACGGTCGGCACGGGACTCTTCTTCTACCACTTCTCCGAAGATATATCGATGAGTTTCTTCCTGTTCGTCACGCTGAACGTCTTTTTCTCGTACCTGAACACGATGAGGCAGGCGCTGGCTTCTGTCTTCGTCGTCATCGCCTTCTGCTTCTTCAAAAAAGACAGGAAAATCCTTGCGCTTGTCTTCGCCCTACTAGCGCCGATGTTCCACCAGACGGCATGGCTGTTCGTACTGATGTTTCCGATTATGCTGCGCAGGTTCACTAAGCGCACGTTCCTTGGGTACGCCGCATGCACAGTCCTGCTGTTCTCCCTTTCGGGACAGGTCACGCGGTTCATCGCCCTTGTCATGGGGAAGGACGAGTTCTACGATCCCAACCATTCCGGATCCAACTACTATGGCACCCTGATTATCTTCCTCTTCTACACGGCGATAGCGTTGACCTGCCTTTATCTTATCCGGAAGAAACTGAAACAAGGCGATGATCCGAATGCTGCGTTCTTCGCACATGCGCTGATGATGTGGATTCTGTTCTCCGCCTTAGGGGTGAAGGTCGAGGTCCTGTCGCGTTTCGGTGGCTACTACGCGCTCTTCGTGGTCGCCTTGGTCCCCTCCGCCTTGGGACTCAAGGACAAGAGAGGCCAGATGATCGTGGAATACGGGCTCTGTGTGGTCAGTCTCCTGTACTTCATGATTATCTGCATGTGCAGGCCGGAATGGTACGGGACCGTTCCCTACGTGTTTGATTTCGCCAATACGCAGCAGATGCTCCATTCGTTGATGAGCGTGGGTGTCTGATGATTATTCTCCTGATTGACTGTAACTGTTCTCAAAAAAGTGAGACATGAAGACACTTTATTTAATGGATTCTATGGAATGGCTAACGCTATCAAAATTTTTAATAGGAGAGAAGACAAATGACAAAAGATTATTTCGGTATTGCGGAACGAAAGTTGCGTGAACGCACTAATCCTTATTTCTCTGCCGCACGGCGTAAACGTCTGCGTAGCACAGATTTCAGTATTATTTCCAATAACTGCTGGGCTGGATTCGTGTATCGTTACTATGGCTTGCCTTATCAATCGCCTACGGCAGGTCTTTACTTCTTCGCTTCTGATTATGTGAAATTTGCAAGTGACCTGCGTCACTACATCGCCTCTACATTGGAATTTATCGATGCTCGGGATTCCGCTCATGCGGCAGCTTTGGAACGTAAAGGTGAAGCCGATAAGGTTATCGCCCGTTTGGATGACATCGAGGTGGTTTTCCTGCATTATCCCACAGCTGAAGAAGCGCGAGTTAAGTGGGAACGTCGATGCCGGCGAATCAACTGGGATAACTTATTCATCAAATTCAGTCAGATGAACGAATGCAGTGAACAAGACATTGAAGCTTTCGATGCCATCGACTTTCCTAACAAAATATGTTTCACTGCGCGACCCATGCCGCAGATCGAATGCGGGTTGTACTTTCCGGGATTTGAGACGAACAACCAGATCACCAATGACACGGACCGGTTCTGCCGGGGACTCGACTTGACTGCATGGCTGAATAGCGAGCCCGCACGATATCCGGAATCGCCCTCAGCACAGGAGGGAAGGTAATGGTTGCCAGCTCATCTATGCGGAATCCCACAGTCTCCGTGCTCATTCCCGCCTACAATGTCGAACGGTACCTGCCAGACTGCCTTGACAGCGTGCTCGCACAGACATATCGCAATCTCGAAATCATCATCGTCAATGATGGTTCAACGGACGGTACGCTGGCCATCTGTCGGCAATACGAAAAACGAGATTCGCGTATTCTTATTGTCGACCAAAATAATCGAGGCTTGGCGGAGACGCGCAATGTGCTCGTGAATCATGCTACCGGCATGTACGTTACCTTTGTTGACTCTGATGACAGAGTATCGCCTGAATATGTCGAGGAACTTATGAAGCTCGTTGAGACATATGATGTCGATATTGCGGTATGCGGACGGGATGTTATTGACGAAGAAGGACATAAATATTCGGATTCTCGCCCTGGTTTTCAGAATCAGCGGCTGAAGCCCCAGGACGCGGTGCGAGCGTTGAATTCATGGAGATCCTTTGAAATGAGCGCGTGGGGCAAACTTTATCTGCGCAGTTTATTCGAGGGAATCGAATATCCGAGTGGATACTTATCTGAGGATGGATTTACAACCTTTAAACTACTATATGCGGCTCGTGCCGTGGCCTACCGTGATATGCCGCTATACCATTATCTGCAACGTAATGGGTCGATTTCCAAATCGTCAAGGCCCAATCTCGATCATGTGCGCGCGGCAGACAGTCAGGCGGATTATCTGCTTACCCGCTGGCCACAATGTGGTCCAATTGTTGAAACAGCTTGTTTGATGGCAAGGATGACCGTATTCGGCTGGTGCTGCGCACGAGATATCCCGGTAACAGGCGCATTGCGCAAACAACTGTGTGAGGGAAATCTAAAACGCGCACGCTTCATACTGGCCAATCGTGACCTCACAGTAACAAAAAAAATACAGGCATTGTTGTTCGCATTAAGTCCGCAAGCATACCGCATAGTATTCAACATATTGAAAAACGAAGCAACAAATAATGAATGAGGAGATGAATATATGTCATACAACACGATGCAACTGCTGAAGCGATGGATCACACCTTTACGATCGTTAATGATTCGGCATGAACTAGAAAATAGAATAACGCATTTGCAGCAAAACGCTATTGTGCTGTTCAATGTACCAGACCATAACAATCTAGGTGATCATGCCATATCTATTGGTGAACGGACTTTTTTCCAAGATTATTTTCCAGATAGACAAGTATGCGAAATAACCACTAAGGAATGGTCATTGGGTGGTAGCGCTCAGCTATTGCAGAAATTACCGGATGATGCGCTGATTTTTTTCCAGGGTGGCGGTTTCCTCGGATCCTTATGGCAGTGGGAGGAAGATAATCTGTGTGATGTTGTGAGCAAACTAGGCGACCGAACCTGCATCGTGCTTCCCCAGACACTATATTTTAGCGATGGAATAGACGGGCGGGCGCTCAAAGATAAACGTATCAGTTTCTATGCCTCGCATCGCAATGTAGTTTTTTTCTTGCGTGACAAGCGCAGCTATGATTTATGCCGTCACGTACTGCCGGACAACCAATGTTATTTGTTCCCCGACACCACCTACTATATGGATGGTCATCCGGATTCCTCGATCCATCGCAACGGTGTAGTATTTTGTTTCCGCGTAGATCAGGAAAAGACTCTAGATGACGATATAAAGAGACAAGTTACTGACGTGCTGGAAAACTTTGGCGTTTCCATCACTGCTACCGACACTGTCATTGATTATAATGTTAAACCTTGTAACAGGCAGGCCGCTGTGGAAAGCAAGTTGGACCAGTTCCGCCACGCTCAGCTCGTAGTTACGGATCGTTTGCACGGCTTAATTCTATGTGCGATAACTCGTACACCCTGCTTGGCATTCAACAATATAAGTAAAAAAGTCCAAGGTGCTTATGATTGGGTCGCGAAAGACCCATCGCTGTTGCTAGTGACAAATGAGCCGTTAGACGAAGCGACGCTCAGCAGATTGCTTGCGGTCCAACCGTCATCAGATGACACACCCCGTATTCGTCTCAAACCTCAGTTTGACGATATGGCCCATACCATCCAAGTCCTCACTGGAGCCAGAGCTTCCCTCTGATATAACAATTATGGGTAAATACAAAACATTATTAATCAATCTTGGCCTGTTCACGCTCAATACCGTAGCAACCAGACTTATCACCTTTTTCTTGGTACCGCTGTATACATACTTCCTTTCGCAGGAGGAATACGGCATTACCGACATGGCTCAGACATTACAGATGGTGCTCATTCCTATTGCCACGTTATCGCTGAGCGATGCACTTCTCCGCTTCGCAATAGATGACCAAAAGCACGGCCGAAAATACTTTACGCTTGGCACTTATGGCGTAGCGCTGAGCTGCGTGGTAGTTTTTGCTTTGCTACCCGGCCTTGATCTACCAATATTTGGTGGCTTGGGCGATTACAAACTGCTGTACTGGCTCATATATTGCTTCGGTGCTTTGCAAACGTTATTTTCTTGTATGGCGCGCGCACTTAATCAGCTAAAGCTCATCACGGTGGCTTCTATTTTAACCTCTTTGATCACCTGTGGATCAGCTGCCATTCTGATCGCATTATTGCACTGGAAGGTCGAAGGCTTCCTGCTTTCCATGATTCTTGGTTATGCCGTAGGCTGTGCCACTTACGTGTTTGGTGGTCATCTATATCGTTATATTGGCTCCCACTTGGAAAAGAGCGATTTGGCGCTATTACGTCGAATGCTAATCTATGCGTTGCCGTTGATTCCTAATGCACTATTCTGGTGGGTGGGTACAAGCATTAATCGTTTTTTCATTACGGGCATGTTAGGCATAGGGGCCTCTGGTTTGTTTGCTGCAGCGTCCAAGATTCCTAATCTTCTCAATACTTTCTACAGTATCTTTCAGCAGGCATGGACCCTATCCGCGTTTCAAGAATTCCGCAAAACGGATATACGGTCATTCTTCAGTACTGTATTCGTCTTGCTGCAAAGTTTGATGGCTGTTGTCGCATCGCTGTTTATTCTTGGATCACAATGGGTAGCATCGTTTATGCTGCAAAAGGATTTTTACCAAGGATGGGAATTGATGCCGATTATCATCCTAGCTTTTTATTTCAATGCCCTGAATTCTTTTTTTGGCACAGTGTTCACATCAAGTATGAAAACTAAGGCTCTAATGACCTCCACCGTGGCTGGAGGGCTAGTCTGCATTGCGTTAACATGGGCATTGATTCCTTTGTACGGATTATGGGGGGCGTGCATTGCCAGTGTTTGCTGCAATGCTGTGGTACTGGCTATCCGAATTATGGAATCACGTGCGATTATCAATGTGCGTATTCCTTGGCCTTCATTTTCGATTACCCTGATATTGTTGCTTGTACAGACGGTAATAATGAGTGCTCACAAAGGTGCATACCTATGGATATCTTCCGCTTTATGTCTTGCGGTACTAGTCACTCAGGTTATAGGGTGTATGCCACTGATGCGCAAGGTCACTCCGTCGTTGCGTAGATAATGGATGGATAACGTCTGATTATCGAATCTGAATTTCTTCAGTCCAACAAACTAGGTGCAGTTCAAACGCTGGCGCACTTCAGATGTCGTCTCTTTGGTAAGGTAAAGACGAATGTAAGCCACGCCTTGATTATTGAGCTGAAGAAATTCAAAACAGACGATTGAAGGTATGGTTCCCTTATGCGTATGGCTGGTTGACTGCAGCGATTATGGAATGCCGGTCTGACTAGATACATCCTATTTGCCAACGACGCTGTGGTGCCCGAAAGATTGCGTACTTTGGGTCATGGCCGTCCGTGGCACGATGGTCAGTTCGCTTCCTCCAGCGTGCCGCCAAGCCGGGACATGTCGAGGTAGCGGCGCGAGCTCCACTCGTTCGCGGTCACGTACCGTATGCGCACTCATACGGGCATCAGCGCGCTGTCGCCGTCCGGGAAGCTGCCGACGACGCGCGTGCGGCGGCGGATCTCCCTGTTCAGCCGTTCGATCATGTTGTTCGTGCGGATCCTCCTGCGGTGCTCGGCGGGGAACTCGGGCAGGAGGTAGGTCGTGGCCTCGCCTATGCCCTCGCGCAGGCACCTGGCGGCCGCCTCGAGCCTCCGCCCCTCCATCTCCACGGGCGACCCGCTCGGCTTTGGTGGTGAGCTCGAGCCCGTAACGCCCGCGCGGTACGCCTTCCATCCGCCGGAACGCTCGTACATGGACGGTCCTGGCGATCTCGTCGGCCTGAAGCGTCGGGTATCGCGTTGAGTATCTCCGGTGACCTTCTGAGTGACGAGCCGGTCAAGCCTGGCCCCGGGCATGTGCCGGTCGATCCGTATGATGTTCTCGGGCATGGTTCCGTCTCCTGGTTTCCAATCGCGGTTTTTCGTTTTGGCGAATGAAAATCGTACACAGGACGCGGGCCATGCCCTCTTACGTCAGGGCTGGAATCCGAAAGTGCGTAAGAATTCGGGCGTTATCCTCAAAGTACGTAAGAATCTGGACATTATCGCATTCTAGCAATCGTAGTTCTGAGGTAGACGAGTTAGAACTGGAGGAATTAGATTTAGATTCGTCGTGAGTGGCATAAAAATGAAGTCTTTGTGTAGCAGAAGTGTGCACTATCATGAGTAGAAAAGTGTAATTATAAGTGGAGGCAATATGCGACTTGAAATCCGGAACATAGGTAAGGTTCGGCACGCCGACATTGCCATTGATGGAATAACAGTGATTGCAGCTGCCAATAATACCGGCAAGAGCACTTTGGGGAAAGCGTTATATTCCCTGCTGTCACCGTTCCATAATTATGATTCCAATGTGCGCGATAGGCTAGTGCGGTCCGTTTTTCGGGCGATGTCTCAGATGGCTCCTATTGCGATAAAAGATTCACGTTCCTCTACCGGTGTGTTTTTGGAGGAAACGGTGAGTAGCCGAACTATGAGGGTGCTTGCCGAAAAAATAGTTCAAGAGGTTCAATATGGTTCGGAAAGGAGCGAAGAGGACGTTTCTGCGGGTTTCTTAAACATTGCTACACAAGATGATGGCGAGTGCAAAAAAGAATCACTTTCGCAAGAGAGATGGCTTAGATGGGATGATTTAGAGACAATTAGCTCTGCCGCTAAGCATTTTGGCGAGGATGAGAAATATATTGTCATTCGTCAGCGTATTGCAGAATTGCTCAGCGTCTCGGATGAACAGAATGCTCAAATAATTACGCAAAGAACATTTGAAACCCAATTTGGGGAACAGATTAAGGGACTGTTTCCTTCTTCAGGTGATGAGTCCGAGATCGTATTTTCAGATGATCAGAACAGAAGAGAAGTCAAATTCATTGACAATAGATGCGTTTCAAGTCTCCCTGCAACGAACGAAAGACGAAATATCTACATCCTTGATGATCCTTCTCTGATCGATAACATCTCAGTTGCGCACAGAAGAAGACCATCCTCGTCATGGGGGCCTAAATACAGAGATGAACTTATCGAGGCGATGCTTAATCGAATGGAAGATCTTCGGTCGGATATATATGACGATTTGGCTGGGTCGGTAGTCGCGCAAGAAAAAATGCAGGAAGTATTGTCGGTGTTCGATAATGCGTTTCACGCTGTTCTCGCGCCATCTCCGTCTGGCTTGGTAATCAATACTGACGAGAAAGTAAAAAATCCGATTCAGGCCGGCAATGCTTCTATGGGGGTGAAAGCATTTGCTATTATCCGTTTCCTTATCGAGAATGGAATCGTTTCAGATGATGACATACTCGTTCTGGATGAACCGGAAATCCACTTGCATCCTGAATGGCAGGTCACGTACGCACACGCATTGGTGCTTACGGCCAAAATACTGAATGTGAAAATGCTCATTACTACGCACAGCCCGTACTTCTTGCAAGCCTTGGTGGACTATGCGTACATTCTCGACTATTTGGATCAGACGTCGGTTTACACTGCTGAGTCGCAGGATGATGGCTCTTCGACATTTGTTCAACTTGACGATGCAGGTATTGCTGATACTTTCGATAGAATGGCTCGTCCCTTCTTGACGCTTCAGAAAGCGGTCGCTGAGAAGGATATGAAAGGGTGAAGCAAAATGCTGACGCCAGATGAATGTCTTTCTTTCCTGAAGATGCAGATGGATAGGTTCTTGGAGACTGATCCAGATAAGCAAGATGAATTTGGCGATCCCGTTGAAACGATTGCTCGGTTGTCCTTCGACGAGAGCAGGGGAGAATCGCTTGTAGAGAAAGATGTACGGCAAATCAACTTCGACTTATATGCGGAGACATTCCGTGAAAACCATACTGTGTCGTCTTCTCCATCGTGTGATGGACAGAACGAATCAGTTGACGGTGAACAGCATGAAATACTACGGCCCTCATCATGTGACGGTCTAAGCAAATCAAATATCAGTGATAATTTTTTTTGTTTTGTTGAATATAAAAACGGTAACATCGTTGCTTATGATCAAAAAACTGGCGTTTATACAATTAAACAGAAGCCGGCTCAGGAAATAGAAAGAAAACTGAATGATTCTGCTTATATGCTGGAGTGCGATGGGGTGATAAGTGCCGAAGTTCTTGGTCGACATTTTGGCGTGATCGTCGTTGTCCGGGATGAAAGGGTGCAACGCCAGAAGGATTGTATGGTTTCTGTTGGACCAAATCCTTTGCTTATGCATATACAAGATTCAGTTCGTGAATTTAAATTGCATAAAGGAATCAGCGCCTCCGAGTCTCGTTATAGTTGGGTTAAAATAATGACTGTTTCCCAATTTACTGAGGTTTACCTTCCATTTCTTGAGGATGCTCGTAAAAGCGTGAATTGAGAAGCGTGATTTGTTTTTCGAATGTGATAGAGGTCCATCGTGTTGTGTCTGTTTACTCGTTACTCGTGAGGGTTTCAATAAAGCACGAAGGTCGTCTTTCTGTAAAGAAGAACGACCTCCGCAAACTGGACACTGCCCAACTTTATCGTGAATAAAAGTACATGTAACCGCATAAAAAAGTACATTCAGTTTTGCTGTCTGCACAAGTCCGGAAAAGCGGCGTTGCGGTAGGTTGTGTAGACGCGAAAACTACATGAAGGTCACGCGAATGCGCCATGAATGTCCTAGACGAATTCAGGTGGGCGGTGCTGTGGTCGAAATAGCTGCGTAAGAAGAAAGATTGTATCATCCTCTCGATTTGATGCATTAAACGGAAGCGGAAAGGACAAATTTTTCTGGAGGACTCTGACCTATAACCACAAACACTACCGATTGTTTTGTTAATTTTATGGTTCACGTCTGAGTTTGCATATGTCCGATCACCACGGACTTGCACGCTTTTGGGCACTACCCAGCTGAAATCAGTGTGCCCGTCTGCCTGTGTTCTAGTGGGACTGTGTTTTTCCGTCGAATGGTCGCTGCGATATTCCTTGCGCATCAATAGCGACTACCAGTAGTATAACGAGAAAAAATGTGCTGGTGGTTAAGACTGACTTGTTCCGAACTTGCTTAACTCTGTAATGGGCATACTTTTCCTTGGTTGTGTTATGCATAGCATGTGATTCGCATATCCGACGCTAAGCTTAAAATCAGGATATGCGAATCACATGCTGTTACCTATCTTTTACAAATAAGGAAAAAATAGGTGTTATACTACCTTTTAAAGGGTAGAGATAATCACAATTGTGAGAATCATGATAACGATCAGATCCTTCATTATTGCTCCTCCTTTCGATAAAGAAGATGCCAGCGATGATTTAGAACGTTGACGTTGGCATCTTGTTTTATTTTGTCAGTCCGTTAGCGTCGTTCTGCGCACTGAAGGTCTGACAGGAATTTTTCTCTCTCTGCCAGAAGCTGTTGCTTGGCGTTGATTTCCTCTTTTAAAGTGTCGACTTCTTCTTTGACTGTCGAGATTAACTGAGCAACTGTAAGTATGCGAGACTGTGGCTCAGTCTCAAGCGGTTGAATTATTCCGCGCTTGAGAGCAAAATCTTCCACATCACTCCTTTTGAAGAAAAGCTTATTACTTTTTTTTTGTGATGCGAGTTTCCCTTCCGTGGCAAAACGTGCGACACTGCGGCGAGTCACATGCAAAAATTCAGCGGCTTCCGTCGAAGACATCTCAGATTTGTCGATGGGGGCTTCAGGCTTGGTTTCCATGGTTCCTCCTTACTTAGTTAAGGATAACTGGATGTGGCGACATATGAGACATTGGAGAATGCGACGTCCTTTCGAGTTGCTGGGACAATACTGTCGACTAAATCAGAAAAATGATAACATAGCTCAAGAACAAATGAAGCGGGGAGACGTTGGCGATCTCGATATTTAGTTCTGATCGGACGTAGTGAAGGAATCTTGCTGCATTCCGTCTCTGGATCCTCAATGCGCTGGTGGCACCACTAGCAGATCGCCTTGATCCGCCGCGCTAGGGACAGGCCGCGGTAGTGTCGCAGCATGTCTCGGATGCGCGCACTCCACGACTCGATGAGTTTGCTCGAGGACGGGATCGGCTCCGCGCACCCGTCCGGCGGGTTGAGGAACGTGAATGGCTGCCCATCCCTGATCCGTCCGTGCACCATCCGGCGGGCCTTGGCCAGGCGCATGTGCTGGTCCGCGATGATGTCGTCCTCCCAACGGCTCTTCTGGTCGAGGAATCCGGCGAAGTTCCGCTCTCACTGGTTGTACGACGCCATCCACTCGGTGGCCGTTCTGACGTCCGAGACGCGCGACGATGTGGTGACGCGATCCTAGACAGCAGCGACGACCAGGCCGAGCACGTCTCACTCCTCGCCACGTGCCATCCGACCACGTGGCCGCCGGAGATCGCGATGAGCACAACCGCGTCGCGGTGCAGGTGGATGCCGTCGAGGTGCACCACGTCGTGCGTGGATTGGCTGCAATGTGTTAGGCAGTCCGATGAGGGACGAATGACGTGGGATTGGAGGCCGACGATGGCCGACCCGAAACATCCCCGCCATTACGACGAGGCGTTCAAACGGCAGATCGTGCAGTCGTGCGAGAGCGGCAAGCCATCCCGGGAGATTAGGGCCGAGTACGACATCGCGCGATCGGCCCCGCGGCGCTGGGTCCAAGGCATCCGCGACCGGCGGTTGGAGATGGAGGCGGACGTTTCAGGACAAGCGGCGCCGGTATTCGCACGAAGGCAGGCGTGATACGGGCCAACGCCGCCCGATATCGGCGCGATGCGGGATGCTGGGCGTCCCCGCTCCACCTGTTACTGGATGACCGGGCGTCCCGGGATGGAGCGTGTGGATCCGATCGCCGGCGACGTGCGCGCGGTCCGGCGCGACAGCCGCGGACGCCCCGGCGCCAGGAAGATCAAGGCTGCCCTGGAAAGGAGGGGCGTCACCGCGTCCAGGAGGCGCATCGGCGGCATCATGCGCGAACGGGGGTGTGTGGTCGCGTACACGCGCAGACGATTCAAACCGCACGGGACGCGGGTCAACGAGGCGAAGCTCGCGAACCTGCTGGACTGCGAGTTCGACGGTTACGCCCCGCACACGCGTCCCGCGAGCGATCTTGCCTATGTCTGCGTCGGCGGACAGGCTGCTGAAGAAGGAACTCGTGTACCGGAACCACCACACCACGATCGAGTAACTGAGGCATGACCCCGATGACTGCGTGTGGTGGTCCGACGACCGGCGGCTCCACTCCACCCTCGGATACCGAAGTCCGAAGGAATTCACCGAACAAGGACTCGTCCTCTAAGAAACCGTCCAACGCACCGTTGCCAATCTAGGGTGTATGATTTGTCGCGGAATGTCGAGCGGAGCAATGAGGCTGGTTTGGAGAAAGAGGGATCGGTCATGGATGAGTGCGAAGTTAAAGGTGTCACTGATATGACGGATTCTCAAGAAGTGAAGAATGTCTCAGAACAGCAGGACGCTCTTGAGCTGAATCCGCTGTATCCGGAATATCAGGCGGAACATCATAGTGAATATGTCGATGCTCTCAAAAGTGCCATAGGAAGTGATAAGAAGGGCAAGCTAAGAAATATAGCGATATCTGGAACGTATGGTTCGGGAAAGAGCAGCATCCTCGAGAAAGTGGTCGAAGACCTTGAAGGGGTAAAACCGTGTAGCACAAAGAATATTTCGCTTGCTCCGCTGGCATCCTGTTGCGGTAATGCTGAATGGCGATTTGATAATAATGAAGATGGGCTTGGCTCTAAGGACCATACAGATGGTTTTTCGACAGACGCTCAGACGAATCGGATTCAGCGGGAGATTGTGAAGCAACTGTTGTACGGTGTCGATCCGAAAGATGTCCCGCTCTCTAGATTTCATCGGATTCATGAGAAGAGCAAATGGGAGAAGATAGGGTTTTCCTTGCTGACGAGTGTATTCCTGACGATGTTGTTGGGGACATTTTTCGGTGATAATTTAGGTAAATTCGGGCAATCGTTGTTGTCTTCTTTGCCGTTTATCGATAAATGGGCGATAAGTCCATCAGGGAAGTTTTTGCTAGGCTATGTAGTCTTGCTAGTGCTTCTTTTCGCGGCGTCATGGATGATCTGTTCTTATCTTCTAAAAAGCAATTTGAAAATCGGACAAGTTAACGTGAGCGGTGCCTCGTTGAAATTGGACCAGGGAGTTGACTCATACTTTGACCAGTATCTTGATGAAATTGTATACCTATTCGAAAAATCAAAGATCGAAACCGTGATTTTCGAAGATCTCGACCGATTCGAAAGCCCTGAAATCTTCGATTCATTACGTGAATTAAATCAGATTCTGAATGACGATCCAGTTATTACTGGGGAAAGATCTCGTCGAGATGGAAGAACTATCCGTTTTATTTATGCAATAAGTGACGCTGTGTTTGATAATCAATGTATCAAGGCCTCGGAAGAAACGTTAAGTGAAGGAAGACGGATAAGAGCTTTCTCACGTGCGAAATTCTTCGATCTTATTATTTCAGTAGTTCCGTTTGTCAGTTCAAATAATTCCCATCAAACGGCACGAAACGCTCTAGGCGATGAAATCACTCGAATAGACAAAGTCGGAGATCTACTTGAAGACGTCGCCGGTTTTATTCCAGACCAGCGTACTTGGATAACGATCCGCAACGATTTCATCATGTACAGCAGAAGACTGCATGTTAACCTGGATGAGAAGAAAGATGAGGAGAATGCTCTTGGACTATCCGCCGCGCATCTTCTCGCATTTTTGATTTATAAAAACTGTTATCTTGCAGATGCGGAAAAGATGCGAGAAGGCAACAGCAAGATCGATAAAATATATTCGACTGCACGGAGCATTTCCACAGATAGCATCTATAGGCTATCCCAATGGCGCAAAGGCGCGCAAAAAGATTTGGAAATGGCTTTAGACTCTATGGAGGCGGATAGAATTGCCTCCCAGTTGGTGCGGCGGACGAAAGAGTGGATTGCGGAACTTAGCGGCGGAAAAGTCGATGATGATGACATTAATATCTCTGGACATAGCGGTTCTAAATTGAGCGAAGCACGCACCTGGGAAGAGCTTTCAGCAAAGCGAAAGGATTCTATAATTAGGATTACCGCTTCTTGCTATGGCGAATCTGGTTGGCATTCGATTGAAGTAACACCTACAAAACAAGCTCTTGAAAAAAATCTTGACACGACAATTGACATCAGTCAGCTGACATTGAATGCTGTCAATCAGAGGATCTGTAAAATTGAAAACCGCATTGAAAATCTGAGAACAGGTGATTGGAAATATCTTCTGAATGATAAAGCCTGCGAGATAGATTTCGAGGGTCCCGACATGTTCGATGATTCAGACCGCCAGACATTGTCTCAGTTTATCCAAGACGATCTGCATGAACAGGGTACGTTGCTATCAAGTTTGATTGCCGGTGGTTGGATCGCTCAAGATTACAAGCTGTATTCCACGATTTATTCAGATGAAGGCATGTCGAGGAATGCCCTAAATTTTGTAATACACAATATTAACGAGAACAAATCTGATTTCTCTTTCCATCTCAACGATGCGGATGTACAGAATGTGCTGAAACGCGTGCGACATCGAGATAATTCTCTCTTCGGACAAGCGTGGATGCTAAATATCAGTATTCTCAACTACCTGGTGAAGTCAAAAGCAGATGAAGATAAAAAGACGCTACGCATGGTTATCTCGTATCTATCTAACTTGAAGGGTATAGCAAAGGATTTCTTGCTTGCATTTCTCTGCGATGAAGAAAACAAAGCAGCTGAAGTTCTTGAACTGCTTGCGGCAGACCCATGCTCGGAGATACTAGAGTTCTTGGCAGGCGATGTTGCTCCGTTAGTTGACACTATAACTTTGTGTGATTTCCTAGACGTTGTACTGCGTCATTTGAATAAAAATGTTCAATACAAAGTTTCCGATACCCTCAATAATTTCATTCAACAACATTGGGAATCCATTGCCGTCTTCAAAGATAATTCTTTAGATGAAGAAGCGACAAAGCAACTCGACAAGGTGCTGCTTGACTCGCGCTATTCTGCTCCGAACCTGTCTTGCTTAAGTGAACCATTGCGCAGACTCCTCGTTGAACATGATGGGTATGACTTCACTAGAGACAATTTATTGTGCGCGATTGGTGACTCCCAAAGCGCTTTTACGGAACGTAGAATGCTACCGTTGAGCCAGATCAAAAGCATCTCCACACCCATCTACCAATACATCATTAAGAATGTCGACAGATATCTTGCCTTCCTGGAAACATCTGAATACGCGCTCGATTTCGATGATGGGACTGCTGCCTCGGATGTCGATTCAGCTATCGTTGCGGTGTTGGGGGACTCCGCGCAATCGGTATTTGACAATCATGAACCAGAGGATAGAGGGAAGGAAGTTGAGCAAGTTATTAGCGGAATAATCAAGAAGCATTCACATACTGCTCGAATTCTTCATTTTGAGTCGGACGAATTAAAGAACAGACTTTCTTCGGGGATTGACGATGAAACACGGAAGCGAATCAGCATCTCTTGTGTCAATGAGTTACTGCGGTATGATGCGATTTGGTTTACTCCGATGAATCTGCAGACCGTGTTGGAGTCTGTTGGGGATGTCGAGGAGTCGGATGCGTGCGGTGAGTGGCTAAAGCTGCATTCCTCCTTTGAATCAACTAAGGAAGAATCAGAATTTGACAGGGGAAATCTTGCGGTCAAACTGTTGAACCTGCCTCTTGATGTTTGCAATGCGAAGAAAAAGGAATCGCTGGTTCGCTCGTTGCAGCTCGAATCACCACTTTCGGATGAGCAGGTTTCCAATATTAAAGTGGGTGATTCCAGAGTATTCGATCTTAAACGTGAGCCCGATGTCTATGCGCGATTGTTGGATGATAAATCGATTATTGGCGACACTGAAACCGCCTTTGGAATGATTCCTAATATTTGTTGGGAAGCACGTCGAACGTGGATGCTGCGATCTGCAAAATTTATTACTTACTTATCGCCGAATCTTCTTGGACCGAATGAGGCATGTAGGATCATCGCCGATGAAGATACTCATCTTGAACCTGTGCTGCAGAAGATAGTCGAGGATATGTCTGTCTATATTCAAGATGCAGATTTCGATTATCTTTTGGAAGCGGCAAAGGCGTGGATGAGTCATTCCGGCAAAACTGTAGACAAGGATAGAACCGAATTGTTCGACGAGCTGGCCAGCAAGGATGAACGACTACATGGAGTAAAGGAATTGTGGGAACTTGGACTCGAATCGAATCTATGCGTAAGAATGATTAATCGAGCGTTTGACGAACAAGGTATTGACGATGCCAATATTGGCGTGGCTCGAGAGATCATCCAGCATCTCGATGTGTCCTATAGACAGTTATTCAATGATAAAAATCGTACCTTGAATACTGATGATGAAAACTTTGTCTCGTTGATTGCAAAACTGAATCAATACGCTAAGCGAAGTGGTATTACCTCAGAAGACATATGGAGAAATCCTCAGAAAAAAGATGGATTTACCAAATATACCGTGGCCTTTTCTTCTGTAGAAAAACTTAATGAAAAGCTTGATTTACTGCAAAACCAATCAGCAATTAATAATTGATCCTCGTTCGTCTTTGCACGCGTTGTTTTGTCGTGCGGGTCGCGCTCTGCCTATCGAGTATCCTGATGTCTTGTTGTTTATGCGTTGTATGTGATCGAATAAAGGTGTTCGGCGTCGGCACTTGTTTCTGTACACCGTGAGCGTTCAATTTGGATATTGCCGGCGGTGACGGTGCCGGTGGAATAAGAACACCGGCACCGTCTGGTTCCTTGATAGATTCCCGAGTGCCTGTCAACCAAACTGATGGTTCTCGGGAGGGAGGAAATGACGACACCGGTGTGTGTCCGACAGCGTATCGGGCAGCTCGACCGCCAAGGCCTGAGCCACAAGGAGATATCACAAAGGCTTGACGTATCGCGCATGACCGTGGTCAGGTACGCCGACTGCGGCGATTATTCGCCCAAATCGTCGGACGGCGCCCGCGCGGGCAGATCGCTGGTCGACGACGGGTACGCGGCCATCGTGGACGGATGACCGGCCGCCGACCTGCGCATGCCGGTCAAGCAGCGTCATACCGCGGCCCGCGTGTACGAGCGGCTTGTGGCGGAATGCGGGTTCACGGGCTCGTATTCGTCGGTGCGGCGCTGGGTCAAGCGTTGGAGGCAGGAGCATCGAGCGCAGTCGGACGGCTTCGCCGAATTGAAGTGGGCGCCGGGAAGCGCGCAGGTCGATTTCGGCCAGGCCCGGGCCGTGGTCGCGGGTGTGGAGCGGGTCGTGCGTTTCCTGGCGGTGTCGTTCCCGTATTCGAACATGCGCTGGGTGGTGGCGTTGCCTGGCGAGACCTCGGAGTGCGTGTGCCAGGGTCTGCTGGAGGTGTTCGAGAGGACGGGCATGGCGCCCGGGGTCGTGGTGTTCGACAACGCCACCGGCGTGGGACGCCACCACGCCGACGGCACGGCCGCCCGGATCCGCCTGTTCTCCCTGTTCTGCGCGCGCTACGGGTTCGAGCCCCGGTTCCGCTACCCGTATTCCGGCCACGAGAAGGGCAACGTGGAGAACGCCGTCGACTTTCGCGGGGTGCAACCTGATGGTGCCGATGCCATCGGCCGAGAGCTTCCGGGCGCCGGCCCGCGTGTGGCTCGACGCGTGCGAACGCGTCTCCGGGTCGGACCGCTACCGGCACGGCGTTCCGGTGCGGGAGTTGTTCGAAGCGGAGAAGGACCACATGCCACCTTTGCCTGGCGTCCGGTTCGACCCGTGCGACTGGAGGAGTGTGAAGGCCGACAAGACAGGCATCGTCGTCATCGACGTGAACCGGTATCTGGCCGGCCCGAGATGGCGTTCGATGCGTTTGCAGGCCGGGTGCGCGTCTTCGAGATCGAACTTCGCGATCCCGATGGTGGGCATATCGTCACGTTGGAACGCGTGTGGGGCCCAGGCGGATCCGGCGAGCCTGCTCGCGATCATCGCGCGCAAGCCTCGCATATGGGGCGAAAGTCCGATCAGGAACGATTTCCCCGGGTCCGTGCGCTCCCTGCTCGACCGCATGGACGGACACGCGCGAGCCAACCTGCTCGACGATATCCGCGCCGTGGCCGCCGGATGCGGGTTCGCCGCCACCGTCAAAGCGGTGGAGACCGTCATCGACGCCGGACGGACCATCGACCGCGCGGCTATCGCCACATGCGCCAAACGCATCCTTGAAGGCAGGACGGCCGAAGGCGGACAGGGTCTGAAACGCTACGACAAATACATGGAGGAGACCGAATGAGCACGCAATGCGGACAGCCTCGCAAGCGCGGCGGGCGCGTGGTCGACAAGGCCACGCCCGAACGGGTCATGGAACTCGCGCGGAACCTGCCATTGACCCACTGCGTGCTGCGCGACGCCGTCGAGAACGCAACCCCGGGTCAGCTCGGCTTCCTCGCCAACCTGTTCGAGAAGGAAAACGCGAGCCGCGCCGGGGCCAAACGGCGGCGGCTGCTCAAACAGGCCGGCTTCCCCAGAACAAGACCCTGGACGGCTACGACCGGGGGCATGGCCTCGTTCCCCGCCGACTGGGAACGCGAGCGGCTGGAAAGCCTGGAGTTCGTCGAACGGGCCGAGGACCTCGTGCTCTACGGCGACGTGGGCTGCGGCAAGACCCACCTGGCCATCGCGATCGGCGTGCTCGCCTGCCAACGCATGATTCCCGTCAGGTTCTTTACCGCCTCGAGCCTGGTCATGCGATTGAGGAAGGCCAAGGACGAGAACAGGCCGGACGCCGAGCTCAAAACGATCGGCAAGGCCGGGCTGGTCATCATCGACGAGCTCGGCTACCTGCCCATCGACATCGACGGGGCCAGACTCCTGTTCTAGGCCGGCGCGGACAGCTACGAGACCCGCAGCGTCATCTTCACCTCGAATCTCGAGTTCGGCAGGTGGGGCGACGTGTTCGGCGACGGGGACATGGCCGCCGCGGTCATCGACCGCATCGTGCACCATGGCAGGATCATCCGCTTCCACGGCGAATCCTACCGGAACAGGCACTCCCTCATGAAATAAGCCAACCAGACAACAAAACAAGGAACCGGCCGCCGATGGTGTTCAAGTTGAACGCCGACTGTGTCCAGATTAAGTGCTGAAAGCGTCCACCTCGATTTGACGAAATACACCTGCTCGCGATCGACGAATGGCTCGTCGACAAGCCCGACGAACCATTCAAACGATTCCTCCTGGAGCTCATGGAGCTCCGGTGCGACACCGTCAGCACGGCGTTCGCCACGCAGCTGGCGACCAAGGAATGGCACCGACAGCTGCGTGGCGACACCATCGCCGACGCGATTCTCGACCGCATCGTGCACAACGCGATCTGGATTAATACAGGCGAGTACAGCATGAGGCAACGCCACGGGCAAGCCATGCTCGACAACTAGCCCCGAAGGTCGACGGTTTCTAATCAATCCGCCACCGGCCTTCTCCCGCCATAAATGTTGGCCCCCAAGCACAATAACCAGTGGTCTCAAAAGCTACAAATATTCAGTTTATGGACCATACTGAGATGTGTGGTCCAGAATAATTCTCAAAAAGCTTCGGAACTGTGTTCTTCGTTAGCCAAGACGACAATTATTCACGAAATTGGTAATAGCCGCTAATGCAGTCATTCTCGTGGGATGAAGTGTTTTGAATGTAAAGTAGAAGCATGAAAGTTCTGATATCTATTAAGCCTCTCTACGCAGAACAGATTTTTCAGGGAAAAAAGAAATACGAGTATCGACGTCGAATATTTAAACGTGATGATGTGTCATCTTTGGTGATTTATGAGTCTGCGCCGGTATCGAGGGTAGTCGGTGAGGTGAAGGTGCGTAGGATTCTTTTTGGTACTCCAGATGAAATCTGGGAGAAGACGCATCTGAATGGCGGTATAACGTTTGATGATTTTGAAAAATACTTCAAAGGTTGTGAAATCGGATATGCTATAGAGCTTTGTAATCCGACGGTATATGACCGTTCAATGCCGATTTCCAGTATTGTTGGCGTCTCTAGTAGACCTCCGCAGTCGTTTATGTATATCTAGTGGTAGTCTCTTTTCTAAGATAGTTAGGGGTTCAGTGAGGGGTGCGTTCCGTATGAAGAGTTTTGCTCTTTGGTGTGATGCAAGGAATGCCAATGATTCGGCTCGTATTCGTGTACTGATGAATTTCAACCTTTGGGTTGAATCAGAAAAGAAGAAGTCAAAGACTTTTCTTGACGTTGGCGTTATGCTGCTTCCCAGTGCGGCGGATTCAATGGAACAAGAATCTGTTGGCGATGTGGTTAAAAGCATCTCTTTCTATTGCCCGTTTTTACTTGAGGAGAAAGATTTTGAAGATCTCTTTTCCAAAATGGATGAGAAAACAGTCGGCGCAATTTTTAATGATCGTTGCGAGTGTACGAAGCCAGATAGTCGTCCTGTGAACCTCATAACTTTACATAATGGTGATCCATGTAGACGTTTTCTGTTATGTAAATGTGAGCCAGGAACAAAAACTGTACAATTTATTAAATCAGATAGCGGAAAAGGCACGATAATCAAGATTCTCATTGACAGCAACGTTGGAGCATCGCCTGTTTACTATCGTTTTCGTCTTTCGGGTGATTTTATCTCAAGCTTAGTTGCTGTGTCTCATTCGAAAGATAAATTGCTTACAAGTGCTTTTGCCCAAGAAGAAGTCATCGATTTTCGTTTCAATGATTATAGAACTTTGGACGATGATCGGGTAAGTGAAAATATAGATGAGAAAGCTCAAGGCTGTGTCCCGATCGAAGGCATGGCTGTTCATTTTTTGCTGATGTCCTTGGCGACGGTGGACGTTGACTCAGGCTGTCCTGGTGGGAAAGGCAGACGTTTGTTGGAGAAAGACATTTGGAACAATTACGCTCCATGTGAAGACGAGCTTGATGATGTTGCCGCGTGGCATTGGTCGAAGCAGCTTAAAAGAGCCAGTGATGGGTACAAGGTAGACTTGCGACTTAGACGACATATTTGCAATTGGAAGACAATTATGTTGTACATATTTTGGTTATTTGTAATTGATTTTGTTTTTAACCTAATCGAAAATCCCTTTTTTAATTGGTTGGGGAGTTTGTTTCCGCGTTCGTAGTGAGCGCTTTGGCGAGTCGGGCTTTGATGTTAAGATAATCAAACGTACTTTAGGAGTATGGATCGGGGGCATGATGGCTGATATGATTAGGGTTTCTGTGCCTGAGAATGTTTCTGTCGATTATTTGTTGCAGGCATATTTGGATGTTTTCACTCGATTCTATCCGAATTTCGATGAATGGTTCATACAAAAGGTTGTCCCTAATTTAGGTACGACTCGTAGGATTTTTTTAGCGAATATTGGAAAAGAAATAGCGGGAATCTGTATCGTTAAAAATTGTCAACAGGAAAAGAAAATCTGCTCTTTACGTGTTTTTGAGCCGTATCGTAGGCAGGGTGTTGGTACGGCCTTGGTAAAGCATGCGTTGACTTTTTTGGGAGATAATTATCCTTTTGTGACTGTTCCGGAAGAGTCTTTGCCGCAGTATGAGTCTTTTTTCCAAAGTTTCAATTTTCAATTGATGGATTCATGTTGTGGCTATTATCGTCCAAATAAAATAGAATATGCTTTTAACGGTTTTTTGGAGCCAAAGGACATTTCTCATAAAAGCATAGAGTGTTTGGAGGTTTTGTCGTGCCAATGAATGCCGTTTTACGGTTTTCATAATCAGAATAGTTGTCAGTGTTCTTTTTATTGGTAGCTATGAAGATTAAGATTAAAGCTTTATCAGATTTAGTTAGGTCTTATAATTAAAAACCGTTTGACTGCTAAATCGTTCATGCTCCATAGTAGGTCAAACCAGTGTCCGCGTCGGCGGTCGATAGTGGCTGCGAACAGTGCCTGGCGGATGAAGTCGATCAGGGTGCATGTGGCGTAGATCGCCAGCAGGATGCCGAGAATCTGCAGAATCGCCAGCGGCTGCTGGTAGAGGTCCTGCAGGTTGAACAGCCGTGCCCAGAGCAGTTTCTCGGATGCGGCATAGTCGGTGATCAGGTACACGGCGAACGCGGATGCGTGATCCGGTTGATGGCTCGATTGTGGAAGGTGACGCGGCCGAACAGCAGGAACATGCCGAAGCCGACCATGATGACGGGCAACCGCCAATCACCGGTGATGTATATTCCCATGTCGTGCCTAAGCAGCGACAATGTTATGGAGGCGCAGGTGTGCAACAGGAAAAACCGAGCCCGATACCGGTCGTCAGCCAGACCTGCTTGGTGGTGAACGGTTCCATGTACCCCTTATAAGCAGAGATCAGAATGAACAGGTAGATGAAACCGAAGAAACCATCATTAATTTTTATCATTCCGGGGATGAAGTTGGTCAATCCCCATATGGCCAGCACGGTCGCGGCCAGCGCGAGGTGGTATTCGCGGCCGAGCGCTTTCAATCCCTTGGCTAGGAAGGGGAGGAGCATTAGGAAGATGGCGTAGGCGACGGCGTACCACCACACGCCCATGCTCAATGGCATGACGCTCTTCACCATGAGTTTCATGCCAAGGTCGGCTCGGTCGAACACAAGGTAGAACGTTACGAGGATAAGGCTTCAGAACAGGAGCTCGCGTTCCATGATCCACACGCGTTTCAGGTTGGATTTGATGGTCTGTTCCTTGTCGAGGAAGAACCATGCGGAGATGGAGAAGAAGATGACCACGCCCACCTTGCCGCCGCCCTGCATCACGAGCTGGAGGAAGATCCGCTCCGGCCCCAGGGGGAGTTTCAGCATGTCATAGTCGTTATGGACGATGAAGTGATGGGGAAGCCCATGAACATCGCGATGATGCGCAGCAGTTCGATGCTGGAATTCCTCTGCCCCCCACCATTTCCGATTCGGGAATGTGCCGGTGCGCTGTGTTTGGCGCTCATACCGCCGTTGTTCTCCGTGGCCTGGTTCTTCTCGCTCACAATTCTCCTCTAGTCTGTGGTCTCTCTTTTCCCTCCAAATCCTACGTTCCCAGACTGACCGTATGCCTCATCCCATTTCTCCCGTGACCAACCTCATTCAAGAAAACGTCACCAGCCCCTCCGGACATGGCCACCGCGATCGTGGATAGGACCGTGCACCACGGCAGGATGATCAGGTTCGAGGGAGAGTTGTACCGGCTGCCCTACGCCCTGATGGGATAGAAGAAGAGGCAACGGCGGCGGGCTTTTCGTTCAATCGGACTAAAACCCGCCGCTTTTTCGGACTGAATCGACGCGCCATTCTGGGCTACTTCAATTTGGCGTTGATAATGGTTATGCCGGTTGCCTATCTAAATACACTCGAGCCGGTCCTTGCGCCATATCCACAACGAGCCTCTGCTGGGATAGCCGAGCTCTCGGATCGCATCGGCGGCGTTTCGTTCGCATTTGATGTACAGGTCCACGGCCCTGTCGCGCTGCTCCTTGCTGTACCTTGCCATAAGGGGGGGCTCCTCCCGGTCGGGGGTCCAAGAAAACGTCACCACCTCGAAATCCCAAACCGCTATTCGACGCATTTTGTAGCTATCCCTTGACGCATAATTTTGCGGCAACAATATGTGGTTTCCTTATCCTTGTCGACAGCCCTAGCGTGCGGAATGCTGCCAAACTGAAAATGAAGGATTTCTTACAGCATCTGACAAATGCATTATTGAATGCTACCTTTGTGTTTTGAGAGAAGGACTGGTAATATATATCCTTTCGAAAGCAAGCTTCATATATCTGGACATAGAAATTTCCATGACAGAGGAGAGGACATGAAGTCAATACAAGTAGCGAATGCTTTCATTCTTCGCCATGGCTCTGATATCGACATCACGAATCTTGTGCTGAACAAGCTCGTTTATTTCGCGCAGGTCGAATCCCTGCGCGAAACCGGAAAGCCGTTGTTCGAAGACAAGATCGAGGCTTGGTCCTACGGCCCAGTCGAGAAGGACGTTTATTACACTTTCCAAAAGTATGGGCGCAACAGGATTTCAAAGTCCGAGGGCGAAGCCGCAAAAGACGAACAGACTTTATCCGTTGTTGACAGGACGGCAAGGAAATACGGTTTTCTGACGGCATTCGATCTTGTGGGATTTTCCCACCGAAAGAACTCCGCGTGGAAGAACGTCTACAGGGAGGGGGAAAGCGTCGAAATCACCAACGATGATATTCATCGCTTCCGATGATGGTTTGACTCTTCCCCAAAACACTCTTGCATCCAGCTTGGATGAAGTAAATGCAAAGTGGCAGAACACCTTCAGGATTCTGCGCAATGCCTGAGCAATACACTAACGAGTGGTGGCATATCCAAGCGCCGCCACTCGTCTTTCAGTCCGATGACCTCGCTGAGGCAATGGCGCAGACAATCGTTCAGGTACACAGGAGGCAGCTTAAAGACACCGGCGGCTTCACTGTGGAAAGAGCCGATGACATCGGTTCCGTAAGCAGCGTTGTTGACTCGACCTTTCTGCCGGTATTCGGACAATCGCCGGAAGAACGATTCGAGGATCTGTTCCGACAAGTGGCTCATCTCACTTTCACCTAGCCAAAAATCATTATTTCGCTGATGGCAACAAGCGCACCGCAATGGCCATATCCTTGGCCATCCTGAAAATGGAAAGAATTGATTTGGATATCGATGATGATCCAGAGCCAGAACGAAATACCCTATATAAACTCATTTCCAGGCTGGTGACGGAAGAAATCACGGAAGAACAATTTGCCGCAAGCCTGAGGAGAAGTGGACGTTTAATCGATGAATGATGACGGGCTGCCGTCTGTCCGCTACAGCGCAAGGCCGACCGCAATACCGGTCGTTCCTGCGATTTCTGGCATCGCAGGAACGCAACGTCATTTGGCTGTTGCTGGCCATCGCTTTTCTTCCGGCGGACGGCACCACGCTCGGCCTGTACGCGCCGTTCTGGTCGCCAATCAGTCCGGCGCTGTTCGCCGTGTACTGCCTATGCAATTGGCGGCAACTGCGCATCGTGGCCAACCGGTACCTGCCAATGTTCCTCCTGCCGGTGGCCTGCATAATCCTGTCCATCCCGGGATGGCTGAAGTTCGGCATCCATCCCAACGCCGCGTTCATGAGCATCACCGGATTGCTGGGCGTGCTCGCCACTTTAGGTGCGATCGCCCTTGCGTTCGACATCAAACGCATTCCGTGGCGTACGCCATTGCGGATTCTCATCGCTTCTTACTGGTTCTCCTTCGGCGTGGGCGTGGTGCAATGGCTATCCATCCATCTGCATATCAAGACGTTGACCGACTATTTCGCGCACCTCATGTACCGGCAGTACATCAATGAAAGCTCGGTGTGGGGTGGTGGTCGCCCGCAGTTCCTGTTCGCGGAACCCAGCTATATCGGCATGCATTTGTTCGGCGTATTGCTGCCGCTTATGTGGCTTATGCGTGGGCGCGACCGTATCTATGCCAAGCGGTTGCGCAACCTCATCGTTGTGTATGCGATTGGCGCTGTGCTGATGCAGGCCGGCACCCGGATCGTCCTTGACTCGGTGGTGGCGTTGCTGGTTGCCATTATTGTGCATAATTCGTGGTGCGACAAGAAACAGCGTGTGCGTGGTATTGCGCAGCTGCTGGGTGTGGTTATGCTTGGTCTGCTGGGCGTGCTTGCCGATTCCCGACTATCTTCGATTGCGGAAAACGGTGCCGAAGGAGACGGATCGTTCTTCGCGCGAATCTACCAGAGTCTTGACCCGATATGCGGGCTGCTCGCCCATCCGTGGACGGTGCTTACCGGATATGGCTCCGGCAACATCATCAACGCGGTATGGGCCGGCGCGAAGCATGCAGGACGATTGTTGAATGGCCTGGGCATGAATGGAAGTGCTGCGGTGGGATTCGCGTCTGGCATGAATGCGGACACCGTATGGACGATGTGTGCGTATACCAGCGTTATCGCCGAATACGGATTGGTCGGCCTGGTTCTGCTGGTCATCGCTTCCATAGTTTCCATGACGCGTGTCTTCGATACGGCAGCTGCTGGGCATGGTGTTTGGAGCAAGACTGTTATCTGCTGGCTCGTCCTGATCGTGTACCTGTATATCCAGTGCGAGAACTATGCATTCGCCGCGCTGCCATTGTTTATCTTCGCGGCAAGCAAGCTGCGCAAGTAACCATATTTGACGGGGTACGGATGTCTTCTTCTAGATAACGTACAGCTAGAGAAGCCGCTATCGCAAGTATTCTTTAACCTGTCCACAAGGCGGCTGGCATCAGCAATCATTTGGGTAGGCAATGTTCAACTGTTCAGTTTTTTTGAGCCTTGCCGCTCTGGGGCTGCCATATGCGAATGAAATATGTCGCGCAACTAGTGGTGAAATCAGTGATGGGGCCAATGGAATTCGTCGGGCTTGGCAAACGCTGTGTGCAGGTTATGCCTTATTTGCCTTACGGGTGGCGTATTTGGCCGGTGTGAAAATGTCATTTCGCTTATATGTGGCAGATAGTCGGCGGGGTTATACCCTCTAACTGTGGAATATGTACCCCCGAAGTGGCTTTTTCCTGTTACGACCTGCCACATATAAGCGAAATGGAAGTTTTCATCTCCTGCAATCTGCCACATATAAGCGAAATGAAATGTGTTTCGTTGCTTAGGGTGCAGTGGTCACGGCCTGTTCGGACCGCAGCTCCTCGATACTTATATGCCAGACGGCAGTCGATGGCCGTCTATGTTGGGTGAAGTGATCTGAAGTGGTTACAAGCTGCGGATTTGCGAGCCGAACGGCCATAGAGCTAGTTTGGCCATCTTGAACGATTGAATGCCGAACGGAATACCGATGATGGTGACGCACAGCACCAGCCCTATAACGGCCCAGCTCGCAGCCAGCAGCAGCCCGCCTAAAATCAGCCACAGAATATTGCCAAGAAGTCGCATACGCACGTGATACTGATATGCCGTGCCGATGCCGACAAGTGGCAACGGATAACAACAAAAGATACAAAAAGCAGCAAAGCCATGTAGGAAGGATGTATTTTACCTCGCCCTAAGCAAAAATGGCGAGGCAGATTTATCGAACCTTAATCGAACCAAGTTTTAATACGGTTGCATTGCTTGGCGATGCCTCCGAATATATTGGAAACTTTTACTTTGCTTTCCGAAGTGTTGCTGGCAGCAACGTATTGAATGGATTCTTGCAGTCACTTAATTGATGCGGCTGCAAAAGCGATCGGTATTTTCTGGCTGAATTCTTTAAGTGCGGAGCGGCAAAAAACAAAAATCTTTGATAAGTGCCATGTAAAACTGCTCAATATCTGTTTGATTGAAAGCCCGCTACAAATCTGCCATACATAACGCAGATAGACCGGTTGAAATGGGGAAAATGCGCAGAGTGAGGGGCGTTCGCCTTTAGGAACGGACGCCCCACACTTGTTGTGCGGGAATTTATAGCATTCCGATCAGCCCGTGATCATGGCCGTCGCGCGCGAAGGCTGGAATCGTGTCTATTCCGGCGTCGACAGTGATTTTCTGCCCACCTCCATACACTTTGCCAGTGCGTAGATCCGTCCATGTGATGCTAGCGTTTCCGGGAAGCGTCACCTCACGCGACCTAGCTCCGGCCTCAACTACGGGGGCCACTAGGATATCAGGACCGAACATGTATTCATCGGCGATATCAGACACCGACTTGTCTTGAGGGAACTCGTAGAAGAGTCCGCGGACCAAAGGCTGGCCATCGGTATGTGCTGATTCGAACAATTCCCGAGTGTAAGGGCGCATTTTCTCGCGAATGGCAATGAACTTTCGGAAGATTTGCTCCGTCTCGGGGCCATAGCTCCAAGGCTCATTGTCGGCACCACTTGGCGAACGGTGGTCTCCGGCCGAATTGGTGATGGTCTCCTTGCCGGTTGTCGTATGTAGACTACGGTCGCCATGGTTGCGCATGACCGGTAGGAAGCATGAGAACGCGCACCAGCGGGCCAACAACTCCTTGAAATCGTCCGAATCAATTATCCCATCATGGAAACCGCCCATATCGGTGGTGAACCAAGGAATACCGGCCATGCCCATGTGGATGGCACAGGTAATCTGGGCACGAAGGTCGGCGAAGGTCGAACCAACGTCTCCAGACCAAACAAGAGAACCATAGCGTTGCGAACCAGCCCAAGCGCAACGGGTGAGGTTGACGATGTCACCATCCCTTCCTATGGTTTGTTGTCCCTCGTAGAAGCCTTTGTTATAGTCTCTTGGGTAGATGTTTGCCACCTGCTGGTTTGGGCCGGCGTAATATCGATAGTTGTCGAAATCGTACGTTCCGTATTCAGGTTCCGCTTCATCGAGCCAGAATGCATCAACCCCAAGCTCGGCATAATTTGTTCGGCACTTCTCCCAAACATATTCGCGAGCTTTTGGATTGGTGGCGTCATAGAACTGGCTGGGACCTTCGAACATCATGCCGACGTCTTCACCCTTATCTGCGCGCACGAGAAGGTTCTTTGACTTCATCTCAACATAATTCTCTGAGGCGAGCGCGACCTGGGGCCACACAGATACCATGAGTTTCACTCCCATGCTGTGCAGCTCGTCCGCCATAGCTTTGGGATCTGGCCAGAATTCATTCTCAAAACGGAAGTCACCCATATGCGGCCAGTGGAAGAAATCTACAACGATGAGATCCAATGGAATATTACGCTGTTTAAACCCATGAGCGACGTCTAGGAGCTGACGTTGATTCCAATATCTAAGCTTGCACTGCCAGAATCCCAGTCCCCATTCAGGCATGTGAGGAGCGTGCCCTGTGGCGTCGGCATAATGCTTCATTATCGAAGAAGGTGTATCGCCTGTGGTAATCCAGTAATCAATCTGCTTGGCTGATTCAGCGTGCCATTCCGTACGGTTCTTGCCGAACGTAACGTTTCCAAGTGCCGGGTTATTCCACAGGAAGCCATATCCGGCGCTGGAAACCACGAAAGGAATAGATGCCTGTGAATTGCGATGCGCGAGTTCGAGGGTACAACCTTTCAGATTGAGGATGTTCTGTTGGTATTCGCCCATACCATATAGTTTCTCATTTTCCGGTGTGGTAAAGGAAGCAACGATGGAATAGTCGCCTCCGGTGATCGGTTTGAACCATCGCGCTCGAAGATTTAGTGATCCGCCAGATGGTATTTCCTGAATGAGCGGTGTGCCGTCTGCCTTATAGAAGCTCAGTAAACAGCGTGGCTCTTCATATCCTGATCCGGAGTACAGGCCGCAGGATGCTTTCGCTTGAACTACAATATCGCCATTGCGTAATTCGGCGGTTCTACTGGGCTTGTCAATGGTGATGCCATAGTTGTGGCTGCCTGAGGCCTGGTTGTTTTGTGGCAGCAAAGCTCCGTCTTGTTCCTGTATCTCATGCATTTTCGAGGCGCGGACGCGGACTGAATTCTTTCCCCATGGTTCGATGCGAAGATATTCGCCGTCACCAGTCCACAACAGTGCATCTCCATCGATAGCAAAAGTTAGTTCACTCATAGTTGGTCCTTGTTAATTATGTACTTAAGGGTTGGATCAGTCTTTCACCGCTCCGGCTGTTACGCCGGCGGCAACGTATTTCTGTGCGAAAATTAGTAATAGCGCTGTTGGTACTGAGGCCAATACTGCGGTGGCCATCATTGGCCCCCATTCTTGGTTCTGTGAACCGATAAAGTCATATAGACCCATGGTGATTGGCCTCATCTTGCCGCCACCGGAATCGAGGGTCGAAGCAAACATGAAATCTGACCATGCCCAGAGGAAAGCGAACAGCGAAGTCGTGACAATGGTATTACGGGAGAGTGGAATCACGATTTTGGCAAAAACACCCCACTGCGATGCTCCGTCGATTTGCGCTGCCTCCACCAACGAGCGTGGCATACCGGACATAAATCCCGTCATCAGAATCACCGCGAACGGTACCGACAAAGTGGAGTCGGCAACGATAAGTCCCGGAATACTGTCGAGAAGGCCGATGTCATTGTAGATCTGGTAGAAGCCTAGCGACATAACGACCGCGGGAATCATCTGAGCAACAATCAACAGGAAGTTCATGGACTTTGAGCCTTTGAACTCCAAGAAAACAATGGCGTATGACGAAGGTAATGCAATTGCTAGCGTCAGGATCACGCATCCTATGGCAACCAGCAATGACGTTCCTAGGTAGGGGAGCTGTGAACTTAACGCAGAAGCATAATTGTCAAGCGTGAAATCTTTCGGGAACAGATCACCTGAACGGATGGAACGACGTTGCGTGAATGATATGTTGATCATCCAGTATACGGGGAAGAGCATAATCAGCGTCAAAATGATGCCTATAAGTGTTTTCCACCATGATGAACGATGTTTCATTTTAGTTACCTCTTCTCTTCATTCCGCTCGGCCCACAGGTAAATCAGAGCGAAAATCAGTGCTACGACAATGAGAATCGTGCCCACAACGGATGCTTCCGAATACCGGATGGTTGCTGATGTGCCCTTTCCGAAAGCCATCTCATAAGCCCAAGTTGCCAAGGTTCTCGAAGATCCAGTGCCCTTGGTCATAATCCAGATGATGTCTACTGTTCGTAACGTGTAGACGAAACCTAGCAGGAGCGTGATCATCGATACCGGCTTGAGCAACGGGAAAGTAATCTTCCAGAAGCGCTGCCAAGCATTGCAACCGTCCAACGCGGCGGCTTCATACAAGTCGCCATTGATGTTTTGCAAGCCCGAATACAGAATTACGAGGTTGAAAGGAATACCAAGCCAAATATTGGCAATGATAACCGCCCACAAGGAATGATCGGCTTGCAGCCACCAAACCGGGTCCAAACCAAATAGTTTGAGGAAATTATTAATAACACCGCTGTCGGCGTCCATCATCCATTGCCAGATCGTACCGGAAATCATTGGCGGAAGCAGCCATGGTACAAGGAATGCGCCGCGCAAAGCCGCGGAAAGTTTGAAATTCTGATTGAAGAAAACCGCCAATGCCAAGCCGATAGAGTATTGGAAAACGATAGAAGCGAAGACGAAAATCAAAGTCTGTCCGAGAATAGTCCAGAACTGTTGATCGCTTAATATTTCCTTATAGATATCGAATCCAGACCAAGGGGCATCGCCGGTCACAAAAGTGCGACGTGTGTAGCGGTGCATACTCATGGAAATATTCTGAATCAGAGGCCAAACGTAGAAGATAAGCATGTAAATAATCAGCGGGGCCGCGAAACCAATGGCAGCCAATGTGGTTGGCTTGATTCGCCTTGGTTTATCTGCGGTGATTGTTTGAGACATAGTTCACCTGCCTGTTGATGGAAAAGATGGAATGGGGCGTCTGAATATCGCAATGAATGACGGACAGATGCCCCAGAAAAATATGAGACCGCGAATCAGCCCTTATTCAAGGCAGCCTGTAGATCTTCGGAAAGCTGTGCAGAAATGTCTTCGTATTGCAGACCGACGTCAGTGGTACGGCCTTCAGCATTTTCTACGGCGTCAACCCAAGGTGCCCAGGCACTGTTCTCTTCCACCTGCTGCTTACGGACGTCACTTTTGGCGGCAAGATAAACCATCTCATCATTGGTCTTCTTGAGATTATCTCCGTCAATGAGGCACTGAATGACTTCCGCGGTTGCCTTCATCTTGTCACTGTCTTTGGTTTTCTGGGTTGGAATGGTAATGAACTCGCCACCGCTTGGAACCGGGGCTACTCCGCCATCTTTGGCTGGAATGGAAATCATCTTGTAGCCTTTCTCGGTGGCCGACTCCATCTGCCATGAACCATTTTCGGAGAAGCCGTAATCGCCGCCAAGGAATAGATCCCACGCAGCAGATTGGTTGTCCGTTGCGACCGATTTCGGAGCCCAACCTTTTTGGACCCAGCCGGATACCAGATCAAGCGCATCCTGTTCGGCACTGGAACCTGAAGCGTCCTTCAATTGACCGCCGGCTCCCCAGAACCAGGGAAGGAACTGGAATGTTCCTTCTTCGCCGGAAATGCCGGAGAACGTGATGCCCTTATATCCTGCGTTTACTACTTTTTCGATGGCACTGTTGAGCGAATCCCAATCGGTGATCGATTCTGGGTCTACGCCGGCCTTATTGAGGACATCGGGGTTGTAATACAAGCCCAATGCGTTAGTGCCGTAAGAAACCCCATATTGTACGCCGTCGATGATGCCGGGGCCTTCGATATTCTTGTCGAACCCTGAAACGTCGACTCCCGCTGCCTCGATATCCGTAACAAGTCCTGCGTCGACAGCGGTAGGCATCTTTGGGTTATCGATCAGGGCGATCTGGGGTGCGTTGCCGGCCTTGACGGCTGTTGTGAGATTGTTTAATAGGTCTGACTGCGCATAGCCGATGCGTTTTACGTTATACCCCTCAGGAGCGCAATTGGTAACGTATTTCGCCCATGTGCTGCTATCGTTTTTCTGAGGGTATGGATCCCAGAATTCGATTGTTTTGGAATCTTGACTTGAGTTGCTACCGCAAGCGGCGAGACTGACTGCCGCGGCACTTGCGGCGATTAAAGCTATCACGCGCTTCATATTTGAACCGATCATTTGGTATTTCCTTTCATTAACAGCGCACCTATGCGCCGAATGATTATTTTATTGCGTTTGGGAAGTTTTAACCCCAAACTGTTGAACCGGTTAAACAAGTTAAATGATAAACCCTGATCTTTGAAAAGTCAAATCGACGAACTTAACCAATGTAGAATCCCGTGGTTGTTTTCTGCGCGTAATCTACGTAGCTGCGATGTTACTCGGGCTCTTGGGTTAGTGGATAATCAAGATAGCGGGTGACCGTCGGGGCTTTCGGATTGTTTATTCGACGCAAAAGGGTTCCCACGGCGGCTTCTGATAGTTGCGTAATGTCCGGACGCACTGCAGAGAACGATATCTTCATTGATGTTGCTAGCTGTTTCGGGAAAACGGTTACGACCTGCAAGTCATCCGGTGTTCGGAGATTCCTGCGTGCCAAAACCTGAGGGGCAACGATTGTTGCTGGCTCGTTGTGAAGTATCAGAGCGGTCGCTTTGGTGTGCGTGTCTAGCGCCTGCTCAATGAGGGGTGAAGGATCCGAATCGTCGTCTTTCGGATATTCGACATGCATTTTCAGGTCAAGACGTTTGGCGGTCTCTATCGCTGAATCCAGAAAGCGCCAAGCGTAGCCAAGACCCTGATCAAATATTGTGTGTGACCATGAAATAAGAATCACCTCTTTATGCCCTTCGGAGGCTAGGAAATGCAAGATTGATGATGCAGCCTTGGCGAAGTCGGAATCCACTGCATCCAAACCGTGTGAGTTCTTTGGTGAGCCGAATGCAACGGTCGGAATGTGTTCTTTTGCGGCATAGTTGACTCGTGGATCCTCATCTTTGACGTCCATCAGGATGAACCCATCCACTTTCTTTGACGACCATGCTTCGTGCATTGCCTCGAAGCCGTCGTTCTCGCCAATGAGCAGAGTGTCGTATCCTCTCTTTGTCGCTTCTTCGGATAGCAGGTACACGTACAGTCCAAAGAGGGCTGACAGATAGTTGCCGTGAAAGGCGGGGGAGACCACACCTATTGTTTTGGTTTTTCTTACGGATAGTGCGCGGGCTGCATGGTTAACCGTATAGCCTAATTCGTCAATCGCATGTTGCACCTTAAGTGTTGTAGCTTGGGTGATTCGAGGATCTCCCGATAGTACATACGAGACTGTTGCTTTGGAAACACCGGCTGCGTGCGCCACGTCAGAAATTGTTACCATATATCACCTGCTCTCGCTCTGTCGCTTCGCTAGGTTAAGCAAATAAGCAGCATGAGACAAGTTTAGCGTTATCTGTTTGCGCGCGTCGCCATGATGGTCGACAAAAGGCAATGACTCTATTCCGCGTTTTTTCATCCAATGGAGGTGTGGACGGCTATGCGTGCGAGTATTTACCAAACTACTGATGTTGGCGGTTTGGGTTGAGTCGCGTTGCTGTCTTGGCATATGCCGTTGACGGTGCGAACATTGGTGAGTTTGATTCGCATCGGTGCTTTAGGCGATTAAAAGTACTTGCGTATGAAGAAAAGTGCGTTGAACGCTGTAAGGAAAGCACATTGAACGCCGGGGTAAGACGAAGAAGCTTGTCTGCGGCTCGCATCTCGTCTATGTATGGCAGATTCGGAGGCCTGACCGGAGACATCTCGCTTACATATGGCAGACACATGTGGCGAAAACCTCAAAAACATACCCCCTAAGTGGCTGTTTTCGCAGGCGACGTGCCATATATAAGCGAGATGTCTCCGTACGAAAAGCAAAATCTGCCATACATAACGCAGATAGACCGGTTGGCGTGGGGTATTACGCAAAGTGATTTCAAGCGAGTACACGCTGCGTCGGCTGCTGCGGCGACGGTCGGAACGACGATCGTCATACGCAAAGTGATTTCAAGCGAGTACACGCTGCGTCCTACAGCAGGGGAGCGGTGCGTGGTTTTGCGGTTGAGTTTCGTACTTGCAGCTGAACGGGGAATGTCTCGAATGGTTCCTTGATGGGTTGTCCTTCGATTAGCGCCAGAGCCTTTTGCGCCGCATCGACGGCCATGTCGTATGGGCGCTGTCGAACGGTGGTTAGCTCAGCCTCCTTGGCGAAGGTGCTGTCGTCAAATCCGGTTACGGAAATATCTCCAGGTATGGAAAGGCCACTGCGTTGAAGGCGGAAGAACAATGGAATTGCCTGTGAATCCTGATGGAAACACAATGCGGTGGGTGGGTTGTCTTGCGCCATGATTTCGGAAATTGCCGCATCCAGAATGCTGTCGCCTTTTTGCACTGCCAGTGTGCGGGCGGTCAGTCCGTCAATTGCATCGCAGGCTTCCTGGAATCCGGAAATGCGGTTAAATGAGCTGAATCCCAATGTGGAGGAAAAGCTTTCATATAAATACAGCAGGTTACGATGTCCCAGCTTGGCGAGATGCCGAACGATGAGTTTGATGCCTTCTTTGTCGTTGATACCGACAGTTGCATCGAATCCTTCGCTGGTGGTATTGATGCCGATAATCGGAATTTTTGCGGTTCCGAGACGTTTGACCTCGTCGGGGCTGATGCCGAATGAGGAAACGAATACGGCATCCGCGTTGCTGCGTACGGGAAGTTCCTCGAAGAATGCGTCACGCGCCTCCGACCCCTCGATGGGGTAGATAACCAGATCGTACCCGGCGTCACGCAAAACATCGTTAAGTCCGGCAATGATTTCGGCGGTGAACCATTCGATGACGCCGCTGCCGACCAATAATGCTATGCGATAGGTTCTACCGGATTTAAGAATTCCTGCCGATCTGGAAACGCTGAAATTCAACGCATCGGCTGCGGCCTGCACTTTCAACCGTGTTGCCTCTGACACCTGTTCAGGGTGTGCGAAAGTGCGTGAGACTGTAGCGTTCGATACGCCTGCCTTCAGTGCCACATCGCCGATGCTCGCTTTCATGGTGCCTCCGAAAGTTTTTCACTGTTTGTTTCAGCCTACCATCATTGCCGTCCTCGTGGTGACAAAGTTGAAAGATAAATGAAAAGGGTTACGATACGACACGCCGTATGAAAAACAATGTGTGCACGCTCACAGTGGTGAGATGAAACGGGTTTCAAATGAAACCGGTTACATTTCAAAAAACTTTGAATTGCCAATATGAAACCCTTGTCGTATGCTATTGCTTGTCCGCAAGGGGCGGATGAAGGCTTACGAGGACGTAAGGAGAGATATGAAAATCCAGAAGCAGTTCATTGCAGGTATTGCGACGGGCAGTGGCAAGTAAGGCAGGAGTAGTATGGCAAACAACGCATTAGATAACGCAACCGGCACGGTATTCGTCGACTATGTGCGCAAGGCACGTCCGAAAATGCGAGAATCGTCGGTTTTACAAGGGGATCATTGGAGGATTGGCATTCTAACGGAATCGCTGATCCGTTTCGAATGGTCTGATTCCGGCGAATTTGAGGACAATCTCACGCAGATGGTGGTCAACCGCGATTTCGGTGCCGATACGCAGTTCACGGTGTCGCATCGCGACGGACTACTCATTGTTGACACCCCCGCGCTGTATGTGACGTACGATGGCAAGCCATTCAGCAAAGAAGGCTTGAGCGTAGTCGTCAAGGGCGTGGCCGACACCCAGTTCAATACGTGGCATTACGGCGACGAGCCGAAGCATAATCTCAAAGGCACCGCGCGCACGCTCGACGAGGCGAATGGTGCGATTCCGCTCGGCGATGGTGTGATTTCGCGAGACGGTTGGGCGGTGCTCGACGATTCCGCCGCGAACGTGATCGTGGAAGCGCACGAAGTGAACGGCAAGCCGAATCCGCTAGGGGCTTGGGTTATGCCGCGCGATCACAAGGAAACCGACTTCTACTTCTTCGGCTACGGCCGCCGCTACACCGAAGCGGTGCAAGACTTCTACAAGCTGGCCGGACCGACACCGCTGCTGCCGCGATTCGTGCTCGGCAACTGGTGGAGCCGCTACTACCGCTACACGCAAGATGAGTACGTGCAGCTCATGGACCGGTTCAAGCGTGAAGGCATTCCGTTCACCACATCCGTGATCGACATGGACTGGCATCGCGTGGACGATGTCGATCCGAAATACGGTTCCGGTTGGACCGGCTATTCGTGGGATAAGCAGCTGTTTCCGGACCATAAGGCGTTCTTGCGCGACTTGCACGAGCGCGGCCTGAAAGCCACATTGAACGTGCATCCGCGAGACGGCGTGCGCGCGTTCGAAGATGACTATGAGGCGGTGGCCAAGCGCGTCGGCATCGATCCCGCAACCGAAGAGGCAGTGGAATTCGACCTCACGAATCCGGATTTCGTAAGTGCCTACTTCGACATGCATCATCGCATGGAAGCCGAAGGCGTTGACTTCTGGTGGCTCGACTGGCAGCAGGGCGGCGTGACCCGTCAGCCGGGACTCGACCCGCTGTGGGTGCTCAACCACTTGCACTACCTGGATTCCGGGCGCTACGCGACTTCTTCCGAACGCAACGCAGGGGAGAACTGCGAATGCGAAAAGTGCGTCGAGTCGGGCGTTCGCGATGAGCATGAAATGCATGCCGAGCAATCCGAACGCAACGTGAGCCGTGCGGGACGCAACAACCGTTGGCCGCTCACCTTCTCGCGGTATGCCGGCCCAGGTTCGCACCGCTACCCGGTCGGCTTCTCGGGAGACACCATTGTTACGTGGGAATCCTTGCAGTTCCAGCCGTATTTCACTGCTACCGCGTCGAATATCGGCTACGGATGGTGGAGTCACGATATTGGCGGTCACATGTGCGGCTACCGCAACGAGCATTTGGAAGCCCGCTGGTATCAGCTTGGCACGTTCAGCCCGATCAATCGCCTGCATTCCAGCAATTCGCAGTTCATGGGCAAGGAACCGTGGAATTTCTCTGCGGAAGTGCGCGACGCCATGGTGGGTTCGCTGCGACTGCGCCATATGATGCTGCCGTACCTGTACACCATGAACTATCGCGCCGCGTTCGAGGGCATGCCATTGGTGGAGCCGATGTATTGGGCGGATCCGAACAATCCGCAGGCGTACGAGGTGCCGGATGAATTCCGTTTCGGCACTGAGCTGCTGGTTGCACCAATTGTTTCCGACAATGACGATTCCGCGCAGCTGGGTAGCACGGAAGCATGGCTGCCGCAAGGTGAATGGTATGACTTCTTCGATGGTCGCCGTTACGTTTCGGCAGGAGAGTCCGGGCGTCGTTTGGAAGTGTGGCGTGCGATCGACCGTATGCCGGTGTTTGCCAAGGCTGGCGGTATCGTGCCGTTGCAGCAGCTTGGCGAGGGCAATAAGGTGAATGATCTGGGCAATCCGGAGTCCCTGCAGGTGCTGGTGTTCCCCGGTGCGAACGGTTCGTTCACACTCAAGGAAGACGATGGTTCTGTGGCCTCTGCTGCTTCCGGTTCTGCATCTGCCGAGTCTTGCGATGGCCAAACTCATGTTGCCGATACGCGCATGAGCCTTGACTGGAAGAATACGGACAATGCCACGCAGTTCACCATCAGTCCGGTGGAAGGCTGTGCTGAAGCCATTCCGGCACAGCGTAACTGGGAGATTGTGTTCCGTGGAGTTGCACAGCCAGACACGCAGAACGTTCGTATCGAAATTGGCGGTAAAGCTTGCAATACTGCAGAAATTACATACGATCAGCAGACGTTGAGTCTGTCGGTCGTTGTGCGCGACGTGCCGTCTACTGCATGCTTGAACGTTACGATTGCAGACGGACTGCAGATTGCTGAGAATTCAGTCGAACAGGACGTGCTTGACGTGCTCTTGCATGCGCAAATGCCGTACATTTCCAAAGAGCATGCGATGCAGGCGATTCGTGAGCAAGGAGTGCGTGCGCTCGGGGCTCTGCGCACCTTCGATACCGCGCCCCGTTTCAGCAACGAGCTGTTTGTCACCTCCGGCATGCCCGATGCGGTGATCGGCGCCCTGGAGGAAATCCTCCTCCGCAGCTGATGCGAAGTTGCGGGCCAGCCGGCTGAAGGCAAAAAATTTGGGCATGGAAAAGGGGTTGCAGTGAATCTTAACGATTTGCTGCAACCCCTTTTCGGTTACTTAGACTGGTTTCCGACTCGCGATAGAGGGCGGAAACCCTGAAGCCCAGCAGCTTAGTTGTGCTTGGACTTCTTGCGGCTGTTCTTATGAGCGTGCTTGCTCTTCTTGCCATCCTCGTCGTAATAGTAGTAATAGTAGTAATTGCCGTTCGTGGAAGACTTGCGTTCCTTTTCGAGGTTGAATACGAAGCCCACCACCGGCACATTGAGGTTGTCAAGCTGTACGGCGATGTCTTTCAGATCGCGCTTCATGGTCACGTCGCGACCGGAAACGAGCACGATACCGTCGCTCTTCGAGCCGAAGACAGTGGCATCATTGGCCACCACCATCGGGGAAGTGTCGATGATCACGTAATCGTAAGTCTGCAAAGCCGCGTCGAGCAATTCGGTCATGGTCTTCGAGTTCAGCAGCATGGAAGCGTTCGGCGGCTTCGGACCAGCCGGCAGAATATGCAGGTTCGGCTTCCAATAGCGCTGCACCACATCCTTCACGGTGGCCTGGCCGGAAAGCACGTGCGTTAGGCCGGCGCCGCCTTCCAAGCTAAGTCGTTCGGCTACGGACGGGTGACGCAAATCGGCGTCGATCAGCAGCACTTTGGCGCCGTTTTCGGCAAGGGCGGCCGCCACGTTCACGGAAACAGTGGTCTTACCTTCGGAAGGTCCGACGGAGGAGATGACGATCATGCGCGCATCGCTGCCTTCAACCTTCGATGTGAAGGAAAGGTTGGTGCGAATACGGCGGAATTCCTCAGCGATACGGCCGGCCGGGTTCGACACGATGATCGGCTTGTTGCTCTGCAGGCTTTCGTCGGTGGGGATGCGACCCATGATCGGCGCGTTGATAATGTCTTGCAGATCGCTGGCTTCCTCCACGCGGGTTGCCATAAGATCGCGGATCAGGGTAGCGAACACGCCGAGAATCAGGCCTGCCACCAAGCCGACGGCCAAGTACAATGCCACCTTCGGGGAGCTGGGGGAGATCGGCTCCGCAGCGCGCTGCACCACGGAAAGCTTCACCGGCGACTCCTTGCCGGAGGCATACAGCGACTTCTCCACCACATTGCTCAGGGATTCCGCCACGCTGTTGGCAATGTCGGAAGCCTGCTTCGCGTCTCCCGTTTCGGCGGTGATGTTCACGAACGCGGTGTTCGTCGGGTTCGTGACGGTCAGCTGCCCGGCCAGATTCGCGACGGTGGTGTCGAGGCCAAGATCGTCGATAACCGGCTTCAGCACGGATTCCGTGGTGGCCAGCGTCGGATACGACTGAATCTGGTTGGTGATATACGTGCTGGCGCTGTTGATGTTGGAAATATTGTTGTCTTGCACCGACGAATCACTGTAGGTGGCGAACACCTGCGCGGTCGCGGAATACTTCGGGGGTGCCAGGAATGTGTATGCGCACACCGCTGCGAAAACCACCACGAACGTGATGATGCCCACCAGAAGATGCTTATGGACTATACGGAACAAATCCATCAAGGTGATGCCGTCGTCTTCCGTATCATTGGATTCGACGACCACCTGATTGGTTGCTGGCACGTTGCTTTCTGCTGCAGCCATGTTTCCCCTCGACATTTGTCACATCATATTGATCAGGTTCCATACTAGCAAAGAGCACCCCCATGGAGGGAGGTTGGCACCCTTTCTAGCTTGGTTCGTTGATATTTCAACGTTTTCAGGCAGTGGCGCTTGCTATGGTCTGCAAAGCCTTGCAGATTTCGTTGTACGCTGCCTGATATACGGCGAAGTCCTTGCCGATCGGATCCTCCACATTGTTGGTATCGGGGATCATCGGTCGGATCATGCTTGCATTGTCGATTACCGATTCGAGTTTTTCCTGCCGGGTATTACCCTCCATGTACCCCTGTTCCTTGCAGTAGACGCACATGTTGGCGAAATCGTTGATGAGGAAGGTTTTGCGGGCCGCGGTTGGTGCAATCACCGCGATTTCCTTGCGCTGCTCGTGTTCGAAGCAGAGGATGAGATCACTGCCCTGCGCGATTTGCGGGGTGACTCGTTTCGCGCGGAAGCTGCTGGAATCGATGCCATGCTGGTCGAGCAGCCTTTTGCTGTTCGGTGCGATTTCGTGCGAAACGAGCCCGCGTGTGCCCGCACTGTCGGATTCAAGATCGGGCATGAATTGGGGGAGGAGCAGTTCTCCCATAGGAGAGCGGCAGATATTACCGGTGCAGATAAACAGGACTTTCATGATCTCTTCCTGAAAAAAGAAAACAATCGGTTTTACGATGCTTGTTTTCGAATAAATGAAGGGACTTGGGAAAACCCAAGCCCCTTCATGAAACATAGATATGGTGTGTATCTACTTGGTTATTGTTCAGCGAGCAGAGCTCTTGCGAACGGCAACCAGGGAGATGCCAGCGGCAGCCAGCAGCACGACGGCCACAACGTACGGAGCGATAGCAGCACCGGTGGAAGCGGTCTCGTTCTTCTTGGCGGTGCCTTCGCCGGTAGCGGCGACGGTCACGGAGGCGGAAGCGAGAGCGGCGCCGGTCGGCTTGTCTGCCCCATCGACTGCATAGATGGAAGATGCGATGGTGCCAGCAAAGCCAGACTTGAAGGTGTAGGTGGCGGTCAGGGTGCCATCCTCATGGGCCGGGGCAGCGTTGGAGTACTTGGTGGCAGCCAGGGTGACGTTCTCGACGGTGGTGTCATCGTAGGACACCACGTAGCGCTGGCCCGGAGTCAGTCCCGTAAACGTGAAGGTGGCGACGTTGCCGGAAACGGTGCCGGTCGCGCCATAAGCCATAGCGGTGTTAGCGGCAAAGCCAAAGCCGAACACGGCGGCGATGGTGGCGAGAATTGCGACGATCTTCTTCTTCATAATCGTGATTCCTCTCTAAATATAACGTACATTTCAGCGGTTTGCCGTAGTGGTTTCCCGCTACGACCTTGACTATACGCCCCCGTTGAGAACCGCGCTCTCGGGGGATGTGAGGTGAATCGCACATATGTGACGGCGTTGTCACACCATGTGACGACGTTCGCACATGCCCCCGAATATGAAAAATGGCGATTTTTCGTTGGAAAATCGCCATTTTGATAAGAATTTACAAACGCAACACGCCGAAGCGTCACTCTTCGTCGTCAAAACTGAACAGGTCTTCAACCGTGGTATCAAGCGCTTTTGCAAGATCCATGGCAAGGCGTAGCGACGGGCAATACTGCCCCTGTTCGAGGCGTCCTATCGTCTCGCGGCGCACGTTCACCAAGTCGGCAAGATCGGCCTGTTTCAAGCCGCGTTCCATACGTTTGAACTTCAAACTAGTCTTCATCGGTGTTCCCGCCCTCATGCTCAAGCCACAGGTAGCGGGCGTCGGCGATGGCCAGCGCCAGCATGCCCAACGTCGGCAACGCCATGGCGGGAACGGTGAACGGCGCATGCCTGAACAGTGTGGCGATCATGCCCGCGAAGCCCAACACCACCAGCGCCACCACAAGCACGAAGAACGTGAAACGGATGGCCGTCGCCTGATGCTCGTCGGACAGCTCGTCGCGGCGGGGGTGCGCGCGGTTGTACACCGTGCTCAGCCAGATCTCGCCTATGGCCCACACCAGCGCGAACACGCCCATGGTGATGATGCCCGGCCACGTGTGATGCTGGAACATTTGGATGGCGCAGGCGATGGCTCCCACAAATTCAGCGACCATGCGGAAGAGGATGTAGCGGTTAAAGGTCACGGGTCTGTCCTTTCCTACCGTATTTCTTCGTGTTTTCCGACGATTTCGTATTGTACCCGTTGCCCTGAAGAGGGGTGAAGAAGCGGGGGAAAGGCTGTTGACGGGTGCATGCGGTGAAACGATTTTCAGAAACGTTTGCATGTGGCTGTTTCGAGGCATGTCGTATATCGGGGGTCGAAGGATGGGGGACAACCTTGCTGAAAGCGTTTGTAAAAAAGCAGAAAAACCAATCATTTTTCATCGTCGATTTCATTAAAAATCACTCATTTTTCACCAAAAATTTGTGATATTTTAAGGATTACGTTCGCTAAGGAGCAAACGTTTTCAAAGGAAAGATGCAAGGAAGCAGGAGGTCAAAGTGCGAATAAGTTCGCGTACGTTCGCAGGTATTGCGCACGTATTCACTAAGCAACAGCCCCCGCAAGACGGGGGTCCATCCGAACCGATGACCCGCGTCGAGCGCAGGCAGGCGGCCCGCAAGGCCCGCACCATCAAAACGTGGAAGAAAGCCGCCGCCGGAGTCGCGGCCGTCGCCACCATGCTGGGCGGCATGGGCGTGGCCTCCACCGCACTCGCCTCGGACCGTGACAGCTACCAGGATACGGTCGGCAATGCCACGTTCGAGCAGGCCCGCGAACAGTACGGCCTGACCGAGAGCATGAAGAACGGCGCCATCCTGCATGCGTGGATGTGGTCGTTCAAAACCATCACCGAACATATGCCTGAAATCGCCGCGGCCGGCTACACCTCCGTGCAAACCGAGCCGATGAGCAAAATCAAGGAAGTCGCCGCCAACGGCAAGAAGTTCACCGAAAACTGGTATTACGTGTACCAGCCGGCGAACACCTCCATCGGCAACTTCGTGGTCGGCAGCGAAGACGATCTGAAGGAAATGACCGCCACTGCACACAAGTACGGCGTGCGCGTAATCGTAGACGTGGTAGCCAACCACTTCACCTCCGACTGGAGCGCCATCGACTCCGATTGGCAGAACAAAGACTACTTCCACTCCCGTTCCAACTGCGGCGGTAACGACGGCGACCAGATCAACTATTCCAGCCGCCGCGATGTGACCCAGTGCCACCTGCTTGGCCTGTGGGATCTGAACACGCAGAACCAGTATGTGGCCGACCGCATGCAGGACTTCCTGAAGACCGCAGTCGCGGACGGCGTTGACGGCTTCCGCTTCGATGCCGCCAAGCACGTCGAACTGCCGACCGAAGTGTTCGACAACAAGACCTCCAACTATTGGAACACCATTTTGAACAATGGTTCGCAGTTCCAGTACGGCGAAGTGCTGCAAGGCGATTCCGGCCTCGACTACAAGGCCTATGCGGACCTGTTCGCCAACAATTCCTCCGACGGCGGTGGTAACACCGCATCCAACTATGGCAAGTCCGTGCGCGCGGCCATCAGCTCAGGCAATCTGAGCACCAAGATGGTGCAGAACATCGATACCGGCGGCGCCAAGGAAGACCAGCTCGTCACTTGGGTGGAGTCGCATGACAACTACGCCAATGGCGACAAGGAATCCACGTATCTGACCAATGATCAGATCGTATTCGGCTGGGCGATCGTGGGCTCCCGCAAGGCCGGCGCACCGCTGTACTTCAACCGTCCGGTCGGCTCTGGCGGAACCAATGCACAATTCGCCGAGCAGTCCCAGCTGGGTGATGCGGGCGACGACATGTGGAAGAACAAGTCGGTCGTGGCCGTCAACCACTTCCGTAACGCCATGGACGGCAAGAGCGAATATCTGCAGAACTGCGGCGCCGATCGGAACAACGCCAACAAGTCCTGCCTGATGATCGAACGCTTCACCAAGGACGGCACCGCCAACGATGGCGTGGTAATCGCCAATATGGGTGGCGACCAGAGCCTCGTCGGCATGAGCACCAACCTTGACGACGGCGTGTATCCGGATGAAGTCAACGGCGGAAGCATCACCGTTTCCGGCGGCAAGATCACCTCCGGCACCGCCAAGGGCAACGCGGTCAGCGCCTACTATCTGAAGGCCGAAGCCAAGCCGTACGTTTCCGCAGAACCGTCTTCCGTAACATTCAGCGGAAGCAGCGTTGACGTGACCCTGCGCGCAAGCAAGGCCGAAAACCTCAAGTACACGACCTCCGAAGGCAAGTCCGGCACCTTCAAGAACGGTGACGTCATCACTGTGGGCAGCTCCATCTCCGTGGGCGAGTCCGTAACTGTGACCGTGACCGGCACAAGCACGGAAGACGGATCCAAACTCACCGGAAAAACCACGGTGACCAAGACGGAAGTCGCCAAACAGAACCTCGCCTCGCGATATGGCACGAACAAAGTCGGCTTCGGCGTGAAGAAAACCATCAACTTCAATGCCGGAAAAGACGCGAGCATCTCCGATTGGGACAGCTCCATGCTGATCGCACAGGGCGCAGCCAACGACGATCCGCGCGTCTACCGACCGAATTCCATGTATGAGGTGCCGATCGATCTGTATGCACTGTATGGTGCCTACGATGACGACAATCTGTACCTCATGTGGGAAATGACCAACGTGCAAGACGTGGTCGACACCGGCGACGATTATCCGCTCAGCCAAGGCCACCTGTGGCAGACGCAGAATCTGCCGTTCCACATCGCCATCGACACGAAGGACGAAAGCACCCGAGTGGGCAAGGACGGCGGACTTTCCACCGGCGGAACCCTGTGGGCTTCCGGCATCAAGTGGAGCGGTGAGCAGAACGTCAACAAGGTCGTGACGATTTCCACCAACGGTTCCAACGGTCCGTGGATCTACAAGGGCGACGCTACAGGTCTTGATTCCAACGCCGAATATGGTCCGGCAGCCAACGCCAAGACCAACACCAAGGCTTCCGGCGTCAAGTTCGGTTACGGCAACGGCATCCTGAGCAGCCAGGTGATCGGCATCAACGGCGGCTGGGGTGAAAGCAACGGTCGAGTGGTCGGCGACATGAGCGCCGACAAGGAAGGCTCCGCACAGTGGGTCAACTTCAACGATCTGGGCCACAACTCCGCAGGCATGGACGATCACTACGAGATCGCCATTCCGCTGAGCGAACTCGGCACCACCGCGGACCATATCGAAAAGTACGGTCTCGGCGTTGAACTGGCAGCCACCTTCGGCCTTTCCGCAATGGATTCGCTGCCGTATGACATGGCTATGAACGACAATGCCGATCTGCCGGACACCTCCTCTCAGGTCAACAACTCCTACGAGAAGTCCGACGAAGACACGTTCACCGTTGCCATGGCCAACATCGGTGGCCATGAAGATCCGACTCCGGTGACCAGCGTGAAGATCAACGGTGGCAGCTACACCACTGATCTTTCCAATGGCGCCGTTGCGAAAAAGCTGACCGCCACCACCGATCCGGCTGGTTCGTCCGTGAGCTGGAGCTCCTCCAACACGGCCGTCGCCACGGTTTCCGCCAACGGTACGGTCACGCCGAAGAAGGCCGGTACCACGACCATCACCGCAAAGTCCGGTTCCCAGAGCGATTCGATCACCGTTACGGTGACCGGCACGCTTCCGACACCGCCGGTGGCGAAGAACACCATCTATGCGACCAAGCCTTCCGGCTGGAGCAAGATGTACGCGTATGCGTACACCGGCGACGGAGCGACCGCGAAGAACAACGCGGCCTGGCCGGGCGTCGAGATGGTGGCTGCCGACAACTGCGACCAGACCGGTTACAAGTACGAGGTGCCTGATTCGCTCGCGTCCGGCGCGAAGGTGATTTTCAACGACGGTGGCAGCCAGCAGTATCCGGGCTCCCGGCAGCCGGGCATCGACTACAACGGCGGCACCGTAACGTGGGATGGTTCGTCTGCTTCGTTGAAGGCCGTGGATTGCACCGTGGTGGTGCCTCCTGACGACGACAAGAACGTGCAGATCACGTTCAAGGCGACCGGCGTTGACCTGAAGTCCGGCGAGAAGGCCTACGTGGTCGGTGACTGGGGCCAAGACGAGGGCAAGACCTGGAACCGCGCCGGTGGCGTCGAGCTCACTGCCGTGGGCGGCGAACTGACCGGAACCGCGACCGTGGCCAAGGGCCAGTCCATGACCATGCGCCTGATCAAGGTTTCCGCTGACGGCAAGACCACGTGGGATCCGTCCACCGATCGCAAGGCCACCGCCGACAAGGCCAAGACCCTCACCCTCAAGTGGGATGAGCGCCAGGTTTCGCAAAACGTGGACGTGACCATCAACGCGGCCGCCGACTTGAAGAGCGGCGAAAGCCTGTACGTGGTAGGCGACTGGGGTCAGGACGGCAAGACCTGGACCCGCGCCTCCGGCATCCGCCTGACCGCCACGGGAACCGACGGCGTCTACTCCGGCACCGCGAACGTGAAGACCGGAAAGTCCATGACCTTCCGCCTGATCAAGGTCGACGCGAACGGCAAGACCACGTGGGATCCGACCACCGACCGCAAGACCACCGCCGACAAGGCTAAGACCGTCGGCGTGGCCTGGGATGTGAACACCGTGAACGAGGACGGCACCGTGCCGGTAACGTTCGCAATCACCGGTGACGGCGTCTCGAACGGCAAGCTCACCATCCAGAAGGGCCAGCTCGCGAACCTCTCCGTGAAGGGCGCCGCGGGTGATCCCGACATGTGGTGGAGCGACGGCGCGGCAGTGGCGGTTTCTGGAACCGGTGTCGTGTACGGCGTCGAGACGGGAACCGCAAAGGTGAATGTGAAGGTCGCGGGCAAGACCGCAACCATCACCATCACCGTCAAATAAGGAATCAAACGGATTTCATAAAGCCATACATCCACCGGTCTGACCGGTAGATCTCAGGGGCGTGCGATTTCAATATGTGATATTGGAGTCGTGCGCCCCGTTTTTTCATAATCGTTTGCAATGATCTGCAAACGTTTTTTTCTTGTAATCCCAACATGATGGCAGCGAAACGCCGAAGTAGTAATGAAACAGTTGTGACGAGATTTTCAATATTTATGAAAGAGGTGATCCCGAAATTGCCGTATCGGGGGTATTGGATGGTGTGTGGGGTGTGATTAAAGCCTTAAATCAGTTCGTTTTCATGTCGTGTATGCAAACGTCTGCAATCTCTTGCAAAACATGATAATTTGTAGAATAATCTTGAAAAGCTTGAAAAATGGGGTTTGTAAAACGGGAGTGTCTGACGTTTGGTGAAATCTAGATGAACTGTTGAGATAAAATGAAAACGTATGCTGTACCCTCCAGACAAGGGGGAAGGGTGAAGTATAAGGGCGTGCTTTGGCAGTAGTGCGCGTCCGGTATAGAAAGGATGGCAGTGATGGCGGACTCCGACATCACGGTGGCCGTGGCCACGCATAAGGCGTACCGTATGCCGATCGACGGCGTATATATGCCGTTGCAGGTCGGTAGGGCGTTGCATCCGAACGTCGATTTGGGTATGACGTGCGACAACACCGGCGATAATATTTCGCAGTTGAACGCACAATACTCCGAACTGACCGGACTGTATTGGATGTGGAAAAACTGCGATGCCGACTATCAGGGATTGGTGCACTACCGCCGTCATTTCGCCAAAAATGACAGTGCGAAACGTCATGGAGACGAAAACGAACGCTTCGGCTGCATCGCAGGAAAACAAGACTATGCGCGTCTGCTCGATACGTGCGAAATCATTGTGCCGGAACGACGCAACTACTATATCGAAACCGTATATTCGCATTACGAGCACACCATGCAGGAAGGCCAGCTCGACGCGACACGAAGCATTATCGCGCAAACCAATTCCGACTATCTCGACGCATTCGACGCGCAAATGAACAAAACCTCGGCGCACCTGTTCAACATGTTCGTGATGCGCAAAGACCTCATCAACGAATACTGCTCGTGGATGTTTCCCATCATCGGAGAACTGGCCAAGCATATCGATTCAAGCTCATACAGCGCCTTCGAAATGCGATTTCCCGGACGCATCAGCGAAATCCTCTTCGACGTATGGCTGGAAACCAACCATTACCCGTACGTCGAAATGCCTATCATCAGCCCCGAACCAGTGGACTGGATCAAAAAGGGGTCCGGTTTCCTTATGGCGAAATTCGTAGGCAAAAAGTACGTGAAAAGCTGTTGAAAACAGGTCTTATGGCAGTTTCGACCCAACCCCTCATCAGCGTGATAGTGCCGGTCTACAACGTGGAACGGTACCTCGACCAATGCGTGGAAAGTCTTATCGGGCAAACCTACGAACGATTGGAAATCATACTGGTCGACGACGGATCCACCGATTCCTCCGGCGAACAGTGCAATGCTTGGGCGAATCGTGACAACCGCATTCGTGTGGTGCACCAATGCAATGCCGGCTTGGCGGCGGCCCGCAACACCGGGCTCGACCTTGCCAAAGGCGAATACATCGGATTCGTGGATTCCGACGATTACGTGCTTCCCGATATGTTCGGCACGTTGCTGCACAATCTGCAGGAATCCGACGCCGACCTGTCGATCATCTCGTACGAACGGGAAAACCCTGACGGCAGCACCTACTGCAACGCTTTTCCCGACAAGAAAATCGTCATGACCTCGCAGGAAGCATTCGCCTATGTGAATCAGCATGGCTACTTTTATGTGACCGCGTGGGACAAACTCGCCAAAAAAGAACTCTTCGATAACCTGCGCTACCCACTCGACGCCGTCTATGCGGAAGATTCGCCGGTCACCTACCAGCTGCTCGACAGGGCGGATCGCATCGTATACGATTCCACGCCGCTGTACCGTTACAGAATGTCGGAAAACAGTCAGTCGCATGGCATCACCGACAAATTCGCACAATCCACCGGAGCCATGCTCGACTTGGTGCGAACCAAATATCCGCATGTTGAAGCATATGCCGCATATGGGCATCTCGAATCCATTGTCGGTACCTGCAATCGCATCATGCTCGCGCATCAACGCAAGCAATGGGCGCAATTCGAACGGTATGCGCGTACGGAATTGCGCGAATTGCTGCCAATGGTGGAACGCAAGGGAATCATTGGGAAAAGTCAACTGCTGCAATGGAAACTCCTAGCCACCTTTCCGACGCTGTACGGCATGATGTACGCGCTGTACAAGCGACGGCATCCGGAAATCGCATCACATTAGGCATGGTGATGAGATGACCTCGACCATACTGTTCTTGACATTGCTGGCATTGCTGGTGCTGCTGATAGTGGCATATCGCGGGGATTTCGCGGAACCATCCATACTATTCGTGGTCGGATTCACGCTCGCGGTATTCAATGGACTCACCAATTACCGGACCTGGGATTTCGACCTGTCGATGCAAACCTGCTTCGTGGTTGGATTCGGCACGTTCGCATTCGCATTGACGGCTTACGGTGTGAAGGTGTTTTTCCGCAGCTGCGTCGGACATCGGACAGCACATCGGGAATACGGCGAGCCGCAAGATATCGTTCTGCCGATATGGGTGTACGTTGGCGGCCTGCTGTTCACCGGTTTGGCATTGCTGATCGTGTCACGGCAGATAATCTCATTGACACTGCCCTACGGGGGAGACGGCTCTCTGAACAAAGCCATCGGCTTGTATGACAAACTCAACAAATTCAGCACCAAAGGCGTGGCCCTCTCTGGAATTCCCTCGCTACTGCATCTGGCGACCAACGCCATGGCCTATGCGTGGCTGTTTCTCGCCATGCGCAGCGTGGTGGTCCGTTCGTTGCGCAACGATTATCTTGCGGTCATCAATGTGTTGGCGGCCGTTCCGATGACGTTGATTTCCGGCGGACGCAATAGCCTCATTCAGCTTGGCGTTGCCGCATTGACATACTGGGCGTTGTTCCGCAGGCAGAACAACCGTTGGAAAGGCATGCGGCTCGGCTTCCGCACTGTGTTGAAATTCGTGGCCATCGCGCTCGTGGGATTGGCTTCGTTCAAGCCACTGCTGTCGCTGATGGGACGCAAGGCGGGCGACTCGACCATGTACGAATACCTGTCCATCTACATTGGAGCGCCGATAAAAAACCTAGACGCGTATCTCACGAACTCCATGTCGCCTTCGTTGGCGGTCAAATCCACGCAATGGGGAGACATGACATTGGCTTCCACCCGGGCCTCGTTCCCCCAGATATTCGGCAAAACCGTGCTTGACTGGATGCAATGGCAACCCTTCCAACGGTATGGCGAGCGCAGTCTTGGCAACGTATTCACCACATATTACGCATTCATTTTCGACTGGGGCATCGCGGGTGCGATGCTTGCCATCGTGCTGATCGCCGCACTTTCTCAGCTTTGCTATGAAAGCGCGGTTTTCGCATTGCAATACGGCAAGGCGGGCATTCCCATATCGATGATGCTGTACGGTGCCATCGGCTATTGCTGTGCGTTCAGCTTTTTCTCCAACCGTTGGATGTCAACCATGTTCAACCAGATCATGCTCAGAAACATCATTATTTGGGTGGTGCTGATATTCTTCGTGAACTCCGTGCGCATACGCAAACGCGCCTTCGCCAAGCGGGTGGTGCTTTATGCCTGAACGTCAGCCGACCAAGCCGGTCGGGCAGTCGTCCAGCAAGCCGGCCAAGCATCCAACCGACGTGCGTATTCGATCCGTGAAATTCAACGTGCTGATGAACATGATCGTCACCACGTCGTCAGTGATCTTCCCGCTCATCACCGTGCCATACGTGTCGCGCGTGCTTTCCACCGGTGGCACCGGGCATGTGGCGTTCGCTCAATCCGTGGCCTCATACTTTTCGCTGGTGGCCCTCCTGGGCGTTACCTACTACGGAGTGCGTGCTTGCGCTCGCGTACGCGACGACCGCGCGGAACTATCGCGCACGGTGCTGGAATTGCTGGTTATTCTGGCATGCTCCACCACCATGGTGTTCGCGGTCTACCTGGCATGTCTGTTCACCGTACCGAAAATGAATGCGCAATTCGGGCTGTTCGCGCTTTTCGGCCTGGCCATCTGGCTTTCCTCGTTCGGTGTGGAATGGTTCTACCAGGCGTTGGAACAATACGAATACATCACCGTGCGTAGCGTATGTTTCAAACTGCTGGCATTGGTGCTCATGTTCGCTTTTGTACGGCAGCGCGGCGACTACGTGATATACGGCCTGATCGTGGTGGTGGCCGGGTACGGATCCAACGTGCTCAATCTCCTGCGGCTACGCAGGTTCGTGGACTTCCGCAATTGTGGACATCTCAATATTTCCCGCCATTTCAAACCGATGCTGTGGTTCACCATCGCATCCATTTCATCCGGCATGTATATTCAAGTCGACATTGTGATGCTCGGCTTCCTTGGCACCACCGATATGGTCGGCCTGTACCAGCTGGTATCCAAAATCAAATCCGTGCTCGTCACCGCCGTCAATTCCGTCGGCAGCGTGATGCTGCCACGCCTTTCGTATTATCAGGCGCGGCGCAAAGAGCGGCAGGCAGGCGAACTGATTGCGAAAAACATGAATTTCGTTATGGTATTCGGCTCCGCGATCATTGCTCTGCTGATATTGCTTGCCGACCCGATCGTGGCATTGCTCGGTGGCGCTGACTTCGCGGAATCCGCGGTTCCGCTACGATTCGTCGGTATTGCGGTGATGTGTTCGGCCATGAATATCGTGCTTGCGAATGTCATGATTTCCAAAGGAATGGAACGTACATGGGCCATGGTGAACGCGATCGGACTTGCCTTGGCCGTACTCGCAAACGTGCTGCTGATTCCACAGCTCGGCGTGGTCGGTTCCGCCATCAGCATTTCATTGTGCGAAGCGTTGATGCTGGCGATGCGCTCATATGTGTGCCGCGGGTTTTTGGTTGGCATTCGCACGTCGATCGATCCGATACGTATTCTGCTCAGTGCGATTGCGGCAGGCTGCCTTACGCGGGGCGCGATCGCGATATGCGGTGCCGAGACATGGAACGCCTTCCTGTGGCTGATGTTCGGCGGATTCCTGTTCGCGCTGATATATGGCATCGCGTTGCTGCTGTGCCGCGAACGATTCGTTATGGCCATGCTTCAGCCGGTATTCAACCGACTGCATGTACGGAAAACGAATGATGAGAATAACGCGCATGGCGCAAGCAATGCGAGTGACGGACGATATGCAAACAATGGAGGTTGGCAATGACGAACTACATGATCTGCGAACGTTCGCTGCATCATGCGCACGCTGGATCCAAAGCGCGCGATGACATTCGGCAGGTGCTCGAAAGCCAATCCTGGCAGCCGTTCGAAGTGCGTCCCGGCGAGAACAAAGGGTATTTCGACAAGCTGGTGTGCGTTGGGCGTACGCTTGCCGATTGGCATCGGCTGGAACGAACCGTTCGTTGCGGGGATGTGGTGTTGGTGCAATTTCCGCTCATCATGTACAACAAGGTGTCGCTGTACGCCTTGCCTTCCGTGCGTAGGATGAAAGCGCGCGGAGCGTTGTTTGTTTTCCTGATTCATGATTTGGAAACGCTACGCGGCTACTCCTACACCGATTTCGACAAACAATGGGTGACCGAAGCGGATCTGCTCATCAGCCACAATCCGCGCATGAGCGAAGTGTTGCGCAAGTACGGCGCGACCGTGCCGATCGTGGAGATCGGCATTTTTGATTACCTGCTGCCGCAAGCGAATCCTGTGCCCGTGGAACAGCGTCACGGCATCGATATCGCGGGAAATCTCAGCCATGGCAAAGCCGAATACGTGTATCGGCTGGCCGAGCGATTCCCCAAAGCCGACATCAATCTGTACGGGCCGAAATATGACCGGCGGAACGGCAAAACGGCGTGGTACCGCGGAATCGTCGCACCCGATGAACTGCCAGACAAACTGGAAGGACGATTCGGTCTGATCTGGGACGGCGACAGTCTCGACACCTGCGGCGGCTATTACGGCAAATATCTGACCGTCAACAATCCGCATAAGCTGTCGCTGTATCTTGCAGCCGACAAGCCGGTGATCATATGGAACAAGGCGGCGCTCGCACCATTCGTAGTCGAACTGGGAGTGGGCGTTGCCGTCGAATCGTTGCAAGAGGCCATGGCCGTGGAATACGGCATGACGCAAAGCGAGTATGCGCGAATGGTACGACGGGCTTCGCAATTGGGTCAGAAGCTGCGTGAAGGCTGGTTTACAAGGGAAGTCATGACCAAGGTGCAGACGGTATTGCCGTCGTTGCGTCGAGAAAACAAGGAAAGGTGAGATCATGGGCGTGAAGCAGCGAATCAAAACCATCGTTCCGCATCGCGTCTGGCGCGTATTGCAACGATGCAAGGCGAACATGACATTGGCTTCGTACTATGCGGGGCAGCGCAAACGGTTCCTGAGATTCTGTGCGGGGCAATGGAATGTGGGGCAATCCGAGCAATTGCGCGGTACTATGGTGTATTACATTCATCGTATTGAAAAAGGATTGTCGCATAGACGGTTCCGTGCGGGATTCGGCAGATCCGCATTCGGGGAGTTGCGTTCCGTGATGGATGAATGGCGGGAACGCGACTATCCGGTTGACGATGTGACGTATATCGCGGCACGGCAGGTGGTTCGTGCATACGTGCGCAAGCATCGGGCGTTGGAGAAGCCGATTCCTGAGTTTGTGGGCGTATGGTTTGCCGACGAAGTGGCTTCGGTGGATATCGAAAGCGTCGAAAAAGCCGAAAAAGCCGAAAAAGCCGACGTTGCGGGCAATGCGGGCGTGAAAACCGTGCGTGCCGCAGACAAACGCGACAACGCATCGCTCGACTATGCAGCATTGTTCGCAGGGCGTTCCAGCGTACGCGAGTATGCCGAAACCCCTGTTGATATGGGAACGGTGCGTAAGGCCGTAAGCATGTCGATGAAAACGCCATCGGTATGCAATAGGCAGGCATATCGCGTGCTGCTGATCAGCAATCCGAAATTCATCGAACAGGCATTGGCGTTGCAGGGCGGGTGGCGTGGGTACGATGCGCCTCCGGTGCTGGCGTTGATCAGCGTGGACGTGCGCAGTTTCGTAAGCGTTGAGGAACGCAACGAGCCGTATATCGACGGAGGCCTGTTCACCATGGCGTTCCTGACCGCATTGGAATGCGAGTCGCTGGCCGCCTGCCCTCTCAACACCATGATGCGTGAGAAGCAGGAGCATGAGATCCGCAAGCTGTTGGGCGTGCCCGACTACGAAACGCTGATTGCGTTCGTGGCGATCGGCAACTTCCCGGAAAGCATCGAATCGCCGGTATCGTTCCGGTATGATGCTTCGGCGATCACACGGGAGCTGAACTGACGATGAGCCATACCATCAGTGTGATCATTCCCGTCTACCGTGCCACGTTGCAAACGTTGCATGATTGCGTGAACAGTCTGCAACGGCAGCAGGGCAGTGGCTTCCGTATCGAAGCGGTGATTGTATTCGATGGTGAGCCGGCATTCGAAACGGCACCGATCTCGAATTGGAATTCGACATTGGTCAGCATTCGTACGGAAACGATCGCCCATGCCGGAGTCTCCGCGGCTCGCAACGCGGGATTGCGCGCGGCCACGGGGCAGTGGGTGATGTTCCTCGATGCGGATGATGCGCTCGCCAAGCATGCCGTCGACGGCATGCTTGCGTTTGCGGTGCGATACCGCTGCGATGTGGTGATGGGGGCGTACCGCAACGTGCTTGCAGGTGCTGATGCCGATGCGAACGGTGTTCCCGACGCCGCTGGTGACGTCATTATGGGCGGCAAAGGCGAGGGGTCTCCAAGTGTGGAAGAACACCATTATGCTGAAACTGACATGGTGTTCGAGGGACGCAGGCGTCTTGACCTATGCGAGGATATGCTCCGACCGCAGCGAGGTATCGCGCTTGTTTGGGGCAAGCTGTACAGCATGCCGCTGATCAAAGGGATCGACGGATTCAACGAAACCTTGAGTTTGGGAGAGGACGCCGAATATGCGTTCCGTGCGGTCGCGGCGGCGAATCGAATCGGCTATGTGGATGAAATGGTGTACGAATACCGCCGCAATGCGGATTCTGCGGTGCGGTCGTTCTCCAACGATTATGTGCGGCGAACAATATCTGCGATCGAAACAATGCGCGATACCATTCGTCAATTTCGGGAAATATCTGATGGAACGCTCGATGATTACACATTATTTCATCTGACGATCATTATGATCAATGATCTGTTCAATCCCGAAGCGCCATGGAACCGTCATGAACGAAAGAATCACTATGGAAAAGTAGTGAACATGCCGGTTTTTCGGCAGCCGCTTGATCGATATCGGGGAGGTCGTTTTCCTGTGACCCGACAAATCGCGTTGCTTTCGATGAAATATCGATGGTATTACGTGAGCGCTGCGATCGCATGGGTGCGTCATAAGCAATTCAGTGGAAAACAATGAGAAAGCGGAGTGCTTCTGCAATAGCGAGAAAACAGAGAAATAACTACTTGAACGACGAGGAAATATGGACGAGAAGAATAATATTATCGGTCTAATCACGTATCATGCTGCCTATAATTATGGTTCGGTATTGCAGGCGTATGCCACGCAATCAACCATCACGGACATGGGGCATGACGTTACCGTCATCGACTACCGGCCGCTTGAGGGCGAACGCTACTATGAACGCTTATATTGGCGTGGGCTGGGCCTCAAATCGTCCCTCGCGGATTTAACCATGCTGCCGGTTGCGGGACTGCGCAAGAAGCGCATGCGCAATTTCGAGCGGTTCATCAGCGCGAACATACATGTGGGCCAACGACGCTATCAGGAGCCGGAAGAGCTGAATTCGCTGGCTGACGCATTCGACGTGGCCGTGAGCGGCAGCGACCAGATCATCAACAAGCATTCCAACGAGCTGGAACGCGTCGACTGGAAGTACATGGACCCGTACCTGCTGAAATGGGCGAACTGCAGGAAAATCTCGTATGCTTCGTCGCCGGCCACCATGACCGACGATGAGTTGCGGCGCATCGGACCGGCGTTGGCGGAATTCAGCGCGCTTTCGGCGAGGGAACGTTCCGCATGCGGCAAACTGCGGCAGGTAAGCGGCAAACATGTGGAACACGTATGCGATCCGACGCTGTTGCTCAACGCGGGCGAATGGGAGGAACGCATACCGTTGCGTAAGTCGCAACACGTGCCCGAACAGTATCTGCTGTTTTATTCGCTGCTGCGTCCCAAGCGTGCTGTCGGCGTATTCAGGCAACTGCGTGAACTGTCTCGTCGAGTCGGCCTGCCTGTCGCAGTGCTGACGCCGCAGGCGGGCAATGTGCCGAAATGCGATGAGCTTGTCAATGTGCTCGAGGCAGGGCCGGAAGAATTCCTCTCGCTGGTGAAATATGCGGAGGGTGTAGTTACGGACTCCTATCATGGCACGCTGTTCTCCATCAACTTCCATAAACCGTTCTGGGTGTATACGGAAGGTACCAAAGAGCATGAACTCGGCACCAGACGCGGTCAAATCCTGCAGGAAGTACAATTCGCCGACAGAATCATCACTGATTTTTCCGAAGTTGATTGTACTGATACCTCACAAACCATCGATTTCTGCAATGCCGATATTGCACTGGATATCATGCGCAGCCGCTCAAAGCGATATCTGCACGACGCTTTGAGCTGATTATGCTAAATCCGCTGATTTTGATGTGTGTATTTTCATGCGTATAAAAGCGTTTGAATATGATTTGAGCCTTGGAGTGATATTGAATTCCAAGGCTCAAATGTTTTATGGATATCGGCGGTTGCCGTTTACTTGACGGTGATGGTGATGGTGGCGGTTTGGTTGCCGACCTTCACGTTCACCTT